>Ga0070741_10000232_pt1 | contig 211427 bp, 207 predicted proteins | sample Coa_R1_4_FD_66440 | JGI IMG/M metagenome (GOLD analysis project Ga0070741, IMG submission 66440) | Surface soil microbial communities from Centralia Pennsylvania, which are recovering from an underground coalmine fire - Coalmine... | ecosystem: Environmental > Terrestrial > Soil >...
CCCGCGGGGGAAACCGTGTTTCCCCCGCGAGCCCCCTTCCTCCGGGATCGCGGGGGAACCTCCCGGTTCCCCCGCACCCCCCTCCCTCCGCCCACCGGCCGGCCGGAGGCCGACGGATGAGCGCCGCCTCGGCCGAGGTCGACGCGGCCGCGAAGCCGGCGGGGACGACGTGGCTCGACCGGGCGCTCGCGGCCGTCCCGGTCGCGCTCGCCGCCGTCCTCCTGCTCGCCTTCTACTGCGTCGAGGCGTGGCTGCGGAAGACGCCGTGGGTCTTCACCGACGAGCTCGAGTGGACCCAGATCTCGCGCGCGATCTCCGAGACCGGCCACGCCGCGCGGCGCGGGCACCCGGTCGGCTTCAAGTCGCTGTACGCGGTCCTGATCGCCCCGATCTGGTGGATCCACTCGACCGCGACCGCGTACGCCGTGATCAAGTACGTGAACGCCGTCGTGATGACGCTCGCGGCGGTCCCGACGTACCTGCTCGCGCGCATGCTCGTCCCGCGGCGGACGGCGATCGTCGTCGCCCTCCTCGCCGTCCTCATCCCCGGCATGTCGTACGCCACCTCGCTCGTGCCGGAGGTGCTCGCGTACCCGTGGTACGCGGTGTGCTCGTGGCTGATCGTCCGGGCGCTCACGACGTGCCGGCGGCGTGACCTGGCGATCGCCGCGGCCGCGTCCGTCGTCGCGACGCTCGTGCGCTGGCCCCAGTTCGCCACGGTCCCCGCCTCGTTCGTGATTGCGGGGGCGGCCGTCTGGATCACGGGGCCGAGCGGCCGCCGGCTGCGGGCCGGCTGGTCGCGCGGCGACACCCTCGGCGCGCTCGTCCTGCTCGTCGGCGCGCTCCTCCTCTTCAACCGCGTCGTCCTCCAGCACGTCCACGAGTGGCAGGTGGCGACGCAGTACTGGAAGGGGCGCATGGTCGACCTCGGGCTCAAGGCCGGCCTCGCGCTGACGGTCGGGATGGGGATCCTGCCGGTGCTCGGCGGCTTCGCGTCGCTAAGGCTGCCCGAGCGGCGGGGGCAGCCCGCCTACCGCGCATTCGCCGTCTACCTGGCGGCGTCGATGATCTGCATCTCGCTCTACACCGGCGTCAAGGGCGCCTACCTGTCGACGATCTTCTCGACGCTCACCGAGGAGCGGAACATGATCTACCTCTCCCCGCTCCTCCTGCTCGGGACCGCGCTCGCGCTCGGGGCGCGGCGGATCGACTGGCGGATCGTCGCGGCCGCGAGCGCGTTCGTCCTCTTCCTCGTGTTCGCGAAGCCACCGAACCTCCTCTACCCGTACTTCGAGGCGCCAGGCTTCGGGATCCTGAACGCGGCCAACCGGCACTTCTACTGGGACGTGACCGACCTCCGGCTCGCGCTCGTCGCGACGCTCGCCGTCAGCCTCGCCGTCCTGCGCTTTCGTGCCGTGCGCGGAGTCGCCGCCGCGGCCGCGGTGGCCGGGGCGGCGTGGATGATGACCTCCGAGATCTCGGCCACCGCGGGCTCGACCGACTTCGCGAACCGCTTCCGCGAGCACCTGCCGGCGCAGCTCGACTGGATCGACCGCACGGCGCGCGGCCGTCCGGTCACCTACCTCGGCCAGGCGATCGTCGACCCGAACGGCCTCTGGGAGACGGAGTTCTGGAACCGCTCGATCAAGCACGTGGACAGCCTCGACGGCAGCGCTCCCGGCCCCGGCCCGACCTACGCCCCGAACGTGACCCGCGCGGACGGCAAGCTCTCGGGGCTCGACGGCGTCCCGCTCGTCGTCGCCGACAGCGGCGTCGTCCTCCAGGCGCGGAAGCTCGACCGCTGGAACCAGCTCACGCTCTACGAGCGCACCGGCCCGTGGCGCCTGCTCGACTCGTTCCAGCAGGTCTACAACGACGGCTGGGCGCCCGGCTGGTCGAGCTACACCTACTTCAAGACCGGCCAGCGCGGAACGCTCGTCGTCTCGATCTCGCGCGAGGGCTTCAACGGCGACGCGCCGCTCGGCCACGTCAGGCTGCTCGTCGGGACGGTGAAGGTGGTGGACGAGCAGGCGGAGCTCGCGCACGTCTTCGCGCGCCGGCGCACCGTCGTCCGCAACGGGCCCGGAAGCGCCCAGACGTTCCGGATCCCGGTCGCCCGGACGCCTGTGCGGGCCGAGCTCTACGTCACCCCGACCTTCCACGCCGGCCCGTCCGACCCGCGCGACCTCGGCGCGCAGGTCGGCTTCAGGTTCGTCCCGGCGCGGTAGCCGCGGGCAGCGCGGCGCAGAACCAGATCCCGCGCACGCGCAGGGCGGCGCGCGCGAGCGGGCCCGTGTGCTCGAGCGCGGCGAGCGCGGCCCGCAGCGGCGCCGGGACGGCGACGCGCTGCGGGAGGAAGAAGGGCCTGAAGCACAGGCGCTCGAAGCCGCTCGCGAGCAGGTCGGCCTCGAGCCCGCCGCGGTCGTAGACGCGCGGGTCGAAGTCGAAGACGAACTTCGTCGTCGTGTAGCCGGCGACGCGGCGGAAGAACGCGCGGCGGTCGGCCGCGTAGTAGAAGGCGCGCAGGCAGATCGTCAGCTCGACCGGCGCGGGCGGGACGTAGTCGTCGAGGCTCGCCACCGCGAGCGGCGCCCGGTCGCCCAGCCGCCGCCGGGCCTCCTCGACCATCGCGGCGCTGCCGTCGACGCCGGCGTAGCGGAAGCCGCGCTCGAGGAACGGCTCGGCCATGTTCGCGTCGCCGCAGGCGAGGTCGAGCACGGCGGCTCCGGGCGCCACGCGGGGCCCGAGCGCGAGCGCGACCTCCGCCCGCCGGGCGGCGTAGCGCGCCGGGTCGGCGTAGTCGTGGGCGGCGTAGCCGCGGGCCAGCCGGTCGAACTTCTCGATCGAGCTCACAGCGCCCTCAGCCGCTCGGGGTGCTTGCGCACGAACCTGGCGATCCCGGCCCAGTGCCACAGCGTCCGCCGCGTCAGCAGCCGCCGGTCGGTGACGGCCTGGTGGACGTGCCGCACGACCGCGGCCGGCACGTACCACCGCTCCCACCCGGCGCGCATCGCCCGGTACTGGAGGTCGATGTCCTCGCCGTAGAGGCGGAAGCCGGGGTCGAACCCGCCGAGCTCCTCGAGCATCGTCCGCCGGAGGAGGAGGAAGCCGCCGAGCATCCAGTCGCACTCGACCGGCTCGGACGGCTGGGGCTCCCCGGCGTGGTAGTGCCGGCGCTGCGGGACGACCCGGCGCAGGGGCGTGCGCCGTACGAGCGTGCCCGTGACGGTCGGGAAGCGGCGGCGCGACGGCTGCAGCCGCCCGTCGGGGTAGACCATGCGCGGCCCGGCGACGCCGCAGCGCTCGTGCCCGGCCATGAATTCGCGCAGCGCCGCCACCGCGCCCGGCTCGGGGACGGCGTCCGGGTTCACCGCGAGCACGGCCTCGCCGCTCGTGCGCGCGATGCCGAGGTTGAGGTTGGCCGCGAAGCCGAGCGGCCGCTCGTTCGCGACCGCCTCGACCCCCGCGGGGACCGAGCCCGGCACGTTCGCGATCACGACGAGCTCGTCCACCTGCGGCGCGAGCGCCGGCAGCGACTCCTCGAGCTCGCGCGCGCCCTCGTGCGAGACGACCACCGCCGACACCCTCACGCCGCGAGCACCTTCCGGTAGGCCTCGGCGGTGAGGCGCGCCGTCTCGGCCCACGAGAAGGCCCGGGCGCGCTCGAGCCCCGCCGCGGACAGGCGCTCACGCTCGGCGAGGGCGCGGCGGACGGCGGCGGCGAGGTCGCCCGCGTCGGCGAAGACGGCCGCGCCGGCGGCGACCTCCCGCAGCGCCGGCTCGGGCGCGGCGACGACGGGCGTGCCGCAGGCCATCGCCTCCACGACCGGCAGGCCGAACCCCTCGAAGCGCGACGGGAGCACGAGCGCGGCGGCCCCGCGGTAGAGCTCGGCGAGCTCCTCCTTCGCGACGTAGCCGCGCACGTCGGCCCCGCCCTCGCGCAGCGCGCGGGCGAGCGCCGGCTCCTTCTCGGGCCCCGCGACGACGAGCGGCAGGCCGACCGCCTGCGCGGCCGCGAGCGCGGCGAGCGGGTCCTTGCGCCGCTGCACGGCGCCGACGAAGAGGAGGTAGGAGCCCCCCCTCCCGCCCGCGGCCGGCGTGAAGGCGGGGTCGACGCCGTTCGGGGTCACGGTGATCCGCGCGCGCGGGACGCCGTAGAGCCGCTCGACGTCGGCCCGCGTGCGCTCCGACACCACCAGCACGTGGTCCGCCCGGCGCGCCGCCCGCGGCACGACCGCGCGGAAGGTGAGCCGGTCGAGCAGTCCCATCGCCGCGGGGTCGGTCTCGAAGGAGAGGTCGTGGAGCGTCACGACCGACCGGCCGCGGAAGCCGAGCGGGAGCGCGTGCTGGAAGTGCGCGAGGCTCGGCCGGAGCCGGCGCAGGAGCCGGGGCAGCGTCCAGGCCATCCGCAGCTCCTGGAGCGGGGTCTCGAGCCGCACCGGCTCGACGCCCTCCGGGACGAGGTCGGGGCGGCGCGTGACGGCGGCGAAGCGGAGGTCCGGCGCCGCACGGGGCAGCTCGCGCAGCAGGTTCGCCACGTACGTCTCGTCGCCGGTGCGCGCGCGCCCGAGCACGTCGGCGTCGAGCACGATCACGCGAGCTCCTCGTAGACGGCGCGCGTCGCGCGCGCGACGTCGGCCCACGACGCCACCCGGCGCGGAGCCGGCGGCGCCGCGCGGGCGATCCCGGCGCGGATCGACTCGACGTCGTGCGGGTCGACGTAGGTCGCGTCGTCTCCCGCCACCTCCGCCATCGCGCTCCCGGCGCTCGTCACGACGGCGCAGCCGCACGCGAGGGCCTCGGCGACCGGCAGCCCGAACCCCTCGTAGAGCGAGGCGTAGACGAGGCAGCGCGCGCCGCGGTAGAGCCGGGCGAGCTCGGCGTCGCCGACCTCGCCGAGCCAGGTGACGTCGCGCGGCGCCCGGACGCCGCCCCAGCCGCGCGCGCCCACGACGCGGAGCTCTCCGTCGACCGCGGCCGCGATCCGCGCGAGGTTCTTGCGCGGCTCGAGCGTCCCGACGGCGAGCACGTAGTCGCCCTCCTCCTTCGGCCCCTCGGGCGTGAAGACCTCGGCGACGGCGTTCGGCACGACCCGGATCTTCGCCTCCGGCACGCCGAGCAGGTCGACGAGCTCGCGCTTCGTGAACTCGGAGACGGCGATGACCCGCGAGGCGGCGCGCACGACGCGGGGCACGGCGAGACGGCTGTACGCGCGCGTCCAGCGGTTGAACCACGCGGGCTCCCGCAGCACCGCGAGGTCGTGCACGGTCACGACCAGCGGGACGCGCGGCGCGAACGGGCCGCGGAAGCTCGGGCAGTGGAGGAGGTCGACGTCGCCGGCCGGGAGGCGCGGGTACCAGAGCGCGTCGGCGACCGCGCTCCGCAGCCGCGAGGTCGCGGGGAAGGAGAGGCGGCGCACGGGGACGTCGAGGTGCTCGAGCAGCCCGCGCAGGTAACGGGCGGTGCCGGCCCGCGTCTGGTGGAGCGGCGTCGTGTCGATCCCTACGAGAATCGCCGGTACCCCTCGAGGAAGAGCTCGCCCGTCCGCGCCCACGAGAAGCGCGCCGCGTGCTCGAGCCCCTTCGCCACGAGCTCGGCGCGCCGCTCGAGCGCCTCGCGGATCGCCGCGGCGATCGACTCGGGGCTCTCGGGGTCGGCGCGGACGGCCGCCTCGCCGCAGGCCTCGTCGAGCGACGGGTGCGACGACGCCACCACCGGGGCGCCGGAGGCCATCGCCTCGGTGACCGGCATCCCGAAGCCCTCGAAGAGGGAGGGGTAGACGACCGCGGCGGCGCCGCGGTAGAGGCGAGCGAGCTCCTCGTCGGGCACGCGGCCGAGCCGGAGCACGCCCGGCCGGTCGAGCCGCGGCTGCTCTCCCCACCCCCGGCTGCCGACGACCGCGAGGGCGAGCTCGCCGGGGAGGAGCGCGAACGCGTCGAGGAGCGCGCCGAGGTTCTTGCGCGGCTCGAGCGTCGCCACCGTCAGCAGGTACGGCCGGCCGAGGTCGGCCGCCTCGCCGTCGGGGCGGAACTCCGGCCCGATCCCGGGGTGGGCGACGACGACGCGCTCGCGCGGGAAGCCGAGCGTCGCGGCGACGTCCGCGGCCGTGAACGCCGAGTTGGCGAAGATCACGTCGCAGGTGCGCGCCGCGTTCGCGTACTTGCGCGTGTGCATCGAGCGCGTCCGGCCCGTCACCCACTGCGGGAAGCGGAGCGGCACGAGGTCGTGGATCGTCGTCGCCCGCAGGCCGCCGCGCTGCGGCGGGTACATCCAGTCGCTGAAGTGGAGGACGTCGAAGGCGCCGAGCCAGCGCTCCGCGGGCGGCCGGCCGAGCCGCGACCACGCCGTGCGCCAGGCGTGGGCGCCCGGAAGCGTCTTCAGGCGCAGCTCGACCGGGATCCCGGCGAGCGCCTCCGGGATGACGCGACGGCCCTCGGGGGAGGTCGGCGCGAACGCGACCACCTCGTCGCCGTCGCGCCCCGCCGCCTCCGCGAGGCCGGCGAGCGAGCCGCGGATGTAGTTGTTGACGCCGGTGCGCTCGTGCGAGAGCGGCGACACGTCGAAGGCGATCCTCACGGCGAGTAGGAGAAGGACAGGAAGTGCGCGCCGAGGCGGCGGGTGTCGCCGTGGCCGGGGACCTTCGTGCGCGCGACGCCGAAGCGGACGGAGCACGCCCCGGACCTCGGCTCGAGCGGGACGACGAGCGTCGCGCGGCCCGCGGGGGGGACCGCGACGCGCCCGGCGACGCGGCCGGCCTGGGTGGCCGTCACCACCTGCGGCCTCGCGAAGAGCGACGGGTCGCTGCCCAGGGTGACCGTGAGCGTGCCGCCGCCGCACGGGCGGCGCTCGTAGGCGACGCGCCGTCCCGACCAGGTGTCGGCGTAGACGCCGCGGACGCGCGTCGGGATCACGAGCGGCCCGTCGACGCGGTAGAGGGTCACGCCGATCCCCGGGTCGCGCGCGACCGGGGTGCCGGCGGCGTCCTCGGCGAGCACGTAGCGGACGCGGGCGCCCGCGGCGAGCTCGCGCTCGGGGAGCGGGTCGGGCACCCGGTCGACGCGGGCGAAGTAGACGGTGCGGACGCTGCGGTTGAAGAACTCGTTCTCCCACACGGTCTCGTCGGTCGTCGAGGAGGTGCGGAGGATCGCCACGGAGGCGTCCGCGCCGACCGCCCGGTCGATCCAGTCGGGGTGCGGGACGCGGATCCCCGCCCAGAGCTTGCCGAGCGACGCCTGGTGGATGCCGTGGCGGCCGTTCTCGACGACGAGCGTCGTGAGCACGAAGTACGCGCCGACGAGCGCTGGCAGGACGAGGGCGGAGCGGCGCGGGACGAGCGCGAAGAGCGCGGCGGCGGAAAGCGAGACGCCGAGCGCCGCCCAGCGCACCTCGTCGAGGTGGATCCAGTGGTCCTGCACCCACCACCAGGGCAGCAGCGCGAACGTGTCGGCGACCGCCTTCGTGTCGATGAAGCGCGGGTAGTCGACGAACACCGGCAGGACGCCGGCGGCCGCGCCGGCGGCGAGCGCCGCCCGGCGCGGCCGCGGCAGCGCGACGAGCGCGGTGAGGGCGACGGGCGCGAGGTAGAAGAGGTTCCGCTCCTCGATCTTGTCGACCGAGGGCTGGGAGGCGAACGCGGCCACCTCGACCACGAGGAAGGCGAAGACCGGGAACGTCGCCGCGGCGAAGGCGCGGGCCGCGCCCGGCGCGAGCCACAGCGCGAGCAGGGCCGCGAACGGCAGGACGCCGAGGTAGAGGTCGAGCTCGCCGAGGTGGTAGACGAGGAAACGGAGCACGCCGCCCACGCTGTAGGAGCTCGAGGTCGCGGCCCGGTAGGCGCCGAGCAGCTCGAGCGGCGAGCGGCCGCGCGCGGCGGTCGCGAGCAGGGCGGCCGCGATCCCGGCCCCGACGATCGCGTACAGCGGCAGGTACTGCCGCAGCCTGCGCGGCGCGTGCAGGAGCGGCGCGCAGACGGCCGCGGGGAAGAGGGCGACCGCCTGCTGCCTCGTCGCGTACGCGAGCGCGCAGAGCGCGAGCACGAGCACCTGCCGCCCGGCCGTCGGCCGCTCCAGCATCGCGACGAGAGCGAGCACGCACGTGAGGAAGAGCGGGTAGAACGCGTTCTCCGTCATCAGCGTGCCGGTGTAGAGCATCGAGGGCACGAGCACGGTGAGCGCCGCGACGGCGAGGGCGAGGCGCCGGGAGACCAGCCGGCGCGCGAGGAAGTACGCCGGGACCGCCGCGAGCGACATCACCACGCTGTTCACGACCTTCGCGGCCGCGTACGCGTCGGGGACGGAGGAGTACGCGCGCCAGGCGGGCGAGAGCAGGACGGGGTAGACGAAGCCGTAGCCGTGGCTCGGGACGCCGCGCACGAGGAAGTCGCCGCTCGCCGCGAACGACTTCGCGAGCTCGGAGTAGACGAGCTCGTCGACCATGATCCACGGCGCGACGATGCGATGGGCGAGCGCGGCGCGGACGACGACCGACGCGGCGACGATGCCGGCGAGCCAGACCCATGCCGGGATCGCGACCGCCCGCGCCCGCGCCGCCGCGGCGGCCGCGACCGCCGCGTCCGGCCGCCGGCCGTGGCCCGGCCGGGTCACAGGATCCCCGCGCGGCGGGCCTCGCGGGCGAGCGCGCCGGCGTCCTCGACGCCGACCTCCGCCGCCGCCTCGGCGATCCGCCAGAGCACCGCGTCGGCGACGGCCTCGCCGCCGGCCGCCTCCTCGAGCGCGGCGGCGTAGGCGTCGGCGGCGCGGCCGAGGTCGTGCTCGCGCCGGACGTACTCGCGCGCCGCCTCCCCGAGCTCGGCGGCGCGGTCGGCCGCGAGCTCGAGCGCGGCGGCGATCGTCGGCACCTCGTGCTCGTCGACCGGAACCCTGAGCGCGACGCCGTCCGGGAGCTCGGCGAACCAGCCGACGTCGGAGACGAGCATCGGCTTGCCGAGCTGGAGGCCGCGGATCACGGAGCCCGAGGTCTCGCCCATCGTCGGGGAGCGCAGGTTCACGAGCACGTCGCATGCCGCCATCAGCGACCAGAGCCGCTCCTCGGGCACGTAGTCCTCGTGGACGATCTCCTGCCCGCCCGCGAGGCCGAGCCGCTCGAGCCGGCGGCGGAGGTCGAAGCGCTCGCCGGTCCCGCCGACGAGCAGGAGGCGCGCGCCCGGCCGGCGCCGGAGCAGGAGCGCGAAGGCCTCGAGGAGCTGCGGGATGCGCTTGTTCGCGTTCAGGTAGCCGAAGCAGCCGACGAGCGGGTCCCCCGTGACGGGCGCGGGCTCGACCGGCGCCTCCGGCCACGCCGGGTGCGGGATCCGCCAGAGCGCCCGGTCGTAGCCGGCCGCGCGCACGCGCTCCTCGACGTAGCGCGAGTGGACGACGACGCCGTCCGCCAGGTCGAGCACGGCGCCGGCGAGGGGGAAGCGCTCGGGCTGCGTCTCCCAGAGGAGCGGGAGGAGGTTGTCCGCGACGCCGAGCGCGAGCAGCCGCCCGACGATCCCGAGCTCCCGCTCCATCGCCTCGAAGTAGGCGCGCGGGTCGCGGCGCCCGAGCGTGATCCCCGAGATCAGGTGGTGGAGGACGAACTCGTGCAGCACGACGACGCCGCGCCGGCGCCGGAGCGCGTCGACGATCCAGCCGTGCGCGTCGGGGTCGTTGCCGACGTGGTAGAGCGCGACGTCGGCGTCGGGCGCGCGCCGCCCCGGCTCGGCGACGACGACCTCCTCCACGCGCTCGCGCAGCGCGGGCAGGAGCAGCGCCGAGTAGTCGGCGATCCCCGAGCGCGACGGCGGCAGCGGCGAGTAGTAGGCGACCCTCATCCCGCCTCACGACAGCAACGCGTCGACGCACGCCTCCCACGTCACGCGCTCGGCCACCGCCTTGCCGGCGCGGCCCCACGCCTTCGCCTCCTCCACGTGCGCGGCCAGGTACGCGCAGGCCTGCGCGACCGCCGCGGGCTCGGGCGCGACGACGACGCCTGTCTCGCGGTCGCGCACGACCTCGAGCGGCCCGCCGGCGTCGTGGGTCGTCAGCACCGGCTTCCCGGAGAGGAACGCCTCGTAGGGGACCATCCCGAAGTCCTCGTCCACGGGCGCGTAGAAGACCGCGAGGCAGCGCGCGTAGAGGTCGGCGAGGCGCTCGTGGTCGACGCGGCCGGCGAACTCGACCCGGCCGTCGAGCTCTGCGGCGAGCCCCTCGAGCCGCGCCCGGTCCGGCCCCTCGCCGGCGATCACGACCCGGAGCGAGCGGTCGGCCCGGGCCGCCTCGATCAGCAGGTCGATCCGCTTCGCGCGGTCGAGCCGGTTGACCGAGAGGACGTACGGCTCGGGCTCGGCGGTGCGGAACGCCAGCCGCTGCGGCGGGTGGGGCAGCACCTCCGCCTCGATCCCGAGCGAGCGCGCGAGCCGGTCGGCGACGTTGCGCGAGGTCGCGAACACCTTCCGCGCCTCGCCGAGGGCGACGCGGTCGAGCCGCTCGACCGCGCGGATCGTCGCGCGGTCCTCGGGCGACTCCGAGAACTGGCCGAGCTCGGTGCGGTCGTAGTCGTAGGCCTGCCGGAACTGGTGCAGCACCCACACGACCTTGTTCGGGTGGCGGACGCAGTAGGCGGGGAACTTCGTCGCGATCACGCGGTCGATCGGCCGCCCGTCGGCCTCCGTCAGGTCGAGCAGGCGCCAGAGGAACGCCTGGTCGAGCACGCGCGTGCCCGGGTACCACTTGAACGGGACGCTCACGATCTCCGCCTCGTGGCCGCGCGCGCGCAGCGCCGCGACGAGCTCGTCCGCCATCAGCTCGGCCCCTCCGTGGACGAACGGGACCTGCGGCCTGCAGACGGCGACCCTCACGACCCGCGCTCGAGGCGCGAGACGCGCTCGTCGAGGTCGTCGATCAGCTTGAGGACGGCGTCGTTGTAGGCGCGCTGGTCGGCGAGCGCGGGCTCCACGTACCAGCGCATCAGCCGCCGCAGGACGAGCTTGACCGGCCCGGCCTTCCCGACGAGCGGCCGCTCGGCCGACACCGCCCAGAGGCGCTCCGCCTGGTCGCGCACCGAGAGGCGCACCTGGGCCGGGGCGACGCCGGCCTCGCGCGGGCCCACGGCACGGAGCTCCTCCTTCAGGCGTGCGAACAGGGCGGCGACGTCCGTCCGCTCCGAAGACATGCGGCAAGTGTAGGGCGCGCCCGTTACGGCGCCGTGAGGCCAGGCCCCGCGTGGAACACGGGCCCGTCCGGCGCCGGGCCGGAGCGCCCGGAGCCTCCCGCCCCGAAGAGCGAGTAGCCCCGCTTGCCGGCGCCCTTCGCCGCGTAGAGCGCCGCGTCGGCGTCCCGCAGCAGGCTCTCGCCGTTCGGCCGGTCGCCGACGGCGATCCCGATGCTCGCGGTGACCACGACGTCGTCGCCGCCCGCCGCGTCGAGCGCGAACGGCTGCTCGAGCGCGGCGAGCAGGCGCCGGGCCGCCGCCTCGGCGGCGCCCTCGTCCCCGTCGTCGACGAGGACGACGAACTCGTCGCCCCCGAGCCGCCCGAGCGTGTCGGCGGCGCGGATCGTCCCGGCGAGGCGGTCGGCGATCCGCCGGAGCAGCTCGTCGCCGGCCTGGTGGCCGTGGGTGTCGTTGACGAGCTTGAAGTCGTCGAGGTCGACGAAGAGCGCGGCGGGAGACCGCCCGCCGCGGCGCGCGCGGGCGAGGAGCCGGTCGGCGCGGTCGAGGACGAGCACGCGGTTCGGCAGCCCCGTGAGCGGGTCGTGGAGCGCGAGCCGCCGGAGCTCGCCCGTCTTGTCGGCCACCATCCGGAGGGCGCGGGCGCGGCCCCGGGCGAGCACCTGCACGAGCACGAAGACGAGCAGGCTGACGATCGCGCCGCCGGCCAGCACCGCGGCGGCCTGCCCCTCCGGCGAGAGCCAGCCCCAGCGAGGCGGTTTCGAGATCCGCACGACCCAGCGCCCGTCCGCGTCGAGGGTGAAGCTGGTCTTCAGGAAGGTCTTCCCGGATGCGCCGCCGACCTTCGCGACCCGCGTCAGCCGGCCCGTCGGCACCCCGGCGGGCGTGGCGGAGGCGGACGTCGCGGCGCGCGTGTTCTGGCGCCAGACCGAGACCTCGAGCGCCCGGTCGACCGCGACGGCGCCGCCGAGCACGGAGCGGACGTCGAACACGGCCGTGATCCAGCCGAGCACGCGTCCCTGCCGGGACGACCCCGCGGTCGCAGCCGCGTGCACGGGAGCCGACACGACGAGGATGTCGCCGAGCTGCGGCATCCAGGCGGCGACCGCGTTGATCCGGGGCGTGAGCAGCCCCTCGCCTCCCGGCACCACCGCGCAGAGGTCGAACCCGGATCCCGGGACGAGCCTCGCCACCGCGCCGGGCACCGCGAGGCGAATCAGGCAGTAGCTCGCGCGGCGCCCGTCCGGGACGATCTCGAGCGTCCGGCCGACCGGGGCGACCCCGGGGACCGGATCGGCGCGCACCGCGCGGGCGAACCGGTCGAGCTCGCCGGCGGGCACGCGCTCGACGTAGCCGAACCCCAGGGCGCCTGGATACCGGCTCCGCCCGCCCATGTTGCGATACCACGTCGCGAGCTCCCGGTTTCCGAGCTCGGGATCCGCCTCGAGCAGCGTGGCGGCGGCCACCGTGAGGTCGTCCATGCGCTGCAGAGCCGTCGTGACCGTCGAGCCGACCGTCGCGGCCTCGGTATGGAACGAGCGCTCGGCCTGCGAGCGCGCGTTCGCACGCCACACGACCGCAGCCGCCGCCGAGAAGGCAAGGCCGCACGCGAGGAGCGCGACTCCGAGCGCGTTCCAGACGGCGACCCCGCCGAGGCCGTCGCGCGCGCGGTGACGGAGGCGCGGGAGCACACCCGACGCATCGGCACCCCACGGCCCCGGCCCATCCGCGGAAACTACGTATCGAGCCCACGGCCGGCGCTCGGGCTAGGGTCGCGCCGTGGTCGGGATCTCCCTCCTCACGCTCGTGCCCGGCGTGTTCGGCGGCAGCGAGTTCGCCACGCGCGCGCTGCTCGAGGCGCTCGCCCGCGTCGGCACGCTCGAGTACCGCGTCTTCCTGCCGCCGGTGGCCGCGCCCGACGCCTCGGGAGGGCTGCCGGCCGAGGTCGTGCCCGAGTACCGGCGGGCGCGGACGCTGCCGGAGCGGCTGCTCGCGATGGGCTGGGCCGCGGCGCGTCCCGGGCCGCTCCGGCGGCGGCTCGCGGCGGCCGCGGCGCTCCACTACCCGTTCACGATCCGGGTCCCCGCGGCGCCGGGGCCGGCCGCGGTCACGCTGCACGACCTCCAGCACCTCGACCTGCCGCGCCTCTTCTCGCGCGCGGAGCGCACCTTCCGGGCCGTCGCCTGGCACCGCTCCGTGCGGGGCGCGGAGCTCGTCCTCTGCCCGAGCGAGTTCGTGCGCGGCCGTGCGATCGAGCTGCTCGGCCTCGACCCCGGGCGCGTGCGCGCGATCCCGCACGGCGTCGACCACGACCGCTTCTCGCCCGGTGCGGGCGCCCGCGGGGACTTCCTCCTCTACCCGGCGCGGCCGTGGCCGCACAAAAACCACGCGCGCCTGTTCGAGGCGTTCGCGCTGCTGCGGCGCGAGCGCCCGGAGCTGCGGCTCGTGCTCACCGGCGGCGGCCACGCGGGCCCCGTGCCCGACGGCGTCGACGTGCGCGGGTCGGTCCCGCCCGGCGAGCTCGTCTCGCTCTACCGCCGCGCGGCCGCGCTCGTCTTCCCGTCCCTCTACGAGGGCTTCGGACAGCCCGTCGCCGAGGCGATGGCGTGCGGCTGCCCCGTCGCGTGCTCCGACATCCCGCCGCTCGCCGAGGTCGCCGCCGGCGCGGCGCGCACGTTCGCGCCGGACGAGCCGGAGGCGATCGCCGAGGCGGTTCGCGCCGTGCTCGCCGACCCGGAGCCCTACCGCGCGCGCGGGCTCGAGCGCGCGGCGGCGTTCACGTGGGAGCGCACGGCGGCCGCGTACGAGGCGGCCTACCGCGAGCTCCTCTGACCGAGCCGGCCCGCGCGGGCGTCGCGCCAGCCCTCGAGCACGGCGCGCGCGGCCGCCCCGCGGCGAGGGTGCGACGCCGCCTGCGCGAGGTGCGCGGCGACGACGACGCCGCGGCGCAGCGCCCGCAGCCCCGGCGGGAGCGGCCCGTGGCGCTCGCAGACCACGATCGTGTTGCGCGTGTCGTAGTAGAGGTTGTGCGTCGACGCGCTTCCGCCGGTCGAGGCCGAGCCGCGGTGGCGGACGGCGGCGTCGGGCGCCAGCACGACCGCGAAGCCGGCCCGGCGGAGGCGCAGGGACAGGTCGACGTCCTCGACGTAGGCGAAGAGCGCCTCGTCGAGCGGGCCCGCCCGCTCGAGCGCCGCGCGCGAGATCGCCATCGCGGCCCCGTCGGCGCGCCCGACGTCGGCGAGCTCGTGGAAGCGGTCGGGGCCGCCGAAGCCGCGCCGCCGCCCCGAGTAGCCGAGGCGGGCGTGGAAGGACGCGCCCGCGTACAGCACCGTGCGGCCGTCCTCGGCGAGCACCTTGCAGGCGAGCAGCCCGGCGTCGGGGCGCGCCTCGGCCGCGCGCGCGAGCGCGGCGGCGAGACCCGGCTCGGCCACGGCGTCGCTGTTCAGGAGCAGCACCCAGTCGGCGCCGCGCTCGAGCGCCCGCCGGATCCCGGCGTTGCAGCCGCCGGCGAAGCCGAGGTTGGCGCCGTTGCGCACCAGCTCGACGGCGGGGAAGCGCCGCTCGACCTCGGCGTCGGAGCCGTCGCTCGAGCCGTTGTCCACGCAGATCCTCTCGATCCCCTCGAGCGAGGCGAGCGCGCGCGGCGTGTCCTCGCCGCCGTTCCAGTTGAGGACGACCGCGACGAGCCTCACCGCAGCGTCCTCGCGTAGCTCCACGCGCTCCGCAGCCCCGCGGGCCGCCACGCCGCGAGCACGCCGGCGTAGAGCGCGAGCCCGACCGCCGCCGCCGGCAGGGCGCCCAGCACCGCGCGCGGGGCGCCGAACGCGAGCGCCGCGAGCGCGCCGCAGACGGCTGCGGCCGCCGCGAGCCCGCGCAGCGCGGCGGCGAGGCCGCCGAGCGGGAGGAGCAGCGCGGCGAGGACGGCGGCGGTCGTGACCGCCATCCCGGCCGCGATCCCGGCGAGCCCGAACGCGCCGCGTCCCGCCCACTCGACGAGCACGTGCGCGCCGAGCGCGGCGGCCGCGAGCGCCGGGAGCCAGCGCGCGCGCCCGCGCACGAAGAGGAGCGGGAAGGCGACCGACACCGCCACCGACGCGACCATCCACGGGCCGAGGTACGCGACGAGGCGCCCGAGCTGCTCGCCCGTCCCGCCCCCGTAGTCGGCGCCGAGCGCCCAGCGGGCGACCCGCTCGCCCGCGAGCGCGAACACGCCGGCCGCGGCGCCGACGACCGCGAGCGAGAGCCACGACGCGGCGACGACGTGGCGCGCCGCGCGCTCGGGCGTCAGCTCGCCGCGCGCGAGCGGAACCGAGGAGACGAGCGCGAGCGAGGTCGCCGTCACCGCCACGAGCAGCGCCGCGATCAGGTACGCGTAGGAGAACGTCGTCGGGCGACCCTCGCCGAGCCCGCTCGCGAACCGGTAGGCGACCACGTACAGCCCCTGGAGCGCGAAGGGCAGGGCGACGCCCTCGGCGAGCTCGCGCAGGCGCCCCGGCGCGCCGGCGGCCGGGCGCCCGACGCCGCCCCGGCGCACGAGCACGAGGAGCGGCACCGCGAGCGAGACGCCGCCGTTCAGGGCGAGCCCCCAGCCGAAGGCCTCGACGCCGTGGCCGGCGAGCGCCGCGATCGCGGCGAGGCCGGCGACCGCGCCGAGGCCGAAGCCGAGCGCCGCCGTGCCGTAGTCGTCGAGCGCGGCGAGGCCGCTCGCGGCGACGCCGGCGTAGACCTGCCCGGCCGCGGCCGGGACGAGCCAGGGGAGGAGCGCCGCCGCGGCGTGCCGCGCCTCCGCCCGGCCGGTGAGGGCCGCGGCGAGCGCGTCCGGGGCCGCGAGCGAGACGGCGACGGCGGGGGCGAGCGGCAGCGCGAGCGCGAGCGCCCAGCCGCTCACCTCGCGCCCGAGCCGCGCCCGCGCGCGGGCGCGCGCGAACGACGGCAGCACGACGACCCGAAGCGCGTTCGCGACCAGCACGAGCGCGACGTAGACGGCGTAGGCGGCGAAGAAGCCGTCGGTCTCGACGCCGTGGCCGAACCTCCGCGAGAGGATCGCGCCGGCGACCGCCGCGGAGCCGCTCACCGCGGCCGTCGAGAGCGCGGTCAGCGCGCCGCTCCGGACGGCGCTCCGGCGGGTCCGTGGACTACCCTGCGTCAATGCCGCGCGACGATAGCGTCATCTGGTCGGACGACGAGCTGGACGAGCTCCGCCGCGACTTCGCGGACGTCTACGAGGGCCGCACCTGCGTCGTCACCGGCGCCGACGGGTTCATGGGCTCGCACCTGACCGACGCGCTCGTGCACCTCGGCGCCGAGGTGATCGCGTTCGTGCGCGCGACCTCGTCGGGCGCGCTCAACAACATCGGGCCGCTGCGTCCGCGCCTCCGCGACGTCGTCTTCGCCGACCTCACCGACAAGACCTCCGTCGACTACGTGGTGCGCGACCTCAAGCGGTGCGCCGACAAGCCCTACGTCTTCCACCTCGGCGCGCAGGCGCACGTGGGCGAGTCGTGGCACCGCCCGTACGAGACGGTGGCGGCGAACGTGCTGGGGACGCTCAACCTGCTCCAGTCGGTCGTCGACCACGGGGTCGAGCTCGAGAAGTTCGACACCGCCGGCACCTCCGAGGAGTACGGCAACGTCCGCGAGGCCGTCGCGCACCACCACGACTACGACGCCGTCGGCGGGCTGATCCTGCACGAGCGCTCTCCGATCAACCCGAAGTCGATCTACGCGACGAGCAAGGTCGCGGCGGACTTCCTGACGATGAACTACCACGACGCGTACGGCGTCCCCGGCGTCGTGACGCGCATGTTCAACAACTACGGGCCGCGGCAGAACCCGCGCTACGTCACCGGCACGATCATCACGCAGGCGCTCGAGCGCGAGCAGGTCGAGCTCGGCCAGCTGGAGCCGCTGCGCGACTTCTGCTTCTGCACCGACGGGGTGCGCGGCCACCTGACCGTGACCGCGCACGGGATCCCCGGCGACGTCTACGTGTACGGCCAGGGCGAGAACGTCTCGATGGCTGACTGGGCCGCGCTGATCCTGCGGATCGGCGAGGAGGGCGGCTTCTGGCCGGCGGGGCGCGAGCTCGTGTCGACGCCGGCGCGCTTCCGGCCGGGCGCGAGCGAGGTGATGGCGCTGCGCGTCGGCTACGACAAGCTGCACGAGGAGACCGGGTGGCGCCCGCGCGTCTCGTGGGAGGAGGGACTACGGCGCACGATCGCCTGGTACGCGGCGAACCGCGACCGCTGGATCGGACGCGTCGACTGGCTCACGGGGAACACCGCCGGCACCGCGCGCGCGTGAGGCTCACCGGGCGCGAGCTCGTCGCGGCGGAGCTCGCGGCCCTCGCGGCGATCGTGGCGGCGCACGTCGTCCTGCTCACGCGCCTCCTGCACTCGGCGACGACCTTCGACGAGGGCGTCTACCTGCTCAGCCTCGACGACCTGCGCCACGGCGCCGCGCTCGGGCGGGACGTCTTCACCTCGCAGGGGCCCGGCTTCTACGTGCTGCTGCAGGCGATCGGGGCCGTCTGCGGCGTCTCGGTCGCCGGCGTGCGCGCGGGCGTCGTCGCCGTGGACGCGCTCGGCGTCCTCTTCGCCTTCCTGCTCGGCCGGCGGCTGGCGGGCCCCCTCGGCGGGCTCGCCTGCGCCGGCATGCTCGCGGTCGCGCCGAAGCTGCCGAGCTTCGGCGGGCGCGTCTACGCCGACGCCGCGGCGGCGGTGCTCGCCGCGGCGGCGCTCTGGCTCCTCGCGGCCCGGGTGCCGCTGCTCGCGGGCGCCGCCTTCGCGGCGGCCGTCCTCGTCAAGGTGGACGCGCTGACGGCCCTGCCGGCGCTGGCGGCGCTCCTCGCCGTCGGGCGCGAGCGTGCCCGCGCGCTGCTCGAGGCGACGGGCGGGGCGCTCGTGGTGCTCGCCCTCTTCGCGGTCGTCTACGCGAAGGACCTCGCGGACATCTGGGCGGGAGCGGTCACCTACCACCTCGACTCGAGGCGGATCACGGGCCTGATCGGCCGCCACGAGTTCGGCGGCTTCTTCGCGCTCTCGACGCCGTTCACGTGGCTCACGGTCGCGGCGTTGCTGCTGCTCCCGCTCGCCTGGCGGCGCGTGTGGCCGCTCTGGCTCTGGGCGCTCTGCGCGAGCGTCTTCGTCCTGCGCTACCAGCCGCTCCGCGACAACCACCTGCTCGTGCTGCCGTACGCGTTCGCGCTCCCCGCGGGCGTGTCGCTCGGGCTCGGCGCCCGCCGGCTGCCCGAGCGGCTCTTGCCGCCCGCGCTCGCCGCGCTCGCGCTCGTGCTCGCGGCCGGGTTCGTGCAGCAGCTCCACCGGGTGCGGCTCGACCGCCGTCCCGAGGACCCCGCGCTCGTCGCCGCCGCGGCGCGGCTCGCGCAGCTCGCCCCGCCGGGGAAGCCGGTGATCAGCGACCAGCCGATCGTCGCGTTCCTCGCCCACCGCCGCGTGCCGGGCCGCTACGTCGACACGGCGAGCCTGCGCTTCGACACCGGCTCGCTCACCGACGCCCAGGTGCTGCGCGACGCCGAGCGCGTCTCCGCCGTCGTCGCGGGGCGCGCGTTCTACGCGCGGCCGGCGCTGATGCGCGGGCTCGCGGCGGAGTTCCCGCACCGGGAGACGATGCCGGGCGCCGTGATCTTCTCCCGCTAGGCTGGCCCGGTGAACGTCCTCGTCACCGGGGGCGGCGGCTTCCTCGGCTCGCACCTCGTCGACCGGCTGCGCGCCGCCGGGCACGACCCCTTCGTCGCGCGCCGCGCCGACTACGACCTCACCTCCTGGGACGACGCCGCGCGCCTGTTCGCCGACGCCCGGCCGGAGCTCGTGTTCCACCTCGCCGCCGAGGTCGGCGGGATCGGCGCGAACCGCGCGAACCCCGGCCGCTACTGGTACGCGAACCTGCTCATGGGCGCGCACGTGCTCGAGCAGTGCCGCCTCCACGGCGTCGGCAAGCTCGTCGTCGCCGGCACCGTCTGCGCCTACCCGAAGCACACGCCGGTGCCCTTCCGCGAGGAGGAGCTCTGGAACGGCTACCCGGAGGAGACCAACGCGCCCTACGGAGTCGCGAAGAAGGCCGTCCTCGTCGGCGCGCAGGCCTACCGCGAGCAGTACGGCCTGCGCACCGCCTACCTCCTCCCGGCGAACCTCTACGGCCCGCGCGACAACTTCGACCTCGAGACCTCGCACGTGATCCCGGCGCTCATCCGCAAGATGGTGGAGGCGGACGGCGAGGTCGTGCTCTGGGGCGACGGCACGCCCACGCGCGAGTTCCTCTACGTCGGCGACGCCGCCGAGGCGTTCGCGCTCGCGGCCGAGCGCTACGACGGCCCGGAGCCGGTCAACGTGGGCACCGGGGCCGAGATCTCGATCCGCGAGCTCGCGGAGACGATCGCCGCGCTCACCGGCTTCGAGGGAGCGATCGTGTGGGACGGCTCGATGCCGAACGGCCAGCCCCGCCGCCGCCTCGACGCGTCGAGGGCCGAGCGGGCGTTCGGCTTCCGGGCGCGCACGACGCTCCGCGAGGGGCTCGAGCGGACGATCGCGTGGTACCGCGAGCAGGCCGTCCATGCGGTGGGCTCGTAACGGCCTCGGGGCGGCGCCCCCGCCCGTCGCCGCGGCGGCGCTCGTCGCGCTCCAGCTCCTCGCCGCCGCGGCGCTCGGGAGAGGCCAGGGCTGGCCGCGCTCGGCCGGCGACGACGCGCTCGCCGCCTGCCTGCTCGCGCTGCAGGTGACGCTCGTCTACGCGGTCGCGCACGCGGTCGCCGGGCGCGCGGCCGCGCTCTTCGCGGGCGCGCTCTTCGCGCTCGCCCCGCTCGTCCTCGCCGGCTGGTACTTCCAGACCGCGGGCGGCACGCCGCCGACGGAGTACCGGGCGGTCTACCGCCACGACGTGCTGCCGGCCGCGTTCGGCCTCGTCCACCGCTCGGGGATCGCCGCCGCCTGCCTGCTGCTCGCCTCGGCGTGGCTCGCGGTCGCGCGCACGCGCGCGCCGGCGTGGGCGGCCGCGGGCGCGTCGGGCGCCGCGGCCGCGGGCGCGGCGCTCGTCGAGCCGCACGCGTGGCCCGCGCTCGCGGCCCCCGTGCTCGCGGCCGCCGCCGGCCGGCGGCTCCCGGCGCTCGCCGCCGCCGCCGCGACGGCCGGGGCCGGCCTCCTCGTGCTCGCGCTCGCGCGGCACGTCCCGGACGTCCCGCTCGGGTGGCACCACATGGGGCTGACGCTCGACAGCGTGCGCGAGTTCACCTGGAGCAGGCGGCTGCTCGAGTACCTGCCGCTCGCGGGCCTCGTCGGGCTCGCCCGCCGCTCCGCGCCGGCCGCCGCCTTCTTCGGCGCCGGCCTCGTCGCGCTCGTGGTCTTCCCGCTCGCGCGCGTCCCGGGCCTGACCGAGTACCTGGTCGCGCTCGTCCCGGGCCTGCCGGTCTACACGGTGCTCGCCGCGAGCGTCCCGTTCCTCGTGCCGCGCGGCCGCGCCGCTACGTCACGAGCCGCCAGTACAGCTCCCAGCGCCCGCTGATCCGGTCGCCCAAGTCGCGCCCGAGGTTCTCGACGCTGTCGGCGGGAGGCGGCCGGTGGAACCGGCTCGTCCTCGGGCCGGTGAGACCGCCGAAGTGCCCGAGCACCTGCGTGATCGAGTCGTGGGCGCTCTGGCGGTAGTAGCCGTTGAAGAGCACGAGCCCGACGAAGAGCGAGAAGCACGCGCAGAGCGACGCGGCCGCGACGCCGGGCCGGCGCGCGCGCCGGAGGAACTCGGCGGCCCCGACGAGGAAGAAGGGGAAGAGCGCGGTCAGGAATCGCTGCGAGAACGAGCCGCCGCCGTCCCACTGACGGCCCCAGAAGGCGTGGATCGCGAGCAGGCCGAGCGCGCCGAGCCCGAGCGAGAGCAGGAACGGGCGGTGCGCCCGGTCGCGCCGCGCCAGCAGGACGAAGCCGGCCGTCGCGAGGATCGTGAGCGGCGTCCAGACGAAGAGGCCGCGGTGGAGCGTGAAGAGCATCTTGAGCGGCGCGGCCGGGTCGAGCTCGCTCCCGCGCAGGACGGGGTCGACGATCGACGACGTCCCGAGCGCGCTCCGGACGCCGGCCGGAGCGAGCCACGCGGGCCCGTCGCCCGCCGCGTAGATGTTCGGCGGCTGGTCGTAGGGGACGTGCCGGACGATCGGGAGGGCGAAGACGAGCACGCAGGTGACGGCGCCGACGCCCGCGATCCACGCCGCCGCGCGCCGGAAGCGGAACGCCGTCAGCACCGCCAGCGCGGGCACGCAGAGGGCCACGTTCGCGTAGCGGGTAGCGAGCATGAGCGCGAGGCAGACGCCGGCCGCGGCGTAGTCGCGCCGGCGCGCGCCGGGGAGCGTCGCCCTGAGCACGAACCAGAAGCCCACCGTCGCGTAGAGCGCGTCGGCGGCGTGCTTGTACGAGGGCTGGAGGACGCCGTAGTAGAAGAGCGGGGTCCCGAACAGCGTCGTCAGGAGCACCGCGGGCCCGCGCGGCAGGTCGAGCTCGCGGAGGATGCGCCATCCCGCGTAGAGGCAGACGAGCAGGGCGGCGTTCGCGGCGACCGTGGTCGCGACCTCGGCCGAGTGGTAGCCGTCGAACCCGCCGCGCAGCGCGACGAGCTTCGAGGCGAGGTAGAAGGGGAGCGTCCAGAACGCGCTGCCGAACTGGTAGGCGACGGCCCGCGCCTGCGTCGGGTCGCCGAGCACCCTGGCGAGGAAGTCGAAGTAGACCGTGCCGTCGTCCTGCACGACCGCGAGGTCGAAGGTGAGCGCGAAGAGCGCCACCGGGACGAGCGCGGCGAGCCGCCCGCGCGAGAGGAACCGCTCCGCCGCCCGGGCGCGGGCGGGCTCCGCACGCGCGCGGGGAAGGGAGACCGGGACGTCAGCCACGCCGGGCCACCTTAGCCTGGGCGGCGAGCAGCGCGGCGAGCAGGGCGGCGAGGAGGACGTTGCGGGCGACGAGCAGCCAGATCTCCGCGTCGTGGCGCGCGAGCAGCGCGTCGTAGCGGTCCGGGAAGAGGAGGTTCGTGAGCAGCATCGCCGCGGCGAGCAGCGCGGCGGCGGCGGCGCTGCGGGAGAGCGCGACGAGCGGGGCGAGCCAGAGCAGGAACTGCGGCGAGAGCACCTTGCCCGCGCACGCCGCGAAGCCGACCGTCGCGGCCGCGGCCGCGCAGAGGTCCCGCGGCGTCCGGCGCGAGCGCGCGAAGAGCGCGGCGGCGGCGAGCACGCCCGCGGCCTGGAGCGCGGTCTGGAGGCCCGCGAGCGCGCCGGCGCCGCCGCCGAAGACGCTCCAGCTCCCGCTGTCGAAGGCGAGGCGGACGCCGCGGTGCGCGGCGAGCAGGGCCGAGGCGCCGAAGGTCTCGAGCTGGAGGTGGCGGTTCCACTGGCCCGAGTAGCTGTTGTAGAGGCCGGCGTGCGCGACGGCCGCGAACGGCACGAGCACGGCCAGGCCGGCCGCGCAGAAGACGGCGAGGCCGCGCAGCCGGTCGCGGCGGCCGGCGGCGAGGAGCGCGACCGGGAGGAGCGCGACCGGGTAGGTCTTCACGAGCGCGGCGACGGCGAGGAGCGCGAACGCGGGGAGCGGCCGCCCCGCCGCGAGCAGGAGCAGCACGCCGAGGCAGAGCGCGGCCGGCCACGCGTCGAAGCGGCGCAGCGCGAACGCCCCGAGGAGCGCCGGCGCGAGCGCGGCGAGCGCGGGCGCGCCGTAGCGGAGCGAGCGCGGCGCCTCGAGCCGGACGAGCAGGAGCGCGAGCAGCGCGAGCCCGAGCACGACGCCCGCCGCCGACAGGAGCCGGAAGATCGCGAGGTAGTCGCCCGCCGCGCCGAGCGACGGCACGGCGAAGAACGGAATCGCCCCCGGCGGGTACTCGAGCGCGAAGTCGCGGTAGGGAACCTGCCCGGAGACGAGCGCGTCGCCGTAGCGCTGCAGCTCGACCACGTCGCCGTCCGCCGGGCCGCGCCAGAGGAGGACGAGCGAGAGCGCGAAGAGCGACGCCGCGGCTGCGAACGGCCCGGCGGCGCGCCTCAAGCGCGCTCGCGGAGCTTCGCCTCGAGCAGCGCGATCCGCTGCGCGAGGATCGTGTTCTGGTCGGAGAGGCGCGAGATCACCGTCGAGTAGTGCAGGAGCACGAGGATGACGAACAGGAGGCCGACCGCGAAGAGCACGGCGGGCGGGTAGCCGCGCACGCCGAACCAGCCGGCGATCGTGTTCAGCCCGCCCCGCCACGCCGACAGGACGACGAGCACGATGCCGGTCGCGAGCCAGAGGAGCGCGTAGCGCTCGCGCAGCCGGCGCGAGCGGATCAGCTCGAACACGCCGAGGAGCAGGAGCACCGAGACGACGGTGGCGGCGATCGAGATGCGAACCGGGGTCATCGGTCGGCGAGCGGCGCGACGTCGCGGCGGAAGAGGTCGACGAAGAGGGCGAGCAGGATCTTGATCATGTAGTAGATCGAGGCGAGCGCGCCGATCGACGAGCGGCCGTGCTCGCGCTCGCGCATCGTCACGGGCACCTCGACGAGGCGCACGCGGCGCCTGATCGCGAGCACGATCCCCTCCACCTCCGGGTAGTCGTGCGGCAGGTCGGCGGCGTACACGCCGATCGCGCGGCGGTTGCAGGCCTGGAAGCCGGAGGTGGTGTCGGTCAGCCGCTGGCGCGCGATCGCGGACACGACCCGCGCGAGGATGCGGATGCCGACGCGGCGCGCGGCGGAGGAGCGGTAGCCGCCGCCGGCGACGAAGCGCGAGCCGACGGCGAGGTCGGCCTCGCCGGCGACGACCGGCGCCACGAGGGCGCGGAGCTCCGAGGGGTCGTGCTGGCCGTCCCCGTCGAGCCGCACCGCGAGCTCGTAGCCCTCCTCCCACGCGTAGCGGAAGCCGGTCTGCACGGCGCCGCCGATCCCGAGGTTGAACGGCAGCCGCAGCACGTGCGCCCCGTGCGCCTCCGCGACCTCGGCGGTGCGGTCGGCCGAGCCGTCGGACACGACGACGAGGTCGAGCCCCGGGTCGAGCGCGCGCAGCTCGTCGAGCACGCGCCCGACGTTGCGCTCCTCGTTGAACGCGGGCACGATCGCGACGCGCCTGAGCGCGGCGAGCGGCGCTCCCGTCGCGGCGGGCGTGCTCGCGACCTCAGTGGACACCGACGCCCGCCCCCTGCCCGACGAGCTCGAGCAGCCGCCGCGCCCGGTGCCGGTAGGTGTGCTCGTCGAGCACGCGCTCGCGGGCGCGCCGGCCGAGCTCGGCCGCGCGGCCCGGGTCGCCGAGCAGCTCGCGGTAGGCCTCGACCGCCTCGGAGGCGCTCCGCACGACGAGGAGCTCGGCGCCCGGCTCGAACCAGCGCTCGATCCCCTCGTACGGGTTCGCGACGATCGCCGCGCCGCACGCCGCGAGCTCGAACGGCCGCGCCGACGACGACGCGTGGACGGTCGCGTGCGAGCGGCGCGTGATGCAGAGGTTGACCCGCGCCGCCGAGATCGCGCGCGGGAAGACGTTGAACGGCACGTCGCCGACGAGACGCGCGCGGCCGACGTCGCCGAGGAAGTCGCGGCCGCCGAGCGCGAAGTCGACGTCCGGCAGCTCACGGGAGGGCTCGCCGACGAGCGCGGCCATCCACTCGCGCCGGAACTTGTCGCCGTAGCCGTAGAAGAAGACGTCGCACTCGGGCTCGACCTCCTGCGGCGCGAAGAGGTCGGGGTCGGCGCCCCAGAAGACCGCCTCCGCGCGGCGCGCGCCGAGCTCGAGCAGCCGCGCGAGCCCGCCCTCCGAGTTCGACACGACGAGGTCGTACTCGCCCGGGTCGGCCCCGTGGTAGTAGTTGAAGCCGGTGTCCATGCCGCCGAACTCGGGCAGGCTCATCGGCACGTCCCCGTCGTAGAAGACGACCGGGATTCCGAACCGCTCGCGCAGCGCCGTGGGGATGCCGCGGAAGTGCGCCATCGGCACGGTGAACACGAGGACCGCGTCGGGCCGCTCGCGCTCGACGAGCTGCTCGAGGTGGCGGCGCCAGCGCGGCGTGACCCAGTGCCAGATCGCCTCGCGCGTGACCCGGTCGGCGACCGAGTCCTCGGGGCTCTCCTCGGCCCGGCGCAGGTAGCGGTCGCCGCGCAGGCGTGCGACGAGGTCGCGGGCGCGGGCGTAGGACTCCCCCTCCCGGTAGGCCGGGTTCGGCGCCGTCCGCCACCACGGCGTCTCGACCGGCCGCCCCCGGTAGGGCGTGACGACGAGGTCGGCGCCCTCGTCGTGGAGCCCCTTCCAGAGCTGCCACCAGGCGGGCGTGCAGCCGTAGCGGAAGTCGAGGTCGACCGCGGAGGCGACGCAGAGGAGGCGGGGAGCGCGCACGGCCCTAGTCTCGCAGGAGCGCGTTACGGCGCCGCTCGGCGGCGGCCGCACGGCGGCCTACACTCGCGGGAGCGGTGACCGCGGTCGCGCAGTGGCTGCACGTCGCGGGCCTGCGGCGGCTCGCCGTCTCCCCGTGGGCGGCGGCCCTCGCGCTCGCGGGCGCCGCCGGCGCCGGGCTCCGGGTGTGGGAGTACCGCTCGATCCTCGGCGGCACCGACGCCGACGAGGCGCTCGCCGGCCTGATCGCCCGCCACGTCCTGAACGGCGAGCTCACCGCCTTCTTCTGGAGCATGGCGTACGGCGGCACGCAGGAGCCGCTCCTGACCGCGCCGCTCTTCTGGCTCTTCGGCAGCGGCTGGCTCGCGCTGCGGAGCGTGCCGATCGCGCTCTCCGCGGTCGCGGCGCTCCTCGTCTGGCGGGCCGGGCGCCGCACGCTCGGCGAGCCGGGAGCGGCCGTCGCGGGCGCGCTCTTCTGGGTCTGGCCCGGCTACAACCTGATCCAGCTCACGCACCAGCACGGCTTCTACGGGAGCGACGTCTTCTACTGCGCGCTGCTCGTCCTGCTCGCGCTCCGCGTCGTCGAGCGGCCCGACGCCGTGCGGACGGGCGCGTTCGGCCTCGCGCTCGGGCTCGGCTTCTGGGAGACGGCGCAGGTCGTGCCGGTTGCCGTGCCCCTCGTCCTCTGGACGGTCTGGCGACGCCCGGCCGCGCTGCGGCGGCTCCCGGTCGCGCTCCCGCTCGCCGCGCTCGGGGCGCTGCCGTGGATCGTCTGGAACGTCCGGCACGACTGGGCCTCGCTCGACGTCTCCTTCGGCGCGCAGTCGACCTACGCGCACCGCCTGCGCATCTTCGTCTCCCCGCTCCTGCCGATGATCACCGGGCTGCGGCAGCCGTGGACGCAGGAGCGCCTCCTCCCCGCCGCGCTCACGCTCCTCGTCTACGCGCTGCTGGCCGCGCTCTTCCTCCGGGGCGCGGTCCGCTCGCGCAGCAGCGACGCCTCCGTGCTCTACGCGGTCGCCCTCGGCTTCCCGTTCCTCTACGCGATCTCGGCGTGGACGATCGAGGCCGGCGAGCCCCGCTACCTCGTCGTCCTGACGCCGGTGCTCGCGCTCCTCGCCGCGCAGCTCGCGACGTCGCGCGCCCGCGGGCTCGCCGTGCTCGCGCTCGGGCTCGCGCTCTCGGTGGCCGTCCTCCACCGCGCCGAGGTGTCGGCGCGGGCGTCCACGGCGCCCGGCCCGCCGGGCGACCTGCGCCCGCTCGAGGCCGAGCTCGAGCGGCTCGGGGTCGACCGCTTCTACAGCACCTACTGGGTCGCCTACAAGGTCACGTTCGAGACGCGCGAGCGGATCGTCGGCGTGAAGAACGACTTCACGGCCGTGTCGTGGGACGGCGAGCAGGCGCAACCCGCGCTCGGCGCGTTCATCCGCTACCCGCCGTTCGAGCGCGCCGTCCGCGAGGGCCGGCACGCCTTCGTCCTCTACCGGGCGCTCCTGCCGTCGATCCCGATCGTGCCGCGGCTCGAGCGCTACGGCTACCGCCGCCACGACGTCGGCACGCTCGCCGTCTACACGCTCCCGCGCGGCCGTCAGTAGGCGCCGCGGCGCGACGCGACGGCCGGGATCGTCTTCACGAGGATCGTCACGTCGAGCCAGAGCGACCAGTTCTCGAGGTAGTAGAAGTCGAGCCGGACGAGGTCGTCGAAGGGCAGGGTGCTGCGGCCCGCGATCTGCCAGAGGCCCGTCATCCCGGGCAGCACGTTCGAGCGCCGCCGGTGCCACGGCTCGAGCCGCGCGTAGTCGCGGACCGGGAGCGGACGCGGCCCGACGAGCGACATCTCGCCGCGCAGGACGTTGAGCATGTTGGGAACCTCGTCGAGCGAGAACCGCCGCAGCACCCGGCCGACGCGCGTGACGCGCGGGTCGTCGCGGATCTTGAAGAGCGGCCCGCTGGCCTCGTTCGCCGCCTCGAGCGCGGCCTGCTCGCCCGCCGCGCCCTCGACCATCGTGCGGAACTTGAGCATCCGGAACTCCCGCTCGCCGAGACCGACCCGCCGGTCGGCGTAGAGGACGGGCCCGTGCGAGTCGAGCTTGACCAGGGCCGCGATCGCGAGCCAGAGCGGCAGCCCGACGACGAGCGTGAGCGCGGACACGGCGACGTCGAAGGTGCGCTTGAGCGCCCACTCGGTGCCCGCGAAGATCGGCGGCCGAAGCTCGAAGAGCGGGACCCCCTGGCCCGGGACGTACTCCCCCCGCTCGACCAGGAGCTCCGTCGTGCGCGGCGCCACCCGCACCTTGACCGCGCGCCGGTGCGCGGCTTCGACGATCTCGAAGAGCTCCTCCTCGTCGAGACCCGCGTCGGCGACGATCAGCTCGTCGAGGCGCTGCCGCGCGAGCTCCCGCTCGAGCGCGGGCCCCGGCGTCACCGAGCCGGCGAAGTCGTAGTCGATCCCGCCGCGACTCGCGCCGAGCGTCGCGCGCAGGTGGTCGACGTGCTCGGGGTCGCCGACGAGGAGCGCGCGGCGGCGGACGCCGAACGAGCGCATCAGCGTGCCCGTCACGGTCTCGTAGCTCCAGCGGAAGAGGCTGATCAGCGTCGACACGAAGAGCGCCGCGACGACGTACAGCCCGAAGGTGGTGAAGTGCTGCCCGGTGCCGATCGCGAACGCGAGCGAGAGGGCGGCGACGAGCAGGACCGAGGGCACGATCCGCCCCGCGCCCTCGCGCAGCTCGCGCGGGCCGTAGAGCCCGTTGCGCGAGAACACGAGCAGCAGCATGAGGATCAGGAAGGGGAGCCAGTCCGTCTCGTGGTCCCAGAGCAGGTTCCAGAGGATCGGCTTGGGGTCGCGGACGAGGGAGCGGACGACGAGCGCGAGGTAGACCCCGATCACGAGCCCGGAGAGGTCGATCGCCGCGAGCGCGCCGATGCTCGCGAGGCGCCGGCCGAGCGCGCGGATCGGGCTCCGGCTCAGCAGGTACGGGCGCGCGGCCCGGATGTCCTCCGGCGGCGGGCGCTCGGACGGCCTCTGCTCGACCTGCACGTGGGCATCCTAGGCGCCGTGCAGCACGAGCTCGCCGCGGACGGCGGGCCCGTGGACGCGGACGACGACGCCCGGGAGCGGCCCCGCGTTCCAGCGCCAGGGGACGTCGCGGCCGCCGAGCGTCACCCGCGCCGGGCGACCGGCGGCCGGCACCCAGAGCTGGACGTCGCGCGGCTGCCCGCGCAGGTCGAGCCGGGCGCCGCCCGCGACGAGGTAGCCGGCGCGGCCGGGGTGCGTGAGCTCGTCCGCGCCCCACCAGGAGTCGGCGGTGCGCAGGTTGAAGGGCACGACGGCGCCGGCGCGCGCGTAGAGCGGCAGCTCGTCGAGCGGGGTCGCGCGCGTGAACGCCGCCGGCCCCTTCACGACGGCGCCGGTGTGGAGGTCGACCCACCGCCCCGCCGGCAGGTACACCGAGGGCGTCGTCCCCGGCCCGGTCACCGGCGCCGCGAGCAGGTCGGGCCCGACGAGCAGCTCGAGGTCGCTCGCCCACGCGCGCGCGTCGCCGGGGTAGGCGTAGCCGAGCGGGCGCAGCACCGGCTCGCCCCGGCGGAGCAGGCCGTAGAGGTACGGGAAGAGCTCGTAGTGGAGGACGGCCGCCGCGCGCAGGGCGGCCATCGCGTCCGGCCCCATCGTCCACGGCGTCGCGTTCGGGCCGATGCCGCCCACCTCGAAGACCGGCGAGACGGCGCCGAGCTGCGCCCAGCGCGCGAACAGGTCGCCGGTGAGCCCCTCGGACGAGTAGCCGCCGACGTCGGAGCCCCAGGTCGGGAAGCCGCTCATCGCCGCGCTCTGGCCGGCGTGGATCGCGCGCTCGAGACCGACCCAGGCGCCCGGCTGGTCGCCCGCCCAGAGGCCGGGTACGAGCGACTGCGAGCCCATCGCCGCCGCGCGGAAGATCGCGGCGGCGCCGCGCGGCAGCGCGGCGAGCGCGGCCCTGGCGTAGAGGAGCGGGTACTCGTTCTGGAGCGACTCGCTCCGGCCTTCGAGGTCGAGCTCGTCCCCCCGGTCCGCCTTGACGCCGTCGACGCCGAGCGCGACGAGCCGGCGCAGCCGCGACCGGTACTCGGCGACGACGGCCGGCTGCCGGAGGTCGAGCGTGAGGTTCTCGACGGGGCCGAGGAGCTGCCGCCGCGGGTAGCCCGCGTCGCACTGCGTCCTCGGCGAGATCCAGAGCATGAAGCGCAGCCCGAGCTCGTGCACCCGCCGGACGAGCCCGGCCGGGTCGGGGAAGCGGCGGCGGTCGAACTCGAGCGTGCCGACGCACGTCTCCCACGGGTTGTCCACGAGGATCCACCCGAACGGCACGCGCGCGGCGCGCAGGCGCGCGACGTCCTCGAGCACCTGCCCGGGGCCCTCGTAGACGTCGCGCCACTTGATCGGCGCGAGCTCCGCGGGCGGCGGCACCGCCGGCCGGCCGGCGTCGGCCCGGTAGGCCGCGAGCACCCGCGCGAAGCCGCCCGCGTAGAGGTCCTCGTCGAGCCGCGCGCCCCGCACGCACACCTCGACCCGATCCTCGAGGGGCGGGAAGGCGCACTGCGACTCGTCGCCGAAGCGGCAGCCGCCGCCGCCCGCGGAGCCGGGGAACGCGAGCGCGGCGACGTTGCGCGTCGCGAGCCGGAGCCCCCAGCCGGCGGAGCTCGCGAAGAACGGCACCGGCGCGTACGAGCAGGTCGCGCTCACCTTCACCGGCAGGACGCGGCCGCGCAGGTCGGGCGGCTCGCCGCGCTCGCCGCCGCCGAGGAAGTGGTCGTCCGGCCCCGCCTCGAAGGCGTCGTAGACCTGCTCGACGCCGGCGGCGGGGTGGAGGCGGAGCGAGAGGCGGAAGCCGGCGCGCGTGCGCGTGACCGTCACCGTCGCGGTGCGGCCGGGCTCGCTCGTCGCCACCCGGTAGACGCTCCCGTGCGACGAGAGCACCTTCGTGAGCCTGAACTGCTCGCCGGTCGCGCGGAGCTGGTAGCGGAGGCGCGCGCCCTCGTCCTGCGCGACGACCGTGCCGCCGCCGGAGACGAGCTCGACGCGGAACGGGTCGCGGTCGACGCGCAACTCGGGCCCGCCGCGGCCGCCGCCCGCTCCGCAGCCGGCGAGCGCGAGCACGAGCGCGGCGCCCGCGCCCGCGCTCAGCCGGCGCATACGTCGTCCCAGGCGACCTCGCGGTCCGTCTCGAGGTCCCCGAGCTCGACGGGCGTCCGCCGGCGCGCGAGCGCCCGCAGGATCGCGGCCACCGCCGCCCGCCGCTTCGCTTCGAGCAGCTCGTAGTCGTGGAAGTGGACGTGGACGACGCGCGGGAGCGGGCGGAGCAGGCCCCGCGCCGCCGCTCCGAGCGAGTGCGTCGTCGGCAGCTCGAGCACGCGGCGGCCGTCGTGGAGGCGGATCCAGGCCGGCCGGTCGAGCGAGGCGCGGGCCGAGCCGGGCGGCAGGTAGGAGGGCCGCCAGGCGGTCGCGGTGCAGTCGACGTAGCCGAGGTCGGCGACGGCGCGCATCACGTCGACGTCCGTGTACCAGCCGCCGCCGCAGAAGAAGCGCGCGTCGAGGCCCTGCTCCCGCAGCCAGGCCGCCTCCTCTCGCACCGCCGCCGCCGGGTCGCCGCGCGTCGGCCGGGCGTGCGTCGGCGACGTCCAGTGGATGTGGTGGCCGATCGGGCCGAGCCCGGCCGCCTCGCGGGCCCGCGAGACGAACTTCGAGCGGCTCTCGCCGCGCCCGGGCGGCCGCAGGAGCGAGGCGATCGTGAAGCCGCCCGGCCGCCGCTCGGCGAGGTCGCGGTACCGCGTCCAGACGCGGTCGTCCAGCGGGCGCTCGACGTGGCACGACACGACCGCGTAGCCTTGGGTGCCGGGCATGTGCGGGATCTGCGGACTCCTCGGCGACGAAGCACCCGACCCGGGGGTGGTCGAGGCCATGAACGCGGCGATGGTACATCGCGGCCCGGACCACGGCCTCGTCGAGGCCCACGGGCGCTGCGTGCTCGGCTACCGGCGCCTCTCGGTCATCGACCTCGAGACGGGAGACCAGCCCGTCGCCGACGAGCGAGGCGAGATCGTCGCGGTCTTCAACGGCGAGCTCTACAACTTCCGCGAGCTGCGGCGGGAGCTCGAGGCCGCCGGGCACGAGATCCGCGGCACCGGCGACTCGCCGCTCCTCCCCCACGCGTACGAGCAGTGGGGCCCCGGCTTCGCGGAGCGGCTCGACGGGATGTTCGCGCTCGCGCTCTGGGACCGCCCGCGCGGGCGGCTCGTGCTCGCGCGCGACCGGCTCGGCAAGAAGCCGCTCCTGTACGCGCGGCTGCCGGGCGGGGCGCTGGCCTTCGCGTCCGAGACGAAGGCGCTCCTGCGCGTGCCGTCGCTCCCGCGCGAGCTCGACCTCGCCCAGCTCGACGCCTACCTCGCGCTGCAGTACGTCCCCCGCTCGGGCCTCCGCGCCGTCGAGAAGGTGCCGCCCGGCTCGTACCTCCTCGCCGAGGGCGGCCGCATGCGCGTCGAGCGCTACTGGTCGGCCGCGCGGGCCGCGGCGGGCGCGCCGCCGCTCGCCGGGGACGAGGCGGTCGAGCGGGTGCGCGCGGAGGTGACGGCGGCGGTGCGGCGGCGGCTCGTCGCGGACGTCCCGCTCGGCGCGCTCCTCTCCGGCGGGATCGACTCGTCGATCGTCGTCGCCGCGATGGCGGGCGCGCAGGCGGAGCCGGTGCGGACGTTCACGGTCGGCTTCCCCGACGTCCGCTACGACGAGCGGCGCTACGCGCGCTCGGTCGCGGAGCGGTACGGCACGCGCCACGAGGAGCTCGAGCTCGACGGCGCGCCGGAGCTCGAGCGCCTCGCCGCGGTGCTCGACGAGCCGCTCGGCGACGAGGCGGCGCTGCCGCTCCTGCAGGTCTGCGAGGCGACGCGGCGCCACGTCAAGGTCGCGCTCGTCGGCGACGGCGGCGACGAGGTCTTCGGGGGCTACGAGCGCTACCGAGCGCACGCGCTCGCCGGCCGGGTGCCGGCGCCGCTCGCCCGGGCGGCGCTCGCGGTGCCGTGGGGCCGGCGCGAGCCCCGGTCGGCGCTCTTCCGCGCGCGCCGGCTCCTCGACGTCGCCGCGACGCCGGCCCCGGAGCGCTACGCGCGGCTCGTCGAGGTGTTCCCGCTCGAGCTGCGGCGGCGGCTGTGGACCGACGAGGCGCGCGCGCGGGCGTCGTCGGCCCTCCTCCCCGACGAGCGCGACCTGCGGCTCGTCGACATCGAGTCGTACCTCCCCGGCGACCTGCTCCCGAAGTCCGACCTCGCCTCGATGGCCGCGTCGCTCGAGCTCCGGTCGCCGTTCCTCGACCACCGCGTCGTCGAGCTCGGGCTCCGGCTTCCGCCGCCGCTCGCCTCGGGCAAGCGCGCGCTCAGGCGCGCCTTCGCCGCCGACCTGCCGCCGGAGGTCGCCTCCCGCGGCAAGACGGGCTTCGGGGTCCCGCTCGACCGCTGGTTCCGCGCCGAGCTGCGGCCGGTTGCGACCGACCTCCTGCTCGGCGGCGGGGACAGGGGCCTCTTCCGCCGCGCCGAGGTCGAGCGGCTGCTGCGCGAGCACGTCTCCGGCCGCGCGGACCACGGCCACCGGCTCTGGTGCCTCTGCATGCTCGAGCTCTGGCAGCGGACGCACGTCGACGCCGGCCGGCCGCAGCTCGCCGCTGCGTGAGCAGGCGCCACGCCTGGGCGCTCGTCGTCGCGGCGTCCGCGCTGCCGCGCGTCGCCGTGCTGCTCCACGAGCGCGGCGGGATCCTCGCGAACATGGAGAAGTCCGACGCGCTCGCGCGCGTGTTCCTCGACTCCGGCACGTTCGGCTACGTCCCGGGCGAGCCGTCCGCGAACACCCAGCCGCTCTACGGCTGGTTCCTGGTCGCGGTCTACTGGATCCTCGACCGGCGCTGGTGGTCGGTCGGCTTCGTGCAGGCGGCGGTCGCGGTCGCGACCGCGCTCCTCGTCTACGAGATCGGGCGCCGCCGGCTCTCGGCCCGCGCCGGCCTGCTCGCGGCGCTCGCCGCGACGCTGCAGCCGTACCTCGTCTGGCACGACGTCCACGGCAACCGCGAGATCCTCGACCAGCTCCTCGCCGCCGGCATGTTCGCGCTCGCGCTCGGGGCGCGGAGCGCGGCGGGCGGCGCCGCCCTCGGCGCCGTCAGCGGCCTCGCGATCCTCTCCAACAGCCGCCTCGCGCTGCTGCCGCTCGTGCTCGCCGCCTACCTCGCCTGGCGCGGCGCCGGCGCCGCCGCCGCGCTCGCGGTGCCGGCGCTCGCGGCGGTCGTGCTCGCGCCGTGGGTCGTGCGCAACGACGTCCAGGTCGGCTGCCTCGCGATCACGACCGACGCGCGCGCCCTCTGGAAGGCGAACAACCTCGGCACGTACGACACTCTCCGCGGCGGCGGCTGGATCGACGACGTGCCCGACATCCCGCAGCGCCGGCCCCACCCGCGGCCCGGGCCGTGGTACACGCCGCAGGAGGCCGGCGTCTACTACGCGAACACGGGCCGGAAGGTGCGCCTCGACGAGTGCGCGCAGGAGGCGCACTACGAGCACCTCGTGTGGCGGTTCTGGCGCGAGCACCCGGGCGCGAAGGCGAAGCTCGCCGCGCAGGCGACGTGGATGCTCTGGAGCCCGCGCGTCGAGCGCGAGGGCGGGCCGTCGGCGGGCGTCGACCCGGCCCGGCGGATCGTCGAGCCGATCTGGGCGATCGGGGTGTACGTGCTCGCCGCGGCGGGCCTCGCCGCGGTGCCCTCGAGCCTCCGCGTCCTCGGGCTGGCCTTCCTCGCCTACGAGACGCTCGCCGCGTGGGTGTTCGCCGGCACGACGCGCTACCGCGTCCCGTTCGACTTCGTGCTGGCGCTGCTCGCCGCCGCCGCCGTCGACCGGGCGCTCGCGGGCCGGCCGCCGTTCAGGCGGCCGCGGAGCCAGAAGCGGTAGACCTCCTCGGTCCGGTCGGTGCAGCGGCCCTCCGGGAAGCGCTCGAGCGCGCGCCGCCGCGCCGCGCCGCCCATCGCCGCCGCGAGCGCGCGGTCGGAGGCGAGCTCGAGCATCGCCTCGGCGAGCGGCTCGGCCTTCCCCGGCGGCACGAGCAGCCCGGTCTCGTGCTCGGCCACGAGGTCCTCGAGGCCGCCGATCGAGGCCGCGATCACCGGGCGCGCGCGCTCCATCGCCTCGAGCGCGACCATCCCGAAGCCCTCGCCGAGCGACGGCACGACGACCGCGAACGAGCGCTCGACGGCGGACTGGATCGGCGTCACGTGCCCGAGGAAGCGGACCGCGTCCGCGAGCCCGAGCGAGCGTGCGAGGTCCCTGAGCCCGTGCTCGAGCGGGCCCCGGCCGGCGATGTCGAGCCGGGCGTCGGGGCGCTCGTCGAGGACGCGCCGGAAGGCGCGCAGCAGGACGACGTGGCCCTTGATCGGGATCAGACGGCCGACGCAGAGGAAGCGCGGCTCGGCGTCGTCGTACGGCTCGGGCTCCGGCCCCGGCGCGATCCCGTAGTGGACGATCTCGAAGTCCGGCTCGACGAACCCCTCGGTCTCCGCGAGGTAGCGGGCGAGCCCGCGCGAGATCGCGATCTGCCGGTGCGCGAGCGCGCCGAGCATGCGGTCGCCGAGCGCGAACAGCTTCCCCTCGCGGAACTCGTTGAAGCCGTGCTTGGTCGAGAGGCGGATCGGGATCCGCGCGAGCGTGCCCGCGGTCTGCCCGTACGCGTCGGCGTGGATCAGATGCGTGTGCAGGATCGTCGGCCGGCGGCGGGCCAGGTACGCGAGCACCCGCACGAACGTGCCGGGGTCGACGTCGGCGTGCATCTCGACGCCGTCCACCGGCACGCCGCCCGCCTCGAGCTCGCGCGCGAACTCCCACGCGCCCGGCTCGTCCTCGTGGAGCATCAGGAAGCGGACGTCCCAGCCGCGGCGCCGCAGGTCGGGCAGGAGCTGGAGCAGGTGCGCCTCCGAGCCGGAGATCCCCGCCACCTTCTGCACGTGGAGGACGGTCATCCCGTCACCGCCGCGACGACGCCGTCGGCCCAGTGCTCGACGGAGTGGCGCTCCGCGACCGCGGCGCGGAGGCCGATCCCGATCGCGTTCCGGTCGGCCTCGCGCAGGCGCCGCAGCTTCGCCGCGAGGTCGTCGGGGTCCTCGCGGCCGAAGCGCAGCTCGGGCGGCAGCACGTCCTCGAAGCCGCTGTTCGACGCGAGCACCGGCATGCACGTCGCCGCGGCCTCGTAGACGACCTTGTCGAGCGCCCCCTCGCGCATGTTGTTCACGAGCACATCCTTGCGGAGGAGGAGCGCGGGCACGCCGGCGTACGGCACCGGCTCCTCGACCCGCGCGCCCAGCGCCTCGAGGCGGGCGCGCTCGGCCCGCTCCTCGGCCGTGAGCGAGGGGCCGCGCAGCTCCAGGTCGACGTCGGCGAGCGCGGCCGCGCGGACGATCGTCTCGTAGCCCTTCGCGGGCGAGGTCCGCCCCAGCGCGACGACGCGGAGACGCGCCGCCGGCTCCCGCCGGCCGCACGCGAAGCGCTCCAGGTCGATCCCGTGGCCGATCGCCGCGACCTTGCCCGACTCGAGCGGGAACGAGCGCCGGTCGACGGTGAGCACGCGCGACGCGACCCGCTCCGCGAGCACGAGCGTGCGCGAGCGGCGCCAGTGCGTGAACCAGAGCAGGATCGGCACGCGGCGCGGCCGCGCGAGCGGCGCCGCGAGCACGGCGAGGAGCGGGACCATGTGGACGAGGACCGCCGCCGGCCGGCGCGCGAGCTCGCGGTTCAGCGCCGCCGCGTAGAGGCGGCCGCGCGCGAGCCGCGAGTCGGCCCCGTAGGCGACCACGCGGCAGTTCCCGGGCAGCGCGCCCGGGACGGCGGAGGCCGCCAGCACCGCGACCTCCTCGAAGCGCCGGGCGAGCGCGTGCAGCTTCGGCACCGTCGCCGCGAGCACCGGGTGCTCCGGGTCGACCCGCTGGGTGACGACGACGAGCCGCATCAGGTGAAGTCGAGGTCGCCGAGCTCGAGGTGCGGCCGCCGCGGCAGCGGTCCGCCGTCGAGCGCCTTCCCGAGCAGCGTGAGCGTCCGCGGCGTCGGGAGGAAGCCCGCGCGCGCGTAGCGCCGGCGCTCCCAAGGCGGCGGGGCCGCGACGAGCGCCGGGCCGCGCGCGGCCGCGGCCGCGTCGAGGAGCAGGTCGCCGGAGGCCGCGGCGAGGACGCCGAGCCGCCCGCGGCGGCCGACGACGGCGTAGCCGTCGCGCTCGAGCAGGGCGTAGGGCCGCGGCGCCTCGGCGAAGCGCCAGTTGAGCCAGGCGCCGTCCCGCAGCACCCGGTCGCCCCCGCCGGGCGCGCGGCGGGCCGCGGCGTCCTCGCCGAAGCGCTCGACGAGGCGCGCGCGCAGCCGCGGGCGCAGGAGGCGCGGGCGCAGCCAGATCCGGAGCGGCGGGAGCGCCGTCCAGCCGAGCCGGCCGAGCAGGACGCGCGCGGACGCCGGGGTCGGCACGGTCAGCAGCAGGCGCACCCCGAGCGCGCGCGCCCGCTCCTCGTTGGCCGCCTGCAGCGCCGCGAAGTGGCCGCGACCGCGGTGGTCGGGGTCGGTGGCGAGGCCGACCGCCGTCCCGACCTCGAGCTCGCGGCCCCCGACCGCCATCCGCTGGAAGGCGATCGCGACCGAGGCGACCACGCGCCCGTCCTCCTCGCCGAGGAGGACGGACGCCGGGCGCACCGGGTTGCGCTCGTAGAGCCACTCGAGCTCCGCCTCGTCCGGGCGGTCGCCCCAGACGCGGCCCAGCAGGTCGGCGAGGTCGGCGCGGCGCGACGGCCCGTAGTCAGCGACCCTCACGCGACGTCGCCGTGCCGAGCGCCTGGTTGAAGAGGCGGCGGGCGTGCGTGCCGGCGACGGTGTCCTTGACCGACATCAGGTCGCACGCGCCCGAGAGCACGAGCTCGAAGGTGCGCCGCGGGTAGGGCTCGACGTTGTAGCGTCCGAGGCGGAACCGGTTCGTGTCCGGCCCGTTCGAGCGCGTGATCGACGTGAACCCGAGCTCGTACCCCGACTGCTCGAGGATGCTCTGGTGGACGGGGTGGAAGTGCGCCTCGGAGCCCTTCACGTACGCGTAGGCGCGCACCGGCCGGCCGAGCTCCTCCTCGAGCCGCAGCTTCGAGACGGCGATCTCGCGCACGGCCTCGTCGAGCGGGACGTCGGCGAGCGGTCGGTGCGCGATCCCGTGCGACTCGACGCGCACGCCGGCCGCGTCGAGCTCGCGCAGCAGGCCCCAGTCGAGCGTCGGGTTGCGGACGCCGCGCTCGACGAGCAGCGCCTCGTGCGGCAGCGGCATGTTGTCGTCCATGTAGGCGACAGGAACGAAGATCACCGCGGGGTAGCCGTGCTGCTGCAGCACGGGCAGGGCGTTCTCGAGCGTGTCGCGGTAGCCGTCGTCGAAGGTGATCAGCACGGCGCGGTCGGGCAGCGGGCGCCCGAGCACGTAGTGGTCGAGGACGGCGTCGAGCCCGACGACCCGGTAGCCGAGCTCGCGGAGCTGCGCGAGCTGCTCGTCGAAGCGCCCGACCGGGACCGTCGTCGGGTTGTCGGGGATGTCGTTGACCTTGTGGTACATGAGGACGCGCAGCGTCGCGCGCCCGTTCGGCGCGAGCCCGAGCGCCGACGACGCCTCGCCCACCGTGCGGTAGAGCGCGTTCTTGACGGCCTGCTTCGCCCGCTGGGCGCTCGCGCGCGTCCCTCGCGGCGCGGGGCTCGGCCCGTGCGTCCCTCGCCCGGGGCAGGTGGTCGCGGCGGCCGCTCTCATCCCGGGGCAGTGTACGGCGGCGCGACGCGGGCGACGAGCTCGGCGATCCGGTCGGCGTACTCCTCCGGCGTCGCGAGCCAGCGCCCCGCGCGCTCGCGCGCGGCCGCCCCCAGACGCTCGGCGAGCGGCCGGTCCGAGAGCATGCGGACGAGCGCGTCCGCGAGCTCCTCCTCCGACGAGACGAGCAGGCCGTTGACGCCGTCGGCGACGACGTCGCCGATGCCGCCGACGTCCATCGCCACCGCCGCGCGCCCGCGCAGCGACGCCTCGATCAGCACCCGGCCGAGCCCCTCCGAGCGCGACGGCAGCACGAGGCAGGTGGCCTCGTCCAGGGCGCGCGCCACCTCGGCCTGCGTCAGCCGCTCCGACCACGCCGTCTGCTCCGGCAGGTCGTGCAGGAGGCCGCGCACGACGTCGGGGCGCGAGCCCCGCCCCACGATCCGCAGCCGCGCGCCCGGGAGCCGCGGCGCGGCGAGCCGCCACGCGCGGGCGAGCCCGTCGACGTTCTTGTAGAGCTCGAGCACGCCCACGAAGAGCGCGGCCGGCTCGGCCGGGAGCGGCGCGGGCGGGCGCCCGGCGAAGAGCTCGAGGTCCATGAACGCGGGAAACTCGGCCGCGGGCTCGACGCCGAGCGCGCGCACGAGCCCGCTCGTGTACGACGAGATCGTCCGCACCGCGTCCGCGCGCCGCAGCCCGAACGCGCCGACGCGGTCGGCGAGCGGCGAGAGCGCGCGCCGCAGCGGCGAGCCGTAGAGCCGCGTCGCCGTCCGCCAGTCGCCGTGCAGCTCGACGACGACCGGCGCCCCGGCGCCGGCGAGGCGGACGCACGCCGCCTCGTACGGGCTCTGGGTCACGATCGCGGCGGGGGGGCGCTCGCGCGCGAGCCGCCGCACCCGCAGCGGCAGCAGCGCGTAGAAGAGCGGGCCGTCGGCGAGCGGCAGCCTCCCGACGAGCCGGAACGTCCCGTCGTCGCGGGCGCGGCCGTCGGCGGCGGTCGCGAGCACGCGGACGTCGAAACGCTCCCGCAGCGCCGCGAACTTCCGCTCGAGGCTCGGCGAGAGCGGGAGCTCGTAGCGCGTCCGCGCGACGAGCAGCAGGCGGGGCCGGGCCGTCACCGAAGCACCGAGCGCACGACCGCGAGCACGCGGTCGGCGTACTCCTCCGGCGTCGAGAGCCACTCCGGCGCCGACTCCTGCGCCCCGCGCCCGAGCCGCTCCGCAAGCCCCGGCTCCGCGAGCACGCGCTCGGTCGCCGCCGCGAGCGCGGCCGCGTCGCCCGGCTCGACGAGGAGGCCGTTCCGGCCGTCCTGGACGATGTCGGGGATGCCGCCCGCCCGCGCGCCGACGACGGCGCGCCCGCGCACGAACGCCTCGATCGCCACGCGCGGCAGGCCTTCCGAGGCGGAGGGCAGCAGCAGCGCCCTGGCGCCGTCGAGCGCCGCCGAGAGCTCGGCCGGCTCGAGCCGCCGCCGCCAGCGGACGCCCTCCCGCGCGAGCCCCTCGGCGACCGCGGTGAGCGTGCCGTCGCCCACGAGCTCGAGCTCCGCTCCGGGCACGCGCGCGGCGACGAGCCGCCACGCCGCCGCGAGCGTCTCCACGTTCTTGTAGCGCTCGAGCACGCCCACGAAGAGCGCGCGCGGCGCCGGCGGCACCGGCGCGACGGGCTCGCGCGTGAACGAGGCCAGGTCGGAGTAGGTGGTGAACACGCCGGCGGGCGGGCGTCCGGTCGCGGCGACGAGCGAGGCGGTGAAGCCGGAGACGGCGCGGTGGGCGTCGGCGCGCCGGACCGCCCAGCCCGCGAGCGCGTCGGCGGCCGGCGTCAGCAGCCGCCGCAGCCGCGAGCCGTAGAGGCGCGTGTGGGTGCGCCAGTCGCCGTGCACCTCGACCACGAGCTGCGCGCGGGAGCGCGCGGCCCGGCGGGCGAGCTCCGCGGCGGCGGCCTCGTACGGGCTCTCCGCGACGATCGCGTCGGGCCGGAACTCGCGCAGCTCGCGGGCGACCGCGAAGGGGAGCGCGGCGTAGAAGCGCGGCCCGTCGAGGCGCCGGGGCGGCAGCAGGCGGAAGCGCGGGTCGGACCCGGTGCCGCTCGCGAGCACGCGCACGTCCATCCGCTCCGAGAGCGCGTCCCACTTGCGCGCGAGGCTCTCGGCGAGCGGCAGGCGGTAGCGCGTGCGGCCGACGAAGAGGACCTTCGGCCGCGTCACCCGGCCGCCTCGAGGAGGATCCGCTCGAGCCGCTCGTAGACGCGCTCGGGCGCGTAGCCCGCGACCGACGGCGCCGCGTTCGCGCGCAGCCGCTCGGCGAGCGCGCCGTCGGCGAAGAAGCGCCGGATCGCGGCCTCGAGCGCGGCGGTGTCGCCCGGCTCGACGACGAGGCCGTTCTCGCCGTCCCGCACGACCTCGGCGACGCCGCCGGTGCGCGTGGCGATCACGGGCGTCCCGACCGCGAGCGCCTCGACGACCGTGTGCGGGAAGTTCTCCCACGAGGACGGCAGGAGGGCGGCGTCGGCGGCGCGGAAGAGCTCGAGCACGGCCTGCCGCGGGCGCGGGCCGAGGAAGCGCGCGTGACCGAGCCGCTCGAGCGCCGCGCGGTCCGGGCCGTCGCCGGCGACGAGCAGCGCGACGCCCGCGCGCCGCGCCGCCTCGATCCCCGCGTCGAGCGACTTCTGCGCGGTGAGCCGGCCCGCGAACGCGAGCGCCGGGCCCTCGATCCCGAGCTCGCGCCGGAGCTCCTCGCGCGGGCGCAGCTCCGGCAGCGGCGGCGCCGGGTTCGGGAGCACCGTCGCCCGCTCGGGACGGACGCCCCAGCCGAGCGCGAGCTCGCGCAGGTACGACGACGGCGTGACGACGTGCGCCGCGCGCCGGACGTCGGCGTCGCGCGCGAGCCGGAGCGGCAGCGTCGAGAGCGGCGCGGCGCGCTGGAACTCCTCGAGCGAGCCGTGCCAGAGGCCGAAGCGGCGCGCGCGCTCGAACGCCGGGTCGGCCGTCAGCTTCACCACGAACGGCGTCCGCGCGAGCAGCGCCCCGAGCGACGAGCGTCCGAACATGCCGGTCGTGTAGACGACGGAGCTCGCCGCCGCCCGCGCCCGCACGAGCCGCAGCCCCTCGACGTGCCGCGCCCCCGGCGGCAGCGACCGGCGCACGAACCGGACGGGGTACGCCTCGGGCGCGGGCTCGGCGTCCGCCGTCGTCACCACCTCGACGTCGTGCCCGCGCGCCGCCAGGAACCCCGCCACCTCGGGCGCGTGCGACGCCGGCCCGCCCACGTCCGGCGGCCAGATCCCCGACACGATCAGCACCCTCATCCCGTCACGGCTCCGTCGCGGCGGCTCTTCGCCTCACGCCTCGCGCACGGCGGCCGCCGGCGGCGGCGGCAGGCGAATCCCCTGCGCACGGGGGTGGGAGGCCGGCGGCGCGACTCACGCGGGGGTCACCTCGGCGCGCGGGAGCCGCAGGAGGCCGACCGTCCAGAAGGCGGCGAGCACCGCCGAGCCGGCGAGCACGCCGCCGGCCGCGCCGGTCGCGCCGTAGACCCCGCCGAGGACGAGCACCGCGGGCACGAGCGTGCCGACCTCGAGCAGCTGCCCGACCGTGCGCTGGCCGACGCGCCCGATCGAGACCGGGAAGCTCTTCGTCCAGCCGAACACGAACTGGAGCACGGAGGCGAGCAGCATGACGCGGAAGGCGTCGGCGGCCGCCACGTACCTCGAGCCGTAGACGAGCCGGACGAGGTCCGGCATGAAGACCCAGAGCGGGGGCGTCGCGGCGCAGGCGATCGCGACGGCGCCGGCGATGTAGCGGCGCAGGAGGGCGTGGGCGCGGTCGAGGCGGCCGCGCTCGACGTCGCGGGTCTGCTCGGCGAGGAGCACGAGCCGCGCGGGGGCCGAGAGCGTCTGGAAGCCCGTCTGCGGCGCCTGCGCGGCGCGGAAGTGCGCGACCTCCGCGCCCTTCGCGACGACGCCGAGCAGGACGGTCGGCACCGAGGTGCGCACCGAGGTGAGGCCGGAGGCGATCGTCGACTGGATCGCGAACGACCTGATCGCCGCGGCGTCGCCCGCGAGCGGCTCCGGGGCCGCGCGCGGGTAGCGGCGGTAGGCGGCGAGCGCGAGCGCGCTCACGGACGCCGTCGCGACGGCCTGCGCCGCGACCATCCCCGCGAGGAGCGGCAGCAGCCCGTGGCGCGCGCCGATCCAGACGCCGGCGAGGCGCAGCCCCATCGCCCAGAGGAGCGCGAGCCCGCGCAGGTCGTAGCGGTTGCGGAGCGTGAGCACGGCGCCGGCCATCCCCTCGGGCTGCTGGATCAGCGGAATGAGCGACGCGACGAGGAGCGCGCCCCGCACGCCGCCCGTCTGCCAGAGGTACGGCGAGAGCAGCGCCGCCCCGGCGACCGCCGCCGTGCCCGCCGCCCCGCCCGCGAGCTTCACCGCCAGCCCGATCCGGAAGAGCCGGTGGAAGCGCCCCCAGGCCTCCCGCGCCGCGTAGCGGTTGCCGTACTTGATCACGACCTCGTCGATCGTGAGGTCGACGAAGAGCTGGAGCAGCGTGGTCGTCCCGAACGCGAGCGCGAAGCGCGCGAAGTCGGCCTTCGAGAGCTCGCGCGCGGCGACGACGGTGGCGAGGAACCCGAGGACCGCCGACCCGTACACCCCGAGTGCCGTCGCGGCGCGCCGGCGGAGGGTCCGCGAGGCCATCGGTGGCTCCGAGTATAGTGGCGCACCTTGAAGGCCGACGCCCGCTCGCGCGCCGCGGACCTGCTCGCGCTCGTGCCGGCGGCGGCCCTCCCGCTCGTCTTCCTCCACCGCCGCTACCAGGCGCACACGGCGTTCGGGCCGGTCGACGTCTTCGGCTCGGACGTGGCCGTGCTCGTGACCGTGCTCGTCGCCGCCGTCGCCGGCGTCTGGTTCGGCTGGCGCCCGCTCCGCCGGCCGCTCGCGCTCTGGTGCGTCGCCGGCGCGCTGCTCGCGCTCCTCGGCCTGTCGTGCCTCTGGCGTCCGATCGAGAGGCCGACGACGCACCTCGTCACGTTCGCCAAGGTGGTCGAGTACGCGCTGCTCGCGCCGGCGCTCGTGCTGCTCCTGCGCCGGCCCCGGCAGGTCGACCGCTTCCTGGTCGCATTCGTCGCGTGGAGCGTCGCCGCGAGCGGCTGGGGCCTCCTCCAGTTCGTCGGCGCCGTCGGCGAGTTCGAGGGCAAGCGGCCGGGGCAGCGGGAGGTGTCCTTCCTCGGCATCCACGACTTCGCCGCGTTCTCGGGCGCGACGCTGGCGATCGGGCTGGCCGCGGTCGCGCTCGCGGAGCGGCGCCGGCTCGCGGGCGCCGCCGTCGGCGCCGGCGCCGTCGGGGCGATCCTGGCCGCGTCGGTGTTCGCGCTCGCGGGGATCGTCCTCGCGGCGGTCGCGGCGCTCGCCGTCGGGCGGCGGGTCGGCACGCTCACCCGCGCCCGCGCCGGCGCCGTCGCCGCGGTCGTGGCCGTCGTCGCGGCGGGGACGCTCGCGCTGCGAAGCTACGACATCGCGAACTTCTTCTCGTTCCTCGGGATCAGGACGACCACGGCGGCCGCGGCGGAGGACGTCCAGACCGGGTCGCAGCGCGCGATGCTCGCGTACATCGGGTTGCGGATCTGGGAGGACCACCCGCTCCTCGGCGTCGGCTTCGAGCGCTCGGCCGACCGCTACGAGCCGTACCTGGCGGCCGCGAAGCGGAAGTTCCCGGACCAGCCCGCGCAGGCGTACCCGAGCCCCGCGCACCCGTGGGGCGTGCAGAACCTCTGGGTCCAGCTCCTCGCCGACGCCGGCGTCGCCGGCTTCGCGCTCGGCGCCGCGACCTTCCTCGCCGCGCTCGCGCTCGCGCTGCGCGCCCCGCCGCCGGCCGTCTTCCTCGGGCTCGTCGCGGCGGGCTTCGTGCTCGTCGCGGCCGGCACGTGGAACGCGGTCGGGATCGTCGCCGGGGTGCCGCTGCAGGCCGTGACCTGGCTCGGCTTCGGGCTTGCGGCCGCCCTCAGGGGGCTCGAGTGACGACCGTGCTCGTCACCGGCGGCGCGGGCTTCATCGGCTCCAACCTCGTCCGCGCGCTGCTCGAGCGCGGCGACCGCGTCCGCGTGCTCGACAACTTCTCGACCGGCAGCCGCGCGAACCTCGACGGGCTCGACGTCGAGGTCGTCGAGGGCGAGCTGCGCAGCTACGAGCGCGTCCACAACGCCGTGCGCGGGGTCGAGGTCGTCTACCACCTCGGCGCGCTCGGGTCGGTGCCGCGGTCGGTGCAGGACCCGCTCACCTCGAGCGCCGTCAACGTCGAGGGGACGCTGAACGTCCTCCTCGCCGCGCGCGACGAGCAGGTCCGCCGCGTCGTCTTCTCCTCGAGCTCGTCCGTCTACGGCTCGGCCGGCGAGCTGCCCCGCACCGAGGACATGCCCGCCGACCCGATCTCGCCCTACGGCGTCGCGAAGCTGGCCGCGGAGCGCTACTGCGTCAGCTTCAGCCGCGTCTACGAGCGGTTCGAGACCGTCGTGCTCCGCTACTTCAACGTGTTCGGGCCGCGCCAGAGCCCGCACTCGCAGTACGCGGCGGTCGTGCCGCTCTTCATCACGCGGATCGCCGCGGGCGACCCCGTCGTCGTGCACGGCGACGGCGAGCAGTCGCGCGACTTCACGTACGTCTCGAACGTCGTCGACGCGACGCTGCGGGCGGCCGACGCGCCCGGGGCGAGCGGCCGGATCTTCAACGTCGCGGCGGGGCAGGCCGCGAGCGTCAACGCGCTCGCCGACACGATCGGGCGCATCCTCGGGCGCACCGTCGAGAAGCGCGGCGCGCCCGCCCGCCCCGGCGACGTGCGCCACTCGTGGGCCGACGTGAGCGAGGCCAGGCGCGTGCTCGGCTACGAGCCGGCCGTGGCGCTCGAGGAGGGCCTGCGCCTGACGGCGGAGGCCCTGCTTGCCTGAGAAGGTCCGCATCCTGCGCCTGATCGCCCGCCTCAACGTCGGCGGCCCTGCGCTGCACGTCGCCTACCTCACGAAGGGCCTCGCCGAGCGCGGGTACGAGACCGACCTGCTCGCCGGCTCGCTCGCGCGCGGCGAGAGCTCGATGTCGTTCGTCCTCGAGGAGCTCGGCCTCTCGTGGCACGCCGTCGCGCCGCTCCACCGCGAGATCTCGCCGCTCTTCGACACGCTCTCGATCGCGCGCCTCGTGCGCTTCATCAGGGAGGCGCGGCCGCACATCCTGCACACGCACACGGCGAAGGCCGGCGCCGTCGGCCGGATCGCGGCAGCGCTCGCGGGAGACGCGCGCCCGCCGATCGTCGTCCACACCTTCCACGGGCACGTGCTGCGCGGCTACTTCGACCCGGCGACGACGGCGTTCTTCCGCGGCCTCGAGCGCGCGCTCGCACGCTCGACGACGCGGCTCGTCGCGGTCAGCCCGGAGGTGCGCGACGACCTCGTCGAGCTCGGGATCGCGCCGCCCGGGCGCTTCAGCGTGATCCGCCTCGGCATCCCGCTCGACGCCCGCATCACCGGCGGCGGCGACGGCGCGCCGCTCCGGCGCCTCTTCGGCGTCCGCGAGGACGAGTTCGTCGTCGGCTGGATCGGGCGGATGACGGGGATCAAGCGCCTGCCCGACGTCCTGGCGGCGTTCCGGCGGCTGTGCGAGCGCGGGATCGACGCGCGGCTCTGCCTCGTCGGCGACGGCCCCGACCGCGAGCAGGTCGAGCAGGCGGCGCACGACCTCGGCGTGGCGCGCCGCACGCTCTTCGTCGGCTACCAGCGCGACGTCGCCCCGTACTACGCGTTCTTCGACGCCCTCGTGCTCCCGTCGGGGAACGAGGGGACGCCGGTGGTGGCGATCGAGGCGCTCGCGGCCGGGCGGCCCGTGGTCGCGACCCGCGTGGGCGGGATCCCGGACGTGGTCGAGGACGGCGAGGACGGCTTCCTCGTCGCGCCCGGGGACGTCGACGGGATCGCCGCCGCGCTCGAGCGGCTCGCGCGCGACCGTGCGCTCCGGCGCCGGCTCGGCGAGCACGGCCGGGCCCGCGTCGTCCCGCGCTACCGCGTCGAGCGGCTCGTCGACGACGTCGACGCCCTCTACCGCGAGCTGCTCAGCGAGCGCGGGCTGCCGCTGCCGCCTCCCGTCCCACCGAGCTGAGGAGCCGGCCGAGCCCCTCCTCGAGCGGGATCGCCGGCTCCCACCCGAGCAGCTCCCGGGCGCGCGTGATGTCGGGCCGGCGCTGCTGCGGGTCGTCGACCGGAAGCGCCTCGAAGACGATCTCGCTCGCCGTCCCGGTGATGCGCTTGATCGTCTCGGCGAGCTCGAGCAGCGTGCGCTCGTCCGGGTTGCCGAGGTTGACCGGCAGGTGCTCGCCGCTCTCGGCGAGCAGCACGATCCCGCGGATCAGGTCGTCGACGTAGCAGAAGCTGCGTGTCTGCGAGCCGTCGCCGTAGACCGTGAGCGGCTCGTTCGCGAGCGCCTGGCGGACGAACGTGGGAATCGCCCGCCCGTCGTTCGGCCTCATCCTCGGGCCGAAGGTGTTGAAGATCCGGACGATCGCGGTGTCCACGCCCTGCTGGTTGTGGTACGCCATCGTGAGCGCCTCCGCGTACCGCTTCGCCTCGTCGTAGACGCCGCGGGGGCCGATCGGGTTCACGTGGCCCCAGTAGCTCTCGGGCTGCGGGTGCACCTGCGGGTCGCCGTAGACCTCGCTCGTCGAGGCGAGCAGGAAGCGGGCCCGCTTCCACTTCGCGAGCCCGAGCGCGTTGTGCGTCCCGTGCGAGCCGACCTTCAGCGAGTGGAGCGGCATGCGCAGGTAGTCGACCGGGCTCGCGAGCGCCGCGAAGTGGAAGACGAAGTCGACCGGCTCGGCGATCTCGAGGTGGTCGACCACGTCGTGGTTGCGGAACTCGAAGGCGTCTCCGCGCAGGTGCTCGATGTTCTCGAGCGAGCTGGTGACGAGGTTGTCCACGCAGATGACGCGGTGGCCTCGGTCGACCAGGTGCTCGCACAGGTGGGAGCCGAGGAAGCCGGCTCCGCCGGTGACGACGGACGTGGGCATCGCCGAAGCGTATCGCGGGCCTACGCCGGCGCTCCCTCGCCCTCGCGCAGCTCGCGGTAGACGAGCACGAACATGCCGGCGAGCAGCGCGTTGCGCGCGAGCAGCACCCAGACGGTCCAGTTCTGGTCGCGCAGGCCGTGGTTGCCGAGGAAGTACTCGGCCTGCGTGAGCACGAGCGCCGCGAGCAGCAGGCACGTGGCGTTGAGTCCGCGCCGGCCGGCGGCGAGCGGGACGAGCGGGACGAGCCAGGTCAGGTACTGCGGCGAGAGCACCTTCCCGAACACGGTCCAGGCGGCGACCGCGGCCGCCCAGGCGGTGACGAGCCGCTCGTCGGTGTCGGGGCCGCGCCAGTAGGCGACGGCGACCCGGACGACGAGCGCGAGCGCGAGCAGCGAGCTGAGCGTGGCGACGACGTCGGCGGTCGCGCCGCCGAGGTCGATCGAGCCGGGCTTGCCCGCGATCCAGTCGACGCGGTGGACGCCGAGCTTCGAGGCGGCGAGCAGGAGCGAGGAGCCGAGCGTCTCGATCTGGAGGTGGCGCTTGGCCTGCGTCCAGAAGCTGAAGCCCACCCCGCCCGGGGCGAGCGCGAAGAACGGGAGCACGAGGATCGCGACCGCGGCGACGAAGGACGCGGCCGGCCCGGGGGAGCCGCGCAGGCGCCGCGCGGCGAGCGGCGCCGCGACGGCGCTGTAGACCTTGACCGCGGTCGCGACCCCGAGCAGCGCGCCGGTCGCGCCGCCGCGCGCGCGGAGGAGCGCGACGAGCGCGAGCGAGGTGAGCAGGGCGGGCAGCGGGTCGTAGCGGTTCAGGAAGACCGGGCCGAGCGCGAGCGGGACGAGCACGGCGGGGGCGAGCCGGAGCGGCGAGAGCCGCAGGCGCCGCGCGAGCCACGCCGTGCAGGCGACGCAGCCGAGGCCGCATGCGGCCATCAGCAGCTTGAAGACGAGCACGTAGTGCGCGTCCCAGATCACGGCGGGCGCCGCGAACACCGGCACCGAGCCCGGCGGGTACTCGTCGTAGAAGTCGGCGTACGGGACGCGGCCGTCGTCGACGAGCGCGCGGCCGTAGGCCGAGTAGGTCGCCGTGTCGCCGGGGTAGGCGTGGCTGAGCAGGCCGCCGTAGCCGAGGGCGCAGGCGACCAGGAAGAGCGCGCAGGCGGCGAGCCCCGCGCGGCCGGTCGTCATCCCGCCACGCGCACGCGCAGCAGCACCCAGATCGCGCGGAAGCCGTCGCGCCAGGTGATCTTCTTGCCCTCCGCGAAGGTGCGGCCGTAGTAGGAGATCGGCAGCTCGTAGATCCGCAGCTTGCGCCTGCAGATCTTCGCCGTGATCTCCGGCTCGACGCCGAAGCGGTTCTCGCGCAGGTCGAGCGAGCGGAGGATGTCGGCGCGGAACGCCTTGTAGCCCGTCTCCATGTCGGAGAGCGTCGTGTTGTAGAGGACGTTCGTGAGCAGCGAGAGGAAGCGGTTGCCGACGAGGTGCCAGAAGAGGTAGGCGCGCTGCGGCTTGCCGCCGCGCAGCCGCGAGCCGTAGACGACGTCGGCGACGCCGCGGAGGATCGGCTCGATCAGCTCCGGCACCTCGACCGGGTCGTACTCCATGTCGGCGTCCTGGATCACGGCGACGTCGCCGTCGAGGTACGGGATCCCCGCCCGCAGCGCGGCGCCCTTGCCCGCGTTCGCCTGCCGGACGACGGTCGCGCCGCGCGCCGCGGCGATCTCGCCCGTGCGGTCGCTCGAGCCGTCGTCGACGACCACCACCTGCGAGTCGAGCTCGAGCCCGGCGATCCGGTCGAGCACCTCGCCGATCGTCGCCTCCTCGTTGTAGGCCGGGATCAGGAAGGAGACCCTCACCGCCGGGCGATCCTACTCGCGGCCTCGGCCGCGAGCAGCGGCGCGAGCGCACCCGCCCCGACGAGCACCGAGTCGACGACGCGGTCGCCGGAGTACGAGAAGTAGTTCGACCACTCGGTGCGCGACACGACGTAGATCCAGGTCAGGCCGAGGAACGACGCCAGCGCCCAGGCCCACGCGAACACGGCGAGCCGCGACCCGGCCGCCGCGAGCACCGCGGCGAGGAAGAGCGGCAGCAGCAGCGGCCAGGCGTCGAGCGCGAGCGAGCGGTCGAGCAGGGCGTGCAGCGCGAGCGGCCCGATCCCGGGGTGGTGGATCCGGAGCGCGTGCAGCGTCAGCAGCGTGTCGGAGTGGACGTGGTGGACGGCGAGGAAGAGCTGCCACGGCGCGAGCAGCGCCTCGACGGCGAGCGCCGAGAGGGCGAGCGGCCGCCACCGGCCGGTGGCGAGCAGGAGGCCGAGGTAGGCGGCGGCGACGAAGACGAGGCCCTCGTTCTTCGTCAGCCCGGCGGCGGCGAAGAACACCGTCGCGAGCGCGAGCGCCCGCGTGCCGCCGCCCCCGAGCCACGCCGCCGCGGCGAGCAGGCCGGCGGCGACGAAGAGCGCGAGCGGGACGTCCGCGTACGCCGTCAGGAGCTGCGCGTTCAGCCCCGGCGCGGCGGCGAGCGCGAGGAGCGCCGGCCAGAGCAGGCGGCCCGGGACGCGCCGGGCTAGCAGGCCGTGGAGCGCCGCGACGCCGGCGGCGCCGAGGAGCAGGAACTGGAGGTGGATCGCCCGCGGGTCGAAGCTCCCGAGCGCGCGCGCGGCGACCGCCTCGAGCGACGGGAGCAGGAGCGGGTAGTCGAGGTGCGCGGGAGTCGCCGCGGAGCTCGCGAACAGCGACGGGTCGGCCCACCCGAGCTGCGCGAGCGCCTTCGCCTTCATCCCCCAGATCGCCCACGAGTCGTAGTCGACGAGCGGACGCGACGCGTACGCCGGCCATGCGCGGACGGCGAGGGCGACGAGCAGGCCGGCGCCGGCGAGGTCGAGCAGGCCGGGCCGCGGCAGCGGCGGCCGCCGCACGAGCGCCGCCGCGGCCCCCGCGCCCGCGAGCACGCCGAGGACCGGCCAGCCGACCGCGACGTGGACGAGCGCGAGGTGGGCCGACAGCACGCCCACGACCGCGAGCCCGAGCAGGTAGGCCGTCGAGAGCGGCGCGCGCAGGAGCGCCGCGGCGCCCGCGCCGGCGACGAGCTCGAGCGCGTTCGCGAGCAGGAGCCGCGCGGTCACGAGACGGCGCCGAGCCGGAACACGACGTCCGCGGCGGCCTCCGAGCGCGCGGGCAGCGCCGGCAGGAACCAGTAGAGGGCGTAGGCGCGGTAGACGGCGCCGCGGTTCGTCAGCCCCTCGGGCGGCCCCGGCGGGAGGTCGAGCCACCAGCGCTCGCCCGGCCGCAGGCGCGCCTTCCAGCGGTCGAAGAGGGCGACCGGCAGCCCCTCGTGCACCGCCGTCGCGCGGAGCGCCTCCCGCCCGGAGAGGCGGAAGCGCGCGTCCCCGAGGTCCAGCCAGGTGTGCCGCGCGCCGAGGACCGCCGCGGCGACCGCGGCGAGGGCGCTAGCGGCGAGGAGCGCCCTGGCGCGCACGCGTGTCGACGGCGATCGCGACGATCGCGGACACGATCAGCCCGATCAGCGCCGCCACGAGGATCGAGTTCCGGCGGGAGCGCGCCGTCGTCTTCACCGCCGAAGCGCGGCCGATCAGCTGCGCCTTCTCGATGTTCTGCGCGAGCGTGAGCTGCTGGTCGGTCGCGGCGACCTTGTCGTTCAGGTTCCCCTGCCTGGCGATCGCCGCGTCGAGCTGGTTGACGACGATGAGCTTGGTGAGGAAGTCGAGGCGCTGCGTCGCGAGCGTCTGGTTGTAGCTCTCGATCAGCCGCGCGAGCGAGCCGAGCTGGGCGTTGTAGCTCGCGAGCTTGCGCTGGTAGGTGGCGATCGACTTCTGGACGTACGTGCTCGTCGTGTCCGCGATCACGATCGCGCCGAGCGCGTTGGCCGCGTCCTCGGCGTGCTTCGGCTTCCCGGCCCGCACGGTGATCCGGATCAGGTTCGCGCCGCGGCTCGACGAGGAGGTGCCGGCCCCGGTGGAGACGCTCTGGGTGCTGACGTGGCCGCGGAGCTTGGTCACGGGCACGTGCGCCCTGACCGCCGCCCGCCGGAGCGCGTTCTCGGAGGTGACGAGGACGTCGATCGCGCGCGGGCTCGACTGGTAGGTGAGGACGGGCGAGCCGTTCGGCGAGAACGGCTGCCCGGGCGCGACGAGCACCGAGGCCTCCCAGACGCTCCCGCCGGCAAGCGAGTAGAGCGCGCCAACGACCGCGCCCGCGACGATCCCGGCGACCACGATCCACCAGCGGGTTCGCACCGCCTCGCGCCAGCGCGAGAGGTCGATCTCGCGCTCGGCGGCGAGCTCAGGCGCGGAGGTCATCGGGCGGCGACTCTAGCCAAGGCCCACTCCCACTGGCGGCGCAGACCCTCCTCGAACGGCACCTTCGGCTCCCAGCCGAGCTCGGCGCGGATGCGGCTCGTGTCCGCGCTCGTGCGGCGCTGGTCGCCCGGCACCGGCGGCTGGCGCGAGACGTCGAGCGTCCGCCCGGAGATCCGCTCGAGCAGCGCGATCGCCTCGTTCATCGAGGCCTCGACCGCGCCGCCGACGTTGTAGGTGCCGCTCCCGCCGGCCATCGCGAGCACGGTCGCGTCGACGACGTCGCCGACGTACGTCCAGCCGCGCGACTGGTCGCCGTCGCCGTAGAGGTCGAAGCGGGTCCCGGAGGCCAGGGCGAGCGCGATCCGCGTGAAGGCCATGTCGGGGCGCTGCCGCGGCCCGAAGGCGTTGAAGTAGCGGAGGACGACGCAGTCGAGCCCGAACTCGCGCGCGTAGGCGGCGGCGAGGTGCTCGCACGCGAGCTTCGTGATCCCGTACGGCGAGAGCGGCTTCGGCACCGTGTCCTCCGGGGTCGGGAAGCGCTCGGCGGCGCCGTAGACCGACGACGAGGAGGAGAAGACGACGCGCACGCCGTCCCGGGCGGCGGCCTCGAACAGCCGCTGCGAGGCGAGCACGTTGCGGCGCAGGTAGAGCGGGAACGCGTCGCCGAAGCTGCGCACGCCCGGCTGGCCGGCGAGGTGGAAGACGCCGTCGAAGGCGGCGAGGTCGAGCTCGTCCTCGGCCAGGTCGACGCGGCGGACGTCGAGCTCGCGCGCGTTCTCCTCCTTGATCGCCGGATCGTAGTAGTCGGTGTAGCAGTCGAGCCCGACGACGTCGTGGCCGGCGGCGACGAGCGCCTCGGCGAGGTGCGAGCCGATGAAGCCGGCCGCGCCGGTGACCGCGTACCGCATCGGCGGAGCGTAGCCGGGCGGCCCGCTACCGCCTCCGCTCGAGCCCGTAGACCCGCGTGTAGCCGGTCAGGTAGACGCGGTCCCGGTCGGCGACGACCGGCGAGTACTTCCCGTCGGGGAAGCTCCAGAGGGGCCGCCCGGTGCGGGCGTCGAGGGCGTACGTCCGGCCGCGGAGGGTCGAGAAGTAGACCCGCCCCGCGAGCACGGTCGGCGACCCGGAGATCGGCCCGTTCGCGCGGAAGCGCCAGCGGACGTCTCCGGTCGCGGCGTCGAAGCAGTAGAACGAGCCGTCGTAGGAGCCGGCGAGCACGCGCCGGCGCCACACCGCCGCCGACGAGTAGACGTAGCCGCCGGTCGACTGCGACCAGCGCAGCCTGCCGCTCGCGGCTCCGAACGAGTACATCTTGCCGTCGGTCGAGCCGATGTAGACACGCCCGTACGCCACGGCCGGCGTCGCGTAGAAGGTGCCCCGGTTGCCGAGACGCGGCTGGGCGCTCGCGCGCCAGACGAGCCTCCCCGTCCGGGCGTCGAGCGCGTACACGTGCGAGTCGTAGGCGCCGAAGAAGACGCGCCCGCCGGCGTAGGCGAGCCCGTCCTTGACGCGGCCGCCGGCGTGGAAGGTCCAGCGCCGCCGCCCGGTCCTCGCCGCGTACGCGGAGACGTCGCCGTTCCAGTCGCCGACGTAGACGAGCCCGTCGTGGAGGAGGGGCGACGACTCGGACGGGCCGATCCTCCTGCGCCAGCGCACCTTGCCGGTCCGCTCGGCGAGCGCGACGAGCGTGCCGTCGCCGCCGGAGGCGTTGCACGGCGGGCGGTTGAGGAAGGTCGCGTAGACGGTGTGCGCGCCGAGCGCGGGCGACATCGCCTGGCAGCGGCGCGAGCGGTAGCTCCAGAGCCGCCGCCCCGTCTTCGCGTCGACCGCGAAGAGCGTGCCGTCGTTGTTCGCCACGAAGAGCCGGCCGTATCCGACCGCCGGCGGGAACTCGACGAGGCTGCGGGCGCGGAACGTCCAGACGCGGCGGAACGGCGGCGCGAGCGAGCTCCCCTCGGCGACCCGGAGGCGCTCGGCGTCGTGGCCGTACATCGGCCACGCGACCCCCGGCAGCCGCGGCGGCCGCGGGGGCTTCGGGACGAACTCGACCGTCGGCGAGCCGCGGATGTCGCGCTCGGCGTGCCTCAGGCGCAGGTACCAGACGGCCGCCGCCGCGGCGAGGGCGAGCAGGACGGCCGCCGCGCCGGCGAGCGCCCGCCGCCTCATCGCGGAGCGACGGCGTAGAGGCGCGAGTACCCGTGGAGCAGCAGGCGCCCGCCGTCCCCGGAGACGGGGACGTACGCGCCGTGCGGGAAGTCGAGCAGCACCCGGCCGCTCGCGGCGTCGACGCCGACGATGCGGTGCGCGAACGAGCCCGCGTAGGCGACGCCGGCGACCACGACCGCGGCGCCGGAGATGGCGCCGCCGGTCGGGACCGACCAGAGCGTGCGCCCGCTCGCGGCGGAGACGGCGCGGAAGACGCCGTCGTAGGCGCCGAAGAAGACCCGGCCGCGCCACACCGCGGGAGAGGAGTAGACGTACGAGCCGAAGGTGCGGCGCCAGAGGAAGCGCCCGCCGGTCGAGAACGCGGTCAGCGAGCCGCCGGTCGAGCTCGGCACGAAGACGCGCCCGCCCGCGACCGCGGGCGTGCCGTAGATCCGCCCGCCGACCGCGCCCGACCAGCGCTCGCGCCCGGTGGCGGGCGAGAGCGCGAGCAGCCGGCCGCAGTAGTCGCCGATGTAGAGGGTGCCGCCGGCGATCGACGCGGACGAGGTGATCTTGCAGCCCGAGGAGAACGTCCAGCGCAGGCGCCGCCGGCGCAGGTCGAGCGCGTAGACGCGGCCGTCCCAGGCGCCGAAGTAGTCGACCCCCCCGCGTACGATCGGCGAGGACTCGACCGGCGAGCCGACGCGGTAGCGGGCGAGCAGGCGGCCGGTGGCGCGGTCGAGGACGCGGACGGCGCCGTCCATGCCGTGCACGACGAGGCGGTCGCCCCAGACCGCGGGCGAGGAGGCCATCTTCCCGCGGTGCGTCTCGCGCCGCCAGAGCAGGCGCCCGTTCGCCATCGCGAGCGCGGTCACGGTCCCGTGGAAGTTGCCGATATAGGCGACGCCTTCGGAGACGACGGCCGGGAACTCCGTCAGCGAGCCGGTGCCGCGCGACCAGAGGACCCGGAAGGGCGGGCGGAGCCTGATCTCCGTCTGCGCCTGCGTGCGCCGGGCGTCGACCCCGTAGACCGGCCACTGCAGCGCCGGCCGGTAGAGGCGGACGGTCGAGCGCGGCCGCCTGCGGAACGGCAGGCGCAGCTCGCGCTCGAGGTAGCCGCGCGCCCTCACCCGCGTCACGAGCGCGACGTGACGGCGGAGCGGGATCCGCGCGACGCCGCGCGCGTCGGTGCGCGCGGCGCGGCCGCCGACGCGGACGACGGCGCCCCGGACGCGGGCGTGCGTGTCGCCGTCGACGACGGTGACGAGCACCGCCCGCACCGGCTTCGGCGCCGGCGCCGGCGCGGGCGGAGGCGCGGGCGCGCGCCCGACGGTCGCGCCGCCTCCGCAGCCCGCGACGAGCGCCGCGAGCAGGACCCCCGAGAGCCGCCTCACTCCTCCGCCGGGACCGCCAGCTCCTCGGTCGAGACCGGCTCGAGCGCGCCCCCCGACTCCTCGAGGAGGACCTGCGAGAAGAAGCGGGTCATCACGAGGCCCTCGCGGAACTCCCCGAGCGCGGGCTCGGGCCGCTCGCCGGCGGCGAGCGCGAGCGCGAGCTCGGGGTAGCGCGAGCCCGCGGCCGTCGGCAGCGGGAAGCCGCCGCCGAAGCGCGGGTTCACGTCGGTGACCGGCAGCGAGCCGTCGGGCTCGCGGAAGCACTGGATGTTCGCCGGGCCCACGATGCGCAGGGCCTCGGCGACGAGCCGCCCGTGGTCGACGAGCTGCGGATCCCTGGTCGTCATGCCCTTGATGGATTCGCCGCCCTTCGACTCGATCATCGTCCGCGGGATCGCGTTCAGGCAGCGGCCGCCGGCGTCGCAGAAGACGTCGATCGAGAACTCCTCGCCCTCGCAGGCCCGCTGCACCATCGACTCCTCGGTCGTGTAGCCGAGGAAGAAGCCGAGCTCGCGCCGGTCGGCGGCCCGGTAGATGTGGCGCGAGCCGAAGCCGCGCCGCGGCTTCACGAGCACGGGGAAGCGCAGGTCGTCCGGGAGCTCGTCCGGGAGCCACGTCGGCGGCGTCGGGATCCCGCGGCTCTCGAAGAAGCGGTGCGCCGCGTACTTGTCCTCGCAGAGGCGGATCGTGTCGGGGCCGGGGAGCAGCAGGAAGGCGCCGAGACGCTGGCGCTCGGTCGCGAGCAGGAGGTGGTCGACGTCGGCGAGCGGCACGATCAGGCCGACGTCGTGCGCCTCGACGAGCGCCCGCAGCGCCTCGACGTAGCGGGGGTCGCCGACCCGCGGCACGGAGGCGCGCCGGTCGGCGGCGTAGAGCGCCGGTGCGAGCGGGTTCGCGTCGACCGCGAGCGTCGTCGCGCCGGCCCGGGCGAACGCGGTCACGATGTCGACGCGCTGGCCCGCGCACGTGAAGAGGACGACCACGCGCCCCTAGTACAGCAGGAACGGCAGCTGTGCGACCGCGCAGCCGGCGAGGGCGGCGGCGGCGACCGGCCGCGCGCGCCCGCGGAGCCGGTCGAGCCCGTAGCCGAGCGCGAGCCCCCACGCGACGGTGGTCGTGAGCATGTAGGTCGCCTTCAGCACGTCGCCGTCGGGCGTCGGGTAGGAGACGGTGAAGTAGAGGTAGCCGAGGAGCCCGAGCGGCGGGAGCAGCGCGACCGCGAGCCGGGGCGGGCTGCGGAGCGACGCGAGCAGGAACGCGACCCAGCCCGCGAGCGCGGCGAGGGTCGGGAGGATGCCGGCGACCGACTGGACGACGAGCCAGGGACGCGCGCCGGCGGGAGGCGACGGCCCGCCCTTCCAGGCCCAGATGCCGAAGTAGTCGCCCCAGAGCTCGGCGTACGTGGTCGGGAGCGCGAGGTTGCGGAAGTTGGGCGCGTACGGACGCGCGACGACGTCGGGGAGGCCGGGGTCGACGTAGAAGCGGGCCGGCCTGCGCTCCCAGAGCGGCTTCGAGACGGTGGGGCGGTCGAACACCGGCGAGCCTCCGTACTCGAGCCGCTGGTGGACGTACCACGGCGCCGCCACCGCGGCGGCGAGGCCGACCGCGACCGCGAGCTCGCGGAAGCGCCGGCCGGCGGCGAGCGCGAGCGCCGCCGCCGCGAGCGTCCAGAGCGAGAACGCGCGCACGAGCTGGGCGGCGCCGAGCGCGAGCCCGAGCGCGACCGCGTAGCGGCGGTCGGCGAACGTGCGCACGCAGAGCCAGAGCGCGAGCGCGCAGAGGAAGAGCGACATCGTCTCCGGGTGGAACATCGCCTCCGCCTTCACCGTCACCGGCACGAACGCGACGAAGGCGGCGGCGGCGAGCGCGACGGCGTCGCGGCCGGGGAGGAGCTCGCGGGCGATCAGCCACGCGAGCACGACCGTGCCGAGCAGGAAGAGCACGTTCACCGCCATCCCGGCGCGGTGCGCGCCGTAGGCGCTCGCGCCGAGCTGCCGCGCGAGCCAGTCGAGCGACCCCGCGAGGGCGTAGTAGCCGGGCGGGGTGTAGTACTCGCCCGTCCCGTGCGGCAGGTGCCCGCCCGGGACGAGCCCGTCGGCGTACGCCATGTGGTCGACGGCGTCGTAGCCCTGGCCGGGCGGGTAGCGGAGCACGTTCCAGGCGCCGAGCGCGACGGCGGCGAGGCACACCGCCGCGAGCGCGCGGCTAGCCCGCGGGCTTCCAGCCACCCGTGTCGCCCTTGTAGGTGCCGCCGAGCAGGGCGAGCGGCGTGCGCAGCAGGATCTTCGCGTCGAGCAGCGCCGAGCGGTGCTCGACGTACCAGAGGTCGAGCTCGATCCGCTCGGCCCACGAGAGCCGCGCGCGGCCGTGCACCTGCGCCCAGCCGGTCAGCCCCGGCTTCACCTCGAGCCGGCGCCGCTGCCGCGCGTCGTACTGCTCCACCTGGTAGCGGAGCGTCGGCCGCGGCCCGACGAGCGACATGTCGCCGCGCACCACGTTCCAGAGCTGCGGCAGCTCGTCGAGCGAGAGCCGGCGCAGCACCCGGCCGACGCGGGTGATCCGCGGGTCGCCCTCGTTCACGGCGAAGCCCGCGCCGAGGCGCTCCGCGCCGACCACCATCGTGCGCAGCTTGAGCAGCTCGAAGTCGGCGCCGTCCTTGCCGACGCGGGTCTGGCGGTAGAGCACCGGGCCACCGTCGGAGAGCTTGACCGCGAGGGCGGCCAGCGCGAGCGCGGGGCTCGCGACGACGAGGCCGGCGCCGGCGAGGGCGACGTCGAGGGCGCGGTTCACGCGTCGGGCGCAGCGGGACGCGAGCGCGCGCGCGCGGCGGACCTCGGCCGGCCGGCCGGCGGAGAGTCGCGGTCGGCCCGCGTCGCCGGGACGGCGAGCACGGCGCGCAGCACCGGCACCGCCGCCTGCCGCGCCAGCACGAGCGAGGGGCGCCGGCCGGCGTGGGGATGCTCCACCCGCCACATGCTAGATCGCCTCGCGCGTCCCCTCCGCCGGCGCCCAGGTCGCGGGCACGCCGCGGCGGAGGTAGTTCCAGAGCGCGACCACCGTCGCCCAGGTCACGAGCGCGTAGTAGCGGGCGACCCCGGCCCCGGCCGCCGCCGCCGCGAGCAGGAGGACCTGGGCGGCGAGCACGGCGGCGTAGACCCAGCCGCTCGCGGCGAGCGCGGCCGAGCTCGCGAGCAGGACGAGGTGGAGCAGCCCCGAGGCGTAGCGGAGGTGGCGGTGTGAGAGGAGGGCGAGCAGGTAGCCGGGCGGCTGCCCGCGCAGCATCCTGCCGCGCAGCACGATCAGCCAGCAGTGCTCGAACATCCGCACCTTGCGCCGGTACTCGGTCTCGTTCGAGGGCGTCGGCTTCTCGTAGGCGACCGCCGCCGGCTCGTACACGGCGCGGCGGCCGCGCTGCACCATCAGGTAGGGGAGCGAGAGGTCGTGGCCGAAGCGCGGGTCGACCTCGACGTAGTCGGAGCGGCGCACGGCGTAGATCGCGCCGTTGCCGCCGGTGACGGAGCCCAGGCGCGACTCGGCGTCGCGCACCGCGAGCTCGTAGCGCCAGTAGAGCCCCTCCCGGTTCGAGCCGTCGGCCGGCTGCAGGGAGAGCCGCCCGCAGACGTAGCCGACCTCGGGGTCGGCGAACGGGCGCACGAGCCGGCGGAGCGCGTCGGGGGCCCAGGTCGCGTTCGCGTCCGAGAAGGCGACGAGCTCCGACTCCGTCTCGCGCACGGCGCGGTCCTGCGCGGCCACCTTGCCGCCGCGCGGGTTGCGGACGACGCGCGCGCCGGCGGCGGCGGCGACCTCCTCGGTGCGGTCGGTCGAGGCGTCGGAGGTGACGACGACCTCGAGCTTCTCCGCCGGGTAGTCGAGCGCGCGCAGGTTCTCGACGCGCCGGCCGATCACGGCCTCCTCGTCGTGCGCGGCGACGATCACGGCCACCGAGGGCGTCCAGTCCGCGGCCCGCGGCGCGCGGCCGCGGAGCCGCGCGAGCGCGGCCGCGACGAGGGGGTAGGCGGCGTGGGTCCAGACGAGCGCGCCCAGCGAGGCCCAGAAGACGACGCGGAGGATCACGCCGCGAGGAGCTCGTGCACGACCGCGCGGTAGCGGGCGTGCGCGACGCGGCGGTCGGCCTCGGCCTCGACGTAGCGCCGGCCGCGCTCGCCCAGCTCCGCGAGCTCGCCGCGGCGCCCGTGCAGGTCGCGGATCGCACGCGCGAGCAGCTCCGGCCGCGCGGGCGGCAGCACCACGCCGCAGCCCACCTCCGCGACGACCTTCGCCACCTCGCTCGACGCGTCCGCGGCGACGAGCGCCGGCCGGGCGACCGCGAGGATCCCGTAGAGCCGGCTCGGGACGACGTAGCCGGCGAGGCGCGGCGCGAGCCCGACGAAGTGCACGTCGGCGCTCGAGAGCGACTCGGCGAGCACCTCGCGCGGCTGGTAGGGGAGGAAGCGGATGTCCGCCTCGAGGCGGCCGGCGAGCTCCACGATCGCGGCGTGGCGGGCGCCGAAGCCGGCGATCACGATCTCGAGGTCCTCGAGGTCGCGCAGGAAGGTGGCTGCGAGCACGAGCGTCTCGAGGCTCTGCGCGTGCCCGACGTTGCCGGAGTGCATCACGACGAACTTCCCGGCGAGACCCTGCTCGCGCGCCCACGCGTTGTCGCGGGGGCGCGGCGTGAGCGCCTCGGTGTCGACCCAGTTCGGGATCACCTCGATCCGCTCGGCCGGCACGCCCTTCGCGACGAGCCGCTCCCGCATCGTCTCCCCGATCGCGACGACGCGGTCGGTGCGCTGCAGGTAGAGCCGGACGAGCCGGCGCAGCGCGCCGACGAGCACCGGGCTCTCGAGCCGCTTGAGCTCGACCGCGACCTCGGGGAAGACGTCCTCGCTGATCACGAGCAGCGGGACGCGGAAGCGGCGGGCGACCACGAGCGCGACGTCGCCGACGATCGGCGGGTCGGTCATGCAGACCACGAGGTCGGGGCGGCCGTCCGAGAGGCCGCGGACGAGCGCGCTCGCGAGGAACGTCGCGTAGTTGAGCGCGCGCCGCGTGAGGCGCGAGCGCTCGAACGCGAGCGACGGCACGCGGACGATCTCGACGCCGTTCCGGCGCTCGCGCCGCGGCAGCCCCTCGTGCCCGTGCAGCTCCCCCGTGACGACCGTGACCTCGAACTCCTGCGCGAGGTCCTCGGCGAGCTCGGTGAGCAGGTGCGCGGTCGCCTCGACGCCGGGCCAGTAGTACTGGTTGATGACGAGCAGCCTCGGGGGCACCGGGCGCTGACACTAGCTCGAACGGCCGCGGGCCACCGGGCCACGCGCCTCCTCACCTCGATGCGCATTTTCGTGCATCATGATGCTAGAGTGAGCGCATGAGGACGACGGTCTCGCTGGACGACGACGTCGCCGCCGCGGTCGAGCGGCTGCGGCGCGAGCGCTCGCTCGGGCTGAGCGAGGCCGTCAACGAGCTGATCCGGGCCGGGCTCGGCGCCCGCCGCTCCAGGCGCCGCTTCCAGCAGCGCTCCTCCCGGATCGGCCTGCGCCTCGACGTCGCCAACGTCGCCGAGGCCCTCGAGATCCTGGAGGGCCCCGGGCGCCGCTGATGCTCGTCGACGCGAGCCTGCTCCTGTTCGCGGTCGACGAGTCGAGCCCGTTCCACGCGACCGCGTCCCGCTGGCTCGCGCAGCAGCTCAACGGGCGGCGCCGCGTCGGGCTGCCGTGGCAGAGCCTCGGCGCCTTCCTGCGGATCAGCACCAACCCGAGGGCCGCCGAGCACCCGCTCTCGCCCGACCAGGCCTGGGCGTACGTCGAGGCGTGGCTCGAGGCGGACGTGGCGTGGGTGCCCGAGCCGACGCGCCACCATGGCGAGGTGCTCGGGTCGCTGATCCGCACCCACCAGCTCCGCGGCAACCTCGTCGCCGACGCGCAGCTCGCGGCGCTCGCGGTCGAGCACGGGCTCGCGATCGTCTCGGCCGACACCGACTTCGCCCGCTTCCGGGAGGTGCGGTGGTTGAACCCGCTGGCGGAGGGCTCCTGAGCTGCCCGCCGCCTGCGACCTCGCCGTCCTCGGCCAGGACCCGCGCTTCGGCGGCGGCGGTCCGGCCCAGACCGAGGCGTTCCTCGCCGCCGCCCGCGCGGCCGGGCGCGAGCCGGTCCTCCTCCACGACCCCCATCCCGGGCTGGACGGGCGCCTGACCTGGCGGCGAGTCGAGGCGCTCCGCCAGCTCGCCGCGGCGCGCCGCCTGGCGCCGCGCGTGCGGGAGGCGCGCTCGGCCTGGGTCGCCGCCTCGCTCGCCCAGCACGGCGCGGCCGCGCCGCGGAGCGGACGCCCCTACGGCTGCTGGGTGGGGACGACGATCGGGGCCGAGTGGCGCGGGCGCGCGCCGGGCCTGCCGCTGGCGCGCCGGGCGGCGGCCGCCGCGAGCCTGCCGGCGCTCGAGCGGCTGGAGCGGCGCGTGCTCGCGGGGGCGGCCGCGCTCTACGCGACGAGCCCCGCCAGCCGCGCGCAGGTCGCCGCCGCCGCGGGCCGCGACGCGCGCGAGGTCGGGCTGCTCCCGCTCCCGGTCGACTGCGAGCGCTTCTCCCCCGCCCCGGAGGCCGAATGGCTGGACGCGCTCGAGGCCCCGGCGCTCGTCTTCGTCGGGCGCGCGGGCGACCCGCGCAAGAACCTGCCGCTGCTGCTCGAGGCGTTCGCGCTCCTGCGCCGCTCGCGGCCGGCGGCGACGCTGCGCCTCGTGGGCGACCCGCCCGCCGGGCCCGTCCCGCCGGGGGTCGAGCTCGCCGGCGCCGTCGCCGACGTCGCCGCCGAGCTCCGCCGCGCCGCGCTCTTCGTGCTCCCCTCGCGCCAGGAGGGGTTCGGCCTCGCCGCGGCGGAGGCGCTCGCCGCCGGCCTGCCGGTCGTGACCACCCCGTGCGGGGGGCCGGAGGAGCTCGTGCGGGGATCGGGCGGCGGCCGCGTCCTCGCAGGCTTCGGCGCGGCCGAGCTCGCGGCGGCGCTCGAGGAGCTCGCGGGCGCGCCCGAGCAGGCCGCCGCGATGCGCGCCGGCGGGCGCGCCCACGTCGCCGCCGTCCACGACCCCGCACGCTTCCGCGCGCTCGTCGCCGCCGCGCTCGAGGAGCTCGATGGCGGCTAGCGTCGCGGTCGTGATCGGAAACCACCAGGGCGAGCGGCTCCTCCCGGACTGCCTCGCGAGCCTGCGCGCGCAGACCCGCCCGCCCGCCGAGGTGATCGTCGCCGACGGCGCCTCGACCGACGGGAGCGTCGCCGTCGCCGAGCGGGAGGGCGCGCGCGTCCTCCGCTGCCCGAACGCCGGCCTCGGCTTCCTCTACAACCGCGGCGCCGAGGCGGCGGCGGCGACCCTCGTCCTCTTCCTGAACAACGACGTCGCGCTCGACCCCGGCTGCGTCGAGGCGCTCGCCGCCGCGCTCGAGGACGATCCCGCGCGCTTCGCCGCCGACGCGCGGCAGCTCGACTGGGAGGGGCGGGGCCTCGTGCACGGGCGCACGACGCTGCGGCGCGGGCGGCTGTGGGGCGAGTACCTCCCCGGCCTGCACCTCGACCCGCTCGCGCCCTCCGACGGAACCGCCGTCACGGTCTGCGCGAACGGCGCCGCGATGCTCGTGCGCCGCGACCGCCACCTCGAGCTCGGCGGCTTCGACGAGACCTTCTTCCTCGAGTGGGAGGACCTCGACCTCTGCTGGCGCGCGTGGCTGCGCGGCTGGCCGACGGTCTTCGTCCCCGAGGCGCGCGTCCGCCACCGCGTGGGCGCCGCGACCGCGCCGGGGGCGCGCGCCCGCCGCAGCGCCTCGTCGCACCACAACCTCGTCCGCTTCGCGCTCAAGTGCCTGCCCCCGGCGGCCGCCGCGCGCGTCGTCGCCGGGGAGCTGCTGCGCCTGCCGCGCCATCCCCGCGCGGTCGCGCCCGGGCTCGCGGCGGCGGCCCGCGAGGCGCCCGAGATCGTCCGCCTCCGCCGCTCGCTCCGGCCGAGCGCCCGCGTCTTCGACGAGCTCCTGTCGGCATGAGGATCCTCGTCGTCGCGAGCGACCACGTCGGCTCGTCGATGGCGGGCCCCGGGATCCGCTACCTCTGGTTCGCGCGCGAGCTCGCGCGCCGCGGCCACGAGGTCACGCTCGTCGTGCCCTTCGAGACCGACCTCGCCGAGGACGGCTTCGCCGTGCGGGTCGACAACCCGTGGCACGCCGGCCGGATGACGAGGCTCGCGCGCGCGCACGACGCGGTCGTCGCGCAGCGGCTGCCGGTGCCGACGATGCTCGCGCTGGCGCGCTCGCCCACGCGCGCCGTCTACGACCTCTACGCGCCGCTCACGATCGAGCACGCCGCGCTCGCGAGCCGCCGCGACCGGCCCGCCGGCGCGAGCTTCGAGCTCGACGAGCTCACGCTGCGCGTCGCGCTCGAGACGGGCGACGCGTTCGTCTGTGCCGGCGAGCGTCAGCGCGACCTGTGGCTCGGGGCGCTCGCAGCGCTCGGGCGCGTCGACCCCGAGACCTACCGGCGCGACCCGTCCTTCCGCTCGCTCGTCGCGGTCGCTCCCTTCGGCGTCGACCCCGACCCGCCCGCCGCCGGGGCCCGCGTCCTGAAGGGCGTCGTCCCCGGGATCGCCGAGACCGACGCCGTCGCCCTCTGGGGCGGCGGCGTGTGGGAGTGGCTCGACCCGCTCACGGTGATCCGCGCCGTCCACCTGCTGGCGCGGGACGACCTCAAGCTGTACTTCCTCGGCACGCGCAGCCCGAACCCGGCCGTCCCCGCGATGACCATGCAGCGCCGGGCGCGCGAGCTTGCGGCGGAGCTCGGGCTCGCCGGGCGGACGGTCTTCTTCAACGACGGCTGGGTGCCGTACGAGACCCGCGGCGCCTACCTGCTCGAGGCCGACGTCGGCGTCTCCGCGCACTTCGACGAGCTCGAGACCCGCTTCGCCTTCCGCAACCGCCTGCTCGACTGCGTGTGGGCCGGCCTCCCGATCGTCACCACGGAGGGCGACGAGCTCGCGGAGCTCGTCCGCGCGCGGGGCCTCGGCCGCGCCGTCCCTCCCGAGGACGCCGAGTCGTACGCGGCCGCGCTCGCGGCCGTGCTCGACTCCGGGCGGAGCGCGTTCGCCGCGGCTGCGGCCGAGGCGAGGCGCGGGCTCGCGTGGCCCGCGGCGGTCGCGCCGCTCGCGGCGCTCGTCGCGGGCGCGCGGAGCCCCGCCGGCGCGAGCCCGCGGCCGGCGCGCCTGCTGCGCTACGCCGCACTGCGCGGGCGCGCCGCCCTCGACGCGCGCGGCGCCGGCGGAACGGCGGCGCGGCTCGCCGCGGGGGTCGTGCGGCGCGCCCGGGGAGAGCTCGCCGCGCGCCCGCCGGCCGCCGAGCGCCGGGAGGACGAGCCGTTACGCTAGGACGAATGGCCACGGCAGCACGGGAGTCGCGGGCGCCGGCGGCGCGCTTCACCGTCGCCCACCAGCTGCGGACGCTGCTCGTGATCGCCGCCGCCGACTTCAAGCTCAAGTACGCCGGCTCGGCGCTCGGCTACGTCTGGTCGGTGGTCAAGCCGCTGGCGCTCTTCACGATGCTGTACCTCGTCTTCGGGCGGCTGTTCCACCTCGGCGACATCTCGCCCTACTACCCCGTGTCGCTGCTGATGGGGATCGTCCTCTTCTACTTCTTCTCCGACGCGACCGTCCTCGGCATGAACTCGATCGTCTCGCGCAGCGACCTGATCCGGAAGATCTCGTTCCCGCGCATGATCGTGACCGTCTCGGCGACGCTGACCGCGCTCCTGACCCTCTGCGTCAACCTCACCGTCGTCGCCGGCTTCATCGCCTGGAAGCACGTCACCCCCCGTTGGGACTGGCTGCTGCTCGTACCGCTCCTGCTCGAGTTCTACGTCTTCACGCTCGGCATCGCGCTGATCCTCGCCACGCTGTTCGTCCGCTTGCGCGACGTCGGGCAGGTCTGGGACCTCGCGCAGCAGCTCTTCATGTACGCGACCCCGATCGTCTACCCGGTCGGGTACCTGCCCCCCTGGGCACGCCACATCGCCTTCCTCAACCCGTTCGCGCAGGTGCTGCAGGACACACGCTCGATCGTCCTCTACGACGACGCGGCGCCGAACCGCATCACCGCGGCGAACGCGTTCGGGACGCCGGCGGGCGACCTGATCCCGATCGCCGTCGCCGTCGGGATCTTCCTCTTCGGCGTGGCCCTGATGAAGCGCGAGGAGCCGTGGTTCGCGGAGCGAGTCTGATCGCCTCGCCGGCCCGCGTCGCCACGGCGATCGAGGCGAGCGGCGTCAGCAAGGCGTTCCGGCTCCCCCACCAGCAGCGCACCACGCTCAAGGAGCACTTCCTCCATCCCTTCGACCGGACGACGTACGAGCGCCAGCAGGCGCTCAGCGACGTCTCGTTCACGATCGGCGACGGCGAGTTCTTCGGCATCATCGGGCCGAACGGCAGCGGCAAGAGCACGCTGCTGAAGATCCTGGCCGGCATCTACCGCGCCGACTCGGGCTCCGTTCGGGTCAACGGCCTCCTCTCCCCCTTCATCGAGCTCGGCGTCGGCTTCAACATGGAGCTCTCGGCCCGCGACAACATCCGCATCAACGCGACGCTGCTCGGGCTGGGCGCGCGGCAGCTCCGCGAGCGCTTCGACGAGGTCGTCGGCTTCGCCGAGCTCGAGGCGCACATCGACAAGAAGCTGAAGAACTACTCCTCGGGGATGCTCGTCCGGCTTGCGTTCTCGATCGCGATCCAGGTCGACTTCGACATCCTGCTCCTCGACGAGGTGCTCGCCGTCGGCGACCAGGCCTTCCAGGAGAAGTGCCTCGACACCTTCGACCGCTTCCGCGACGAGGGGAAGACGGTCGTCTTCGTCAGCCACGACCTCGACCGCGTCTCGAAGCTCTGCGACCGTGCGCTCCTCCTCCGCGACGGCGTCCCCGTCGCGCTCGGCCCCGCGCCCGACGTCGTGGCGGCCTACTGAACGGAGGCGCCGGGTCGTGCCGTGGACGGGTGAGAGCCTGCTTGCGCGAGCACAGCGACTCTGGGCGTCGCGGAAGCCGAGAGAGGCGCTCGTCGCGGAGGACGTCCCGAGCGCGGTGACGCCCGAGGAGTGCCGCCGGCTCGCCGAGCTCGCACGCGACCGGCGCGTGCTCGAGGTCGGCTCGTACCTCGGCCGCTCGACGATCGCGCTCGCGTCGACGGCGGCGGTCGTCCACACCGTCGACCTGCACCCGCCCGACGACCTGGGGCTCGGGCTGCGCTCGACGGTCGGCGCGCTGATCGAGAACCTCGAGCGCTACGACGTGCGTCACCGAGTCGTCGTCCACGTGGGCTTCTCCCAGCTCGTCCTCCCGGAGCTGCCCGCGGCGTCGTTCGACGTCGCCTTCCTCGACGGTCAGCACCAGCGCGACCCGGTCGAGGAGGACCTGGCCGCGCTCCTTCCCCTCCTCCGGCCCGGCGGCGTCCTCGCCCTCCACGACTACGGGGTGCCGGGCGTCGAGCACGAGGGCCGCTGGGACCCGTTCGCCGTGACGGAGGTCGTCGACGAGCTGGCCGCCGAGCGCGGGCTCGACGTGGAGGTCACGGGAACGCTCGCGGTCCTGAGGCTCCCGTGAGCCCTGCCGGCCGGCGGGCGGAGCTCAGCCCCGGAGGCTGGCGGGCGGCCCCGCGGCGATCCGCTCGGCGAGCGGATAGGCCCGCGGCCCGGTGCGCAGGACGACCGCCGCGAGGAACCGTCGCACCGGCTGCGGGCTGGGCGACGACGAAGCCGTCGAGGATGCGGCCGAGCAGGTCGCGTCGCGAAGCACGCCGTCGACGCCGAGCCGGAGCAGGCGCGCGAGCAGTGCCGGATCGACGAAAAAAGCGCTCCGGCTGGAGCACGGGCCGCTCGAGCCGGGGCCGCGTCCAGGCGGGAACCTGCTCGATCACAGAGGCGGCTCGCCGCAGCGCGGCGGGCCGGTCAGCCGCCCGCGGCCAGGCTCCCGACCGTCCGCCAGGGGGCGCGACCGTCGGCCCACAGCCGGTTCAGCTCGTCGCGGTCGCGCTGGGTGTCCACGCACGCCCAGAAGCCGGGGTGCCGCCAGACGGCGAGCTGCCGGTCGCGCGCGAGCCCGGCGAGCGGGTCGCGCTCGAGCACGCAGCCGTCCTCGTCGCTCAGGTAGTCGCGGAACTCGCGGCGGAAGAAGAAGTAGCCGCCGTTGATCCAGGCGCCCTCGAGCTCCGGCTTCTCGACGAACTCGACGAGCTCGTCGCCCTCCATCCGGAACTCGCCGAACCGGGAGGGGGGGTTGACGCCGAGCACCGTGCCGATCTTGCCGTGCCGCCGGTGGAAGTCGAGCTCGGCCTCGAGGTCGGCGTCGGTCACGCCGTCGCCGTAGGTGACGGCGAACTCCTCCGCGTCGCCGAGGTAGCGGTCGAGAGCCCGCGCGACGCGGGCCCCGGTCATGGCCGCCTCGCCCGTGTACGCGAGCGTCACCTCCCAGTCGAGCGAGTGGTCGACCGAGTGGACCGTGACCTCGTTCGTCGCAAGGTGGACGGTCGCGTCGCTGTTCATCGCGTAGAAGTTGAGGAAGTACTGCCGGATCACCTCGTGCTTGTAGCCCATGCAGAGCACGAAGCGCCTGAAGCCGAAGGCCCCGTACGCGCTCATCACGTGCCACAGCAGCGGGTGGCTGCCGACCTCGACCATCGGCTTGGGCCTGAACTCGGTCTCCTCCCGCAGCCGCGTCCCGAGGCCGCCGCAGAGGATGAAGACGGGGATCTCGGCCGGGCCCGCGGTCATCTCGAGCGCCGCCCCTCCGCCTCCCGTCCCGGAAGCCCGCGCCGCCACGGGTAGTCGACGCGCGGCGGGAACGACGGCCGGTTGAGGTCGCGGAGGGAGAGGTTCGGGTTGTAGTGCGGGTCGGCGAGGAGGCGCTCGCCCCACCGCCGCACCATCAGGCGCTCCTCGTACTCGAACTCCTCGCGGCGCTCGGGGGAGTTGTGGCGTCCGACCGACACCGACTCCCGATGGTACAGCTCGGCGTCCGGCGTCCAGACGACGCGCCAGCCCGCGTCCACGAGCCGGAGGCAGAGGTCGACGTCGTTGAACGCGACCGCGAGCTGCTCGTCGAAGCCGCCGACCTGCTCGAACGCCTCGCGCCGCAGGAGCGTCACCGCGGCGGTGACGCACGAGAGGTCCTGCGAGAGCCAGGCGCGCGCGTGGTAGCCGGGGTCGGGGCGCGGAAGGTGCTGGTGGTTGTGCGCGGCGATCCCGCCGCCGCCCACGATCACGCCCGCGTGCTGGATCTGCTCCGTCGGGTAGTAGAGCTTGGCGCCGACGGCTCCGACCCGGTCCTGGAGCGCGTGCCCGACCATGACCTCGAGCCAGTCCTCCTGGATCACGAGCATGTCGTCGTTCATGAGCAGGAGCAGCGGCGCGTCGAGCTCGGCCGCCGCGGTGTTGTTCAGCCACGAGTAGTTGAAGGGCCTGTCCTCGTAGACGTGGAGCCGGACCCGCTCGTCCTCACGGATGCGCTCGAGGAAGCGCGCCTGGGCCGGCACCTCGAAGCGGATGCTGCTGACGACGAGCGTCACCCTGAGCCCGTCGTAGGCCGTCTTCGAGAGGAGGCCTTCGAGGCACGGCTCGAGGAGCTCGAGCTTGCAGGCGGTCGGCATGACCACGTCGACGCGCGGGGCCGGCGAGGGGACGGCGTAGCGCACCCGCTGGTAGGCGCCGTGGACGGTCGACACCGTCGCGCTCGCGCCCGCGCGGGCGAGCGCGTCCTCGACCGCCCGGCGGCCGGCGTCGACCGCCTCCGGCTTCGCCTCGCCCCGCTGCGCGGTCGACCGCTCGGTCTTGCGCCAGTGGTAGAGCACGTGGGGGACGTGGCGGATGCGCTCGGGCGGCTGCCCTTCCGTCGCGCGCAGCACGAGGTCCCAGTCCTGGCTACCGTCGTACTCGGAGCGGAACCCGCCGACCTCGACGAGGCGCTCGCGCCGGACGACGGTGAAGTGGGCGACGTAGTTCTGGCAGAGGATCAGCGCCGGGTTCCAGTCGGGCTTGAAGTGGTGCTCGCACCGGTTGCCGTCCGCGTCGAGCTTGTCCTCGTCCGAGTACACGAGCACGGCGTCCGGGTGCCGCGCGAGCTCGTCGGCGACGAGGAGCAGCGCATGCGGCCGCAGGACGTCGTCGTGGTCGAGCAGGCCCACGTAGTCGCCGGTCGCGAGCGCGGCCGCGTCGTTGGACGCCGCGGCGATGCCGCCGCGCCGCTCGCGGCGGACGACCTTCACGCGCGGGTCGGCGGCGGCCTCCTCGAGCAGCTCGTGGACGGCGGGCGAGCGGGACGCGTCGTCGGCGACGCAGAGCTCCCAGCGGTCGTAGACCTGGTCGCGCACCGACTCGATCGCGGCCCGGAGGAGCTCCGCCGGCGGGTCGCACACGGGCAGGAGGACGGAGATGAGCGGCTGGGACTCGAGCGCGCGCGCGTGGGCCGCCATCGCGAGACGCTCTCCCTTCCCGAGGGTGTCGTAGAGCGCGACCCAGCGCTCGTACCCGACGTCCGGGTCGAACGCGGCCTCGCCGCGCCGCCGGCGGCGCGCGGCCCGCCGGAGCGCGCGCCACGCGGACCCGAGCGCGAGCCGGAGGAGCCGGCGCAGGGTCTCGTGGCGGGCGAGGAACGCGCGCGGCCGCTGCGTGAGGCGCCAGGTGGTGCTGCTCTCGATCTCGACGAGACGGTCGTGGAGGCGGCCCGCGTCCTCGGCCCGCGCGACGAGGTTGTCGTAGGCCCACTGGAGCTCGGCCTCGAGCCGGGCGGCGCGGGCGGAGGCGTCGGGGTCGGAGCGCTCGGCCGTCCCGCGGTCGCGCAGGGCGGAGCCGAGCCGCTCGTACGCGAGCCGGACGAGGCCGGCGCCCCCGCCCTCGTCGAGCTCGAGGAGCGCGCGCAGCTCCTCGGGCGCCTCCCCGGCGGCGACGACCCCGAGCCCGCCGCCGTGCACGAACTCGAAGTGCGGCTGCACCGGGGCGAGCTCGCGCCACAGGTCGCGGGCGTCTCCGTCGCGGGCGTTCGTGCCCTCGAGCAGCAGGACGGCCCGGCGGGAGAGCTTCGGCAGCCACGCGGCGTAGAGCTCGCGCGCGCCGCGCAGGCGGAGCACGTCCACGGACTCGTCCTCGAAGCCGGACGCGGCCTCGACCGGGTCGGCCGGGAGGAGGGTGGAGAACGCCGCGTACGGCCGGTTCCACCGCGCGAGAGCGCCGGCGGCGGGCCCGACCGCGTAGAGCCGGGCGTCGGCTCCGCCGGTCTCGGCGGCGCGGCAGAGGGCGAGGTAGAACGAGCCGGGAGCCAGGTCGACCACGGTGGCGGGCCGGAGCGCGCCGAGCAGCCAGCACCCGAACGGGGCGTGCTCGAGCCCGGCCGGGTCGTCGAGCCGCGGCGGGACGAGGAACGAGGCGGCGGACAGGAACGAGCCGAGCCCGGTCGCGCTTCCCTCGCGGGCGACTCTCATCGTCCGGCGGCCGTCAGGGAGCGGGCGTAGTAGCGGGCGAGCTCGTCCCAGGCCTCCCGTTCGTCCCAGCCCGCGGCGAGGCCCTCGACCCGGTCGAGGTTGACGCGCGTGCGCGGCTCCGGGAACTCGGTCTGCTCCGCGAGCTCGAGCGGGCACTCGAGCCCGAGCCGCGGCCCGAGCTCGGCGGCGAAGCGGCGGGCGAACGCGCCCTGGGACTCGGCGTACCCGGACGGCGCGAGCCGCGTCGCCGAGCCCGCACGCACCTGCTCGACGAAGGCGCCGTACGCCCGGGAAAGCAGGGAGACGTGGATGTTGTCCCGCACGTAGACCGGCGTCGCGACCCGGGCGACCTCGCCGCTCGCCCACGTGCGCACGAGGTGGGAGGTGAAGCGGGGCTCCTCGAACGGGCCGAAGGGGTTGGGGATCACGAACTTGCCCAGCCGCACGCCTTCGCGGTGCGCGTAGAACGCGAACGCCGCCGCGGTCAGGCTCTTCGAGAGCCCGTACGGGTTGAACGCCCGAAGCGGGTGCTCGCCGGCGCCCTCGCCGGCCTCGAACACGGTGCCAGTGAGGACGAAGCAGCCCCGCCGGCGCGCGAGGGCGCGCAGGACGTCCGCGGCGCGGCGCGTGTTCGAGGCGAGCGCCGCCGCGACGTCGAAGTCCGGGCTGCGGTAGTCGGCCGCCTCCGCCGCGTGGTGGCAGAGGACGTCGAACGGCTCGCCCGCGACGAGCTCGAGGAAGGCGTCGTCCCCGAACGAGATCCCGAAGCGCGTCTCCGCGCATTCCCCGACGAGCGAGACGCGCTCCGCTCGGAGCCCCTCGTAGGCGTCTCGGTCTCGCCGCAGCGCCGCGACCACCTCGTGGCCCCGCTCGGCGAGGTGCCTGACGAACCACGCTCCGGTGAAGGAGCTCGCGCCGGTGAAGAGGATCCTCACGGACCGCCGGCGCTCCCGCCCAGGTGGAACCCCTCGTCGAAGTCCGGATGGGCGCGGTCCTTGTCGGAGACGACGGCCGGCTCGGCCGGCCACCCGATCGCGAAGCGCGGGTCGTCCCAGCGGACGCCGCGCTCGCGCTCCGGGTCGTAGAAGGCGGAGACGAGGTAGAGCGCCTCGGTGTCGGGCTCGAGCGTCATGAAGCCGTGCGCGAAGCCTCGCGGCACGTACATCATGCGCCTGTTGCCGGCGGAGAGCTCGGCGCCGAAGTGGGTCCCGAACGTGGGCGAGCCCGGGCGGAGGTCGAGGATGACGTCCCACAGCGCCCCGCCGATCACCCGCACGACCTTGACCTCGGCCGACGGCTCGAGCTGGTAGTGCATGCCGCGAAGGGTGTGGGGAATCCGGCTGAGCGAGGTGTTGATCTGGACGAAGCGCGTCTCGAGGCCGTGCTCGGCGAACTCGCGCTCGCAGAAGAACCGGGCGAAGAAGCCGCGCTCGTCCTCGCGCTTCTCGAGGTCGATCGTCCACGCCCCCGGGAGGGGCGTCTCGGCGAACCGCATCAGGCGGCGGCGCCCTCGCTCGCGCGGGCGAGCAGGGAGAGCCGGTGACGAAGCGTGCGCAGCCGGACGAACCGGTCGCCTTCGAAGTCCGCGCGCGAGAAGCCGAAGTCGCGGTAGTGGCCGTGGAGCTCGGCCATCCCCTCGCGGAGCGTGTACTCGAGCCGGAAGCCGGGCAGCAGCTCGCCGAGGAGGCCGAACCGCACGCGGTAGTCGCGCGGGTCGTGGCCGACCTCGCCGGTGAAGACGACCTCGGCCTCCGGGACGAGCTCGCGCGCGATCTCCGCCACGTCGCGCACCTGGTAGTTCTCGCCGTCGGCGCCGACGTTGACGGCGCGCGCGTGGACGGCCTCGCGCGGCGCCTCGGCGAACGCGAGGAAGGCGCGCGCGATGTCGCGGCAGTGGATCAGCGGCCGCCAGGGCGCGCCGTCGCTCATCACGCGGACCTCGCCGTAGACGAGCGCGGAGGCGAGCAGGTTGTTCGCGACCAGGTCGACCCTCAGCACCGGGGAGTCGCCGTAGGCGGTCGCGTTGCGCAGGAAGACGGGCGAGAAGGCGTCCGTCGCGAGCTCCGCCAGCCCCCGCTCGGCGTCGATCTTCGACTGCGCGTACGCGGACACCGGGTTGAGCGCCGCCGTCTCGTCGAGGTCCATGCTCTCGCCGCGGCCGTAGATCGAGCAGCTCGACGCGAACAGGAACCGCGGCACCCCCGCGTCGCGGGCGCGCCGCGCCAGCTCGATCGAGGCCCTGGCGTTGATCTCGCCGGTGAGGGAGGGGTCGAGCTCGCCCATCGGGTCGTTCGAGATCGCCGCCAGGTGCATCACGACGTCGTGGCCCTCGAGCTCCTCGACCGTGAGGTCGCGGACGTCCTTCGAGAGCTCGGCGGTCGGCGGGGTGAGCTCGCCCCACTCGCAGCCCGCGTAGAGGCCGAGGTCGCAGCCGGTCACCTCGTGGCCCGCGTCCCGTAGGACGTCCACCAGGTGCGACCCGATGTAGCCACGGCTTCCGGTTACGAGCGCTCTCACTGGGTTCCTCGTCCGATCGTCCTTCCCGGGCCCCTGCGCGGCGCCGCCGGCCCCTCCCCCAGCATAACGAGCCCTCCAGTCGCGTCCCGACCTGCCCTGCGTAGACTCCGCCCATCGACGCCGGCAAGCCGATGGTGCCGCCCGGAGGCGTGCGCGACCTCTACCGCTCCCGGTTCCGCGCGAGCGACCAGGCCGCGAGACAGGAGCTCTGGAACGTCCTCGTCGACGTCCTCCTCGGCAAGTGGATCCCCCGCGACGCGACCGTGGTCGACCTGGGCGCGGGCCGCTGCGAGTTCCTCCACGCCATCGCGTGCAGGCGCAAGATCGCCGTCGACCTCAACCCCGACGTCGGCGAGCACGCCGGCCCGGACGTCGAGGTGCTCGCGACGGCGAGCTCGGACCTGCACGCGCTCGAGGACGGCTCGGTCGACGTCGTGTTCGCGAGCAACTTCTTCGAGCACCTGCCCGGCCCCGGCGAGCTGCTCGCGACGCTCGGCGAGGCTCGCCGCGTGCTCGCGCCCGCCGGCGTGCTGCTCGTGCTGCAGCCGAACGTCCGCCTCGTCGGCGGTGCGTTCTGGGACTTCCTCGACCACACCCTCCCGCTCACCGAGCGGTCGCTCCGCGAGGCGGTCGAGACGAGTGGCCTGCGGATCGTCGAGCTGCGCACCCGCTGCCTTCCCTACACGACGGTCGGGCGGCGGCTGCCGCCCGCGTGGCTCCTGCGGCTCTACCTGCGCCTGCCGCCCGCGCAGTGGGCGCTCGGCAAGCAGACGTTCATGGTCGCCGAGCGCCCGTCCGGCGCGTGAGCTCAGCCGTGGGGCCAGACGTCGCCCGCGCCGTAGGAGAGCTCGCTCGCACGGCCGCCGGCGACGCCGAAGACGCGGACGTCGAGGCCGTCCCGCCACCGGAAGCGGACCCGGTACCCCGAGCGCACCGCGGCGGGCGCACCCTCGGCGGCGGCCACGTCGGGTCGTGGCACCGTCGGACGGGCGAGGCCCGCGAGGCGTCCTGCGACGAAGACGGCGACCTGCCGCGCGGGCACGCCGCGGCGCGCGTCGACCGCCCAGCCGGTGAGCGCACGTCCGCCGCGGCCCCAGTCGAGCGAGGCGTCCACGAAGCCGCTGACCGCCCCCGGGACGACGCGCACGCGGCGGCCGCCGAGCACGAGCGCCCCGGGCTCGAGCGTCCCCGCGGGCGGCCGGGGCGGGGCCGCGGCCGCCGCCCGCCCGCGCAGCGCCTCGGCGTAGAACTCGACGCGGAACGGCGACGGGACGTTCAGGAGCGTGAGGCGGTCGTAGTCGACCCGTCCACCCGCGTAGGCCGAGAGCTCGGACGTGGAGGGGAGCCGCAGCAGGAGCGGGTCGGCGGCGGAGGCGGCGACGAACCGGTAGGTCATGGTGCCGAGCACGATCCTCGGCTCGTGGAGCGGCTTGAAGAGCGTCCGCGCCAGCCGGTCCGCGACGCCGCGGCGGAGGCGGACGCGCGCGTAGACGAGCTCGCCCGGCCGCCCCCGGGGGACGGCGACGGGCTCGCCCGCGCGCGCGCTCGCCGATGCGAGGCGGCGCGGCGGGCCGCAGCGGTCGGCCGTCCGCGCGAGCACCTCCCACTTGCCGTCGACGCCGAGGCTGCGGTAGCGGCAGATCCGCGCGAGCGAGGTGGCGGGCGCCTCGAGCAGCGGGTGGGTCGCGTCGAGGGTCGGCCAGACGAGGTCTCGCAGGATGCGGTCGGCGCCGTGCGCCTCGATCTCGCGGGCGTTCTCGCGGTCGAGGTGGGCGTCGAACGCCGCGTAGTCCTGCAGGACGGGCTCCGGCCGCCACGCGAGGTCGTAGGCCCAGACGGCGGACGACTCGTAGGGCACGACGTCGACGCTGCGCCCGCGGAGGAGCGCGAGCGAGCGGGGGGAGACCGCGAGCTGGGCCCTCGCCTGCGCCCTGCCCGTGTCGATCTCCGCGCGGACGCGCCCGGGCGAGGCGACGAGCCGGACGTCGTCGAGCGCCCGCGACGCGTGGCGCAGCGGGTGGAAGAGGCCGCCGAAGCCGAGCTCCGGGGTCGCGACGACCGCGGCCGTCGCCGCGAGCACCGTGACGCCGGCGAGGACGCGCGCGGCCGGCGCGCGCCAGGCGAAGGCGAGCGCGCCGAGTCCGAAGGCGGCGAAGAACTGCACGTCGTGCGCGTCGTGCCGCACGAAACCCTCCTTGAGGTAGGCGTACGCGTAGCCGAGACCCGCGAGCCAGAGCGCGGCCTCGCGGCGGCCGAGCTGCAGCGCGAGGAGCAGGATCCCGACGGCGCAGAGGGCTCCCGCCCAGCCGTACTGGGCGAGGCGGGCGTGCGAGTCGGCCGCGGCGGTGTCGGTGTAGCCCGTGACGACGTGCACGGCGTCGTGGAGCCAGTGCGGGAGGAGGGAGAGCGCGTTCCCGGTCGAAAGCCACAGCCCGGCGACGGCCGCGGCCGCGGACGCGAGCAGCGCGAGCTCGCTGCGAAGCGGTCCCGGGCGCAGCCGCCAGACGGCGAGCGCAAGCAGCACCAGCGCCGTCACGCCGCTGCTCAGCTTGACGAGCAGGACGAAGCCCGCGTAGGCGCCGGCGGCGGCCGCGATCGCGAGCCCGCGCCGCTGCCCGGCGCCGCGCTCGAGCAGCCACACGGCCGCGAAGAACGCGATCACGGTCGTCGTGTCGGGGAACTGGAGGGGCAGGGAGAGCGCCGCGTAGGCGAGGAGGACCGCCGCCGGCGCCGGGAAGGCGCGGGCCGCCCCGGCGAGGACCGCGGCCGAGAGCACGAGCCAGACCGCAAGGGAGACGGCGATCGACGCCGCGGCCGTCGCCGTCGTCACGGCTCTCGGCACCAGCAGGAACCCGAGCGGGCCGTACGTGAAGACGACGTCGCGGCCGTGGTCGAGCCCGCGCGCGGCCGCGAGGTGGAGGCCGATCACCCACGACGAGTCGAGATCGGCTCCGGCGCGGACGCTGAGGAACGGCCAGGTCGCGAGGGCCAGGCCGGCCGCGGCGGGAGCGCGCCACCACCGCCGGAGGCCGACCGCCGCGATCGGGCGGCCGGCGAAGGCGGCACGGTCGCCGAGGCGCCGGAGCCGGGCGGCGATCAATGGATCAGGGGGGACGAGCGGCCGGTCGCCGCCGTCGCGCCGGGGCGCATCACCGCTCGCCGCCCCGGTCGTGGGCCGCGGCCGGAGCGCGGGCGGCCACCTCGAGACCGGGGCGCAGGCGCACCTTCCTCGCCGACCCGGGGAGCCGGTAGTCGCCGCGGCTCAGGTGGTGCTCGAGGAAGACGTAGAGCACGATGAACAGGTAGCGGCTGCCCATCTCCTGGAGCTTGAGCTTCGACGCTCCGGCGCGGCGGTTCGTCCACGAGATCGGGACGATCCCGTAGCTGTGACCCCGGACGATCGCCTTCAGCGGCAGCTCGACGGTGAGGTTGAAGTGGTGCGAGAGCAGCGGCTGGACGGTGTCGATCACCTCCCGCCGATACGCCTTGAACGCGTTCGTCGTGTCGTTGTAGCCGTGCCGGAAGAGCAGTCGCACGACGAGGTTCGCGACCCGGTTCAGGACGAGCTTGAGGCGCGGATAGTCGTGCACCCGGGCGCCGGAGACGAACCGCGAGCCGAAGGCGCAGTCGTAGCCCGATTCGAGCAGCCGGTGGTAGCGGACGAGGTCGGCCGGGGAGTCCGAGCCGTCGGCCATCACGATCGCGACCGCGTCGCCCTCGAAGGCCTCGAGCCCCGCCCGCACCGCGAGGCCGAAGCCGGGCGGGTACGGCGACCGGATGCAGCGGACCGCGGGATTCCCGATTCCGGCGACGACGTCGGCGGTGCGGTCCTCGCTCCCGTCGTCCACCACGATCACCTCGTGCTCGATCTCCTCCCGCTCCAGCTCCTCCACGACGCCCCGCACCGTGGCGGCGACCGACTCCTCCTCGTCGTGGGCGGGGATGACGACCGAGAGCTTCAGGCGCGCACGCTCCAGCGCTCGACGTTCCGCTCGTGGATCTCCCGGAGGATCTCCTCGACGCCGTACTCGAGCCGCCAGTCGGGGTAGTCGCGCTCGAACGCGCTCAGGTCGCTGATCCACCAGCGGTGGTCGCCGATCCGCGGCGCGTCGCCAAGCGTCCAATCGAGCTCGCGGCCGGCGATGCGCTCGCAGAGCTCGATCGCCTCGAGCATCGAGCAGTTCGAGCGGCGGCCGCCGCCGATGTTGTAGACGGCGGCGGCGCGGGGCGCGCGGTGGAAGGCCTCGAAGGCGGAGACGAGGTCGGCGCTGTGGATGTTGTCGCGCACCTGCTTGCCGTCGTAGCCGAGCACCGTGTACGGCTCGCCGGTGACGGTGCAGCGCATGAGGTAGGAAAGGAAGCCGTGCAGGCGCGCGCCGGCGTGGTTGGGACCGGTGAGGCAGCCGCCGCGGAAGCAGACGGTCGGCATCCCGAAGTAGCGCCCGTACTCCTGCACGAGCAGGTCTGCCGCCGCCTTGGACGCCCCGAAGAGGGAGTGCAGCGACTGGTCGATCGGCATCGAGGCCGGGATCCCGCCGTACCACTCGTGCCCGGCGGGCAGCTCGAGCCTCGTCTCGAGCTCGACGAGCGGGAGGTCGTTCGGGCGGTCGCCGTAGACCTTGTTCGTGGAGCAGAAGACGAACGTGGCGTCGGGCGCGTGCCGGCGGGTCGCCTCGAGCAGGTTCAGCGTCCCGTTCGCGTTGACCGAGAAGTCGGTGTGCGGCTCGCCGGCCGCCCAGTCGTGCGAGGGCTGCGCGGCGGTGTGGATCACGAGCTCGAGCCGCGGGGCATGCGCGGCGAACACGCGGTCGACCGCGCCGGCGTCGCGGATGTCGACCTCGAGCGAGCGGAAGGAGCCTCCGTACCGCTCGAGCAGGCGCGCGGTCTGCGGAGCGGTCGACGCCTCGGACCCGAAGAAGTAGGCACGCATGTCGTTCTCGATCCCGACCACGTCGAAGCCGCGCTCGACGAAGTGCGCGACCGACTCCGAGCCGATCAGCCCGCCCGAGCCGGTCACGATCGCTACCGGCATCCTTCCCCCCTTTCGTCGAAGCCGAGCGCCACGGCCACCGCACGCTCGTGCTCGCGTACCCAGCCGAGCACGCCGGCGAGTATGGCACGGGCGTCTCTGCGCGGACGCCAGTCTGTGTGCTCGAAGAGTCGGCTGCAGTCCGACACGTAGTAGGGCACGTCGCCCGGACGGTCCGCTCCTGCGGGCGTCACGGCGACCTCGCGCCCGGTGAGCTCGCGGCAGAGAACGGTCGCCTCGCGCAGCGAGAGGCTGACCGCGCGACCGCCGCCGACGTTCGCGGTCACGCCGCGCCAGTGCTCGGGTCGCACGAGCTGGTCGTCGACGAGGTCGGCGAGGTCGTCCACGTGCAGCAGGTCGCGCACCTGCTTGCCAGAGCCGCCGAACCCGATGTACTCGAGCGGGCGTCCGAACCAGTGCGCGAGCAGCCACCAGGTGAAGACGCCCTGGTCGACGCGGCCCATCTGCCACGGTCCCGCGATCACGCCGCAGCGGTCGACGACGGCGCTCACGCCGAGCGAGTCGGCGTACTCGGCGATCAGGAGCTCGGCGGCGAGCTTCGTCGCCCCGTACGGCGTCCGCGCCCCCTCGAGCGGAAACCGCTCGGAGATCCCTGCGTCCGAGATGCCGGGGAGCTCCTGTTCCGCGGCCGGCTCGAAGCGCGTCTCGCCCTCGTCGAGGGCGATGCCGCGCAGGGCGCCGACCGGGTAGACCCGGCTCGTCGAGAGGAAGACGAGGTGCGCTCCGCGGCGCCGCGCGAGCTCGAGGCAGTGGTAGGCGCCGAGCAGGTTCGTCCGGACGAGGTAGTCGAGGTCGCCGTCGAGCCCGGCGAGCGCCGACGGCTCGGCCGAGCACTCGACGATCGCGTCCACGTCCGCGAGCGCGTCGAGGTCGGCCGGCTCGCGCACGTCGCCGTGGACGAACTCGACGCCGGCCTCGCGCAGCCGGGCGAGGTTCAGCTCCGCGCCGCGCCGGCGGAGGTTGTCGAGGGCGACGAGCCGCCAGTCCGGGTGCCGGAGCGCGAGCGTGACGGCCACGTTGGCGCCGACGAACCCCGCACCGCCCGTGACGAGCACGCGCACCGTCCAAGGCTACTCGGCCGGTCAGCCGGCCTCGCCGCGCCACGTGCTTGAATCAGCCCGAGCAGTCGCGCTGCGAGTCGTTCGCGGGCGCATCCCGGATCTCTCGACCGTCCAGGCCAGCCGTGCCGTCAGCCAAGCTCGAGAGCAAGATCCCGCCTCGGGCCCGAACGGTGACGCCGCGGGCTCCGGGCCGCAGGCGCGCGGGACTCGCTCGCGACGCCGCCGCCGCGATCTGCTTCCTCGGGGCGACCGGGCTCACGGCCGGCGTCGCGATCCGCATCCAGGTCGCGTCCTTCTCGACGATCCCCTACTGGGACTTCTGGGACGAGCTCCGGAGCGTGGAGGACGCCTTCGACGGGAAGCTCGGCCTGCAGGAGCTCGTCGCGCAGCACAACGAGCACCGGATCCTGCTCTCCCGCCTGCAGTTCATCGCCGACTACATGTTCTTCGGCGGCCGCTCCGTCTTCCTCCAGGCGACCATCTTCGCGTCGTTCGCGCTGCTCGCGCTCGCGCTCGCGTGGCCGGCCGCGCGAGTCTGGAACGGCCGGGCCGTCGGCCTCGGCTTCTACGCGGTGGCTCTCGCAGCGGTCCTGAGCCCGCTCGGGCTCGACAACCTCACGGCGCCCTTCCAGATCGGCTTCGTGCAGGTGTACGCGTTCTCCGTCGCGGCGATCGCGCTGGCCGCGTGCTGGCTTCGCTCGGAGCGGGACCCGCCCGGCGGCCTGCACGTACCGGCGCTCGCCGCGATCGTCGTCCTCGGCGCGGCGGCGACGTACTCGATGGCGAACGGGCTCGTCGCCTGGCCGGTCGTGCTCGCGGTGATGGTCTGCCGCCGCGCCGGTCCCAGGTCGATCGCGGTGGTCGCCCTTGCCGGGATCGCGTTCGTCACCGCCTACCTGTGGGGTTACGAGCCGGTCCGCGGTCACTCGCCGTACGGCTGGAGCATCCGTCATCCGCTCGAGCTGGCCCGCTACGTGCTCGCGTTCCTCGGCCATCCGGCGCTCGCGCTCGGCCTCACCGCCGAGCAGGTCGTGGGCGGCGCCGGGGTCGCGCTCCTCGCCTGCGTGCTCGCCGTCGGGTTCCGGAGCGGCGCCCTGCGCGAGAGCCGCGCGCTGCTCTTCGGCTCGGCCGTCGGAGTCTTCGTCCTCGCGACGGCGGGCGAATCCGCCCTCGGGAGGCTCTCGTTCGGCGTGGAGCAGGCACTCGCGTCGAGGTACACGATCGGCGCGAGCGTGTTCTGGATCGGGGTGGCCGTGGGCGCCGCGCCGCTCGTCGCGCGCCACACGTCGGTCTCGCTGACCCTCGGGGCGCGCCGAACCGACGTGACCGGGATCGCCTACGTCGCGCTCGGCCTCGCGGCGTGGCTCTCCGTCAACCTCGCGTCGAGTCCCTCCGACGAGGCGCTCCGCGCGATCCAGACGCGCGGCGAGTCCATGATCGCCGCATTCGTCTCCGGCGTGCAGGACGACGAGGCGACGAAGGCGAGCTTCCCGGACCCGCACGGCATCGTCACGAAGCTCGCGTGGCTCCGCACCGAGCGCCTGGGCCCCTGGGACGGCGGTCCCGGGAGCGAGCTCGAGGGGGCGTCACGGCGCGTACCGCGTCCGGATGCCCTCGAGCCGTGCACCGGTCGCGTCGAGTCGGTGACGCCGGTCACCGCCGGGGAGCGGCTCAGCGGGTGGATCGCGTCCCCGTCGGGCGCTCGGGCCTCGCGGGCGCTCGACGTCGTCGGCCCAGACGGGTTCTCGGAGGGCGTCGGCCTCGTCGACGTCGACCGGCCCGACGTCGAGGCGGAGGGGGCGAGCCGCTCGAGCCGCGTCGGCTTCGTCGCCTACGCCCGCGGGACGCCGGCGAGGATCGTCCTCCTCGGCGCGGGGTCGAACGTCGCGCTCTGCGCGCTCCAGGTCACCTGAGCGGCGTCCCCGAGCTCAGACGTCGAGCCGGTAGAGCCGCGTCCGGCTGAGGTTCGGGTTGTAGTAGGGGTCGCGCGTGCCGCGCCAGCGCTCGTAGAACGGCGCGGTCGTGTCGTCGTCGGAGGCGGGCTGGAGGTCGGCGCTCGTGACGAGCTCGGCGAAGGGCGTGTAGACGATCCGGTAGCCGCGCTCGCGGAGCCGCAGGCAGTAGTCCACCTGCGCCAGCACCGGGTGCATCCGCCCGTCGAGCCCGCCGAGCTCGCGCAGCAGCGACGCGCGCGTGAGGACGCAGCCCGCGACCGCGGACACGTTCCGGACGACCTCGCCGAGCCCGAGGTAGCCGTGCCCCGCGGGCGCCATCCGGCAGTCGGACCCGAGGCCCACGGTGACGCCGTCGTGGACGATCCTTCCCTCCGGCGAGACGAGGCGCGCGCCCACGGCCCCGATCTCCTCGCGCTGCGCGTGCTCGAGGAGCGCCTCGAGCCAGCCCGGCGCGGCCGGCGCGCACGCGGCGGCGAGGAGGAGCACGTGCTCGGCCGCCTCGCCGGCGAGGGGGTCCGGGGTGGCGAACGCGCCCTCGTAGCCGGTCGCCGCGCAGAGGCGGTCGGCACCCGGCCCTGCGACCGCGACCGCCGGGCGGCCGCGCAACGCGTAGCGGACTCGGTACGAGCCGGCGAAGCGGCCGTCCTCCACCGTCGCGTCGATGCCGCGCCGCTCGACGGCCTCCCGGAGCGCCCGCTTGGCGGCCTCGAAGGCGTACGGCTTCGCGAACGTCTCGCCGGCGGCGGAGCCGTGCCGCACACGCCACCTGTACAGGACGCACGGCACGTGTTCGATGCGATCGGTCGTCTCGGCGACGCGCAGGACCAGGTCGTAGTCCTGGCTTCCGTCGAACCCCGTCCGCAACCCGCCGAGCCGCTCCAGGAGGTCGCGCCTGACGACGCTGAGGTGGTTCACGTAGTTCATGGAGAGGAGCGTGTCCGGCGACCAGTCGGGCTTGAAAGCGGGCTCGGTGCGAACGCCGCCTGGCGACAACTTGTCCTCGTCGCTGTACAGGAAGTCGGCCTCCGGCCGCTCGTTCAGACGCTTGACGACCTGCTCGAGCCCGTCGGGCTCGAGCAGGTCGTCGTGGTCGAGGAAGGCCACGAAGTCGCCGCGCGCCTGCGCGAGGGCGGCGTTGCACGCCGTGGCGATGCCGCGGTTCTCGCGTAGGCGAACGGCCCGGACGCGGAACGGATGGCGGATCCGCAGCCGCACGAGCTCCAGGCGCAGCTGACGACTCCTCGAGCCATCGTCCGCGATGCAGAGCTGCCAGCGCCCATACGTCTGCGACCGAAGCGACCGGACCGCGTCACGCAGCAGACCGGCCGGCGTTTCGTAGACAGGCATGACGACGCTGACGAGGGGCCGGTAGTCGAGCCGCGCGGCGGAGCGTCCGGCGTCCGCCACGGAGCCCCGGCGCCACTCCCTGTACTCGCGATCGAGGTCGTCGACCGCCCTTTCCACCAGCGTCAGAGGATGTAGCCGGAGACGTCGATCACGACCTGCGCCCGGGACGCTTCGACGTACAGTCGGATCTTCCCGTCCGAGCCCAGCCGCACCGTCGCCGAGTTCGCGAGGGTCCAGCCCGGCCACCAGTTGAGGTTCGACCCCTCGCGCGGCCGCTCGCCCTCAGGCCACGCCTGGAGGAAGCCTCCGGCCGAAGTCTCGGTGACGGTGAGATTGCAGACGATCCCGAGGGCCTGCGGCGGAACCGCCAGCGGCACACCGAGCACGTCGTTCGCTCCGATGATGTCGATCGTCCGCGTCGAGTTCTCGGTCATGATCCCCCGCGCCAGGTCGAGCCGGCTGTCGTAGATCCGCTGCGGCTGGTCGAGGAGGCGGATGCCGCCGTGCGAGACGCGGATCCACGTCCCCGGCGTGCCGTCGGCCACGCAGAGCCAGAGCACGCCGTCGGCGTCGACGAGCACGTCGCCCTTGAGGCTCTGCGTGCTCGTCGGGGGGCCGCTCGTCCCAGTCGGGGTGAGGCTGATCGCGGTGTCGGTGCCGGAGAAGACGCCCCCGACCGCCCCCTCGCCGAGGACGCCGATCGGGCCGCTGCCGTAGACGCCGATCTCCGCCCCCGTGCTCTTCAGGCCGTAGTCGGCGTTCGGCGCGTCGACGACGAACGCGCCGTCGTTCGTGATCGCCCCCGAGGTCGAGAGCGTCGTCTTCGACGTGGCGGCCGTCGTCGCGCCCGCCGCGATCGGGTCGCCGTTCGCCGCCTGCGCCTCGTCGTGCGAGGTCAGCCGCCCCGTCACGAGGCCCGCGACGGCCCCCGCCGCCAGCCCGAGCAGGCCTCGGCGGCTCGCGCGCGGCCCCTGCCGAGACGGCGGGGCCTCCGCGTCCCCGGAGCGCTCCACGTCCGGCTCCCCGGTCCCGCTCACGGCGCCTGGCCTGCTCTCAGCCGCTGCTCGACGGCGATCCGCACGCTCGAGCCGCCGGCGGGCGGAGCGGGGATGGCAGCCCGCACGCGGGTGCTCGCGGGCTCGAGCATGACCTCGCCGAACTGCGGGTAGACGGCGTTGACGTCCGGGTCCGGCCCGAGCGGGTACTCGGCCGACTGGGCTCCCAGCGACGGTGCGAGCGCACGGATGGAGCCGCTCGGCTCGGCGCTGAAGCGCGCCTGGAAGATCCCGTCCGCGTCGCTCGACACGGTGCCGAGGTAGGTCCAGGCGCCTCCGGTCGAGCGCTGGATCGTCACGGTCGCCTGCGCGCCTCCCGGCGTCCGCCCCCACACCTCGAGCTGGTCGCGGTGGTTGATCCCGACAACCGGGAACGCGAACGCCTGGGCGTACGCCTTCTCGGAACCGTTCTCGTAGAGCAGTCCGGACTGGTTGCGGTACGAGAGCGGCAGGTCGCCGAGGGTGTACCACGCGACGAGCGACACCCCGCCCTGCCACATCCGATAGAGGGCTTCCGGGACCCAGCGCGCCAACGTGGTCACCGGGACACCCCGGGGGTCCGGGGGGTTCGAGTCCCAGCTGAACTCGGTGGCCCAGAGCTCGACGTCTTGACTCGAGACGACGTGCCCGGCCGCAATCGCCGCTTCGATCAGACCGCGCATCTTCGCGAGATCGGCGACCGAGACGTCGTTCGGCAACGAGGCGTGGTGACGCGGTCCGCCCTCGACGTACGGATGCGTGGCCCAGACGTCGAACTTCGTCGCCGTGGCGCATGTCGACTGAAGGTCGTCCGATAGACAGAGCAGCTTGCGCATGAAGGAGAGCGGGCCCCAATCGCTGTCGACGTCGGTCACGCCGTTGTCGAAGTACGGGGCCGTCTCCCCGGCGACGACGAGCATTGCCGGATCCACCGCCTTCACCGCGTCGTAGACGCCGTTCACCATCGACCGGTACCACCCCGGCGAGAAGGGCGTGCCGCCCACGAACTGCGGTACGAGCCCGAGGCTGATGTTGGGCTCGTTCCACACAGCCCACGCGCCCACTCGCGGCAGGCTCAGGTACGACCCGCTGTAACGCGTCGCCGCGGCGGCGGCGAAGTCGGCGAGTGCGCCGGGGTCGGGGAGCGTCGGCTCGCCGCCGGGGCTCGCCGGAACGAGGGCCCAGCTCGGCGCGCTCTCGAGCAGGCCGACGACGCTCAGGCCCTCCGCGGCGGCCGCCTGGACCCGCCCGTCGTAGGCGGACCAGTCGTAGCCCGAGCTGCCCGGGTCGGTCGGGTCGGAGGGCGCGTGATCCGGTGCGACGCCCTTCCACGAGAGCGGGAGGACGACGCTCGTGGCCCCGAGGCCGGCGATGCGGTGCAGTGCGGGCCCGATCTGGGCCGGCGAGACCTCGGCGGGCAGGTCGGCTGTCCGAAGCGGCCGGCTCGCCAGCGCCGCGGCCGCGCCAACGAGTCCGAGCGCGGCGACGAGGAGAGCGACCCTGAAGCCGGGCCGTGACATGGAGATCACCGTAGCGCCCGTTCCCGATGGCCGCCCGCAGGGCGCCGCCGCGGGGCCTATCCCCGCTTCTTCGGACGCGGCTCGAGCCGCGTCGTCTCGCCGAAGGGGTTGTAGAACCTGTCCTGGGGCTCGGCGAGCGCGTACGGGACGGATGCGCCCTCGCCCGCGACGCGGGCCCGCAGGTCGCCGGTGCCCCGAAGGGGGAGCGTGGCCTCGAACGTGCCCCTCGCCCCTGCCTGGACGACTCCGAGCCGGCGCCACGCCCCCGCCGCCGTCCGTTGCTCGACGACGACGCTCCTCGCATCTCCGGCCGGCGCCCTGCCCCACACGGTCGCCTCTCCGCCCGCAGGGACCGCCACGAACGGGAACTCGAAGGCCCGGAGGATCGGCTTGGGTCTCGCAGCCGCGAAGGAGACGCCGCGCGCGTAGAGCCCACCCTGGTTGAAGCTCCTCGCGAGCGGCTCGTCGACGAGCTGCAGCCACGTGACCTGCGTCACGCCCGCTGCCCACATGCGGTAGAGGCCCTCGGCCACCCACCGAGTGAGCAGGCCCATCGGCACGCCGGCCGGGTCCGGGGGATTCGAGTCCCAGCCGAACTCGCCGACCCAGAATTGCGGCCTTCCCTTGCTCGTCCGGACGTGGCCCGCTCTGAACGCAGCGTCCAGCACGGCTTTCATCTTCCCGAGGTCGGCGATCGAGACGTCGTCGGGCAGAGCAGCGTGATGCAGGGGGCCACCGGACGTGTAGGGGTGGTGCGCCCAGATATCGAACGTCGCTCGGGCCTTGCACGTTGGGTGGAGTGCCCGCGAGAGGCAGAGGAGCCTCCGCATGAACGAGAGCGGGCCCCAGTCGCCGTCGATGCGCTTCACCTCGGGCGTGATGTCTCGAAACGGCGCGGTCTCGCCGGCGATCACGAGGTTGCCGGGCGCGGCGGACTTCACGCCGCTTGCGAACGCGTTCAGCATCGCCCGGTAGAGCGCCGGGGAGTACGGCTTCCCGCCGACGAACTGGGGTCCGAGGAAGAGCGAGATGTTCGGCTCGTTCCAGGCATCCCAGTAGCGCACGCGCGGCAGCCCCTCGAAGCCGCCGCTGTAGCGCCTCGCGGCGGCCTTTGCGAAGCGCCCGTACGCGTCCGGATCGACGTTGGCACCGCCGCGCGGCGCCGGCGTGGCGCCCGTCGGGAGGGGGCGCTCGGCCCACGAGGGCGCGTCGCCGATCTCGGCGATCGGCTCGAGCCCACTCCGGGCGATCTCGACGAGCCGGCGGTCGGTGTCGCTCCAGTCGTAGCCCTCGAAGGCCGGATCGGCCTGCTCGCGGGGGGTCGGCCGGGCAGCGCCGACCGTCTCGGCCCAGTCGAGGTCGATGCGAACGGCCGTGGCGCCGGCGGCGCGGGCGCGGGCGAGGAAGCGCCGGTAGTCGGCGGTCCTGATCCCGAAGTCGGAGAGCGACGTCGCGAGCGGCGCCGGCGACGCGTCCCTCCGCGCGGGCGACGCGCCGGGAGCGAGCACCGTGGCGACGAGCGCGACCGCCGCCGCGCCGACCGGCGACAGCCGGCTCACGCGAACGCGCTCGACATCCGCGGTGCGAGCCGGCGTCGTGCAATCGCGGCGACCCTCGATTCGCCAGAAGGCAGCGTCCACCACGAAGTGGTGTACGCTCGCACGTCGTGAGGGCGGAGGCATCCGGATCGAGCAGCCGCGAACCGGCCGCGCCACCCTCGGACGCGAGCGCAGCGAGTTCCAAGCACCCGATTCTCGTCACCGGAAGTCACCGCTCCGGGACGACCTGGGTCGCGCGCATGTTGTCCGCCGCGCCTGGGACCGCTCATGTCGAGGAGCCGCTGTCCGTGCGCCGTCACGCGCAGGGCGTCCTCAAGGTGGCCGTGAATCGCTGGTACACGTACGTCTGCGACGAGAACGAGGATACATACGCGGACGCGTTCGCCGACACGCTGGCCTTCCACTACCACCCGATACGAGCACTCCGTGTCGCCCGCACGAAAGGCGAGTTTCGGCAGGCGGCCCGGGACTTCGTCTCCTTCAACCGGGCACGCGTCCTGGCTCACCGACCGGTGCTGAAGGACCCGTTCGCGGTCTTCTCCGCGCGGTGGTTCGAGCGGCGGCTCGGCTGCGTCGTGGTCGTCGTCGTGCGCCGGCCCGAGGCCGTCGTGAGCAGCCTCAAGCGGCTCAACTGGCCGTTCGACTTCCGGGATCTCCTCGAGCAGCCTCTCCTGATGCGGGACGTTCTGCATCCCTGGCGCGACCGACTCGAGGAAGGCGACGCCCTGCCGGGGGACGATGTGGTCGGCCGAGGCGCACTTCTCTGGTCGGCCGTCTACGGTGCCGTGGCTCGGTACCTCGACGGAGACGACCGCTTCCAGATCGTCCGGCACGAGGACCTCGCGCGGAATCCACTTGCCGGATTCGAGCGTCTGTACGAAGCCACGGAACTCGAGCTCACGGACCGCGCGCGCGACACGATCGTCCGCAGCACCCGGCGGGGGAATCCGGTCGAGCCGCCCCCGGGCAACCCGTTCACGACAAGCCTCGACAGCGCGTCCAGCCTGGACAACTGGCGGCACCGCCTGAGCGACTACGAGGTGGCGAGGATCCGTGCGCTGACCTCGGAGACGGCGCGACTCTTCTACGGCTCCGACGAGCTGCGCTGAGGGAGCGCGAGGCGGCCCGGCCGTCGCCTGTCGCCGTGGAAGGGACGCCAAGCTCGAGCCTGGTTCCGTGCGTGGTCTGCGGGGAGGCCGCGAGCGTGCGTCCTGCCCACGAGGGCGCGGTGGCGACGTGCGGCGCCTGCGGCGTCACGTTCGTGACGCCGCCGGTCGACGAGTCGGGCCGGACGGCGGACCACGGCGAAGGCGTGGTCATCGACGAGACCGGGCGTGGGGCGACGTTCCGGCAGGTCGAGTCGCTCATGCGCGAGCGGCTCGGCGGCCCCGGGAGGGTGCTCGACATCGGATGCGGCGGCGGACAGTTCATGCTCGCGCTGGAGGAGCTCGGGTGGAGCGTCTCGGGAGTCGACATCAACCCGCGGGCCGTCGCGCTCGCTCGCGAGCGCGGGCTCGACGTGCGGCTCGGCACGATCGCCGACGCGGTCAGGCCTCGCGACGGTTTCGACGCGGTCGTCGCGCTGCACGCGCTCGAGTACTTCGCGCGCCCGCTCGCCGCCCTCGACGCCGCCGCGGCCTCCGTTCGGCCGGGCGGAGTGCTCGCCCTCGAGACGCCGAACGTGCTGTGGCACCGGCGGCAGGCTGCGATCGGACGACTGCTCCGGGTCGACCCGGCGAGGCTCATGATCGTGTCGCCGGCCCCCGACCGCCGGCTGATCGCGTTCAGCCCGAAGGCGCTCACGATCGCGCTCGGGAACGCCGGCCTCGTCGACGTCGCCCTGCTCCCGGCGGCCCCGCGCGCGAGCGGGGGTGCCGCCGAGCGGGTCGTGCGGCGCGCGATCCTCGCCACGGCGGCACTCGTGGCCGGCGTGAGCCGGGAGCGAATCCTCGCCGCGCCGTCGCTGGTCGCCGTGGCGTCGCGGCCCTGAGGCGATCAGACGGCGACGGGGCGAAGCGCGCAGATGGTCGCCACCACCGACTCGATCTCGGCCCGCGTGAGTGTCGGAGACGACGGGAGGTAGCATCCGCGGGCCCAGAGTCCCTCGGCCACCGGGCACGGCACGTCCCGGAACCCCGGTTGCGAGCGCAGGAACGGCTGCAGGTTCATCGGGCAGAAGAAGGTGCGCGACTCGACGCCGCGCTCCGCGAGCTGCCGTGCGAGCTCGTCGCGCGAAAGCCCGAAGCCGTCCTCGACCTCGATCGCGTACATCCAGTAGACGTTCCTCGCCCAGGGGAGCTCCACCGGTCTTCGGATCCCTTCGACGTCCTCGAGCAGCTCGTCGTACGTCTCCGCAACGAGCCGCTTCCTCTCGAGAATGCGGTCGATCTTCCTGAGCTGCGCACGGCCGAGCGCGGCCTGCATGCCCGTGAGACGGAAGTTGTAGCCCGGCTGCTCGTGGTAGAAACGGGGAGTCTGGAAGGCGAGGTTGCGAAGCAGCCGCAGGCGCTCGGCCAGCGCCGGGTCCTGGGTGACGACCATGCCGCCCTCGCCGGTCGTGATCACCTTGTTGGCGTAGAAGCTGAAGCAGGCGAGATGGCCGAACGACCCGACCCGCCGGCCCCGGACGGCGGCGCCGTGCGCCTCGGCGCAGTCCTCGATCACGGCGAGACCGTGACGATCGGCGATCTCGAGCAACCGATCCATGTCGACGGGGTGACCGAAGAGGTGCACCGGGATGACCGCGCGCGTCCGCTCGGTGACGAGGGACTCGAGCAGGTCGAGATCGAGGTTCCAGGTGACCGCCTCGGAGTCGACCGGCACCGGAACGCAGCCGTTGCGGTAGACACAGAGCGCAGTCGCGATGTTCGTGCAGGCGCTGACCAGGATCTCGGAGCCGGGCTCGAGGCCGAGCGCGCTCACAGCGAGCTCGAGCGCCGTGGTGCCGCTCGACACGGCGACGCCGTGCGCGGCGCCGACGTAGTCCGCGAACTCGCGCTCGAACGCGGGCAGATTCTCCCCGAACGAGCCCGAGATCTCCCCGGCCCGCACGGCGGCCGCAACCGCCTCGACGTCCTCCTCGTCGACGACCGGCTCGTAGACCGGGATCACGCGGCCGGATCGGTGTGGACGACGACCTTGTCCTGGTCGTCGCCGAGGAACGGGCCCTGCTTGACGCTGATCGCCTGGAAGTCCTCCACGACGCGGATCGCGTGTGCACCGTGTACGAGCGTGATCGCGTCGCCGGTCTCCAGCCTCACGGTGCGGAAGCGCTCGCCGTCCGGCGAGTAGAAGTCGACCTCGACGACTCCCCGCTGGACGACGAACATCTGCTGGAGGTCGCCGATCGCGCGCCTGACGGGACTGTGGACGTGAGGCGGCTCGTGGTAGCCCGCTTCGTTGGCCAGGAGCCCGAACTGAAACGACGACCCCGGCGGCGAGACGAACCGCGTCCGGTCGACCGTCACGCCGGCTCGGATGATCTCGGCGTACGTCGTGCCCTGACGCTCGACGGTCTCGACGAGGAGACCTGCTTGCGCCTCGGGTGGTTCTGCGACCGGCGACCGCACGATCGCGCAAGCATAATCGACAACTGTCAAACGCAATCCCCTCCGCCGCGCCCTGAACCCCGACTCCACCGACTCGACCGCACCCGATCGGCCGCTGCGCGTCGCCGTCCTGAGCGAGTTCGTCCACCCCTTCCACAAGGGCGGCGCGGAGCGTCGGTACTACGAGATCGCCAGACGCCTCGCCGCCCGTGGGCACGAGGTGCACTGGTATGCGATGCAGCACTGGCCCGGGGGACGCACCGAGCTCTTCGAGGGCATCCGGCTCCACGGAACGCGAACGGCCGTGGACGTCTACGCGCCGACCGGCCGCCGGTCCGTGACCGCCGGGCTTCGCGTCGGGCTCGAGCTGACGTGGGCGCTCGCACGAAGCCGCCGCGACTTCGACGTCGTCGACTGCAGCCTCTACCCGTTCTTCCACGTCTTCGGCGCTCGTGCGGTCCGGCCGCGCACCGCGCTCGTCGTGACCTGGTACGAGTACTGGGGCGACCACTGGTACGAGTACCTCGGACGTCGCGGGCTCGTCGGCAAGCACGTCGAGCGGCTCGCGGCGGCGGTGCCGCGACGCATCGTCTCGGTCTCGGATCTCACGACGTCCGCGCTCCTCGAAGCCGGCGTCCCGGCGCGCCGCGTCACGACCGTTCCGCTCGGAGTCGACACCGCATGGGTCGACTCGATCCCGCCGGCGAGAGACGAATCCGACGTCGTGTTCTTCGGACGCCTCAAGAACCACAAGAACGTCGACCTGCTGCTGCGGGCGCTCGCGGTCGTGAAGAGCCGCAGGCCCCGCGTTCGGTGCGCCGTCATCGGCGACGGCCCGGAGCGAGAGCGGCTCGAGCGGCTGGCCGGCGAGCTCGGCCTCGACGGGAGCGTCCGCTTCCACGGAGAGCTCTCCGACGAGGACGTGATCGCCACCGCCAAGGCCTCGAAGGTCTTCGTCCACCCGTCGACGAAGGAGGGAGGCGGGAGCATCGCGCTGCTCGAGGCGAACGCCTGCGGCCTGCCGGCGATCGCGATCCGGCACCCGCTCGGGATCGACTCCTCCCTCGTTCTCGACGGCGAGACCGGCTGGTGGGTCGACGAGCCGGCCCCCGACGCGCTCGCCTCGGCGATCTCGTCTGCACTCGACGACCAGGCCGTCGCAGGTCGCCGCCCGGCTCGGTCGGACGCCTGCCGCGCCTTCGCCCGCGGCTACGACTGGGACAGGGTTGCGACTCGCTGCGAGGAGATCTACCGCGACGCCGTCGCGCCCGTGCTCCGTCACCAGAGGGTGCCGGCCTGAAGCCGCCGCCGGAGCTCGCCGCCGAGCCACACGACCAGCCGCGTGGAGCGGACCCGGTGGAGCGGCACGCCGGCAAGGCCGTGGAGGAGCGCCGGGACATCGGGGACGAGGCGCGAGTAGTCGTCCCACACGATCGCCCCGTCGGGCTTGACCATCCGGAAGGCCGCGTTGGTGTCGTTCTCGACGTACTCGCGCGAGTGGGCGCCGTCGACGTACACGAGGTCGATCGCCCCGGCGAACGGAGAGAAGTCGAACCTCGCCGAGTCGCCGAGGTGCTGCGTGATGCGATCCGCTTCCGGCCTGCCTTCGTAGCGGCGCGAGGCCGCGCGCGAGAGATGCAGCTCGTCGGACTCCGCGAGCGGCAGCTCCGGCACGAGGTCCGGCGGCAGGTCGAGCGTGTCGATTCGCACATGCGGCAGGTTGGCCGCGAGCGCGAGGGCCGTGAGCCCGTTGTACGTGCCGATCTCGAAGATGCGCTCCGCCCGGGTCGCCTCGGCCAGCGCGACGAGACAGGCGACTCCCTCGATCGACTGGTTGCCCGGGGCGACGGCCCCGGGCGCTGGGACGACCAGGAGGTCGCGGCCCGCGCTCGCGGGCGGCGGCAGGCAGGGCAGCGGCGACGAGGCCTCGAAGGCGGCGTCCAGGATCCCGGACGCGAGCCGGGAGAGCAGCGGCCCTCGCGGGGCCCGCACGAGCGCCACCCGCGCCAGGTCGCGGACGGTACGGGCGCCGCGCCGGCCGCGCCCGGCTACCACCACGGCCGCCTCGTTCGGGCTCGTGGCGTGCCGAGCACGACAGCGTGGCGCTCGTCCCAGCCGGCCTCGCCCGATGCGGTCTGGTTGTCTCGTTGCCGCAACGTCCGCAGCAGAACAGCGGGAGTTGCGAACATGATCCAGTACGCCGCGTTCGCCCAGGCCGCCCCGATCAGGCCCCAGGGCCGGGAGAGGACGACGATCAGCGCAACGGAGCTGGCCCCCCCGGCGAGCGCCGCGGCCGCGTTCACCCACGGAAGGCCGATGCCGTTCGCGACGTGGTACGCCGGAGCGCAGATCGCGGTCAGCGCGTAGACGACGACCAGGATCCGGAAGGCGTCCAGCGCGTGGTCCGTGAAGTCGCGGCCCATCCAGAGGCGCAGGAGCGGCTCCGAGGCGGCGACCGCGACCGCCGCGGCCACGAGCGAGCCTGCCGCCACCCGCATGGTCGCCCTGACGAGGACGGCTCGCGCCACCGCGTCCTCGCCGCGGGCGAGCCATCTGCTCGCCGCCGGCATCAGCGGCCGCGCCGCGACGTCGGCGACGTAGTGGATCTTGTTGGCGACGCTGACCGAGACCGAGTAGTAGGTGACCGCGCGCACGCCGAGCGTGGCTCCGACGGCGATCCGGTCGAGCGAGTCGAACATCAGCGACCCGATGCTCGTGGCGCTCGTGAACGCGAGGTACGAGCTGAGTCTCCGCACATGCGCTCGCGCCACGACGGGCTTCGCCCCATGCCTCGCAATCGCGCGCAGCCCGGCCGCGAGGCTCGCGACGGCGACGGCGACGAGGACGCAGAGCGAGCTCAGGACGACCGCCTCGACCGAACCGCCGAGCGCGGTGACGGCCAGCGCCGCCCCCACCGTGAGCACGTTCTGGACGAGGGAGGCGGCCATCGGCACCTCGAACCGTTGGAGCCCGACCGCGAGCGCGAGCCCTGCGCTCTTGAGCAGGAGCGGGAGGAGCCCGAGGGCGGTCAGGCGCAGCACGGACTCGACCTGGGAGACCGGGACTCCCGAGCCCGCGAACAGCCGCGCGAAGAGGTGGGCGCCCAGAAAGAGCGGCGCGCCGAGGGCGAGCGCGAGCGCGGCGTAGAACGCGAGCGCGGTTCCGACGACCTCGGAGAGCGCGCCGGCGTCGCCGCGGCTCACGTACTCCGAGACGTACTTCGAGAGCGCCGTGCCGAGCCCGAGGTCGAGCGCCCCGATCAGCCCGAACGCGGCCAGACTGATCGCCCACAACCCGTACTCCGAGACGCCCATGCGGTGCACGAGGAGCGGGGTGAAGACGACGAGCAGCAGGCTCGAGCCGGCGAACCCCGCCACGCTGTACGCGGAGCTCCGCCTGAGGGAGGGGGGAAGCCGGTCGGTCCCGCCGGTCATCCGCCCGCGCCGCCCAGCGCCCGCCGGACCGCAGCCTCGAGCGCGCCGCACTGCGCCTCGAGCGTCCACGAGGCGAGCACCTCGGGCGCCCGGCGGGCCAGCTCGTCCCGCAGCGGCGGATCCTCGAGGAGACGCCGGAGCGCGCCGGCGAGCGCGGCCTCGTCGCCGGCCGGCACGACGATCCCCGCCCCGTCGATACAGGCCGACGTTCCTGCGGCGTCGGTGACCACGACCGGCACACCGTACGCCAGCGCCTCGTTGACCACCAGCCCCCACGGGTCCCACAGGGTCGGCAGCACGAGCGCGTACGCGCCGGCGAGGAGCTCCGCCTTGCGGGCGCCGTCGACGTGGCCGACGAACCGGATGCGCCCGTCCCCCTCCGCCGTGGCACGGAGCGCCCGCTCGTGCTCGCCGCTGCCGGCGATCACGAGCGCGGCGTCGCCCTCGACCGCCCGGAACGCCCGGATCAGCACGTCGAGCCCCTTCCTCGGCAACAGGTAGGAGATCGATACGAGCTCGCGCGTTCCCGGGCCGGCCTGCAGGCCCGAATTGGTCGCCGGCTGCTCGACCGGGTAGAAGTGCGGGCCGGAGAAGACGCGGTCGGGCGGGACCCCGCACTCGGCGAGGTACGCGCTCGCCTTTGGGTTCCAGGTCGCGAAGGCCGCCGCGCGCCGATAGACGAAGCGGCGGACCGCGAGCGCGACCCGCGCGACCACGGGCCTAGAGCGCAGGTACCAGCTCGTCGGGAAGAACTCCTCGCAGACGACGACGGGCGTCCGGCGGACCGCGGCGGCGACGAGGAGGACGAGCACCTGCGGGAGCGTGATCAGATCGATCACTCCGACGACGACCGCGTCGAAGCGCCCACGTCGGAGCTCGCCCAGGAGCCCGCGGTTGACGACGATCGGGCCGGCCCGCAGGTGCGGGAGGACGCGGGCGCGGAAGGCGGTGCTCTCGAGCATGTCGGCGGTCTCCCAGCGCCGGAAGGCCTTGGAACGCACGCAGAAGAGGACCGTGAGGTCGAGCGAGCGTGCCAGCTCCTCGAACACCGGCCGCCGGTACGGGTAGATCGCGTGCTGGAGCAGGAGCACGCGGGGGCGGGAGCCGGGCCCGCTCACCACGACCGGCCGCGCGCTCGGCTCGAGGCGAGGAAGTAGCGCGGCAGGAGGAGCGCGCTCCCGCGACTGCCGAGGAGCCCGGCCTGGTAGAGAGGCCGCAGGCCAGCGGGTGGAAGGTCGAGCTCGACGAGCCAGCGCGGGCGGTGCAGCGCGCCGGCGCGGAACTCGCCCAGGCCGCGCAGCTTCAACCCCGCCATGAGGCCGAGGTCGGTGACGGTGCGCCAGCGCGTGCGCCGGGAGGCCTGCGAGACGCTTCGCACGGCGGCGTCCTCGCTCCAGTGACGCTCCCTCGCCCGCACGCTCTTCGCGTCGGCGTGGTAACGCATGGCTGCGAGGTAGTCGTCGAGACGGACGAATCCGCGTCCACGGGCGAGCATGCGGAGCCAGAGGTCGTAGTCGAGCGCGAATTCGAGCGTCTCGTCCACGAGCGGCGCCTCGAGGCCGTCGCGGCGGAAGAACGTCGCCGGCTGCGAGATGTAGTCGAACCGCCCGAGACGCTCGGCCGAGAACCGCGGCCGTGGATGCACCTTGACGACGCGGCGCGCCTCGTCCACCCACACCGAGTGTCCGTACACGACGGCCGCGTCCGGCTCGCGCTCGAAGGTCTCGACCACTGCCGAGACGACGCCGTCCCAGAGGTAGAAGTCGTCCGAGTTGAGCCAGCCGACGATCGACCCCCGCGAGGCCGCGAAGGCCTTGTTGAGCGCGTCGGCCTGCCCGGCATCGGGCTCGGAGACCCAGCGAACCCGGTCGCCGTAGCCGCGCAGGATCTCCTGCGTCCCGTCGCGCGAACCGCCGTCGGCCACGACGAGCTCGAGCCGCGGGTAGTCCTGCCCGAGCACGGACTCGATCGTGTCGCGGATGAACCTCGCCTGGTCGAGCGAGGGCGTGAGCACCGACACGAGCGGGCGGGCCGGTCCGCTCATGCAGGACGCGTGCGCGCGAGCCGGAGCGTGCCGAGGAAGAGCCCGGCGCCGAGGCCGAGCTCCACTCTCGTAAGCGATCCCCACTCTGAGACGAGCAGGAGGACGAGGTAGAGGAGCGTCGCGAGGCAGGCCCCGAGAAGGTATGGGCGTGGATCGGGCCCAGCCGGGCCGGCAGGCGGGACGGCGGACGAGGCCCGCCTCAACGCGAGCCACGGCGCCGCGAGGACGGCGGCGACCCAGGCCAGGTGCAACAGGAGGCCGGGGGCTCCCATCTCGGCGGCGAACTTCGCGAAGGTGTCGTGGGGGTCGCGCGGGATGACCGTCACGCCGATCCTGAAGTCCACGGGCGAGCCGTTCGCGAGGAGCCACGTCTTGAAGTTCCCCGGCCCGACGCCGGTGAGCGGGTGGCCTTGCAGCTCGAGCTCGGCGGCGTGCAGCATCGAGAGGCGGGTGTCGACGCTCTGGTCGTGGCCCGAGACGAGCGCGTCGAGCCGGCCTCGCACCGAGGGCAGCAGCAGGACGGCCGCGACGAGGAGGACGGTCCCGACGCCGAGCACCGCCGCGGCGGCGCGGCCGACGCTGCCGCGGAGCCCGCGCTGCCCGAGCACGAGCGCCGCCACGGCCACCGCGGCGACCCACCCGCCGCGCGTGCGCGCGACGACCAGGAGCACGCCGCCGGTGCCGATGAGGGCCGTCACGGGCAGGCGCGAGGCGAACGGCAGGGCGAGGACGAGGAAGACGAGCGGCGCCTCCGTCTGGAGGGAGTCGGTGGCGAGCACCTCGCCGCCGTGCGTCAGGACGGGCTTCACGGCGCTGACGAAGACGAGCGCCGCGAGCAGCACGTAGGCCCGGGCGAGCCGGGCGGGCCTGTCGACGTAGGCGAGGACCGCGAGCGCGAGCGCGACGATCTCGGCGTTCTTGCCGAGCTCTTTGCGCGGAACGCCGAGCCCGAGGCCGGTCGGAGACCAGAGGCTGTAGAGCACGCCGAGCAGCAGGAGCCCGAGCGACGCGGCGAGGAAGAGGCGGAGCGCCGGCTCGTTGCGGGCGGCCGCGAGGAGCTCGCCCGAGGAGGAGGCGATCAGGTACAGGGACGGGAGCACGGCCGCGACCTCGAAGAGCGTCACCTCCGGCGAGTGGAAGACGACCACGCCGTAGCCGGCGGCGAGAGCGACGCCCGCGGACGCGAGGGAAACCGGCGCCTGTGCGAGCAGGGCGACGGCGGCGACGCCGCACGGAAGCACGACAAGCGCGGCCACGAGGAGCCCGGCGACTCCCTGTGTCGAGCCGAGCGTCCCCGCCGCGACGCCGGCGAGCGCGGCGAGCGCGAGCGGAGCCCACGCCGGCCGCGCGGCGAGCGCCCCGGCCCACCTGCGGGCGCGCGCCGGGAACAGCCCGGACAGGCCGAGCACGCGGCCCCCCTCGTCGTCGACCGGCGCGTGCATCCCGAGCGTCCCTCGCGGCGGCCGGCGCCGCTAGCTCCCGGCCGCCCAGTGCGCGAGCGAGCGCCCGAGCATCTCCTCCAGCCGCGGCAGCTCGGGATCGAGCTGGGCGTGCAGCCAGGCCCGGTCCTCCGGCGAGAGCCGCGGCCGCTCCGCCTCCGGGTACTGGACGTAGAGCAGGCGGGCGACCGGGCTCGACTTGACGCGCCCGACGAGCGTCGGGAAGCCCGCGCCCCGCGTCACGGTCGCCGCCGCCTTGACCCCGCGCGCGATCACCCGGCTCCGCGGCCGGGCGGCGCCGAGCGCCCGCTCGCCGTAGGGAAGGCCGTCGACGAAGCCGACCCCGAGGAACTCGAACACCCGGCGGGCGAAGGCGGCGGGGTCCTGCTGGAGCTCGTCGTAGAGGAACACGCCCACCCGCTCGCGGGGGAAGCGATCGAGGTAGGCGTGGAGGTAGCGGGCGTAGCGGCTGTGCTCGACCGGGTCGGGATTCTCCGCGAGCGTACGCCGGAGCTCGCCGCTCCGGACGAGGCCGCTGCGGACGAGGAAGAGGTATTCGGAGAAGGCCCGGTCGACCGGGTGCCGCAGGAAGACGAGCAGCCTTGCGTCGGGCAGGACGCTCGCGATACGGTCGGCGGCCTCGGGCGAGTAGAGGTAGTCGTGCGAGAGCTCGCCGGCCACGGCCGAGGCGGGCGCCTCCCGGAAGAACGCCGCGTACCAGTCGAGACCGCGCCGGTAGAAGCGGTCGAAGTAGTAGAGGTCCTTCGCGGGCGGGACGAAGCACTGCGGGTGCGCGCGCAGGACCCTGAAGAGCCACGTGGAGCCTGATCTGTCGGCGCCTATGAACAGGAAGTCGGGCAGGCGCACTACGCGTCCGTACCCGCCCCGACCGCGTTCTCCGGCGCCGGCAGGAGCTCGAGGGCGGACGGACCGGCGGGTTGCCGGCGCTCGCCGGCGACCACGCTCGCGTCGGCCCCGAGGCGCTCGAGCAGCGAGCCGATCGGGATCTCGCGACGCGTCGCGACGGCGACCAGCGTCCGCAGGGCGATTGCGAGGTCGCAGCGCAGCGACCAGCCGCGGGCGTAGGCGAGCTCCACGTACGAGCGGCCCGGATACGGCAGGTGGTCGGTGAGCTGCCAGATCCCGGACAGACCCGGCCGGACGTGGAGGAGCTCGTCCGCAAGTGGACCGTACCAGACGAGCTCGGCCGGGATGATCGGCCTGGGCCCGATCATCGACATCTCCCCGCGGAGGACGTTCCAGAGCTGCGGGAGCTCGTCCAGGTACCCCCGCCGGAGCAGCGAGCCCACGCGGGTGATCCGCGGGTCCGGATCCCTGATCTTGAAGTCCTCGCGAGCGTACGTTGCCCAGGCGTCCGGGTCGGCGTGGAGCGCGGGTGACACCTCGGGTCGCATCGTCCTCAGCTTCCGGCAGTCGAAACGCTCGCGCCCTCTCGTCAGGCGTTCGTGCACGAAGAACGCGGGCCGGCCCGTCTCGAGTAGGACCGCGAGCGCGGCGGCTGCTAGCAGCGGCGCCGCGAGCACGAGGAGCAACGACGCGACGACGACGTCGGCGAGGCGCTTGAGCGCGAGCGACGCCCGCCCGTGGGCTCGCGGGGGCGGCAGGCTCGCGGCGAGGTCGGCCCAGAGGCGGTCAGAGCGCGGCCGGCCGGAGGCGCCCTCCGAGCCGGCGAGCTGGCGACGGACCGTCGAGTCGAGGCGCTCCAGCACGTGCCTCGTCGCCTCCGCACGGGCCGGAAGCGCGCTCTCGACGCCCGTGCTGTTCACGAGTCGGGACATTACTCGTTTCGGGTCACCCATCGGCTCGGGGAAGATCGGCGAACAGCGACGACCGCGGGTTCAGCGTCGCCGCCCGTCTCAGCGCCCGCCGCGCGGCCTCGCCGTGCCCGAGCTCGAGCTCGATCCGTGAGCGCACGAGCCAGAGCTGCCAGTCGCCGCTGTCTCGCGCGATTGCCGACCGGATCGCGCGCGCGGCGGCGCCGAGGTCGCCACGCTCCTCCTCGAGCAGCGCGAGCTGGAGACGCGGAGCCGTCGACCACGGCTGCGCGCGCTCGGCGAGCCTCGCGTCGCGCAGCGCGGCGGCGAGGTCTCCTCGCTCAGCGGCCGCGTAGCTCGCCCCGAGCCACCGTCCCGACGCGAGGCCGACGAGCAGCGCCGCCGCCGCCGCGAGCCCCCCCGCCGCGAGGAGCGGGTACGGCAGCCCGACCGGCCGCAGCAGCGCCGGGCCGTAGGGGGCCCCGGCCACGAGCGCCCCGAGCGCGGCGACCCCGACCAGAGCCACGGCCGTGAGCTGCCAGATCCAGTCCACCTGGAGCCCGACGAGGAACGCGGAGAAGGTCCCGAGGAACGCGGCCGCCAGGTGCCGCGTGCGAGGCGCCGTCAGGACCCGCGCGAGGCCGGCGGCCACCCCCGCGAGGAGCGCCGCCGCGAGCACCGCAAGACCGGTGGCGCCGAGCTCGCCGAGCGTCTCCAGGTAGAGGGAGTGCGCGTTCCGAACGTGCAGGGAGAGCGAGCCGTGCTCGAGCCACCAGCGGCCGAACGAGCCCGCACCGCGCCCGAGCAGGGGCCGCGAGCGCCACTCATCCAGCGCCGCCGTCCAGAGCTGCCAGCGCCCGCTCCCGTTCGTCGCGAGCAGGTGCGCCTCGACGGAGACGCTCGCAGAGGCCTGCGGCGAGCGGGCGAAGCTCCTCGCCGCCGCGACCGGGTCGAGCGCGGCGAGGGCCACGGCGATCGCGGACGCCGCCGCCGCCGCGAGCGCCCACCCGAGGAGTGGCCGTCGCGTCGGGCTCGCCGGCTCGGCGCGCGCGAGCAGCGCCTGCGCGGCGGAGGCCGCGACAGACGCGAGGACGATGGCGACGGCCGCCCGATGCCCCTCCGAGCGCGCGGCCGCCGACCCGAGCGGCCCGTCGGCGAGCCGCGGCGAGCGCACGAGCAGGGCGACGACGGGTGCCGAGGCCAGCGCCCCGATCGCGAGCGAGCCGCACAGCCGCCAGCGCCGGTCGGTCAGAGCGACGAAGGCGGCCGTGCCCGCGACGAGGACCGCGGCGCCGCCGCGCGAGGACGCGAGGTACACGGTCGCGGCGATCGCCGGCAGCGGTGCGGCGGCGAGTGACCGCCGCACGAGGGAGCCGGGACAGCTCGCCCGCCAGAGCAGGAGCGGCACCGCGAGCGCCACGAGGATCGCGAGCCCGTTCCAGTAGTCGAGCGGGTAGCTGAGGCGGTTGGACGAGATCGTCACGAACGTCGGCGGCGTGCGATCAGCGCCGATGCCGCCGAGGCAGCGGCTCGCGAGCGCGAGGTAGGCGATCGCGCCGAGCCCGAGCGCAAGCCCGTCTGCGAGCACCCCTGCCCCCAGCTTCTGCACGACGGCGAGCGCGACGAGGCCGGCACCGGCGTACACGAGGTCCCGGTCGAACTCGGCGAACGCCGAGGTGGCGTCGTGCGACCACAGGAGGGAGACGAGGTTCAGCACGGCGAGGGCGCCGAGCCCGCCGAGCGCGACGAGACCCGCGGGGCCCGGCCTGACCGCTCGCGCGCCCGCGACCGCGAGCAGCACCACCAGCCACCACGCGACGGCTCCGACCGTCGTCCGGGCGACAGTCGAGTAGCCGCCGTGCGCGAAGCCGACGGCGAAGACCGCGGCCGCGATCCCGAGGCGGACGAGATCGAGCCGCAGCGTCGCGTCGCGCCGGCGGCCGGGCGCCGCGACCGCCGTCACCGGGGCGCGGGCACGGCTACGGTTCCAGCGACGAGGTTCGCGTTGAGAGTCCCCGCCATCGTTGCCGGCACCCTAGTCGCCGCCGGGATCGCCGTGGCCGCGCCCGCGCCGGCGCCCGCGCGAACGCCGGGACTCTCGGCGATGTGGCAGTACGTCGAGATGGTCCCGACAAGCTCGGGCCCGCGCGAGGAGAAGCCCGGCTCTCGGCCGCCCGCGAAACTACCTGCCCCGGCGAGCCGGGCGATCGGACGATCGCCCGGCCGGGAGAGCGACGTGCTCCGCAAGGTGGTGACGTCGCCCGCCTACGGCGCAGCGCAGCAGCCGGCTCGGGCCGCTACACCGGGCGGAGAGGCCGGCGAGCCATCCGCCCCGGCGGCATCGCTGGCCGACCTGGCGGACGACGGGTCGCTCGACGCCCTCGTCGGCGCGATGCTGCTTTCGCTCGCGGTCGCCCTCGCCTACCGCCTGGCCCCGCTCCGGCGCGGCGAGAGGTCAGCCCGGTGAGCGGCCCGGCGCTCCGTCGGACGACGACACCGACACGCCCGGACGAGGGCGCGCCGCGCCGGAACGCTCCAGCACGATCGACGCCAGCACTTCCGCGAGCCGCCGGTGCCCCTCGCCTGACAGATGCGTGCCGTCTGGGCACACCTCGTCGTGCGAGCTCCCGGCCGCCTGTTCGAGCGAGAGCCACACTGCGCCGAAGCGACTCGCAGCGCGCTGCGATACGTCGTTGTAACGCGCAATCTGGCCGAGGGAGCCGGGTCCCCAACGCTCGATCCGGTCGTTGCCCGGACTCGCCTCGACGAGGATCAGGGTGGCGAGGGTCTCTGACCGCAGGTAGCCGAGCAACTCGTCGAGAGCTCGTTCGTAGCTTGCCAGCGTCATCCACTGCCGCCGTAGGCCGACAACTCGTCTTGCCCCCGCGGAACGCACGCGGAACCAGTTGAGGAGCGGCCGCCACCGCGGCGATCCGGGGCGTACCTCGTGAATGCGGTACCAGCTCGCCCGGGAGTGGGGCCGGCGCACGGCCTCCACGTGCCCGTAGTGGATGACGATCGCCTCGGGCTGGTCGGCCACGAGCCGGTCGGCGTACGTGCTGGAGTCCGACGCAATCGCAGCGACCCGGCTCAGGTTGTCGACCACCCAGACCTCTCCCGTCGTCTCGCTCAGGATGCTCTCGAGGACTCTCGGATACGGCAATCCGCTGCCCCTCGGGCGGACCACCATGCTGATGGAGCTTCCCAGGACTGCGACCCGTCGCATCCGAGCCGTCAGTCGCCCCGGCCGAGATTTGCTGCGACGGGGGGAGGCGGACCGCCCGTCCTCCGGGTCCGCATGGCGCTGGGCGCTTGCATCTCGATACACGAGCTCCCTCGCCTGGGAAGTCAACCACAAGCTCGGCGACGATCGGACGGGCGGGGTCACCGGTCGCCCGGGAGGGTCAGCTCGGCCCTCAGCCTCGCCAGAAGAGCGTCCACCGACCCGCTGTACCAGCCACTGAGGGCGGCCGCCGCGGGCCGAAGCGCCTCGCCGTAGAGGAACGTGACGTTGAGTCGAGCGTCTCCTCCGCCCGACGGGCGGAGGTAGAAGACGAGGTCGGCGAACCGCGACTGTCGCGTGCGCCAGGATGCGTCGACGCGCTCCAGACCGTGCCCCCACACGACGATCGTGCAGCGCGCGTTCGTCAGGGCCGCCCAGGGTCGCCCGGTGCGAGCGGACGCCGCGCGGCCGTGGACCTCGCGGACACCCGGAACTCTGACCTGGAACCCCCGGACCGTGACCGCCAGGCCCACGCGCCTCACGGGCACCCCTCCGGAGAGCCGAGCTCGAAGGGAAAGCTGAGCGGTGCCGAGCTGCGGGAGCACGTCGACCTCGTACCTTCCGCGCCGCCGCGCGTGCGAGCTCGTGTCCCCCAGCAGGACGACGGCGTGGGCTCCCCGGGCGTTCGAGCCGAGCGGCGCACGGCGCGCCTCGTCGAACCAGGCGCCGGCCACACCGACGAGGGGGTGCGTATCGCCGGCCGTGACCGACGAGTCGATCAGAGACAACTGCGCCGTCATCTGGTCCCCTGACTGGAGCTCCAGAAACGCCGGAACAGTGCCGACGAGACGCTGCCGGACGCCGTCGACTCCGCATGCGTTCAGAGCCGGCAATCGTGGGTCCTGGATGAAGCCCCGCTCGGATCTCACCCATGCGGTGAGCGCCAGGACGACCGTCGAGAAGACGACGATCCGAGCGAGGATCGGGTGGCGGCGCGCTGGCGTCATCGTCGGCGCTCGAAGAGGACCAGCGTCTGATCCGCGGCCGGATAGCCAGCGCGCTCCTCGTACACCTCGTCGTACCTCGTCGCATGAGCGACGTTCGCCGCCGCGAGCGCCGCCCGCGCCCGCCGTTCCGATCCGGGGCCGTACGGGACACCGACCACGACGAAATCCGTCGGGAAGTCCGCCGGGGCCCCCTGCTCGAAGAGAACGAGCTTGGGAGCAGCGTGGAGCAGCGTCGCGCGCCCGATCGGCAGCCTGAGCGCGGACGTGACCACCCGATCGGCCAGGATCCTCACCGAGGCCGTCCCCGTGGGCTCGCGCTCGCGGATCCGGTCCACGAGCACGCTCGGGTCCCACGCGTGCCGCCGAACCCGCCGCACGTTCGCCTGTCGCTGGCTGAACAAGGTCGGTCGTTCGTGCGGGCTCACGACCCCGTCGACCATCCTCCCCTGCGGCAGCCACGAGATCCCGAAGACGCAGCCGTAGAGCTGCGTACCCAGGTACGCGGCGAGCGCAGCCGCGAGCGCCGCCATCGCGACGCTGCGGCGGCGGCCGAGCCTGGCGACCTGCTCCATCCCGCCAGCGGTGGCGAGGGCTACGGCCGGGAGCACGGCCGCGAAGTACCGCGTCTCCTTGTTGAAGAGCGCTGTCGAGCCCAGGTAGCCACCGGCCATCCACGAGCCCAGGACGAGCCTCGCGCCGGCCCGACGCGTGAAATAGACGGCCCCGAAGGCGACGAAGGCCACCGCGAGCGGCAGGGAGGCGATGTGCCACAGGCTCCGCACGTAGTAGAGGAGACCCTCGGCCGAGAGAGCGGCAGGATGAGGATGCCCCTGCGCCAACGCGTTCCGCTCCTGGGCGACGCGGAAATCACCGAAGAGGAACTCGAGGCGCGGCAGGTACCACGGCACCGCGATCGCCAGCGCGACCAGCACGCCGTCGAGAGCGTTCCAGCGCCACGCCGTCTGGCTCGCGCGGCCCGGCGAGGCCGGGCTCGCGCGCCTCGCCGCGAGGTCGTGCCGGAACCGCGAGGCGATCACGGTCGCGACGGGCAGCAGAACCCAGACGACGAAGGGGTAGCGCGTGAAGCTGCCGAGACCGGCGGCCGCTCCGGCGAGCAGGGAGTATCGCCGGTCCCGGAAGCCTCGGCACTTGACGAGAAACAGCATGGTCAGGGCGACCATGAAGGTCATCGGGAGGTCGAGCAGGTACGTGAGCGAGAGACCGAAGGTCTCGGGATAGAGACCGACGAGCACCGCCGCCAGCAACCCTCCCCGGGAACCGAAGAGCTCGCGGCCGAGCAGGAACGTGACGGCGACTGTCCCGCTAAGGAAGAGAGCTCCGAGGCACGCCGAGGTGAAGGCGTAGCTGTACGAGCCGGCGAGGTTGAACGGAATCGCCGCGACCGACGTCAGGAACGGGTACCACGCACGCCACTGGAGGAGGTAGCTGCGAGACGGCTCGTGGAGCAGGTAGATGCCATCGAGGAAGTGCTCGACCGGGTCGAAGAACGGCGGCGTCCGGTCGAGGAAGTCGACCGCGAAGATCGCGCCGTCGAGCAGGACGCAGAACGCGCAGACGGCCAGGAGGTACGGGTCGCGGAGACGACCCGGCCGGGCGAGTTCTCGGTCTCCATGCTCCACCGCGAACCGATCACGCGAACCGAACGGACCCGCGCTTTCATATCATGGACCGCTGCTGCGGCCACGTCGCCGGAGCGGCCCGGCCAGAGGCCGCTCGCCGTACGCCGAGTGCAGGGCGTCCCCGGCCGCGCGCGACTCGAGCCGCGCTCGGGCGGCCGCTGAGGCGCCGAGGCTCGCCGCGAGCGCCCGATCGCCGAGCAGCCGTTCGACCGCCGCCCGCAGCGCCGCGGCGTCGCCGGACTCGACGAGGAGCCCGGTGACCCCGTCCTCGACCGCGTCGGCGAGGCCGCCGACGCGGGTCGCCACGACCGGACGCCCGTAGGCCATCGCCTCGCGGGCGACCATCCCGTAGCCCTCGCGGCGCGACGGCACGCAGACGACGGCCGCGCGCTCCAGGTAGGCGCCGACCTCCGCGTGGGGGACGAAGCCGACCGCCTCGGGCACCCGGTCGCGCAGGGGCCCGTCGCCGACGATCACGCGCGGCAGCCCCTCCGTCGCCTCGAGGAACTCGAGGATGCCCTTCTCCTCGGAGAGGCGGCCGACGAAGAGGACGTGGGGCGGCTCGGCGGGCGGGCCGACGTGGTCAGGCACGTCGACCCCCGGCGGGACGACGCGCACGTCGCGGGCGCCGAGCCCCCGAGCGGCCTCGGCGAGGAACGAGGAGGCCGCGACCACGACGCGGGCCCGGCGCACGAGCGGCCGCGCGAGCCACGGCGCTCGGCGGGCGAGCTCGACGTCGGTGCCCCAGACCTGGAGCACGTACGGCTTGCCGGTCGCGAGGGCGGGGAGCGCGGACGGGATCCAGTGGGCGTGCACGACGTCGGCGTCGCGGGCGGCGCGGCGCGCCGCGCGCGCGAACGCGGCGAGGAACGCCGGCAGGAGCAGGAGAAGCCACGGGCGCGCGCGCAGGTTCTGGAGGATGCCGCCGCCGTAGGCGATGCCGAAGTGCCGGAAGGAGGCCGGCGAGACGACCTCGACCTCGACGCCGGCCCCGCGCAGATGGCGCACCGCGCCGGCGACGAAGACGCCCGCGACGTCGCCGGCGTGCCGCGGGTAGGACGTGGTGAGGACGCAGACCTTCACGGTCCCGCGACCACGATCTCGACGCGGTGGCCGTGGGCGCGCGCGAGCCACCGGCGCTCCGCCTCGATCCGACCGGTCGCGACAGCCCGCCGGAGCGCCGCCGCGAGGTCGAGATCGATCGGCCGAGGCGCGTGAAGCGAGTCGGCCTGCGCAAGCTGCCTGTCCACGGCCCCGGCGACCTTGGTGGCGCTCAGCTCGGCCGGCGTCTGGCGCTGCGCGAGACCGGCGACCTCCCGCAGCAGGTGCTCCGACAGCGAGACGCCCTCCCCCGCCGCGCGCGCCTCGAGCGTCCGGTGGACGTCGTCGGGGACGGTGCGGATCCGGATCTGGCCCATGCGCTGGGCCGTATCACATGCGATTTGCATGTCCGGCTGCGGCTTGCCCGGAGAAGACGAGCGGCACCGCGAGCGCGAGCGCGAGGAAGGCGTAGAAGTAGTAGAACTGCATGGTCAGGTAGAAGGCGTTCGCGGCCATCGTCCCGGCCAGGGCCGCGGTCATGCCCCACGCGAGCGGGCGCACGCGCGCGGCGAGCGGGTCGCGCAGGAGCGTGAGCGCGCGGCCGAGCCGGCGCGCCCTGCGCAGGCGCGCGAACACCCACACGAGGAAGACGGCGAAGAGCGTCGTGCCCACGAGGCCGGTCTCGACGATCAGCGAGACGTAGAAGGAGTGCGGGCCCCAGTTCGTCTTGCCGGTGACGAGCTCGTAGTAGATCGAGAAGTTGTTCAGGCCGAGGCCGAAGAGCGGGTGGCTGTGGACGATCTGCGGGACGAAGTCGTAGACCTGGAAGTGGGCCGACTGGGAGCCGCCGCTCGTGTTGATGCGGGAGCGGATCACGACCTCGAAGTAGTGGAGGCGCGTGACGACGACGGCGCCGAGCACGGCGAGGGCGGCCGCGAGCGGCACGAGGAAGGCCCTCGAGCGCAGGTGGCCGCGGTAGGGGAGCCCGAGCACGAGCGCGCCGACGCCGAGCCCGACGAGCCCGCTGCGGGAGAGCGTCGCGACCTCGACCACGAGCAGGAACGCGAGCAGCAGCCCGAGGCGCCAGCGCAGGCGATGGCCGCGCTCGAGCCGCAGGTAGAGCGGCGTCAGGACGAGCAGCGGGACGACGAGCATGATCCCGAGGTGGTTGGGGTCGCCGGTGAGCGCGTTCGGCCGGTAGACCTTCCCGCCCTCGACCGCGCCGTAGATGTTGATCTGGCTCGCGCCGCCGGTGATCGGCGAGAGCACCTGCGCGTCGAGGTTGCCGCCGCCGCGCGCGACGAGGAGCTGGACGACCCCGTAGGCCGCGTTCACCGCCATCCCGCCGCAGAGGAACCCCAGCGCGCGCCAGTAGTAGCCCTGGCCGCGGCGCCAGAGCCAGGCGACGCCGGCGGCGAGGAACGCGAAGTGGATCAGGAACTTGACGAGCCCCTTCACGAACTGCGTGAGCGCGTCGTGGGTCTCGAGGTTGTAGAACCCGACCAGGTCGACGAGCACGAACGCGGCGAAGAAGCCGAGCAGGATCACCGTCGTGTGCGGGAAGCGGGGCCGGGTCAGCGCCGCGTAGCTGGCGACGAAGCAGAGCGCGAGCAGGTCGGCGAGCGACACCGAGCCGGCGACGTCCCAGTGCACCTTCTCGTACGTGCAGCAGAAGATCGTCGCGAGGAAGAAGAAGCTCGTGAGCGAGCGCAGCGTCATGCCACCCGCTCGAGCAGCCTGGCGAGCTCCTGGACGCGGGCGCGGCGCGAGACCCTCGCGCGCCACTCCTCGCCGAGCGTCACCGGCTCGAGCGCGCCGGCGCGCCAGCGGTCGCGCATCGCCTGGAGCTCGCGCGCGATCCCGTCGACGTCGTCGGGGGCGACCACGACGCCGGCGCCGGTCGCCCGGACGAGCTCCGCCGCGGCGCCGTCGGGCGGCACGACCGCGAGGATCGGGCGGCCGGCGGCGAGGTACTCGAACAGCTTTCCCGAGAGCACTCCCCGCCCGCGGCCGCCCGCGTCCGGGATCAGGAGCAGGAGCGCCTCCGAGTCGCGCTGCAGCTCGAGCGAGCGCCGGTGCGGCGCGTAGGGGACGAGCTCCATCCGGTCGAGGATTCCCGCCGCCCACTCGCGGTCCGCGGCGCGGAAGTCGCCGACGAAGCGCGCCACGACGCCGTCGACGCGCGCGAGCGCGGTCAGGAACGGCCTCGGGTCGCGCTTGCCGAAGAACGAGCCGGCGTGCGTGATCCGGAAGCGGTCCGGCGACGGGTGGTACTCGAGCCCGTCGAAGTCGTCGAAGTCGGAGCCGTTCGCGATCGCGGCCACGTGCCCGCGCGGGCCGCGGGCGCGCATCTCCTCCGCGATCGCCTCGGAGACCGCCACGACGGCGTCGGCCTGCGAGGCGACGAGGCGCGCGATCGCGTGCTGCCCCTGCTCCTTCGCGCGCACGAGCAGCCGCTCGGCGTCGCGGTGCGGGTGCGCGACGAGCGAGTCGCGGAGGTCGGCGACCCAGCGCGCGCCGGTCGTGCGGCGCACGGCCGCGCCCACGAGGTGCACCGACCCGGGCGGTGACGTCGTGAGCACGACGTCGATCCCCTCCTGGCGCACGAGCCGGATCGCGGCCGGGACCGCGGTCAGGTTCCAGGGGACGCCCTCGTCGGGGAGGAGCCGCCGCCCGAGGAGCTGGAGCCGGCGCGAGTAGCGTTCGAGCCCCCTCGTCCCGTGGAGCTCCTCGGCCGGCCGGCGCCCCCGCGGGCCGACGTAGCGGGCGCGGTGCACCCAGGCGAGCGTCGGCATCGGCAGGTGCTCGTCGCGGTGGACCCACTGCGGATCGTCGGGCGCGAGCACGTGCGTCTCGATCCCGAGCTCGGGCAGGTGCGTGGCGAGCTTGAGCGGCCGCTGCACGCCGCCGCCGCCCGCCGGCGGGAAGTACATCGTCACGAGCAGCACCTTCACCGGGCGCGATCGTAGAGACTGGAGCCGTGAGGAGCGCCGGAGCCTACGACGTCGCCGTCGTCGGCGCCGGCATCCTCGGCCTCGCGACCGCCCGCCGCCTCCTCGCCGGGCGGCCCGGGCTGCGCCTCGCGGTGCTCGAGCGGGAGCCGGAGCCCGCCGCGCACCAGACCGGGCACAACTCCGGGGTCGTCCACTCGGGGGTCTACTACGCGCCCGGGTCGCTGAAGGCGCGGCTCTGCGTGGCGGGCAAGGAGGCGCTCGAGCGCTACGTCGCCGAGCGCGGGCTCGCGCTCGAGCGCTGCGGGAAGGTGATCGTCGCGCTCGAGGAGGCCGAGCTGCCGCGGCTCGCCGAGCTCGAGCGGCGCGCCCGCGCGAACGGGGTGCCGGGGCTGCGCGTGCTCGGGCCGGAGGAGCTGCGGGAGGTCGAGCCGAACGCGGCGGGGATCCGCGCCCTCCACGCGCCGGGCACCGCGATCGTCGACTACAGGCAGGTCGCGGCCGCCCTCGCCGAGGACGTGCGCGCCGCTGGCGGCGAGCTGCTGCTCGGCACGGCCGTGGCCGGGCTCGCCGAGGGCGCGCGGTCGGTCGCGCTCGAGACGACGCGCGGAGCGCTCGAGGCGGGCGCGGTCGTCGCCTGCGCGGGACTCCAGTCCGACCGGGTCGCCGCCCTCTCCGGCGTGCGGCCGCCGGTGCGGATCGTCCCGTTCCGCGGCGACTACTACACCCTGCGGCCGCGGGCGCGCGAGCTCGTGCGCGGGCTCCTCTACCCCGTGCCCGACCCCGCCTTCCCTTTTCTCGGCGTCCACTTCACGCGCACGGTCGACGGGCGCGTGATCGCCGGGCCGAACGCGGTGCTCGCGCTCGCGCGCGAGCGCTACGGCCGCGCCGGCGTGAGCCTGCGCGACGTCGCCTCGACGCTCGGCTACCCGGGCTTCTGGCGCTTCGCGCGCCGCCACCTCCGCTTCGGCGCCGGCGAGCTCTACCGCGACCTCTCGAGGCGCGCCTACGTGCGCGAGCTGCGCCGCTACCTGCCGGCCCTCGGCGAGGACGACGTCGAGTTCGGCCCCTCGGGGATCCGCGCGCAGGCGCTCGCGCCGGACGGGAAGCTCGTCGACGACATCGTGCTCGAGCGGCGCGGCCGCGTCCTGCACGTGCTGAACGCGCCCTCGCCGGCGGCGACCGCCTCGCTCGCGATCGCCGAGCACCTCGCCGGCGAGGCGGCGGCGCTGCTCGCCTGAGCCAGGCCTCCCCCGGCGGGAGCCGGAACGGCCCCCTGCGCGTCGCGCCCTACCTCGGCAGGCGGTACAGGTGGCCCCTGCGGACGGCCCAGGTGGCGCCGTAGCGGCGCGCCACGCCGGGGTCGCGGCCCGCGAGCCAGGCCTCGACCTCGCGCACGCGCTCGTAGGGCCGGTTCGCCTCGGTGTTCGCGACGTGGACGGGCGGCGCCGCGACCACGTAGACCGGGGCGGCGGCGAGCAGGCGGTAGCCCACCTGCGGCGGGGCGATGATCACCGCGCCGGGCGGCACGGCCCGGAGCTCGCGCTCCAGGGCCGGGGTGAGCGCCTTCGGGTCGGACGGGTGCAGCGGCGTCCAGCGACGGGCGCCGTGGACGAGCACCGGCAGCACGAAGAGCGCCGCCGCGAGCGCCCCGAGCGCGTGCCGCTCGCGCACCGCCCGCCGCCGCAGGAACGCCGCGCCGGCGACGAGCGCGACGGCGGCGCCGCCGACCGCGATCCAGGTCGCGGTCTCGGGCCCGCTCCCGGCGAGCCCGTACGAGAACTCGCCCGGCCAGGCGAGCTCGAGCGCGATCCCGGCTCCGAGCGCGGCCGGGAGCAGCGCGACCGAGCGCGCCGCGAGCGCGAGCCCGCCGGCGAGCGCGAACTGGAGCGGGACGAACCCCGCCGCCCGCCGCGACTGCGAGAGCGAGAAGAGGTCGGAGAAGCGGACGAAGAGGGCCGGGACGAGGAGCAGGAGCCCGAGCGCGAGCGTCCCGCCGAGCACGTACGCGGCCCAGCGGCGGCGGACGGCGAGCCCGGCGAGCGGCACGAGCACGAGCGCGGCGACCGCGACCGCCCCGGTGCGCGAGAGCAGCTCCGGCGCGATCCGGTACCGGTGCGGCGACCAGACCTCGAGCTCGAGCGCGTACTTCCGGAGCCCCGCCGCGAGCGCCTGCGCGCTCGGGTTGCGCGAGAGCGTCTCGTCGGCGAGCGGGCGCAGCCAGGCGAGGACGGCGAGCGCGGGCAGCGCCGCCGCGGCGAGCGCCGCCGCCGACGGCCGCCACTCCGCGGCCCGCACGAGCGCGTACGCGCCGAGCGGGATCAGCGCGAAGACCGCGTAGGTGACGTGCACGAGCGTGAGCTCGCCGAAGACGGCCGCGACTGCGGCCGCGAGCGCGGGCGAGCGGGTGCGGACGAGGGCGAAGAAGAGCGCGACCGCCGCCGGGACGAGCAGCTGCCGCGCGGCCGTCGCCGGCAGGGCGAGCGAGGTCCAGGAGCCGCCGTGGCCGGCCGGGAAGACGTAGAGCCCGAGCTGTGCGGCAAGGACGGAGAAGCCGGCGGCGGCCGAGCCGAAGACCGCGACGCCGGCCTCCCAGGCGACGAGGCACGCGAGCGGCGCGAGCAGCGACGACTCGTGGTTCACGACCACCTCCGGGTCGAGCCCGGAGACCTTCGCGAGCAGCGCCTCGAAGCCGTGCCAGAGCGGGAAGGCGTAGCCGGGGTGGAGCCCGCCGCCCGCGAGCTCGTCGACGCTGCGCAGGTGGAGGTCGCCGAGCTCGACGAGCTTGCGCACCCGCGCGAGGTGGAAGAGGCCGTCGCCGGTGACCGTCCCGGCGACGTGCCAGAGCGCGATCCCGAGCGCGAGCCCGATCCCGAAGGCGAGCCCGGCGCCGCCCGGCCGCGGCGGCCGCGCCGGGCGGCGGAGGCCGGCTGCGAGCGCGGCGGCGCCGAGCGCGGCGAGGAGCCAGAGCGCGAGCGCGGCGTCGCCGTGGACCGCGAACACGACCGCCCACGCGGCGAAGATCGCCGCGAGCCCGTAGGCGAGCGCCGCCGAGGCCGAGCGCACGCCGAGCGCGCGCGCCGCGAGCGCGCCCGGGAGCAGGACGACCGCCGTCGCGAACGCGAGCCGCAGGTAGTCCGTCACGTGCGCGAGAGGAGCGAGCAGACGTCGCCGGAGGCGAGGAAGCGCGCGCCCTCGCGGTAGGCGCGCCGGCGCTCGCCGCGGAAGACGAGCGCGCGCAGCCGGAGCGCGGCGAGCAGGAGGCGGCGGGCGCGCTCGGCTTCGCGCACGCCCCGGTGCTTGGCGAGGAAGCGGAGGATCCCGCGCAGGTTCTCGACGTAGAGGCGGCCGCCGTGGGAGGCGCCGCCGACGTGGACGACCTCGGCGTCGTGGACGAAGACGGTCTTCCACCCGGCCCGGCGGAAGCGGTACGTCCAGTCCGTCTCCTCGCTGAACATGAAGAAGTCCTCGTCGAAGAGGCCGACGGCGTCCACGGCCTCGCGCCGCACGAGCAGCGCCGCGCCCTGGAGCGACTCGACCTCGCGCGTGTCGTCGTGGCCGAAGCCGCCGCCGTAGAACGCGTTCAGCGCGCGCGAGCGGGGCGCCAGCTTCCGGAGGAAGAAGTACTCGGTCGCGAGCCGCCAGAGCGTCGGGAAGCCGCGCACCGAGCGCTGGAGCGAGCCGTCCGGATTCGAGAGGCGCGGGCCCGCGACCGCGACGTCCGGATGCTCGTCGAGGTGGCGGGCGAGCCGCTCGACCGCGTCGCCCACGACCCACGCGTCGGAGTTGAGCAGGAGGGCGTAGCGGCCGGACGCCGCGCGCATCCCGGCGTTGTTGCCGCCGCCCATGCCGCGGTTCTCCTGCTGGAGCACGCGGACGGCGGGGAAGCGCTCCCGGACGAGCTCGAGCGTCCCGTCGGTCGACCCGTGGTCGACGACGACCGTCTCGTAGCCCGCGACCGACGCGAGGCAGCGCTCGACCCAGGGCAGCGCGTTGAAGGTGACGACGACGACGGTGACGTCGGTCACGACTCGGGCACGGACGCCGGCGCGCGCCGGACGCCCTCCCAGAGGATGATGGCGAGCCCGGGAGCGGAGAGCAGGAGCGTCATCACGAAGAAGATGAAGCCGGTCGCGAAGGCGGGGTCGGCGCCGACGCCGAGCTTCCCGAGGAAGCTGACGAAGAAGGCCTCGCGCACCGCGAGCCCGTTGACCGTGAACGGAACGAGCATGACGAGGAAGAGGAGCGGCCCGAGCACGACGTAGGGACGGAGCGAGAGGTGGATCCCGACCGACTCGGCCGAGGCCCAGATCGCGACGATCCGGCAGCCCTGCTGGAGCGCGGTGACCGCCGCGACCACGAGCAGCGTCGAGACGTGGTCGCGGTAGCCGTGGATCCCCTCGTAGACGGCGCGCACCGGCCGCTCGACCCGCGCGCGGCGGAGCAGCGGCACCGTCGGCCGGATCAGGCGCCGCGCGCGCCTCGAGAAGAGGACGACGCCGGCGAGCGCGGTCAGCACGACGAAGAGCGCCTCGACCCAGAGGTAGGCGCCGATGTCGTAGCGGCCGAGCGCGAGCAGAAAGCCGAGCGCCGCGAGCGCGAGCGTGACGGCGCCCCCGAGCGCGCGCTCGAGCAGCACCGAGCCGGCGATCGGGGACCCGAAGCCTGGGTGGCGGCGCGTCGTCTCGAAGATCCGCGAGGCGTCGCCCCCGACCGAGGTCGGGAGCACCTGCCCGACCGCGTACGAGACGAAGTAGGCGCGCTGCAGCCAGACGAACGACTCGGTGACCCCGCGGACGCGCAGCAGGAGCTGCCAGCGCCACGCCTGCGGCGGCACCGTCCCGACCGTGAGCGCGAGCGAGAGCGCGAGCCACCACGGATCGGCGGAGCCGATGATGTGCGCCGTCCTCGAGACGTCGATCTTCGAGACGATGTAGAGCGCCGCGACCCCGGTGACGACGAGCGTCGCCCCGAGCCGGAACGCACGCGTGCGCAGGATCATCCGGCCAGCCGCTCGTGCACCCGACGCACCGCGTCGACCGCGTCGCGGAGGTCGGCGTCGGAGTGCGCCGGCGAGAGCGGCAGCGAGAGCACCTCGGCGCCCGCGCGCTCGGTCTCCGGCAGCGGCGGCTGGCGGGGGTGGAGGCGGTCGCGGTACGCCGTCAGGAGGTGCACCGGGAGGAAGTGCACCGACGTCCCGACGTTCTCCTCGGCGAGGGCGCGGCGGTAGTCGTCGCGCGTCCCGCCGGCGCGCTCGGGGTCGATCCGCACGACGTAGAGGTGGTGGGCGTGCACGTCGCGCGGGTCGCGGGCGACCGGCTCGATCCCGTCGAGCCCGGCGAGCGCCTCGTCGTAGGCGGCGACGTGGCGCTCGCGGATCGCCCGGTGGCGCTCGAGCTTGTCGAGCTGCGCGAGCGCGATCGCCGCGAGCACGTCGGAGAGGTTGGCCTTGTAGCCCGGCACGGCGACGTCGTAGAGCGAGCCGTGGCCGCGGCGCATCACCCGGAGGTCGTCGACCGCGCGCGCGAGCGCCGCGTCGTTCGTCGCGAGCAGCCCTCCCTCCCCCGCGGCGACGTTCTTCGTGGCGTAGAGCGAGAAGCAGGTCGCGGTCCCGATCGAGCCGACCTTGCGCCCGCGGTAGCGCGACTCGAACGCGTGCGCGGCGTCCTCGACGACCGGAAGGCCGAGCGCGAGCAGCGGGTCGAGGTCGGCCGGCTGGCCGTAGAGGTGGACGGGCAGGAGCGCGCGCGTGCGCGGGCCGACGAGCTCGCGGACGCGCTCCGGGTCGACGTTGAGGTCGCCGGGGCGCACGTCGGCGAACAGGGGCGTCGCGCCGCAGTGGACGATCACGTTCGCGGTGGCGGGCCACGTGAGCGACGTCGTGATCACCTCGTCGCCCGGGCCGACGCCCGCGGCGAGCAGCGCGAGGTGGAGGGCCGCGGTCCCGGAGGAGAGCGCGAGCACGTGCCCGGCCTCGAGGTACTCGGCGGCGCGGCGCTCGAGCTCGGCGGCGCGCGGGCCGCTCGTGAGCCAGCCCGACCGGATCGCGGCCGCCGCGGCGGCGACCTCCTCCTCCCCGACCGCCGGCGGCTGGAAGGAGAGGAAGGTGGAGCGGGTGGCCGTCCCGCTCGCTCCGCTAGACGAGGGCGCCTGCATCGGCCGAGACGAAGCGTATGCGCTCGGCCGCGGACTCGGCCCGCGCGAGCGCCTCGGCGCGCGTCGCCCCGACCGCGAGCAGCGCCCCGGCGCGGTCCGAGCCGCGCCGGAGCGGCGTGAGCACCGCGCCCGGCCCGCGGTAGATCCGCGTCCAGAGGACGCCCTTCTGCCCCTGCGGCACCTCGACCGACTCGAGCACCCCCGGCGGGGCGACGAGGAAACGCGTGACGGCGCCGCCCACCCGGGGCCGGTAGCCGCTCGCCACCTCCGCGGGGGTGGGCGGGTCGCCAAGGGCCGCGGCGAGGGCGAGCCCGTTCAGGTCGACGCCGACGGCGGCGTGGACGAGCTCGGCGTCGTGGCCGCCGCCCAGCCTCGCGGCGACCTCGATCACCTCGGGCCCCCCCGGGCCGACCCGGAGCTGGGTGTAGCTCGGGCCCTGCTCGATCCCGAGCGCGGCGACCGCGCGGCGGGCCACCTCGACCGCCGCCTCGGCGTGCGGCGAGGGCCACACGTGGGCGAGCGCGACGCCGAACGCGGGCGGGTCGGCGGTGATCCGGTCGGTGACCGCGAGCGGCACGAGCTCGCCGCCGGCGGAGAAGCCGATCACCGTCACCTCGGGCCCGTCCACCCGCTCCTCGACGAGCGCGAGGCCGCTGCGCGCGGCGCCGCGCGCGTGCTCGATCGCCGCCGGCAGGTCGGCGTCGTCGAGGACGAGCGTGAGCCCCTTCTGGCCCTGCCGGTCGGGCGGCTTCACCACGCAGGGCGCGCGCAGCCCGGGGAGCGAGCCGTCCGCGACGACCTCGAAGCGCGGCTGCGGGACGCCCGCCGCGGCGAGCGCCTCGCGCTGCCGCAGCTTGTTCGTCGCGAGCACGGCGGTCGCGGGGTCGACGGGGTGCGCGAGCCCGAGCCTCTCCGCGATCCGCGCCGCGACCGCGACCGGCCAGTCGGTCCCCGGCGCGATCACGCCGTCCGGCTCGAGCGCCGTCGCGAGCCGGTCGAGCGCCGGCTCGTCCTCGGTCGAGACGATGCAGCGCCGGTCTGCGAGCTCGAACCCCGGCGCGCCGGGGTCGCGGTCGCAGACCGCCGTCCAGACCCCGTGCGCGCGCGCCGCCTCGAGCAGGCCGAGCTGCGCCGGCCCCGCGCCTAGGACGAGTAGGCGCGGGTCTCTCTCGCGAGGATGCCCCGCCACCAGACCTCATTGTCGCGGTACCACGCGACGGTGCGCTCGAGCCCGTCCTCGAACGCCGTGCGCGCGCGCCAGCCGAGCACGCGCTCCGCCTTCTCGGTCGACCCGACGTGCCGGTCGACCTGGCCCGGGCGCTCGTCGAGGTGGCGCACGAGGTCCGGGGGCCTGCCGAGCAGCTCGAGCACGAGCCGCGCGACCTCGGCGACGGAGACGTCGACGCCGGTCGCGACGTTGAAGACCTCGCCCGCCACGTCCTCGAGCGGCGCCTCGACCACCGCCTCGATCGCCTCCGCGTCGTCGAGGACGTAGAGCCAGTCGCGGCTCGCGTGGCCGTCGCCGTGGATCGTGAGCGGCTCGTCCGAGAGCGCCTGGGTGACGAAGCGCGGGACGACCTTCTCCGGGTGCTGCCGCGGCCCGTAGTTGTTGAACGGCCGCACGATCACGACCGGCAGCCCGTAGGTGACGAAGTACGAGTAGGCGAGCCGGTCGGCGCCCGCCTTCGTGCCCGCGTACGGCGAGCGGGGGTTCAGCGGGTGCTCCTCGTCCATCGGGGCGCGCTCCGCGGTGCCGTAGACCTCCGAGGAGGAGATCAGGACGAAGCGCTCGACCGGCGTCTCGCGGATCGCGTCGAGCAGGATCTGCGTGCCCTCGACGTTCGTGCGCACAAACTCCGACGCGCCGTCCTCGATCGACTTCGCCACGTGCGACTCCGCCGCCGCGTTCACGATCACGTCCACGCCCGACACGAGCTCCCGCACGAGCCCGCGGTCGCGGATGTCGCCGTGCACGAAGGCGAGGCGCGGGTGGGCGAGCACGTCCGCCAGGTTCTCGAGGTTGCCGGCGTACGTGAGCGCGTCGAGCGAGACGACCTCGTGCGGGGTCGCCTCGAGCAGGTGGCGGATGACGTTGGACGGGATGAAGCCCGCCCCCCCGGTCACGAGCACGCGCTTGCGCACCTCACAGCTCCTCGGCGACCGTGTAGAGCGGCCGCCCTTCGACGTCGCGCTGGATCCTGCCCAGGTACTCCCCGATCAACGCCAGGATGAAGCCGTCGAGGCCGAGGACGAAGACGATGCCGGTGCCTGCGAAGAGCGGGCCCGGGAAGTCGCCGTTGTCGATCCAGTAGACAAGCCCGTAGACGCCGAGCGCGCCGGCGGCGAGGGTGCAGACGACGCCGATCGCGACGCCGATCCACTGCACCGGCTGGGGCCAGAAGCCGGCGATCACGTGGAGCGCGAGCCGGACGAGGCGGACCGGCGAGTAGCGCGAGCCGTCGCGCGCGGCCGCGTGGCCGACCTCGACCTCCTCGACGGTGGCGCCGCTCGCGAGCACGACCGCCTTCGTGAACTTCTGCTTGCCGATCGAGCCGAGCAGGGGCTCGATCGCCTCGCGCCGGTAGGCGTTGAAGGCGCAGCCGAAGTCCGAGATCGGCACGCCCGTGAAGCGGCGCAGGAGGCCGTTGACGACCCGGGAGGGGAGCGTGCGGGCGAGCGAGTCGCGCCGGCCGGTGCGACGACCCGAGGCGACGTCCGCCCGCTCCAGGGCCTCGACCAGCCGCGGGATGTCCTCCGGCGCGTTCTGCAGGTCGCCGTCCATCGTCACGATCGCCCGCCCCCGGGCGCGCACGAGCCCGGCGTGCATCGCCGGATGCTGCCCGAAGTTCCGCTTCAGCCGGACGGCACGCACGCGCGGATCGGCCTCGTGCAGACGCGCCAGCTCCGCGAAGGTGCCGTCGGTCGAGCCGTCGTCGACGAAGACGAGCTCGAACGGCCGCCCGTCGAGCGCGGCGACGGCTCGCCGGTACAGCTCCGGCACGGCCGGCGCCTCGTTCAGGAGCGTGACGACCACCGACAGCGACGGGTCCTCCGGCATCCCGGAGGACCCTATCGCCGCGGCGGGCACGAATCAGGCCGCGAGCTCCAGCGCCGCCTCCGCCTCCTCGCCGGCCCCCGCGGCCGCGAGCCGCCGCCGGATCGCGAACGCCGCGAGCGAGCCGAGCGCCACGACCGTCGCGCCGATGAAGACCGCGGGCACCATCCCGTCGGTGAACGCCTGCCCGCTCTCGTAGCCGCCCGTGTGGGCGAACACCGCCGCCAGCACCGCGACGCCGAGCACGCCGCCGAGCTCGCGGATCGCGTTGTTCGCGCCCGAGGCCTGGCCCTCGGCCTCCGGCGCGACCGCCGAGAGGACGACGTTCGCGACCGGCGCGAAGAAGAGCGCCATGCCGACGCCGGAGATCGCGAACGGCGCGACCAGGTCGGCGTACGGGGTCGCCGGCTCCGAGACGGCGGCGATCCAGGCGAGGCCGGCGGCCTGGAGCGCGAGGCCCGTCCCCATCAGCCGGTGCCCGCCGATCCGGTCGGAGAGGGCGCCGGCGATCGGCGCGACGATCATCGGCATCGCCGTCCACGGCAGGATGCGCAGGCCCGAGCCGAGCGGCGAGTAGCCCTGCACCGTCTGGAAGAACTGCGCGAGCAGGAAGATCGAGCCGAACATGCCGAAGCTCATCAGGAGCGAGGCCGCGTTCGCGAGCGAGAAGGTGCGGTCGCGGAAGAACGCGAGCGGCAGCATCGGCGCCGGGGCGCGGCGCTCCCAGGCGAGGAAGGCGGCGGTCAGGACGGCGCCGGCCGCGAGCGCGCCGAGGATCTCGGGCGAGCCCCAGCCGACCGTGTTCGCGCGGACGAGCCCCCACACGATCCCGAGCAGGCCCGCGCTCGCGAGCCCGAGGCCGGGCAGGTCGACGCGGTCGTGGGCGCCGCGGCTCTCGTCGAGCCGGGTCAGGACGAGCGGCACCAGGGCGACGCCGATCGGCACGTTCAGCCAGAAGACCCAGTGCCAGGAGATGCCGTCGACGACCGCGCCGCCGACGAGCGGGCCGAAGGCCACCGCGAGGCCGCTGATGCCGCCCCAGGCCCCGAGCGCGAGGCCGCGCCGCTCCGGCGGCACCGCCGCCGAGAGGATCGTCAGCGTGAGCGGCATCACGATCGCGCCGCCGAGGCCCTGCACCGCGCGGGCCGCGTCGAGCGCGCCGATCGTGGGCGCGAGGGCCGCGGCCGCGCTCGCGAGCGTGAAGATGCCGAGCCCGAGCGCGAGCAGGCGCCGGCGGCCGAAGCGGTCGCCGAGCGCGGCGCCGGTGAGCAGCAGCACCGCGAAGGTGAGCGTGTAGGCGTTCACGGTCCACTCGAGCCCGCCGATGCCGGCGTCGAGGTCGCGGCGGATGACCGGGATCGCCGTCGTGACGACGAGGTTGTCGAGCGTGACCATGAAGGCCGCCGCCGAGGTGAGGGCGAACGCCCACAGTGTTTTGTGACTCATCACTTACCTCCAGGTGAAAAGAGAGAGGGTCACCCGAGCTCCCGGCAGCCGGCGAGCAGGCGCTCGGCCCACGGCTCGGACTCCCCGACGGTGAGGCCCATCGAGGCGAAGACGTTCAGCAGCATCCCCTGGGCGAAGAAGCGCGAGACCGCCGCCGGGGACAGCCCGGACACGCGCTCGACGTAGGCGACGAGGTCGCCGTAGCCCGCCCGCACGACCTCGCGGATCTCCGGGTCGTCGCAGGCCGCGTAGGCCTGCATCTGGGCCAGGAGCCGCTTGCGGTCGACGAGCAGCCGCTCGATGTAGGCGCCGCCCATCGCGTCCAGCGCCGCCTCGCCCCGCTTGCCCTCGGCCGCCCGCTGGAAGAGCTCGAGCGCCTCGCGGAAGCAGCGGGCGACGACGGCCTTGAAGAGCTCGCGCTTGGTGCCGAAGAGACGGAAGACGTAGGGCTGGGAGATCCCGGCCCGGCGGGCGATGTCCTCGGTCGAGGCGCCGTGGTAGCCCCGCTCGGCGAACTCGTCGAGGGCGGCGTCGAGCACCGCCTCCCGCCGCTCGGCGGCCGAGTGCCGGGCGGCTGCGGCGGGCGGCGTCATGGAGCGGGATAGTAAGTGATCGCTCACATCTTGTCAAGGGCGCTGCGGAGGGCCGCGGCGACGCGGTCGAGGTCGGCCTCGGAGAGCCGGGTGTGGAACGGCAGCGCGAGCGCGTGCTCGTAGGCGTGGGTCGCGCCCGGGAAGAAGCCCTGGTCGCGGTAGGCCGAGAGGAGCGGCAGCGCATAGGTGCCGATCTGCGCCTCGATCCCCCCGGCGCGCAGGGCCGCGAGCACCTCGTCGCGGCGGTCGACCTGGACGACGTAGGCCTGCCAGCCGTGGACGTCGCCCGCGTCCGCGGCCGGGAGCACGAGCGGGAGGTCGCGCAGCCGCTCCGCGTAGCCGGCCGCCACGCGGGCCCGGGCGGCGTGGAGCTCGCCGAGGCGGCGGAGCTGGGCGGTGCCGATCGCGCAGAGCAGGTCGGAGAGGCGGTAGTTGAGCCCGGGCGCGGGCATGTCGTCGCCGTGCCAGCCGTGGTGGCGCAGCGTGCGCACGGTTTCCGCGACCCGGTCGTCGTCGGTCGTGACCGCGCCGCCCTCGCCCGTCGTGACGATCTTGCGCGGATGGAAGGAGAGGCACGCGGCGAGCCCGAGCGAGCCGCACGGCCGGCCGCGGCGGCGGGCGCCGAGCGCGCCGGCCGCGTCCTCGACGACGGGCAGCTCGGGCAGCTCCTCGACCCGGGCCGGCCGCCCGAACAGGTGCACCGCCACGATCGCCTTCGTCCGCGGCCCGACCGCGACCCGTGCCGGGTCGAGGTTCATCGTCTCGGGGTCGACGTCGACGAGCCGGGGGCGCAGGCCGGAGAGCGCGACGACGTTCGCCGTCGCGGGGAAGGTGTACGCGGGCACGAGCACCTCGTCGCCCGGGTCGAGTCCGAGCGCGAGCACCGCGAGGTGGAGCGCGGCGGTGCCGGACGAGACGGCGACCGCGTGGCGGGTACCGCACGCGCGCGCGAGCCCGGCCTCGAACTCCGCCACGCGCGGGCCCATCGTGAGCGTGCCGCTCTCGACGACCTCGGCGAGCGCCTCGAGCTCGGCCGCGCCGACGTCGGGCCTGGCTAGACGGATGCGGCCAGCGTCTCCCGGTACCACGCGATCGTCCGCCGGAGCCCGTCGTCGAGCTCGACCGCCGGCTCCCAGCCGAGCCGCTCGCGCGCCTTCTCGACGTTCGGGATCCGCAGCTCGACGTCCGTGTAGCCGAGCGGCGCGAAGACGATCTCGCCCGGGCAGCCGGTGAGGCGCTTCACGCGCTGCGCGAGGTCGTAGATCGTGACGGCCGAGCGCGGGTTGCCGATGTTGAACGCCTGGCCCACCGCCTCCGGGCGCTCGAGGCAGGCGAGCACGCCCGTGACCATGTCGGTCACGTAGCACCAGGCCCGGATCTGCGAGCCGTCGCCGCGCACGGTCAGGTCCTCGCCGGCGAGGGCGGCCTCGATGAAGGCGCGGATCGCGCCGCCGCCGATCTGCCCCGGCCCGTAGACGTTGAACGGGTGCACGGTCACGGTCGGGAGGCCGAGCTCGTCGTGGTAGGCGTGCGCCATGTGCTCGCCCGCGAGCTTCGAGACGGCGTACGTCCAGCGCGCCTCGCCGACCGACCCGATCGTCGAGACGTGCCCCTCGCTCACGTTGTGGGCGTGCGTGCCGAAGACCTCGCTCGTCGAGAAGTCGACGAAGCGCTCGAGCGTGCCGAGGGTGGCGAGGGCGGCCTCGAGCGCGTTGTAGGTGCCGATCACGTTCACGCGCATCGTCCGCACCGGGCTCTCGAGCACCGTCTCGACGCCCGCGATCGCGGCGCAGTGGACGATGTGGGTCGCGCCCCGGGCGAGCTCGGCGAGCCGCTCGCCGTCGAGCACGTCCGCCTGGTGGAAGGTGAAGTTCGGGTGCTCGCCGAGGTCGGTGCGCGAGAGCGCGTCCCGGTGGAGGTTGTCGATCGCGACGACCTCGTTCCGGTCGACGAGCTCCCGGGCGAGGGTCGTGGCGATGAAGCCCGCCCCGCCCGTGATCACGATCCGACGTCCCTCGAGCACGGCGACCGAGTGTAGTGGTCGCGCGCGGGGGCGCGGGCAGGGCCGTATCGTCTCGCCGGTGAAGACCGTCCTCTTCGTCGGCGCGGGCCGGCACCAGCGGCACGCGATCAGGCGCGCGAAGGAGCTGCGGCTGCGCGTCGTCGCGGTCGACCGGAACCCGGACGCGCCCGGCCTCGCCGAGGCCGACATCCGCCGCGTCGTCGACTACGCCGACCCGCGGGCGGTGCTGAAGGCGGTGGCGCGGCTCCGCATCGACGGCGTCCTCACGGTCTCGGCCGACAGCGCCGTCCCCGCGGTCGCGGCGGTCGCCGAGGCCCTCGGGCTGCCGGGGATCGGCGTCGAGACGGCGCACCGGATGACGCACAAGGTCGCGATGCGGCGGCGGCTCGCCGAGGCGGGGGTGCCGCAGCCGCGGTTCGCGGCGCTCCGGACGCTCTCGGAGCGCCGCCGCGCGCTCGACGAGGTCGGGCTGCCGGCCGTGCTCAAGCCCGCCGACTCCGGCGGCCAGCGGGGCGTGTTCCGGATCGAGTCGCCGGACGACGTCGAGCTCCACCTGCACGAGGCGCTCGCGGTCTCGCCGACGGGCGAGGCGATCCTCGAGGAGTTCGTCGAGGGCACGGAGATGAACGGGATCGTGGTCGCGCGCGGCGGAGAGCCGTTCACGCTCACGCTCTCCGACCGGCTGCGGCCGCCCGGGATCGGCTTCGGCGTGGGCTGGGTCCATCTCTACCCGGCGACCGCCCACGGCCACCAGCTCGAGGAGGCCGAGCGGGTCGCGGCGAGCGCGGCGAAGGCGCTCGGCCTTGGCACCGGGATCGCCTTCCCCCAGCTGATCGCGACCCCGGGCGGCGGCGTCTCCGTGGTCGAGTGCGCGGCGCGGATCCCGGGCGGGCAGATGGCCGACCTCGTCCGCCACGCGGTCGGGGTCGACCTCGTCGAGGTGCAGCTCCGGATGGCGCTCGGCCGGGAGCTGCCGGACGAGCTCGTCCGGCCGCGCTTCTCGCAGCCGCTCGCGATCCGCTTCCTGACGGCGTCGCCGGGGCCGCTGCCGGAGGGGCGGGTCGTCCGCGTCGGGCCGCTCGAGAAGGTGCTCGCGTTCCCCGGGGTCGTCCAGGCGGACACGTACCTTCAGGTCGGAGAGGTGATCCGGCCGGTGCGCCTCGACGGCGACCGGCGCGGCTACGTGATCGCGACCGGGGAGACGAACATGGAGGCGCTCGAGCGCGCGGAGGCGGCGGCGCGCCTCGTCGACGTGGAGGTCGAGCCGGCGTGAGCTGCGGCTTCACGCTCGGCCACTACCGCGAGCTGCTCGAGGCGGCGCGGGCGGGCGGCTACCGCTTCGCCGGCTTCGACCGGCCCCCCGGCGAGGGCGACCTGCTCCTCCGCCACGACGTCGACCTCTCGCTCGAGGCGGCGGTCGCCCTGGCGGAGGTCGAGGCCGCCGCGGGGGCGTGGTCGACGTGGTTCCTGATGACGCGCTCGGCCTTCTACAACCTGGCCTCGGCGGAGGGCGAGCGCGCGCTCGCCCGGCTGCGCGAGCTCGGCGGGCGGATCGCGCACCACGCCGTCTGGCCGCACGTCGACCTCGACGGGCGCTTCGAGCCGGTCGTCGCGTGGCACAACCCCGACCCGGAGTACATGAGCGAGCCGGTCGAGGGCGCGGTGAACGCGATGGCCGCGCCGTGGTTCGACCCGGAGCGCTACCGGTCGGACTCGAACCAGCGGTGGCGCCACGGCTGCCCGCACGACGCGCTCGCCCGCGGCGAGTTTCCGTGGCTGCAGCTCCTCGTCCACCCGGAGATCTGGGTGTACGAGGGGGCGACGATGGGCGAGACGATGCGCTCGTTCCTCGACGCCGACCGCGCCGCGCGGCTCGAGCTCCTGCGCGGCGACAGGATCGAGCTCGGGTGAGGCCGATCACGGTGATCGTGACGGCGTCCGGCGCGCCCGGGACGGCGGCGCTCCTGCGGGCGCTGCGCGAGAACGGCGAGCGGGAGGTGCGGCTCGTCGGGACGGACATGAGCGAGCGCTCGGTCGGCGCGCACCTGTGCGACGCGTTCCACCTCGTGCCGGCGGGGTCCGACCCGGGCTTCGCGGACGCGGTGCGCGAGGTGGCCGAGCGCGAGGGCGCGGACGCGATCCTGCCGCAGTCGTCGTTCGACCTCGAGGGGCTCGCCGGCGCGGCCGGGCGGTTCGACGGGGTCGCGGTGCTGGTCTCGCCGCTCGACGCGATCCGCCGCTCGAACGACAAGGCGGAGACGTACGCGTTCCTGCGCCGGCTCGGGCTGCCGGCGCCGGACTTCCGGCGCGTCCGCGGCGCGCGCGAGGTGGAGGCGGCGGCGCGGGAGCTCGGCTACCCCGGGCGGCCGGTGTGCTTCAAGCCGGTCTTCTCCTCCGGCTCGCGCGGCTTCCGGGTGCTCGACCCGACGGTCGACCGGGCCCACCAGCTCCTGCACGAGCGGCCGGGGTCGGTGGCGATGCGCCTCGAGGAGGCGCTCGAGCTGCTGCCGGAGGAGGGCGGCACCGAGCTGCTCGTGATGGAGCTCGCCCGCGGCGGCGAGCGCACGGTCGACGGGATCGCGAACGGCCGCGAGATCGTGCTCGGGCACCCGAAGACCCGCGAGTCGATGCGGGCCGGGCTCGCGATGTACTTCGTCACGCTCGAGGACGCGGGTCTGATGGAGCTCGCGGGCGCGATCGTGGCCGAGCTCGGGATCGAGCACTTCTTCAACATCCAGCTCGTCGGCGAGCACGTGATCGAGGTCAACCCGCGCATCTCGACGATCGTCTACCAGGCCGACCTGAACCTCCCGTATCTCGGCGTCAAGCGCGCCCTCGGCGAGATCTCCGACGAGGAGCTCGCCGCCCTGCGCGGCCGCATCCGCCCCGGCCGCACCGCCCTCCGCTACTTCGACCAGCTCGAGTGGGACGCCTGAGCGCCCTTGAAGCACGGCGGCCGCCGGCGGTCCCGTCCCGGCCCCGGACATGACCGCTCGGGACACGACGCTTCGGGTCACGCACTGCCCGGTGAACGTGGCCGGGATTCCGTGGACGAACGTGGAGGCGCTGCGGCGCCTGGGCGTCGAGGCGCGGCTCGTCGTCTTCAACCGGGCGCGGCTGCACCCCGAGGCGGACTGGTCGCTCGAGCGGCGCGGGCCGCTGCCGCTCCGGCTCGCGACGCAGGCGGCCGCGTTCGCACGGCTGCTCCCGCGCACCGACGTCTTCCACTTCTACTTCGGGCTGACCCTCCTGCCGAGGTCGCTCCAGCTCCCGCTCCTGCGGCTCGCCGGCCGGAAGAGCGTCGTCCACTGGCTCGGCTCGGACATCCGCGGCCGCTCCCCCGCCGAGCTCGCCTGGGCGCGGAAGGCGGACGCGCAGGTGGTCGGCTCCTACGACGCGGTCCGCTGGGTGCCGGAGGCGCGCGTCGTCCCGCCCGGCCTCGACCTGCGCGGCTACGTGCCGCGGCCGCCGTCCGACGCCGAACGGCCCCTCGTCGTCCACGCCCCGTCGAACCGGGCGAAGAAGGGGACGGCGCACGTGGTCGAGGCCTGCGCGCAGCTCCCCGTCGAGCTCGACGTCGTCGAGGGCGTCCCGCACGACGAGGCCCGCGAGCGCTACGCGCGCGCCGACATCGTCGTCGACCAGCTCAACGCCGGCTGGCACGGCGTCTTCGCGCTCGAGGCGATGGCGCTCGGGAAGCCCGTCGTCTCGCACCTGAAGCCGGACGTCGTCGAGCGGAGCGCCGAGGCGTTCGGGGCCCGCGTCCCGATCGTGCCCGCGACCGCCGGGACGCTCGTCGAGGCCCTCCGCCCGCTCGTCGAGGACCCCGCCCGCCGCCGCGAGCTCGGCGCCGCCGGCCGGGCGTACGTCGAGCGCGTCCACGACGCCGACCGCGTCGCGGAGCGCCTGCTCGACCTCTACCGTTCGCTCCGGTGACGCTCACGCGCGAGCTCAAGCGGCTCGGGACGCAGTCCGCGATCTACGGCCTCGGGGGCGTCGTCTCCCGCCTCATCGCCGTCTTCCTGATTCCGGTCTACACGGTCTACCTCGGCCGCGTCGGCTTCGGGAAGATCGAGACGATCGTCGCGCTCACGAGCGTCCTCGTGATCCTCCTCCGCATGGGGATCACGAGCGCCTTCTTCCGCTTCTACTTCGACTCCGAGGACGAGCGCCGGCGCACGCTCGTCGTGCGCACGTCGTTCTGGTTCACGATGGCGACGGCCACCCTCGGGCTCGCCGCCGGATGCGCCCTCGCGGGACCGCTCGCCGATTGGCTCCGGCTCGACGACCCGTGGCTCGTGCGCGCGGGGTTCGTCGGGCTCTGGGCGCAGATGAACTACGCGCAGCTCACCGCGCTCTTCCGCGTCGAGGAGCGACCGGTGCAGTTCGCGGTCGCGAGCGTCGCCAACGTGCTGATCACGATCGGCTCGACGATCGCGCTCGTGATCGGCGCCCACACGGGCGCGATCGGGGCCGTGATCGGCAACTTCCTCGGCACGCTCACCGTCTACGTCGCGCTGCTCGGCTACCGCCGCTACCAGCTCGGCCTCGAGCTCGACCGCCCGCTCCTGCGCGCGATGAACCGGTTCGGGATGCCGCTCGTGCCGGCGGCGCTCGCCCTGTGGGCGATCAACCTGATCGACCGCTTCTTCATCACGGGCTACAAGGGCCAGGCGGAGAACGGCGTCTACTCGCTCGCCGTCCGCATCTCCTCGGTGATCGTCTTCGCGATGACCGCGTTCCAGCTCGCCTGGCCGGCGTTCGCGTACTCGATCAGGGACGACCGCGAGGCGCGGCGCACCTACGCCTACGTGCTCACCTACCTGCTCTTCGTCACCTGCTGGCTCTCGCTCGCCCTCGGCGTCCTCGCGCCGTGGCTCGTCCGCATCCTCGCCACCGACGAGTTCCACCGCTCGGCCGACGCCGTCCCGCTCCTCTGCTTCGCGACGGCCGCCTACTCCGGCTACAGCGTCCTCGCGATCGGCGTGGGCCGCATGCGCCAGACGCAGCTCAACTGGGTCGTCAGCGGAGCGGCGGCCGCCGTCAACGTCGTCCTCAACGTGATCCTGATCCCGCCCTACGGGATGATCGGCGCGGCGGTCGCGACCCTCGCCGCGTACGTCGCGCTCTTCGCCGGCATGTGGCTGCGCAGCCGGCGGATCTACGAGGTCCCCTACCAGTGGCGCCGCCTGCTCACGCTCGCCGCGGCGGCGGCCGCCCTCACCGTGGCCGGACGCGCGGTCGGCTCGCTCCCGGTCGCGATCGTGCTCGCGCTCGCCTACCCGCTCGTGCTGCTCCCGCTCGGCTTCTACCAGCCCGCCGAGCTGAAGCGGCTGCGCCGGCTCGCGCCCGGCTGGTAGGAGCCGCCGCGCCGCCCGCGCTCACGAGGCCGCGTCGAAGAGCGCGGCCGCCTCGGCCAGCGACCGCCGGAGCGCGAGCGCACGGTTGACCGCGTTCACGACCGCCCGCAGCGACGCGGTGACGATGCTCGAGTGGAGGCCGACCCCCCAGACCGGGTCGTCGTCGACGTCCGCCTCGACGTAGGCGGCGGCGGTCGCGTCGGCAGACGCCGCCATCGCGTGCTCGTGGTAGTCGCGGATCCTGACCTGGATGCCGAAGTGGCGCTCGAACGCGTCGACGAGCGCGGCGATCGGGCCGTTGCCCACGCCGGTCACCTCCTGCTCCTCGCCGTCGACGGCGATCCGCGCCGCGATCCGGTCCTCCTCCGCGCTCCAGTGCGTGTACGAGACGATCTCGTAGGGACGCGTCTGCGCGAGGTAGTGCTCGTGGAAGGCGGCGAGCAGCTCGTCGGCGGTGAGCTCGTCGCCGCGGGCGTCCGTGATCGCCTGCACCTTCTGCGCGAAGTCGACCTGCAGGCCGCGCGGGAGCTCGAGGTGGTGCTCGGTCTCCATCAGGTACGAGACGCCGCCCTTGCCCGACTGCGAGTTGACGCGGATGATCGCCTCGTACGTCCGGCCGATGTCGACCGGGTCGATCGGCAGGTAGGGGACGTCCCACACCTCCGAGCCGGAGCGCTGCTGCGCGTACATCCCCTTCTTGATCGCGTCCTGGTGCGAGCCCGAGAAGGCGGTGTAGACGAGCTCGCCGGCCCACGGGTGCCTCGGGTGCACCGGCAGCTCGTTGCACTCCTCGACGATCCGCTTCGCCTCGTCGATCTGGGAGAGGTCGAGCTGCGGGTCGACGCCCTGCGTGAGCAGGTTGAGCGCGATCGTGACGAGGTCGACGTTGCCGGTGCGCTCGCCGTTCCCGAACAGCGTCCCCTCGACGCGGTCCGCTCCCGCCATCAGGCCGAGCTCCGCCGTCGCCACGGCGGTGCCGCGGTCGTTGTGCGGATGCACGCTGAGCACGACGTGGTCGCGGCGGGAGAGGTGCCGCTGGAACCACTCGAGCCGGTCGGCGTAGACGTTCGGCGGGAACGCCTCGACCGTCGTCGGGAGGTTGACGATCATCTTCTCCTCGCGCGTCGGCCCCCACTCGGCGATCACGGCCTCGCACACCTCGAGCGCGTAGTCGAGCTCGGTGCCGTGGAAGCTCTCGGGCGAGTACTCGAACACCACCTCGGTCGCGGTCTCGCCCGCGAGCTCCTTGCAGAGCGCGGCGCCGCGCACGGCGAGGTCGCGGATGCCGTCCCGGTCGAGCCGGAAGACGACGCGCCGCTGCGTCTCCGAGGTCGAGTTGTAGAGGTGGACGATCGCGCGGCGCGCGCCCTCGATCGCCTCGTACGTGCGCGAGATCAGCTCGGGGCGGGCCTGGGTGAGGACGGCGATCGTGGTGTCGGGCGGGACGAGGTCCTCCTCGACGAGCCTGCGGACGAAGTCGAAGTCGGTCTTGGACGCGGACGGGAACCCGACCTCGATCTCCTTGATCCCGAGCCGCACGAGCAGCTCGAACATGCGCTGCTTGCGGGCCGAGTCCATCGGCTTCACGAGCGCCTGGTTGCCGTCGCGGAGGTCGGTCGAGCACCAGATCGGCGCGCGGTCGACGACGCGGTCGGGCCACGTGCGGTCGGGCAGGTCGACGGTGGGGTACGGGCGGTATTTCCAGTAGGGCATCGGCATCGGAATCGGCTCCTCGTCGAGGACGGACGTCTCCCCTGGGCGCGGGGAGCGGGAACGGATATGTCGCGCGGTCGCCTCCCCTTAGCGGGGAAGGGCGAGTCCGAGGAGCAGCCCGGCGCGCATGTGCGCCTCACGATACCCTGCGGCGCCGCCCGCCGCAATTCCGGCGGCCGTTTGCAGGGAGGCAGACGTATCCTTGCCCCCCGTGGACGAGAGGACCGCCGCCGAGGTGCGGCTGATCGGCGCGACGACCGAGAGCCCGCCGGGGGTGCACGAGCGCGACACCGTCGCGGCACGCGTCGAGGCGCTCCTGGCCGACCCCGACGACCCCGAGGCCCGCCGCACCTTCGTCGGCTGGGCCGAGCGCACCGCCGTGCGCGCTCCGACCGCGGAGATGCGCTCGGCGGCGCGGCTCCTGCTCGCGCTGCTGCGCGACGGCGAGCCGCCGGCGGCGCTCCGCACCGTCGACCCGCCGGTGCGGATCGGCGTCAACCCGCGCGTCGCGCTCGCGGCGGCGCTCGCGGTCGCCGCGCTCACCGCAGGCGGCGTGACCGCGGCGCGCGTCGTCACGGCTCCGACCCTCGACGTCGCGGGCCCGGCGGCCGACACGCCGGTCGGCCCCGGCCGGAACGGCCGGATCGTCTTCACCGCGACGGGCAGCCCGTCGCTGCTTTCCCGCGAGCGCTGGCGGCTCGACGGCCGCGACGTGACGCGGCTCGTCCAGCGCCGCGGCCGGCATGCGACCTTCCGCCCCGGCCACCTCGACGAGGGCGGGCACGAGCTCGCCGTCAGCGCCGGCGGCGGCCTCTTCGGCGCGACCGGACGCGCGCAGCTCGACTTCACGGTCGACCTGACCCCTCCGGCCCTGCTCGTGCCCGGGCCGCTCAAGGTGGCCGCGTGGCACACGCTCCGCGTCGAGGGGCGCACGGACGACGACGCCCGCGTCACGGTCGCGGGCCGGCCCGCCGCCGTCGACGGCGGGCGCTTCGAGGCGCTCCTCCCGGCGCCGCAGCCCCGGGTCGTCACGGTGGTCGCGACCGACCCGGCCGGGAACCGCACCGTGGCAGAGCAGCCGCTCACGGTCGTCCCGCGCCGGCCGCCCGCGCCGATCCGCGCCGTGCACGTGACCGCCGGCGCGTGGGCCGACGCGGAGCTCCGGCGCGGGGTCCTCGCGCTCGTCGCGACCCACCGGGTGAACACGGTCGAGCTCGACCTCAAGGACGAGAGCGGCGTCGCGGGCTGGAACCCGCCCGTGCCGCTCGCGCGCGGGATCGGCGCCGCCCGGCGCATCTACGACCTGCCCGCCGCGGTCCGGCGCCTGCACGCGCTCGGGGCGCGCGTCGTCGGCCGGCTCGTGTGCTTCCGCGACCCGATCCTCGCCGACGCCGCGTGGCGCGGCGGCCGCCGCGACGAGGTCGTGCAGACGCCCTCGGGCGGCAGGTACGCGACCTACGGCGGCTTCACGAACCCGGCGAGCCCGGCGGTGCGCGCCTACAACGTCGCGCTCGCGGTCGCGGCCGCGAGGGCCGGCGTCGACGAGATCCTCTACGACTACGTCCGCCGGCCGGACGGCCCGCGCTCGGCGATGCGCTTCCCGGGCCTCCGCGGCACCCCAGCGCAGGCGGTCGTGGAGCTCCTGCGCGAGACCCGGCTCGCGCTCAGCGCCTACCCGACGCTGCTCGGTGCGTCCGTGTTCGGCGTCGCCGCGACGCGGCCGGACCAGGTCGCGCAGGACGTCCCGGCGATCGCGCGCCAGGTCGACTACGTGGCGCCGCTCCTCTACCCGTCGCACTGGGGCGCCGGGGAGTACGGCGTCGCCGACCCGAACGCCCACCCGTACGAGATCGTGCGGCGCGCGCTCGGCGACTTCGAGCGCGCCGTCGCCGGCACGCCCGCGCGGCTCGTCCCGTGGCTGCAGGACTTCTCCCTCGGCCGCCCCTACGGCCCGGCGCAGGTGCGCGCCCAGATCGCGGCCGCCCGCCGCGACGGGATCGACGAGTTCCTCCTCTGGGACCCGAACGTGACGTACACGGCGGCCGCGCTCGACCCCGACGCGCCGCCGGAGCGGCCGCGGTAGCCGTACGGGCGGGCGCGGGCTACGCGCGCTCGCGCAGGAGCCACTCGGCGAGGAACGGCTCGACGATGCAGTACTCGCCGGCCTCGTTCCGGCCGACGAGCTCCTCCTTGACGAGCGCGCCGAGCGCGCGCTGCACGTGCGAGGCGGACGCGAGGCCGTGCCGGTCGTGGTAGGCCTTCGAGTAGAGCCGCGACGGCTCCGCCGCGAGCGCGAGCATGAGCAGGCGCTGGTTCTCGGTCGCGCGCTCCCACAGCGTCGAGAAGTAGTTGTGCTCGCTGCGGAGCACGTGGGCGAGCGCCGTCTCGACGTCGTCCTCGTGGGCGTAGTGGCCGACCGGCACGAGCTCCCACACCGCGTAGGCGAGCTGCTGCGTGCCGTACGGATGGCCGCCGGTGACGGCGAGCAGGCGTGCGAGCGCGCCGTCCGTGAGGCCCTTGTCGGTGGCGTCGAAGCGCCGCCGCACGAACGGGCCGAACGCGCGCGGCGGGATCAGGCCGAGCTCGAGCCGCTTCGCGCTCCGCCAGAACGGCTCGTTGCGATCGGCGAAGATCTCGTCGAGGACGTGGCGCTTGCTGCCGAGGTAGACGTGCCCGACCTCCGGCTGCGTCTGGAAGACGGCGCGCATCAGGTTCGGGAAGCGGCGGTCGAGCTTCACGACCTCCTGGAACTCGTCGAGCACGAGGACGGCGCGGCGGCCCCGCTCGGCGGCGAGCTCCTGGGGGAGCTCGAGCAGGTTCTCGATCGTCGCGTCGATGTCGCCGCCGCCCGCCCGGCGCGAGGCCTCGAAGCTGAAGCTCACCCCGCCGGTGTCGGCGTCGACCTCGATCGTCGGGCGGACGCGGAGGCCGCGGAACACCGACCGGGCCCGCTCGAGCAGCTCGCCGGAGGGCGACGAGAGGTCCTCGTAGATCGTCTTCGCGAGCGCGCCGGCGAGCCGCTCCTTGGTCGGCGTCCGCATGAGGTCGCAGTAGGCGACGAGGACGCCCCGCTCGGCGGCGAGCCCGGACGCCCGCAGGACGAGCGACGACTTGCCGTAGCGGCGCGGCGCGTAGACGAGCACGTTCTGGCCGTTGCGCATGTCGGCGGCGAGCTCGGCGAGCTCGGCCTCGCGGTCGGCGAAGGCGTCGTCGAGCGCGAGGTCGCCGTAGCGGAAGGGGTTCGTGCCCTCATACACATCGGTATCATACCTGGCGGTATGAAGGCGGTCGGGCGACGCGCCCAGCTCTCGCCCGCGCCGCGGCCTCGCCGGAGCGAGCCACTCGTCCGGCGCCGCGCTTCACCGCGGCACCCGCGCGCGGAAGGTCGCCGTCTGCCCCTTCACCGTCACCCTGACCGTGATCCTGGCGCCCGGCTCGAGCGCGACGTCGTTGCCGTAGTGGTAGTCGGAGATCGGCTCGCCGACGCCGACCATGATCGCGCTCGGCACCTTCATGCTCGTCATCGCGGCGGCGTTCACCACGATCCGCGGCTCGAGGCGGGTGACGACGGCGCCGCTCTTCGTGCAGACGTGCACCTCGAGGTGGAAGACGCGCGTGCCCGGCGCCTTGTCGACCATCGACATCTCGCCGCCGAGCATGATCTCGCCGGTCTTGATGTGGCGGGCCTTGACCTCGGAGGGCAGGTACATCTCCTCCTGCGGGCCGAGCTCGAGCGCCATCCGGTAGGAGGCGGTCGAGGCGACGTTCCCGGTCGAGCACGGCCCCTTGGCGACGCCGTGCGCGGACGCGGAGACGGGGACGGCGCAGGCGACCGCGGCGAGTGCAGGAGCGACAAGGCGAGCGTTCATCTCTACCTCCCGAATCGAAGACGTTTTGCGAGCCCGAGCTCGGCCGCCCGGCGCGGCCCGAGCTCGAGCCAGACGACCGCCGCGAGCACCGCCGCCATGCCCGCCGGGCCCCACGGGCTGACGTGGCTGCGGGCGAACGCGCCCGCCCCGCCGGCGAGCAGCAGGAGCGCGGGCCACGGCGCCCGCCGCCGCAGCGCGACCACGACCGCGAGCACCGCGGCGACCCAGAGCAGGCTGGCGACGAGGTAGAGCGGATGGGCGAGCCCGCTGTGGCTCACGCTCCGGATCAGGCCGGCCGCCGTCTCCCGCTCGCCCGCCGGCAGGTCGTTGGCCTTCCAGACGAACGCGCCGACCGCCACGCCGCCGAACGCGGTGAAGAGGGTGTAGGCGACCGCGAACGGGACCGCGAGGAGGCGTGCCGCCGTCGCGGCGACGCCGTCGACGCCGTCGACGAGCAGCACGATCGTCCACGCGAGCAGGCAGAGCACCACCGTCCAGCCGAGGTGGACGCCGATGAACCGCCACGGGTCGGCTCCGAGGACCAGGTGCGGCGGGTGGAGCAGCGAGGCGACGTACGCGAGCAGCGGACCCCCGAACAGGACGCTCCGGCGCACGTTCACGAGGGTGTCGCGGGTGTCGCCGGGGAGAGGCGGCGGCGACCGCCGCCTACATGTGCTCGCACTCGTCCATCGTCATGCCGGGCATGCCGTCGCCGCCGGAGGTCGTGCCCGTGGGGCCCGTACTCGTGCCGGAGGGGGCGCCGGAGGACTGCGTGCCGGTCGCGCCCGGGGACTGCGTGCCGGTCGAGGGCGACGACGAGCTCGCCGCCGGAGCGCGCGCCTTCAGCATCGTCGCGTGGCTCATGCTGCTGCGGACGGGGTCCCAGACGTGGTACATGCCCGCCTTCACGGTCACCGTGAGCCGCGCCGTCTTCCCGCTCCGGATCGTCGCCGTGCGCTTCGGCTGCAGCCCCGAGCCCATGATCGCGAGGGCGTGCGAGAGCTTGCCCCTGTTGACGACGACGAGCGTCACCTTCCCCGCGGCGAAGGTCGTCGGCGACACCTTCAGCCTGCCGTCGAGGATGGTGACGTCGACCCGCGCGCTGCCCGCCCCGCGCTGGGCGAGCGCGACCCCGCCGAGCCCGAGCGCGAGCACGAGCGTCACCACGACGAGGTGCCACCGACTGCGGACGTGTTGCCTGGCCACTGTCACGCTGCGTGGGGACGCAATACCCCGGGATGGTAAGGGACGGCCCGTCCGGCCGCAAGCGCCCGGAGGCCGTCAGGCGATCTCGATCGTCCGCATCATGCCCGCGAGCTGGTGGTAGAGGTTGTGGCAGTGGATCATCCACGCGCCCGCGTTGTCGGCGACGACGTCGAGGCCGACGACCGCCTGCGGCGGCACGACGACGGTGTCCTTGAGCGGCCCGCCCGGGCCGAGCGAGAAGAAGTGCCCGTGGAGGTGGACCGGGTGCGGCATCGTCGTCCGGTTGCGCACGAGGAAGCGGACGTGCTCGCCCCGCTCGAGCGCGATCGGGTCGGCCTGCGGGAACGCCTGCCCGCCGAGCAGCCAGCGGTAGCGCCTGCGCGCGTCCATCCCGAGGTCGAGCGGCAGCTCGCGCGGCCTGCCGGCCGGGGCCGGCCCCACCGCCTTCAGGTCGGCGTAGGACGGCACGCGGACCGGCGCCGCGGCCGGGGCGGCCGGCGCCGGCGCCGCCGACCGCCTCGCCTCCCGGTAGCGCAGGATCGCCACGGCGCGGCCCCGCTTCCCGAGCGGCCGGGCGAGCAGCCGGTACGCCCCGGGACGCGTCGCGTCGAGGAGCACGTCGGCGCGCTCGCCCATCCCGAGCACGACCCCGTCGGCCTCGACGGGCTCGACCCGCTGGCCGTCGGTCGCGACGAGCGTGAACGGGTGGCCGTCGACCGTGAAGAGGAAGTGCGTGTCGGCGGCCGCGTTCAGGAGCCGCAGGCGGAGACGCTCCCCGCGCGAGACCTCGAGCGCGAACGGGTCGTCCGGCGGCCGGCCGTTGACCAGGAAGAGCGGGTAGACGACGTCGCCGGGGTCGGCGTCGCCGCTCTCGAGCAGGTTCACGAGCGCCGGCAGCGTGCCCGAGGGCGGATCCTCGCCGGCCACCGTGACCGCGTCGCCCGAGACGACGAGCGAGCCGTCGCCGAGGGCGCCGAGGTCGGCGCCGCCGAGGCTCGCGAGACCGCCCATGTCCATGCCCGCCATGCCCTTCGACCCCGACATCGCGCCCGCCCCCTGCATGCCCGGCATCTGCATCCCGTGCAGCCGCAGGTCGCGGAGCGCCTGCGCCGGGGTGCGGCCGAGGCCATCGAGCCAGTCGTCGAGCACGAGCGTCGCCTCGCGGTCGTACGCGAGCTGCTCGTCGCGCGCCTCGACGACGAGCGGCGCGTAGAGGCCGCGGTCGAGCTGCGTGCCGACGTGAGGGTGGAACCAGTAGGTGCCCGCGTCCGGCGGCGCGAACTCGTAGACGAAGGACGAGCCGGGCGCGATCGGCCGCTGCGTCATCCCGGGGACGCCGTCCATCGCGTTCGGGACGCGCACGCCGTGCCAGTGGATCGTGGTCTCCTCCGGAAGGGCGTTCTCGACCCGGACGCGCAGCCGCTCGCCCTGCCTCACGCGGAGCTCGCGCCCGGGAACACCCTCGCCGAACGTCCACGTGGCCACGCGGCGCCGCCCCAGCTCGACCGTCTCCCGCCGCGGGCGCAGGACGACCTCGCCCGGCCCCGCTCCCGCGACGAGCCGCGAGACGCCGTAGCCGCCGAGGCCGGCGGCGAGGGCGAGACCGGCCCCGCCGAGCAGGAGCTCCCGCCTCGTGAAGCGGCGCTCGTCCTCGGAGGTCACCTCGTCCTCGAGAAGCGATGGACGGCCTCGAGCAGCTCGCTCGTCTTCTGCGCCGTCTCCCGCTCGTCGCCGGACGCGAGCGCGCCGGCGACGCAGTGCTTCACGTGCTGGTCGAGGAGCCGGAAGGCGAGCGACTCGAGCGCGGTGTTGACGGCGGCGATCTGCGTGAGGATGTCGATGCAGTAGCGGTCGTCCTCGAGCATCCGCTCGATCCCGCGCACCTGCCCCTCGATCCGGTGCAGCCGCTTGACGAGGGCCTCCTTCTCGTGGGCGTAGCCGTAGCTCACCGGCTCGACTGTACCCGCTCCGGGTATCTGCGGCGGAGCGCGGAGCCGCGCGCGCGCCGCCCGGCCGGCTGCCCGCGGCGGCTGCGGAAGCGGCGCAGGCGCAGGGAGTTGGAGACGACGAAGAGGCTCGAGCAGGCCATCGCCGCGGCTGCGACGACCGGGCTCAGGAGCCCGGCGACCGCGAGCGGGATCGCGGCGACGTTGTAGGCGAACGCCCAGAAGAGGTTGCCCTCGACGGTCCGCAGCGTCCTGCGCGCGAGGCGGATCGCGTCGGCGGCCGCGCGCAGGTCGCCGGACACGAGCGTGAGGTCGCTCGCCTCGATCGCCACGTCGGTGCCCGTCCCGATCGCGAGGCCGAGGTCGGCCTGGGCGAGGGCGGGCGCGTCGTTGACGCCGTCGCCGACCATCGCGACGACCTCGCCCGACTGCTGCAGCCGCCGCACCTCGGCGACCTTCTGCTCGGGGAGCACGTCGGCGAGCACGCGCTCGATCCCGACGGCGGCGGCGACGGCGCGGGCGGTGAGCTCGTTGTCGCCGGTGAGCAGCACCGGCGTGAGCCCGAGCCGTCTCAGCTCCTCGACCGCCTCGCGGCTCGTGGGCTTGACGGCGTCCGCGACGACGAGCAGCCCCCGCGGGCGGCCGTCCCATCCGGCCGCGACGACGGTCCTCCCGAGGCGTTCGGCCTCGTCGCGGGCGCGGGCGAGCTCGTCCGGGAGCGCCATGCCGGCCTCGGCGAGGAGCGCCGGGCGGCCGACGACGACGGCGCGGCCCTCGACGACGGCCCGGATACCCAGGCCGGCGAGGCTCTCGAACGAATCGACCGGCGGGAGCGCGCCGAGCTCCTCGCGGGCGCGCTCGGCGATCGCGCGCGCGACCGGGTGCTCGCTCGCGTCCTCGGCGGCGCCGGCGAGGCGGAGCACGTCGTCGCGTACGGCGCCCGCCGCCGGGACGACGTCCGCGAGCCGCATCCTGCCCTCGGTCACCGTCCCCGTCTTGTCGAGCAGGATCGTCGTGGCGCGGCGGGTCCGCTCGAGCACCTCCGGCCCTCTGAGCAGGAGCCCGAGCTGCGCCCCGCGGCCGGTTCCGACCAGGAGCGCGGTCGGCGTCGCGAGCCCGAGCGCGCACGGGCAGGCGATGATCAGCACCGCCACCGAGGCGGTGAACGCGTCGGCCCCGTCGCCGGTGAGCAGGAGCCAGCCGGCGAGGGTCGCGAGCGAGAGGGCCGCGACCGCCGGGACGAACACGGCGGAGACCCGGTCCGCGAGCCGCTGGATCGGCGCCTTCCCCGCCTGCGCCTCCGCCACGAGCCGCGCGATGCGGGCGAGCGCCGTCTCCGCGCCGACGCGGGTGGCGCGCACGACGAGCCGGCCGGAGCTCGAGATCGTGGCGCCCGCCACCTCGGCGCCCGGCCCGACCTCGACCGGGACCGGCTCGCCCGTCAGCATCGACCGGTCGACCGCCGAGGCGCCCTCGACGACGACGCCGTCGGTGGCGATCTTCTCGCCCGGCCGCACGACGAAGAGGTCTCCGACCTCGAGCTCGGCGGCCGGGACGACCACCTCGCGGCCGTCGCGCAGCACCCTCGCGTCCTTCGCTCCCAGCTCGAGCAGCGCGCGGATCGCCTCGCCCGACCGGCGCCTCGCCCGCGCCTCGAGGAAGCGCCCGAGCAGGATCAGGGTGGTGATCGCCCCGGCGACCTCGAAGTACGTGTCGCCTGCCGGGAAGAAGACGAGCACGGCGAGCGACCACCCCCAGGCCGCGAGCGTCCCGAGCGAGATCAGCGTGTCCATCGTCGCCGCGCCGTGGCGCAGGTTGACCGCCGCCGCGCGGTGGAACCGGAACCCGCTCCACGCCACGACCGGCGTCGCCAGCGCGAGCGCGAGCCACTCCCAGCCCCGGAAGCGCAGGGGCGGGATCATCGCGAGCGCCGCGAGCGGCACCGTCAACGCCGCCGCGGCCGCCAGGCGGCTCCGCAGCCCCGCGTCCGGCGCGCCGGCGGCGCCCTCGGAGGGCAGCGCGGCGCCGTACCCGGCCGCCTCCACCGCGCGGATCAGGTCGGCGACCGCGACGCGCGCGGGGTCGTAGCGGACGGTCGCCGTCTCGGCGGCGAGGTTGACGGCCGCCTCCTCGACGCCGTCGAGCCGGCCCAGCTTGCGCTCGATCCTCGCCGCGCACGAGGCGCAGGTCATCCCCTCGAGCTCGAGCCGCACCCGCTCCGGAGCGCCGGTCGCGGCCGCCATCAGGCCGCCTCGTACCCGGCCTCTTCGATCGCCGACCGCAGGCGCCCGTCGTCGAGCCCCTCCCCCTCGACCACGACGAGCTTCGAGTCCAGGTCGACGTCCACCGAGGTCACGCCCGGCACGGCCGCGAGCTCCCCGGCGACCGCGGCCTTGCAGTGGCCGCAGTGCATGCCGGGGACGGTGTAGGTGATCGTCTCGCCCATCGGTCTCCTCCGCGGCAGCTCCTTCCCAGCATACCTCTTGGGGGTATGACTGTCGAGCGGAGCGGTCACCGGCGCCGCGTCGCGAGGCGCGGCGCGGACGGCGACCCGCCTCGAGCCGGCCGGGGGTTCGCGGGCGCGATGGGGGTTGCGGCACGGACACGCGTCCCTCCACCCCTGTTCGAGACCGTCTGCGGGAACGGCTGCCAGCAGCTACGCGATCAGCCGGTAGACCTGGAAGACCTCGGCGTACTCGCGGTTGACGTTGATCCCGTGGGTGCGGGCGAGGTTCCAGAGGTACTCGGGGTTCGCGTAGCGGCGGTGCTGCTGCGAGGCGTAGCGCGCGAGCGCGGCCTCCTTGCGCTCCACGTGCCGGCGCTCGAGCGAGACGTAGGCCTGGTAGGCGAAGTCGAGGTTGTTCCAGGGGATCTCGTACCCGAGGATCGTGGTGCGCTTGAACGCGCGCAGGCCCTCGGCCGCGACGGTCTGGTGGTCCTGGTGGATGTCGTGGAGCGAGGGCTGGAAGACGACGTCGGGCTCCCACTCGCTCCAGAGCTCGATCAGGAGCTCGAGGATCTCCTGGCGGCGGTCGGGGAACGTGCGGACGTCGAAGTCGTGCACCGTGAGGTTCGCCTCGGGGATCCCGAGCTCGGCGGTCGCCTCGCGCACCTCGCGGGCGAGCGTGTCGGGCGGGAACCCGTCCGGCAGCGAGCGGGTCGCGATCGAGAACGCGACGTAGCGGACCTCGGCCCCCTCCTCGACGAGGCGCGCCATCGTGGCGCCGCAGCCGAACTCGCCGTCGTCGGTGTGCGGGGCGAGCACGAGCGCGCGCTTCCAGCCGGGCGTCACCCGGCGACCTCCGCGCGCGCGGCGACCGCCGACAGCGCGAGCGCGACCCAGAAGAGCGGGTCCTCGAAGAGCGCGTCGTAGAAGAGGCTGTGCACCGCGATCGCGACCAAGGCTAGTCCGAGCGCGAGACGCGCCCGGCCGGTGGCGGTCCGCACCGGGTTGCGCCGGAACGGCAGCACGAGCGCGGCGGCGAGGAGCCAGGCGAGGAGCGCGAGCCCGGGGATCCCCGTCTCGGCGGCGACCGTGATCGGCGTGTCGTGCGAGGCGGCCGCCTTCGGCTCCTTCCCGCGCAGGTGCGTCTGCTTCGCGTACGCCCGGCGGAAGCCGCCGGTGCCGACCCCCACGACCGGGTGGCGGGCCACGATCTCGAGGCCGTTCGAGACGAGCTTCGAGCGCCCGCCCGTCGCGTGCGAGAGCCCCGCCTTGCCGAGGATCCGGTGGCGCGCCTGCGGCACGCCGAGCGACACCGCGAGCAGGGCGCCGACCGCGAGCGCGATCGGCAGGATCGAGCGGCGCCGCCAGAGCGCGGCGAGCGCGACGACGGCGCCGGCGCCGAGCGCCGCGAAGCTCGACTGCGAGAAGCTCGGCACGAGCCCCACCCACGTGACCGCCACCAGCGCGAGGGCCGCCCACGCGGCGACGCGGCCGCCGAAGAGCACGAGCACGAGCCCGGCGAGGAGCGCCACCACGAGGAAGCGGCCGTAGATCGACGGGTCGTAGAAGACCGAGTTGACGCGGTAGAACCAGCTGCTCGTCGCGTACGCGTTGTCGACGATCACCTTCGGGTTCCAGAAGAGGTTCCTCGTCGAGTACTGCCAGATCCCGATCACGGCGAACGCGAACGCCATCCCGGCGAGCTGGACGTACAGCGTGCCGGCCCAGCCGGTGCTCCACGGGATCCGCGCGAGCGAGACCGCGACGAGCGCGAACGGCAACACGTAGAAGAGGAGGTAGATCGCCCCCTGCCGGCGGTCCTGCGACCAGAGGAACGCGACGCCGCTCCACGCGACGAAGAGGGCGACGGGCCAGGCGAGCGGGCCGAGCTCGCGGACGCGCTGCTCGCCGCGCAGGAGCTGCCACGCGAGCGCCAGCGCGGCGCCCGCGACGACCACGTACATCGGGAGCAGCAGGTTCGCGGTCGTGTCGCCGACCGAGACCGGGATCCGCGCCGGCGCGAACCCGAGCACGGCGACCGCCAGCAGCCACGGCATTCGCGCGAAGGCCCAGGCGAGCGCGACGGCGAGCGCCGCGCCCGCGGCCGCGGCCGCGGCGTAGGCCCGGTGGTGGTCGGCCGGGGCGAGCCAGAGCGCGAGCGTCGCGCAGCCCAGGGCCCACGCGAGCAGCCCCGCGGCGCGCGCGGGCCGGCTGCCGCCGAGGACGAGCGCCGCGACGCCGAGGGCGCCGACGGCGCCTCCGGCACGCGCCAGCTCGGCCGTCAACCCACCACCACGAGCGCCTTCGCCGCGTGCCCCTTCGCCGTGACGTAGAGCCGGTAGACGCCGCGCTTCGCCGGCGCGCGCAGCCTCAGCGTGCCCGGCCGCGCGCTGCCCCGGGCGCGGGCGAACAGCCAGTCGACGCGCGCGGCGTCGGCGAGCACGAGCACGGCGAACCGCGCCCTGGGCCGGACGAGGATCCGCGTGCGCCCGAGCGCGACGTAGCGGATCGTCACGACGGCGAACGGGAACGGCTTCGCGCGGTTCCCGGCGGCGTCCTGCGCCGAGATCTCGAGCACGTGGTTGCCGGGCCGCGCCGGCCGCCCGCCGATCCGCCCGTTCCAGACGAGCCGGCCGGAGAGCGGCTTGCGGTACGTGAACGCGACCCGCCGGCCGTCCACGAGCAGGATCCCGTGCGCCGGCTCGCTGACCGTGTAGCGGACGCGGAACACGTCGTTGCGCCCGTCGCCGTCGGGCGAGATGTGCGTGTAGACGCGGTGCGGGCTGCGCACGACCGGCGGCCTCGTGTCGAGCACGATCGTGTTCGGGAGCCTGATCGTCCGGTGCTCGCCCGCCAGGTGGACGACGGGACGGTAGTCGCCGTCGGGGAGGGTGAGGCCGCGGTCGTCGATCCCGTCGAACTCGAGCCCGACCGGGCCGGCGCGGAGCTCGCGCCCCTCCACGAGCGTGCGGACACGCTCCCCGTCGCGCTCGATCCAGACGGTCAGGCGCTCCCGCTTGCGCAGCCGGAAGTCGATCCGCGCGACGTCCGTGGGGCAGTTGCAGTCGGGCGAGAAGACCTTGTCGACGTGCGTGCGGAAGATCGGCGCGAGCTCGGTCTTCGCGCCCTGGGTCAGGGCGAACGCGCCCGCGGTCGCCGCGAGCAGGGCCACGCAGAACGCGGTCGAGAGCTCCCGGGCCACGCCCGGGCGATTCTACGCCGGGTCCTGCGCCGCGACCCGCCGCACGAGCAGCGACCGCACCCACCAGGCGGCGAGCGCGGCCGCCAGGAGCCCGACGGCGATCGCGATCACGAGCGAGGCCCGCGGCAGCTCGACGATCTTGATCCCCGAGAGCACGAGGACGATCCCGAAGACGACCCGCAGGGCCCGGTCGGGCACCCTGATCGAGAGCTGCGAGCCGACCAGCACCCCGGGGATCGAGCCGACGAGGAGCCACGCCATCGCGTGCGTGTCGACGTCGCCGTGCGCGAGGTGCGAGATGCCCGCGACCCAGAGGAGCGCCGCGGCGTGCGACATGTCGGTGCCGACGATCTTCTGCGCCGTCAGGGGGTAGACGAGCAGCATCGCGAGCCCGAAGAACGTGCCGGAGCCGACCGACGTCAGCCCGACGACGAAGCCGCAGCTCGCCCCGATCGCGACCGCGACCGCCCGGTCGCGGCGGGCGAGCAGGAACGGCGCGTCGTCGCCGTGGCCGTGCAGGAACGTCTTCACGAGCCAGCCCGCGCCGCCGGCGACGAGCGCGCCGCCGACGATCCGCTGCAGCGTGTCCATGCTCCCGTCGCCGAAGCTGTTCGCCACCTCGACCCCGGCGAGCGAGAGCGGGGCCGAGCCGGCGAGCATCCAGAGCGCGAGCCGCGCGTGCACCGTCCCGAGCATCCGGTGGCGCACCGCGCCGAACGACTTGAAGACCGCGCCGTGGAGGATGTCGGTGCCGACCGCCGCCTTCGCGTCGAAGCCGAAGAGCAGGATCAGGATCGGCGTCATCAGCGAGCCGCCGCCCATGCCCGTCAACCCGACGAGGACGCCGACGAGCAGGCCGGCGAGGCTGAGCTCCCAGCTCATGCCGGCCGGGGCGGGATCGGGCAGGAGACGAAGGGCCTGCCGGTGAGGCGGCAGCCGAGCTTGAACGCCTCGCAGCCGGTGCAGAAGCCGGTGACCGCGGCGAGGAGCGCGAGCGCGGCGACGAGCGACGCCAGCACGGCGCCCGGGACGTCCGCCCCGAGGCCGTAGCAGGCGGAGGCGGCGGCGAGGAAGACGAAGCCGACGACGTTCGCCGCCCGCGGCGGGCGCGAGTCCTCGAGCGGCCCCTCGCCGAGGAGCGGCTGCACGAGCGCGAAGTACGCGACGCAGGTGAGGCAGAAGCGGCGGCCGAGCAGGAGCCCCGAGGCGAGGTTCGCGGCGAGCGCCGCGAGGAGCCACCACCAGCCGGTCGCGACCGCGAGCACGGCGACCGAGCCGAGCACCGCCTGGTTGAAGCGCGGGGCGCGCGAGTCGATCACCGCCGTGTCGCGGTACGGGTCGACCGTGGGCGGGCGGCGGGTCACGACGCCTCCCGCACCATCCCGGCGGCGACGGTGTCGTTCGTCGCCTCGTCGATCAGGATGAACGCGCCGGTGGCCGGGTTGCGGGCGTACGGGTCGAGCGCGAGCGGCTCGGCGAGCCGCAGGCGCACGACCGCGAGGTCGTTCAGCTCCAGCCGCTCGGGCGCGGGCCGGTCCTCGAGCGTGTCCATGTCGACCGCCGAGACGAGCTCCTCGACGAGCGCGCGCGCGTTCCGCGTCGTGTGCTTGACGGCGAGACGGGCACCGGGCTCGAGCGGTCGCTCGCTCATCCAGCACAGGCTCGCGGTCAGCTCGCGCGCGACCGCGGGAGGTCGGTCCGGGTCGGCGAGCATGTCGCCGCGCGAGACGTCGAGGTCGTCCTCGAGCAGGATCGTCGCCGACTGCGGCGGCACGGCCGCCTCGAGCGGGCCGTCGAACGTCTCGACGGCGGCGACGCGCGTCCGCAGGCCGGACGGGAGCACGACGACCTCGTCGCCGGCGCGCCACACGCCACCCGCCACCTGGCCCGCGTAGCCCCGGTAGTCGTGGTGCTCCTCGGTCATCGGGCGGATCACCCACTGCACCGGGAAGCGGCGGTCGTCGAGGTTGCGGTCGCCGGCGATCTCGACGGTCTCGAGGTGCTCGAGCAGCGCCGGCCCCTCGTACCAGGGCATCGAGCCGGTCCGCTCGACGACGTTGTCGCCGCGGAGGGCGGAGACCGGGATCACGTGGAGGTCGTGCAGGCCGAGGCGCGCGGCGAGCGCGCGCAGGTCGGCCTCGATCTCCGCGAAGCGCACCGCGTCGAAGCCGACGAGGTCCATCTTGTTGACAGCGAAGGTGACGTGCGGGATCGCCAGCATCGAGGCGATGTAGCTGTGCCGGCGCGTCTGCTCGATCACGCCCTTGCGCGCGTCGACGAGGATCACGGCGACCTCCGCGGTCGAGGCGCCCGTGACCATGTTGCGGGTGTACTGCACGTGGCCGGGCGCGTCGGCGAGCTGGAAGCGCCGGCGCGGGGTCACGAACGAGCGGTAGGCGACGTCGATCGTGATCCCCTGCTCGCGCTCGGCGCGCAGCCCGTCGGTGAGGAGCGCGAGGTCGACGTAGTCGTGGCCGCGCCGGCGCGAGGCGTCCTCGATGTGCTCGAGCTGGTCGACCATGATCTGCTTCGTGTCGTAGAGCAGACGGCCGATCAGCGTCGACTTGCCGTCGTCGACCGAGCCGGCGGTGACGAGGCGGAGCAGCTCCGCCTGCGCGAGCTCCCTAGAAATAGCCAACGCGCTTGCGGTCCTCCATCGCCGCCTCGGTGACGCGGTCGTCGGCGCGCGTCTCGCCGCGCTCGGTCACGTTCGTCGTCGCGATCTCCCCCACGACCTCCTCGAGCGTGCGCGCCTGCGAGAGCACGCCGCCCGTGCAGCTCATGTCCCCGACGGTGCGGAAGCGCACCGTCGCCGTGAACGGCACCTCGTCGGGGTAGCGCTCGACGTACGGGCTGACGGCGTAGAGCATGCCGTCGCGCCGGAAGACGTCGCGCTCGTGCGCGAAGTAGATCGGGGGCAGCTCGAGCCCCTCGCGTGCGACGTACTGCCAGACGTCCAGCTCGGTCCAGTTCGAGATCGGGAAGACGCGGATGTGCTCGCCCTTGCGGATCCGCGCGTTGTAGAGGTTCCAGAGCTCGGGGCGCTGCGCCCGCGGGTTCCACTGGCCGAAGTCGTCGCGGAAGCTGAAGATGCGCTCCTTCGCGCGGGCGCGCTCCTCGTCGCGGCGGGCGCCGCCCATCGCGGCGTCGAAGCCGTGCTCGGCGATCGCGTCGAGGAGCGTGGTCGTCTGCAGCCGGTTGCGCGAGGCGCGCGGGCCCGTCTCCTCGACCACGCGGCCCCTGTCGATCGACTCCTGCACGCTCGCGACGACGAGGCGCTCGCCGAGCTCGGCGACGCGGCGGTCGCGGAACTCGATCACCTCCGGGAAGTTGTGGCCCGTGTCGACGTGCAGCACCGGGAACGGGAAGCGCCCGGGCCGGAACGCCTTCTCCGCGAGCCGCAGCAGCACGATCGAGTCCTTCCCGCCGGAGAAGAGGAGCACCGGCCGCTCGCGCTCGGCCGCGACCTCGCGCATGACGTGCACGGCCTCGGCCTCGAGCTCGTCGAGGTGCGAGAGCGTGAACGGGCGAGCGAGGCGTCTCATGCGGTCACCCGGTCCGGGAGGAGGCCGAGCGCCTCGAGCTTCGCGAGCACGATCGCGGCCGACTCCTCCGGGCTGCGGCCCTCGGTCCGCAGGCGCAGGTCTGGGCTTCGCGGCTCCTCGTACGGGTCGTCGACGCCGGTGAACCCCTCGATCTCGCCGGAGCGCGCCATCGCATAGAGGCCCTTCGGGTCGCGCCGCTCGCACTCCTCGAGCGACGTCGCGACGTGCACGAGCACGAACGCCCCGTGCTCCTCGACGAGCGCGCGCGCCCGCCGCCTCGCCTCCTCGTACGGCGAGATCGCCGACACGACCACGGCGGCCCCGGCGCGCGCGAGCCGCGAGGCGACCCAGCCGATCCGCTCGATGTTCGTGTCGCGGTCCGCCTTCGAGAAGCCGAGTCCCTTCGAGAGGTGCGTGCGCACGACGTCGCCGTCGAGCCGCTCGACGAGGACGCCGCGCTCCTCCATCCGGTCGGCGACGATCGCGCCCACGGTGGACTTGCCGGCGGCCGAGAGGCCGGTGAGCCACACGACGAAGCCGCTCATGACCTCGCCGGGTGCAGGCCGCACTCGGTCTTCGCGAGCCCCGCCCAGCGACCCTCGCGGCCGGAGCCCGGACGGGTGCAGTGGGTGCAGCCGATCGAGGCGTAGCCGCGGTCGTGGAGCTCGTTGTAGGGGAGGCCGCGCTCGCGGACGTAGGCCCAGCAGTCGCCGTCCGTCCAATCGGCGAGCGGGTTCGCCTTCCAGAGCTCGTGCCCCTCGTCCCAGCCGACCTTCGGCGCGCCCGCGCGCGTCGGCGACTGGTCGCGGCGCAGGCCGGTGATCCAGGCGTCCAGCCCGGCGAGCGCGCGGCCGAGCGGCTCGACCTTCCGGATCGAGCAGCAGAGCTCGGGGTTCCGCTTCCAGAGCTCGTCGCCGTGGACGGCCGCCTGACGGCCGAGCGACGGGCCCTCGAAGACCTCGACGCGCGTCCGGTAGCGGCGCTCGACCTCGCGCCAGACGGCGTAGGTCTCGGGGAAGAGCACGTGCGTGTCGAGCGCGAACACCCGCGCCTTCGGGTCGAGCGCGAAGAGCATGTCGAGCAGGACCGCCTCCTCCTTCTGGAAGGAGCAGGCGAGCGAGACGCGGCCGGGGAACGCGTCGAGGAGCGCCTCGACGATCCGCTCGGCCGGCAGCGCCTCCCAGTCGAGCTCAGGAAGCTGCGGCCGGCTCGCCACCGAGGAGCACCTCCTTCAGCGTGTCGCCGCGCAGCCCGAGCCGGAGCGTCTCGAGCGCGATCACCTCCTCGGGCGGGATGTTCCCGAGGTTCACGTTCGGGCCGAAGTGCTTCACGAACCACGCCTGGTGCGCCTTCGTCGGCGCCTCCCAGATCAGGTCGTGGAAGTCGATCGAGTGCTCGATCTCGTCGACGAGGCCGGTGCGGAGCTCGCCGGTGGGCCGGTAGATGCCGGCGGTTCCGCCCTCGCGCCCCTCGGCGATCACCTTCCACGCGCCCGCGTCGAGCTCCTCGCGCATCCACTGCACCCAGAGGTACGGCGCGATGTTCACCTCGGCGTCCTTCGAGCCGACCTCGGAGAGCACGACGAAGTCCCGGGCGAACTCGGAGATCAGCTCCAGCTTGCGGTCGCGGGGGATCTCGACCGTGCCGTCCGAGATCTCGACGTGCGAGAAGCGGTAGTCGCGCAGCCACGTCTTGAACTCGTCGAGCTTGTCGCGGGCGTAGACGGCCTCGAACAGCGTCCCGCCGCAGACGACAGGCGTGTCGAACGAGCGGTAGAGCGCGATCTTCTTCTCCAGGTTGTTCGTCACGTAGCCGGTGCCCCAGCCGAGCTTGACGACGTCGACGAAGACGCCGGCGGTGTCGAAGAGACCCTCGATCTCGCGCAGGTTGAGGCCCTTGTCGATCACGTGCGTGAGGCCCGCGGCGCGCGGCTTGCCGGGCCGCTCGGGCAAGTCGAGGAAGCCGTCGCTAGAGGCGGGCATGGAGCTCCTCCAGCTTGCGGCGGGCGGCCTCCTGCACGTCGTGGTAGAGCGAGTTGCCGTGCGCGTCGATGCCGACCGTGAGCGGGCCGAAGTCCTTCACCCGGAAGCGCCAGAGGCACTCCGGCATCAGCTCCTCCCAGGCGACCTCCTCGATCTCCTCGATCTGCGTCGTCTCGAGCGCCGCCGCGCCCCCGACGATCGCGAGGTAGACCATCCCGAGCCGCCGCATCGGCTCGATCGCCTCGTCCGGGAAGCCGCCCTTGCCGCAGATCGCGCGGACGCCGTAGCGCTCGCCGAGCGGCTCGGTGAAGCGCACCATCCGCGCCGACGTCGTGGTGCCGATGCAGAGCTTCTCGTAGCGGCCGGGGCCGACCTTGCGCACGTTCGGCGCCGTGTGGAGGAGGAACGCGCCGCGCAGGTCCATCGGCGGCTCCTCGCCCTGGTCGAAGATGCGGATCTGCGTCCGGTCGCGGATGCCGAGGATGTGCCCCTGCACGACCACCTCGTCGCCGGCCCGCAGCTTCAGGATCTCGCCCGCGTCCGTGACCGGAAAGGTCAGCTCATGCACGGCCACGGTCAGGCCTCCCGGTCGTAGTCGACCGTGCCGTCGGGGGCGACGTGCGCGCTCGCGCGCCGCGCGGCCCAGCACTGGTAGTTGACGGCGACGGGGTTGAGGGTCATGTGCGTGTCGGCGTGCTCGACGTGGCAGTTGAGCACGGTCACGTCGCCGCCGAGCCCCATCGGCCCGATCCCGGTCTCGTTCAGGAGCTCGAAGAGCTCGTCCTCGAGCCGCGCGACGACCGGGTCGGGGTTGCGCGTGCCGATCGGCCGCATGATCGCCTCCTTCGCGAGGTGCATCGCGTAGTCGGCCGAGCCGCCGATCCCGACGCCCACGATCCCGGGCGGGCAGGGCTTGCCGCCGGCGCCCACGATCGACTCGAGCACGAACTGCTTGATCCCCTTCACGCCGTCGGCGGGGACGCACATCTTCAGGAAGCTCATGTTCTCGGAGCCGGAGCCCTTCGGGACGCACTTGACGTCGAGCCCGTCCCAGTCCGCGACGAACTCCCAGTGCACGATCGGCAGGCGGTAGCCGACGTTCGGCCCGGTGTTCTCGCGCGTGATCGTGTGCACCGCGTTCGCGCGCAGCGGGTGGTCGAGCGTCGCGCGCGCGGTGCCGTCGCGCAGCGCCTCGTAGATCCGTGCCGGGTGGAGCGGGAACCCCTCGCCGACGCGGCAGTGGTAGACGGCGATGCCGGTGTCCTGGCAGACGAGGTTCCGCTCGCTGTCGGCGACGTTGACGTTGCGGTGGATCGTCTCGAGCACGCGCTTGCCCGTCACGGACGTCTCGCGCGCCCGCGCCGCGTCGAGCGCGTCGCGAAGATCCTGCGGAATGTCCTTCAGCGCCCAGACGTAGAGGTGCGCCGCGGCGTCCTCAACCGTCCGCTGCAGGCCGGTGATGGTGTCGGTGCTCATGCGCTCGCTTTCCCGGCGGCGGCCCTGCCGGCGCGGCGGCCGAAGACGACGCACTCGAGCAGGCTGTTCCCCATCATGCGGTTCCGGCCGTGCGTCCCGCCGGCGATCTCGCCGCAGGCGTAGACGCCCTCGAGGGTCGTCTCGGCGTCCGTGCCGATCACGAGGCCGCCGTTCTGGTAGTGGAGGACTGGGTAGGTGAGGATCTTCTCGGCGAGCGGGTCGATTCCCGCCGCACGGTAGCGGCGGAGCATGTACGGCAGCGAGACCTCGGCGTCCGCCTCGGGGATGCGCGTCGTGTCGAGCCACACCGCCGGCCGGCCGTCGGGCGTCTCGACGCCGCGGCCCGCCTCCACCTCGTCGAAGATCGCCTGCGACACGGCGTCGCGCGGGCCGAGCGAGTCGGTGAACTCCTCGCCCTCCGCGTTCAGGAGCACGGCGCCGTACGCACGCGTCGTCTCGGGGATCGAGTATCCCTGCATGTTGGGCGGCCAGGCGCCGCCGTTCGGGTGGTACTGGAGCGCGTCGAGGTCGCGCGCCTCCGCGCCGAGCTCGAGCGCGATCCGCGTCACCTCGCCCGTCGCGCCGGGGTGGTTCGTGGAGAGCTCCCCGCGCGCCTGCGCCTCCGCGAAGCAGCGCCCGCCGGCCGCGAGCACGACGGTCGAGGCGTCGATCGCGCGCTCGCCGCAGGTCGCGCGCCACCCGTTTCCGCGCGGCTCGAGCGCGCGGAGCGGGGCATGCTCGAACGAGGTCCCGCTCCCGGCGGCCCACGCCGCGCGCAGGGCCTTCGTGATCGCGTGCCCGGTGCGGTCGCCGACCTGGAGCAGGCGCCGGCGCGACGCGCCGCCGCAGCGGGCCAGGCGGTAGCCCCCGTTCTCGCGCGTGAAGGCGACGCCGAGCTCCTCCAGCCAGTGGATCGCCGACTGCGCCTCGCCCGTGAGCACGCCGACGAGGCGCATGTCGGCCGTCTCGTGGCTCGAGCGCCAGACGTCCTCGGCGTGCCGGTCGGGCGAGTCGTCCTCGCCGAAGGCCGCCTGGATCCCGCCCTGCGCCTTCGCGGAGTTGCACGACTGGAGCGAGCCCTTCGCGGCGACCGCGACCCGCGCCCCCGCCCGCTCGGCGGAGACGGCGGCGGCGAGGCCGGAGGCCCCGCTCCCGACCACGAGGACGTCGAAGCCGGCCGGAGCGACCACGGACGGCACCCTAGCACACTTCCCCTAATCGCACAGATTAGTCCTCGTTATCAGTAGATCGAGCGCAGGAGCTGCTCGAGCTCCGCCGCCGTCGCCGGCCGGGGCATGTTGGCGTTCCCCCGCCGCCCGGCCGCCGCGGCCGCGAGCGCCGGCAGCTCGCCCTCCGGCACGCCGAGGTCGCGGAGCCGCCCGAAGTCGCCGAGGCCGGCGAGGGCCTCGACCGTCCGGCCGCCGAGCGCCGTGCGGAAGCGCTCGACCGCCTCCGGCGCCTGCTCCGCCGCGAAGCGGAGCGCGGGCGGCAGGCAGAGCGCGTTCATCGTCCCGTGCGGCAGGCCGTAGCGCCCCCCGAGGGCCTGCGCGAGCGCGTGGCCGACGCCGAGCCCGGCGAGGGCGAGCGCCTCGCCCGCTGCGGCGGCCCCGCGCAGGAGGAGACTCCGCGGGCCGCGGTCGGCCGGCCGCTCGACGACGGCGGGCAGCCACTCGCCGATCAGCGCCGCGCCCTCGAGCGCGCGCCGGTCGGCGGCCGCGTTCCGGCCGGTGACGTAGAGCGCCTCCGCGCAGTGGGCGAGCGCGTTCAGCGCCGTCCCCACCGTCTCCGCGCGCGGCAGGCCGAGCGTCAGCTCGACGTCGTAGACGATCGCGGCGAGGCTGGCGCCCCCGCCGCCGCCGAGCATGAGCCGCTCGGGCGAGCGGATCCCGAACCCCGGCGTCCACTCCGCGCCCGAGTACGTGGTCGGCACCGACACGAGCGGCAGCCCCGTCTGCGACGAGGCGTTCTTCGCGGTGTCGATCGCCGAGCCGCCGCCCATCGCGAGCAGCGAGTCGGCCTCCTCGGGCACCTCGATCCCGGGCGACGGCACCTCCGGCCAGCGGCCGCACACGGGCACGTCGAGCCGCCAGCGCGGGCTCGCCACCAGGAACGGCCGCTCGAGCCCGAGCTCCTCGAGCACGCCGCGCAGCTCGGTCAGCGACCAGCGGACGATCACGCGAGGTGCTCGCGGGCGAAGTCGAGGAAGGCGCGGGCGGCCCGCGTCTCCGCGCGGCCGGTCGCGCGCACGAGGAACACGTCCCGCTCGAGCTCGAGCCCCCTCACCCGCGCCTCCGCGAGCGTCCCCGCCGCCAGGTCGGCCTCGACCGAGCGCCGCGAGATGAAGGTGACGCCGTGGCCGGCCCGGACGGCGCTCAGCACCGACTCCTGCAGGCCGAGCTCGAGGCGCACCCCGAGGTCGCGCAGACGGCGCCCGCCGCGCCGGAGCTCGTCCTCGAGGAGCTGGCGCACGCCGGCGCCCTCCTGCATCGCGATCAGCCCCTCGCCGCCGAGCGCCTCGAGGTCGACCGTCCTGCCGGCGAAGCGGTGCCCGGGCGGGCACACGAGCACGACCGGGTCGCGGAAGAGCGGCTCGAAGACGACGCCGCGGTGCCTGCGCGCCGCGCCGACCACGCCGAGCTCGAGCTCGCGCGCCGCGACGCGCTCGACGATCGTCTGCGTGTCGAAGACCCAGAGCGTCACGTGGAGGTCCGGGTGGAGCGCCGCGAAGCGGCAGAGGAGCTGCGAGATCACGATCCCGCCGGGCCCGGTCGAGGCGCCGAGCTCGAGCCGGCCGCTCAGCTCCTCGCGGCCCTCGAGCGCGACCTCGGCGACCACCTGCTCCTCGAGCGCGAGCAGCCGCTGCGCGCCGCGGTAGAGGCGCAGGCCCGCCTCGGTCGGCTCGACGCGGCGCCCCGAGCGGTCGAGCAGCTGCGTCCCGAGGCGCTTCTCGAGCGCCCGCACCTGGAGGCTCACCGCCGGCTGGGTGACCCCGAGCCGCTCCGCCGCCTGCGAGAAGCTCCGCCGCTCGACGACGGCGCAGAAGGCGGCGAGCTGGCGCGTGTCCATAAGGCCAGCTTATACTTCGGGACGGCTCTACGATCGGCGGGTGGCTGCACGCCTCGAGGACACGCTCGTCGGCGGCTACACCCGCCTCGCAGCCGAGACGCCGCGGCGCCGGATCGACGTCGAGCTGCGGATCCTCGACGTCGCCTTCGCCGCGCTCTTCCTGCTCGCGCTCGCGCCGCTCGCCGCCGCCATCGCGCTCGCGATCGTGCTCTCCGACGGCCGCCCGGTGCTCTACCGCGGCGAGCGCGTGGGCCGCCACGGCCGCTTCTTCACGATCCTCAAGTTCCGGACGCTGCACCCGGACGCGGAGTCGCGCCTCGGGCCGTACCTCGGCGCCGAGCTCGTCCGCCGCACGGAGGCCGAGTACACGCGGCTCGGGCGCTGGCTGAAGGCGTCGCAGCTCGACGAGATCCCGCAGCTCTGGAACGTCCTCCGCGGCGACATGTCGTTCGTCGGGCCGCGGCCGATCAGGCCGCGCTTCTTCGCCGAGCTCGCGCACGAGCTGCCGGCGTACTGGCAGCGGCTCGTGGTGCGGCCCGGCCTCACCGGCTTCGCCCAGGTGCGCCGCGGCTACGAGACGTCGATGGCCGAGAAGCTCGCGCACGACCTCGAGTGGATCGCCGACCGCTCCGTGCCGCTCTACCTGCGCACGCTCGTCTCGACCGGGCTGCGGGTGCTGCGGCAGGCCGTCCGCGGCCAGGGCCGCGCATAGACTCGGCCCCGGTGGCCCACTGATGTGCGGGATCTGCGGGATCGTCTCGGCGCGCGGCGCCGTCGACCGCGACCGCCTCGCGGCGATGTCCGCGGCGCTCGCGCACCGCGGCCCCGACTCGGAGGGCACGTTCGCCGAGGGAGGCGCCGGTCTCGCCGCGCGACGGCTCGCGATCATCGACCTCGCCGGCGGCGACCAGCCGATCGCGAACGAGGACGGGACGTGCACGGTCGTCCAGAACGGCGAGATCTACAACTACGGCGAGCTCACCACCGAGCTCCTGCGCGCGGGCCACGCGTTCCGGACGCGCTCGGACACCGAGGCGATCGTGCACGCCTACGAGGAGTGGGGCCTCGGATTCGCGGCGCGGCTGCGCGGCATGTTCGCGGTCGCGATCTGGGACGCGCGCGAGCGGCGGCTGGTGCTCGCGCGCGACCGCTTCGGGATCAAGCCGCTCTACTACCGCCACGCGGGCGGCGAGCTCGCCTTCGCATCAGAGCTCGACGCCCTCCCGGCGGGCGAGGTCGACCTCGACGCGCTCGAGGCGTTCCTCGCCTTCAACTGCGTCCCGGCCCCGCTCTCGATCTTCCGCGAGACCCGCAAGCTGCCGCCCGGCCACCTGCTCGCGTGGCGCGACGGCGAGCTCGCGCTCGAGCGCTTCGCCCGGCCCGGGCCGCTACCGCCCCGCGGCGGCGAGGACGAGGCCGAGCTCGTCGAGGAGTGCCGCGCGCGCCTGCGGGACTCGGTGCGCGCCCACCTCGTCGCCGACGTGCCGGTCGGCGTGCTGCTCTCGGGCGGCGTCGACTCCGGCACGCTCGCGGCGCTCGCCGCGGAGGAGAGCTCGGAGCCCGTCCGGACCTTCTCGATCGGCTTCGAGGAGTCGTCGTTCGACGAGCTCGCGGGCGCGCGCGCCGTCGCCGCCCGCTACGGGACGCGGCACCGCGAGCTCGTGCTGCGCCCGGACGCCGCGCTCCTCCTGCCGGCGCTCGCGGCCGCCTTCGACGAGCCGTTCGCCGACTCGTCGGCGCTGCCGGCCTACCTCGTCTCGAAGCTCGCCGCCGAGGACGTGAAGGTCGCGCTCTCGGGCGAGGGCGGCGACGAGCTCTTCGGCGGCTACTACACCTACGTCGCCGACCTGCTGGCCGAGCGCGTCGGCGCGCTCGCCGCCGCGGCGCGCCCGCTCGTCGAGCGCCTGCCGGCGTCGACGCGCAGGGCGAGCCTCGACTACAAGGCGAAGCGGTTCGCCCGGGCGGCCCACCTGCCGCCGCTCGAGCGCCACCACGGCTGGAAGGAGATCTTCTCGGCGGAGGCCCGCGCCGGGCTCACCGGCCGCCGCCACGGCTTCGACCCGGTCTCGCTCCTGCGCGCGCGCTACGAGGAGACCGCGGGACACGAGCTCCTGACGCGCCTCCAGGACGTCGACCTCGGCACCTACCTCGTCGACGACCTGCTCGTGAAGACCGACCGCGCCTCGATGGCGTGGTCGCTCGAGGCGCGCGTGCCGTTCCTCGACACCGTCGTCGCCGGCTTCGCCCTCTCGCTGCCGGCGGCGCTGCGCGTGCGCGGCTTCGACAAGAAGCGGCTGCTGCGGCGCGCGGTCGAGCCGCTGCTCCCGCGCGAGGTCGTCCACGGCCGCAAGCGCGGCTTCTCGATCCCAGCCGCAGCATGGCTGCGCGGCGAGCTCGAGCCGTTCGCGCGCGAGACCCTGTCCGCCGAGACGCTCCGCCGTCAGGGCTTCTTCGACCCGGCCGCGGTCGGACGCCTCCTCGACGCCCACGCCGCCGGCCGCGAGGACCTCTCGCGCCAGCTCTGGGGCCTGCTCGCCTTCACGCTCTGGCACGAGCACCACGTCGAGGGGATCGCCCGCGACGCCCGCCTCGAGCAGGCGGTGACCGGATGACCGGCGGGACCCGGCGGGTCGCGTGAAGGTGTGGATCGACATGACGGCGAGCGCGCACCCGCTCGTCTTCCGGCCGCTCGTCCGGCTGCTGCGCGAGCGGGGCGACGAGGTCGAGATCACCGCGCGCGCGTACGCGCAGACGCTCCAGCTCGTCGAGCTGCACGGGATGGAGGCGACCGTGATCGGCCGCCACGGCGGCCGCTCGCGACTCGCCAAGGCGCGCCAGATGACCGCCCGGCTGCGGGGGCTGCGCCGCTTCGCGCGCGGCCGCGGCTTCGACGTCGCGCTCGCGCACGGATCGCACGAGCTGACGCTCACCGCGCGCCGGCTCGGGATCCCGAGCGCCACGACCTTCGACTACGAGTGGGCCTGGCTCCAGCACCAGCTCGGGTGCCGCGCCGCCACGCGCGTCGTCGTGCCGGAGTCGATCCCGGCGGCGAGGCTCGCCCGCTACGGCGCCGCGCCGCCGAAGCTCCGCACCTACCCCGGCCTCAAGGAGGAGTACTACCTCGCCGACTTCGAGCCCGACCGCGGCGTGCTCGCCGGGTGGAAGCTCGACCCGGAGCGCGTGCTCGTCGTGCTGCGGCCGCCGCCGGACGTCTCGCTCTACCACCGGCAGTCGAACCCGCTCTTCCCGCAGACCCTCCGCCACCTCGGCTCGCTCGAGTCGGTGCACGCGTTCGTGCTCCCGAGGACCGACGAGCAGCGCGACTACGTCCGCTCGCTCGCGCTCCCGTCCGTGATCGTGCCAGAGCGCGCCGTCGACGCGCAGAGCCTGATCGCGCTCGCCGACCTCGTCGTCTCCGCCGGCGGCACGATGAACCGCGAGGCCGCGGCGCTCGGCGTCCCGGTCTACACCACCTACGGGGGGCGGCTGGGGGGCGTCGACGAGGAGCTGATCCGGCAGGGGCGGCTCCGCCCGCTCACCGACCCGCGCGCCCTCGACCTGCGCAAGCGCGACACCGCCGGCCCCGAGCGGGTGCGCCGCGACCCGGCCGCCCTGCTCGCGCTCCTGCTCTCGGCGCTCGAGTGAGCGCGCTCGGCGGAGCGCAACGAACCGGGGTCTGACCCCGAATCGTTGCGCAGGCGCAACACCGCCGGCGCCGAGCAGGTGCGCCGCGACCCGTCCGCCCTGCTCGCGCTCCTGCTCTCGGCGCTCCAGTGAGCGCGCTCAGTGGAGCGTGTCCTCGAGCACCGCGGAGCCCGTGCGGCGGGGCGCCGCCACGATCGCCCGCAGCTTCGCGACGACGCCGAGCGTGTCGGCCTCGGCGACGAGCCGCTCGAGCTCGTCGAGCTCGTCGCTGAGCCACGCCCCGTCGATCTGCGGGCGCGCGGCGCGCATGATCTTCGGGTGCGAGGTCGGGCCGACGTGCTCGTCGGCGTTCCACAGCTCCTCGTGCAGCTTCTCGCCGGCGCGGGCGCCGACGAAGCGGATCGCGATCTCGTCCTCGGTGTGCCCGGAGAGCTCGATCATCTGGCGCGCGAGGTCGAGGATCTTCACCGGCTTGCCCATGTCGAGCACGTACACCTGGCCGCGCCCGCCCATCGCGCCGGCCTGGACGACGAGCCGCACGGCTTCGGGGATCGTCATGAAGAATCGGGTCATCTCGGGATGGGTGACGGTGATCGGGCCGCCGCGCTCGATCTGGCGCCGGAAGATCGGGATCACCGAGCCGGACGACCCGAGCACGTTGCCGAAGCGGACGGCGACGAAGCGCGTGTCGACGTCGTCGCGCAGCGCGAAGGACTCGACGATCCACTCGCAGACCGCCTTCGAGTGCCCGAGCAGGTTCTGCGGGTTCGCGGCCTTGTCGGTCGAGATCAGGACGAAGCGCTCGACGCCGACCTCGACGGCGACCTCGGCGATCGCGCGGGTCGCGAGCACGTTGTTCGCGACCGCCTGCAGCGGGTTCGCCTCGAGCATCGGCACGTGCTTGTACGCGGCGGCGTGGAAGACGACGTCGGCGGGCCAGCGCTCGAACACCTGCCGCATCCTCGGCCGGTCGCCGCAGTCGGCGAGCACGGGGATCGCGGCGGTGAAGCTCCGCTCGTCGACGAGCTCGCGCTCGATCTCGTAGAGCGCCGACTCCGCCTGCTCCACGAGGATCAGGCGGGCGACGCCGATGCGCGAGAGCTGGCGGCAGAGCTCGGCGCCGATCGAGCCGCCCGCGCCCGTGACGAGCACCGCCCGGTCGCGCACGTACGCCGCGACGTCGCCGAGGTCGACCTCGACCTGCTCGCGGCCCAGGACGTCCTCGACCTGCACCGGGCGGATCCGGCCGGCGAGGTTGACCTCGCCGCTGATCAGCTCGTGGAGCGCCGGGACGGTCTTGACCGGGATCCCCTCCGCGCGCGTGGCCTCGACGATCCTGCGCCGCACGTCGCCGGGCGCGGAGGGCATCGCGATCAGCACCTCGTCGGGCCGGTTCTCGCGCAGGATGCGCGCGAGCTCGCCGGTCGTCCCGAGCACCCGGATCCCCTGGATGCGGTCGTTGCGCTTGCGCGAGTCGTCGTCGACGAACCCGATCGGCGTCGCACCGAGGGCGCGGTTGCGCTGGAGCTCGCGGACGACGAGCTGGCCCGCGTCGCCGGCGCCCGCGACCAGCACCTCGCGCCCGCGCGCGACGAGGCCCGACGGCGGGCGCTCGATCAGCGTGCGCGCGAGCAGGCGCGTACCGGCGACGAGCGCGAGCAGCAGCAGGAAGTCGTACGCCGCGATCGAGCGCGGCAGCCGCGACGTGTGCTCGGGCGGAAACGCGTAGAGGTAGAGGTACGCGAGCAGCGACGCGACCGTCACTCCTCGAGCCGCGCCCCACATGTCCCGCGTCGAGACGTACCGCCACCAGCGGTTGTAGAAGCCGAACAGGACGAAGACCACGAGCTTGATCCCGACGACGAGCGCGAAGACCTGCCACGAGAGCAGGTGCTCGTAGTAGCGCGGCATCGCCTGGTCGAAGCGGAGGAAGAACGTGAGCCGCCACGCGGCCGCGATCAGGAGCGCGTCGAAGACGAGCTGCCAGAGCCGGCGGTGGTTGATCGGGAAGCGCATCACGCGCCGACCAGCGCCGCCGCCCGGCGCAGCGTGGCGACCACGCGCGCCTGCTGCTCCTCGCCGATCCCGGCCCAGAGGGGCAGGCAGAGGTTCTCCCGCGCCGCCCGCTCGGTCTCCGGCAGGTCGCCCTCGGAGTGGCCGAGGAACCGGAGCGCCGGCTGGAGGTGGAGCGGCGGCTGGTAGTAGACGGCGTGGCCGATCTCCGCCTCGGCGAGCGCGGCGGCGAGCCGGTCGCGCTCGCGCGAGCGGACGCAGTACATGTGGTAGACGTGGCCCGGCTCGTCTGCGGGCAGCTCGACGAGCTCGCCGAGGCCGAGCTCGGCGTAGCGGGCGGCCGCCTCCCGGCGCAGGCGGGTCCACTCGTCGAGGTGCGGCAGGAAGATTCGCAGCGCCGCCGCCTGCACGGCGTCGAGGCGCGAGTTGTAGCCGACGAGCTCGAACTCCTTCTTCGACCTCGAGCCGTGGAAGCGGAGCAGCCGCACCCGCTCGGCGACGGCGTCGTCGTTGGCGGCGACGAGCCCGCCGTCGCCCAGGGCGAAGAGGTTCTTCGTGGGGAAGAAGCTGAAGGTCGACGCCACGCTCGTCGCGATGCCGGGCGAGCCGAAGGCCTGCGCGGCGTCCTCGAGGACCGCCGGCCCGAGCGCGCTCAGCTCGGCGACCGGCGCCGGGCGGCCGAAGAGGTGCACCGGCACGATCGCCTTCGTGCGCTCGGTCACGCGGCGCCCGACGTCGGCGGGGTCGAGGTTGAGCGTCTGCGGGTCGACGTCGGCGAAGACGGGCGTCGCGCCCCTCCGCACGATCGCCTCCGCGGTCGCGTAGAAGGTGAAGGCGGGGCAGATCACCTCGTCGCCGGGCCCCACCCCGAGCGCGTCGAGCGCAAGCACGAGGGCGTCGGTGCCGTTGGCGACGCCGATCGCGTGGGCGACACCGAGGTACTCGGCCGCCTCGCGCTCGAACCCCTCCACCTCCGGCCCGAAGACGAACCGGCCCGACTCGAGGACCCTGGCGAACGCCTCCTTCAGCTCCGGGACGAGGGGCGCGTACTGCGCCCGCACGTCAACGTGGGGAATCGGAGGCACGGCGTGCCATGGTAATCGAGCGGCGCCTGCGCAGGATCAGGAAGGCCGCGAGCGCGACCGCGGCCGCCGCGACGACGGCGTAGTCGACGTAGGCGAAGCTCCGGTGCACGTCCTCCCAGCCTGAGCCGAGACCCCAGCCGGCCGCCGCCCAGGCGAAGCACCAGGCCGCGCTGCCGACGGCGGTGAGGACCGTGTAGCGGCCGAGCGGGGCCTCGAAGACGCCGGCCGGGATCGACACGAACGAGCGCGCCACCGGGGTCACCCGCCCGACGAGGACCGCCCAGTCCTCGAAGCGGTGGAACCAGCGCTCGGCCCTGTCGAGCCGCGCCGCGTCGAGGTGGAACCAGCGGCCCCGCCGCTCGAGGAACGGGCGCCCGCCGAAGCGCCCGATCACCCAGCCGGCGAGCGACCCGAGCAGGTAGCCGATCGTGCCCGAGAGCGCGATCGCGACGAAGGCGCCGGTGCCGGTCGTGCTCGACCCGAGCACGTCGAGCTCGTGCGTGAGCGCCCCCGAGGCGAGCGCGCCGCCGTAGAGCATCACGAGCTCGCTGGCCGCCGGGAAGACCGCGTCGATCGCCATCAGCACGAACACGGCGACCACGCCGTGGTGGGCGAGGATCGACGTCACCGGGGCGAGCCTAGCGGCGGAAGCGGAACGCCGCCGACAGGTCGGTCGTCCCCACGTCGCTCCTGGCCACGACGCGCGGCCAGGGAGGCGCCCGGCGGGCCGGGGCCGTCGCGCACGAGCAGCGGCCCGCCGCCGAACGCCGCCGGGGTGAAGAGAGCCCGACGACCCGCTTCTACGCGAACACCCGGACCGCGCGGTAGAGCGTGTCGCGCTGGACCGGCACCTTGCCGAGGGCGCGAATCGCGCGCACGAAGTCGTCCGTCGTCGCGCGGAACGTCGTGCCGGCGGCCGAGACCACGTTCTCCTCGATCATGATCGAGCCGAGGTCGTCGGCGCCGAACTCCAGCGCGACCTGCCCGACCTTCATCCCCTGCGTCACCCAGCTCGACTGGATGTGGTCGACGTTGTCGAGGTAGATCCGCGACACCGCCTGCGTCAGCAGGTAGTCGAACGACGTCGGCATGCGCTCGCGCGGGACGCGGCGGCCGAGCCGGTTGCCGTCGTCCTGGAACGTCCACGAGATGAACGCGCGGAAGCCGCGCGTCTCGTCCTGCAGGTCGCGGATCCTGCGCATGTGCTCGACCCGGTCGGCGAGCGTCTCGACGTGGCCGTACATCATCGTCGCCGTCGTCGACATGCCGAGCCTGTGGGCGTGCCGCATCACGTTCAGCCACTCGGCGGTCTTCGTCTTCTTCGGCGCGATCTCGTGGCGGACGCGGTCGACGAGGATCTCGCCGCCGCCGCCTGGGATCGAGTCGAGGCCCGCGTCGCGCAGGCGCGTGAGCGTGTCGGGCACGGAGAGGCGCGAGCGGCGCGCGATGTGCTGCACCTCCGGCGGCGAGAGCGCGTGCAGGTGGACCGGGTAGCGCTCCTTGATCGAGCGGAACAGGTCCTCGTAGTAGTCGATCCCGAGGTCGGGGTGGTGCCCGCCCTGCATCAGCACGCCGGTGCCGCCGAGCGCGATCGTCTCCTCGATCTTCTTGAAGATCACCGCCTTCGGCAGCAGGTAGCCCTCGGCCCGGTCGCCCGGGCGGCGGTAGAAGGCGCAGAAGTCGCAGTCGGTGACGCAGACGTTCGTGTAGTTGACGTTGCGGTCGACGATGAACGTGACGCGGCTCGGGTCGACGCGACGGCGGCGCAGCTCGTTCGCGGCGCGGCCGATCGCGAGCAGGTCGCGCGACTCGAGCAGGGCGAGCGCCTCGGCGTCGTCGACGCGCTCGCCGTCGAGCGCCTTCGCGAGGATCTCGGCGACGACGGCGCGCCCGGCCTTCCCCTCGAGCGTCGCGCTCATCAGACCGTCGCCCCCGCGCCGACGAAGCGCAGCTCGGGCACCTCGTCGAGCTCGCCGGCCTCCTGTGCGAGCTCGAGGAACGTGTAGAGACCGGCCCGCTCGCGCGGCCCGAAGCGGTAGCGGAGCTTCTCGAAGTAGCGGGCGAGGAAGCCGGGCGGGTAGCCGTAGCGCTCGGACGACTCGTACGCGAGCGTCTCCGGGTCGGCGCGGGCGGCGCGGAGCGAGGCGAGGAGGGCGTCCTCGAGCTCGACGAGCTCGGGGCTCGCGGGCTCGCGCGCGGCCCACACCGCGAACACCATCGGCAGCCCGGTGCGCTCGAGCCAGAGCCGCCCGAGGTCGTGGTGCGGGGTGGGGTCCTCGAAGGCAGACTTGAGCGCGGCGTCCCCGATCAGGAGCTTCGCGTCGGCGTCCTCGCCGAGCGGCACGTGCTCGGCGCCGGGCAGGAGCACCTTGGTGAGCACGACGGAGGTCGCCGACTCCGGCGTGACCGCGACGGTGCGGATCTCCTCGAGCGGCAGCCGCGAGACGAGCTGGATCGAGTCGACCGCGCCCTCGGACGAGACGCAGAGGCGCGGCAGGAGGCGGAGGCTGTCGGCGTGTCGGGCGTAGGCGATCGAGGAGATCGGCGCGGTGTCGACCTCGCCGGCGACGAGCATCCGGTTGAGCTCGGTCGGGACGCCGACGACCTCCTCGAACTCGGCCTCGACCCGGAAGAAGACGGGGGCCATGTTCGCGTAGCCGATGCGGCCGAGCCGGATCACACCCGTCCCTCCGGCCGGATCACGCCCGCGCCCCCGAATTCATGTACACGCGACACCAAGTGGGAACCCCACCTCCCTCCCCGTTGCCGACGAGGCTACCGGCGAAAGCGCGACGTGTCTGTGACGAGCGGTGACGATTCGGCGACGATCCGTCCACAGGCCGCGCGGGCACCCCGGCCGCCGGGCCCGCAGGCCGCGCCGGCCCTCCGGCCCCCGTCGGGCCCGCAGGCCGCGCCGGCGCCCCGGCCGCCGTCCACGCCCCGGCCGCCGTCCACGCCCCGGCCGCCGTCCACGCCCCGGCCGCCGTCCGCGCGGGCCGGGGGCGCGGCGTCGCCGCGCCGGGCCGCCGCAGCGAAGGCGTCCTCACGCGCCGTCCTCCCAGCGCCTCAGCTCGTTGTAGAGCGTGTCGCGCTGCACCGGGACCCGCCCGGCCGCGCGCACGACGCGCACGAGCTCCTCGAGCTTCTGCTCGGTGCCGGCCGTCGAGCCGGCCGCGCGGAAGATCTCCTCGCGCACGACCGTCCCCTGCACGTCGTTCGCGCCGAAGTGGAGCGCGACCTGCGCGACGGGCAGCGTCAGCGAGATCCAGTAGGCCTTCACGTTCGGGACGTTGTCGAGCAGGAGACGCGAGACGGCGAGCATCTTCAGGTCGGCCGCCCCGGTCTGGAAGGTGAAGCCGCGGCGCTCGAAGACGGTGTTCGCGGGATGGAACGCGAGCGGCACGAACGCGAGGAAGCCGCCGGTGCGGTCCTGCTGGTCGCGCAGCCGCAGCAGGTGGTCGACTCGCTCCTCGTAGGTCTCGACGTGCCCGTAGAGGAGCGTGCAGTGGGTGGGAATGCCCATGCGGTGGGCGGTGTCGTGCACGTGGAACCACTCGTCGGGATGCTCCTTGCCGGGCGCGACGAGCCGCCGCACCCGGTCGGCGAACACCTCCGCGCCGCCGCCGGTGAGCGCGCCGAGCCCCGCCGCCTTCAGCTCGCGCAGGACCTCCTCGTGCGAGAGGCCCGAGAGCGTCGACATGTGGTGGATCTCGGACGCCGTGTAGCACTTGAGGAAGACGTCCGGGAGCGCCTCGTGGAGCTTGCGGATGGTGTCGACGTAGAAGTCGAAGCCGACGTGCGGGTTCTCGCCGTTCACCATGTGGATCTCGGTGAAGTCCGTCAGCCCGCGCTGACGCACCGCGTCCTCGACGAGCTCGTCCGGCTCGATCGTGTACGCGTGCTCCTGCCTGCGGGTCGCGGCGAAGGCGCAGAACTTGCACTTGACGCGGCAGACGTTCGTCTGGTTCAGGTAGAGGTTCTGGACGAAGTAGACGCGGTCGTCGCCGCCGCGCAGCCGCCGGGCGAGGTCGGCGAGCTCGCCGACCGCGAGCAGGTCGTCGGACTCGAGCAGCGCGAGCCCGTCGTCGAAGTCGAGCCGCTCCCCCGCCTCCACCTTCTCGCGGACGAGCTCGAGCGCGCTGTCGACCGCGACGGCCATCAGTTCGCCCGGTCGACGACGGCGTAGGTGAGGGCCTCGAGCTCGTCGCGGCGCGGCTCGCCGCCGAGCAGGTGCGAGCGCGCCTTCGAGGCGTAGCCGAGCGCGGCTTCGCGCGAGCGCGAGAGCGCGTCGGTCGCGGCGACGCGGGCGAGGGCGCCGTCGAGCGGCCCGCCCGCGAGCGCGGCGCGCACGGCGACGTCCTCCTGGGCGGCGTAGAGCAGCGGCATCGTGGGCGTTCCCTCGCGGAGGTCGGTGCCCGGGATCTTGCCCGTCTCCTGCGTCTGGCCGGCGCAGTCGAGGATGTCGTCCGCGATCTGGAACGCGATCCCGAGCGCGAGCCCGTACGCGCCGAGCGACGCGCTCCCGCCCGACCCGAGCAGGCAGGCGGCCTCGAAGAGCTTCCCGGTCTTGAGCGCGCAGCGCTCCAGGTAGTCCTCGATCGTCGTCTCGGGGTTGCGGGTCTGGCTGCGCTGGAGCGCCTCGCCGCGCGCGAGCGCGAGGCACGCGTCCGCCAGAGTCGCGACCGCCGCCGAGTCCGCCGTGTCGGCGAGCTCGGCGAAGGCGCAGGCGAAGAGGTAGTCGCCGGCGGCGAGCGCGGCGTCCGGCCCGAAGATCGACCAGGCCGACGGGATCCCGCGCCGCATCCGCGCCCCGTCGACGAGGTCGTCGTGGACGAGCGTCGCCATGTGGACGAGCTCGACGGCGACCCCGGCCGCGAGCGGCGGCTCTGACGCCGGCTGCGAGGAGAGGAAGCAGAGGAGCGGCCGCAGCCGCTTGCCGCCGGCGGAGAGCGCCTCGGCCGCCACCTCGGCGGCGAAGCCGGGGCGGCGCTCGACCGCGCGCGCGAGGCGCGCCTCGAGCTCGGCCAGGTAGGCGGCGAGCCCGGGCGTGGCGTCGACGGCGGTGAGCGCGTTCACGCCGCCGTCCCCGTGTGGACGGCGACGATCGAGCCCGCGAGCAGCCGGAAGCGCACGTCGCCGAAGCCCGCGGCCGCGAGCAGCTCCGCGAGCTCCTCGGCGCCGGGGAAGCGGCGCACCGACGCCGGCAGGTAGGCGTAGGCGCGGCCGCCGGGGAGCAGGCGCCCGGCCACCGGGACGAGCGCGTCGAACCAGAGCCCGAAGAACGGGCGCAGGAGCCCGCGCGGACGCGTGATCTCGAGCAGGGCGAGCCGGCCGCCCGGGCGCAGGACGCGGCGGAGCTCCCGCAGGCCGCGCTCGAGCTCGGGGACGTTGCGGATCCCGAAGCCCACGGTGGCCGCGTCGAAGCTCGCGTCGGGGAAGGGGAGCGCGAGCAGGTCGGCCTCGACCCAGCGCACGGCGCCGGACTTGCGGCGGGCCCGCTCGAGCATCCGCGGCGAGAAGTCGACGCCGACGACCTCCCCGGCGCCGGCCGCGAGGTCGGCGAGCGCGAGGTCGCCGGTGCCGCAGGCGGCGTCGAGCACCCGGTCGCCGGGCCGGACCGCGGCGGCGGCGGCGACGCGCCGCCAGCGCAGGTCGAGGCCGGCGCTCATGACCCGGTTCATCGCGTCGTAGACCGGCGCGATCCGGTCGAACATCGTGCGAACGCCGTCTGGTGCCAGAGTCACGGGTCCACCCCGCCGACAGCCTACGCACTGGGAGAGGCTACTTGCCGCCCTTCGAGGCCTCCAGGAAGACGGCGAGCGCGTGGAGGTTCTTCGCCCCCTGGCTCTCGAACGGCGGCATCGGGCTCCCCGCGCGCACGCAGGAGGGGCACTTCAGGTGGGCGATCTGGAAGGCGACGCCCTTGTTCTTCGACCCCTCGTCGGTCAGGTCGGGGGCGCCGAGGTTGCCGTTCCCCTCGCCGAGGTAGGTGTGGCAGTTGAGGCAGCCGACCACGGCGAACAGGCGCGCGCCGCGGACGGCCTCCCGGTTCGAGGCGAAGCCCTGCTTCGCCGCCCACGAGGAGACGTGCGTGACCGTCTCGGTCCCGAGCGCCTCCTTCGCCGTCGCCCCCTTGTAGGTGAGGACGCCCATCGAGATCACGACGAGGATCGCGCCGACGACCGCGACCGGGCGCCGGAGCGGGCGGCGCTCCGCGCGCAGGTCGATGAACGGGATCGCGAAGAGCAGGAGCAGGGCGATCGTCGGGATGCCGACGGTGCCGAGGATCACCGACTCCGGCCACTTGAAGATGCGGAGCAGGTAGAAGAGGAAGTAGAAGTACCAGTCCGGCCGCGGGATGAAGCTGATCGTCCCGGGGTCGGCGGGCTCGTCGTAGAGCTTGCCGAGCCAGCCGGCCTGGTCGGGGTTGTCGGTCGTGCCCTGCGGGTCGAAGCCGGTGTGGTGCCCCGGCGTCGTCCACTTCCAGATGATCGCGAGGCCGATGATGACGACGACCACCACGAACGACATGACCGTGTCGTGCCACATCGCGAACGGGAAGAACGGCTTCCCCCGCTCCCTGACGTCGCGCTTGTACTGCTCGAAGACGCGCTCTCGCTGCGCGATGCGGTCCTCAGCCACGGACCGGCCTCCCGCGCGGCTCGGGACGCGTCAGCCCCGTGCGCGGCGGCGCCGGCGGCGGCTCGATCGGGCCGGAGCCGGCGGGGTGCCTCGACCACGGCGGCGACGTCACCCCGAGCCGCACGACGAGGTAGAGGTGCAGCAGGATCAGCGCGATCAGGGCGCCCGGGATCAGGAGCATGTGGATCGCGTAGAACCGGCTGAGCGTGTCGGCGTTGATGTACGTGCCTCCCTGCAGGAACTGCGCGAGGAAGGGCCCGACGAACGGCGCCGTCCCGTTCAGGTTGATCCCGACCGTCGTCGCCCAGTACGAGGTCTGGTCCCACGGCAGCAGGTAGCCCGTGAACCCCTCGAGCAGGCCGAGCGCGAGCAGCAGCACGCCGATGATCCAGTTGAGCTCGCGCGGGTACTTGTACGCGCCGAACAGGAACACGCGCCCCATGTGCAGGAACATCAGGATGATGAACACGGACGCGCCCCAGCGGTGCATGCCGCGCACGAGCCAGCCCGCCCAGATGTCGTTCGTGATGTGCGTGATCGACGAGTACGCCTGCTGCGGGTCCGGCTTGTAGTACATCGCGAGGATCGCGCCGGTCAGCGCCTGGACGATGAACGCGGTCAGCGTCGCCGAGCCGAGCGTCTGGAACCAGTCGACGTCGCCGGGGACCTTGCGGAAGAGGAAGTAGCGGACGCCCCCGACGAGCCCGGACCGCTCCTCGAGCCAGTCGATCGGGTACATGATCCGCTCGTAGCGGCTCGAGCGCGTCGCCATCAGTGCGGAGGCTGGATCGGGTAGAGCCAGGACTCGGGACCGTCGATGTGCTCGCCGGGGAAGGCGAACGTGTACTTGTGGATCCGCGCCGTCGCGCCCTCGCCTTCGACGTGCGAGACCGAGAACGGCGCCTCGAGGAAGAGGTGGCCGCCGCGCACGGAGAACCCGTAACGGTCGAGCGCGCGGACGGGCGGCCCCGCGATGCGGTTGCCCTCGGTGTCGTACTGCCCGCCGTGGCAGGGGCAGCCGAACCCCGACGGCGGCGACGGGAGCGGGATCAGCGTCACGTCCCTGTACTGCTTGTGCGGGACGTTGACGTCGGTGTTCGGCTGCACGGGGCAGCCGAGGTGCGCGCAGTGGTTCGAGATGATCGTGAAGCTCGGCCGTCCGTCGACCGCGCCGTTGTTGCGGACGAACGCCGTGCGGCGCGAGACCTCGCCCTCCTCCGGCCGTGCCATGAACGTCGCGACGACGAACTTCCCGACCGGGTAGTCGGAGAGCGGGCCGATGTCGCGCGCGCCGCTCCGCTGCTTGAGGAACGCGGGCAGCGTCATGAACCCGAGCGCCGGCAGCGTGACGAGCCCGCCGATCACGCCGCCGAGGCCGAGCGTCGAGAGCTCCAGGAAGGCCGAGCGGCCGTACGTGCGAGGCGGCAGCGGGGCGCCGTCGCGCCGCCGGCCGTCGCGCCGCTCCGGCTCGAGCTCGGGGACCTCGGTCAGCCGGCGCGGCCGGGCGAGGTCGCGTACCCAGAGGAGCGCGAACGCGACCGCGATCGCGGCCCCGGCGACGACGATCCACCAGTTGACGACGAGACCCACGAGGAGCGCCACCACGCCGACGGCGAGACCCACCGGCCACAGGCTCGGGCCCGGAACGTGCGGATGTTCACGGCTCGGCTCCAAGTCGTCCCAGCGGCAATGTTACGAGTCGCCGCTCGCCTGAGGGGTCAGCGACGGAGCAGCTTCCGGGAACTATGCCGGATCGGCGTGCCGTCTGCAGCGCCAGCCGCGCCGAGCCCGTACTCGGCCCAGCGGCGGTCGACGAGCGCCTTCACCTCGTCGCTCATCTCGATCTCGGGCGGCCACTCGCGCGCGCCCTCCTCGGGGCCCTTCGCGGTGGCGTCGATCCCGAGCTTGCCGCTCACGAACTGCCGCGTGGTCGCGTGGTCGAGGTGGTCGGCGGGGCCCTCCGAGAGCACGACGTCGCGGGCCGGGTCGACGTTCGCGCCGGCGTAGAAGGCGACCTGCTCGTAGTCGTGCGGGTCGACGTGCGCGTCGACGACGATCACCGCCTTCGTCAGCGACAGCATCCCGAGCCCCCAGATCGCGTGCATCACCTTGCGGGCGTGGCCGGGGTAGGCCTTGCGGATCGAGACGATGCAGCAGTTGTGGAACGCGCCCGCGACCGGGAGGTCGTAGTCGACGATCTCGGGGACGGTCGCGCGCACCGCCGGGAGGAAGATCCGCTCCGTCGCCTTGCCGAGCCACGCGTCCTCCTGCGGCGGCTTGCCGACGACGATCGACGGGTAGATCGCGCCGCGCCGCATCGTCATCGCGGTGACGTGGAAGACGGGGAACGGCTCGACCGGCGTGTAGTAGCCGGTGTGGTCGCCGAAGGGCCCCTCGTCGGCGAGCTCGCCGCGCTCGACGTAGCCCTCGAGCACGATCTCGGCGCTCGCCGGCACCTCGAGGTCGACGGTGACCCCCGCGACGACCTCGACCGGCTCCCCGCGGAGCAGCCCGGCGAACATCAGCTCGTCGACGTGCTTGGGGAGCGGCGCGCTCGCGGCGTACGTGCTCACGGGGTCGAGCCCGAGCGCGACCGCCACCTCCATCCGCCCGTCGGCGGCCAGGTAGTCGGCCCGCCCGTCCTTGTGCAGCTGCCAGTGCATCGCCGTCGCGCGCGGCCCGAGCACCTGCATCCGGTACATGCCGACGTTGCGCCGCCCGTCGCGCGGGTCGCGGGTGATCACGGCCGGCAGGGTGATGAAGGGGCCGGCGTCGCCCGGCCAGCACGTCTGGACCGGCAGCCGCCGGAGGTCGACCTCGTCGCCCCGCAGCACCACCTCCTGGCAGGCGCCCCTGCGGACCGTCTTCGGGGGCGAGTCGGCGATCGACTTGAGCTGGCGCAGGCCCCGGATCTTCTCGGCGAGCCCCTGCGGCGGCTGCAGCTCCAGCACGTCCGCGAGCTTCTGCGCCGCGTCGTCGAGGCGCTCGACCCCGAGTGCGAGGCACATGCGCCGCTCCGTGCCGAACTGGTTCACGAGCAGCGCGTGCTCGCTCCCCTTCGGCCGCTCGAACAGGAGGGCCGGGCCGCCGCTCCGGATCGTGCGGCCGACGATCTCGGTCACCTCGAGGTGCGGGTCGACCTCCGCCGCCACCCGGACGAGCTCCCCTTCGCGCTCGAGCAGCGCGATCCACTCGCGCAGGTCCGCGGGGGGAGCCACTCAGTACGGCCGCAGGCGCTGCTTCCGCTCCCGACGGCGCTCGCCGGCGTGGTGCACCCACTCGCCGAGGCCGATCACGGCGAGGAAGACGAGGCCGACGATCAGCATCACGAGGATCACGTGCTTCCCGTCGGAGACGGGGTCGAGCAGGAGCGCGGCCGTCGCCATCTAGCTCCCGACTCTAGCCGAATGGCGCCCGATCGCCCGCTCGACGTCGGCGGGCTCCGGGTCGCCGCCGAGCGCGCGCGCGGCGTCCACCCACGCCTCGCCGTCGCCGCCCTCGCCCGCGGCGCGCAGCGACGCGCAGCGCGAGATCAGCTCGGCCATCGCGGCGACCGCGTCCACGCCGCCCGCCTCCGCGACGCGCACGAGCCCGTGCGCGTAGAGGTAGTCGCCGAGCAGGATCCGCTCGCTCTCGCCCGGCGGCTCGAACAGGCGCGGACGGCCGTAGTGGACGAGGTACGCCTCGTAGACCGTCTCGAGCCCGAGCTCGAAGCGCGCCGGCGCGAGCGGGGAGAAGACCGGCTCCCAGTCGGGGTGCTCGCGCAGCGCGGCGCCCCAGAGCGGGCTCTCGAGGCGCGCCTCCGCGGCGATCGACTCAGCCGCCGCGGACGGCATCGACCGCGTCGATCGTGGCGTCGATCTCCTCGTCGCCGTGCGCGAGCGACGGGAACAGGCACTCGTACTGGCTCGGCGCGAGGTACACGCCGCGCTCGAGCAGCCCGCGGAAGAGCTCGCCGTAGGCCTGCGTGTCGAGGCGCTCGAAGCTCCGGACCGGCCTCCGCCCGCAGAAGAGCGTGAGCATCGCGCCGACCCGCTGCACGCGGCCGTGGCGCGCGAGCCCCGCCTCGAGGCGCGCGCAGCGCCGCTCGAGCTCCTCGTAGACGGCGGGGTCGCGCAGCCGGCGGAGGACGGAGAGGCCGGCCGCGGTCGCGAGCGGGTTCCCCGAGAGCGTCCCGGCCTGGTAGACGTCGCCCGCCGGCGCGAGCCGGGACATCAGCTCCGCCCGGCCCCCGAAGGCCGCGAGCGGGAGGCCGCCGCCGACGATCTTCCCGAGCACGGTCAGGTCGGGGCGCACGCCGAAGAGCCCCTGCGCGCCGCCGCGGCCGACGCGGAAGCCGGTGATCACCTCGTCGAAGACGAGCAGCGCCCCCGACGCGTCGCAGAGGGCCCGGAGCGCCTCGAGGAAGCCGGGCGCGGGCGGGACGCAGCCCATGTTGCCCGCGACGGGCTCGACGAAGACGGCCGCGAGCTCCTCGGAGTGGCGCTCGAACGCGGCCGCCGCCGCGTCGGCGTCGTTGTAGCGGGCGACGACGGTGTCGCCCGCGACGTGGGACGGGACGCCGGGGGAGGAGGCGATCCCGAGCGTCGCGACCCCCGAGCCGGCCTCGGCGAGGAAGGGGTCGGCATGGCCGTGGTAGCAGCCCGCGAAGGCGAGCAGGCGCGGTCGCCCGGTGACGGCGCGCGCGAGCCGGAGCGCCGACATCGCCGCCTCGGTGCCCGACGAGACGAAGCGCACCTGCTCGACCGAGGGGAGCGCGTCGGCGATCTCGGCCGCGAGCTCGACCTCGCGCTCGGTCGAGAGGCCGAAGCTCGTCCCGTCGAGCGCGGCCTCGCGCACCGCCTCGACCGTCTCGGGGTCGGCGTGACCGAAGAGGAGCGGCCCCCACGACTGCACCCAGTCGACGAGCCGCCGCCCGTCGGCCGTCTCGAGGTAGGCGCCCTCGCCGCGCACGGCGAAGAGCGGCTCGTCGAGCCCGACCGCGCGCATGGCGCGCACCGGCGAGCTCACGCCTCCGGGGATCAGCTTCTGGGCCCGGTGCCAGAGCGCCGACCGGACTAGTGGAGCCAGGTCGCGAGCTCCTTCGCCCAGTAGGTGACGACGACGTCCGCGCCCGCGCGGCGGACCGACGTGAGCGCCTCGAGCGCGGCGGCGCGCTCGTCGAGGTCGCCGGCGGCGGCGGCCGCCTTCAGCATCGCGTACTCGCCCGAGACGCTGTAGGCGGCGAGCGGCAGGTCGAAGCGCTCGCGCACCGCGCGCAGCACGTCGAGGTACGGCAGCGCCGGCTTGACCATGAGCACGTCCGCGCCCTCGGCGGCGTCGAGCTCGCACTCGCGCAGCGCCTCGCGCACGTTGCCCGGGTCCATCTGGTAGCCCCGCCGGTCTCCGAACGCGGGCGCGGAGCCGGCGGCGTCCCGGAACGGGCCGTAGAACGAGGAGGCGTACTTCGCCGAGTAGGCGACGATCGGGGTGTCCGGCAGCTCGGCTCGGACCGCGGCGACCCGGCCGTCCATCATGTCGCTCGGGCAGACGGCGTCGGCGCCCGCCTCGACGTGCGAGACCGCGGTGCGCGCGATCAGCTCGAGCGAGGCGTCGTTGTCGACCTCGTCGCCGCGGAGCACGCCGCAGTGGCCGTGCGAGGTGTACTCGCAGAGACAGACGTCGGTGAGGAGCAGGAGCTCGGGGAAGCGCGGCCGCAGGGCGCGGAGCGCCTGCTGGACGATGCCTCGCTCGATCCAGGCGCCGGACCCCTCGTCGTCCTTCTCCTCCGGGATCCCGAACAGGATCACCGCCTTCACCCCCGCCCGGAGCAGGTCCTCGCACTCGCGCACGGCGCCCTCGACCGTGAGCCGGGAGAGGGCCGGGAGGCGCTCGTTCGGGAGCGCCTCGGGGGCGACGAAGAGCGGCTGGACGAGGTCGTCGAGCGCGAGCGTCGTCTCGCGGACGAGGTCGCGGAGCGCGCCGGTCCGGCGGAGGCGCCGGAGCCTCGTGGCGGGGAACGCGGTCACAGGGAAAGCGTACGCGTCGGCGCCTCCTCGGGCGCCTCGTCGGCGGGCTCGACCTCGACCGGGACGCCGCCGCCCTCCCACGGCTCGAGCGCGAGCCGCTCCCCGAAGAACTCCCAGGTCGCGCGGCCGGCGGCGAGGATCGGCAGCGCCACGAGCGCGCCGGCGATCCCGTTGATCTCGAACCCCGCGAGCAGCCCGAAGATGACGAGCAGCGGATGGAGCCGCAGCGCCCCGCCCATCACGTTCGGGACGACGATGTGCCCCTCGACCTGGTGGATCGCGAGGAAGAGGATCACCACCCAGAGCAGCGAGAGCGGGTGCACGACGAGCGCGTACACCGCTGGCGGCACGGCCCCGAGCCAGGGGCCGAGGTACGGGAGCACCTCGGTGAGCGCGACCCAGCCGCCGAAGACGAGCGCGTAGCGCTCGCCGTTCGGGAGCAGGCCCGCGAGGCCGAAGGCGTAGAGGCCGAGCCCGGCGCTGAAGCCGATGATCAGCGAGAGCGCGACCTGACCGCGCACGTACGCGGCGAGCGCGTGCTCGATCCTCGAGACGAGCGGCTCCCCGCCGTGCGGCGGGAAGCGCCGGTCGACGAAGCGCGCGAACCGGTCCATGCCGAGCAGCATGTAGATCGAGACGACGAGGATCAGCACCCCGTCGAAGAGCGCGCGCCCGATCGAGATGGCGGCCCCCTCGACGAAGTTGACGAGGCGGTGGGTGTACCGGCCGACGTCGCGGTCGCGCACGCGCTTGACGAGACGGTGGCCGCTCGCCTGGATCCTGATCGACTGCAGGTGGTGCGTGTTCAGCCACCGCTGCAGCCGGTCGACGTCGCGGTCGGCGGACGTCTGGTGGGTCTGTCCGTGCTGGACGGTGAAATAGTCGTTGAAGCGGTTCGCCGCCGTCCGCGTCTGGCCGACGACGACGGTGGCGAGGGCGACGATGGCGACGATCAGCGCGGCGGCGAAGCTCACGTACACGAGCGCGACCGAGAGGCCGCGCGGAAGCCGGAACCGCCCGAGCGCCAGCACGATCGGGTCGAGCAGGAGCGCCACCAGCGCGGCCACGAGGAAGAGGAAGACCGCGTGACCCGCCGCGCGGCCCACGAGCCAGACGAGGACGAGCAGCAGCGGCAGGCCGACGAGCTGGATCCAGCGCGGGATGCGGATGCGTGGCGGCCCCACGGCCGGCGGATTCACGACGGCGATGCTACAAGCGCACCCTCGCCGCGGCGGCCCGCCCGCCCGCGGCGGGCGCGCGGCGACTGGCTCGACGGCGCCCTCGCGCTCGCTCCCGACCTCTCCTGGGACGACCCTCGGTTGAAGCCCCTCCGGGGGTCCGCTACGGTCCGGCCGATGCCGCCGCCCGCGAAGACAGGGCGCGCCGAGCCTCGCCGAACGCGCCGCGAGCTGCAGGAGGCCCGCAGGCGCCGGCTGGCCGTGCTCGTGGCGATCGCGGCGGTCGCGCTCGCCACGCTGCTCGTGACCGCGTTCGGCGGCGGCGACCACCCGCCGGCGCCGGCGCCCGCGCCGCCGGCCTCCGCGGCGCGCCTGCTGCCGCCCGGCCCGCCGGTGCCGCGCGCGATCGCCCGCGTCGGCAGCCTGCGGATCCTGCTTCCGGTCAACCGCAGCCGCGTCACCGCGATCGGCTACTTCGGGGCCGAGGACGGCTCGGTCGCGCTCTCGCCGATCGGCTCGCAGGCGAACGAGGGCCTGCTGAAGCGCCTCGTGCACACGGTCGTGGGCGGCGGGGGCGGCTGGCCGCGCTGGTACCTGCTCCCCGGCGGGCACGGCCCGTCCACCTCGGCGCTCGACGTCGGCGCGCCGCCCGGCACCGACGTCTACGCCCCCGTCGACGGCACCGTCGTCGGCATCGGCAAGGTCGTCCTGAACGGCCGCGACTACGGCGCCCGGGTCGACATCCAGCCGACCGCGGCGCCCTCGCTCGTCCTCTCGGTCTCCCACGTCGCCGCCGACCCCGCCCTCACCGTCGGCACCATGGTCACCGCCGCGGCGACGAAGCTCGGCGTCGTGCTCGACTTCTCGCAGGCCGAGCGCCAGGCGCTCTCCCGCTACACGAACGACGCCGGCAACCACGTCCTGATCCAGGTCCGTCCCTCGTCGTCGCTGCAGGCGCGCTGAGGATCCTCTTCGTCGCCGACGTCTTCGGCGCGCCCGGACGCCGGGCGGTGGAGTCGCGCCTGCCCGGGTTGCGCGAGGAGCTGGCGGTCGACTTCTGCGTCGTCAACGGCGAGAACGCCGCGGCCGGCCGGGGCATCACGGCGAAGATCGCCGAGCGGCTGCTCGCCGCCGGCGCCGACGTGATCACGCTCGGCAACTGGGTCTGGGGCCAGCGCGAGTTCGCGCCGTACCTGTCCGGCTCCGACCGCGTGCTGCGACCGGCGAACCTGTCGCCGAGCTCACCGGGCCGCGGGCTCGCGATCCGCGACGGCGTCGCCGTGATCAACCTGCTCGGGCAGATGACGCTGACGCCGTTCGAGAGCGCGTTCGTCACCGTCGAGCGGCTCGTCGAGGAGGCGCGCCGGGAGACGCCGGTGATCGTCGTCGACTTCCACGCCGAGGCGACGAGCGAGAAGGTGGCGCTCGCCTACCACCTCGACGGCCGGGTGACCGCCGTGGTCGGCACGCACACGCACGTGCAGACGGCGGACGCGCGGGTGCTTCCGGGCGGCACCGCCGCGATCACCGACGCGGGCATGACGGGGCCGCACGACTCGGTCATCGGCAGCGTGCCCGAGGGCGCGGTGCGGCGGTTCCTGACGGGGCTGCCGGTCCGGCTCGAGCCGGCCACCGGGGACGTCCGGATCGAGGGCGTCCTCGTCGAGTGCGGCGCCGACGGCCGCGCTACGAGCTGCGTGCCCGTGCGCGTGCCGGCAGGCTGAGCACCGCGAGGAGGGCGACGAGCAGGAGGTCGCGCGCGAGCACGACCCACGCGAGGCGCCGGTGGAAGACGTACTCCCAGTAGCGCCCGGGGAAGAACACCTGCGTCGTCGCGAGCGCGCCCGCGAGGAGCACGGTCGCGGCCAGGCCGCGGCGCCCGCGCACGAGCGGCACGAGCGGCACGAGCCAGATCAGGAACTGGGGCGAGAGGACCTTCCCGAGCGCGACGAACGCGCACAGGCACGCGGCCGCGTAGCGGAGAAGCCGCGCGGGCGCCGCCTGCCCGCGAGCGAACGCGACCCAGAGCGCGGCGAGCGCGGCGAGCTGGACGGCGGTCGACGCGGTCGCGAGCGCGCCCTGCCCCGCGAGGTTGAGCGAGCCGTGCGTCGAGATCACCGTCGGGTGCCCGAACGTCATCAGGACGGCCGCGCCGAGGCTCTCGACCTGGAGCGGGCGCGAGCTCTCCCCCCACACCGAGCGCCAGAGGCCGTCCGGAGCGAGGATCGCGAACGGGAGCAGCGCCGCGGCGACGACCGCGACGCCGCACGCCGTCGCGAGCCCGAGCTCGCGGGGCCCTCGCCTGCGCCACGTCCACGCGAGCGCGAGCGGGACGAGCGCGAGCGCGTAGAGCTTCGTCGCGACCGCCGCCCCGAGCGCCGCGAACGCCGGCCGGTGGCGGTCGCGCACGAGGAAGGCGACGCCCGCGACGACGAACAGCTCGGGCCAGAAGTCGAAGCGGGAGAGCGCGAGCGAGCCGACGAGGAGCGGAGAGACGGCGAGGAACCCGAGCGCCTCGGGACGCGCGCCGGCGAGCGCGGCGAGGACGAGGCACCCGGCTCCGCACGCCGCCATCAGCCAGCCGAAGGTCGCCGCGTAGCCGCCCGCGTACGTCGGCGCCGCGAACGCCGGCAGCGCGCCGGGCGGGTACTCGACCGGGATGTCGCGGTAGGGCAGGAGGCCGTTCCGCATCGCGAATCCGTACCCCTCGTAGACCGGGATGTCGGAGAGCTGGTCGCGGGCGTAGCGCCCGTGGTGCAGCAGCTCCCACGAGCCGAGGAAGACGGCGACCGCGACGGCGACGGTCAGACCGCGAGCAGCGCGATCGCGGCGAAGGGAAAGAACCACGGCAGGTAGAGGTAGAACCAGTGCGTGAGCACGAGCTCGAAGCCGACGAGCAGGACGCACGTGAAGGCGGCCAGCTGGAGCGGCGAGCGGCGGCGCGGCCACCACCCGAGCGCCAGCGTCCCGGCGAGCAGAAGCGCCATCAGCGCGTCCTGGACGAGGTGGAGGTCGGGAAGGCCGCGCGCGTGGTACTGCCGCCAGTCCCAGAGCGAGAACGGCGAGTCGCGGCCGAACTGGTAGCCGAAGGTGCGGTGGACGAAGGTCCCCGCCGCGTGCCACGGCGACGGCTCGAGCAGGAGCACGGCGAACGCGGCGAGCGTCGCCGCGGCGAAGCCGGCGGCGAAGACGGCGCGCGGCCGGAGGCGGCGCGCGTCGGGGTAGCCCGACCAGAGGGGGACGAGCAGGAGCGGCGCGAACTTCACCCAGGAGCCGAGCGCGCCGAACGCGCCGCGCGCCGCGTCGGAGGTGGCGAAGTAGAAGCCCCACACGAGGAGCGCCGGCTGGATCGCGTCGTTCGTGTTCGAGCTCGAGACGTACTGCGAGAACGGCCACGCGGCCCAGGCGAACGCGAGCGCCGCTCCGAGGCGCGCCCCGCCGAGCCGCCTCCCGACGAGGCCGAGGCCGAGCAGGCAGAGGAGGTCCCAGAGGATCGAGGTCGCGTGCACGGACGGGAGCGTGTCCCACTTGCCGCTCCACCCGAACGCGACGTAGCCGGGGATGTACGCCTCGTACGACACCGGGCCGTACGTGTCGCCGCGGTCGTTCGCGGACTCGCAGCGGCCGTTCGTCTGGATGCGGTCCCTGATCTCGCCGGCCGCGTCCGCTGGGCCGCAGGCGGGGCGGTCGCCCTCGATCGGGAAGTGCCCGTACGGGCTCTCCCCGTGCAGGATCCGGTCGGCGCCGATCACGCCCGAGTAGCCGACGTCGATCACGTTCGACGCCCGCACGTTCAGGCCGACGCGGAAGCCGGCGACGAAGACCGTCGCCGCGACGAGCAGCCAGACCGGCCAGACCGCGCGGGACCGGAGCGGCGGGTTGCGCCGGCCGATCCAGAGGCAGCGCGCGGCCACCCAGAAGAGGCCGGGGTAGGCGAGCGGCATCGCCGCGAACACGTCGCCGCGGTTGAAGAACCAGAGCGAGACGGAGAACGAGAGCAGCATCAGCAGGTCGAGGTTCCGCAGCGCGAGCGGGCGGCGCCAGTCGGCGAGGCCGAGCAGGAAGAGGCCGCAGAACGCGAGCCACACCGGGTAGCTGTTGATCCGCTTGCCGCCGAACGCCCCGGGCGAGCCGCGCGCCATCTTCCACGCGACCTGCGGGCCGGTCCACGCCTCGAGCACGGCGCCGGTCGCGTCGTCGACCTTGCCGGTCGCGATCTCGCCGGCCGCGCCCCACCAGACGTTGACCGTCCACGCGCCGTCCGCGTACGTCGCGTCTGTGGTCACGTCCGCCGGGTAGCGCTCGAGCCAGTCGGCGACCTTGTCGTGGGCGAGGAAGATGTGCGTCGCCGACGCCTTCGTGAGCCGCGGGCTCGCCGTCGCGTGCGCGCCGGCGCCGAGCGCGAGCGCGACCAGCGCGGCCGCCGCCGCCAGACGCTTCAGCGACGGAACGACCAGAGCTTGTTCCCGACGAAGTTGAGCGGCGTGACGAGGACGATCGCCACCGCCTGCGAGACGATCTTGCCCCAGCCGAACCAGTCGAGGAAGACGAGCAGCCAGAGCTGGTTCACCGCCAGCGCGGCGAGCGCGACGACGAAGAACCGGATGCCCTGGTAGGCGAAGTGCCCCTTCGCGTGGGCGAACGTCCAGTGGCGGTTCCACCAGTAGTTGTTCGCGGCCGAGACGACGAACGACACCACGGCCGCCCCGTGCGGGCCGATGCCGAGCAGCGCCGTGTAGACGGCGAGGTTGACGACGTACCCGGAGAACCCGACGACCCCGAACTTCGCGAGCTGAACCCAGTTGTGGGGGCGCCGGAGCGCCTCGAACGCCCGGTTCACGAGCACGGCCACCGATCCGAGGCTATCCCATCGGCCAGCCGAACCCCGCGCCGGCTCAGACGAGGGGGACGAAGCGCGCGGGCAGCGAGGCGACGAGGACGGGCCCCTCGGGCCCGCGCTCGAGCACGGACAGCCGCTGCGAGCGGGCGCGGCCGAGCGGCAGGGCGAGGCGCGCGCCCTCCTCGAGCTGGTCCCAGAGCGCGGCCGGCACCTCCGCCGCCGCCGCCGCGACCGCGATCCCGCCGAAGGGCGCGTGCTCGGGCAGGCCGAGGGCGCCGTCCCCGACGTGGACCCGCACCGCGGCGTAGCCGGCGGCCGCGAGCGCCGCCCGGGCCCCCTCCGCGAGCTCGGGGATCCGCTCGACCGAGTGCACCTCCCGGGCGAGCTCCGCGAGCACGGCCGCCTGGTAGCCGGAGCCGGTGCCGACGTCGAGCACGCGCTCGCCGCCGTCGAGCGCGAGCCCCTGGCAGATGAAGGCGACCACGAACGGCTGCGAGACCGTCTGGCCGTACGCGAGCGGCAGCGCGGCGTCCTCGTACGCATGCCCCCGCAGCTCCTCGGGGACGAAGAGCTCGCGCGGCACGCGGGCCATGGCGGCGAGCACCCGGGGGTCGGAGATGCCGCGGCTCCGGAGCTGGACGTCGATCCAGCCCGCGCTCACGCCGCCCGCGCGACGCCGACGCCGAAGTGCCGGAGCAGCAGGGGCTTCAGCGCCGTGATCGAGTCGGGCGGGTCGCCGAGCCCGATCGTCAGCATCGGCACCTCGGAGTCCGCCGCCTCCAGCGAGCCGTGGCTCCCGCCTCCGACGTGGCTCCGGCCCGCGAGGTCCGCGAACTCCCAGCCGGCCGCCGCCGAGACGAGCACCTCGCCCGCGTTCGGGTTGCGCAGCGCCGCCTCGGCCCGCGCACGGCCGTCCGGGAGCTCGTCGAGCAGCGCGGGGTCCTCCTCGCCGGCGCGCCGCGCCACCACCCGCCCGTCCTCGAGGAAGACCGCCACCCCGACCGACGGCTCCCCGTCGAGCGCGGCGGCGAGCCGCCTCGGGTCGTCGCCGTAGACCATCGCCGCCCGGTTCGACGCCGTGACGGTCGCCCCCTCGACGCGCAGCCGCGCCGCGCGCTCGATCCGCGACTGCCCGTGGTCGGAGCAGAGCGCGACGGCGTAGCGCTCGAGGAACGCGTCCCTCCCGCCGGCCGCCTCGACGAGCGCGGCGATCGCCGCGTCGGAGCGCGCGAGCGCGTCGTGCGCGGCGTCGGGCCCGAGCGCGTGCGAGGCGTAGTCGTAGTCGGGCAGGTAGAAGACGAGCAGGTCGAACGCGTCGCGCGTCACGAGCCAGCGCCCGACCTGGCCGGCGTAGGCGTCGATCGAGCCGCGCGCGCGGTTGCGCCACGCGACGGGCGCGCCGGTGCGGTCGGACTCGTAGACGCTGTAGAAGAAGAACCGCTTCGGCCCGCGCACGGGCGGCAGGCCCGGCACGGCCGACGGGTGACGGTGGCGGCCGCGGTAGGTGGTGATGTTGATCGCGGCCGTCGTGAGGCCGCGGTCCTCGAGCGCCTCGTACACGGTCTCGGCGCTCTCGAGCAGGTGCCGCTCGTTCAGGTTGACGATCGTGTCTCGGATCCCGCGCGCGAGACCGGAGGCGACGAGCGCGGCGAACGAGGAGCCGTACTCGACGAGGCGCCGCTCGCCGCGGTGCCACCAGACGAGGTGCGGGATTCCGTGGACGTCGGGATGCCCTCCGGTCGCGATCGAGGCGAGGCAGACCGGCGTGAGCGACGGGAACGTCGAGAGCGCCCGCCGGTAGCTCCCGTGGTCGAGCAGGAAGCGCAGCGTCGGCAGCTCGGTCCCCTCGAGCATCGACGGGGTGAGCCCGTCGATCACGATCAGCACGGCCGGCTTCGGAGGGCCGCCGGTGGCTCGGCTAGTCACGGGCGAGCGTGCGCAGCCCGGCGTGCCGTTCGGGCTCGCGCCGGCGCAGCCGGGCCGCGAGCGCCGGGAGCACCACGGCCTCGAGGTATCCGAGCGCGGGGACGAACGCGAGCGCGGCCGCGCCGAGCGCCGCGAGGCAAAGCAGCAGGGCGGTGCCGCCGCGCGTCCCGCCGCGCCGCAGCGCGCCCGCGACGACGGGCGCCGCGCCGGCGCCTCCGAGCACGCCTCCCCCCGCGCCGCCGGCCGCCTCCGGCCAGCCGAACGCGGCGAAGCCAAGCGCGACCCCGGCCGCGGCCGCCGCGGCCGCCGCGGCGGGGGCGCGCGGCACCGCCGCGGCCGCGACGATCCCGAAGGCGGCGCCGAGACCGGCGAGGATGCCGACGGTGTACCAGCCCCCCATCGGACGGCACTGTACGCCACCCCGCACCGCCGCCGGGGTTTCGGGTGGAGACGCGGCGGAAAGACCCCGTTGGCGGTTGACGAACGACCAGCGCACGGTCCTCCTGTTCTTCTCCTCGGTCCGCTCGGGCCCCGTCCCGGCGGATGGAGAGCCTGCTCGCCCACATCGCCCGCAAGGAGCGTCACCGGCTGCGCGTCGTGCAGCTCGACGTCGACGAGCGCCGCGACGTCGCCGAGAAGCTCGGCGTCGCCGCCGCGCCGACGCTCGTCCTCCTCCGCGGGCGCCGGCCGCTCGCGCGGATCGAGGGGCGGGCGAGCGCTCCGCGCATCGAGGAGATGCTCGAGCTGCACCTCGCGCGCGACGCGGCCGCGGCGTAGCCTTCGCGTTTGACAGCCGTCGCCGCGCCGACGACGATCGGCCGGTGCGCCGCCTCGCGCCGCTCGAGGTCTTCCTCTGGTCGCGCGCGGCGATCTGGCTCGTCACCCTCCTCGCGTACGCGCTGCTCCAGGCCCGCTACGCGCAGCCGCTCCACCCGCCGGCCGAGGCGCCGGAGCCGCCGCAGGAGGCCGGCTTCGGCCTCGACGTGTGGGCGCGCTGGGACGGCGGGTGGTTCGTCCATGTTGCCCGTGAAGGCTACAGCGACCCCGAGACGACGACCGCGTTCTTCCCGGCCTACCCGCTGCTCGTGCGCGCCGTTGCCTGGGTCCTCGCCGGCAACGAGGTCGTCGCCGGCGTCGTCGTCTCGCTCGCGGCCTGCGCCGCCGCCTTCGTCCTCCTCGACGCGCTGGCCCGCGAGCTCGTCGGCGAGGAGGCCGCCCGGCGCGCGCTCGCCTTCCTCGCCGCGTTCCCGACCGCGCTCTTCCTCGGCGCCGTCTACAGCGAGTCGCTCTACCTCCTGCTCACGGTCGCGGCGTTCCTCGCCGCGGCGCGCGGGCGCTTCGCCGCCGCGGGCGCCGCGGCCGGCCTCGCGATCCTGACCCGGCCGACGGGCGTCGTGCTGCTGCCCGCGCTCGCGCTGCTCGCGCTCGGACGCCCGCGCCCCGGCCGCGCCCTCGCCGGGCTCGCGCTCGCGCTCCCGGTCGCGGCCGCTTGGCCCGCGTGGCTCTGGGCCGAGTTCGGGCATCCGCTCCAGTTCCTCGCGGCCGAGCGCACCGCCTGGCACCGGCACCTGTCGGACGCCGGGCCGCTCGGCGGCGCGTGGCGCGGGCTGGAGGCGGGCTGGGACGGCCTCGTCCAGCTCCTCGCCGGCGGCAACCGCTTCCCCGGCGTCGACGACGCGATGCAGGCGGCGGCGCTCAACCTCGAGGCGCTCGCCGCGACCGTCTTCCTCGTCGTCCTCGGCGCCGTCGCGTGGCGGCGGCTCGGCGCCGCCTACGGCGTCTTCGCGCTCGGCAGCGTGCTCGTGCCGCTGAGCTCGCCCGCCGCGGGCTACCCGCTCCTCTCGATGCCGCGCTTCGCGCTCGGCGTCTTCCCGGTGTTCGTCGCCCTCGGCGCGCTCGCCGCGAGGCCCCGAGCCGCCGCCGCCGTGCTCGGCGTGCTGGCGCTGCTCTGCGGGGTCGACCTCGCCCGCTGGGTCGAGTGGCAGTTCGTGGCGTAGCTTCCGCGGCCGCTCAGGCGAGCACCCGGAGCGCGCCGCGCTCGGCGACGAAGCTCGCCTCGACGACGTCGCCGAGGTCCTCGCCGTCGGCCTGGAGCGGAAGCGGCCGGTCGCAGCGGACGGCGAACGCGTCCAGGTCGTGGCCCGCGAGCACGCCTGGCGCCGCGGCGGCGGTGCCGCGCAGCGCGCGCGCGAGCAGACCCGGCGTCGCGAGCGGACGCAGCTCGCGCGGCGCGACGAAGTCGAGCCCGTCCTCGAACGTCGCGTCGCGCGCGAGCGTGAGCGGGACCGGCCCCGCGTAGGTGTACGGGCGGCCGTTCGCGACGAGGACGAAGGCCGCACGGCCGTGGCCGGCGACCTCGAGCCGGGGCTCGATCCGCAGGCGGTGCGCGAGGAGCACGCCGGCGACGGCGAGCCCGAAGGCCAGGTTGCCGGGCCGCCGGCCGTCGGCCCGGCGGCCGCGGGCGTCGATGCGGCGCACCGCCTCCGCGTCGGGGCCGATCCCGGCGGCGAAGAGGAAGCGCCGGCCGTTGACGACGCCGAGCGTGACCGTGCGCGTGCGGCCGGCCGCGAGCGCGCCGGCGATCCCGCGCGCCGCGCCGGCCGCGTCCCGCGGAAGCCCGAGCGCGCGCGGGAAGACGCTCGCGCCGCCGCCGGGGACGAACCCGAACGGCACGCCGCCGGAAGCGCCGTTCACCGCCTCGTTGTACGTCCCGTCGCCCGAGTAGACGACGATCGCGTCGAACACGCCCGCCGCGGCGGACGCGAGCTCGGTCGCGTGCCCGCGCGCCTCCGTCTCGCGCCGCTCGACCTCGGCGACGGAGCGCAGCGCCCACTCGACCCGTTCGAGCCGCGCGGGCGTCACCCCGCTCGAGAACGGGTTGACGATCAGGAGGACGCGCGGCACCGCGCCATCGTAGGCGCGGCTGGCGCGGGTTCTAGCCGGAGTTCGTGTCGGAGCTCATCGCGAGCCACACGAGCACCGTGATGTCGGCGATCACGGCGCAGATCGCGGGCGCGATGAACCAGCCGTCGCCGGTCGCGAACAGCCCTCCCAGGCAGAGCGCGGCGACGAGCGCGGGCAGCCCGAACCAGAGCATCCACCGGTACATCTCCTTCTCGGCGAGCTGCTCGGGGCCCGGCCCCACGACCTCGAGCACGGGCTGGGCGGTGGTGTGCTCGCGGGCAGACGCGACTGCGCTCAAAGCTCCTCCTTCGGGTCGGGCGCAGTCAGGTGCGCCGGGAACGGGTTCGCCCTCTTTCTAGCAGAGAATGCAAAGTTGCGTTTACTGCAAGCTTTCGGTTAACGTGACGATGTGCACGAGGGCGAGGCCGGGCTGCGCGAGCGGAAGAAGCGGCGCACGCGCGAGCAGATCGCCGCCGCGGCACTCGAGCTCTTCTCGGCGCGCGGCTACCACGCGACCACCGTCGCCGACATCGCGGCGGCCGCGGAGGTGTCTGAACGGACCGTGTTCAGCTACTTCCCGTCGAAGGAGGACGTCCTCTTCGCCGACCACCTCTCGCTCGAGCAGGGCCTCGCCGAGGCGCTCGACGGCCGCCCGCCGGGGACGCCGGCGCTCGACGTCCTGCGCGAGTTCGTGGTCGAGAACCTGAGCCGCTTCGACGAGCAGGCGCGGATCCGCTGGCAGATCGTCCGCGGCGACGAGCTCCTGCTCGCCCACCAGCGCGCACGCCAGGCGGCGCTCGGCGAGCTGATCGCGCGCGCGATCGCGGCCGACCTCGGCGAGCGCCCCGACGACCTCCGCCCCCAGCTCGTGACGGCGGCGGTGATCGCGGCGTTCACCGCGACGTACGAGCACCGCTTCCGCGCGCGCTCCCGGACGGCGTCGCGCGCACAGGCGGTCGCCGTCGTCGACGAGGCGATCGAGTTCCTGCGCGGCGGGCTCGACGCGATCCGCGCGTACCCGAGGCCGTACTAGCTCAGTCGTCGTGCGCCGCGCCGGCGGTCGCGTGCGCGACGAACGCGGCGATGTCGGCGATCTGGCGGCGCGTGAGCGTCTTGCCCAGAGCGGGCATGCCGTCGCCGCCGCGCACGACCCGGTCGACGACCTCGCGGTAGGAGCTGTCCTCGCTCCCGAGGTTCGGGCCCTTGCGCCCGTGGGTGCCTGCGGCCGCGAGCGTGTGGCAGGAGCCGCAGGCGGCCACGAACAGCACCTTCCCGCGGGCGAGGCTGGGCGAGGCGCCGAGCGCCGGCGACGCGGAGAGCGCGAGCGCGGCGACGGCCGCGGCGAGGGCCTTCACGGCCCGCAAGGCTAGGGCGCGAATGTGAGGAGACTGTGAGCGCGTGGAGCGGGCCGGCCTCCGGCTACGCGGTGGGTGCGCCGCCGAGGCTCGGGTAGCGCCCGGTGAGCAGCAGCACGTAGGCGTAGGTCTGCACCTCGTAGCGCAGCATCCAGGCCCTCACGTCGCGCAGCCCGCGGTTCATGCTGCCGAGCGCGAGCGCGTAGAACCAGCCGAAGACCGCGAGGACCGTGTTGACGGTGCGGAAGACGTAGACGAGGAGGCCCGCCGGGATCGCGAGCAGGAGCCGGAAGAGGACGGACAGGCGGCTCTGCGGCGCCGCCGGGTCGACGCGCGCGTCGACCGGGTAGCTCCCCGCGCTCGAGAACGGCGGGTAGGGGTCGGCGAGCAGGAGGACGTAGGCGCTCACCCGTGTCGAGTAGCGGAGGTAGGCGGCGCCGAAGTCGTGGAGCCCGGCGGGGACGCGGCCCGCGAAGAGGGCGACGAGCCACGAGCAGAGGACGGAGACGGCGACCGCGATCCCCCAGAGGTAGAGCAGGACGAAGTGCGGGATCGCGAGCAGGAGCCGGAGGAAGACGGTGAGACGCGAGCGGCGCAGGTCGTCCGTGACGATCAGCCCGACGGGGTGACGGCCGGAGCCGGCCTCCATCGCTATCCCTCCTCGAAGTGGAAGCCGCTCCCGCTCGCGAGCGTGGGGTAGCGGTCGGTGAGCAGCAGCAGGTACGCGTAGGTCTGCGCGTTGTAGCGCAGGCAGTACGCCATCAGGTCCCGCATCCCTCTCGGCACCCGGCCGAGCGCGACCGCGGCGAACCAGGCGAGCACGGCCACGACCTCGAGCACGGTGCCGAGCACGGTCAGGAGCACGTAGGCGGGGATCGCGAGCGGGAGGCGGAGGAGCGTCTTCCAGCGCGCCTGGGCCTCGGGCGGGGCGAGGTCGAGGTCGACCGGGTACGTGCCGTACCACCCCCGGAACCCGGGGAACGGGTCGGCCACCAGCCACGTGTAGGCCTGCACGTGCGTCCAGTAGCGGAGCGCGCGGCCGAGCCACGCGTGCAGCGGCGCCGGCGGCCTCCCCCGCACGAGCGTGAGCAGCCACATGACGACGCCGACGACGAACGCGAGGTAGAGCCAGAGCGAGGCGAGGACGAGGTGCGGGAGCGCGAGCACCCAGCGCAGCGCGACCGTGAGCCGCCAGCGCCGGAGGTCGTCGCGGACGGCGAGCTGCACGGGGTGGAAGCGCTCGGCCGGCGCGCCGGTGAACGCCGCCTCGCGCTTCGCGAGGAACGCGGCGACGCCCTCGGCGAAGTCGGGCGTGGCGACGAGCTCGACCTGCGCCCACGTCTCCGCCTCGAGCTGCTCGGCGAGCGTCGCGCCGGCGGCGGCCGCGTCGAGCAGCCGCTTCGTCCCGGCCACCGCGCGGGTCGCCAGGCCTGCGAAGAGCTCGGCGACCTCGAGCGTCCGCTCGGCGAGCTCGGCGGCGGGGACGACCTCGGACACGAGCCCCCACTGGAGCGCCTCGGCCGCGGTCAGGCGGCGCCCGGTCGCGAGCCACTCGAACGCGCGCCCCGTCCCGAGCAGGCGCTGCGCGAACCAGGTGCCTCCCGTGTCGGGCGCGAGCCCGATGCCCGAGAAGCCGGGCACGAGCACGGCGTCGTCGGCCGCGATCCGGACGTCGCAGGCGAGCGCGAGCGAGAGCCCGGCGCCGGCGGCGGGGCCGTTGAGCGCGGCGATCACCGGCTTCTCGAGCGCGCGCAGCGCGAGCGCGTGGCGGTTCAGGTGCCGCCGCAGGAGCTCGGCGACGTCGCGCGAGCCGCGCTCGAGGTCCTGGAGGTCCTGCCCGACGCAGAAGCCCCGTCCCGCGCCGGTGAGCACGACGGCGCGGACCCCGGGATCGCGGGCCCGCTCGAGCGCGGCCGCGAGGCCGGCGTGCGCCGCGGCGTCCAGCGCGTTCAGGACCTCGGGGCGGTTGAGCGTGATCGTGAGGACCGCCCCGTCGCGCCTCGTCTCGACCTCGGCCACCCGCTGACCTTAGACCCCTGAACGGACTGCGCCCCGGCGGCGGGCGGCAGCCCCCCGGCGGCGGCTACCCTCGAACGCCATGGGGCTCCGGCTGGTGGCCGACGAGAACGACGCGCTCGACGCCTACTCGCGCGTGATCGTCACGGCGAGCGAGCGGCTCCTGCCCTCGGTCGCCCACCTGCGCAGCGACCGGGGGAGCGGGAGCGGCGTCGTCATCTCGAGCGACGGCTTCGTGGTCACGTCGGCCCACGTCGTGGAGCGCGCGCGGCGCGTCCGGGCCTCGTTCGTCGACGGCTCCGAGTACCCGGCCGACCTCGTCGGCTCGGACCCGCTCTCGGACCTCGCCGTGCTGCGGGCGTCGGCGCGGAGCCTCGTTCCCGCCGAGCTCGGCGACGCGGCGACCCTGCGGGTGGGCCAGCTCGTCGTCGCGATCGGGAACCCGCGCGGCTTCGAGGGGTCGGTGACCGCCGGCGTCGTGTCCGCGCTCGGCCGGTCGCTGCCGACGCGCGCCGGTCGCGTCGTCGACAACGTGATCCAGACGGACGCCGCGCTGAACCCCGGCAACTCCGGCGGCGCGCTCGCCGACGGCTCGGCGCGCGTGGTCGGCATCAACACCGCCGTCGCGGGCGTCGGGCTCGGGCTGGCGGTGCCCGTGAACGACACGACCCGCGCGATCGTCGCGGCGCTCATGAGCCACGGCCGCTTCCGCCGCGCCTACCTCGGCTTCGCCGGCGGCTCGCGCCCGCTCCCGCCGCGGCTCGCGCGCGAGCTCGGCCGCACGGCGGGCGTCGAGGTGGTCGAGGTGGTGGCCGGCTCGCCGGCCGCGGCGGCGGGCCTGCGCCCCGAGGATCTGATCGTCGCCGTGGACGGCCGGCCGGTGGCGCAGGTGGACGAGATCCAGCGCCTGCTCGTGAGCGAGCGGATCGGCTCCGAGGTCGAGGTCGACGTCGTGCGCGAGGGACGGCCGCTGCGGCTCCGGCTCGTCCCGGCCGAGCTCGTCGTCTAACCTCGGCGCTCGTGGAGCACCGCCCGCTCGGCCGCACCGGCGTCAAGGTGAGCTCGCTCTGCCTCGGCACGATGATGTTCGGCGCCTGGGGCAACGCCGACCACGACGACTCGATCCGCATCATCCACCGCGCGCTCGACGCCGGGATCAACTTCGTCGACACCGCCGACGTCTACTCGCACGGCGAGTCGGAGGAGATCGTCGGCAAGGCGCTCGCCGGGAGGCGCGACCGCGTCGTGCTCGCGACGAAGTTCCACGGCGCGATGGGCGACGACGTGAACGAGCGCGGCAACTCCCGCCGCTGGATCGTCCGCGCGGTCGACGAGAGCCTGCGCCGGCTGCGCACCGACTGGATCGACCTCTACCAGGTGCACCGGCCCGAGCCGGGCACCGACGTCGACGAGACCCTGGGCGCGCTCACGGACCTCGTCCGCGCCGGCAAGGTGCGCTACCTCGGGAGCTCGACCTTCCCGGCCCACGAGCTCGTCGAGGCGCAGTGGACGGCGGAGCGGCGCGGGCGCGAGCGCTTCGTCTGCGAGCAGCCGCCGTACTCGCTGCTCGTGCGCGGGATCGAGGCCGACGTGCTGCCCGTGTGCGAGCGCTACGGGATCGCGGTGATCCCGTGGAGCCCGCTGGCGGGCGGCTGGCTCTCCGGCCGCTACCGCAAGGGCGCCGAGCCGCCGGCGAGCACGCGCCTCGAGCGGGTCCCGCTGCGGTTCGACCTCTCCCTGCCGGAGAACCAGCGGAAGCTCGAGACGGTCGAGGCGCTGGCGCGCGTCGCGGAGGAGGCGGGGCTCACGCTGATCCAGCTCGCGCTCGCGTTCGTGCTCCAGCATCCCGCCGTGACCGCGCCGATCATCGGGCCCCGCACGATGGAGCAGCTCGAGAGCCAGCTCGCGGCGCTCGACGTCACCCTCGACGCGGCGCTCCTCGACCGGCTCGACGAGATCGTCCCGCCCGGGCGCACGATCAACCCGCACGACGCGGGCTACACCCCGCCGGCGCTCGAGTCGCCCGCGCTGCGCCGCCGCTCGTAGAGTAGGCGCTCCACGACGCGAAGGGAGCCGACGAGATGACGGGGAAGATGGTGCACTTCGAGCTGCCGGCGGAGGACACCGGCCGCGCGAGGACGTTCTGGAGCGGCGTCTTCGGCTGGGAGTTCGGGGAGTCGGCGATGCCGGAGTTCGAGTACTACCTGGTGCGCACCGGCGAGGACCAGGGCGGTGCGGTGATGCGCTCGCAGGGGACGCCGGGGCTGATCGTCTACTTCGACACCGACGACATCGACGCCTCGATCGCGAAGGTCCGGGAGCTCGGCGGGACGGCTGAGGACAAGCAGCCGATCCCGCAGGTCGGCTGGTTCACGCGCTGCAGGGACACGGAGGGCAACGAGTTCAGCCTCTTCGAGAGCGACGAGTCGGTCGGCGCGTGACCGCGGCCGCGGTCGCGCTGACCGTCTTCGCGGGGCTCGCCGGGTCGGTGCAGGTCGCGGTCATGGGACGCTTCGGGGACCGGATCGGCATCGTCGAGGCGCTCGCGTTCGCGACGGCGGTCCAGCTCGTGCTCTCGCTCGCGATCCTGCTCGCCGTGCGAGCCGGGACCGGCGGCCTCTCGGACGCGTTCCGGACGCCCGCGTGGATGTGGCTCGGCGGGCTGATGGGGCTCGTCGTCGTGTTCACGATCACGTTCGCGCAGCCGCGGATCGGCGCGACCGCGACGATCGGGATCCTGATCGCCGGGCAGCTCGTGATGGGCGCGGTGATCGACCGCTTCGGCCTCTTCGGCGTCGAGCAGATCGCGATCTCCTGGCCGCGGGCAGTCGGGATCGTGCTGCTCGGCGCCGGCGCCGCGCTCTCGCTTGCTCGGTGAGCCGGCGGGCGAAGGTGTGGACCGCCCTCTGGGCGGTCTACGTCATCTGGGGCTCGACGTACCTCTTCATCGCGTTCTCCGTCGAGACGATCCCGCCGCTCGTCGGCGTCTCGACCCGCTTCCTCGCCGCCGGCGCGATCATGGCCGCGATCGTCGCCCGGCGCGGCGGCACGATGCGGGTGTCGGCCCGGGAGCTCGCCTCGTGCACGCTGATCGGCGCGCTCCTCCCGGGCGCGAACGCGGTGCTGTTTCTCGCCGAGCGCGACACCCCGTCGGGCCTCGCGTCGCTCCTGATCGCGTCGGTGCCGCTCCTCGTGGTGCTGCTGCGGCTGTGGGGCCGCGAGCGGATCCGGCCCCGGCGGCTCGCCGGGATCGCGGTCGGGTTCGCCGGCGTCGCCGTGCTCGTCCGCCCGTCCGGCGGGGCGACCGCGACGGGCGTCGCGCTCTGCCTCGTCTCCGCGCTGATGTGGTCGGCCGGCACGGTCGCCGGCGCGCGTCTCCACCTGCCGCGCGACGCGTTCGCCGCGACCGCGTGGGAGATGCTCGCGGGCGGCGTCCTGCTCGCGCCGTTCGCGGTCGCGACCGCCGGCGACGTCTCGCCCTCGGCCGGCTCGGCGCTCTCCTGGGCCTACCTCGTGACGATGGGCTCGGTCGTCGGCTACACCGCCTACACCTGGCTCCTCGCGCACGCTCCCCTCGCGACGGTCTCGACCTACGCGTACGTCAACCCGGTCGTCGCGATCCTGCTCGGCGTCCTCTTCCGCGGCGAGCGGCTGAGCGGGCAGATCCTCGTGGGCGCGGCGCTCGTCGTCGCCGCGGTGGCGGTCGTCGTGCGGCAGGAGCCGCCGGCGGCGACCGCGCCCGAGGAGGGCGTCAGGTAGCCGCGTCAGAGCCCGGCGAGCTCGTCGAGGCGCACGGGCGCCCGCGGCAGCTCGCGCCCGGTCGCGGCGCGGAGGGCGGCGACGGCGGCGGCCGTCGAGACGACCGCCGGCGGCTCGCCCACGCCCTTCACGCCGTACGGCGACGAGGGCTCCGGGTCCTCGATCAGCACCGTCTCGACCGGCGGCATGTCGAGCGCGGTGGGGATCAGGTAGTCGGTGAAGCTCGCGTTCGCGATCAGCCCGTCCCGCGTCTGGATCTCCTCCATCAGCGCGAGCCCGAGCCCCTGCGCGATCCCGCCCTCGACCTGCCCCTCCACGGCGCGCGGGTCGAGCGCGCGGCCGACCTCCTGGGCGGCGCCGACCCAGACGACGCGGGTCAGGCCCAGCTCGACGTCGACCTCGGCGACGACCTTCATCGCGCAGGCGCCGAAGGCGACGTGCGCCCGCTCGCCGGTGACGCGCCCGGTCACGGGGTCGAGCGGGCTCGTCGGCGCGTGCCGGTAGACGCGCTCGACGTCGACCTCGCCCCCGCCCCGGGCCTCGCGCTCGGCGAGCGCGGCGCGGCACGCCTCGCGCACGGCGCCCGACACCATCATCGTCTGGCGCGAGGCGGAGGTGGAGCCGGCGGAGCCGACGGTCGCGGTCGTGTGCGGGGCGAGGCGGACGTCGTCGATCCCGAGCTCGGTCCGGGCGACCTGGAGGATCACGTTCGAGACGCCCTGCCCCACCTCGGCGGCGGCGCAGTGCACCTCCGCCGAGCCGTCGGAGAGCAGCCTGACGCGGGCGGCGCACGAGTCGTCGAAGCCCTCCGAGAAGCAGAGGTTCTTGAAGCCGGCCGCGAAGCCGACGCCGCGGCGCACGCCCTCGCCGCGCGTGGTGTTGCCGGCGCCGCCCGGCAGGCGGAGCGGGTCGCGCGGCAGCTCCTCGGGCGGGGGCGGCTCGAGCGCCGCGGCGCGCCGGATCACCTCCGCGACGGGCAGCGAGCCGTCGATCCGCTGGCCGGTCGGCAGCGTGTCGCCGGGCGCGAGCGCGTTCAGCAGGCGCAGCTCGACGGGGTCGATCCCGAGCGCCGCGGCGAGCCTGTCCATCTGCGCCTCCGCGGCGAAGCACGTCTGCACCGCGCCGAAGCCGCGCATCGCCCCGCACGGCGGGTTGTTCGTGTAGACCGCGGTCGCCTCGACCCGGGCGTTGGGGACGTTGTAGGGACCGCAGGCGAACGACGCCGCGTTCGAGCAGACGGCCGTGGAGCTCGAGGCGTACGCGCCGCCGTCGAGGAGGACCCGCATCCGGACGCAGACGAGCTTCCCCTCCCGGGTCGCCCTGTGCTCGGCCCAGATCCGGGACGGATGCCGGTGGACGTGCCCCGTGAACGACTCCTCGCGCGAGTAGACGATCTTCACCGGCCGGTTCGTGCGCAGCGCGAGGAGCGCGCCGTGGATCTGCATCGAGACGTCCTCGCGGCCGCCGAACGCGCCGCCGACGCCGGCCAGGTGGACGCGCACGCGCTCGGGCTCGAGCCCCACGCAGGACGCGATCTGCGCGCGGTCGATGTGGAGCCACTGCGTCGCGACGTAGACGTCGACACCGCCCTCCCCGTCCGGGACGGCGAGGCCCGACTCGGGGCCGAGGAAGGCCTGGTCCTGCAGCCCGGTCTCGTAGACGCCGCTGACGGACACGTCGCCCTCGGCTTCGGGGTCGCCGTGGACGATCACGATGCGGCGCACGACGTTCGGCAGCTCGGCCGAGCCGAACCCGCGCCTGAGCGCGTGGCCCTCGGGGTGGAGCTCGGGCCCCTCGGTCGCGCGCTCCACGTCCACGACCGGCTCGAGCGGCTCGTAGCGGACGCGCACCTTCTCCGCCGCCCGCCGCGCCTGCTCGGGATGCTCGGCCGCAACGAGCGCGACGGGCTCGCCGAAGTAGCGGACCCGGTCGATCGCGAGCACCGGCTGGTCCGGGATCTCGAGCCCGTACGTCTTCGCGCCCGGCACGTCCTCGTGCGTGAGGACGGCGTGGACGCCCGGCATCGCGACCGCCTCCGAGACGTCGAGCTCGACAATGCGCGCGTGCGCGTGCGGGCTCCTGACCGTGTGGCCCCAGAGCATGCCCGGCGCGACGAGGTCGCTCGAGTAGGCGAACTCGCCCTTCACCTTCGGGACGCCGTCGGCGCGCGGGACGGCCTCGCCGATGCGGCCGACCTCGAGCCTCCGCGGCGCCGCCGTGGTCGACACCTCGGCGGCGGTCGACGCGGCGCCGGCCGGCCCCTCGCCGCCCCCCTCGGGGAGCGCGCCTGCGCCCGCCTCCGCGCAGGGGGCGGCAGCCCCCCCGGACGCGCTCCCCGCCCAGGGTGGGGAGGTCCACCCACCACCCGCCGTGATCCTGGCGCGGGCGGGCGGCGGACGCAAGCTGTCCTTCGTGACGGCCTCGAGACGATTCATCCCGACCGGTCCTGCGCGGCCAGCCGCACCGCGTCCAGGATCTTCGCGTAGCCGGTGCAGCGGCACAGGTTGCCCGACAGCGCCTCCCGGATCTCGTCGTCGCTCGGGTCGGAGCTGCGCTCGAGGAGGTCGGCGGCGGCAACCACGAGGCCCGGCGTGCAGAAGCCGCACTGGACGGCGCCCGCGTCGACGAACGCCCGCTGCACCGGGTGCAGCTCGCCGTCGGACGCGAGGCCCTCGACCGTCGTCACCTCGTGCCCGTCCGCCTGCGCCGCGAGCACGAGGCAGGCGCACACGAGCACCCCGTCGAGCAGGACGGAGCAGGAGCCGCACTCGCCCTGCTCGCACGCGTTCTTCGAGCCCGGGTAGCCGAGCTTCTCCCGCAGCGCGAAGAGGAGCGACTCCCCCTCCCAGCAGTCGGCTTCGGCCTCCACTCCGTTGACCCGCAGCGCGATCCTCACGCCGCGAGCGTCCTCTCGAGCGCGCGCCGGGCGAGCACGCGCAGCGCGTGACGCCGGTACGCGGCGGTGCCGCGAACGTCGTCGATCGGCGACGCCGCCGCGGCCACGAGCTCGGGGAAGTCCGCCGCCTCCGAGCGCGGCGCCGACACGACCACCGGCCGCGGCGACGCCGAGCCGAGCGACGCCCGCAGCTCCTCGCCGGCCGACACCGCGAGCGACACGACCGCGATCACCATCGCGTTCCGCGGACCGACCTTCATGAACGTCTGCGGCGCCCGTGTCGGCGTCACCCAGACGGCCGCGATCAGCTCGTCCGGTGCGAGCGCCGTGCGCTTCACCCCCGTCACGAACTCGACGAGCGGCAGCCGCCGGACACCCCGCACCGACGCGCACTCGACCTCCGCCCCCTCGATCGCGAGCGGGGGCAGCGCGTCGCCGGCGGGCGAGGCGGTGCCGAGGTTGCCGCCCACCGTGCCGCGGTTGCGGATCTGCGGCGAGCCGACCGTGCGCGACGCCTCCGCGAGCGCGGGAAGCAGCTCCGCGAGCTCCCCGCTCGTCGCCTCCGTGTACGTGAGCCCGGCGCCGAGCCGCAGGGCGCCGTCCTCCCGCCGCCAGCCCCGCAGCTCCTCCACCTCGTTCAGGTTGAGCACGGCGGCGGGCCGCACGCGGTCGAAGTTGACGGCGACCATCACGTCGGTCCCGCCCTGGATCGCAAGTGCCTCGGGCCGCTCCGCCTTCAGGTGGAGCGCCTCGTCGAGCGTGCGGGGCGAGAGAACCTCCACACGAGGAACTGTACGGTTTCGGCCCAATATGACCTCCACGCTCTCCCGGCGGCTCGCGGTCGCGCGGGGCGACGAGGCCGCCGACCTCGTCGTCCGGAACGGGCGCGTGCTCTCGGTCTTCACGCGCGAGTGGCTCGAGTGCGACGTGGCGGTCGTGGACGGCTACGTCGCCGGGCTCGGCGAGTACGAGGGCGCCGAGACGCTCGACGCGGCGGGCCGCCACGTCGTGCCCGGCTTCGTCGACGCGCACATGCACCTCGAGTCGTCGAAGCTCCTGGTCGACGAGTTCGCACGGCTCGTGTTGCCGTTCGGGACGACGGCCGTCGTCGCAGACCCGCACGAGATCGCGAACGTCCTCGGCACCGACGGCGTCCACTGGCTCCTCGACGTCTGCGGCCGGCTCCCGCTCGACGTCTGGTTCATGGCGTCTTCGTGCGTCCCCGCGTCGAGCTTCGAGTCGCCGCGACGCGAGCTCACGACCGGCGACCTCGACGCGCTCCTCCGTCGTCGCCGCGTGATCGGGCTGGCGGAGATGATGAACTTCCCCGGCGTCGTCGCCGGCGACGAGCGCGAGCTTGAGAAGCTCGAGCTGGCGACGCACGTGGACGGGCACGCCCCGGGTGTCCTCGGCCGCGACCTGAACGCCTACGTCGCCGCCGGCATCCGCTCCGACCACGAGGCCTACACCGTCGAGGAGGGGCGCGAGCGCCTCCGCACCGGGATGTGGCTGCTGATCCGCGAGGGCTCCGCCGCGCGCAACCTCCACGCGCTCCTGCCGCTGCTCGCGGAGTACGGCCCGGGACGGATCGCCTTCTGCACCGACGACCGCGAGCCGGAGCACATCGCCGACGACGGCCACGTGAACTCGATGGTGCGCGACGCGGTCGCGTTCGGCATCCCGCCCGAGGACGCCATCACGTGCGCGACCCTCAACCCCGCGCTCTGGCACGGCCTCGCCCACCTGGGCGCGGTCGCGCCCGGCTACCAGGCCGACCTCCTGCTCCTGCCCGACCTCGAGCGCTTCCTGCCCGACGTCGTGCTGAAGGCCGGCCGTCCGGTGGCCGAGATCTCGCGCGCCGAGGTGCCCGACTGGGTGCGCCACACGGTACGGATCGGCGCGCTCGGGCCGGAGATGTTCCGCATCCCGTGGCGCGGCGGCAAGGCACGCGTGATCGGTCTCGTGCCGGGCCAGATCCTGACCGACTCGCTCGTGGAGGAGCCGGCCGTGCGGGCGGGAGAGGCGCTGGCCGACCCGGAGCGCGACCTCGCGAAGATCGCGGTGATCGAGCGCCACCTCGGCACGGGCCGGGTCGGGCTCGGCTTCGTCCGCGGCTTCGGCCTCCGCAGCGGCGCGCTCGCCTCGACGGTCGCGCACGACGCGCACAACGTCGTCGTCGTCGGCACGAGCGACGCGGCGATGGCGTTCGCGGTGCGCCGGCTCGCGAACCTCGGCGGCGGGATCGTCGTCGCGGACGGCGCGCGGGTGCTCGCCGAGCTCCCGCTGCCCGTCGCGGGCCTCCTCTCGGACGCCCCGCTCGAGGACGTGGTCGCGAGCAGCCGCGCGATCGTCGCCGCCGCGCGCGAGCTCGGCTGCACGGTCGACTCGCCGTTCCAGCTCCTCTCGTTCCTCGCGCTCTCCGTGATCCCGCACCTCAAGCTCACCGATCGCGGCCTCGTCGACGTCGACCGGTTCGAGCTCGTGCCGCTGGAGGCCACGGCGTGATCCTCGAGAACGGGTGGATCGTCACGATGGACGACGCCGGCACCGAGCACCCGCGCGGCTGGCTCCGCATCGAGGACGGGCTCGTCGCCGGAGTCGGCGGCGGCGACCCGCCCGAGCGCGGCGAGGACCTCGGCGGCGCGGTCGTGACGCCGGGCCTCGTGAACGCGCATCACCACCTCTACCAGACCCTCACGCGCGCCCGCGCGGCCGACGCGGACCTCTTCACCTGGCTGCGCACGCTCTACCCGGTCTGGGCGCGGATCGACGAGGAGGCGGAGTACGCGGCCGCGCGCAGCGGGCTCGCCGAGCTCGCGCTCTCCGGCTGCACGACCGTCTTCGACCACCACTACGTCTTCCCGCGGGGCGTCTCGGGGCTCGTCGAGGCCGAGGTTCGGGCCGCGCGCGAGCTGGGAGTGCGGATCGCGGCCTCGCGCGGCTCGATGGACCTCGGCGAGTCGCAGGGCGGCCTCCCGCCGGACTCGCTGGCGGAGGACCTCGACGACGTCCTCGCGGACACCGAGCGCGTGGCCGCGCTCGCCGACGGCGACCGCGTGCAGGTCGTCGTCGCGCCGTGCTCGCCGTTCTCCGTCACGGCGCGGCTGATGGAGGAGTCGGCCGCGCTCGCCCGGCGGCTCGGGCTCCAGCTCCACACGCACCTCGCCGAGACGGTCGAGGAGGACGCCTACTGCCGCGAGACGTACGGCTGCAGCCCGGTCGAGTACGTCGAGCGGCTCGGCTGGCTCGCCGGGGACGTCTGGTGCGCCCACTGCGTCCACCTCGCGCCGGCCGAGGCGGCGCGCTTCGGGGCGACCGGCACCGGCGTCGCGCACTGCCCGACGTCGAACCTGCGGCTCGGCGCGGGGCTCGCGCCGGTGCGGGAGCTGCTCGACGCGGGCGCCCGCGTCGGCCTGGGCGTCGACGGCAGCGCCTCGAACGAGCGCGGCGACCTCCTCTACGAGGCGAAGCAGGCGCTCCTCGTCGCGCGCGGGCGGGGCGGAGCGAGGGCGATGGGGGTGCGCGAGGCGCTCCGGCTCGCGACGCGGGGCGGCGCCGCCGTGCTGCGGCGGGACGACCTGGGCTCGCTCGAGCCCGGGAAGCGGGCGGACGTCGCCGTCTGGCGCACCGACGGGCTCGAGCTCGGCGGCGCCGAGGACCTCGTCGCCGGGCTCGTGCTGTCGGCGCCGCACCGCGTCGACCGCCTGCTCGTCGGCGGCGAGGAGGTCGTGCGCGGCGGCGCGCTCGTGCGCGCCGACGAGCGGGAGATCGCGCGCGAGCACCGCAGGGAGGCCGCGAGACTGTGGCGATGACGCTCTCGACCCACGTGCTCGACACCGAGCGCGGCCGCCCCTCGGCCGGCGTCCGCGTGGAGCTGTGGCACGGCGACGAGCTCGTCGGCTCGGGCGAGACGGACGCCGACGGCCGCATCCGCGAGCTCGCCGCGGGCCCGCCCGGCGTCTACCGGCTCGTGTTCGCGCCGCACTCGCCCTTCTTCCGCCGCGTCGAGCTCGAGGTGACGCTCGGCGAGGGCCACCACCACGTACCGCTCCTCGTCTCGTCGTACGCATGCGCGACCTACCGCGGAAGCTGAGCGCCGACGAGCTCGCCGAGCTCTTCGAGGGGCGCACGCGCTTCGTCGAGCGGCTCGCCGAGCTCGACGACCCGCTCGGGCGCGCTCGCGAGGTCGCGGCGCAGCTCTCCGACGAGGAGAAGAAGGAGGTGCTCGACGCGCATCCCGCGATCGGCGCGCGAGGCCTCCCGCCGCGCTCGGCCGCCGAGCAGGGAACCGGCGAGGCTCCGGAGCTCGACGAGCTCAACCGAGCCTACGAGGAGAAGTTCGGCTTCCGCTTCGTCGTGTTCGTGAACCGGCGGCCGCGGTCGCAGATCGTGCCGATCCTGCGCGCCCGGCTCGAGCGGACGCGCGAGGAGGAGCTCGCGACGGCCCTCGACGAGCTCGTGGCGATCGCGGTGGACCGGTGGCGGCGCTCCTAGGCCTCGGCGACTACTGGTGGGGGTGGGGCAACCTGCTCTTCCGCTGGCTGCACGTGCTCGCGGCGATCGCGTGGATCGGGTCGTCGTTCTACTTCATCGCGCTCGACGACCACCTCTCGCCGCCCGCCGACGAGCGCGACCGCGCGCGCGGCGTCGCGGGGGAGGCGTGGGAGATCCACGGCGGCGGCTTCTACCGCGTCGAGAAGTTCCGCGTCGCCCCGCGGGCGCTCCCGGAGCCGCTCTACTGGTTCAAGTGGGAGGCGTACACGACGTGGCTCTCGGGCTTCGCCCTCCTCGTCGTCGTCTTCTTCGTCCATCCCCGCGCCTCGCTCGTCGACCCGGCGGTCGCCGACCTCGCCGGCTGGGAGGCGGTCGCGGTCGCGGCCGGCGGCCTCGCGGTCGCGTGGATCGTCTACGACGGGCTCTGCCGGCTGCTCGCGCGGGACGAGCGCCTGCTCGCGCTCGCCGTGCTCGGGTTCGCGGTGCTCGCGTCGTACGGCGCGGGGCGGCTGCTCTCGGCCCGCGCAGCGTACGTCGAGGTGGGCGCGATGCTCGGGACGATGATGGCGGGCAACGTCCTCTTCGTGATCATCCCGGCGCACCGGGAGCTCGTGCGCGCGAAGCAGGCCGGCCGCGAGCCGGACCCGCGCTGGAACGTGCGCGGCAAGCAGCGGTCGGTGCACAACAACTACCTGACGCTTCCGGTGCTGTTCGCGATGCTGTCGAACCACTTCCCGTTCACGTACGGGCACGACGACGCCTGGGTCGTGCTCGTGTGCCTGATGGCGGTCGGCGCGTGGACGCGCCACTTCTTCAACCTGCGCCACCGCGGCCGGAACGAGTGGTGGATCCTCGCGACGGCCGCCGCCGGGGTGGCCGGGCTCGCGATCTGGCTGCGGCCGCACACGAGCGCGGCGGCGGCCGCCGGGCCCGCGCCGACGCGGGCGCAGGTGCAGGCGGTCGTCGGCCGCCGCTGCGTCCCGTGTCACTCGCTCCACCCGACGCAGCCGGGGGTCGCGTCCCCGCCGTCCGGCGTCGTCCTCGACACGTGGGCGAAGATCGACCTGCTCGCCCCGCTCGTGAAGACGGTGGCCGTCGACAACCGCCTGATGCCGCCGTCGAACGCGACGCACATGACGCAGGACGAGCGGGACCTGCTCGCGCGCTGGCTGGCGCACCGGTAGCGTCTCGCCCGTGCTCGAGATCGTCGCCGCCGGCCTCACGTTCCGCGCGCGCTTCCTGGAGGAGGAGGCGCCGGCGACGGTGGCGGCGTTCCGCGCGATCCTCCCGTTCGAGGACCGGCTCGTCCACTGCCGCTGGAGCGGGGAGTCGAACTGGATCCCGTGGGGCGACCGCGAGCTCGGGATCGGCCCCGAGAACGCGACGTGCTACCCGGCGCCCGGGGAGCTCCTCCTCTACCCGGGCGGCGTCTCGGAGACCGAGCTCCTCTTTCCCTACGGCCACTGCGCGTTCGGCTCGAAGGCCGGCGCGCTCGCCGGCAACCACTTCGCGACGGTCGTCGACGGCGCCGAGCGCCTTCCCGAGCTCGGCCGGCTCACCCTCTGGGAGGGCGCCCAGCCGATCTCCTTCCGGGAGGCCTGAGCACGCCGCGTCAGCGCTCCTCGCGGACGTAGGGGACGCCGAGGGCCGCGGGGGCGCCGAGGCGGCGGCGGGCGCCGCTCGCCGAGACGGCGACGAGCACCACCACCGTCATCACGTAGGGGAGCGAGTTCGTCCAGAGCACCGTCGGGCCGAGCTGGATGCCGCGCGCCTGGAGCTGCGGGGCGAGCGCCTGCAGCGCGCCGAAGAAGTACGCGCCGACGAGGCAGAGCTCCGGCCGCCAGAACGCGAAGATGACGAGCGCGATCGCGATCCAGCCCGCGCCGCCCGTGATCCCGTCGACCCACTGCGGCGTGATCGCGAGCGTCACGGTCGCGCCGGCGACGCCGGCGAACGCGCCCCCGGCGAGCGTGTGCGCGTAGCGGTAGCGCGTGACGTCGATCCCCATCGCGTCCGCCGACGCCGGGGACTCGCCGACCGCCCGCACGTTCAGTCCCGGCCGCGTGCGCGACAGGTACAGCCAGACCGCCACCACGCACGCCCAGGACGCGTACACGAGCGCGTTCTGGCCGAAGAGGATCGGGCCGGCGACCGGCCAGTGCCGCGCGTCCGCGGGGAAGACCGCGCCGAACTGGTGCCGCGCCGGGTTGTCGGCGAGCTTCAGGTCGTTGCCGAGGTACGACGAGAGCCCCGCCGCCCCCGCGAAGATCGTGAGCGCGAGCCCGGACACGATCTGGCTCGCGCGCAGCGTGATCACGAGGAACGCGTGGATCGCCGCCATCGCCGCCCCCGCGACCGCGGCCACCCCGACCGCCGCCGCGAGCGAGAGGCCCGCGCCGGCGTGCAGGCGCTGCACCGTCCAGAACCCCATCACGGCGCCCACGAGCATCATCCCCTCGACGCCGAGGTTGAGCACGCCGGAGCGTTCCGCGAGCAGCTCGCCCAGCGCGGCGTAGAGGAGCGGCGTCCCGTACGCGACGCCGGAGGCGATCACGACCACGAGCAGCGAGTCGTTCACGCGCCGCCCTCCGCGGCGGCCGCCGGCTCGGCTCGCGCCCGCCGCGCGACCCGCACCCGGTAGCGGACGAGGAGCTCGCCGCCGAGCGCCGAGAAGAGGATGATCCCCTGCATCACGCCGACGAGCCCCGACGGGAAGTCGGCGCCCTGCAGCGTCGTGCCCGCGTTCTGGAGCCCGCCGATCAGGAACGCGACCACCAGGACCGCGAACGGGTTGTACCGCCCGAGCGCGGCGACGACGATCCCGGTGTAGCCGTAGTACTGCTTCTGGAGCCCGTTCGGGTCGGCGTCGAGCGTGTGGCGGAAGTCGCCGTCCTGGCTCGCGCCGCCGAGACCGGCGAGCGCGCCGGAGATCCCCATCACCGCGAGGATCTTGCGGCGCGTCCGCATCCCGGCGTAGCGGGCGGCGCGCGGCGAGTCGCCGAGCACCTGCGCCTCGAAGCCGAAGCGCGTGCGCGAGTAGAGCAGCCAGAGGACGGCGGCCGCGAGCAGCGCGAGCCCGGCGCCGAGCGGCAGCGCGATCCCGCCCTGCGCGTGGATCGTCGCCGCCGGCCAGAGCGCGCGGTCGGGCAGCTCCTTCCCGGTCGGGAAGACGCTCGCGTTGAAGCCTTCCGTCTCGCGCCAGTAGGACTCGGTGTTGAAGATCAGGTACGTGAGCAGGTAGGCGGCGACGTAGTTGAGCATCAGCGAGCTGATGATCTCGTTCGTCTTGAAGAACGCCCGCAGCACGCCCGGGACGAGCGCCCAGGCGGCGCCTCCTGCGCAGCCGGCCGCCACCATCGCGGCGATCACGAGCGCCTGCGGCCAGCCGTGCCCGCCGAGGTAGAGCCCGGCCGCGGCCGCGGCGATCGCCCCGACGAAGAGCTGGCCCTCGGCGCCGATGTTGAAGAGGCGCATGCGGAACGCGGCCGCCGCCGCGAGCCCGGTGAACGCGAGCGGCGTCGCCGACACGAGCGTCTGGCCGAGCGCGCCCCGGTCGACGAAGGCGGCGTCGAAGATCTGGCGGTAGGCGTCCGGCGCGTCGTGTCCCGTGGCGGCCAGGACGACCCCCGACGCGAAGAACGCGAACACGAGCGACCCGGCGGGGACCGCGGCGAGCAGCCACCGCGGCCGCTCGAGCCTGCGCTCAATCCTCACGGGGGTCGCGCCCTCCGGCCATCAGCAGGCCGATCTCCTGGACGTCCGCCGCGGCGCGCGTCGTCTCGCCGGCGATCGCGCCCTCGTACATCACGACGATCCGGTCCGCGAGCGCGAGGATCTCGTCGAGGTCCTCGCTGATCAGCAGCACGGCGAGGCCGCCGGCCGCCGCGTCGCGCAGGTACGAGTGCACCGTCTCGATCGCGCCGACGTCGAGGCCGCGCGTCGGCGACGCGGCGACGAGCACGCGCGGGCTGCCCGAGAACTCGCGCGCCAGCACGACCTTCTGGAGGTTCCCGCCCGAGAGCAGGCGCGCCGGGGCGGCGGGCCCGGGCACGGCGATCGCGTAGCGCCCGATCAGCTCGTGCGCGCGCTCGCGGATCCGGCCGAGGCGCAGGAGCGGCCCGCGGGAGGCGTGCCGGTCGCGGTAGGAGCGGAGCACGAGGTTGGCCGCGACGCTGAGGCTCGGCGCGACGCCGGTGCCGAGCCGGTCCTCGGGGACGTAGGCGACGCCCGCGGCGAGCGCCGCGCGCGGGTCGCCGCGCAGCCGGCGACCGCCGACAGCGACCGTGCCGGCCGTCTGGGCGCGGATGCCCGCGATCGTCTCCGCCAGCTCGCGCTGGCCGTTGCCCGCGACGCCGGCGACGGCGACGATCTCGCCGCCGCGCACCGACAGCGTCACGCCGCGGACGGCCGCGCCGCCGCGGTCGCCGTCGGCCCACAGCTCCTCGAGCGCGAGCTCGACGCCGCCCGGCGCGGACCGCTCGCGCTCTGCGGCACCGGCGCCGAGCTCGCGGCCGACCATGAGCGACGCGAGCGAGCGCGGCGTCGCATCGGTGGCCGCGACCGTCGCGATCGTGCGCCCGTTCCGGAGCACGGTCACGCGGTCGGCGACGGCCTTCACCTCGTGCAGCTTGTGCGAGATGAAGACGACGGTGCGTCCCTCGGCCGCCATCTCGCGCAGCGTCGCGAAGAGCACGTCGGCCTCCTGCGGCGTCAGCACCGCGGTCGGCTCGTCCAGGATGAGGATCCGCGCCTCGCGGTAGAGCGCCTTCAGGATCTCGACGCGCTGCTGCTCGCCGAGCGAGAGCTGCCACACCCGGGCGCGCGGGTCGACGTGGAGCCCGTAGCGCTCCGACAGCTCGGTCACGCGGCGCTCGATCGCGCGCGGGCGCAGCCGGAACGCGCGCCCCTCGCCGCGATGGTCGCCGAGGACGACGTTCTCCGCGACCGTGAACGGGTCGACGAGCCGGAAGTGCTGGTGCACCATGCAGATCCCGGCGTCGAGCGCGTCGCGCGGAGCGTGGAACTCGACCGGCTCGCCGTAGAGCGCGATCTCGCCCGCGTCGGGGCGGTAGAGCCCCGTGAGGATGTTCGAGAGCGTGCTCTTCCCGGCGCCGTTCTCGCCGAGGAGCGCGTGCACCTCGCCCTGCGCGGCCGCGAAGTCGACCCCGTCGTTCGCGACGACGCCCGGGAAGCGCTTCACGATCCCGCGCATCGCCACGGCCGCCGCCGGGGAGACGGCGGCCGTGGTCCGCACCTCGGTCTCGGGCCTCGCCAGGGGCGGCTAACCCTTCGGGCTGCCGATCACGCCCTTCACGAGCCAGTTCATCCCGTAGAGGCTGTTCGTGCCTCCCTTGAGCACCTGCATCCGCCGGCCCTTCGGGACCCGGAGCTTGCCGCTCTGGTCGTAGAGCGGCCCCTCGAACTCGTAGAAGCTGCCGCTCCGGAGCGCCTTCATCTTCGCCGCGATCGCGGCCTTCGTCTTCGCGCTCACACCCGGGCCGTACGGCGCGAGGCCGGTGAAGCCGTCCTCGATCGAGCCGTAGTAGAAGCCGGGCTTCCACGTGCCGGCCATCGCCGCCTTGACCCGCTTCAGGTAGTACGGCCCCCAGTTGTAGACGGCCGCGGTCAGCCACGACTTGGGCGCGAACTTCTTCGCGTCGGAGTCGTAGCCGACCCAGGGGATCCCCTTCGACTCGGCGTACTGGCCGGCCGCCGGCGAGTCGACGTTCTGCCCGAGGACGTCCGCGCCGGCCGAGACGAGGCTCTCGGCCGCCTTCTTCTCCTTGGCCGGGTCGAACCACGAGTTCGTCCAGACGAGCCGCACCGTCGCGCCGGGGTGCGCAAGCTGCGCGCCGAGCGCGAACGCGTTCGCGTGCCGGATCACCTCCGGGATCGGGTACGCGACGACGTACCCGATGTGCCCGCTCTTGCTCGCGGCGCCGGCGGCCATGCCGGAGAGGAACACCGTGTCCTCGCCCGCGCCGAAGTACTCGGCGAGGTTGTCCGCGGTGTCGATTCCCGTCGCCTGCTCGAACAGGACGTCCGGGTACTTGGCCGCGAGCTTCCTGTCGAAGAAGCCGTAGGAGGTGCCGAAGATCATCTTGTAGCCCTGCTGGACGAGGCTGGCGACGGTCTGCTGGAGCTGCGGACCGACGGCGATGTTCTCCTTGTACGTCGTCTGGACCTTCGAGCCCAGCGCCCTCTGGACGTACCGCCTGCCCTCGTCGTGCGCCTGCGACCACCCGGCGTCGTTGTGCGGCCCGACGTAGATCCAGGCCACCTTGAACGCGTCGCTCCGCTTCGCCTGCCCCGCGGTCGCCGCCGTGAGCGCGACCGCCGCGATCGTGAGCACCAGCGCTCCGAACGCGAACTTCGTCTTCTTCATCTCGCTTCCTCTCCTCGGTGCGCGGGGACAGCCGACTATAGCCCGCCTCCCGGCGAGTCTCTACCCCGCGAAGAGCTCCTCGCCGACCGGCGCCCGCGCGCTCCACGGGAACTCGATCCAGCGGTCGGTCCGGCGCCAGACGTACTCGCAGCCGACGGTCGAATGCGGCTTCTCGTAGAGGACCGCGCACCGCACCTCCGCCACCTTCCCCTCGCAGAAGTCCTTCACGAGCGCGAGCGTCGGCGCCCGTGTCGGCGACGTCGTCGGCGATCAGCAGGCGCTGCTCGGCGAAGTCGACGAGGTCGGGCACCGGCGGGAGGAGCATCGGCATCGGCAGGCGCTCGTCGACGCCGGTGTAGAACTCGACGTTCATCGCGAAGGTGTTCTTGACGCCGAGCGCGTAGCCGACGGCGCCGGCGACGAGGAGGCCGCCGCGGGCGATCGCGAGGACGATGTCGGGCCGGTAGCCGTCGCGGTGGACGAGCTCCGCGAGGTGCCGCGCTCCTGCCCCGAGGTCGTCCCAGCTCATGAGCTCGCGGGCCTCCTCGGTCACCGGGCGATCGTACAACGGCGACCCCGGCGGACGGTTGGAGGTTTGCCTTTCTCGGATCCGAGGTATGCTGCGGGTATGGCGGCAACCGTCCCAGTCAGCGCAGCTCGGATCCCAGACCGCGACCGGCTCCTGCGGGAGCTCCGTGCCGCGGGCCTCTCGGCCGAGCCCGTGGGCGAGGTCGAGATCGTCGTCCGCTGCGACGACGACGGCGACTCGGTCTTCGCCCGGGCCGAGGAGCTCGTGATGGCGATCGGCGACCCCTTCGTGCCGATCAAGCACGAGGGCGTGATCTACATCCGGCCTCCGGTCGGCTAGGCTCGCTCGAAGAGCGCCGCCTGGCCCTGGCCGACGCCGACGCACAGCGTCGCGATCCCGTAGCGGCCGCCGCGGCGGCGGAGCTCGTGCAGGAGCGAGACGACGAGGCGGGCGCCGCTCATCCCGAGCGGGTGGCCGATCGCGATCGCGCCGCCGTTCACGTTGACCTTCTCCTCGTCGAGGCCGAGCTCGCGCACGACCGCCAGCGACTGCGACGCGAAGGCCTCGTTCAGCTCGACGAGGTCGACCTCGTCGAGGCCGATCCCGGCGCGGGCGAGGAGCTTGCGCACGGCCGGGATCGGGCCGATGCCCATCACGCGCGGATCGACCCCGGCGACCGCGGAGGCGACGAAGGCGCCGAGGGGCTCGGCGCCGAGCGCCCGGGCGCGCTCCTCGGAGGCGACCACGAGGGCGGCGGCGCCGTCGTTGATCCCCGACGCGTTCCCGGCGGTGACCGTGCCGCCGTCGCGGAAGGCGGGCCTGAGCGCCGCGAGCTTCTCGAGCGAGGTGTCGGGCCGCGGGTGCTCGTCGCGCGCGACGCCGGCCACGGGCACGAGCTCGTCGTCGAACCGGCCGGCCTCCGCCGCCGCGGCCCAGCGGCGCTGGGAGCGGAGCGCGAAGGCGTCCTGGTCCTCGCGCGAGACGCCGTAGCGCTCGGCGACGTTCTCGCCGGTCTCGCCCATCGACTCGAGCGGGAACATCGCCTCGAGCCGCGGGTTCGGGAAGCGCCAGCCGAGCTGCGTGTCCCACTCGCGCTCGCCGTAGCCCGGGCGCTCGCGCGAGACGGGCGCCCGCGACATCGACTCGACGCCGCCCGCGACGAAGAGGTCGCCGTCGCCGGCGGCGACCGCGTGGCAGGCGCCCACGACGGCGGCGAGCCCGGAGGCGCAGAGCCGGTTGACCGTCACCCCGGCGACCGAGTCCGGGAGGCCGGCGAGCAGGGCGGCCATGCGCGCGACGTTGCGGTTGTCCTCGCCGGCCTGGTTCGCGCAGCCGAGCCAGACGTCCTCGATCTCGCCGGGCGGGATGCCGGCGCGCTCGACCGCGGCGGCGATCGCGGCCGCGGCGAGGTCGTCGGGGCGGACGCCGGAGAGCGCGCCGTCGCGCCGCCCCACGGGCGTGCGGACCGCGCTGAGGACGACCGCCCTAGTCGGCATAGGCCGGCTCGACGGCGGTGCCGGCGCGGCGCAGGAGCTCGGCGACGGCGCGCCGCCCGAGCTCGCCGTAGCCGGTCGTGAGCTCGTTCACGTACATCGCCACGAAGCGGTCGGCCGTCGCGCGGTCGATCCCGCGGCCGAAGCGCTCGGCGTAGGCGAGCGCCTCGTCGCGGTGCTCGAGCCCGGCGCGGATCGCCTCGCCGAGCACCGCCGAGACGTCCGCGAGGCGGTCGAGGTCGCGCCGGGCGGCGTTGACGCCGAGCGGCAGCGGCAGCCCCGTCTCCTCGCGCCACCAGGCGCCGAGGTCGAGCAGGCGGCGGAGGCCGGCGCCCGCGTAGGTGAGCTGCCCCTCGTGGATCAGCAGCCCGGCGTCGGCGCGGCCGGAGCGCACCTCGTCGAGGATCCGGTCGAACGGCAGCTCGCGCACGCGCGGCTCCCCGAGCGCGAGGCGGAGCACGAGGTAGGCCGTCGTGAGGCGCCCGGGGACCACGATCTCGACCTCGCGCGGGTCGAGCTCCTCGCGCGCGACGAGCACCGGCCCGTAGCCGTCGCCCATCGACGCGCCGTGCGGCAGGAGGACGTAGCGGTCGGCGACGTGCGGGTAGGCGCCGGCCGAGAGCGCCGTCACCTCGAGCCTGCCCTCGAGCGCCCACTCGTTGAGGGTCTGGATGTCGGAGACGACCTGCTCGAGCTCGAGCCCGCGCCTGTCCACGCGGCCGGCCTCGAGCGCCCAGAACATGAACGCGTCGTCGGGGTCCGCGCTGTGTCCGACCCGGATCGCCACTCGCGGCCACGCTAGCAGCGTCACTAAGCTGGGCGGGTGACGAAGACGCCCCTGTCGGAGGCGATCCAGGACTACCTGAAGGTGATCTACAAGCTGCAGGACGCGAGCGGGCGAGTCACGATCACGGCCGTCGCCCGCGACCAGGGGGTCTCGGCGGCGTCGGCGTCGGCGATGGTGAAGAAGCTCGCGGCGCTCGGCCTGCTCGAGCACGTGCCGTACCGCGGCTCGCGGCTGACGGAGGCGGGCGAGCGCGTCGCCGTGGAGGTGATCCGCCACCACCGCCTGCTCGAGCTCTACCTGGCGGAGACGCTGGGCCTGCACGTCGACGCGGTCCACGCCGAGGCCGACCGGCTCGAGCACGTGATCTCGGAGGAGCTCGAGGCGCGGATCGACAGCGCGCTCGGCTTCCCCACCCACGACCCGCACGGCGACCCGATCCCGGACGCCAACCTCGAATGGCCAGCGACGAAGTCGCTCGTCCGCCGCAGGCGGACCGGTGGAGGGGGCGCGGGGGAACCGGGAGGCTCCCCCGGCTGAGCTCGCCCACCCGCTCGTCCGCCGCAGGCGGACGGGTGGAGGGGGCCCGGGGGACCGGGTTCGGGCGCCGCCCGAGCTTCCTCGCCTACCGGCCGAAGAAGAAGCGCTCGAGCGGCTCGAGCAGCTCCTCGCGGCGGAAGGGCCTGATCCGGCCGTCGAAGCCGTCGTCCTCGGACACGACGCAGTCGTCCTCGAGCGCGGCGTTCCCGGCCTCGAGCGCGTCCTCGAGCTCGTAGCCCTCCCAGAGGTAGTCGTCGCGGCGCGGCTCGACCGAGTCCCGCAGGTGCGGGTTGACCGCGCGCCCGACCGCCCACACCGCCCCGGGCCTGCGCTCGATCCAGATCACGATCCGCTCCTCGGCGCCCGCGTCGTCTCGTCCCTCGACGACGCGCTCGGCGAACCGGCCTGCCGAGTCCGCGGCCTTCACGGCCGTCGAGTATACGTCAGTAGGATGCAGCCGTGGCCCGCATCCCCGACATCCTGCGCAGCCCGTTCGCGTTCCTCTTCGCGCGCCCGCAGCGGGAGGAGCTCGTCGCCGAGTACGTCGTGCGCGAGCACCATCGCGGCCGCTCGCTGACCGACATCCTCGACGACGCGTACGTGAAGAACCGCTGCACGCCGGAGCAGGTGCGCCGCGTGCTCGAGCGGCCCGAGGTCGTGCACGCGATCGGCGACGACGTCGTCGCCGCGCACGTCTCAAAGCTCTAGGCCGGCGCCGCGCTCGCGCGCGAGCTCGACGACCCGCGCGCCCGCCGCGAGGTCCCAGGCCGCGATCCCGTTCGACTTGAAGAGGACGACGTCGTCGTCCGACGCCCGTCCCTGCACCTCGCCGGCGACGACCTCCTGGAGCTCGTGCACCTCGAGCCAGTCGAGGAGGCCCTGCTCGACGGGCTCGATCAGGTCGCCGGACTCGCGCCGGGCGTCCTCGCGAGAGTCGCAGCAGACGAAGGCCGCGCGCTCGAGCACGGCGTTGTCGAGCTCGCGCCTGCGCCGGTCGTTCGCGCCGACGGCGCAGACGAGCGCGCCAGGCGCGAGCCACTCGCCGCGCAGCACCGGGTCCTTCGACGTCGTGACCGTGACGACGACGTCCTGGACGGCCGCGTCGCGGTGCGACTCGGCGGGCTCGCAGCCGTGCTCGCGGCAGAACGCCTCGAGCCGCTCCCGGTTGCGGCAGTAGACGACCACGCGCTCGATCCCCGGCAGCGCCTCCCGGATGCAGGCGACCTGCGAGGCGGCCTGCCAGCCGCAGCCGATCACCCCGAGGCTCGCCGCGCCGGCACGCGCGAGGTGGCGCGCCGCGACGCCGGAGGCCGCGCCGGTGCGCAGCTGCCCGAGCTTGTCGGCCTCGATCACCGCCTCGAGGCGGGCCTCGGGCAGCTTGAAGAGGAGCACGGCGAAGACCGTGCCGCGGTCGGTCCAGACGTACGACTTGAGGCCCGCGTAGCCGAGCTCCGGGTCGGCGCACGCCATCACCGCGAGCACGCCGCCCTCGACGAAGAGCCGGTCGCGCGGCCGGTTGTCGACGGCGCCCCGGGCGAGCCGCCGGAACGACTCCTCGACCGCGGCGAGCGCGTCCGCAGGCGAGAGCAGCGCCGCGACGTCGGCCTCGCGCAGGTAGAGCGGCATGCAGGAACGCTACTCGGTCTTCTTGACGAAGCTGAGCTCGCCGTTCCGCTCGAGCACCGCCCACTTGACCTCGTCGAGCGAGCCGATCTCGTGCATGCGCGCAGACTCGGCGAGCTCCTCGACCGTCAGCCGCTCGCGCTTCAGGTTCCGCTCGATCGGCTTGCCGTCCTCGACGACGATCAGCGGCTCGCCGTCGAGGACGGGGCGGACGGACGGGAAGCGGTAGCCGAGCCACGACGTGAGCACCTGCAGGAGAGCGAGGGTGCCCACGACGACGATCGCCCCGGTCACGGAGTAGTCGTCCTGGGTGAGCCCCTGCTGGAGGGCGTCGCCGACGACGATCAGCAGGATGAGGTCGAAGGGCGCGAGCGAGGAGAGCTCGCGGCGCCCGATCACCCGCGTCAGCACGAGGACGAAGAGGTAGAGCGCGACTGCGCGGAGGACGAGGTCCATCGGGCTACGGGAAGATCGTCACGCTGCGGTGGAGGCTCAGGATCCGGCGGTCCCCGTCGTCGAGCTCGACGTTCTGCTGCCGGTGCCAGGCGACGTTCGTCGGGTTGACCTGGAACTGGACGAAGAGGAGGTACGAGCCGCCCGCCGGGATGTGGCCGAGCTCGAGCGCCAGGCGACCGTCCCTGCTCGCCTCGCCGGCCGGGCTCGGCTCGATCGTGTTGATCGCCATCCCCTCGGCCCAGCCCGGGTCGAGGACGAGCGTGGCCCGTCGGAGCTCGCGGTGCGCGGTGACGTGGAAGCGGGCGCTCCAGAGAAGGCCGCCGCGGACGGTCGCGGGCGCGTAGAGCTCGAGCGACGCCGCCGGGGCGACGGCCACCCGGGTCTCCGGCCGCTGCCCGAAGACGTTCAGGAGCGCGAGCAGCGACACGGCCGCGAGCGCCGACAGCACGAGCCGGCGCGCCCAGATCCCGCGACGCTGCGCCCCGCCCAGGTCGCGGTGCCGCCGCAGGACGAGCGCGTCGGGGACGTCGGCCGCCACGAGCGCGACGTTCCCTCGTCGTCTCGCCGAAAACGCAGCGCGCGATGCGCCCGGCATGATTCGAACATGCGACCTCTGCCTCCGCAGGGCAGCGCTCTATCCCCTGAGCTACGGGCGCGCGAGGCCGTCAGTGTAGCCGGGCCCTCGCGCCCCCGACCTCGAGCTCGGCGCCGTCCGGCACCTCGACCCGGACGTAGGCGAGGGCGAGCCCCGGGACGGCGCTCGTGACCCGGCCGACGGCCCGCCCCTCGTAGCGCACCTCGTCCGCCGGGCGCGCCTCGCCGTCGAGCTCGAGCACGCGGAGCGTCCGGTTCACGTGGCCCCGGTTGCGCAGCCGTGCGAGCGGCTCCTGGCCCGGGTAGCAGCCCTTCGTGAAGGAGACGGCGCGCTCGTCGAGCCCGGCCTCCGCCGGCAGGATCCCGCCGTCGAGCTCGCGCCCCCAGCGCGGCGTCCGCGCCAGGATGCGCAGGCGCTCGAGCTCCTCGTCCGGAGGGCGGGCGTCGATGCCGGCGTCGAGCACCTCGACCGCCGGGACGCCGAAGTCGCGCGTCGGGATGCCGCCGTCGCCGCCGAGGACGACGACGGAGGCGTGCTCCTCCGGCTCGATCTCGCAGCGCGAGGCGACGCGCAGGCGGCGGAGCTCCGCCGTCACGGCCTCCCCGAGCTCGGGCTCGGTGAGGAGCAGGAAGTCGTCCGCGCCGCGGCGCCAGACGAGGAGCGGGGCGATCACGCGGCCCTTGGGGGTGAGGAGGAGCGCCTCGCACGACTCGGTCGCGAGCACGTCGTTCGAGAGCACGCGCTGGAGCAGGTCGGGTGCGTCCGGGCCCGCCACGCGCACGTAGGAGCGGGGACGGACGTAGGCGCGTGTAACGGCGGGCGTGGACACGAGACTACTGTTGTAGCGATGTTCAGGTCGATGGCGGAGCGAAAGGTGCGCGCGGCCGGCTACGACCCGGGGCGCCTGCCGCCCGGGCAGTACCTCACCGACAAGTGGCCGGTGCTGCACGCCGGCGAGGTGCCGCGCGTCGACCTCGCGACCTGGACGTTCCGGGTCTTCGGCGAGGTCGAGCAGGAGGTCGAGCTCGGCTGGGAGGAGCTGGCCGCGCTGCCGCGGAGCTCGAACGTCCAGGACATCCACTGCGTGACCCGCTGGAGCCGCTTCGACGTGCGCTTCGAGGGCGTGCACTGGCGCGAGCTCGCGAAGCTCGCCCGGCCGCTTCCGGGCGCGCGCTTCGCGATCGCGCACGCCGAGCACGACTTCACCTCGAACGTGCCGCTCGCCTCGCTCGAGGAGGACCTCGCGCTGCTCGCGACGCACGCGGACGGGCAGCCGCTCGAGCCGGAGCACGGCGCGCCGCTGCGGCTCGTCGTCCCCGGCAAGTACTTCTGGAAGAGCGCCAAGTGGCTGCGGGCGATCGAGCTCTCGCCGGTCGACCGGCTCGGCTTCTGGGAGCGCTACGGGTACCACAACGAGGCCGACCCGTGGAAGGAGGAGCGGTACTCGTTCTGACCTCCCTCGATCGAGGGATCGCCCGGATCCCCTAAAGCGGGGGCCGCTGGTTGTCGATACCGAGGACGTAGCGACCCCTCACCCCGAACGCGAAAGGGCCCGCGGAGCTCGCGGGCCCTTTCCGTTTCCTCCGGCGGGACGACGGGGCTACATCATCCCCGACATGTCGGGCATGTTGGCGCCGGCCTTCTCCTTCTCGGGCGCCTCGGCGACGACCGCCTCGGTCGTGAGGATGTTCTTCGCGATCGAGGCCGCGTTCTGGAGCGCCGAGCGCGTGACCATCGTCGGGTCGATGATGCCGCTCTTGACGAGGTCCTCGACCTCGCCCGAGTCGACGTTCAGGCCGTGGCCGGCCTTCGCCGAGCGCACCGTGTTCACGACGACCGAGCCCTCGAGGCCCGCGTTCGTCGCGAGCTGGCGGAGCGGCTCCTCGAGCGCGCGGAGGATGATCTGCGCGCCCGTCTTCTCGTCGCCCTCGATCGACTCGACCGTCGAGCGGACGGAGTCGGCCGCGTTCAGGAGCGCCACGCCGCCGCCGGGCACGATCCCCTCCTCGAGCGCCGCGCGGGTCGCCTGCAGCGCGTCCTCGACGCGATGCTTCTTCTCCTTCATCTCGGTCTCGGTCGCGGCGCCGACCTTGACCACCGCCACGCCGCCGGACAGCTTCGCCAGCCGCTCCTGCAGCTTCTCGCGGTCGAAGTCGGAGTCGGTCGTCTCGATCTCGCTCTTGATCTGCTTGATGCGGGCCTTGATCGCCTCGGCGTCGCCCGCGCCGTCGATGATCGTGGTCGCGTCCTTGTCGACGACGACCTTGCGGGCGCGGCCGAGCTGCGAGAGCTTCGTGTTCTCGAGCTTGAGGCCCATCTCCTCGGTGATCACCTCGCCGCCCGTGAGGATGGCGATGTCCTCGAGCATCCGCTTGCGGCGGTCGCCGAAGCC
>Ga0070741_10000233_pt1 | contig 210982 bp, 180 predicted proteins | sample Coa_R1_4_FD_66440 | JGI IMG/M metagenome (GOLD analysis project Ga0070741, IMG submission 66440) | Surface soil microbial communities from Centralia Pennsylvania, which are recovering from an underground coalmine fire - Coalmine... | ecosystem: Environmental > Terrestrial > Soil >...
GCGCGGGATATCTCGATCCGACGAGACCTGCGGTTTGACTACCCATCTGCCTTCGTTCCGCGAGGGGCGAAGGATCCGTAGATCCCGAAGGATCACGGATGTCCCGCGCGCCCTTGGTCTCATTCAAGCGGCGCTGATTTTCAAAAAATCGACGCCGCGTCGAAATGGCAGCGCATTGGCGATGCCGGGCTGTTTGAAATTGTGAATCGGATGAATTGCGCTCAACGCGAGCCATACACCCGGTGTCATCACCCGCGAAGGCGGGTTGATCCAGTACTCACTGAACTGTCGGTGTTTACTGGATGCCCGCCTTTGCGGGCATGACGTCTGAGTGTGGGCAAGCGTAGGCGACGACAGAAACGGCGGCGATCCTAGTTCCGATCCTTCGCCGCGGCGCTCACGGCGTTGAGCAGCGGCAAGCGGCCTTCCTTGATCGCAGCGCGCACCTTGTCCTGCTTGCCGATCGTGCCCATGGCGCGCTGGCGCTTGACGATCGCTTCCGTCATCAGCGGCTCGACGCCGAGCTCGCGCAGCGTGTCGGCGACCTCTTCCATTTCCGCGGCGCGCCGCGTGCCGTGGCTCGCCATGCGCTCGAGGTTGTATTCGACGATCCTGTTCCAATCGAGCGTCGGATAGTTGTTGACCAGCGAGGCGGCGACCTCATCGGGTACACCCGCGCGCGTTGCCGCGATGAAGCATTCCTCGGTGAGCGCCTCGATGCCCTTGATCATGACGCCGCGGATCATCTTGATCGCGGCCGCGGCGCCGATCTCGGGCCCGGCGACAGTGATGCGCATGTCGACCGACTGCAGGACCGGATCGATCGCTTCGACATGAGGTCCGGCAATGTGCATCGGCGTCTTGTGCCGGGCCGGATGGATCGGCGCCATCACCGCGACATCGACGTAACGCGCGCGAGTGCCGAGGAGCTTCGCCGTGTCTTGCTTCCTTCCCGGCGAGACCGAATTGATGTCGAGATAGAACGGCTGGCCGGTGAGGTGCGGCAGCACCGACTGCGCCGCCTCGAAGCTCGACGCGGCGGTTACCGCCGAGATCACGATGTCGGCCTCGCGTACCGCGTCGGCCGCGGAGGAGGCGAGCCGCACGCCGATCCTCTCGCCGGCTTCGAGGAGGCGCCCGCCGTCGGCGACCGGGAACAGGATGTCCCACGCGGCAATGCGCTCGATGCCGGCCTCGCGCAGGCCCGACGCGATGGCCTGCCCGGCCTCGCCGAAACCGATGAACGACACGCGCGGGGTGTTGGCACGATTGGTCATGACGCTCTTATTCCTCGCTCTTACCGCCGTGGCTATAGTCCCATAGACTGTAACCGCAGCGAGTGGATCGGACTTTTTCATGGGTAACGCAAGAGCTCTCGCAGGTGCGCTGTGCTGGCTCGCGGCTGTGGCCGCGATGCCCGCGCGAGCGGACGTGCTCATACCGAAAGAGGTCCAATACGCGCCGGAAGTACAGGACGACGCTGGCGCCAGCGGCTGTCACATTGTGCTGATCTTGGTCAACGACCAGGAGTCGATCGACTTCCATTATTTCATCACGCGGCCGAAACAGGGCGGGCAACTCGGCGTTCCGACCGTATTTGGCTTCAGCATCGATGCCGGGCAGGTCAGCTACGCCAATGGCGCGCCCACCGGCGTCAACAGGATTGCCGTCGAGCTGCCGACGGTTCGCTCGGCCGACTTTGATTCGTACGGCCGGTTCGTCACCCACGCCTATGAGGGCGGCGTCGCAGCCACCACGACCGACCGCGCCGCCGCCAATGCTTTCCTGAAGATGTTCATCAAAGGCAAGTTCGATATCGGCTATTCGCACAAGCGAGCGATCGGCGCGCAAACCGTCGTCGAGCGTACCTTTCGGGTGTCGACCTCGCCGCCGCCCATCGTCATCGAAAAATTCCAGTCCTGCCTTGAGGACCTGCTGAAATAGGTGGGGCTACTTGTGCTCGACCGGCGGCGTTCCATGGGTGTGGAACGACTCGATGGTCTTGAGCCCCCAGGCCTGGCCCTTCTTGCGTTCCTCTTCGGTCCACACGATCGGCTTCCAATCGGGCGCGAGGATCAACCGCGCGCCGGCATTGGCAACCTCGACGCGATTGCCGCCAGGCTCATAGACATAGAGGAAGAAGGTCTGCTGCACGGCGTGCTTGTGCGGACCGGTCTCGATGTAGACGCCGTTCTCCAGGAAGATATCGGCGGCGCGCAAAATTTCCTCGCGCGAGTCCAGCGCGTAGGTCACGTGATGGAAGCGGCCCTTGGTGCCGGTGTGGTCGCGCGTATAGGCGAAGTCGTAGCTCTTGTTGGTGGCAGTGAGCCACATGCCCGCCTCGGTGCCGTCATTGAGCATGATCTGCTCGGTGAGGCGAAAGCCGAGATAGGTCTCGAAGAATTTGCGGCAAGCGGTCACGTCGACCGCAAGCCCGTTGAAGTGATCGAGCCGGCGCACGTTGATGCCGCGCGCGGGAAAGCGCTGCGCCTGGTTCTTCAGCGAGGGCTTGAGCTCCGCCGGCGCCTCATACCACTCAGTGTCGTAATAAAGCTCGATGCGATGCCCGTCCGGATCCTGACAGACGAAGGTCTTGCCGTGACCGAGGTCGCCGTCGGTCCAGCCGATGTCGAAGCCCGAGCCCTTGAGCGCGGCGGCGCGGCGCTCCAGCGCCTGCGGCGAGCGGGTGCGGAAGGCGACATGCGCCATCCCTGAGGTCTTCGCGGCAGTGAGCTTGAGCGAATAGCGCTCATAGTCGTCCCAGCCGCGCAGATAGATGCTGTCACCCTTCTCGCCGCTCACGGTCATGCCCATGACGTCGACGAAAAAGCGCGCGCTGGCGTCGAATTTCGGTGTCAGCATTTCCAGATGTGCGAGATGCGCGATGTCGAGAATGGGTTCGGGCGTCATGGGTGTCGGTCACGTCCTGCGGATGAAGATGAGAATGAAATTGTTCGCGGGCATGGCGATGGTCTCGGCCAACTTCAGGCCATTGCGCTCGGCCAGCATTGCGACGTCTTTCATGTCGCGCACGCCCCAATCCGCGTTCTGAGCCTTCAGTGTCCGGTCAAACGCGGCATTGCTCGGCGACGTGTGCTCGCCGTCGCGCTTGAACGGCCCGTAGAGAAACAGCGGCGCGCCCGCCGCGAGCTGGCGGCCGGCGCCGGCAAACAGGCCCTCGGCGACGCGCCATGGCGCAATGTGGATCACGTTGGCGCAGAGCATCGCCGCGAAAGACGGTGGGCTTGCGGGGCCCGCAGGCTTGAGTTGATCGAATTGCCAGTTCGGATCGGACAGATCGATGCGCGTTGCTGGCCGCAGGTTCGAGAGTCCAGCGTCGCACCGCCACGCCTCGATGCTCATCAGGTGTGTAGGATCGAAATCGCTAGGCCACCAGGTCAAATGCGGGGCGCGGCGCGCAAATTCGAGGATGTGTTGCCCGGTGCCGCTGCCGAGCTCAAGCACATCACCATGGCGCTCCGCGAGATGTGGCGCCAGAACCGACCAGATCGGTTCGCAATTGCGATGAAAAGCCGGTGCGTTGAGGCGACCGTCGTCGCTGTGCGTCGGAACGTCAGCGCCGGCAAACCGGATCTGTCGTTCGGAGCTGGTCACGCCGCCGCCGCGACGTAGCCATCGAGCACCCGCTTCACCGCCGGCCGCGCCTGCATGCGGCGGTGATGGTCGGCGACCTTGGGGAAACGCTCGATATCGACGCTGTCGCGCTTGAGCCATCCGGCGATCGTGTAAAGATAAGGGTCGCAAATCGTGTACGCCTCGCCCATCACCCAAGGACCGGCAAACATCTCGCGCTCGATCAGCTCGAACGCGTCGGTCATGGTCTGCGGCACCTTCTGCTTCATGCTCTCGATTGCAGCCTTGTCGTCAGTCCAGCGGCTGCCGCGCGCGCCATGCGCATGCGCCACGTGCACGGTCGAGCAGAGATAGGAGTTGAACGACTGCAGCCGCGCGAGCGCGAACGGATCGTCGAGCGGCGCCAGCTTCGCCGCCGGGAAGGTCTGCGCCAGATAGACCAGGATCGCCGGCGTCTCGGTGATGATGCCGCGGTCGGTCACCAGCGAGGGCACGCGGCCCTTGGGGTTGATGCTGCGATAGTCCGGCTTGTTCTGGTCGCCGGCGCCGAGATTGAGCCGCACCGCTTCGTATTTGGCGCCGGTCTCCTCGAGCGTCAGGTGCGAGGCGAGCGCACAGCTGCCGATGGCGTAATAAAGCTTCAACATGGGAGCTTCTCCTCAGACATCCTCGGGCTTATCGACATAGATGAGCCCGGCTTTGGCCAGGCCCTCGCGCATCTTGTACATGTCGAGGCCAAGCTCACCCGCGGCGAGCCGCTGGCGCTTGCCGTCCTCGTCGGCGTGGCGTTTGAACGCCTTCTGCGCAACCTCCGTCGCCTCGTTTCGCGGCACCACGACGACGCCGTCGTCATCGGCCACCACGATGTCGCCGGGGACGACATTCACGCCGGCGCAGACGACGGGTACGTTCACCGCGCCGAGGGTCGCCTTCACCGTGCCTTTCGACGAGATCGCCCGCGACCAGACCGGGAAGCTCATGCCGGTGAGCGCCTTCACGTCGCGGCAGCCGGCATCGAGGATCAGCCCGGCGACGCCGCGCGCGCGCAGCGAGGTGGCGAGGAGCTCGCCGAACATGCCGTCGGTGTTGTCCGTGGTGCAGCCGACGACCAGAACGTCGCCTTCGCGGCACTGCTCGACGGCGACGTGGATCATCCAGTTGTCGCCGGGCTGCGCCAACACGGTGACCGCGGGGCCGGCGATCTCGGCGCTGGCATAGATCGGCCGCATATAGGGCTTCATCAACCCGACGCGGCCCATGGCCTCGTGCGTCGTGGAGACGCCGAGCTTGCCAAGCGTGTCGACGACGGCCTTGTCAGGGCGCGGAATGTTGCGAACGACGACGGTTTTCATTTCAGCTCCAATTCAACGGTAGGGAACAGGCGCTGATACGCCTCACCATAGACCATCGGCACGCCGGTGTTGCGGCTTCCCTGGATGCCGCGGTTGAGCGCAACGCGCTCATAATAACCCCACAGGTGCTTCTGTGCCGCGAGGATCTGGAACGCCTTGTATTTCTGCTCCCAGACTTCGTCGATCTTGAGGATGAGCTGCGGGCGGAAGTTGCACATTTCCGGCTGGTGCGGCTCGAACAAGAAGACCGGCGGTGCCGAATATTTGTACTTGGCGCCCGGCTTGTGCCCCATGGCCTGCGCGACGACGCGGGTCTCCTGCGCGAAATGCGCCGCGTTCGGATGATCGAAATTGTACGGGTCCTCGAGGGCGTGCGTGAGCACGAAGCTCGGATTGGTCTCGCGATAAATGTCGACCATGCGGTCGAAGTGCTGCTCATTGAGCTTGAGCGGATAGTCGCCGCAATCGAAGAACTCGATCTCGGCACCGAGCAGTGCCGCGGCGCGCTCGGCCTCGTCCTTGCGGCCGGCCTTCACGCTCGCGAGCGTCGCGCCGGCTTCCTTCCAGGCGAACTGGCTTTCGCCGCGCTCGCCGAAGGACATGCACACGATCTTGACGCGATAGCCCTTCTTCACGTGCAGCGCGATGGCGCCACCCGCGCGCCAGACGAAATCTCCCGGATGTGCGGTGATCACCAGTCCGGTCTTTTGCTCGGCCATTTTCAACTTGCTCCAGCTTTGCTCCGTCATCCTGAGGCGCGAGCGAAGCGAGCCTCGTCCGCCTGCGCGCGAGCGCTTCGGCGGACTCCGATCGAACCCGCCGTAGCTCGAAGAGCAAAGGCGGGAAGGATGATGGCCCGCATCCTTCGAGGCTCGGCAACTGCGCTGCCTCGCACCTCAGGATGACGGGATCGAGGTGGTCGCCGTCTCGCGGTGAGGACGGGTAGAGTTCAGTGTCGCTGCGACCGCGCGCGGGAGCGCACCTTTCGCATGACGGCGCGTGGTTTCACATAGCCGGAGCCGGCGAACAAGGTGGCACGCTTGCGCAGCAGGTTTGCGGGCCTTCGGAGCAAAGGCTGGCCTGTATACAAATTGACCGGCAGCTTCAGCGGCGCCTCGCGCCGCGCGCCCAGGTGGCGATCGGCAACAGGCGGATTTCGCTGCCGTTTTTGCGCAAATTCGGCTCTGTCTGCGAATCCGGCAGTCTGCCTATATTTTAATCAGACGAATTTGCCCTTTATCTGGGCAGTTTCCGGGCGGCTGGCATAATCGAAAAAGAGATCAAAGGCTTGGGCGCGACTGTGATGCTTGGCACAGGGCTTGCGAACCACCTTTTTGCACACGGCGGTGCCTGTGCGCGTCAAACGCTTAAGGGGACTCCACTCATGCTCAATTCTCTCCATGCGGTCGCCAAGCGACCGGCCGCCCGCCGTTGGCTCGCCGCCACGGCCGGGTTGGCGCTGACTTTGGCCGCGGGCGTCGCCGCCAAAGCGCAAGACACCATCAAGGTCGGAATCCTGCATTCGCTCTCCGGCACCATGGCGATCAGCGAGACCACGCTGAAAGACACGATGCTGTTCCTGATCGACGAGCAGAACAAGAAGGGCGGTCTGCTTGGCAAGAAGCTCGAGCCGGTGGTTGTCGACCCCGCCTCGAACTGGCCGCTGTTCGCGGAAAAGGCCCGCGAGCTCATCTCCAAGGACAAGGTTGCGGTCGTGTTCGGCTGCTGGACCTCGGTGTCGCGCAAGTCGGTGCTGCCGGTGTTCAAGGAGCTCAACAGCATCTTGTTCTATCCGGTGCAGTACGAAGGTGAGGAGAGCGAGAAGAACGTCTTCTACACCGGCGCCGCGCCGAACCAGCAGGCGATCCCGGCGGTCGACTATCTGATGTCGAAGGACGGCGGCTCGGTGAAGCGTTGGGTGCTGGAAGGCACCGACTACGTCTATCCGCGCACCACCAACAAGATCCTCGAAGCCTACCTCAAGCAGAAGGGGGTGAAGGACGAGGATATCATGATCAACTACACGCCGTTCGGCTTCGCCGACTGGCAGACCGAAGTGTCGAAGATCAAGGCGTTCGGCTCGGCCGGCAAAAAGACGGCGGTCGTCTCCACCATCAACGGTGACGCCAACGTCCCGTTCTACAAGGAGCTCGGCAACCAGGGCATCAAGGCGACCGACATTCCGGTCGTGGCGTTCTCGGTCGGCGAAGAAGAGCTCGCCGGTCTCGACACCAAGCCGCTGGTCGGCCATCTCGCCGCCTGGAACTACTTCGAGTCGATCAAGACTCCGGCGAACGCCGAGTTCATCAAGAAGTGGCACGAGTACACCAAGAACCCGAAGCGCACGACCAACGACCCGATGGAAGCCCACGTGATCGGCTTCAACATGTGGGTCAAGGCCGTGGAGAAGGTGAAGTCGACCGACGCCAACAAGGTCATCGACGCGCTGCCCGGCATCGAGGCGCCGAACCTGACCGGTGGCACCTCCAAGATGCTGCCGAACCACCACATCACCAAGCCGGTGTTCATCGGTGAAATCCGCGGCGACGGCCAGTTCGACGTGGTGTGGAAGACTAAGGGCCTGGTGCCCGGCGACGCCTGGTCGGACTTCCTGCCTGGCTCGAAGGACCTCGAGGCCGACTGGGTGACGCTCAAGTGCGGCAATTACAACAAGCTGACGAAGAAGTGCGGTGCCCAAGGCTCGTGACGAGCGCTGCCGAACTGCGCATGATGCATGTTGCGTGAATGCGACCGGGGAGGCGGCCATACGCCGCCTCCCCAATCTGCCGAACTGCCGGGACAAGACTCTAAAATGCGTGGCTTCACGGATCGTTTGATCGCGTTGTTGCTCGTGGTCGGCGTGCTGTGCGCGGCTTCGGTCGCGCGCGCCGAACCCTTCGACGACGCGCTGCAAAAATTCACCACCGATGATTTCTCCGATACCGGAGATGGCATCGAGGCCGTGGCCGCGAGCGGCAACGCCATGGCGCCGGCGGTGATCACTGCCTTGCAGCAGGGGCGCCTGCTGTTCGACGCCGACGCCCACAAGGTTTTCATCAAGGACGCCAAGTCCGGCCAGATCCTCGACGCGGCGACCGGCAAGCCGATCGCACCGCCGCCGGGCAATATCGAGACCGTGCGCATCAACAACCGGCTGCGCAATGTCATCGAGGCGGCGCTCGGAGCGTTGACGCTGCGTTCGCCGGATCGCGGCAAACGCCTGGAGGCGGCGCAGGCGGTGTTCAAATCGCACGAGGCGACCGCATTGCCGGCGTTGGAGGCGGCGATCGGCAAGGAGACCGACGCAGCCGTCAAGCGCACGCTCACTGAAGCGCGTGCTGCGGTCATTCTCAATTCCGACGATGCGAGCGAAGCCGATAAGGTCGATGCGGTCGCGGTGATCCGCGCGCGGGGTGATCAGGAGGCCCTCGGCCTCCTTTCCGGCTTGCCGTCGGATTCACCACCGGCAGTGCTCAAGGCCGCGCACTCGGCCATCGCAGCAATCCAGTCGCGGCTCGCGATGTGGAACGGCGTGCAGAACGCCTGGTACGGGCTTTCGCTCGGCTCGGTGCTGCTGCTGGCGGCCATCGGCCTTGCCATCACCTTCGGCGTCATGGGCGTCATCAACATGGCACACGGCGAGATGGTGATGCTCGGCGCCTACACCACCTTCGTGGTGCAGGAGATCATCCGCACGCACAATCCGGCGCTGTTCGATTATTCGCTGATTATCGCCGTGCCGCTGGCGTTTCTGGTGGCGGGTGCGGTTGGCGTCGCCATCGAACGCAGCGTCATCCAGTTTCTCTACGGTCGTCCGCTGGAAACGCTGCTCGCGACCTGGGGCATCTCGCTGGTGCTGCAGCAGGGCGTGCGCACCGCTTTCGGGCCGACCAATCGCGAGGTCGGCGCGCCGTCCTGGATGAGCGGCGCCTTCGATCTCGGCGGCATCACCATCACCTATAACCGCCTGTGGATCATCTGCTTCACGCTTGCGGTGTTCGTGGCGCTGCTCGGCATGTTGCGCTTCACGCGGCTTGGCCTCGAGATGCGAGCGGTGACGCAGAACCGCGCCATGGCCGCGGCGATGGGCATCCGCACCAAGAGCATCGACGCGCTCACCTTTGGGCTCGGCTCCGGTATTGCCGGAATCGCCGGCGTGGCGCTGTCGCAGATCGACAACGTCTCGCCCAATCTCGGCCAGGGCTACATCATCGATTCGTTCATGGTCGTGGTGTTCGGCGGCGTCGGCAATCTGTGGGGCACGCTGGTCGGCGCGTTGACGCTCGGCATCGCCAACAAATTCCTCGAGCCTTACGCCGGCGCCGTGCTCGGCAAGATCGCGATCCTGGTATTCATCATCCTGTTCATCCAGAAGCGCCCACGCGGCATGTTCGCGCTCAAGGGCAGGGCGGTCGAGGCATGATCAGCGCGACCCTCATGCGCTCGCTCGACCGCAACGGGATCGTCTTCCTGGTGATCCTCGCGGCCTTCGCCGTCATCGTGCCGCTCGGCAATCTGGCATTTCCGGAAGCTTCGGCGCTGCATGTGCCGACCTATGTGGTCTCGCTCACCGGAAAATATGTCTGCTACGCGCTGCTCGCGTTGTCGATCGATCTCGTCTGGGGCTATTGCGGCATTCTCTCGCTCGGCCACGGCGCCTTCTTCGCGCTCGGCGGCTACGCCATGGGCATGTATCTGATGCGGCAGATCGGCACGCGCGGGGTCTATGCCAATCCGATCCTGCCGGACTTCATGGTGTTCCTGAACTGGCCGGAGCTGCCGGTCTATTGGTACGGCTTCAATCACTTCGCCTACGCGCTGCTGATGATCCTGCTGGTGCCAGGCCTGCTCGCCTTCGTGTTCGGCTGGTTCGCCTTCAGGAGCCGCGTCACCGGCGTCTATCTCTCGATCATCACCCAGGCGATGACTTTCGCGCTGATGCTCGGCTTCTTCCGCAACAATTTCGGCTTCGGCGGCAATAACGGGCTGACCGATTTCAAGGACATTCTTGGCTTCAATGTGCAGGCGGCAGGCACGCGCTCGGCACTGTTCGTGATCTCCTGTCTGGCGCTGGCGATCGGCTTTTTGCTTTGCCGCGCCGTCGTCACTTCGAAATTCGGTAAGGTATTGATCGCCATCCGTGATGCCGAGGCGCGCACGCGCTTCCTTGGTTACCGCGTCGAATCCTACAAGTTGTTCGTGTGGACGCTGTCGGCCTGCATGGCCGGCGTTGCTGGTGCGCTCTACGTCCCGCAGGTCGGCATCATCAATCCCAGCGAATTTGCCCCGGCGAATTCCATCGAAGCGGTGATCTGGGTCGCGGTCGGCGGCCGCGGCACGCTCACCGGCGCCGTGCTCGGCGCCCTTGTCGTGAACTATGCCAAGACCACCTTCACCACCGGCGCGCTCGCGCCGTACTGGCTGTTCGCACTCGGCGGACTGTTCATCGCGGTGACGCTGTTCCTGCCGCGCGGCATCGTCGGGACACTCGATCATTTGCGAGCGCAGCGCAGCGAAAAGAAAGCGGTCGCGGCCGAGCCGACGCCGCATGCCGCGGAGTAGGACGATGGATCAACGCACCACATCCGCTCAGCTCTATCTCGACGGCATCACGGTGTCCTTCGACGGTTTCCGCGCGCTGAACAATCTCTCGTTCATGATCGAGCCCGGCGAGATGCGCGCCATCATCGGCCCGAACGGCGCCGGCAAGACCACGATGATGGATGTGGTCACCGGCAAGACGCGGCCCGACGACGGCGAGGTCTTCTTCGCCGGCAGCCACGATCTCTCCAAGCTCGATGAGACCGAAATCGCCGAGCTCGGCATCGGTCGCAAGTTCCAGAAGCCGACCGTGTTCGAGATGCACACGGTCGAGGACAATCTGCAGCTCGCCTTGAAGAACGACCGCAAGGTGCGCTCGACGCTGTGGTGGCGCGACAGTGCCGAACAGCAGACGCGGATCAACCGCATCCTCGACGTGATCCGTCTGAAAGCGATGCGGAGCCGCGTCGCCGGCAGCCTGTCGCATGGACAGAAGCAGTGGTTGGAGATCGGCATGCTGCTCGCGCAGGAGCCGAAGCTCATGCTGGTCGACGAGCCGGTCGCCGGCATGACCGACGCGGAGACACGGCAGACGGCGGAGCTGCTCAAGGAGATCAACCGCGAAAAGACCGTGGTCGTCGTCGAGCATGACATGGCCTTCGTGCGTGAGCTCGGCGTGAAGGTCACGGTGCTGCATGAAGGCTCGGTGCTCGCCGAGGGCTCGATCGACCAGGTATCGTCGAACGAGCGTGTGATCGAAGTCTATCTGGGGCGTTGAGCATGCTCGAGGTGCAAAACATCGACTTGCACTATGGCGCCGCGCAAGCGCTACGCGCGGTGTCGCTTTCGGCCGAGCCGGGCAAGGTCACCTGCGTGCTCGGGCGCAACGGTGTCGGCAAGACGAGCCTCCTGCGCGCGCTGGTCGGCCAGCATCCGGTCAGCGCCGGCAGTGTCGTCTGGGAGAGCCACGACATCACGCGGCTGGCGACCGTCGAGCGCGCGCGCCGCGGCATTGCCTATGTGCCGCAGGGCCGCGAGATCTTCCCGCTGCTCACGGTGGAGGAGAACCTGGAGACTGGCTTTGCGCCGCTGCGGCGCGACCAGCGCAGCATTCCCGATGACGTCTTCTCGCTATTCCCGGTGTTGCAGAGCATGCTCCGGCGGCGCGGGGGCGATCTGTCCGGTGGCCAACAGCAACAACTCGCAATCGGCCGGGCCCTGGTGATGCGGCCGCGGCTCCTCTTGCTCGACGAGCCGACCGAAGGCATCCAGCCCTCGATCATCAAGGATATCGGCCGGGCCATCAGCTACCTGCGCTCGCTCGGCCAGATCGCCATCGTCCTGGTCGAGCAATATCTCGACTTCGCCCGCGAGCTCGGCGACCATTTTGCGGTGATGGACCGCGGCGCTCTTGTCTATTCCTGCGACCGTGCCAGCATGGACGAGGCGGCGCTCAAGCGGGCGTTGGCGATCTGACCTTCGAGCGGGGCGAGCGTGACGCGCGCGGCATTGCAGGAAACGGTTTTTGCCGCCAATCGCGCCATTGGCCGCGTGTCGCTTAGCGTTGGCCGTCATGACGGACGCAGCCGTCTGGGCGCGCTGCGCGAGGAGGGCTCGCTACGGGTGCGCTTTCCCAATGCGATGCCGGATGCGCTCGAGGCGGTCCTGGTCAATACCGCAGGCGGCATCGCCGGCGGTGACCGCTTCGACATCGACCTGACGCTCGGCGAGGGTACGCAGCTTGTCGCCGGCACGGCCGCGGCAGAGAAGATTTATCGCACGCACGGACCGGACGCGGCCCTCTCGGTTCGGTTCGATCTTGGTGCCGGCAGCCGGCTCGCCTGGCTGCCGCAGGAGACCATCCTGTTCAACGCGGCGCGATTGGCACGCCGTATCGATATCGATCTCGCTGGCGGTGCATCGCTCGTACTGGCCGAGGCGGTCGTGTTCGGGCGCGCCGCCATGGGCGAGACCATGGTGCGGGGGCTGCTCACCGATCGCTGGCGCCTGCGCCGCGACGGCCGGCTGATTTTCGCGGAGACGCTGCGGCTCAACGGCGGCATCGCCGAGCAGCTCACTGAGGCTGCGATCGGTGGCGGCGCTGCGGCAATCGCGACCGTCGTCATCTCGCCAGCCGACGATGCGCAGGTCGAGGCGCTGCGCGCACTCACCGAAAATTTTCTCGGCGAGGTCGGCATTTCGGCGTGGAACGGACTGGCGCTGGTCCGACTGTGCGCCAAGGATGGCGCCGCGCTGCGGCACGACCTGATCATGATCCTTGCGGCCTTGAAGATTGCTCTGCCGCGGCTCTGGCTCAATTGAAGGTGCGCGATGAATCTCACTCCGCGTGAAAAGGACAAACTGCTCATCGCCATGGCGGCGATGGTGGCGCGCCGGCGCTTGGAGCGCGGCGTCAAGCTCAATCACCCCGAGGCGGTGGCGCTGATCACCGACTTCATCCTCGAGGGGGCGCGCGACGGCAAGAGCGTCGCCGACCTCATGCAGACAGGCGCGCAGGTGCTCACCCGCGCGCAGGTGATGTCCGGCATTCCGGAGATGATCCACGACATTCAGGTCGAAGCTACGTTTCCCGACGGCACCAAGCTCGTCACCGTGCACAATCCGATCCGCTGAGGTCTCATCATGAAACTGCTCTCCGCCTTCCTGCTTGCTTCGTTCGCCACGTCGGCGTCCGCCCACGAATCATTCATGCCGCATACGCATCCGCACGGCGGCAGCTTGCTGCTCGATGCCAATGTCGTCGGCGTCGCGGCCCTGATCATCGGGCTCGCGGCGATTGCCTTTCTCAAGTTTCGACAGAGGTGATGCCATGATCCCTGGCGAGCTCTTCATCAAGGACGGCGAGATTACGCTCAATGCCGGCCGCAAAACGGTGACGCTCACCGTCTCTAACACCGGCGATCGACCGATCCAGGTCGGTTCGCACTATCATTTCTTCGAGACCAATCCGGCGCTGAAATTCGACCGCAAGAAAGCGCGCGGCATGCGCCTCGACATTGCCGCCGGCACGGCGGTGCGCTTCGAGCCCGGACAGACGCGCGAGGTGCCGCTCGTCTCGCTTGCGGGCAAGCGCACGATCTATGGATTTCGTGCCGACGTGATGGGGAAGCTGTGAGCGTGTGCTTGCAGTGGGTCCACAAAAGCCACGACGGGCGGACTCGCGCCCACCCGTCTCAAGCTCTCGGCTGTTGCCGTGACGACGGGCGTGAACCCGCTGCCCTGGTACCCGCTACAAGAGCCAGGATCGGACCGTTTCGAGCGGCGGAGCGCTTGCGCACCCTGCACTCAGACCGACCCGGTCTGGCGATCAACCGTTTCGACCGAAGCCGGCGCGTTTGATCTGCGAATGAGATTACGCCCGGGCCGATGTAATGCAAGAAAAACAATGAGTTACATGCTGCTGTTGATAACACTGGGGATTGCTCCCGCAAGCCGAAGCAGGTGACGCGATGCCGATCACGATGAAACGCGCTGTTTATGCGGACATGTTCGGGCCGACGACCGGCGATCGCGTGCGTCTCGCCGACACCGATCTCATCATCGAAGTCGAAAAAGATTTCACAACTTATGGCGAGGAAGTGAAGTTCGGCGGCGGCAAGGTGATCCGCGACGGCATGGGACAAAGCCAGATCACCAACAAGCAGGGCGCCGTCGACACGGTCATCACCAACGCGCTCATTCTCGATCACTGGGGCGTCGTCAAAGCCGATGTCGGCTTGAAGGAAGGCCGCATCGCCGCGATCGGCAAGGCCGGCAATCCCGACATCCAGCCGAACGTGACAATCGTCATCGGGCCCGGCACCGAGATCATCGCCGGTGAGGGCAAGATCCTCACCGCCGGTGGCTTCGACACGCACATCCATTTCATCTGCCCGCAGCAGGTCGACGAAGCGCTGATGTCGGGCGTCACCTCGATGCTCGGCGGCGGCACGGGTCCTGCGGCCGGCACCAATGCGACGACCTGCACGCCCGGCCCTTGGCATCTCGGCCGCATGATCCAGGCGGCAGACGCATTCCCCGTCAATCTCGGTTTCGCCGGCAAGGGCAATGCGTCGCGGCCGGCGGCGCTCGAGGAGATGATCAAGGGCGGTGCCTGTTCGCTGAAGCTGCACGAAGACTGGGGCACCACGCCGGCGGCGATCGACAATTGCCTCAGCGTCGCCGACGACTACGACGTGCAGGTGATGATCCACACCGACACGCTCAACGAGTCGGGCTTCGTCGAGGACACCATCAAGGCGTTCAAGGGCCGAACCATCCACGCTTTCCACACCGAAGGCGCCGGCGGCGGGCATGCACCCGACATCATCAAGGTGGCGGGCCTGAAAAACGTGCTGCCGTCCTCGACCAATCCGACACGGCCGTTCACGCGCAACACCATCGACGAGCATCTCGACATGCTGATGGTGTGCCACCATCTCGATCCCTCGATCGCCGAGGACCTCGCCTTCGCCGAAAGCCGCATCCGCAAAGAGACGATCGCCGCCGAAGACATCCTTCACGACATCGGTGCGCTATCGATGATGTCGTCGGACTCGCAAGCCATGGGCCGGCTCGGCGAAGTCATCATCCGCACCTGGCAGACCGCGGACAAGATGAAGAAGCAGCGCGGCCGCCTGCGCGAGGAGAAAGGCGACAACGACAATGTTCGTGCCAAGCGCTATATCGCGAAATACACCATCAACCCTGCGATCGCGCACGGCGTGTCGAAGCACATCGGCTCGGTGGAGAAGGGCAAGCTTGCCGATCTGGTGCTGTGGTCGCCGGCATTTTTCGGCGTAAAGCCGGACATGATCATTAAAGGCGGCTCGATCGTCGCCGCGCAGATGGGCGATCCCAACGCGTCGATCCCGACGCCGCAGCCGGTGCACTACCGGCCGATGTTCGGGGCCTTCGGCAAGGCGCTCACCGCGAGCTCGCTGGTGTTCGTCTCCAAGGCGGCGGTGAAGGCCCGGCTCGGCGACAAGCTCGGCGTCGAGAAGACGCTCGTCGCCGTCGAGCACACGCGCGACATCTCGAAGAAGAGCATGATCCACAACAGCGCCACGCCGGACATCGAGGTCGATCCGGAGACCTATGAGGTGCGGGCGGATGGCGAGCTGCTGACCTGCGCGCCCGCCGAAGTGCTGCCGATGGCGCAGCGCTATTTCCTGTTCTGAGCGCGCATGCGTCGCGTGGTCGCGATCAAGAACGCGGGCAGCTGGGACGCAGCGACGGCCGGCGATCGTGTGGTGCTCGACGCCGGCGATCGACAGCGGCGACGTATCGCGCTGCAGGGGCAGAGCGGCAGTAGATTTCTGCTCGACCTCGCCAAGCCGGTGATGCTGCGCGATGGCGACGGACTGGCGCTCGATGACGGCACGATGGTTTTGGTCGCCGGTGCGCCGGAGGCGCTGATCGAGATTTCTGCCGGCAGCGCGCTCGATACGGTGCGGCTCGCCTGGCATCTCGGCAATCGCCACACCGACGTGCAGATCGCCGGCGAGCGCATCCGCATCCGTCGCGATCACGTGCTCGAGGACATGCTGCGCGGCCTTGGCGCAAAGCTCACGACGCTCGAGGCGGCGTTCGATCCGGAGCCGGGCGCACATGGGCACGACCATGGGCACTAAGGGCGACGAACCGTCCGCGCTCTATCGGCTCATGGCCTGGCTGTCGCCGAGCTATCCGGTCGGCGCGTTCTCCTATTCCGGCGGCATCGAATGGGCGGTCGAAGCCGGCGATATCAAGGATGCCGAAACTCTCCGGGGTTGGCTGGCCGTGGTGATTGGCGCCGGCAGCGGCTTCTGCGATGCGGTCTTTTTCGTTCACGCGCATCGCGCCGCGACTGAGGCCGATCACCCGCGCCTGCGCGAGATCGCAGAGCTTGCCGCGGCCTTCACGCCGTCTAAGGAGCGGCATCTGGAGACGACCGCGCAGGGCAGGGCGTTTGTCGAGACAACGCAATCCGCTTGGCCGACGGCGCCGTTGGATGCGCTGCGTGCGGTTTGGGATGGCCCAATCGCCTATCCGGTGGCCGTCGCGACAGCTGCGGCGGGGCACAGCATCGCGGTCGAGCCGGCGCTGCATGCTTTCCTGCATGCTGTCACCGCCAATCTGATTTCCGCAGGTGTGCGCCTCATTCCGCTCGGCCAGAGCGACGGGCAGCGCGTGCTGGTGGCGCTGGAGGAGGTCGTCGCGTCGACCGCACAGCGCGCGCTCGCTGCGTCGCTCGACGATCTCGGCAGCGCCACGATCCGCGCCGACATCGCCTCGATGCGCCATGAGACGCAGTACACGCGTCTGTTCAGGAGTTGAGAATGAAGAATCCCCACGGCCCCTTGCGCGTCGGTGTCGGCGGCCCGGTCGGCTCGGGCAAGACTGCGCTGATGGATGCGCTGTGCAAGTCGCTGCGCACGCGCTACGAGATCGCGGCGATCACCAACGACATCTACACCAAGTGGGACGCGGAATACCTGGTGCGTTCCGGCGCGCTCGCGCCCGAGCGCATTGCCGGCGTCGAGACGGGGGGCTGTCCGCACACCGCAATACGCGAGGACGCATCGATCAATCTCGCGGCAGTCGCCGAGATGCGGCAGAAGTTCCCCGATCTCGACTTGGTGCTGATCGAATCCGGTGGCGACAATCTCGCTGCCACCTTCTCGCCGGAGCTGGCCGATCTGACAATCTACGTGATCGATGTCGCCGCCGGCGACAAGATCCCCTCGAAGGGCGGTCCGGGGATCACGCGTTCCGACCTTCTGGTGATCAACAAGGTTGACCTTGCGCCCTATGTCGGCGCATCGCTGGAGGTGATGGAGCGCGATGCCAAGCGCATGCGCGCCGCGCGACCTTTCGTCTTCACCAATCTGCGCAGCGGGCAGGGCGTCGAGGAGATCGCCGCTTTCGTCGAGCGGAAGGGCGGTCTCGGCGCGAACTAACCCCAAACAAAAAAACGGGACGGCTGCAAGAGCCGTCCCGTTCCCTGCAGCCCCCATAAGGCGCACGGGAAGCAATCGATTTCCTTCGTGGACGCATAACGCAACATCATCGTTCGGGTTCCTCGACATGGCGCTGGCACTCGACGACAATGCGACCTGCGATCAACTTACCCCGGGGATTTTTCTAAATGTCACGACCGTCCGCGCGCGAGCGCCTCGAACACGCGCTGACGCGCATTGATGACCCGAAGGGCGAGGGTGCGCGCGCCTGCCTCACGATCTATCGCGATGCGGCGTTTGCTGCAGCGGAGGCCTCGGATGCGCGCAGGCGCAACGGCATTTCACTCGGGCCGCTCGATGGCGCGATCCTCACCATCAAGGACCTGTTCGACGTCGGCGGCGAGGTGACGCGCGCCGGCTCGAGGGTTGTTGCCGAAGAAGGCAAGCCGGCCGGAGAGGATGCGCCCGTCGTGCAGCGGCTGCGCGCCGCCGGCGCGGTGATCGTAGCCAAGACCAACATGACCGAGTTCGCCTTCTCCGGAATCGGCGCCAATCCGCACTATGGCACGCCGGGAATTCCCGCTGACCGCACGCGCATTCCCGGCGGCTCAACCTCGGGCGGCGCGGTCGCGGTTGCCGACGACATGTGCGAGATCGCAATCGGCAGCGACACCGGCGGCTCGACCCGCATTCCCGCGGCGCTATGCGGCATCGTCGGGTGGAAGCCGAGCAAGTACCGCGTCCCGACCGTCGGCGCCTTTCCGCTGTCGTCGACGCTCGACTCGATCGGCCCGATAGCGCGGAGCGTCGCTGACTGCGCCCTGGCGGACGCTGTCATGGCGGGTGAGACGCCTGAGCCCATCGAGCCAACGGCGCTCGCGGGACTGCGTTTGGGCATTGCCCAGGGCATGCCGGTCGAGGGTCTCGATGAAACCGTCGGCAAGCGCTTTCCGCAGGCGCTCGATCGTCTGGAGAAGGCCGGCGCACGGGTGACGGGAGAAAAGCTGTCGCTGCTCGAGCGCATGCTCGAGGCGAACAGCAAAGGTGGCATCGTTCCGCCCGAGGCCTTTGCTGTGCATCGCGACCGCTTCATGCGCCGCGGCGCCGACCTCGACCCGAACATCCGCACTCGCCTCGAGCGCGCGGCCAAGATTCTCGCGACCGACTATATCGACATGCTCAGCGCCCGTGGCGAGCTCATCCGCGCCATGGACGCGCGGCTCGTCGACCTCGACGCGCTGGTCATGCCGACGACGCCGATCGTCGCGCCGACCATGGAAGAAGTCGCCACGCCCGAGAATTTCGGACGCAAAAACGCGATGCTGTTGCGCAACACCTCGATCGTGAACTTCTTCGATCTCTGCGCGGTATCGCTGCCCTTGCCGCGCGAGAGCGGGCTGCCGGCGGGGTTGATGCTCGTGGCGCGCAATGGCCACGACCATCGCCTGTTGCGGATCGCGGCCGCGGTCGAACGGCTGTTGGCGAGCTAAGATCAATCGCGCAGATCGCGGCTGAAGTCGCGCAGCGTAGCTAGTATTTGTGCATGCCGGGTGACGCCAAGCCTGGCGACCAGCTTGGTCTCATGCGCCGCGGCGAGGCCCTCGGCGCGCTTGAGCAGCTTCTGCCCCTCGCGGGTGAGGAACAGAGCGTGCGAGCGCCGGTCACGCGGCGAGGGGCGGCGCTCGGTCAGCCCGCGGCGCTCCAGCCGGTCGAGGAGCCGCACCAGCCGTGCGCGCTCGATGGCCAGAGCCTGTGACAAATCCGCCTGGGAGAGCCCGGGATTGGCGCCGATCACCACCAGCACGGAAAACTGCGCCGGGCGGATCTGGACCGGTGCCAGGGTGCGGATGAAGTCCTGAAAGATCCAGACTTGCAGCCGCCGCGCAAAATAGCCGAGATGTTCATTCAGCGAGCCCAGCGCCAAGTCCTTGCCGCCATTGCGGCGCGCCGGTGCGGCCACCGGGACAGGGGATTTGCGCGCGAGCTTACGGTCGGACAAGGTTCTTAGGCCTTCAGGCTCGCGCCCTTCGGGCGCCTGGGGCGAATGTTGCACTTGTCAACAATACCGGCGGCATTGCATCCTGGGCAAGAGCGCGACAATAACAATCGCCGCCGTCAGAGAGAGAGGGAGGACACAAATGACCCGCCGCACGCCGACGCATTCCGCCCGCACCAGTCTCACCCGCCGCAGCTTCGGCAAAGGAGCCGCGGCCGCGACGGTGCTGGTCGCCGCGCCGTCGCTGCTTCGCGCCCAGGGCGCGGCGCTCAAAGTCGGCGTCCTGCTGCCGCGCTCGGGCGCGCAAGCCGGCATTGGCCAGGACTGCCAGCGCGGCGTCGACGTCGCCGCCGGGCTGCTCAAGGACCTCGGCATGCCGCAGCTGCAGATCATCAATGCCGATACCGAGACCAACGTGGAGATCGCCCGTGCCCGCGCCGAGAAGCTGATCAACGAAGGCGCGCAGCTTCTGGTCGGCGCCTTTGATTCTGGCCAGAGCACGGCAATCGCGCAGGTCGCCGAGCAGAAGGGTATTCCCTACGTCATCAATATCGCCGCCGCCCCGGACATCACCGAGCAGGGCTACAAGTTCGTATTCCGCAATTTCCCGACCGCGGGAATGATTTTGGGCGACGCTTTCGCCAACCAGGAGGAAGTGTTCGAGCTGGTGAAGGCAGCGCCGAAATCAGTGGTGTTCCTGCACGTGAACGACACCTTCGGCACCGCGATGCAAAAGGGCATCGGCGCGGTCATGCCCAAGTTCAATATGCCTTACACGGTTGCCGACACCATCGCCTACGATCCGACGGCGCGCGACCTCTCGGTGGAGATCGCCAAGGCGAAGGCGACCGGCGCCGATTCATTGCTGGTGGTGAGCCGCCTCAATGATGCCATCCTGCTCACGCGCGAGATGGTGAAGCAGCGCTGGACCCCGGCGGCCGTCATGAGCATGGGTCCCGGTTGGTACGAAGATCAGTATCTCAAGACGTTGGGCAAGCTCGCGGACGGGCCGCTCACCTTCGTGCCCTGGTTCGATCCCAACAAGAAGCTGTCGAAGGCGCTGGAAGCTGCCCTCGCCAAAGCGCATCCGGGCGTCAACATGAACACCAACCACGTGTATACGTTCGAGGCGCTGCTGGTCGCGGCCGACGCCTATAAGCGCGCCGGCTCGACCGACCCCAAGGCCCTCGCTGACGCCATCCGCAAGACCGACATCAAGGACAATGTCAGCAGCGGGCCGGGCATTCAGTTCAACGCCAAGGGCCAGAACGACAAGCTGAAGAACTCGGCGATCCAGAACCGCGGCGGCAAGACCGTGATCGTCGCACCGAAGGGTGCGACGAATGCGACGCCGGTGTGGCCGATGCCTCCGTACGACAAGCGCGCGTGAAGCTCCTTCGCGGAGCCCGAGCCCGTGCCGGCGGAGATCTACCTCAACGTCGCTGTCGGCGGGCTGCTGACCGGCCTCGTCTATGGGCTGATGGCGCTCGGCCTGTCCGTCGTCTTCGGCGTCGTACGCGTCGTCAATTTCGCCCATGGCGAGATGATGACGCTCGCCATGTATATCGCCGTGGTGCTGTTCTCCGCGCTCGGCCTCGACCCACTGGTGATGATGATTCCAATCGCCGGCGTGCTGTTCGTGTTTGGTTATGTCTTACAGGCCGGGCTGATCAATCCGTTCGTCACTCGCGCCGAGCACAGTCAATTCCTGCTGCTGGTCGCGGTCGCCATCATCATCGTCAATGTGCTGCTGATCATCTTTGGTCCCGACGCCCGCAACGTCTCGACCTCCTACGCCTACGACAGTTTTGCGCTGGGCCCGCTGCTCGTCGATGCCACAAAGCTTTATGCCGCGGTCGCCGCGGTCGTCGTCACCACGGCGTTGTTCGCATTTTTCCGGTTCACGCCGTGGGGCACGGCGATTCGCGCCTGCGCGGACAACTACACCGGCGCGCTGGTCGTCGGTCTCAATGTGAAACATCTCTACGCCGTGACCTTTGGACTCGGCGCGGCCTGCGTCGGCGCGGCCGGCGCGATGCTGGTGCTGATCGTCGACGTCACGCCGGCGCTTGGGCCGACCTATACGCTGCTGGCCTTTGTCATCGTCATCACCGGCGGCCTCGGCTCGATGCCGGGCGCGCTGCTCGGCGGCGTGCTGATCGGCGTCACTGAAGCGATGGCGGGGCTGCTCTTCACGCCATCGGCGAAGAGTATGTTCGCGTTCGCCATTCTTGCCCTGGTGCTGCTGTTCCGGCCGCAGGGATTGCTTGGGCGGTCGCTCGCATGATCGCGCGACTCGTCGCTGGCGTGCCGCGGCGCATCCTGGCAGTCCTCGTCGTGCTGCTCGCCGCGCTCATCATCGCGCCGGCGGTGGTGAACGACTATCTGCTCACCGTCCTCATTCTCATTCTCTACTTCGCCTATGCCGGGCAGGCCTGGAACATCATGATGGGCTTTGCCGGCCAGCTCTCGCTCGGCCACGCCTTGTTTGTTGGTCTCGGTGCCTATGCGAGCGCTGCGCTGTTCATCCACTTCGGCATCGGGCCGTGGATCGGCCTGCTGCTGGCCGCACCCTTGGCCATGCTGATCGGCGCGGTCATCGGATTCCTCGCCTTTCGCTTCGGCGTTTCCGGCGTCTACTTCGCAATCCTGACCATCGCCTTCGCCGAATTCGCACGCATCGGCTTCGATCATCTCGGCTGGGTCGGGGCCTCGGCAGGCTTCTTTCTTCCGGTCTCGCAATATGCCCACAATGATCTGTGGCGGCTGCGCGGTCATCCGGCGATGTTCTATTACGTCATCCTCGCCGCCACGGTGTTCATCTTCATCTTCTGCCATGTGCTGCTGCGCAGCCGCGTCGGCTATTTCTGGCTGGCGATCCGCGAGGACGAGCGCGCCGCGCGCTCGCTCGGCATCAACACGTTCCGCTACAAGATGCTCGCGGTGACGATCTCTGCGGGACTGACATCGTTCGCCGGCGTGTTTTATGCGTTCTTCTACAACAACCTGTTCCCGGAACAGGTGTTTCACATCGCGCGCTCGATCGAGCTCATTCTCGGCCCGATCATTGGCGGCGTCGGCACGCTGTTCGGCCCGATTCTCGGCGCGGCCGTGCTCACCGGCCTCGGCGAGACGGTGAGCGGCATCCTCTCTGCGCTCGGCTTCGATGTGCCGGGAGCCAAACAGGTGTTCTACGGCATCTGTCTGCTGCTGGTGATGGTTGCCCTGCCTGACGGCATTTGGCCGTGGTTGGCGCGCCGGCTCGGCTTGACGGTGCGTTCATGAGCACACCGCTCCTTGAGGTTAAGGCTGTCAGCAAGCGTTTCCGCGGTCTGCTGGCCGTCGATCAGGTGAGCTTCGATGTGCCGCAAGGCTCTATCTTCGCGGTCATCGGGCCGAATGGCGCCGGCAAGACGACCCTATTCAATCTCATCGCCGGGGCCTTCGCGCCGGATGCCGGCAGCATCGTTTTCGCCGGCGAGCGGATCGACGGCCTGATGCCGGAGCAGATCTGTCAGCGCGGCGTCGGTCGCACCTTCCAGATTGTGCGGCCGTTTCCGGCACTGAGCGTCGAGGATAATGTGATCGTCGGCGCGCTGCTGCATCGGGGGCATGTCGGCGAAGCCCGCGAACACGCGCACACCGTGCTGCGCCGGCTCGACCTTTACGACAAGCGCACGCAGCGTGCGGCGGCACTGACGCTGCCCGACCGCAAACGCCTCGAAGTCGCACGCGCGCTTGCCACCGATCCGAAGCTCCTGTTGCTCGACGAAGTCATGGCCGGTCTGCGTCCGACCGAGACCGATCGCATCGTATCGATCCTGCGCGAGCTCAATCGTGAGACCGGACTGACCATCCTGCTCATCGAACACGTGATGCGCGCGGTCATGGCACTCGCCAGCCAGATCGTGGTCCTGCATCACGGCGCTGCGATCGCGCAGGGCGCACCGGAGACCGTGGTGCGCGATCCGGCGGTGATCTCCTCTTATCTCGGCGCCGAGGCGCTCGCATGATGCTACGGGTCGCCGACCTCGATGTCTTTCATGGCGACGCGCAGGCGCTCGACGGCGTGACGCTCGCGATCGGTCAGGGCGAAATCGTCGCTATTGTCGGCGCCAATGGTGCGGGCAAAACGTCACTGATCCGCACCATTGCCGGCATGCATCGGCCGGCGCGCGGGCAGATCCTCTACCGCGACACGGATATCGCCGGCTGGCCGAGTCACCGCGTCTGCGATCTCGGCATCGGTCAGGTGGCGGAGGGCCGTCAGGTGTTTCCGACGCTCACGGTCGCGGAGAACCTGGCCATGGGGGCGATGCTGCCGCGGGCGCGCGCGCATCGTGCCGCGAACCTGGAGCGTGTCTTCGCCTATTTTCCCGTGCTGGCGGAGCGGCATGGGCAGGCGGCCGGCACATTGTCGGGCGGCGAGCAGCAGATGCTGGCAATCGGCCGCTGCCTGATGGGCGCGCCAGATCTGGTGATGTTCGATGAGCCGTCGCTGGGCCTTGCGCCGGCGGTGGTGCAAGCGGTTTTGCAAACCGTGCGCGAGCTCAACCGCGAGGGGCTGACCTGTGTGCTGGTCGAGCAGAACGTTGCGGTCTCGCTGAAGCTCGCGAGTCGCGCTTATGTGCTGGAAAACGGCCGCGTGACCTTGTCGGGCAGTGGCGAAGCCCTGCTGGCGGACGATCGCGTCCGCCAGGCCTACCTCGGTTTATGACGGCTCTGGGCTTATAGCCGTTCGGCGCGCTGGTGGCGGCTGAGGAAGCTCAGCGCGAACACGCGCAGGCTCAGCGGTGAATTCGGGAAGCTCGCGCGTAAGAGCTTGAGCGCTTCGGCATCAGTCGCCGGATGAAAGCACATGATCCGGTCGGCCATGGTGCGGGCGAGATCAACCGAACCTTGCGGCGGTGCGAGACCCGCGAGCGGCGGGGAATCGTGGAGCGGGAGCATCATGAGGGGCGGATCCGTATACGTGGCCTGTCGCATCGGCTGACACCCTCGCCGCTATCGCAATTCCGGCGACGTCGAGTGTCTGGTCACACTGGTTACCGGGCCGTTAACAGCGAGTGCCGCGTCCGGTTCCGTCTGGTTCTAATCACAGCCGTAAAAGCTCGGAATCGGGTGGCAACGAGGCGATACCGCGTTATCCCCTCACGATTGCGTCAGATGAAAACGCCCGCGCGGTGGATTGCGCAGGCGTTCGATGTCTTCCGACCGGGAAAAAACTATTTCAGCGGCTGGCCGATGCTCACCGAGAGCTTGCCGATGCCCTCGGCCTCGCATTCGATCTTATCGCCGGCGACCGTGGCGGCGACGCCCGAGGGCGTGCCGGTCATGATGATGTCGCCGGCCGCGAGCTCGACCATCTCGGAGAGCTTGGAGATCGTCTCCGGGATATTCCAGATCATCTGGTTGAGGTCGCCATCCTGACGCACCTGGCCATTGACCTTGAGCATGATGCGGCCCTTGGTCGGGTGGCCGATCTCGCTTGCGGGCTTCAGCGGGCCGCACGGCGCCGAATGATCGAATGCCTTGCCGACCTCCCAGGGACGCTTCACATCACGCGAGGCGATCTGCAGGTCGCGGCGGGTGAGGTCGATGCCGACCGCGTAGCCGTAGATGCAATCATTGGCTTTGGCGACCGGGATGTTGCGACCGCCGCTCTTGAGCGCGACCACGAGCTCGACCTCGTGATGCATGTCCTTGGTCAGCGATGGATAAGGAACCGTCCCGCCGTCCGCGACCAGGGCGTCAGCCGGCTTGGCGAAGAAGAACGGCGGTGCGCGCTCGTCCTGCCCCATCTCGCGGATGTGCTCGATGTAGTTGCGGCCGACGCACCAGATCCGCCGCACGGGAAAGAGTTTCGAGGAGCCGGCGACCGCGATAGCGGCCTGCGGCGGCGGCGGAATGACGTAGTCGGCGCTCATGGTCCTGATCGTTGTTTTTGCTGGGAAAACGAGAAGTCATTTGCGGCGTGAGCCGGCGGGCAAGGCTTTGCCAGATATCGCGAGCGAGTTCAACGGGGCGAGGGCGCACTCAGCCCACGCTTGCCACGACCGCCGGCTCTTCCTGATCCTGCAGCTGCAGGCGATAGAACGAGGCGTAGCGCCCGCCTTTGCGCAACAGCTCGTCGTGGCGGCCGGACTCGACCACGCGGCCGCTCTCGATCACATGGATGCGGTCGGCATGCGAGACCGTGTGCAGGCGATGCGCGATGACCAGCGTGGTACGCCCGGCGCAGAGATGCTCGATGGCCTCGCGCACCAGCCGCTCGGATTCAGAATCGAGCGACGCAGTGGCCTCGTCGAGCAGGATGATCTGTGCGTTCTTGATTAGCGCGCGCGCGATGGAAATGCGCTGGCGCTGCCCACCGGAGAGCTGCAGGCCGTGCTCGCCGACCGGCGTGTCATAGCCGCGGGGGAACGCGCTGATGAAGTCATGCGCATAGGCGGCTTTGGCCGCTGCGACGATCTCCTCCTCCGTCGCGCCGGGCCGTCCGAAAGCGATGTTCTCGCGCACGCTGCCGCGGAACAGGAATACGTCCTGGCCGACATAGGCGATCTGCCGGCGCAGCGAGGCGCGTGAGACCGAGCGCACATCCTGGCCGTCGATCGTGACGGCGCCGTGCTCGAACTCGTAGAAACGCAGGATCAAATTGAACAGCGTCGATTTGCCGCCGCCCGAGGGGCCGACCAGCGCCGTCATCTTGCCCGGCTCGGCGATGAACGACATGCCGCGCAGCACCGGCTCGCCGGCACGATAGGCAAAATTCACGTCGCTGAACTCGACACGCGAGGAGGTCAGCGCCAGCGCCGGCTTGTCGTCGTCGTTCGGCTCGCTCGGCGGGCTGTCGATGATCTCGAACAGGAGCCGCACCCCGACCAGCGCGCTATTGAGCTCGATGTTGAGCCGCGCAAGCCGTTTCGCCGGCTCGTAAGCGAGCAGGAAGGCGGTGATGAAGGAGAAGAACTGCCCTGGCGTCGCGCCCGTGTTGATGACGCGGTAGCCGCCATACATGATGGCAATGGCGATGGCACCGCCGCCAAGCGACTCCATCAGCGGGCTCGCGCGATTGGAGACACGCGCCATCTTGTTGGCCTCGTATTCGACCGCGGCGACGCTGGCATCGAGCCGCGCGCGCATGGCCTCTTCAAGCGTGAACGCCTTGACGATCCGGATGCCCTGCAGCGTCTCCTGCATGGTCTCGATGATCGAGGCGCTGCCGTGGAACTGGCTGCGGGCGATGGCGTAGATGCGCCGCACCAGCTTGCGCAGGACAATGAACGCCGGCGGTGCCACGAAGAAGCTGAAGAACGAGAGCACCGGCTCCTGGATCACCATCACCGAGATCAACCCGATCAGCGACAGCAGATCGCGGCCGATCGAGGTGATCAGCAGATTGAGCACCTGCGTTGCCGAATTGGCGCCGGCGACAAGGCGCGCAATGAATTCAGATGACGAGCGGTCGGAATAGAAGGCAAGATTTTCGCTCAGCAGCTTGTTGAACAGGCGCCGCTGATTGCCGGCAACGATGCTGTTGCCGATGCGCGACAGGATCACCGATTGCCAGTAAGTGGCGATGCCTTTGCCGGAGAACAGGACGATGGTGAGGCCGCCGATCAGCAGCACCGCATGCAGATCTTTGTTCACATAGGTCTGGTTGATGACGTCGCCGATCAGATAGGCGCTGAAGGCGGTGCAGCCTGCGGCGACGCCCATGAACATGAAGGCAACGACATAGCGCTTCCACTGCGCGAGACCCTGTTCGGTCAGCAGCCGGCGGATCAGCACACGCGGACGGTAGTTCGCTTCAGAAGCGCCTGAGATCGGATCGGTCATTCCGGCCTGTTGTTGCAGGGACCCGCGGCCGCGCGACGCGGCCCGACGGGCGTCTCCTTGCCCGCGTTGGCCGCGTTTTTCAAGGGAAAAGGCCGTAACCCACTGAACTATCAGGCAGCTGCAGTGCTGCTCTCGGCGGTTTTGGGGCCGTCGCCGCTCGCCAGCCGCAGTTCCCAGGCGAGCGCGTGGGCGACGATTGTGTCGAGATCGTCATAGGCAGGCGTCCAGTCGAGCGTCGAGCGGATGTGACGCACATCAGCGACGAGGCTCATCGGGTCGCCGTCGCGGCGGCCGCAGACCTCGACCGTGAGTGTGCGGCCGCTGACGCGCTCGATCGCGTCGATCACTTCGCGCACCGTGAAACCGTGGCCGTAACCGCAATTGAAGGTGGCGCTCGATCCGCCGCTGCGCAGGTAGTCGAGCGCCGCGCAATGCGCGCGGGCAAGATCGCTCACATGGATGTAGTCGCGGATGCAGGTGCCGTCGCGCGTCGGATAGTCGGTGCCGAAGAGCTGCAACTGCGGCCGCAGGCCGAGCGCAGTCTGCGCCGCGAGCTTGATGAGATGCGTCGCCTGCGGCGTCGACTGTCCGGTGCGCAGTTTCGGATCGGCGCCGGCGACATTGAAGTAACGCAGCACGACCGCGCGCAATCCGTGCGCATGACCGGTATCGCGCAACATGACTTCGGTCATCAGCTTCGACCAGCCATAGGGCGAGACCGGCGCGGTCGGCGCATCCTCGGAAACCGGAACGCTCGCCGGGTTGCCATAGACCGCCGCGGTTGAGGAGAAGATGAAGTTCTCGACGCCGGCTTCGACAGCGGCCGCGATCAGCGAACGCGAGTTTCCGGTGTTGTTGAGATAGTATTTCAGCGGGTTGGCAACCGACTCCGGCACCACGATCGAGCCGGCGAAGTGAATGACCGCGCGCACCGAATATTTGCGCAGCAATGATCCAGCCAATGCCTGGTCGCCCGCATCGCCGACATAAAGCGGCACCGAATCGGGGATCGCCTTGCGAAAACCGGTCGACAGATTGTCGAGCACGACGACGCGCTCGCCGCGGTCGGCCAGCGCGTGCACCATATGGCTGCCGATATAGCCGGCGCCCCCGGTGACCAGAACGGTCATGGTCGCAATCCCCATATTGCAGGCATCGCGAGAGGATTAGCGCGCGGCGGGATAACGGCTCCTTTATGCGATACCGGAGCGGCGCCGTTATGGTGCGCATGCCTAACAGTTCGTGTATGCAATCGGGCGAATGCGCGAGATTCTGTTCATCAAGACCTCGTCGCTCGGCGATGTGATCCATCACATGCCTGCGCTGACCGAAGCCCGTCGTCGCCTCCCTGACGCGCGGTTTTCCTGGGTTGTCGAGGAGGCTTTCGCGCCGCTTGTCCGGCTGCATCCGGCCGTGAGCGAGGTGATCGCGGTGGCATCGCGGCGCTGGCGGCGGTCCTTGCTGGCGCCCTCCACGTGGCGCGACATCGCTACCAGTCTTCGGGGCCTGCGCGCGCATGGCTATGACGACGTCGTCGATACCCAAGGGCTGCTGCGTTCGGCGCTGATCGCGCGCTGTGCCCGTGGGCCGCGCCACGGCTACGATCGCGCGAGTATCCGCGAGCCGTTTGCCGCATCGTTCTACGACAAGCGTCATGCCGTCAGGCGCGATCTGCACGCCATCGAGCGTAATCGCACGCTCACCGGCTCGGCGCTTGGTTACACGATCGACGGTGCACCCGATTACGGCCTCGATCGCAGCCGCTTTGCCGCTGCCGGCGAACGCACGGCGGTGCTCCTGCATGCGACGGCGCGGCCGGAGAAGGAATGGCCGGAGCAGCGCTGGATCGACATCGGACGGTCGCTCGCCGATGCGGGGTTTCGCATTGTGCTTCCGGCCGGCAACGCAATCGAACGCGCGCGCAGCGAGCGCATCGCCGCCGCAATCCCCGGCGCGCAGGTGCCGCCGTTACAGCCGATTGATGGTGTTGCCCGCCTCATCGCCGGCGCGACGTTGGTCGTCGGCGTCGATACAGGGCTCATGCACCTTGCGGCCGCGTTCGGTGTGCCGCTGGTCGCTATCTTTTGCGGCAGTGAGCCCGGACTGACCGGGCCGATCGGCGCCGGTCCGATGTTCGTGGTCGGCAACAAATCGGGAGCGCCATCCGTCGACACCGTGCGCGCGGCAATCGAGCGTATTGCGGCGGTCAGGTAACGTGGCGCTTGGCTTCCGCGGCAAGGCAGTCGTCGACAAAGGTTGCGAGGTCGCCACCCTTGAACAGATAGCCAGCGATCCCGGCCGCTTTGGCGGCTTCGAGATCCCGCGGCTGATCGCCGATGAGGAAACTCTCCTCGCGCACGACCGGCCAGGCGCGCAGCAGATCGAGCAGCATACCGGGCGCCGGCTTGCGCCAATCGGAGACGCGGCGATAGGCCTCGACTTGTCCCTTGGGATGAAACGGGCAGTAGCGCACGTCGTCGATCCGCGCGCCCTGTGCCGCAAGCTCCTGGCGCATCCAGGTATCGAGCGCGCCGAGATCGGCCTCGGTGTAATGGCCACGGGCGACGCCGGACTGGTTCGACGCAATGAAGACCAGGTAGCCGGCGCCGTTGAGCTTGCGCACCGCAGCTGCGGCGCCGGACATCCAGCGGAAGCGCTCGCGCGTGCCGATATAGCCGTCGTCGTAATTGAGCACGCCATCGCGGTCGAGAAAGACCGCCGGTCGAGGTGTCGCCGTCATCGCGCTCATGCCCGCGCCGCGGCGACGGCGAAGGCCTGCCGCGCCGCTTCAAGCACACGCTCGGGACCGATGTCGCGCATGCAGCGATGATGGCCCATGCGACAGGTCGGCTTGTGGCAGGGACGGCAGGAGATGTCGGTCAGCGTTTCGATGGTGGCGGCCAGCGGGTTGAGCGGTGCCCAGTGCCAGGGGCTCGTCGGCCCGAAGATGCCGACAGTGGGCGTACCCAGCGCCGCGGCCACATGCATCAGGCCGGAGTCGTTGGAGATCGCGGCTTGCGCGCCCTTGAGCGCGAGGATGGCATTGCGCAGGTCGTTGCCGGTGAGATTGCGGCCGAGTGGGCCGGCGGCCGCCGCGACTTCCTGCGCCAGCGCGTCCTCGCTCGGACCGCCGAGCACCCACACGGCAATGCCGTCGGCGGCGAGACGACGCGCGACCTCGGCATAAGAGGCCGCCGGCCAGCGCTTGCTGGGGCCAACGGCGCCCGGGCAGACGGCGACGGCCGGCCGCCCGCCATCGAGCCCGTTCTGCGTGCGCCAGGCGGCGACCTCGCTGGCTCCGACCACGAGCTCGGGCTTCGGCCAATCCGGGGGCAGGGCGGCATCCTTCGGCAGCGCCAGCGCGCCGCAACGGTCGATCATGCGCGGCAGCTTGAATTCGCCCCAGCGCAGATCGTTGACGAGCCCGAAGCGCGCCTCACCGACAAAGCCGACCCGCTCCGGGATGCCGGCGAGAAACGGCGCCAGCGCCGCCTTCCATTTGCGCGGCATCACCAGCGCCCGCGCATAGCCTTCGGCGCGCAGGCGATCGGCGAGCGCCTTCTGCTGCCGCAGCCCGAGGCGGCGGCGGGGCAGGTCGCAGATGATCGTCTTGCGCACGCCGGGCATGTAATCGGCGAGGGGAGCGCAGAGCGTCGAGGACAGCACGTCGACCGGCCGGTCCGGAGCCTGTGCGCGCAAGAGCGTCACCACCGAATGGCAGCGCACGAAGTCGCCGATCCAGACGTAGGGGATCAACAGCACTGGCTGCTCGCCGGCACCATCCTCGTTCAGATTCATTCCATGTAATGAAATATGATTCATCTATTCAGTTATTATGGATATTAGTTCATTCTTTCCATTAAGACGATCTGGTGAGGCGATACCGCGTCGCTGCACACCCTGTCCAGGTACCGATCATAGCCGTTTCCCGGCGGGTTAGGGCTATTCGCTGGGTTTGGTTGCTTTAGGGCCATGGAGTGAGGCAAAGCTCTCCCCGGGCACTGGCTAAGGGCGGCAAAGGCACAGAATGCTGTTGGTGACCGGCGGGGCCGGATTCATCGGGTCGAACGTCGTGGCGAGCCTCAACGAGGCCGGCCGCAGCGACATCGCCATCAGCGATTGGCTCGGCAGCGAGGGCAAGTGGCGCAACCTGGCCAAGCGGCAGGTTGCCGACATGGTGGCGCCGGCCGACCTCGGCCGCTGGCTTGAGGAGCGCAAGCTCGAAGCCGTCATCCACATGGGCGCGATCTCCGACACCACCGCCAGCGACGGCGATGCGGTGATGGAGAATAACTTCCGCCTGTCGCTACGGCTGCTCGACTGGTGCACCGCGACGCGCACACCGTTCATCTATGCCTCCTCGGCCGCGACCTATGGGGATGGTGAGGCAGGCTTTGCCGACGACTGGTCGCCGGCCGGCCTGCGCCGGCTGCGCCCGATGAATCTCTATGGCTGGAGCAAGCACCTCTTCGACGTTGCGCTGGTCGAACGGCGCTCACGCAAGCAGCCGCTGCCGCCGCAATGGGCCGGCTTGAAGTTCTTCAACGTCTATGGGCCCAACGAGTATCACAAGGGCGCCATGGCGAGCGTGCTGTCGAAAGTCTTCGATCTCGCCAAAGCCGGTGAGCCGGTCCGCCTGTTCAAGTCGCATCGCGCGGGCATCGAGGATGGAGATCAGCGCCGCGACTTCATCTATGTCGACGACGCGGTGAGCGTGGTGCGCTGGCTGCTCGATACGCCGAAGGTGAGTGGCATCTTCAATGTCGGAACCGGAGAGGCGCGCAGCTTCCGCGACATGATCAGCGCCATGTTCACGGCGCTCGGCCGCACGCCGAAGATCGAATATATCGGGATGCCCGAGGCGATCCGCGACAGCTACCAGTATTTCACGCAAAGCGAGGTCGAGAACCTGCGCCGCGCCGGCTATAACACCGGCTTCACGCCGCTCGAAGAGGCGGTGCGGCGCTATGTGACGCAGTTCCTCGACCGCGACGACCGCTACCGGTGACCGATGTTCGATTTCGATAGACAGCTCTCGGCGCTCGCCCAGCAAACGGTGCTGTGCATCGGCGACTTGATGCTCGACGATTTCGTCTATGGCGACGTCTCGCGCATCTCGCCGGAGGCGCCAGCGCCGGTCATCGCGGTCAAGCGCAGTGAGCTCATCGTCGGCGGCGCCGGGAATGTGGCACGCAACATCGTCGCGCTCGGCGCGCGCTGCGTCTTCGTCGGCATTGTCGGTGAGGACGAGGCGGCGCGCACCATCGCCACGGCGCTCTCCGCCGAGCCGCGCATCGAAGCGCGGCTGGTCACCGACATCAGCCGGCCGACGACGCGCAAGGTGCGTTTCGTCTCCGAGCATTTTTCCACGCATCTGTTGCGCGCCGACTGGGAGCAGGCGAAGCCGGCCAACACCGCATGCGAGCAGGCGATCATCGAACGCGCGCTGCAAGCACTGCCCAAGGTCGGCGCGGTGGTGCTATCGGATTACGCCAAAGGCGTGCTCACCCCGCGGGTGATCCGCGTCGTGATCGACGCCGCAATCAAGCTGGGCAAGCCGGTCATCGTTGACCCGAAGGGCAAGGACTACAGCATCTATCGTGGCGCCACGCTGATCACGCCGAACCGCCAGGAGCTTGGCCAGGCGACGCGCCACGAAACCGAAACCGAGGCCGGCATCGTCGCCGCCGCACGCGAGCTTTGCCACACCGTCGACGCGAAGGCCGTGCTGGCGACGCGGAGCGAAGACGGCATGACGCTCGTTGTCGGCGAGGCCGAGCCCGTGCATGTGCCGGCCTATCCGGTGCGCGTGCGCGACGTCTCCGGCGCCGGCGACACCGTGGTCGCGGTGCTCGGCACCATGCTGGCGATGCATGCGGATTTTGAGGCCGCGATGCGCGCCGCCAATGCCGCAGCTGCCGTCGTGGTCGGCAAGCCTGGAACGGCGACGGTGAGCGTGGCCGAGCTGCGCGCCCGCATCCTACCCTCGGCATCGCTCGCGCCCGAGGAAAAGATCATCTTCGACTGGTCGCTGCTCGACGAACGTCTCGCCGAATGGAAGCACGCCGGACTGCGCGTCGGCTTCACCAATGGCTGCTTCGATCTTCTGCATCCCGGCCACATCAAGGTGCTGGCGGGTGCGCGCGCCGCCTGCGACCGCCTGATCGTCGGGCTCAACGGTGACGCCTCGGTGAAACGTCTCAAGGGCGCCGACCGTCCCGTGCAGGACGTGCACGCGCGCGCCGAGGTGCTTGCGGCACTCGAGGCGGTAGACTTGGTCGTCGTCTTCGACGAGGACACGCCGCGCAAGCTGCTCGAGCGTGTTCGCCCGAAGGTGCTGGTCAAGGGCGGCGACTACAAACACGACGAGGTGGTTGGTCACGATATCGTCGAAGCGGAGGGCGGCGAGGTAATCCTCATCGAGCTCGTCCCCGGTCAGTCGACCACCAGCATGGTCGAGCGCAGCCGCTCGCCCAAGGCGAGCTGACGATTTGTCGCGCGCGATTTTTCTTCCACAGGACGAGGAGCGGATGGTTCGCGAATTTTTCGGAGCGCGTCCGGGGTACTTCGTCGAGGTCGGCGCCAACGAGCCGCGCAAGGAATCGCAGAGCTGGCATCTGGAGCAGGCCGGCTGGATCGGGGTGCTCATCGAGCCGCAGCCCGATCTCGCCGAGACTTTGCGGCGGGAACGACGCGCCAAGGTCTTTGCGGTGGCATGCTCACGCCCGGAGCAGGCCGGGCGCAGCATGCGCCTCTACGTCGCCGGCGCGTTTTCATCCTTCGATGCGGATCTCGCCGTGACCGGGGTGAAAGCCGCGTCTGCGATCGACGTGCCGGTGCGTACGCTCGATGACGTGCTCGCTGAAGCGCAGGCGCCGCGCCCGCTCGATTTTCTCTCGATCGATGTCGAAGGGCATGAGATCGACGTGCTGGGCGGCTTTGACTTTGCCTGCTGGAAACCGCGCCTGATTCTTCTCGAAGACCACGTGGTCGACCTCAGCAAGCATCGGTTCATGCAGGCGCACGGCTATCGCTTGATCCGCCGCACTGGCCTGAACGGCTGGTATGTGCCGCGCGAAGTGGCCGCGCCGCTCGGCGCCCTGGGCCGCTGGCAGATTCTGCGCAAGTATTATCTGGCGCTGCCGTTCCGCATGCTGCGCGAAGCGAAGCGCCGGCTGCGTGATCGCCGGCGCGGTCTGTCCAACGGGCAACGGTGAGGGGACACGTGCCGCGGCTCTCCGCCATCATCATCGCCAAGGACGAGGCCCGGAATATCGCCGAATGCCTCGACAGCGTCGCGTTCTGCGACGAGCGTATCGTCGTCGTCGACGGCTGCGGCGGCGACGACACCGCGGCCATCGCCCAAGGTAAGGGTGCGCGCGTGGCGGCGAGCCCGTTCACTGGATTTGGCGCGCAGAAGAATTTCGCGCTGTCGCAGGCGACCGGCGACTGGGTGCTGTCGATCGATGCCGACGAGCGCGTCACGCCGGCGCTCGCCGCCGAGATCCGTGCGGCAATCGCCACGCCGCAGGTCGATGCCTACGCGATGTCGCGATTGTCGAGCTTCTGCGGGCGCGCGATGCGGCATTCCGGCTGGTGGCCGGATCACGTCCTGCGGCTGTTTCGCCGCGGCGGCGCGCGGTTCAGCGACGACATCGTCCACGAGCGGCTCGTTTGCGATGGTGCTACCGCGAGGCTCTCCGAGCCGCTGCTGCATTTCCCGGTGCGCAAGCTCGAAGATGCGCTCTCGCGCATGGACCGCTATTCGACCGCGGGCGCGCAGATGCTGGTCAAATCGGGGCGGCGTGTGTGGTTCGTGAGCGGGCCGCTGCACGGCGCCTGGACGTTCCTGCGCACTTACATTCTGCAGCTTGGTTTTCTGGACGGGCGCGAGGGATTTCTGCTGGCGATCGCCAATGCGCAGGGCAGCTACTATCGTTACATGAAGGCGTGGGTGGCCCAGCGGCAAAAGCCGTGACGCAGGCGGCCGGCCTTCGTGGCTAGCGCCGGATGCTTTCGATGCTGGCTCGCAGATCAATCGTTTCGGCCCGGATCCCATTGCGCCCCAGGCGATCGTAGAACTCTCCGCGGGACTGCTTGTTCAGCGCGATCAGGATTTCCTGCTTGAAGCCGTCAACCACGAACGCCTTGCCCGCCATCCGGCAGACGATGGCGACGCTGCAATAGACCTTGCCCGGGAGGGCGGCCACACGCTTGGCCTCCTCGCGCGCGACCTGCGCATGGCCGGCGACCGTCGCCCGGAAAGCTTCGCTGAGCGGCAGCGCATAAGGGTCGATGCGGCTCGACGCCAGCAATCGCACAAGAATGATCGCAAAGATGACCCACCGTATGGTTTCGGGCGCCATGCGTTGGCCAAGCGGCGTTTCCGGTAGCCGTTCGACGGCCATGCCGAGCCCGATGGCGGCTGCGATGGCGAGATCGAATGCGGCATTGTCGGCAACGCCGTCGCCCATTTTCTGGAAGAGGTAGGCGAGCATCGCGACGGCAGCGAACGTTGCGAAGACCTGCGCCGCCTGTGTGGAGCGCTCGAGCCAGGCCCAGCAACAACCGATTGCCAGCGCCGGCAGGATCCATTGCAGGCGGCCAATGGCGTTGAGGCTCCAAATGATGTTCAGCGGACGCGGCTGCAGCAGGTCGGCGAAGAAGTCCGGCCCGTAGGCCAACCAGCACAGGACCAGTCCGGCCGCGCCCGCGATCGCACCGGCGATCAGCGCTCGCAAGCCACGCCGCCAATCGTGCATCAATAACAGCAGCAGTGCGGTTGCCGGAATCGCGATGAGCGTGTGCTTGATGAAGCCGGCGAGGACCATGAGCCAGACCGCCGGCTCCACGGCGCGGCCGGATCGCTCGCGGGCAACGAACCAAGCAAAGGCGCCGGTCATGATCGCCAGCCCGAGCAGGTGTGGATCGTTGATGCCGACATAACCGTCGTAGAAGCGGGCGAAGGTGGCAAGCAGCCAAAGTGCCGCGACGAGGGCGCCGAACTGTCCCGCGCCGAGGATCCGCATCAGCCGCCACACGGCGGCGCCGAGGCCGAAGGTCGCCGCAATCGAGAACAGACGCCCGAGATAGAGTGCGTCGACACCGAGCCGCTGCAGGCCGCCGAGCAGATAGAACGACAGCGGCGGATAGTTGTTGCCGGTCAGCGCCGCAGGCGGGGGATAGAGCGGCTGCGGACCGAAAGCGGCGTCGGCGAGATACGCATTCCAGCCCTCATTGACATCGATCTGGATCGGGAACTGGGCGCGCCAGAGCGGCCAAGCCAGGTAGAGCAAGGTGAGCGCCGTCAACACGAGCGTTCCCACCTTTGCGGCGAGACCGTCGAACGATTGCGCGGTTGGTTGCGGGTGCAGGCGCGGCATCAAAACTCCGGTGGCCCGGTCACCCGTTCGCTCGCGGTCGGGTGCGGCCGATCACGCGATCGGGGCGCGCCAAACATAAACGCTGGACACCGCGTAGTTCCAGGTCGCTCCGACAACCGACCCGAGCAGTCCGGCGACCCACCATTTCGGCTGGTTCGAATAAAGCCAGGTTGCCACCCCGATATTGCTGATCGCACCGACGGCGCAGATCACGTAGAACACCAGCAAGCCTTTCACGGCAGCGAGCCCGACCAGCCGCTGATCGCGATAGGTCAGGGCGTTGTTGAGCCAGAAATTGCTGGCGATGCTCACGATGGTCCCCAGCGTCTGCGCCGCGACGAAGGGCAAAGCGAGGCCTTCGGTCGCGCCGGTGAGCACCAGCAGATGCACAAGGATGCCGGTGGCGCCAACCAGCAGAAAGCCAACGAAACGAACGGGCACTGCATCGCGCGTCGCCTTGGCGACGATGAGCCCGGCGAAGTCGAGGACGACGCGGCTGTCGAGCTTGCTGTCGCCATGCAATCGGGCGCGGAACGCGTATGGGAGCTCACGCACGCATACATGCGGCGGTGACGAAGCGAGGATATCGGCGAGAATCTTGAACCCCTGTCCTGAGAGGCGCGGCGCGACCTCCTCGAAGATCCCGCGCCCGATCATGAAGAAGCCGCTCATCGGATCCTTGAGGTCGAGCCCGAGCAGGCCGCGTGCCAGGCGGTTGGCAAGACGGCTCCCGGCGAGACGTTCCTGCGACAGGCCATGCGGCGGGGTGTCTTGTCCGGCATAGCGGCTGCCGACGACGATGTCGGCTTCGCCGCGCTGCAGGATCGCGAGCATCTCGGCCAGTAGGCTTTCCTCATGTTGCAGGTCGGCGTCCATGACCGCGAGATAGGGAGCGCTGCTCGCCAGCATTCCTTCGATGCAGGCGCCGGCCAGACCGCGGCGGCCGATGCGGCGGATGCAGCGAATGCGCGGGTCGCGTGCGCCGTATTCGCGAAGCAGCTTCACGCTGCCGTCTGGCGAATTATCGTCGACGAAGATCACTTCCCAGGCGATATCGCCGAGTGCCGCGTGCAGACGCTCGATCAGCAGCGGGATGTTGGCGATCTCGTTGAACGTCGGGACGATGATCGAGAGGATCGGAGAACTGCCTGTTGGGGAAGCGCGCGTCTCGCGGGGCGCAGCCGGTATCGATTGTGCCTGATCCATCCGCAAGGTCCCCACGTGATGCCGGAAAGCAGCTTATTGCGCTTTTTGTCACTGAGGATAACGGTTATGATTTCCCTTCATTCCGGTCCCAGGAGCGTGTGAAAAAACCGCGTTGATGCACTGATCGCCGACGACGCCACCTCTGAGATCGACGACTGCGCCGCGGCGGATGAAGATCGCGTAATTCAGCGGCTGGCCATTCAGGTTCACTCGAATACAGGCCTTCCACACCCAGCCTTCGGTGCTTGTTTGAAATGGAACGACGCCGTCCGCGATCTCGATAGGTCCCGCGCGGGTCTCACTGACGAACAGGCCGCCGGCGCTGCGGCGGATGATTGCGCGATAATCGGGGGGCGGCTCATTCGGTGGCGTCAGTAGTGGCAGGTTCGGAGGTGGCAAGACGGATTGTGCAATCGCGTGACCGGTTTGGAGTGCGACTACCGCTGCGACCGCAAGAAGCGTCTTGGTGAGCGACATGGATCCCACTCAACATCGATGGATGCCGATGAAGATTACCGCGTGCTCGGCTGTTTTGTCTTCGGTTTCCTATTTGGCCCGGAAATCCAAAGGCTGGCTCAACCAGAACGGCACATACGGCCGGGCCGGCCGGGAACAGTCGGTCACGATTTTTCCTTATATCGCGAATCTAAGAGCCAGAAATGTCTGATTTTCCGGCGTAATATGCGAGATTGCGCGCGGCCGCATTATCCGGAGGTGCCCTCTTCGATGGCGGACAACGGAGAAATCCGAGCGTGAGACCCCTGGGAAAGACCACTCCCCCTGAACTCGGGGCGGCGTTGGCCGAATGTCGGCAGGCATTCTGGACAGTGGCACTGTTCTCGGCCGCGGTGAACGTATTGATGCTCGCCGGCCCGCTCTACATGCTGCAAATCTATGATCGCGTCCTGTCCAGCCGAAGCGCGCCGACGCTTGTTGCACTATCGTTGGCGCTCGTATTGGCCTACACCTTCCAGGCTGCTTTCGACCTGATCCGTACGCGTCTGGTCAATCGGACCGGCGCTCTGATCGACCGACGGCTGGGTGCCTCGGTGCATGCGGCAATTATTCAGATAGCCATCGCCAGCCGCAATTCCGGCGAGGCGCAGCAGCCGATCCGCGATCTCGACCAGATTCGTGGTTTTCTCACCAGCACCGGGCCGGTGGCCATTGTTGACATGCCGTGGGTGCCGATCTTTCTCGCTCTCTGCTTCCTGATTCATCCCTGGCTTGGCGTTGCGGCGCTTGGTGGCGCGTTGCTCCTTTTCATCTTCACGGTGCTGACGGAGCGCGCGAGCCGCGTTCCATCACATGATCTGACGCTGCAGACCTCGGTGCGCGCGGCGGTCGCGGAAGCCGATCGACGCAACAGCGAGACGGTCGTCGCCATGGGCATGGACCGCGCGCTGAATGCGCGATGGGTCGGGCTGAACAATCGCTATCTCGCGGCCGTCGGTCGCGCCGCCGATGTCGTCAGCCTGTACGGCAGTATTTCCAAGGCAGTCCGCCTGTTGCTGCAATCCTCAATGCTCGGCATCGGGGCGTATCTGGTGATTCGACAGGAGCTCACCTCGGGCTCGATGATAGCTGCTTCGATCATGATGGGACGGGCGCTAGCACCGATCGAGGTCGCGATCGCCAACTGGCGCGGCTTCGTTGCTGCGCGGCAAAGTGTGCGGCGGCTATCGGAAACGTTGACACGCCTTCCGCGGGCACAAGTCGGCACTGCGCTGCCGAAGCCGACGCATCGCCTGCAAGTGGACAACATCGCGGTAGCGCCGCCGGGGGCACAAAGCCTGGTCCTCAAGCAGATACAATTCGAGCTTGCCGCAGGCGAAGCGTTGGGCTTGATCGGTCCGAGTGGCGCCGGAAAGACTTCCCTTGTGCGTGCGCTCGTCGGCATCTGGCCGCCGATGCAAGGTTCCGTGCGCATCGACGGCGCCACTCACGCCCAATGGGGTCGCGAGGCGCTGGGGCGACATATCGGTTTCGTGTCACAGGGCGTCGAATTATTCGACGGCACGATCGCTGAGAACATCGCGCGGATGGCTGAGAGCGTCGACAGCGAGCATGTTTTGGCAGCCTCGCGAGCGGCGGGTGCTCATGATCTCATCCTGCATCTCTCCAAGGGCTACGACACCCACATCGGGGAGGGGGGAGCGGTGCTTTCGGCGGGACAGCGACAACGCGTGGCACTTGCGCGCGCACTCTATGGCGATCCTTTCATGCTGGTGCTGGACGAACCGAGCTCCAATCTCGACAACGAGGGCGAGATCGCGTTGCAAAATGCGATCCGTGGAGCCAAGGAACGTGGCGCGCTGGTCATCCTGGTCGCGCATCGTCCGTCGCTGTTGGCGGCTTGCGACAAGGTTTTGTTGTTGATCAATGGCACGCAGCAGGCTTTTGGCGCGCGCGACGATGTCTTGCGCAAGGTTGTACCGCGTCCGCAGCCACTGCCGGCATCCCCGCTTCGTGTCGTCAAGGAGGATCCCAATGCAGCCGGCCGATGATGATCCGCGCCGTGCTATCCGGCGGCTTAACCTAATCGGGCTGGCATTGTTCGTGCTGCTGTTCGGAGGCTTCGGTGTTTGGGCTTCGACGAGCGAGCTTGCTGGCGCTGTGATCGCGCCTGGATCGGTGGTTGTCGAATCCAGTGTTAAGAAGGTGCAGCATCCGACCGGCGGTGTCGTCGGCGAAATCTTCGTTCACGAGGGCGACGCCGTCGAGGAAGGGCAGGTTCTGATCCGGCTGGACGATACGATGACGCGCGCTACTCTCGGCGTGGTGCAGACACAGCTCGACGAGCTGCTCGCGCGCGAGGCCAGGCTCAAAGCTGAGCGCGACGGCGCCGATGAAATCACGTTTCCCGACGACCTGACCAAGCGCAGCAATGAATCCGGCCCGGCGAGCGCCATGGCCGGCGAGGAGAAGCTTTTCGAGTCGCGCCGAGGCGCGCGCGAAGGCCAGCGCGCGCAATTGCGTGAGCGCATCACCCAGAGCAATGAAGAGATCAAGGGCCTATCCGCCCAGCAATCGGGCAAGGAGGAGGAGATCGGGCTCATCGACAAGGAGCTCGCCGGCGTCACCGATCTTTGGCAGAAGAACTTGGTTTCCATTACGCGCATGACCGCACTGCAGCGCGACAAGGCGCGGCTCGATGGCGAGCACGGGCAATTCATCGCCGAAATCGCGCGCGCTCGCGGCAAGATCAGTGAGACCGAGCTGCAAATTATCCAGGTTGGCCAGGACTTCCGGACCGAGGTGCTCAAGGACCTGCGTGAGGCACAAGGCAAGATCGCGGAGCTCAAGGAGCGGCGCACTGCCGCTCAAGATCAGCTCAAACGCGTCGACATTCGCGCGCCGCAGACAGGCACGGTGCTGCAGCTGTCGGTGCACACGGTCGGTGGTGTGATTTCGCCGGGCGAGACGATCATGCAAATCGTACCACGTGCCGACCAGCTCGTTGTCGAGGCCAAGGTCGCGCCTCAGGATATTGACCAGCTTACGGTCGGCGCCAAGGCGTCGATCCGGGTGATGGCGGGTAACCAGCGCACCATGCCGGTGCTCATCGGGGAGCTGACCCGTGTGTCCCCCGATCTGACCCGTGATCCGCCAGCGGCCGGGCAGCCGAGCCAGCCTTATTACGCGGTGCGGGTGTCCCTGTCTGACGAGGAGATCCGTCGGCTCGCCAGTTTCAAGCTCGTTCCCGGGATGCCGGCAGAGGCTTTCATCGCGACCTACGCCCGCACACCGCTGCAATATTTACTCAAGCCGCTGAACGAGCAGATTGCGAGGACGTTTCGGGAGCGGTGAGGGGGGCATTTGGCAACGCAGTCCAGCGGTCAACCCGGCGGGCGGAAGAATTTATTTGCCACGATTCAAAATCGAGGCACTCGGCAGTTTCAAGCCGACTCAGGCTCACGCACCGGCTGTGCGGCTGCTGGGCGCTGGTGGCGAATTTCCCGACACCGCAACCATTCGCGAATTTCCTCGCGCCGCTTCTGGGCTTCCCGGTGCGCGACATAACCAGGCTCGTACGGCAGTACGAATTCGTTAGCCACGGGCGTACCCTTGTTTCCCGAACAAGGCTAAGCGCAGTTGTTTAAGTTTCCTTGAAGGTGTGGGCGGGCGGAAGTCGTTCCGACAGGCTTTGCCGCTACCTGATCGTCGTGATCGAGCGTAGAACCATGAACGCCTCCGCGGCGAGCACGCCGACACTGTTGCCGCGGACTCCAGCCAATCGCTCGATCGAGATCATCGAGCGGGCGTGTGGCGCGGGCCGCATATCGAATTCGTAGCTCTTGAGCGCCTGCAGTTTTTTATCGAGCGTCCGGCTTATATCGACGAAATGTGTCGGCAAAAATGGTGCACCGAAACCGGGCGGTGCCCAGTCTGTGCTCGATGCGATTTCATAGCTGAAAAATCGAGAAACTGCTCCGCCAGGTACGGGGCGCAGAGCCGTTGCCGTTGCCCGTGACGCGGTCTGATGATCGACGTTCAGATTGCCGCCGTGACTGACATACACAGTACGCGGCTTTACCCGGCGAACGACATCCTCGATGAGTGATACGATCGTGCCGAGCGCAACCGTGTCACTCCTGTTTTCCGGGAATCCGCCGAATTGTGGAGGCTCGCTCCCGAGTAGCGCTGCGGCTGCGTGCGCCGCCTCGCGCCGCTTCGAGTCAATGCCGGTCCCGTCGCCACAAAGAATGAAACAGTAAACGGGATCTCCGGCGGCGGCGTGCGCCGCGATCGTCCCGCCGCAGCCAAGGACCTCATCCAAGGCATGAGGTGCAACGACCAGAATTGGCCCTCTCATCTCTGCGCCTCAGGCGCCATAGAACTCATTGACCGCGTCGGCGGCGTAGCCGATTTGCTCGGGTGTGAGATGCTGGTGGTGCGGGAGCGCCAATACGCGATCGGCTTGCCGTTCGCCGACCGGGAAGTCGCCGCGTTTGTAGCCGAGCCGCTGCGCCGCCGGGTGCAGATGCAGTGGCGTGCCGTAATAGACCAGGCTTTCGACGCCTTTGCTCGCCAGATGCGCCTTGAGCGCATCGCGGTTGTCGGCCTGCACGATGAACATCACGTAAGAGTGCTGCTCGTGCGGCTGAACGGGCGGAATGTAGACCTGCCTGGCGCGGATCTTGTCCATGTAGAGCCCGACGTTGCGGCGTCGGCGCTCAAGCACGGAGGCGAGGCGGGTCATGCGGAACTTCAGCACCTCGGCGCTGACCACGTCGAGCCGCGAATTCACACCGTACATCACGCAAGTGTCGCGGTCTTGCAGGCCGTGATTGCGGTACAGTCGGATTTTTTGCGCCACCTCGTCGTTGTCGGTGACGAGGAAGCCGCCGTCACCGATGGCGTTGAGGTTCTTGAGCGGATGCGCGGAGAAGGTGCCGACGTCACCGAAGGTGCCGCCGTGCTTGCCTTTGTAGAAGGCACCCATGGTTTGCGCCGCGTCTTCGATCACCCGGAGCTTGTGCTTCTTGGCGATGGCCAGGATCGCGTCCATGTCGGCGACGCGGCCGCACCAGTGCACCGGCAGGATCGCCTTGGTGCGTGGCGTAATTTTCTTTTCGATCTGTCGCGGGTCGATGTTCTGATCATCGCGCACGTCGGCATAGATCGGGGTAGCGCCGACATGAGCGATCGATCCGGTCGAAGCGACGAAGGAGATCGGCGTGGTGATCACCTCGTCACCCTTGCCGATGCCGAGCGCCCACATGGCGAGCATCAACGCGTCCGTGCCGTTGCCGCAGCTCACGCAGTGCTTGGCGCCGGTGTATTCAACGATCCGCTTTTCGAATTCTGCGACCTCCGGCGTCATCACCAGGTGCCCGAGCGAGAGCGCACGCTCGACGCAGGCCAGCAACTCCTCCTTTTCTTCCTGGAAGCGCTGCTTGAGATCGATGAAGGGGACTTTGATATTCATTGTTACTTTCCGGCGTAGAAATCCCTGATGGTGGCGATCACGTAGTCCTGCTCGGCGCGAGTCAAATGCTGGTCGACCGGCAAGCTGATCGTCTCGCGGCAGTGGCGCTCAGCGACCGGGAAGTCACCGGGCTTGTAGCCGAGATGGCGCAACGCGTCCTGTAGATGCAGCGGAATAGGGTAGTGGATCTTGGCTTCGACGCCGCGCTCGATGCAGTGACGCAGCAGGGCGTCTCGGTCTTGCGCGAACAGCACGTAGAGCAGATAAACGTTCTTTGTTTCGCCGCGCCGCTGCGGCACTTTGATCTGCGGAATTTTGCGGAATCCCGCGTCATAATAAGCCGCGTTTTCAATTCGCCTGGCGACGATGTCGCCAATTTGCCGGACAATCCACTTGCCCACGACGGCTTGCAGTGAATCCAGTCGGGAATTGTAGCCGAGGATTTCCATCTCGTCCCTGTTGCGCAGTCCGTGGTTACGCAGCAGTCGCAATTTCCGATTCATCTCGTCATCGTTGGTGACGATGATGCCCGCATCGCCCCAGACGTTGATGATCTTTAGCGGGTGCATGGAGAAAGCCGTGGCCACGCCCCAAGTGCCGACGCGCTTGCCGTTGCGCTCGCCCATCAAGCTTTGACAGCCATCTTCGACGACCGGCAACCGGTGCTTCTCGGCGATCTGCATGATGCGCGACATGTCGGCGATGTCGCCGGTCAGGTGGACCGGAACCAAAGCCTTGGTTCGCGGCGTTATCGCCCGCTCCAACTGATCGGGATCGAGGCAGAAGGTGTCGTTGCAGTCCACAAAGACCGGTCTAGCGCCGAGCTCGGCGATCGCGCCGACTGTGGCGTAAAATGTATTGGCAGCGGTAACGACCTCATCGCCGGGGCCGATGCCCAACGCGCGTAGCGGAATCTTGATCGCATCGGTCCCGGACCCGACGCCGATCGCATGCTTTACGCCGAGCGTCTTCGCGAATAGCTGCTCGAATTCGGTCACCGTCTTTCCCAGAGTGAAGTCGCCGCTTTTGACGAGATCGCGAAGCTCGTCGAAGACGATGTCGACCTGCTCGAACTGCTGCGCCAGCGGTGAATAACGGACGTGCATCAAAGGCTCGGTTGAAACGGAGGAAGGTCGATCACGCGCTTAGAAAGGTCCCTTGAAGAAAGGATCGGGCACGTCGAGCGGGAGATTATTGCGCTGTTCCTCGAGCAGTTTCAGCGCGCCGGCGACCTTGGCCTCGTCCAGCTGCAGCATCTTGGCGATCTCACGCACCACGCGCGGTGCGTCAGGGTAAAATCCCGGAATCAACCCACGTGAGCTAGGGGTCGGATGGTCCGGCAGACCAAGCCTGACCGGTGCAGCTTTGAGCGCGTCGAACGCTTCGCCGATGACGCTTGCGATCAATTCGGCGCCGATTCCGTAGCGCACGAAGCCCGTATCCATAGTGATGATGCGGCCGGTCTTGCGCACAGATTGCAGGATCGGTGCGGTGTTCAGGGGGCGCAGCACGCGCATGTCGAGCACCTCGACGGTGCAGCCGATGCCGCGCAACACATCGGCGGCGCGCATGGCTTCAAGGACAGCGTGCGACGTCGCAACGATCGTGACGTCATCGCCCTCGCGGATCGCGCGCGGGCCGTCGAGCTCATGCTTGAAATAACCTTCGGGAACGTGCCCGGTCGAGTAATGCAGGAACCGATGCTCGATGAAGAGCACCGGGTTGTCGTCCTCGATCGCTGCGATCAGCATTCCCTTCGCGTCCGCGGCGAAGGCGGGCATCACGACCTTCAGTCCCGGGAAATACGAGAAAATCGGCTCCAGGCTCTGCGAGTGCTCCGGTCCCTGGCCCCAGCCGCGACCGATGACCATGCGGATCACCAGCGGCACCCTGTGCTGGCCGTTGCTGATGTAGTGAGACTTGGCCGCGTTGTTGACGATCTGCTCCAGCGCCAACAATGCGAATTCGACGCGGTGGAAGCTGATCACCGGCCGCTGGCCGTTGAGCGCGGCGCCGATGGCGATGCCCACCGCGCCATTCTCCGCAACTGGCATTTCGATCACGCGGTCTTCGCCGAAGCGGTTGCCGATACCCTTCAAGGTGCCCCACATCGACGACGGATCGGCGACGCCCTGCGCGAAGAGAAACGTGGAGTCGTCGCGCGCGAAGGCCTCCGCAATGCCTTCGCGGATCGCGTCGGCAAGCGTGATGATGCGCTCTTTTTGCTGGACCTGGGCGCTCATACGTAGACGTGCAGGCTCGCTTCGCTGACATCGGGCAGCGGAGTGGCGCGCGCAAAGGCGCGGGCCTCCTCGATCTCGGCGGTGAGCTCGGCGACCATCGACTGCTCGCGGGGCGCGGTGAGAGCATCGCCGATCCGAGCGCGCAGTCCGCGCAAAGGACAGCGCGTCTCCCATTCCTTGTATTCGCTCTCGCTGCGATAACCGATGTGGTTGTCGAAATTAGGCCCGCAATGCTCCCGCCAACGATAGGTGTCGAGCAGCAGGAATGTCGGTCCCTGCCCATCGCGCGCCCGCTTCACGGCGGCCGTGGCTAGGCCGAGCGTTTCCTCAATGTCGTTTCCGTCGCCGTGCAAGGCGGTTATGGCATGGGCGAGCGCGACGTCGGTGAGCGGGCGTTCAGGCTGGCGCTGTCGTAGTGGCGTGTAGACCGAATAGAGGTTGTTTTCACAGACGAAGACGACAGGCAGCGCATGCAGCGAGGCGAAGTTGGCGCTCTCATGAAAGACGCCTTCTTCGATGGAAGCATCGCCAAAAAAAGCGACGGTGACCTTGCCATTGCGTATGCGTTTGTCGGCCAAAGCGCTGCCAACGGCAACCGGGATCGAGCTCGACACAATCGGTATGCTGGCCATCATTCCCTTGTCGCGGTCCATCAGATGCATGGAGCCGCCGCGGCCGCCGATGCAGCCTGCAGCCTTGCCGCAGATTTCAGCAAACATGCGCTTGAGGTCGCCGCCCTTGGCAAGATAGTGCGCGTGACAGCGATGCGTGCTGTAGACCTTGTCGGTAACTCCAAGCGCCTCGCACACGCCGACCGCGGCCGCCTCCTGCCCGACAGACAGATGGACGGGGCAGCGCATCTCGCCTTCGGCATAATGTTCGGCGATGGCCTCCTCGACCAGCCGGATGCGCAGCATCTTGCGGTAGAGCTCGATCAGGCGCTCGGCCGGGAACTTCTGATCGGATACACGCGAGGCGGGCGGAGTGCTCACTTGGCGGGATTTCCGTTGCTGCTGATAAGGTTCAGGGATGACGAGCGCGTGGGCCGCGCGCCCGGTCTGCTGGCAGCACTACCTCATCTTTCCGCGAGTGTCTATGCGACGGCTGTTCTCGGGCGAGCGCGCCGATGCAATCGTTTCTCTCATGTTTGGTGGTGCTGCATTCTTTTGTACTCGTGCTTTTCGTAATGCCGCGGTTCGTCGTGCAAGTTTGACTGTTCAGCGTGGAGTTCTTACGAAAATCTGGAGCGTCCGGGCGCCCGGCGCGGGGCTCTCGGCTTCGGTGGCCGATCGGTATCAGACCTCGGTTCGCTGGGCGCAGATAAACCGCTAACACCCCTTAGATCGAAACGGCTTGCCTCGTTCATTCGAACAAAATAAGAACGTGACAATTTGCCGTGTCGGGCGTCGCGTCTGGGTACTTCAAGGCGGCTGTGGACATGGTGACGTTGCCCAGACGGGAAGCGACCGTATTCTGTAAACAAGTAACTTCAGCATCGGGGGATGGATGATGTCGGACCGCGACCTGGCTAGGATTGGTTGGAACGCGATCATCGTGTTTGGGTCGATGCTCTATTTCAATTTGCCATTCTGGACTGCGGCGTTGATTGCCTTCGGTGTTTTGGGTTCCTGCCTTGTCGGATACGGGACTCGGTGGCTACTTCGCGGCGGCGTGGCGATGTTCTTCGTGGTCATCTTGATGGCGATCGGTGTGCTGCCTCCGGCCGATGAGTTGAAGGGGCTGTCGGCAGAGGTGAGGTCGATGACTTTCACCAAGCTCGGGCTCAAGCCTGTAGCGACGACGGCGGCAGCGCCGGCCATCACGAGCACTGCTCGCTGAATATGAGCGCCCTGAGGATCAAAAGCATCTCGGTCACGAGGCTGCGATGGTGTTTCGCATTTTTTGCTATCACCCGGGATCAATGGACAAGGGGCGAGCCTACCCCTAGACTTGCTGCGGTCTGAAATTTCGCGCGGATGATGATGCTGCAGAAAACGGCACTGGGTTCCAAGTCTTCTCTGGAAGCCGAACAAACCTGTCGCGCTGCTGTCTCTGCTGACAGGCCTAAATACCAGCGCGATGGTTATCTGCTGGCCAGGGGTCTATTGCTACCGGACGCGCTGAAGGCGTTGATCGCCGAGGTGACCGACCTGTTCGACCGCCCGCTGCAAGAAACGATTCCGTTCGACAGCCCGGCGATCTGGTGCTGGCGGCATCGTCCGGACGGCCGCCGCAGCATCTTCCGCCTCTCTGAGTCGCGCACGATTCATGCATTGGCGACGGGCGCCCTGCACGAGTCCTGCCGCACGCTGGCCGATACCGAATTCCTGCAGCTCTTCGAATGCGTGATCTTCCAGAAGCCTGCCGGCATCGGAGAGCAATTCGCTTGGCACAACGATCAGTCGTATTATCCCACCGATCCGGGGAACAGCATCTCGATCTGGATCGCGCTCGACGTGTGTGATGACGAGACCGGGGCGTTACGCTTTGCAAAGGGAAGTCACCGGCACCGGAGCGTGGTGCCCGTCGATGTCAAGACGGGCAAGCCGATGGCCGGTTCCTTGGAACAAGAACTCGCTGATCCCGAAAAGGCCGGATATGAAACCGAGATGCTTCCGATGAATCCCGGCGACGGCGTGTTCTTCGACGCGAATGCTTGGCACGCAAGCCCGCCGAACCGTTCGAGGAACCGACAGCGCAGGGGCATCTGCTTCCGATTCTGGACCGAGCCGACGCGGTATGCGCCGGGTCCTGGTAAGCAAGCGATGTTCACGCGGCAGCTGAAAGCGGAACCTGGCGCTTTGATAGACGGACCGTGCTTTCCGATCTTTGATGCGGCGCGGTGAGCCCCGGGAGCTGCGGGGTTTAGGCGGCCGGTCGGACCAATCCAAGCAGCACGTAACTGGAGTTGCGGCTCCGAGGCGCAGTCCAAACATCGGCGATTCGCAGGCACCTTTTACAGTTGTAAATGTTGCGTAAAATTCGCACCATTCTGTGAGGGAAGGAACGGTAGTTTTCCTACCCTTCGTGGTATAATTTTAGTGCGTCGTCTTACTCGTGCCGGAATTTACCGTCACTCCACATTCATTCATCGAGCCGCTCTTTGGTCGACCACGTGAAATGCGGGGGGCTCAGGGACGAACGAACGGCCTGAATCTGGGCCAGCGGGTCTGAACGCGTGTCGACATCGCTCTGGGAAATCACAGACCAAGCCAATGGCTTGCAGATTCTTGATGATGATTCAGCGAGCCTGGGGACCGGGGCGGAAGAGCGGCTGAGCGTTGCCGACGTCTCGGTTGGCAGCCCCAGCGCCGCGTCCGACACAATAGGCGCCCAATTCGGCGCGTCGTCGGCCGACGCTGCCAATTCCCACCTGGAACCGGGAATGGAAGGTGCGAGCGCGGGCGAGCTGGAGTGGGGGAACTCTGAAAGACTGGACGACACGACAGTAAGCTTTGTCGACGTCCAGGCGCCCGTCGGAGATTCGGCCGGGCTGCGCCATGCCACGGAGCTCCAGCAAATCTCGGGAGCGGTCCCGATCGCTGCGATCGCTCTTGTCAACTCCGAAAGCACGCGCACCACGGACAGCATTCACGGCGCCAGTTCGACAGCCGAGCTTCCGGGCGCACCCGCTCCGGCGATTTTGACGGCGATCGGCTCCGAAAGAAGCGACGATTCCTTTCCACTTGCCGCCGCCACCACTGCTGCATCGCCTTTTGTCATTAACGTCACCTACGACGCCAGCGCCTCTAGCGCGCCGGCGCAATTCAAGACGGCGATTGCGTCAGAGGTGCAGTATCTCGAAAGTCTGATCAGCGCGCCGCTGACGGTGAACATCCAGGTCGGCTACGGAGAGGTCGATGGCTCGACGCTGGGATCGAGCGCGCTCGGCGAGAGCAGCACTGTGTTGACGCCTGTCAGCTATTCATCGATCAAGACCGCCCTTGCGAGCATCGATTCAGGCGCCGCGGCGAATCTGCCGTCGAGCGCACCCGGTTCCATGTGGCTCAGCACCGCCGAGGCAAAGGCCTTAGGGCTCGCGGGTGCGAGCGGCAATATCGACGGCTATGTAGGCTTCAGCAGCAGCGCCAACATCTTCGACTACGACAACAGCAATGGGGTATCGACGGGCCAATATGATTTCGCCGGCGTGGTCGCACATGAGTTCACGGAAGTCATGGGCAGGATCGACCTGTTCAACGCCACTGTGGGCGGGACTGCGCACAGCTATAGTCTGCTGGACTTGTATCACTACACCTCGACGGGCGTTCACACCTACACCGGTGCCACAAGCAATTATTTCTCGGTGGACGGCGGCGCGACGTCGCTGAAGAATTTCAATACCAACTCAGGTGGCGACCTGGGTGATTGGGCGAACAGCGCCGGCAACGATTCCTTCTTGGCGTTCAGCTCGTCGGGAACGGTGAACTCGGTCTCCCAGGCCGACGTGACCGAGATGAACGCGCTGGGCTACAGCGTCGGCTCGAGTGGGGGTGCGGCAAAGCCCGTCGCTACCGTCGCGCAGTTGGCGGATTACCTGCTCAACGGCTTCTGGACCTACAACAATACGATAGCCCACCATTGGTCGATCTCGACCATCAGCTACAACATCAGTGGGCTGACGAGCGCGGAGCAGCTTCTCGCGCAGTCGGCATTAAATGCCTGGCACGGCATCGCGAACCTCACATTCGTGCAGACGGCCGGTTCGGCGAACATCACCTTCAACCACAACGGCTCGCTGACTGCATACGAGACGGATAACTACAACGGCTCGGGCATTATGAGTTCGGCCACTGTCGACATCAGTGCCGATTGGGTCACAACAGACGGCGGAGCGAACGATGGAAAGACTGGCATCGATAGCTACGCCTATCAGACTTATATCCACGAAATTGGTCACGCATTAGGGCTCGGGCATCAAGGGCCTTACAACGGCAGCGCGACTTACAGCGCTAATGCATTGTATGCCGACGACACGTGGCAGTACTCCGTGATGTCGTATTTCAGCGAGCCGAATTATAACGGAGGCTCATATCGGTACGTCGTCACGCCACAAATGGCTGATATCTATGCCGTACAATCGGTGTATGGCGCTGCGTCAACACAACCAGGCAATACAGTTTACGGCTTCCATTCCACCGCCGGAAGCATTTTCGATTTCAGCCAGTACACCCAAGCGCCGGCGCTGACGATTTACAACTCCGGCGGCAACAACACGCTCGATTGCTCGGGCTACTCTGTCGCTCAGACAATCGATCTCCATCCTGGGAGCTTCTCGTCGATCGGCGGACTGGTTCACAACATCGGCATTTCCAGCACAACGATCATTACGACTGCGATTGCCGGCAGCGGCAACGATACGCTGATCGCGAGCGATACGGGATGTACGCTCATTGCAGGCGCGGGAGCAGATACGTTACTTGGCGGTGCAGGCAGCGACCGACTGGTCGCGGGCAGTGGCCGGGACGTGCTCACTGGCGGAAGCGGCGCCGATAAATTTGTTTTCAAAACCGGCGACGTCACTGCGGCGAGTGGGCAGCACAATCTTATTACCGACTTCGTCAGCGGCACGGATGTTATCGACCTCAGCGGGCTCGATGCAAATTCCAGCACGCTATCGACCGATACTTTCACCTTTTTGGGTACGGCCGCGCTCACGGGTCCCGTAGGTGCCCTCGACTATTATTATGACAGCACGCACAACGTGACTGTTGTGCAAGGCGATACGAGCGGTGACCATGTTGCGGACTTCGCGATCGATCTGAGCGGCAACATCACACTTTCCGCCAGCGACTTTCTCGGCGTCTTTGAGGCTCCGCTCGCCACGATCGAAGCGTCCGGGTCCACGACGCTGGTGCAGGCGGGCAGCCATTATTATTTCCTCGATTCCGGCTCGAGTCCCTCATTCAAGTTCAATGGAAGCGACATCGTCGCAGGCCAGTTCGGCGCGTGGACTCCGATCGCCGCCGAGCATACCGCCAGCGGCTACGACGTTGCCTGGAAAGGGAACGGGATCGATCAGTACGTGGTCTGGGCCACCGACATCAACGGCAACTACACGACTGGCTTGCTCGGCCCGGTGACCGGCTCCGACCCGGGATTGGAGAATCTGGAATCGACGGTCTTTCACCAGGACTTGAACGGGGACAGCATCATCGGCGTTCCGGGTCCGATGACCGTGATCGAGAGCGCCGGCGTCACCAGTCTCGTAGAGTCCAGCAACCACTACTATTTCTACCACAACGGCGTCGGACCTTCGTTCAAGTTCAACGGAGCCGATGTCGTGACCGGCCAGTTCGGCGCTTGGGCGCCAATCGGCGCGGAGCAGACATCGACCGGCTACGACGTCGCCTGGCAAAGCGGCGGTCAGTACGTAGTTTGGCAAACGGACAGCAACGGCAATTACACGACGGGTATCGTCGGTCCGGTGGACGGCACGAATTCGACGTTGCAATCGCTGGAGACAACGTTCCAACAAGATCTCAATGGCGATGGGACGATCGGCGTTACGTCGTCGGGAGGCAGCACGCCACCAGCAGGAAGTCAGACGGTGATCGAGAGTCACGGCACCACCAGCCTCGTGGAAGCCAACAATCATTATTATTTCTTTCACTCCGGCGCAGGTCCGTCCTTCAAATTCAACGGAGCCGATGTCGTGAGCGGAGAATTCGGGAGTTGGTCGCCGATCGGCGCTGAACAGACGTCGACCGGCTACGACGTCGCCTGGCAGAGCGGCAGCCAGTATGTGATCTGGCAAACCGACAGCAATGGCAACTACACGACCGGTATCGTCGGTCCGGTAGACGGCTCGAATTCGACGTTGCAATCGCTGGAGACAACCTTCCAACAAGATTTGAATGGCGATGGGACGATCGGTCCCGCGCCAGCCGGAGGTAGTGCGCCATCGGGGGGCAGCCAGACAGTAATTGAGAGCTTCGGCGTCACCAGCCTGGTGGAGTCCAACAACCACTATTATTTCTATCAATCTGGCGCCGGACCGTCCTTGAAGTTCAGTGGCAGCGACGTCGTGGCCGGCCAATTCGGCGCATGGTCACCGATTGGCGCGGAGAAGACCTCGACCGGTTACGACGTTGCCTGGAAGAGCGGCACTCAATATGTGGTTTGGCAAACCGACAACAATGGTAACTACACCACCGGCATTGTCGGCCCCGTCGATGGGGCAAACTCGACCCTTCAATCATTGGAAACGACATTTCAGCAAGATCTCAACGGCGACGGCGTCATCGGCTTGCATGAGCAGCCGATCGCGAGCCAGCCGGTCGCGAACCAGGCGATTACGCATCCACATGACTGGTTGATCTGAGTCCATCGACGGGCTGGGCGCGTCTTGTTCGGAATACACGGGTTGTCCTACACCGCTGAATTTGCGTGTTGAAACTGCAAATTTCCCGCGCGGCACCGCTCTTCAAGCTGCAATAATGGCAATCGCAGCAGAGGCTGTTGCGGTTCGTGTCGATCTCCACGGATGACGTGATGTCTGGCAGCGACCAAGCCGAGAGTGTGCGCCACGACGGGAGCCTTGTCGTTTTGGCGTTCCTGCGGCATCTCGCCGCCAGCCTGCGCGCCGTCGAGGCACGCGCCGAACCCGAAGCAGTGGAGCGGATTTTTCATCAACTCTATTGTCATCTCTGCAGCCATGTCGAATTCTTCCTCCACGCCCACAATGATCCGCGCGTTCACCCCGATCTCCGCATCCCGACCAATCACATCGAAAAGCCGCCACGGCATCTCTACATGCGCGTGGCATCCTATGCCTGGCGGCTCCTGAAGGCCCGTCTTCCATTCGTGGAACGTGCGGTCCGGCTCAGGGATGCATTGCACGGCAGCTTGCAAACCATTGCCGCCTGGCAGGGTTGTGCAGTGCGCGGCGTGCTCGATCGTTTGCACAGCTTCCTGGTCCTCCTTGGCATAGAACGGCTCCCGGGTCCTGCACCGCCGGCCGAGGCGGCGCCGATCTTGCGCCCGACTGCAAAGGTGATGCAGGCACTTGCACACATGCCCGACAGCGAGTTGAAGAAGCTTGCGGAAGCAATTGTGGATCTTCACCCGAACTCGATTGCAAAGGCGCGGGAACTCTGCCGCGAGTTCACGGCCGCCGCGACCAAAGGCCAGGTCGTTGTCTTTCTCACCGTGGGTTTCCCGACGTCCTGGGCGCCATTGGCGATGACGCTGACAGAGAGCGGCGTGAGAAGCTACGCGGTCTGCCTCTACGACTACTCGTGTTCGACGGAAACCGGTGTCCTTAACACGCGCGAAATCCCGGTTCATTCCGCGCACGTCCTCGATCTTCTCGGGCATCTCGTGCTGCTCGGAAATCCATCCGGCGCTTCGATCCTGGTGAATACGGACGGCTACTACCATGCCGCCTGGGATCCCGAAAGGACGTTGCTGATGTACATGCTGGCTGGCGCCATGCTCGCGGCGCGTGGCCGCGAGCGGAAAGCGGCGGATGGAAAAATCGTGGCCTTCAAGTACGACGCCGTTCAGCCGGTGCGGTGTGCGGCGGAAGAGCGCCTGGATCGGAATCCGTCACGACTCTTATTGAGCGACTTCTTTATCGAGCACCTCCAGCAATGCGACGCGATCATCTACAATGCGAATTCGACCGCGATGGGTGCTTTTCTGGAAAGTGAAATGCGCCTGAACAAGCCGCGCCTACATTTTTATCGTTATTCGAGCAAGCCGCGTCTCGACTCTGCGCGTCTCGAATGGCGGAATGCGGAAGACATTCACATCGTCGTTCTCGCGCCTTTCCTTTCCGATTCAGACGATCACACGCGCAATCGATATGCTCCGGTGGTCCGTGGCATTATCGAGCAGAAACTTCATGTGCACTATTTTTGTAATGTGGACAATCCGGTCGTACTCGAATTCGAGGAGAGCCTCGGCTCCTCGTATCGCGAGTACTTCCATCCGCATCAGGTGATTCGAAATCAGCGCGAGCTCGTCGAGTGCGTTCAGTGCTATCATGTCGGCTTGATCCTGTCTGACGACAGCGCCTTCTTGCATTCGATCAACGACCTTCACGATGCGTTCTACCGCGAGGCCATCGCGCTGATGCGGAAGTCGACCACTCCTTCGGCTCCGTTCGTGCTCGCGGGCGCGGGCTTGCCATTTATCTGTCCACCATACATGGAGAGCCTGCCTGAGATCTTCGGACCGGAGATCGCCATGCCAATTGCGCCGACCGATCTCGACAGGCTTCGCCAAACTCTGGAGACCTGCGACCTCCCGCGGCGAATGGCTGTGGCCAAGACGCAGCGCCACAATGCCTGGATGGAGAGCAATGTGCGCCGTCTTCTCGATTTCCTTGCGAGCTGACCGCCGCTGGCGCCCGGTCAGGGCTTGATGACGTAGCCGGCAGGAGTGTTGGTCCAGCTCAACGTCTTGACCGTGACGCCAAGCTTATCAGCAAAGAATTCATCCACGGCTCTCGTTTCGCCCGGCCAGTCACTGATTGCGTATTCGTCAAATAGCAGGACGCCACCTCGGACGACGCGATTCCAGACACCTTCTAGCGCAACTTTCGTCGGTCGATAGAGGTCACAATCGAAGTGAACGAGCGAAAATCTCACCCCCGGATTGTCAGCAAGAAACCGGGGTATGGTTTCGCAGATGTCGCCGTCAACCAGCTTGATCCGCGCCTTTTGCGGAATGAATCGATCGGAATCGAAGAGCGCGATAGCGTCCTTCAACTCGGCTAGATAGGAAGACGCGTCAAAACCGCCGACCTGCTTGCCCGATCCAGGAATCTCCGCGCCATCCTCCTTAGCGAGTGAGATAAAACCTCGCCAATTGTCGAAACCGTAGACGATCTTGGTGCGGTCGCCGATGCTGTAGGACTCGAGAAGATTGGCCCACGTGAACAGGCCCATGCCGCGGAAGACGCCGAGTTCTAGAATGTCGCCGGGCAATTCCACGGTCATTTTGAAGAACTCGACGTGGGCGAGAAATCGCTTGAGGGCATGGCGGCGCGTAAGAATGACGAAATTCTTCACGGCCGTGAGGCTGTCGATGCCGTACTTTTCGCAGTGTGCCTGGATTCGGGCTTCGATGTCCGCGTCGGAAACGCTTTTTCTGGCGCCGTCGGTCTGATCGAAGCGGGTCGACTGCTCCATATCGTGAAGTCCCGGTCCCTTCCACTCGCAATATTCATAGATTACAACAACTTCGGAGAAAGGACAGCGGTTTCAGCTGTTGTCGTCCATGAGCCTATGGTTGAGACAGCGCGCAACGCCTACAGCGAAAGATAGGCGTGCCGATCCCACGATACTGCGCGTGGCAGTCGACGTCGTCTTCGCTTTTCTGAGCAATCTCGGCCCGCGTTTGTCACTGGTCATCGAGCGCGCACAGCCACAGAGCGCCGATCGCATTCTCGATTATCTTTACTGGTATATCGCCACTCACATACCGCGGTTCCAGGCTGCACACAACGATCCGCGTGTCGCTTCGATTTTCCATATCGAGACATACAGCCAATCAGGATCCGAGGGTTCTCTGACGGCTCAAGTGGCCCGTGCCTTGGCAGGCGCGGACGCAGAGCAGCTTTTGCGGCTGGCAGAGGTGATTGTCGAGGCGCACGAGCCGTCGCTCCTTCGCGCGGCGCAATTCTGCGGGGAGATCGAGGAGGCTGGCGCGGACTCCGCCGCGATATTCCTGACCGTCGCGTTCCCAACTTCGTGGGCGCCGCTCGCGCAAGAGTTGACCCGTGCTGGCGTGACGACGTTTGCAGTCTGCTTGCATGACCACACCGGGGGGAAGGAAACTGCGCTTCTGAATACAACAGACATTCCCGTCAACGGCGTCGGGGTGCTCGATTTTCTCGGCCATGTTTTCGTGCTCTCGTGCTCGAATGCGCGCAGCATTCTCGTCAATGCGGATAGCTATCTCGGTGCAAACTGGGACGTCGAAAAAACGATTGTCCTCTATCTGCTGACGGCAGCGATGCTGGCAGCGGGCAACCAATGCAAGACAATGGAGAGCGAGATCGTCGCGTTGCTTTACGATGCCTTGCAGCCGATTGGCCCATCGCGCGATGGGGGTCCGGACATCGAACCCGGAGATACGCTTGTCGCTCGACTGTACCGAGATCGACTAGGCCAGTTTTCAAAGATTGTTTTCAACGCGAGCTCGCGGGCGATGGGAGACTTCCTAGAGCGCGCGGTGTCTTTGAGCGTGCCTCGATTGAATTTCTACCGTTATAGCAGCCGGCCGAGCCGGCCGCCGCCTTCGGAAAGCCACGCTGGTCTACGTCTTGTCATGTTATCTCCCTTTCTGTCGGACTCGCAGGACGCCATGCGCAATTCTCTCGCGCCGCATGTGCGGGCGATCTGCGATCAAGGTTTGCATGTCCATTACTTCTGCAACCCGGCCAGTCCCGCTGTCGCCGAATTCCAGCAAAGCCTGACGCCGCAACGACGCCCGTTCTTTCATCCGCATGCAATCATTCGCGATCAGGCGCAACTTGTTGAAACTGTGCAAGAATTCGATCTTGGGCTGATCCTCGCCGACGACCTGCCGCTGCTCAAGGCGGTGGTAGCGCTCGAAGACGTGTTCTATCGCGAGGCGACGTCTGTGTTGTGGCAATCGAGTATCGGATCGGCGCCCTTTGTGTTTGCTGGCGCAGGCATCCCTATGGTCTGTCCTCGGTATCAGCTCGGACTCGTAGAAGTGTTCGGATCTGATACGACGATACCGATTTCGCTCTCGGAATTCGCCGCGCTGCGGAAGTATCTCGAAGTCTGCGATCTACCCCGCCGAATGAAGATTGCTCGCGAGCGTCGTAGCCAATTTTGGATTGAAGAGAATATACAGCGGCTGGTGCACTTCCTGCAGACCGAAATCAAAGCGCCGGAATAGCTCCTAGGGATTGCTGCGACCAATGATCGAAGAACCTATTTCGGCGAGCGCCTCGTCCTCGGCTTGAACGCCGCTGACGCGCTGTGTCGTAAAGAGCTTGGAGGAGACGATTTCCGGAAGGCGAGCCAGGAATTCCGGACGATCCCAAGGATCGTGGCGCGCGCTGATTGTCTTTCCGGTCAGCAAATGTGCTTTCTCTGAAATGAGAAAGCGCGCGCAATCAATTGGCACCTGCAGGTCGTCGCTCTTCCATTCCTTCAGAAGCTTGAGGACCGTATCATAGAGTGCGCCGCCGCGTTCCGGCCCTGCAGCAACGATCGAATCAAAGATCTCAGTGGCGACAAATCCCGGCGCCAGGACGTTAACCGCGATGTTGCGCGGCGCAAGCTCGACGGCGAGTGTTTCAGCAAAGCGAACAATGGCCGCCTTGGAGACACCGTAGGCGCTCAGATTGGGCATCGGGTCGAAGGCACCCCCGCCCGAAAGCAAGATTACACGCGGGCGAGCATCGGATCGCATCAAGGGAATTGCATGCTTGACGACCAGGAACGCTCCGAAAACATTCGTCTGTAGAGCCGTCAACCAAGCACCGCCGTCGACGTCTGGCGTGAGGCCGACCGGACCTGATATGGCAGCGCAATGGACAACCACATCGAGTGAAGGAACGGCGGCCCCAATCTGCTCAAACAGATGCCTCACATCGGCATCGACGCCGACGTCGCATTCGAAATAGCTCACATTCCGGCTTTGTGCGGCGACCTCGGCAAGCTTGTCGCGGCGGCGCGCACAAATGAAAACACGATGGCCATCATGCGCGAATGCGCTCGACAATGCGGCCCCGATGCCAGAGCTTGCACCTGTAACTAGGATGGATTTGTTTCGCATCGCCCTTCGACGGACACGCCGATCTAGCAACTCGCTTAAGCAAAGTCGTTTCGTAATTCCGCGACTGTGGGCGAAATCCGCAGGAATGGCAACGACTGACCAACAAAATCAGCAAGCGGGGGACTCGCCTGGCCGGAACTCAGCAAATCGTCCGCAATTGCGTTGATCTTTTCGCGAAACCCGAGTTGACGTGACGTCAGCCCGAGCGCGGGGTTGTCAACCCAGCGGTTCATGTCCTCGACTGCCGCAAGCACCTCCTCGGCTGAGGACTCCTCCACCGTAAATCCCGCGCGCTCGAGCTCGGGTAGATGAATTGTCGAGAACAGGTTGCGGTCCACAGCCTCCGCAAGCGGCAGCACGCGGCTGCTGCTGATCTCCTTATATCGCTTGAGGCAATTCATCTCTGTGGCGGCGGTCGCATGCATGTAGTTGAGGATCGCATTCACGACGATCACCGGCGTTCGCAGCGCAATCGCGTAGGCGAGGGGCCCCGACGCTGATGCCACCATAAATCGCGATCGCTTCACGAAGAACGCGTCGAGCTCGGCGACGTATCCCTCCATGTAAGGAATCTCGAAATAGTCCCGATCGTTCACATCCAGGCGCGGCATATAAGGGTCACCGAGTCGAATGACCTGCCAGCCCTTTTGCAGGAGCCAATTGATCGCCGGGACAAAGCTGGCAATCGGGGAGTTGCGTATGCTCTGGCGCGCTATGCCGTGGAATGCGTCGTCGCGCGCGTGGAGTGTGACGATTGGCTTTTCCAGATCGATACCGTGTTTGGCGCAGAAGCGCGACGCAATCTCAACAAACCGCTCGGGGAGAGACATCGACCAGTCATGCAGGCGAAAGGGGTCGTGCGGATCGCGCGTCCGGAGCACGACTTCCCGCGTGAGCGTCCAGTTCGTCATCGCGTGAAAATGCAAGGCATTTCGTGCATGGCCCCCGAGATCGGTGTGGGCGAGTTGATGAAAGAACGGATCGCGGGTCGGGACGTAACGGCAATATTGATTGACGATGTCCATGCAGGCCTTCGGCCCCGGCTGATGAAATGCCAGGTCATCGCCGACGATGTAGACCGTCTTGTACGCCTGCCTGAACAACGACAATGCAAAGAAAGGTTCATGCAAGGCATGCCCGAGAATGTGCGGCATGTTGTGGAACAGTACGCCGACGTCGCCCTCTTGAATCGCATCAAATAGGTCGAGTCCGATGAGTGCGGTTACACGCCGAGCGACTTCGTTCCAGACTGCCGTGTTGCGGACATCGGCGCGAGCTTTCCCTTGCGCTTCTGGCGGCAGATCAAAGACGCGCCCAAAGCACTCAATCGTGAGGTCGTTTTGCTTGCACAGTGTCGCGGCCACGGCGCCGGCGAGAAGGACTCCGGTATCGCGAAGAACGCGGGCGTCCACTGTCGTGCCGGCGATCAAGGCAGCCGCCTCCTCGTTGCGGCCTTCATGAAACAGCGCATCCATTCTGGCCGGTGTAAGGAGAGGGTGGTCCTCGGCGATACTCCGCACCTCCTCCATCGCTTGCAAGGCTTCTGCATATCGCTGTGCGCGGTTCAGGAGATGCAGGCGGGCCATGAGGACCCCTGTGCCTCCGATCAAACCATGAAGAAGCTGCGCGCGATCGGCGATCTTCGAATATGTTTTCGGGTTGCCCTGGCTGTAGATGAAATTAAGCAGTCGATAGAACCGCGCCGGATCAGCCTCTGACCGACGCAAAGCCAGCAGCATACCCAATTGACCGGCCGAGTTCCTGAGAATGGCTTGGCGGATGCGGGGGAAGCGTGCGGAAATTTTTGCAAGCACCGCACCCAGCGCAACACTCAGCAGGCGGCGAAGGTGCTGCATGGCCTTTAATCGCCCAGAAGCTCGGAGGCGTATTTCTCCGCAAAGCCCTCGCCGAGCAGTCCTGAGATTCCGATGTCGAATTGTCGGTTCAAAGCGGCCAACCGGTCACGCACGACAACGGCCTTGCCCTTACGCTGCGTATGCTCACCCGGGTCCTCAAGAGCCTCGCGGACTAGCTGCGCAATGTCGATCGGATCGTTGGGCACCGGGATGACCTGCTCGCGATTCAAGATGTGTTGCGTGATCGCGTAGGGAATGCCCGAGCCGAAGATTTCGTCAAGGGTCAGCATTCTCTGCTTTGTCGGTGAGTACAGGCGCTTGAAGATGAAGCGGTCGCGTGGAAACCACGGCAGTCCGACTTGCACTGGATAGTTGACCAGCACGCAGGGGCGGCCGAATGATGAGGCAACACCGGCGAGACCCGAGGGAGCCGCGATAACGAATCGGCAAGACGCACAAAGAGCAACATCCATCAAAGCCGATTTCTGAGCGCTCAACGCATAATCGATCACCCGCCCTGCCGGTAGGCGATCCAGCGCCAACTGAGGCATGCTTGTGTCGCCCATGCGGATGACCCAGCCGCCGGCTGCGACGATCGCTTCGATGGCCGGATAATAGTCCTCGATTTGCGTATTTCTGAAAGCGTTAGCTCCTCCCTCCGATTCCTTGTAGAAACCCGCGCTTCGCACATGCAGGCAGACGAACCAATCGTCTTCTGACATCCCCCATTGCCGTTTCTGCTCGTCGAGTGCTTGCCGCTGCGATTCACGGAGGGTGAGAAGAGGATCGCGCTGCTCCGCCTCCCATTGCCGTTGTACTGCAGCGATTCGCTTGTGAATATGATCGACTCGTCCGTCGCCGCCGGGAAGCACCCAATTCCAGTTGGGGCTGAGCGCGGGCTCCTCCTGTTCCAAGCGGGCCACGGTCGCAGAATTCGTAACTACCTCGATGTGGTCGCGCCAATAGCTGAGAAAAACCGGATTGACGACGCTCGATGCGTTCGTCAGCAACAGGTACGGCCGCTGGTCTCCCGAGAGGATCTTGTGTTTCACGTAGCCATCGAAATGCGTCATTAGGCCGATGCTGAATGCACAGCTCCGCGGCAGATAAACCGCTTTGTCTGGGTCGAGCTTGGCGTGCAAGGCCATCGTGCGTCGCTTCGCTTCCGCCGTATTGAAGTCTTCTGTCGCGGCGGAAAATCGGCCAATCATGAACGAGTTTGCGGCTCTCCAATCCGACAGTTCCGGCCATTGCGGCTCGATCTGAATGGCCTGTGACAGCATGAGATCACGCGTCTGCAGGACAGCTCCAATGGTTTGGTCCTCGTTGATGTTGCCAATTAGTCCCTCGATGAATTTTGCGGCGCGTAGCCGCGCGGCCGCCGCGCCAGAGACGGAGATGCTGGGCATGATGATCACGCCCTCCGGCATCGGATCAAATGTTTTCAGGATCTCCTCGATCTGGCCGCTGGCAAAGAGGCTGATCCATTGCGCGCTTGACCATTGATCGGTTCGATCAACGGGCTCTCGACCTTTCCAAGTAGTTGGCGCTGTGGCTGCAGGGGCGTTCTTGAAAGACTTCCCCGGGGCGAGTCGCAATTCCGAGCGCACATGCGCGCGGATCACGACCCCTCGGATGAGGTTTCGCAAGGACCTTCCGGCGAGCAGCTTGAGAAGGCGGCCGACATCGGAGCCAAGAAGCGCGTAAATGCGAGGTAACAGGCGTTGAACAAATTGCGCGACTGCGATTGAGGAAAATCTATCAGTTATGTCGTGGATACGTCGCAGGATTTCCGCTGATGCGCGGGTCGCCTGCGACCATGCGGCAGGATCGTCGAAATGCCGCTTTAGCAAGATCGGATGGAGCACCAACTCCCGTTGTGAGGGCGATGCCTGGATTGCTGTCCATCGAAGGACCTCCTCGCGACTCAGTCCGGTCGACTCACGCGAATCGACGGTCGTGTCGTAGAGCGAAAAAACGAGGACCGCGTCGGAGTCGTCGGCAATTGCGAAGGGCCAGCGTTCCGCGACAATTCCCGAGTAGTAGCCGTCGAGCGAGCCTTCCTTGATTCCTCCAATGAAGCTTGGATCATTGGGCATGACGCGCAGCGCCAGCACGGTCATATGGTAAGCATGCAGGATCAATCCCTGATCGCCGACTCGCCAGAGGACGTAGGAAGGCGCAGAGGTAAATTCCTCACTATCCCAGATGCGCAGCCGCGCTTCGCGATGCAGATTGTCGATTGCCAAGGCCGCACCCGCACGCGACGGCAAAACGATCGCATCGGCATCAGGACGACGAAAGTCGCGCAGAGCATGCTTGCCCGCCCATTCGTCGACCGGCAGGCAGAAGGTCAGCATGGCGTCCTTGGATTTATCCCTCAAGGGTTCGATACACTTCGCCAATGATCCGTCGCACCAGACAAAGTCGGCGTAGTTGAAAACAATGACGTCCTTCCCCGTGGACGTGCGAATGGCATGGCTCTGCAGCTGGCTGAGGAAGCTGTATTTTTCGTTGTTGATGCCGCGTGGGATCCGGCGCGGATCGAGCCCGAGGCTTTCGAAACTGATCTCTTCGAATGAGCAGTATTGTTGCAGGCGATTAGCGCCCGGGCGTGAGCGGAAGTCGGCGAGATCGGCTTGTGGTGCTATGAGTTGCCAGATGATCTCGTCGGTTTGGGAGAGTTTGGGGACGTTATCAGGGGAAAGCAGACTCGCTACCGAAAAATCCGTCAGCGTTGAAATATAGTCCTCACCCCAACACGCCGTGGCTATCAAAATCTTCATTCAGCCGCCTTATGAAAACCGAACAGCAGCAGAGCGCCGTTCCATGCGGGAACCACCGCTTTCGAGCAGCCGTCGAAATTACGAAAATATTCGAGCGTTTCCTTGCAACCGCGTCCCTTGTCGGTCGATGGCGTGGAATTGAGTGCGTCGCCATGAAAAAAAATGTCGTCGACAAGGATCACACCCGTCGGGGAAATCAAATTCAGTGCTTTGAGGGCGAAAGCTAAATAGTTCTGCTTACTGCCATCGATGAAAATGAAATCGAAGGTGTTCCCTCGCAGCCGGTCGAGCACTGGACCGGCGTCTCCGCGCAGAAGGGTGATCTTGTCGGCAAATCCGTTGCGTTGAAAATTGTTCGATGCCATCGCCGCGAAGCTGTCGACGGCTTCGATCGTCGTGACATGGCCGCCATCTCCGACCATTTGGGCCAGGCGCATTGCGGTCTTTCCGATGAAGGTGCCAATCTCCAGGATGCGGTTCGCTCCAGATATCTTCACCAGCGCGTTGAAGAATGCGAGTTGGTTTGGCGGCGTTGTCATCTCCTCCATTCCGATGTGACCTGGAGTGTCAAGCTCGAGATCGTCCGCCGAAAACGGCGCGGAAAAAGCGGTGAGGACATCGTAAAGCCGATCCTCCATTGAACCGCTGCCGTCAAACAGGCGGCTGCCGAAATCCTGCGTGGGCAGAATGCGGTCGACGTAACGAACAATGCTCATTGGTTGTCCATGATGCGATCGCGAAGCGCCCGGTATCGTTGCAGGGTTCGCTCAGACACCCGCGTTCGCAGCGCGGATTTCAGTGAAGCGAGGGTAAAATCCTTAAACCGTGACGGTCCGCTAAACTGAGCAAAGGATTGCTGCAATCGCTGCCACAGGTGTCCTATGGGGGAGATCCAAAATAGCAGCATGAGCAAAGAGGTGTCCGGTACCACGCGGTGAGCCGCCAGCACAGGCACCGCCTGGGTGAGCGTGACCGGCGATCTGATGTTCTCTTCGCTGCACAAGCTCAGTCCCCGGCCCTTTCGGATCGTCAATGTATTCTGGACAAATCCAAATGTCAGATTTGCGATCGTCCGTTTCTTGATGTCGAGAAGAGCGGCCCTGCGCGCGCTCAGCTTCTGCGCGACCAGGGGCTCGGCAAACGCGTTATCGATGCTGAGGATTGCATCTTGATAGTGCGCGACCTGGGTCCACCGGAAACTCGCGTTCTGCGGCCTTGCTTCGACCACCAGCTCGGGGGACTCGAGGTACACGACGTCGCCAAAGCTCGCCGGTCCAAGGAAATATTCGTAGCCGGCCTGCCACTGTGATCCTGTTTTATCGAGAAGCGCCTTGGCTTCGATGTAGTGCTCGCGCGACATCAGCGCGGCGCCGCCATTGATGTTGCAGGCACCTGGCGCTTCGGCGAATAAGCGCAGAAAACGCTCAGATGTCATGAACCCGGCGTCAAGCGGCGGACGCATGAACAATGCATTGGGATCCTTCGAGGAATAGTCGCCCAGGTTGATGAAATCGCCGAGATTGTCCGCGGTGAGCTTCGGCATTGGCGAAGTCTCATCTAGGAAATAGGTCAACTGCCCGCCCAGCACCATCGCGAGGTTCTTGTTTGCCGCGAAGGCGGCGACTTGGCGTGAGAGCAGATTGTCATTGAGCCAGTAGTCGTCGTCACAGAAATTCGCAAAGTATCGTCCGCGCATCAACTCATAGACAAAGCGCCGCTTGTGGGCTCTGTCACCGAGCTTGCTGCCAACGTTCTCGTCGTTGCGAATATTGATGATGCGATCGTCACGGTAAGAGCGAATGACGTCCTGCGTGTTGTCGCTCGAGCAGTCGTCGATGATAACGAGCTCGTAGTCTTTAAAATCCTGCGCGAGCACACTCTCGATCGCGCGGCCCAGGAGGTGCGATCGATTGTACGTCGTGACAAGAATACTGACGAGCGGCTCTTTCATTGGGCCTCCAGCGCGGCCGCTTATTGATGGCTCGCGGCATAGTAGGCCAAGGCATCAGCTAGGTCTCCATGAAACTTTATCTCTCCGTGCTCCATCACCGCGCCTCTGGTGCAATAGAGCTCGAGGAGACCAGGATCGTGAGAAGCCATGATGAGCAGCCGAGCCTGTTCCATAAAGCGATTCAGGCGGGCAGAAAAACGGGATTGAAAGGCCGCGTCTCCCGCGCCGATCCCTTCATCGATGATCAGGATATCTCGCGGCCACGCAGTGGTCAGCGCTGCCGCGAGCCGCGCGCGCATGCCGCTGGAGTAGGTTCGGATGGGCATCTGCATATAGTCGCCCAGCTCGGTGAATTCTGCGATCTCCTCTGCGATCAGTCGCCAATCGCTGAGATTGTTCGCGAACACTGCCGCCCGATACCGGACGCATTCCAATCCTGTCATATCCTCGCTCATGCCGAGCCCAAGTTCTAAGAGACATCCAACTGAACCGACGACATCTACCTTCCCGGTGCTCGGCGGGTAGATGCCGGCGATCACTTTCAGTAGCGTGGATTTTCCTGCGCCGTTATGCCCGATGAGGGCAAGGTTCTCTCGCTCGTTCAAATCGAGTGTAACCTTCTTAAGCGCATTGACCGATATCTTGCCGTTTTCCGAGGAGATGCGTCCGCCGATCTTCGGCAGCAGATTCGACGGCCGAAGAAAGCGCTGCTGACCCGGCATGAAGACCGGGATGTTCAAGCTTACGTCACGCAGCGAGACTCGGGCTTGCATGCAGCACCTAGAGCCAAAAAACGATGTAACGCTGGTAGCGTCCAAAAAAGACGCTGCCCAGTGCCCAGATCGCGCCGAACATACAGACGATCACGGAAACTGTGAGGCCGGAGATCGGTTCCCCCAACATCGGCCGGCGAAGCACCTCGATCAAATAGTAGAGTGGATTGAATTCATACAAGAGCGTTCGCCAGCCGCTTAGCATCGATGGCTGCCAAAACACCGGCGTGATCATCATCAAGATGACGGTCGCGCTGCTGATGAGTCGTGGCAGGTCGCGATAGCGCGCGCAAAGAATGGCGAGGAGCCCAATCATCGGCACAGTCATTAAGAACACGACAAACACAGCCGGCACTGCAAGCAGCATGTACAGACTTGGCTTGAGCATGCCGAAGACCATCAACAGGAGATAGATCACGGCGTGATGTGCGAGGATGATCATCTGCTTGAACGCAGCCGCCCAGACGAAGACAGCCTTGTCGCAGGGCATGCTGCGGATGAACTGACCATAGATGATGAACGTAGTCCCTCCTTCGTTTAAGATGCCGAGAATCCACCACCAGATCGTCATGCTGGTGACGACGAACACGCCATATTCGGTGGGCGACACACCGAAGATGGCGCTGTAGACGATTGTCATTGCCGCTGCGAAGATGAGCATGTTCATCGTGATCCAAAGCGGACCGAGCGTCGTACGGCGATAGCTCTGGACGATGTCGTGCCAGCTTAGCGTGACCCACAGCCACGGATTCGCGATCGCGGAGCGGACAAGCTGCAGCGAGAGCAGTTGCTGGTCGCCGCCGAAACGGACGTCGTCCGCGCGTTCGGGGCTGGCTGAATACGTCATATCAACAGCCTTGGTCCTGCCCAGGTCATCATCTATATTCCTGCAGCGAATTGTTCCACCACATGAGGCAATTCGCACGCACTTCGAGAGGTCAAATGTCGTCGGCCGTTCTGCGCGATTTCGAGTTCGATGTCAGCACGCCCTCTTCGGATATCGCCGGAGCCTACGCAACATATGGCGTTGTGATCGTCAAGAATTGCCTGCCGCAAGAACTCGTCAGGCCGGTGCAGGAGTTGCTGCGGGTCACCTTGGTGGACGTAGAGAACCTCGCGCGCGACTTGGGCATTGCGCGACCGCTGGCCGAAAGCGGTCCAGCAATCGCCAAGCTGTTTAACGAGTCGATGTCGTTGAGCAAGGATCAACGCCATCTGTTGCTTGGGCATTTTCCCCTGCAAGTGCGGCTTTCCGAGCCATTGAAGCAGTTACCCATTGCATTGCGCCGCCTTGCGTTTGTTCGTGAGCTTATGGGTTCGCAGACCTTGTTTGCGCATTTGCCGATTAATGCACGATACATCCTGCCCAATCAGACCTACTCCGCCGTGCCAACACACCAAGACACAAGCTACAACCGCCACATGAAGCAGTTCTGCATTATTTGGACGCCGTTTTGCGAAATTGACGCCGAGTGCTGCGGGATGGCGGTCTACCCCAAGACTCATGTTCTCGGAGAGCTGGCGCCGATAGCAGCCGATCGACCTGCCACCCACGAAGGCTGGATCCCGCCTATCGACATGGGGGACGCGAAGGCCATTCCTGTCGAGCCGTTGTCGCCGGGCGACATCATCATCTTCAGTGACACGCTCGTCCACGAATCAGTGCCCAACCGATCGAATCGGATCCGTTTGAATGCTGAAATGCGGCTTTTCGGTTCGAGCCAGCACACAACGAAACATTGCATGGACTTGCAATCCGGGCGGGTTCTAGAGCCGGCCTAGGTGTCATGGGCGAAATCAATTTACTCGCCAAGCTGCCGAAATCCCGGCGCGACATAACGGCTCGGGCAGAAGGCAAGACTGAAGAACGGATTCGGATCTCCCGGGAATACGGTGAAGCTTATTTTGACGGGCCCCGTACCTATGGATACGGAGGCTACCGTTACGATGGCAGATGGCTCCCGGTCGCCAAAGAGATCGTCCGCCACTTCGGCCTCAAACCAGGCGACCGCGTTCTCGATGTCGGCTGCGCCAAGGGCTTTCTTGTTAAAGACCTGATGTCGGTATGTCCTGGGCTGGAGGCGTTTGGTCTCGACATTTCGCGATATGCGTTGATGCACTGCGAGCCTGAAGTGATCGGGCGATTGCATCTCGGCAATGCCCGAGACCTTCCATTTCCGGACCAGAGTTTTGAGGCAGTGATTTCGATCAACACGGTCCATAATCTCGATCGCGCCGACTGCGTCGTGGCTTTGCGAGAGTTACAGCGCGTTTCCGGCGGCCGCACCTTCGTGCAGGTCGATTCCTATCGCACCCCAGAGGAAAGGGCGATCTTCGAAAAATGGGTGCTTACGGCGATGTTTCACGACTATCCCCAGGGCTGGCTCGAGGTCTTTGCCGAGGCCGGCTATACCGGCGACTATTACTGGACGCTCTTAGATTGAGGCCCAGACCCGAAGGCGACGGAGAGCAAAATTGAGTTCGATTTTGCACAGTGGTTCGCCAACTTGTTCGATATGCCGCTCAGCGTCCCTCGAGTTTGTCCGCACCTTTGAGAAATTGCCGAGGGTCTCGTCCGATTGCCGTCCTTTTCCGGCGGGAGGCGAGCTCGGCATCTGCGGAGCCTGCGGCGCCGTACAGAAGCCGGATACAACGCAGTGGCGGGCTGATTGCTCGCGAATTTACGGCGCTTACGAGATGTTTCGGCAAGCTCAAGGACATGCCGAGCAAGCGATCTTCGACGCCGACCAAGGTGTGGCGCGGCGCCGAAGCGAGGTTTTACTCGACCGGCTTCGCCGCTATTGCAATTTTGATCAGCCGGGCAGGGTGCTCGACGTGGGTTGCGGCAACGGACCGACCCTGCGCGTCCTTTCCGAATCGGCGCCTTCCTGGGCACTTTACGGACACGAGATTTCCGACGCCTCGGAGCCGGCGCTGAGGGTGATTCCGGGTTTTCGCCACTTGTATTCAGGCGAGCTGCGCGATTTGCCTGGCGGCTTCGATCTGATCGTGCTCAGCCATGCGCTCGAGCACATGCCGGATCCCGTCCTCGGCCTCGCGGCATTGCGCGAGAAGCTAACTCCGACGGGATACCTCTTCGTGCAGGTGCCCGATGCACGTGTGAATACGTTCGATCTCATCGTCGCGGACCATCGCTCGCATTTTGATCGGGATGTTCTGTCCGACGCCGCAAAACGAGCCGGCTTATCGGATGTTGTCGTCGCCGACGACTGGGTCGGGAAGGAACTTTCCCTTGTGGCCTCGCATGGCATGGGGCGCGCCATAGCGCCACGCGAAAATGTTTCAGAGCGCGGTATCCAAATGCTCGCAGCGCAGGTCGAATGGCTAGGTGAAACGATCGAGGCCGCGAGCGACGTGGCGCGTCGATCTGCGCGTTTCGGCCTGTTTGGCACGGCAATTGCGGCAACCTGGCTCTTTGGCGCGCTTCGCTCGAAAGTGGATTTCTTTGTGGATGAGGACCCGAGTCGGGTCGGTCAAGAACATGAGCGGCGGCCGATCTTATCTCCCCATGACGTACCGCGGGGCGCGACGGTCTTCGTTCCATTACTGCCGGCGATCGCCAAGGCAGCAACCGCGAGACTTGCAGCTCTGAATGTTCTGGCGCATGGTCCGCCGGAATTCGACCTCCAGCGATGATCTGGCTGCCGATCTTGTCTCACGCCGCAAAATTCCTCTCTGAAACGAAGCAGATCGTCGAACGCCTGGATGTCGACGCGATCGAGCGCCTTGCGGCCGAGCTTGCGGCTCTACGCCAGCGCGGCGGGCGATTGTTCCTTCTCGGTGTAGGCGGGAGTGCTGCCAACTGCGGCCATGCGGTCAATGATTTTCGGAAGCTTTGCGGGATCGAAGCCTATGCGCCGACTGACAATGTTTCCGAATTGACCGCGCGGACCAACGACGAGGGCTGGCCAACGGTGTTCGTCGAGTGGCTCAAAGTCAGTCGACTCGACGCCCAGGATGCAGTGCTGATCTTTTCGGTTGGTGGCGGAAATCTCGAGCGCAACGTCAGTCCAAACATCGTGACGGCGGTTGATGAAGCAAAACGACGTGGCGCTAAGGTGCTCGGCATCGTCGGCCGCGACGGCGGTTATGTTGGTCGGAAGGGCGACGCTGTCGTCGTGGTTCCGACCGCTCATGATTCGCGCGTGACGCCGCACGCGGAGGCGTTCCAGGCCGTCATATGGCATTGCTTGGTCTCGCATCCGACCCTGCAGGTCAGCGCGACCAAATGGTAATCCGCTCGATATGCGCGCGCGGCCGAGAGCAAGCCGTTGCAACTGCGCTGGGGAAAGCGCGGCCGCCAAGGTAGAACTGAGGCTCCATTGATACCTTCATAAATCTCAACAAAACCAAATGCTTGTAATCGACCTGACGGGTTTACCGCACGTTATGGTTGATGTTGCGCGATCCGGAGGTGAAGGATATTGATGGCTGCGAACGGGGAGAACCACATCGTGCCGGATACCAGGTCCTTGAGGATTAAGATCTTTGCGGACGGTGCGGATCTTCAGGGCATGAAGGTCCTTTATGCGAATCCGACAATTCGCGGCTTCACGACAAATCCAACTCTGATGAAAGCGGCCGGCGTGACGGACTACGCCGACTTTGCCCGCAAGGTTCTCGCCGTCATCACCGACCGCCCGGTTTCTTTCGAGGTATTCGCCGACGAGTTCGACGAGATGGAGCAGCAGGCCATCGAAATTGCGTCATGGGGGCGCAACGTCAACGTTAAGATTCCGGTCACCAATACCAAGGGCCAGTTCACCGGGCCGCTGCTGCGGAAGCTGTGCGAACGCGGCGTGCAGGTGAATGTCACCGCTGTGTTCACGCTCGAGCAGGTCCGCCACATCGTCGACGCTCTCGATCCAGACGTGCCCGCGATCGTGTCGATTTTCGCCGGCCGCATTGCGGACTGTGGAATTGATCCCGTGCCGCTGATGGCGGAGGCAGTTCGACTGCTGGAGCCGCGGCCGAAGGCGGAATTGCTCTGGGCCAGTCCACGCGAGCTGCTGAACATCTTTCAGGCGGATAGCGTCGGTTGCGGCATTATCACCGTGACCAACGATCTTCTTCGCAAGCTTGCGCTGGTTGGCAAGGATCAGGACGCCTATTCCCTTGAAACCGTCAAAATGTTCCACAACGACGCGCGCGCAGCCGGCTTTAAAATAGAAACGCCGGTGTTCGCGAAATAGCGATTTGCGATGCCGATGGGTCGCGCGGTCCTGTGACCGGCAGCGTGCCGAGACGCTAAGTTAGAGACAACTCCAGACGGCGTGACCGCGCCGATTTGAATGCGGGGGATGTTGCTTTGTTCGAACGTGTTCTTGTTACCGGTGGTGCAGGTTATGTCGGTCATGTGCTGACGCCGCGACTGTTGGCGCGCGGCCATCAAGTCACGGTTTATGATACCTTGTTCTTCGGTGCGCGGTTTCCGAACCACCCCAAGCTGCGTGTCATCAGAGGGGACATTCGCGATATCGAGGCCTTTTCCGCTGCCGTGGCGGAGCATGACGCCGTCCTGCACCTCGCCTGCATCAGCAACGACGCCAGCTTCGAGCTCGATGAAAATCTCTCCAAGACGATCAATTACGATTGCTTCGAGGCGATGGTGCGCGCCTGCAAGAACGCCGGCGTCAAACGCTTTGTCTATGCATCGTCGAGCTCGGTCTACGGCGTAAGCGACTCGCCCGATGTCACCGAAGAGCATCCTTTGGTGCCGCTCACACTGTATAACAAATATAAGGGTCTCTGTGAGCCGCTGCTGTGGAAATACAACTCGGATGACTTCACCACCGTGGTGATCCGTCCCGCGACGATCTGCGGCTACAGTCCGCGGACCCGATTGGATTTGTCGGTCAATATCTTGACCAACCACGCCGTGAATAAAGGCACGATCACGGTGTTCGGCGGCAAGCAGATGCGGCCAAATCTGCACGTCGAAGATATGGTGGATGCATATGAGCTCATGCTCGACGCTCCGCATGAGAAAATCCACCGTGAGGTGTTCAATATCGGATTTGAAAATCATTCGATCGCCGACTTGGCGGTGACGGTGAAGAAGGTTGTGGAGGAGGGTGCTGCGGACGGGTCGCCGATCAACATCGTCACGACGCCGTCCAACGACAATCGCTCGTATCACGTGAACTCTGACAAGATTCGTCGCGTGCTCGGCTTCAGGCCAAAGCGGACGATCGAAGACGCGGTCCGCGATCTGACGCGGGCGTTTCGCAACCACTTGCTGCCGAACAGCTTCGATGACGACTGGTATTACAACGTCCGCACGATGAAGAAGCTCGGGGCGAAATGAACGCGCGGCCAATCGCCATTGTGACCGGTGGAGCGGGCTTCATCGGCAGCCACATGGTCGATCTGCTGGTCGACCGCGGCTTCGCCGTCAGGGTCATCGACAATCTGGTGGGCGGACGCGAAGCTAATCTTGAGAAGCACGCGAGCGGCGGTGCAGTTGATTTCCGGCGCGCCGATATTCGCGAGTTCAGCCCGGGCGACACGTTCTTCGATGGCGTTCGCTACGTGTTTCATTTCGCCGGAATTGGCGACATCGTGCCATCGATCGAGCGGCCACTCGAGTACATGTCGACGAATGTCCAGGGCACCGCGACGATGCTCGAATGCGCGCGCGCGGCCAATGGTGGGCAGGGCGTTGCCAAATTCGTCTATGCGGCATCCTCATCGTGTTACGGCTTGGCGTCGACGCCCACGGGTGAGGGCCATCGCATCGCTCCGCAATATCCCTACGCCCTGAGCAAGTACCAGGGCGAGCAGGCGGTCTTGCATTGGCACGGCGTCTACAAGCTGCCGGTGAACTCGATCCGCATCTTCAATGCCTATGGGACCCGCTCGCGCACGTCAGGCGCTTATGGCGCCGTGTTCGGTGTATTTCTGCGCCAGAAGCTTGCCGGTACGCCGTTTACCGTAGTTGGCGACGGCACGCAGCGGCGGGACTTTCTGTATGTTACCGATGTGGCTCGGGCATTCTGGGCGGCGGCGGACACCGGGCGGACCGGTGAGATCTGGAATCTCGGCGCGGGCAATCCCCAATCCGTCAATCGGCTCGTGGAGTTGCTGGGCGGAACGGTGACGTACATCCCGAAGCGCCCGGGAGAGCCTGATTGCACGTGGGCGGATATCGGAAAAATTCAGAGCGACCTCGGCTGGAAACCGGAAGTCTCTTTTGAAGAGGGCGTGCGGCGTATCCTTGCGGAGATCGACTATTGGCGCGACGCGCCGCTGTGGGATCCGGTATCGATCAAGACGGCCACCTCGACGTGGTTCAAATTTCTGGCCGCAAACGACGAGGCGACGGCGTGATCGAGGAAGCTCTTCGTTCGAAGGTCAAAGCGGTCGCAGAATTGGCGGCTATTCTCGGCCCGCGCCCGCGCGCCAATAAAGTGATCATGTGCCACGGGACCTTCGATATCGTGCACCCCGGGCATGTGCGTCATCTGATGTACGCCAAGAGCAAGGCAGACATTCTGGTGGTCAGCGTGACCGCCGACGAACACATCACCAAGGCGAATTTCCGGCCGTATGTTCCCGACAGCCTGCGGGCTTTGAACCTCGCTGCCCTGCAGATGGTCGACTTTGTCGTGATCGATCGGCAACCGAAGCCGCTGGAGAATTTGCGGGCACTGCAGCCTGACTACTTTGCCAAAGGATACGAGTATGTGGACGGCCGAGTAGATCCGCGGACTCAGGAGGAAATGGACGTTCTTGAGACTTATGGCGGTGAATTCATTTTTACGCCAGGTGATATCGTCTTCTCTTCGTCGAAGATCATCGAGACCCAGCCGCCGGATCTCGCGTCCGAGAAGCTGCTGATGCTGCTCGAAGCCGAGCGTTTGACGTTCAGCGATCTCACCGCGGCACTCGAGAAGCTTGCGGGCGTCAACATCCACGTCGTCGGCGATACGATCATCGATAGCTACACGTATACGACGCTGATCGGCGGCAACACGAAGACACCGACGTTCTCGGTCCGCCATGACGAGCGCATCGACTATGTCGGCGGCGCGGGTATCGTGGCCAAACATTTGCGTGCGGCCGGCGCCAACGTGACGCTGACGACCACCTTGGGGGACGATCCGCTCAAGGATTTCGCGTTGGCCGATCTGAAGAAGGCTGGCGTCAAGGTCAATGCCATTGTCGACGGCACGCGGCCGACGACGAATAAGAATGCCTTTATCGCCGGCGGGTATCGCCTGCTTAAGGTCGATACGCTCGACAATCGCGGCATTGCCGGTCGCGCCCTGGAGCAGGTCCGCCAGCATGTTCATGAGACGCCCGGCGACGCCATTGTCTTCAGCGACTTTCGTCACGGCATCTTCAATCCGCAAACAATTCCGAGCTTGGTCGAAGCAATCCCAAATGGAACGTTCAAAGTTGCCGATAGCCAGGTCGCAAGCCGCTGGGGAAATATCCTCGATTTTCCCGACTTTGACCTGCTGACGCCCAACGAGCGCGAAGCGCGCTTTGCGCTCGGCGATCAAGACTCGGTCGTACGGCCGCTGGCACTCAAGCTGTACAAGGAGGCGCGCTGCAAAACCCTTATCCTCAAGCTTGGCGAAAAGGGTCTGATCACCTATAGGGCCGTGCCGCGTGACTATGAGGATGTGCGCGCGTTCTTTGTCGTCGATAGTTTCGCCGATGACGTGGTGGATGCCGTCGGTGCCGGCGATGCGCTCCTCGCGTACGCGACTCTGGTCATGGCAACGTCCGGCAATTGTGTGATTGCTTCAGTGCTGGGCGCGATGGCGGCGGCCCGGGAATGCGGTTTCGACGGCAATATCCCAGTGGGAGTTGAAGACGTTCGGGCGAAAATCCATCGCGTAGAACGGCAAGCAATTTTTTCTTGAGCTCGCCATGTCCCGCTTGCGCGTGATCGTCGTCGGTCTAGGCGTCCAGGGCCAAAAACGCCGCGCAGTCGCCGGCGATGATGTCGTGGCGACTGTTGACCCGGTCCATCCGGAGGCGAATTTCAAAAGCCTCCAGGACGTGCCGCTATCGAGCTATGACGCAGCGCTGCTCTGTGTTCCCGACGAGCCGAAGATTGCACTGATCACCTATCTCGCGGAGAACCGCAAATCGCTTCTGGTTGAAAAGCCGCTGCTCGGCACCAGCGCGAGGTCGGGTGCCGAGCTCGCCGCTTTGGCCAAGCTCGTGCGGGAGTCTGGGATTACCTGTTACACGGCGTACAACCATCGTTTTGAGCCGCACTTTGTACGCATGCATGAGCTCATTCGCTCCGGCGAACTGGGCGAAATCTATTCGTTGCGGATGTTTTACGGGAATGGCACCGCCCGCCTCGTACGCAATTCCGAGTGGCGCGATCGGCATGCCGGTGTTCTTCCGGATCTCGGCTCGCATTTGCTTGATACGCTGCAGTTCTGGCTCGGTGACATCCGGTCTGAGTTCGTTCTGTGGTCGGCAAGCTGCTTCGAGAATCTCGCCTTCGACCATGTGACATTTGGTGCAAGCGGACGGCCGCTGCTGCAATGTGAGATCACTCTGTTGAGCTGGCGAAATCATTTCTATGCGGACGTTTTTGCCGAGCGAGGAAGTGCGCACATCTCGTCGCTATGTAAGTGGGGGCCAAGCACCTTCACTGTTCGGCGACGGGTTTTGCCCAGCGGCCGGCCGCCAGAAGAGAACATCACGCTGGTGCAGGCCGATCCTACCTGGACCCTGGAATACGAGCACTTCAAATCGCTGTGTCGAACTGGCGGAAGCAACATATCGAATGACCTGTGGATCAGTGGCGTCCTGGAGAAACTCGCGCAGGCGGGCGGAGTGTCGCCATGAGCGTGCCAACCGTCGGCTATGCCGGGATGACGCATCTTGGAGTCAACTCGGCGGTGGCCATGGCCGAGCGCGGCTTTGATGTCGTCGGTTTTGATACGGATGTTCAGTTGATTGTCGAGCTCGGGCGCGGGGACACCCGCATCTCTGAGCCAGATCTCACGGAACTGCTGGCAAAAAACAAAGGGCGCTTGCATTTCACTGCTGATCCAAAGGCCCTGTTTCGCTGCGATGTTGTTTACCTCTCAGTCGACGTTCCGACGAATTCAGAAGGCGGTAGCGATCTGGCTCCGATTCACGCTCTACTGTCGACCATTGGCGAGGCGCTCAGCCCGGGCGCCAGTCTGATCATCCTCAGCCAAGTACCGCCGGGCTTCTGCCGCAGCATTCCCGGCGATGCCAGCCGGACGTTCTACCAAGTCGAGACATTGATCTTCGGCCGCGCAATCGAGCGAGCGTTGCATCCCGAGCGCTACATGGTCGGCTGTAGTGATCCAGCACGTCCACTTCCGACGGCTTATCGCCGGGTCCTGGAAGCGTTCGAATGCCCGATCCTCACCATGCGCTACGAAAGTGCGGAGCTGGCCAAGATCGCGATCAATATGTTTCTCGTGTCTTCGGTCTCGACGACGAACATGCTGGCCGAGGTCTGCGAGAAAATCGGGGCGGATTGGAGCGAGATTGCTCCGGCACTGCGGCTCGACCGGCGGATCGGACAATATGCATATCTCACCCCTGGACTGGGTGTTGCCGGCGGGAACTTGGAACGCGACTTGGCGACGCTCCGGCAGGTCGGCGATGGCCATGGCACCGACGTCGGATTGATTCGAGCGTGGCGGGCAAACAGCCGCTACCGGCGCGATTGGACGTTGCGGGCCATTCATTCGGCGGCGCTTCCCAAGGAGGCTGCGAAGCTGACGCTTCTCGGCCTTGCCTATAAGGAAAACACGCATTCGACGAAAAATTCACCCGCGATGGCGCTGCTGGCTGCGCTGACGCCGTTCGAGGTTGCAGCCTACGACCCGGTTGTGACGCCGGAATCCTCCTGGCATCCTCGTTTGTCGCGGGCCGCGAGCGCGCTCGATGCCTGCAGTTATAGCGACGCGGTTGTCGTGATGACTCCCTGGCCGGAATTCAAAACGCTTGACCCGGCCGCAATCGCCGGCCGTATGCGCGGCAGGCTGCTGATTGATCCATTCTGCTGTCTGGATCGCAAAGCGTGCGCCGCCGCCGGGCTTAGGCAAGTCGTGCTTGGTGCAACGTCAAACTAGGATTTTGAACTCGTGCTGACGCATCGTGATCAACAGCCGCAGGCGGCTCGCCGCATTGTCATCGTCGGTGCGCGCGGATTTGTCGGCGCATCGCTCATCGCGCATTGCGAGCGCTCCGGTACGCCGTTCTTGGCGGTTGGCCGAACCGATTTCGACCTAGCCGCCGACGGCGCCGCCGATCGGCTGGCGGCCGTGCTTGATTCCGAGGATACGTTGATCTTGCTATCGGCGATCACGCCCGACAAGGGGCGCGGTGTTCCTGCATTGCTCTCCAACTTGCAGATGGGCGCGAACGTCTGCGCTGCGCTCGAGCGCAAACCGATACGGCACGTGATCTATTTCAGCTCTGATGCGGTCTACCCCTTCACGAGTGCGCTCATCAACGAGGAAAGCTGTGCTGAAGCGCAGGATCTCTACGCGACCATGCATCTCACGCGTGAGCTGATGCTCAAACAGGGCCCGGTCAAGAGTTTGGCGATCCTGCGGCCGACCCTCATCTACGGGGCTGCCGACACGCACAATTCATATGGCCCGAACCGGTTGCGGCGCATGGCCCACAAGCAGAAGCGCATCACCTTATTCGGCGAAGGGGAGGAGACGCGCGATCACATCTATATCGACGACGTCGTATCGCTGACCGATCTGGTTGTCCGACACGGGAGCGTCGGCACGCTCAATCTGGCAAGTGGCCGCTCGGTTTCGTTTGCCGAGCTTGCGAAAATGGTTGGAGGCCTGTTCGCGAAACCGGTCGAAATTGCAGGAATGCCGCGCCAAAGCCCGATCACGCATCGATCCTTTGACATTACGGCAATCTACAGGGCGTTCCCAGAATTCCAGTTCACGCCGCTTGAACGCGGTCTCGCCATCGCGCACGAGAATGATCGGATCACGTGAACGTACCTGCCAAAGAGAACGGCGCGGAAGCGGGAATGGTCGCGGGACTCGTCTCGGTCATTCTGCCCAACCGGAATCACGGCCACTACATTCATAAGGCGCTGGATGCTTTCCTCGCGCAGAGCAGGCCCGCGCTTGAGATCATCGTCGTCGATGATGCATCATCGGACTCCAGCAAGGACATCGTCGCCGACTATATGCGCCGCGATCCTCGCATCCGGCTGATTGCTCTGGCCGAGCATCATGGAATCAACCAAGCTGTCCAGGTTGGTTTTGCGCAGGCCAAAGGAGAATATCTTCACATCGCCGGAGCCGACGATTTTGTCGAACCGAAATTCTTCGAGGACTGCGTCGCTGAATTGATACTGAATCCCAAGGCTGCCCTGTGCTTCTCAGACCCCTCGGAGTTTTATCGCGAGAGCGATCAGGCGATCCTCTACCCGCTCTATCTGAGTGGGAAGCCGATATATTTCGCGCCCGCCGATCTGATCACGCAATTTGCGCGCAACTTTTTTCACATATCGGCAAACACCGCCGTCTACCGTGCGGCGTATTTCCGCGCCGCGGGCGGCTATCGCGCGGAGCTCGAGTGGTTCTCCGACTGGTTTGTCACGCTGATCGCGGCGTTGCGCGGCGGCGCGTGCTATACGCCCAAGCAGCTGACCTACGTGACCATTCGCGGCGACTCGTATTCGGCAGTTGGGCTGCGCAATATCCGTCAAAAGCGCGAGCTCGTGCAGCGCATCATGGGTCTCCTTGACGCGCCCCAATATACGGATGTCCTGCCGGCGATGCGCGAAGCCGCCATGCTGCCGGATTACCACGTCAGGACATTGTTCTGGCTGCTGCGATCCAGATCCGGACGGGCCTACGTGACCCCGCGACTGATTCGCCGTGTCGTCGGACGTTACGCTTGGTCATTCTTGCGGCCGTTGAGCCCACCGCGACTACGGCGCGCGTTGCGGCAGGCGTCGAGCTCGCGGATGTCGGCCTGGAGATAGGTCTATTTGAACGGCTTGCCCTGCAGGACGTCGCGCAGGTGATTGAGCATTCGCGTCCAAAATAGTCGATCTCGAAATGGATAAATGAGCAGCGAGAGGCAGCCGCACTTCAGCGCGCCCCATGTGTCACCGCGGCGATAATGCAGCGCAGCCCGCTCAAGCGAAATCGTCGACCGGAATTTGAGAACGCTTCCGGGGTGCCGCCAGGTGATACCGTATTTTTCGCGTTCGCTGCTCATCAGCGCCAGCGCGTTTGCTACCTCGTCGCCGACGGCTGTTTGCGGTGAGGCGAAGATCCGCACGAGCGGCTCGGGCAGAACATCAATGTCATACTGCCTGCTGCAACGCAGCATCCAGTCCCAGTCTTCGAGGCGGCGCAATCGTTCGTCGAATGGTCCAACGCGATCATAGACGGCCCGCTGCGCCATCAATGTGCTTCCAGGGCTGATCGTGCAGCCCCACAAAAAATCGATCTGCAGACGTGAGTTGGTGTTGACCGGACGCTCGTGAAGGGTGCCTGCCCGCTGCAGCAGATAGGCGGTGCAGGAAACGTCGCGTGCGGGCTGCCGTCCCTTCATAAAATCGATCTGACGTTCGAGCTTGTCCGGCAGCCATTCGTCGTCACTGTCGAGAAACGCGATATAGGCCGATTTGGAATGCTGTACGCCGGTATTGCGGGCCGCTGCGGCGCCGCGCTGGTGCTCATGTCTGATCAGCGTGACGTACGGCATGTTTCCGAGCGCAAGACCGACGTTGTCGGCTGAGCCATCGTCAACGACGATGACTTCGAAATCCCGGAACGTCTGGGCCTCGAGCGACGCCAGCGAGCGTCGCAGCAGCTCCGTGCGATTGAACACCGGTATGATGACCGAAACAGTCGGAGATGTCGGCTCTGGGCGATTCATTTTGACAACGCGTGGAAACAGCCGTCGGCGGTCGATCGTCGTAGCTAACCGATTCGCAGCTCACCGGGGTCAGGACCGGAGCCCCTACTACTCCGCAATAGGCGGAACCGGAGCTATACAGCCGCGAATGGCAGCGAAAATCCCGGCGATGCAATATCACATTAGCCGGCCTACAAGATTCCCTTTATTCGCGCGCGTGCAATTACGGAGATCGTCGGGCCGTCACAGATGGTTCCATCGGCGATGTATTGATCGATATCCGACTTTGCGATTCGTTCGATGGCCTCGATGCCCTCACTCAGCTGCGGCTTTCCCGTGCCCTCGATTTGTGCGGCGAATAGCGTCAATCGTTCAGAGGTCAGGGCGGTGCTTGTGTAGAGATGGCCGAGCGGAGTGATGTGCCGGACCTGGGCGCCCATTTCTTCCTCGAGTTCGCGGGCCGCCTGCCTTGCCGCGTCCGTTCCGGGTGCCAATAATCCTTGCGGAGCTTCGAGGAACCAGCGTCGCGGAGGATGGCGATAGATGCGAATGAGCGCGAGATCGTCGCCTAGAATCGGTAGTGCGACGACGCCGCCAGTGGCGACGACGCGATTGTACAGCCCAGGCTCACCATCGGAAAAGCGCACCGCATCGCGGATGACGACGCCGATATAGTGATCCTCGGCAAGAACCCCAACGCGGACGTCACGCGCGTCATAGCCCTCGGCCTTGCGTCGCGCCGCGACCACTCGTTGCACGTCCGCGATCGCGATCGGATCGACGACGACCTGCGTCGGACACTCCGCCGGATTAGTAAAAAGATCCGGCCGCTGGCCCATCAGCTCGCGATAGCGGCGGCGACAATGCTCGTCGTCATACATTTTGTGCCAAGGCCTTCGATTGCCAAAGGAGACGGACAGGTCTGTATTGAGCGGTCGCGTATCAGGGCTGACCAAGGATGCAATTGGTTGCTTCAGTCAAATCGTGAACCTTGTAATCCGGATCGACCGGCGAAGGCTCACCGGTATAGCCGAGGTCGATGAAGATCGTCGTGCATCCAGCCGCCTTCCCAGCGGCGACGTCACTATCGCGGTCACCGACCATAAAACTTTTGGCCAAATCGATGCCCAGATCGTTTGCGGCCTCGACGAGCATTCCCGGACTTGGCTTGCGGCACGTACAATTGTCGGCCCGTGTGTGTGTGCACGATTTGATGGCGTGAACCTGCAGTTCCTGCATCAGCTGCTCGTGCATCGTTTCGACGGTCGATCGCGGGATTAGGCCCGCGCCCACGTCCGGCTGATTGGTCACAACCACCACCAAAAACCCTGATTGCATGAGGCGCTCGACATTGCGTTTGGCGTCCGGATAGAGCTTGAACTTGTCCAGCGTTTTCGGCGCATAACTGCGGCCGTCGCGGAACTCCGGAACGACGATCACTCCATCGCGGTCGAGGAAGACGGCGCGTTGCGATGCCATGTCCCGTTCTCTGCCTGCTCAAGAATACCGGCGCGCCATTCGAGGAGAGCCCACATTACGGCCTCCGTGACTGCTGTTCATAAGCCGAGTGGCCGGATATGTATACGTTGCCTGATCTTCGCACCATTCTGCAAAATCCAGCCGGTCCTCAATTTTAAGGTGAGCGATACTCTTGTCTGGCGACCTGATCTCCATAGTCGTGACGACTTATCGCCGCGAGGATGCGCTGGATGCGGTCCTGCGTTCGTTGTCGGGTCAAACCGACAAGAATTTTGAGGTGATCGTCGCGGACGATGGCTCGGGTCCGCAGACTCGGGTCGTCATTGATTCGTGGAAGCCTCGACTGCCCGTTCGATTGGAGCATGTGTGGCACGAAGATCGCGGGTTTCGTGCTGCGGAAATCCGCAATCGGGCGGTTCTCAGTTCGTACGGATCTTATTGCATATTCCTCGACGGCGATTGTATCGCGCGGCCCGACTTTGTTGCGGAGCATCGGCGTCTGGCGCGGTCTGGCTGCTTCGTGACCGGCAATCGCGTCCTGTTGTCGCGTTGGCTGACTGAAGCCGTCCTGCGCGAGCAGTTGGCACCGGAAACTTGGAGCGCTGTCGATTGGCTCAAATATCGGACGCGCGCGGGTGTCAATCGCGTTTCGGCGCTTGTGCGCTTGCCGCTCGGACCGGTGCGGTCTCTTCGCGCAAATGTCTGGCAGGGTGCCCGCTCGTGCAATTTGGCAGTCGCACGCAGGGATTTTGATGCGGTTGATGGATTCGACGCTGGCTTCAGCGGCTGGGGCAAGGAGGACTCCGACATCATCGTACGTCTGCTTCACGCCGGGGTCCGGCGCAGAGACGGCAGTTTTGCGACCGGTGTTATTCATCTCTGGCACCCAGAGGCGGACCGTTCTCAGCTTGCGGAAAACGAGCGAAAGCTCGAGGAGTTGCTCGAGGGCCGGCGGATTCGCGCGAAGGTCGGTCTGTCATCCTTGTCGGCCGACGCAGCACGCATCGCGTCCGGAGCCGGCGGATGATGCAAATGTCGATCGTTCGTGGCGTGCACCAGCAAAGGCTCAGGGGTGCGGCTGATTGCCTTGCCTTTGCGCTCGTAACATCCCTGCCGCTCTCGACTTCGGCAACAAGCATTATCGTCGTCATCTGGGCCGTCGTGCTGATCCCCACGCTCGATTGGCGGGACGTCCGCGCCGAGCTTATGACGGCCGCCGGCGGTCTTCCTGTGGCTTTGGTCCTTCTCGGCATTGCCGGAATGCTCTGGGCCAGTGGAACGCTGTCGGATCGACTGCACGGGCTCGATTCCTTCATGAAGCTGCTCGCGGTCCCGCTGCTGCTGGTCCAATTCAGGCGTTCGAGGCGCGGCCTCATCGTTCTCGTCGGTTTCTTGGCAGCGTGCGCCGTTGTGCTCGTCCTGTCCGATACGTTTGCCGTGTTTCCGCAGACGGCGTTCTTGACCACCGAGCATTTCGCCGTTCCCGTAAAGAGTGGTCCAACGCAGTCGGGGGAATTCGTCCTTTGCATTTTTGTACTGCTGTACCTTGCAATCGATGAGTATCGATCCGGTCGTTGGCTTCGAGTATCGGCATGCTTGGTGCTGGCCACGCTGTTCTTAGTGAACATCGTTTTTGTTGCGCTCAGCAGAACCGCTCTTGTCGACCTGGTCGTGCTCCTTCTTGTGCTTGGCTTGAAGAAATTCAACACGAGGGGTTTCCTCTTGCTGTTGGCTGTTGCTGTCGTGATTGCGGTCACGTCGTTCGCCTCATCGCAATATCTCCGCTGGCGCGTCTTTGCCGTGGAGTCGGAGCTCACTGCCTATTGGAGCACTGGAGCGCAGAACTCATCGGGCGAGCGTCTTGAGTTTTACAAGAAGTCAGTCGGGTTCATCGCGAGCGCGCTGTTGATCGGACATGGAACGGGTTCTATCCCGCTCCTCTTCCAACAATCGGCGGCAGGGCGCACGGGGGCTAGCGGATCGGCCACGACAAATCCGCACAATCAGACTTTTGCCGTCGGGATTCAGCTTGGCGTTGTCGGAATGATTGTGCTCTGGGCGATGTGGGTCGCGCATGTATTCCTGTTTCGAGGCGACGGCCTGGGACCGTTCATCGGGTCCATCGTCGTCATCCAGAACATCGTTGGTTCGATACTCAACTCGCATCTTTTCGATTTTTCGCAGGGTTGGATTTATGTCGTCGGTGTTGGAATCGTTGGCGGCGTGGTGCGGCGAAAGGCTTCGGCACAATCGGCGGGGCCGGGCGATAAAATCAGCTCTGACCAACTTCGATGACGCGCCTTGATCTCCCGGCGCGGCCGCGCATCCTGGTCGTCGCGCTGCGCCGCATCGGCGACGTGTTGCTGACAACGCCGCTCATTCGCAGTATTCGCCGCGCCTGGCCGGACGCCACGATCGACGCGCTGGTGTTCGCCGGATCGGCCGGCATTCTCGAGGGCAATCCGGATCTCGCGCGCGTCATCGCCATGCCCGAGCGTCCGACGGCGCATGAGAGCGCGGCGGTCGCACTCGCGCTGTGGCGCCGATACGACCTCGCAGTGTCGAGCCAGGCCGGAGACCGGCCGGTCTATTTCACCCGGCTCGCCGGGCGCACCGCGGTTGCGCCGGTCGAGGAGAACCTTAACGGCCGCGTCAAAGCAGCGATGCTCACGCGCAGCATTCCGGTCAAGTACGGTCTGCATCGCGTCAATGAGATCCTGCGGTTGACGGAGGCGCTCGGCATTACGCCGGTGCCGCAACTGACTGCTCCGCAGCAGCAGCATGCCGTGTCGGCCGTCGGTGGCCGCTATGCCGTGATCCATGCCGCGCCGATGTTCCGCTACAAGCAGTGGACGATCGAGGGCTGGCGGAAGCTCGCCGCTGCATTGGTTGGGCGCGGATTTCGTGTCGTCGCGACCGGCGGGCCGGCGGCGGTCGAGCGGGACTATCTCGATGCGCTGTGGGGCGCGCCAGCGTCGCCGGTGCAACGGCTCGACGGACGGCTGTCCTGGCCCGCACTGACCGCCCTGCTGCGCGGCGCCGCGGTGTTTGTCGGGCCCGACACGTCGGTCACTCATCTCGCGGCGGCGGCGGGCTGCCCGACGGTCGCGCTCTTTGGCCCGACCGATCCAAGGCTCTGGGGACCGTGGCCGGCGAGCGGCCTGGAGCGGCCGTGGGAGGCCGCTGGACCGGTGCAGCAGCGCGGAAATGTGTGGCTCGTCCAAAACGTCCTGCCGTGCCTGCCCTGCCAGCTTGAAGGCTGCGAGCGCCGACTGGACAGCGACAGCCGCTGTCTCGAGGAAATGTCCCCCACGCAGGTGATCGCAGCGGTCGATCATGCCCTGGCATCACGCGACAGCGCATAGAGCAACGCCGCGACGACAGCAGTGCCGACGACCATGGCGCCGAGTTGCGCGCCGACGCCAGGCCAGACGATCGTGGCGACGGCCAGCGCGGCGAGCACGATGTTGACGAAGAACACCCGGCCGACGATCTGCAGGACGCTCCAGCCATGCTCGGTCGCGCGCTGATAGAAATGCGTGCGATGCGCCCGCCAGATCGGCTCGCCGCGCGCGAGGCGGCGCAGGAGCGTGATGCTGGCGTCAGCGAGATAATAGAGCGGTAGCAGCAAGGCGGCGGCAAGATGACCGCGCAACGCCGTCAACGCCAGCAGCCAGCCGACGAGGAGGCCGATGGCGAGGCTGCCGACATCGCCGAGAAATATTTTCGCAACCGGCCGATTGAGCGGCGCGAATCCCGCGAGCGCGCCGCAGAGCGCGAGCGCCATGATCGTCTCACCGCCGGAGAGCACGCCAAGCGCGCCGATGAGGGCTACGCCTGCGGTGACCGGAACCATCTCCGCCACGGTGATCCAGTCGAGCCCGTCCATGAAATTCACGAGGTTGACGAACCACAGCAGTGCGATGAGCAGGAGAACACGCTCCGCCCATCCGGGAAGGATTGGCAGGAGGCGCAGACCGTTTGGCAGAGCGGTGAGCACGATCGCGATCGCGACCGCTTGCAAGGCGAGGCGCGGCAGCACCGGGATCGTGTAAACGTCATCGAGGCCGCCGACGACGGCGATAAGGACGGCGGCGCTGAGCACGACAGACAAGGTACCCAGCTCCAAGCTGGCCCAAAGTGCGAAGGCTGCAAGGCCTACGAGCAGCGTAGCGACGACGACGCCGATGCCACCGCCCTGCGGTGTCGGCACCTTGTGTGAAGAGCGCGCATTGGGGTGTGCCAGTGCGTGACGTTGCAGCATGGGGCGCAGGATGACGAGAATGCCGAAGCTGATCGCCGCCGCCGCGGCGACGACGACAAGGGCGGCGATCGCCGGTCCGCCCGCACCGCTCAGCGAATCTGTGCCGATCATGTCGATCAAACCTTCTGCGGCGCGAGCGGAGAGGCGGGAGCCGTGGCGAGCAGCCGCGCATAAAGCGCGACGATCTCGCTGCCAATCCTGGCGCTGGAGAATTCGCGAACGACGATGTCGCGCGCTGCGATACCGTAGCGCGCGCGCAGAGCGCGGTCGGTCATTAAGACCGCGATGGCGTCCGCCAACGCCTGCGCATCGTCGGCCGGCACGAGGAGACCGTTGACGCCCTGGTGCGCGATCTCGCGGCAGCCGGGCACGTCGGTCGCGATCAGCGCGCGGCCGCAGGCGGCGGCCTCGAGCAGGCTCTTCGGCAGGCCTTCGCGCCGCGAGGGGAGCACGGCGACGTGCGCCTGCGCCCAAACCGTGCGCACATCGTCGACATGACCAAGCAGGACGAGATTGGCGCGCAGGCGCCAGCGCTCGAGCACGTCTTGCGCGATCGACGCAGGATTGGAGGGATCGGGATCGCCTGCGAGCAGTGCGCGGAGCTCGACGCCGCGTTCGCCGAGGATTTCATGCGCGCGCACCAGCGACTGGACGCCCTTGTCCTCGAGCAGACGGCCGACAAAGCCGATGGTGAACGGTCCGGGCGGCTCCGGCAGCGGCGTGAGCACGTCGACGTCGACGCCGGAGCCGGGAATGAGTGTGATCTGCCGCGCCGGCACGCCGAGGCTCTGCATGGCGGCGCGATCGTCGGGGTTCTGCACCAGCACGGCGCTCTTCGGCCGCCGCAGCAGCCAGCCGAGCACCGGCCGCGCGATATGCCGCGCCAACAGCGCCTTCGCCGTTTTCGAGGTGAACACGAAGCCGAGGCCGGCGAGCGCATTGAGGCGGGGCATCGCCAGGCCGAGCGAGGCGAGCGAGCCGACGACGCTCGGCACCAGCGCGACGTGGTGCACGAGATCGGGCGCAAGCGCACGATAGAGCCGTCGCGTCTCCAGCACCGCGGCGAGGAAGCGGAACGGATTGAGGCTGCCGCGCCGCCAACGGATCGGATGCACGGTGAAGCCTTCGCGCGCGATCGCTTCGCCGTCGCTGTCGACACGGGTCGCTACATGAACCTCGTAGCCCGCGGCATGCGCGGCGCGCGCCATGGGCAGACGATGCGAGAGGAAGTACCAGTCCTCGGAAACGAGATAGAGGATCTTTCGCGCCATCAAACGATCGGTCCGTCCGCACTGTGATGCCGACCGCGCAGTGGCGTTCGGAGCGTTGGTTACGTTCTCGACGTTGCGTTTCTAGCCGGGGCGGCAAGGCAACGCTACGCACTTTCGACGGCGTCGATTTTTTGAAATCAGCGCCGTTCTTGGTTCGCCGCGCCGGCCCCCTCGCTCTCGCTCGGCGGCGCGGCATGAAGAAATCCAAGGGCGCGCGGGATGCCGGGGATCGTCGAGATCCACGGACCTTCGATCCTTGCGGGTCGAAGGCACTTGCAAGCTCAGTAAACCGCAGGTCTCGTCGAACCCGACATTCCCGCGCGCGATGGGTGACGGCTTGCTTCGCGGACCCCCGGAGGCATGACCGTTGGTGACCTCCGCTGAAGGGGCTCTGAGAGCTTGCGCTCCGGATCACCCCCATAACGCCGAAGCGCTCGGCGCCAGGATCGTTGCGACTTGGGCCGCCGGCCTCCCGCGGGATGTTCACCCGCGCTCGACCGGCCATCGCCACCCGCCCCGCATCAGTGAACACGGCCGATGCCCCTTGGATCGGGACGGGATGCGACACAGTAACCTACGAACAAACAGAGAACAACATGTCGCTGACTTTGCTAACGCTTTCCACAGGGGACCACGCTCCGGCGTGCTCCACGCTTCCTGCACCGACGCGAACAAAGCCATTCTGCCGGCGTTCACGTTCGCGGATGTCTATTATCCGGGCGACACGAATTTGGAGTTTGACCATGCGATCGATTGCAATCCTGCTTCTCGGTGCGGCGGCGGTGCTGTCAACCGGAAGCGTTGCCCAGGCCGCCGACGGTTGCGGCCGCGGCATGTATTGGAACGGCTACCGCTGCGCGCCGCGCTACGCAGGACCGCCGCCATACGGCGGCGGCTACTACCAAGAAGGGCCGCGCTACTACCGCGGTGAAGGCCGTTTTCGCACCTACAACGGTTGCGCGCCGGGCTGGACCGTACAGGACGGTCAGTGCAAGCCTTATCGCGGGTACTAAGCGCTGCTGAACCGCTGACTGTGCATACGAGGCCGCCACGGCGTGGCGGCCTTTTTGCTGCGAGCGTCAGGGCTTCGTTGGCGTCGCGGTGAAGATCGGGTCGAACAGCGGCGACAAGGAGAGTGCGGCCGGGCGCGTCAGGTGCTGGTCGTCCACGTAAATCGGGCGGCCGTCCTTCGCGACCTGGCAAAGCCGATCATCGCAAAGCACGCTGTGCGGCCAGACGACATGCGCGTGATATTGGTCGGCGAGGCGCGCGAGCAGTGGGAGCACGGCGCTTTGCCGCGCATTGAACTCCGCGCGGGTCGGCCGGATGTCGACCGCGGGCAGCACGCCGAGCGAATTGAGATAGAGCGAGCGCGGCACGTTGTAGCCGATCTCCGGGATCGGACCGACCAGCCAGACCTGCTTGCCGGCCGCTCTGAGCTTGGCGACTGCACGTTCCACGCCGGCCGAAAAGCCTGCGCGATTGTCGATCACAGCGCCGGATGCTGTCGTCAGAACTAAACGCGCGCCGGCTCCGGGTTCGTTTTTGTAGGCTGTGCCATCCGCCCACAGTCCCCAACGTCCCGACAGAATGATCGTGCGGATGGAAGCCGTCGAAACCAGATAATCCGCGACGAGCTCGTTCACGCCGTCACATCCGCCGTGCGGCCGGTCGACGCCGAGTTCGGGAATACAGCCAGCTGTCCCGAAGAAGACGCCGGTGCGCCCAGCCTTGTTCGCGGCGGCGTCGAAAGCCGCGCGCAGGCTCTCGGCATGGGAGTCACCCCAGACGGCAAATTCCGGCGCAGCACCGGCCGCGCCGAATTTGCAGCTCGGGGGCAGCGTCGGTTTCCCGAGCTCTGCGAGAATGAGACAGCTCCTCCGGTCGCTGTTGTAATCGTCTTCGCTCGCGAGGATCTGCAAAGCAGGCTTGCCGAGCCGGGCCGGGAAGCCGCCGGTGACGTGCGCGGCGAGGCCGAAGCCGCCGAGCAGCACAATGGCCACGCCAGCAGTGCGGAACACGATCTGCGGTTCGCCGAAAACCCAGCGTCCTTTGCGCACCGGCTGCTCGATATAGCGCCAGGAGACGAAGGCGAGCAGCACCGAAAGTGCGAGCAAAGCGAGCTTGGCGCCGAGGCTCTCGCCTCCGATGGCCACATAGGCGCCGAAGGCGAGCAGGGGGAAGTGCCAGAGATAGAGCGAATAGGAAATCTTGCCGATGAGCACCGGCGCGGGATGCGACAGGATCCGCGTCACCATGCCGCCCGCATTGCATCCCGCCCAGATGATTGCGGCGGCGCCGATGGTCGGCATCAGCGCGGCAAACCCTGGAAAAGCCGTGCTCGGCGAGAAGCCGAAGATCGCGACAACGATCATCGCGGCGCCGAGCAGGCCGCCCGCTTCACTCCAGCGCTTGTCTCGCGGGGGCGGCAGCGCGCCCATCGCCAGCAACGCACCGGTAAACAGCTCCCAGATGCGCGGGGGCGCCAGATAGAAGGCGAGGCGCGGATGGTCAGCGACGGTCAGCACATTGAGTGCGAATGACGCGATGCAGAGTGCCAGCGTGATGCCGATCGCGCGCCGCGGAATGTACCGGAAGAGCAGCACCATCAGGATCGGGAAGCCGAGATAGAATTGCTCCTCCACGCCGAGTGACCATGTGTGCAGCAGCGGATGCTCCTCAAGCGGCGCCGCGAAATAACCGGTGTGCAGCCAAAAGAGGACGTTGGAGGCAAACAGTACGGTGGCCGAGATGCTTTCACCCAACAGACGAAAATCGTTAGGCGTCATCACGCACCAGCCAACGATCGCGCTTCCCGCCATCATCACGAACAGAGCTGGGAAGATGCGGCGAATGCGGCGCAGATAGAAATTACGAAACGAGAACGTGCCGCGCTTGATCTGCGCCAGGATGAATGACGTGATCAAAAAGCCGGAGATGACGAAGAACACGTCGACGCCGACAAAGCCGCCGGAGAACGGTGCAAGGCCCGCGTGATAGAGAACGACCGGCACGATCGCGACCGCGCGCAAGCCGTCAACGTCGGCGCGGTAGGCAATCGCATCGGCGCGGTGGTCGTCGGTCATGGTGTCTTGGTCAGGATCCCCACGTGCAGAGGGACATACAACGGGCACCGGCTGGAGTCGAAAACTCTTCAGCATCAAGTTCCTTGGCAATAGTCGCCATTGGCCTTGCAAAGCGCGCTCTATATGTTGGCCGTCGCGCCGGTTGAGGAACCATGTCGATTACCACCAGGCTTGCTGCCATTGCGCCGCTCAATCGGTTCGTCAGCCGGGCGATCGAGCGACTTCCATATTCACTGCGCACGATGCTGTTGAGCGCAATCCGTGAAGGCATCGTGCGTCGGCCACCGTTCCAGGGTGTGTATGCGCGCTTCGAAGATGCCGCGGCGAGCTATCCCTCCGCGGCCAGCGCAGAAGCCTTTGCCAAGGCCGGGTTGTCGCTCAAGCGCGAAGAGGCCGCCGGCCTCGTCATCCTCCGCCGCAGCCATGCGCTGCTGGCCGTCGCCGTCGGCATGCTGGCAAAGCGGACGCAACCGCTGCGGATCCTCGACTTCGGCGGCAGCGGCGGCATCGACTATCAGCTGGTGAAGGAAACGACAGGGGCCGCGCTGCGCTACCAGATCGTCGAAGTGCCGGCGACCTGCGAAGCTGGACGCAAGCTGTGGCCGGACGACCCGCAGATCACCTTTGCCGAAACGCTGCCGAGCGAAGGGGAGTTCGACATCGTCTACGCCTGGAGCGCGATCCATTACGTGCCCGATCCGCTCGATCTGCTCGTACGCTTTACCCGTTACAGACCGCAGATCATCCTCATCGTGCACAGCCCATTCGCGCCGCGTGCATTCGTGCGCGCCCAGGTGCAGGGCACAGTCTGCCTGCCGCATTGGGTGATCAGCCTCCCAGAGGCCGAGCGCGTCATGCAGGAGAATGGATACCGGCTGGCCATGCGCGCGACTGACGATTTCGCCTACAACGTCGACAACTACGACCCGGAACATCAGGTGCCGCATATGGCGAACCTGCTGTTCGTCAGGGACTGAAAGCGCAGAACACGGCGCCTATTTCGCCACCCGGGACTGCAGAACTCGTCGACTAAACGCGCTTCCAAGCGCTGTATCAATCAAGCCATTGACTTAAAAGGATTTTCCAGATTAAGGACGCCGCAATATTTGCGTTCACGCCCTGAACATTAAGCTTGACGTTCACGGCATGAACAACGTAGGAATCCGGCGATTTTCGGGGGGTTCAGTCCATGCGTCGCCCGGGCGAAGAAAGCGCGGAAAGCTCCCGCATCATGCTCGGATTGCTCGATGCCGTCGAGCAGGAGCGGGCGCATTCGCAGCGGCTTCTCGCTTCCGAACTCGGCATCGCGCTGGGCCTCGTCAACGCTTACCTCAAGCGGTGCATCACCAAGGGCCTGGTCAAGGTCCGCGAGGCGCCGGCACGGCGCTATGCGTATTACCTGACGCCGCAAGGCTTCGCCGAGAAGTCGCGGCTCACGGTCGAATATCTGTCCTATTCATTCGGCTTCTTCCGCCAGGCCAAAACTGACTGCTCGCGGCTGTTCGAGCTCGCCAAGGACAACGGCCTGCGCGCGGTCGTCCTCGTGGGACAATCGGATCTCGCTGAAATCGCCGCGCTGTGCGCGATGGAGCAGGGAGTCGAGATCGCCGGCATCGTGCAGCGCGATCCGCCCAACGGCCATTTCATCGGCCTGCCGGTGTTTGCCGATTTCGAGGCCGTCGAAAAGCCGTTCGACGCCGTCCTGATCACCGATCTCATCACGTCGCGCGAAACCTGTGCCGCCGCCGTCGCCCGTTTCGGCGACGCGCGTGTGCTCATTCCCGAACTGTTGCGCATCCGCATGAAAAAACGCGCTGAAGTCGAACGTAGCGAGGCCGCACAATGACATCGCCCCATCAACGCTGGTACGTCGTGCAGACGCAGCCCAATGCCGAGCGAAAGGCGGTCGCTCATCTCGAGCGGCAGGGCTTCGCCACTTACCTCCCGCGTTATCTCAAGCGCCGTCGCCACGCCCGACGGGTCGAGACCGTCAGCGCGCCACTGTTTCCGCGCTACCTGTTCGTCACCATCGACATGGATACGCAGCGCTGGCGCTCGATCTACTCGACGGTCGGCGTTTCGCGCCTCGTTTGCGCCGGCGATACGCCGACGCCGGTCCCTGAGCAGGTGGTCGAGCTGTTGAAGCAGCGCGAGGACACCGCCGGCCTGATCAAGCTCGAGCGCCGCCCACAATTCCGCCCGGGAGAGAAAGTGCGCGTCCTCGACGGCGTCTTCTCCGATTGCCTCGGGCTCTATGAGGACATGGCGGACCGCGACCGCGTCGCGATCCTGCTCGATCTGCTCGGCCGTAAGGTCCGCGTGCTGGTCGATGCGGAGAGCGTCGTCGCGGCCTGATGATGGGGTCCCCGCGGTCCCGCGGGGATACGCCTCCAAGTTTTTCGCAAATGTGTCTGGTGAACGTTTCACCCGGACTGCGGTAGCGCGCCTAAACAACATCACATGAGCACGGGTTCTGCAGTGGCCGCGGCCGGTACGCCGACCTTCACGATCTTCACGCCCACCTACAACCGGGCGCACACGATCCATCGCGTCTTCGACAGTCTGTGCACGCAAACATTTCGCGACTTCGAGTGGCTGGTCGTGGACGACGGGTCGACCGACGCCACCGCGGCGCTGATCGAGCAATGGCAACGCAGAGCCGATTTTCCGATCCGCTACGTGATGCAGCAGCATGCTGGCAAGCACGTCGCGCATAACCGCGCGATCCGCGAGGCGCGCGGGCAGTTCTTTCTGGTGTTCGATTCCGACGATGCCTGTGTGCCCACGGCGCTGGAACGCATGCTGCATCATTGGAACACGATTCCGGCGGAGCGGCGCGCGCAGTTTTCCGGCGTCGCCGGCCTCTGCCGCGACCAGAACGGTGAGATCGTCGGCGATCGGTACCCGTCCGAGCCGCTCGATATCAGCTTGCGCGAGCAGCGCTATGTCTATCGGCTCCGCGGCGAGAAGTGGGGTCCGGAGTTGACCGACATCCTGCGGCGCTTTCCGTTCCCGGAGATTGCCGATACGAATTTCACCCCCGAGGGCGCGGTGTGGCTGCAGGTGGCCAAGCTCTACAAGATCCGCTGCGTCAACGAGGTGTTTCGCATCTATCACGTGGATGACAGCAAGACCGGCGCGACGCTGACGGGCCGAAAAAGCTTCGGGGAGAGCGCGCCTGGGCGGCTGCACTACTACACCTGGCTGCTCAACAATGATCTCGAATTCTTTCTCAATTCGCCGATGCCGTTCATCAAAGCCGCGCTGATGCTGCCGGTGATGGCGCTCTATGCATCGCAGCCGCTGCCGCGCGCGATTGCGTCGCTCGATGGCGCGGGGGCCAAGGCGCTGGTGCTTGCCGGGCTACCGTTCTCGTTGCTGCTTTATGTGATCGACCGTGCACGCACGTCCCTGCGGAGGGGCCATGTCACTGCTTGAAGCCTCCGCGCCCGCGCAACGTCGCGACGCCGGCAGCATCGCCGATCGATTCTGCGTGTTTGTCGCCAGCTCCGATCGCGCGCACGATATCTTCGAAATCGTGTTTCAGGGCTCGGATACGATCTGGCGTGGTTGCGATTGGCCGCGCTTCGTCTCCTTCACCAGCCAGCATCCGGACATCTACGGCTTCAAGGCGCTTGCGGCAAAAAGCAAATCCGACTGGCGCGGCGAGCTCGGCCAGCAGATCGACGCGCTGCCCGCCAATATCGAATACGTGCTGCTGCTCGTCGAAGACACGCTTTTCATGTCGCCGATCGACGCGGCAAAGCTCAACGCTATCGCCGAGCGGATGCTGCGCGAGAAGATCGCCTATGTCCGGCTGGTGCGCGTCTGGCGCACTCTGCCGGGTCGGGTCGTCGAGTATGTCCGCCGCAAGCTCAGCAAGGACCAGCTGTTGCGTCCGCTGTCGTTCTCCGAGCCGTATTATTCGTCGGTCGAGTTCGCGATCTGGCGCCGCGACTATCTGCGCGAGCTGTTGCGCCTGCCGGGTTCGGTCTGGGAGTTCGAGCATCTCGTCACCGAGGAGCGCCACTACGCGCTCTGGGAAGACATTGTCGAGCAGCATCAGATCGTCTCGCGCGGCAAGTGGAATCGCAATGCGCCCGGCCTGCTGGCGCGGCGTGGGCTTAGCCTTGCCGGGTCGCCGCGGGAGTTTCAGACAAGTCAACGATTTCTGCGCGGGCTCAAGGAGCGGATTTCATTCCAGCTCTTCGGCTTCCTGCCATATCGCATTCGCCGTCTTCTGAACCGGCTGCCGAAGAGCTGAACGGCGCATCGTCATGAAGCCCGCTGCCGTGCCCGACCCCATCGCCGCCCAAATCAGAGCGGACGTCCTGCATATCGGCTATCCGAAGGCCGCCTCGACCTTCGTGCAGCGATACCTGAACGAACATCCCGAGGTCACGACCGATCATGGCCCCTTGGCCGACCTCCTGTATTCTGCCGCCGCGCCCGAATCCGCCGCGATCGTGGACAAGCCGCATCCGGGCAAGGTGCATGTCAGCCGGGCGGAAAGTGTCGCCGAATCGGTCTGCGTCATCGGGAAGGCTGAGGCTTGGTCGCGCGCGCTGTATGTCCCGGGCGGCTGGGATCGCGTCACGAACGATATCGTCGTTGATCCGGGCGTCGCAGCGGCGCGGCTTCACAAAGTGCATCCCGATGTGAAGGTGCTGTTGCTGATCCGCGAACAGGCCAACTGGCTGCAGTCGGCCTACAAATACGTGATGTCGCAGCTTCCGGCGAAGCAGCGCTCTTTCGCCGACTACTGCACGACTCCGAGTGGCATCGTGCACCTGCAGGCGGGGCATTTCGATCAGACCATTCGCGCCTATGCCGATACCTTCGGTGCTTCGCGGCTGCGCGTCATGCGCGTTGAGGATCTCGAGACTGCACCGCAGCGGTTCATGGCCGAGCTGTGCGCCTTCATTGGAATTTCCGAACGATCGCTGCCGCATCGGCGGGACAATGAAACCAACGTGCAGATTGCGCGGATCCAGCGGTTGTTTCCAATCATCGAGCGGTTGCCGCGCACGATGAAAGACACGCTCAAGCCGATCGCCGCGCGGCTGCTGCCTGGCGGTCGCGGCGCGATCCTGTCGTCCGATGAGATCCGCATGCTGCGCGGCATCTATGCCGCGAGCAACATGCGAACCGACAAGCTGCTCTCCCAACTCTCCGGTCGCCTGTGACCGCCTATCGCCTGCTCTTCGACGATCTGACACGCCGACTGGGCTGGCGCTTTCCGCTGCTGATTGGCTGGACGGCCCTGGTCGGCATCAGCGAGAGCGCGTCGGTCGTTTTGCTGCTGCCTCTGCTCGATCGCATCGGGCTGGCGAGCGCCGGCACCCAAGGTGTCGCCATCAATCTGGTCAACAAGGGCCTGGCATTCATCGGCGCGACAGGCCTCGGCGAAGTTCTCGCCGTGGTCATCGCGGTTGCCACGATCCAGCTCGCGCTCTCGGTTACGCTCAACTGGTGGACCGTGCGGCTGGCGCGCGTCTACCAGTCGCAACGGCAGCTGGAAATGTTCAGTGCCTTCATGCGCGCGAAATGGACCTTCATCGCCGAACGCAAGGCTGGCGAGATGACCAATGCCATTGTCACCGAGAGCGAACGGCTGGGACGCGCGTTCACGATTTCGCTGGCGCTGTTGGCGAGCGCGGTGATCTCGGCGATCTATATCGCCCTGTCGGCCCTGGTGGCCTGGCCGGTGACGCTCGGCCTCGTCGCCTTTGCCGGAATCGCCTCCGTAGCGATGACCGGCCTCTATCGTAAGAGCTATGCGGTCGGCCAGAAGCTCGCGCCGCTCAATGCGCAATTGCAGTCGCTGCTCGACGAGCAGTTCGCCGCCGCGAAATTCGTCAAGGCCAGCGCCGGTATCGACCGGGCCACCGCGCAAGTGGAGCCGCTGGTCGAGAAGCTCGGCGATGCCAATGCGTTTGCCAGCGTCATGCCGATCTCGGTGCGCACGGTCCTCGAATATCTCGCACTGATCGGACTGGCGATCGTTCTGGCGCTGGCGGGGACCGGCAGCTTTTCGGCGGCGAATGTCGTCATCGTGCTGGCGCTGTTCGCGCGACTGTTCCCGCGCGTCACGGCGGTACAGGCGCAAGTCCATTATCTCAATGCCAATGTGCACGCGCTCGAAGCCATCAATGCGTTACAGTCAGCCGCCGAAGCACAAGCGGAACGGCAGGATGGGTACAGCGAGCCGCTGCACGTCGCCGCGCCGGCAACGCTCGCCATCAACCACCTGCAGGTGAGGTTCGGTGAGCGCGTCGTTCTCGATGGCATCGATCTGATGCTGCCGATACCGGGCATGCTTGCCATTGTCGGCCGCTCCGGCGCCGGCAAATCGACGCTGGCGCATGCGTTGCTCGGCCTGGTCGACCCGAGCCAAGGCTCGATCCGGCTCGGCGAACATGCGCTTGCGACGACATCGCTGCGCGCATGGCGCTCGGCGATCGGCTATGTGCCGCAGGAGACGGTGCTGTTTCATGCATCGATCCGCGACAATCTCACGCTGCTCAACGCCGCGGCCAGCGAGGCGGAGATCGAGTTGGCCGCGCGGCGGGCGCACGCATACGATTTCATCAAGGCCTCCGCGCACGGCTTCGATACCATTATCGGCGACCAGGGCGTGAAGCTGTCCGGCGGCCAGCGTCAACGACTCGGCATTGCGCGCGCGCTCCTTGCCAACCCCGTGCTGTTGTTGATGGACGAGCCGATGAGCGCCCTCGACAGCGAATCCGAAGCCGAGCTGCTGCGCACGATCGACGAGCTGCGCAAGCTGATGGGTGTCGTGATGATCGCGCATCGGCTCGCAACCGTGCGCGACGCCGACTGCATCGGCGTGCTCGACGAGGGCCGCCTGGTCGAAGTGGGCACCTGGAACGAGCTGATGGCCCGCCGCACGCGGCTGCATGCGCTGGTCGAGGCGCAGACGCTCGGCAACCCGCCGATGGCGGCCGCCAGTTGAACGGAAACCGGCGATGACGACAAAAGGCATTATCCTGGCCGGCGGCGCCGGCACGCGGCTGTGGCCACTGACCATCGTCAGCACCAAGCAGCTGTTGCCGATCTACGACAAGCCGATGATCTACTACCCGCTGACCACGCTGATGCTGGCGGGGATTCGCGACATCCTCATCATCACCGCCGAGCCGGAAGTGCCGCGCTTCGAGGCGTTGCTCGGCGACGGCAGCCAATGGGGCATCAGCATCTCCTACGCGGTGCAGCCGGAGCCGGACGGCATCGCCAAGGCGTTCATCATCGGCGAGAAGTTCATTGACGGGCAGAGTTGCGCCCTCGTTCTCGGCGACAACGTCTATTACGGCGCCGGCCTCGGCGACATGGTGCAGCGCGCGGCGGCGCGCCAGCGCGGTGCCACCGTGTTCTGCCACTGGGTCAACAACCCGAGCCGTTATGGCGTGCTCGACATGGACGCGCAGAACCGGCCCATCCGCATCGAGGAAAAGCCGAAGCAACCGAAATCCAACTGGGCAGTCACCGGCCTTTATTTCTACGATGCATCGATCGTCGAGGTCGCGCACAAGCTCAAGCCCTCGGCGCGCGGCGAGCTCGAGATCACCGATGCCAATCGCGTCTATCTCGAGGCGGGAACCCTGAGCGCCGAGAAACTCGGCCGCGGCTTCGCCTGGTTCGACGCCGGCACGCATCAATCGTTGCTGCAGGCGTCCGAGTTCATCTACACGATCGAGGAGCGGCAAGGGCTCAAGATTGGTTGTCCGGAAGAGATCGCCTATCGGATGGGCTACATCGATGCGACCGGTCTCGAGCGTCTCGCTGCCGCGATCGGCAACGCCGACTACAGCGCCTATCTGCGCCGCCTGCCAACGACCAACGCGTAATCAGAGCAATCCATGTCGAGCACCCAGCACAGTCTGTCCGGCCGTTGTCGCGTCTGCGACGCGCCGATTTCCGCCTTCATGTCGTTCGGCCGCATGCCGATTGCCAACGGCTTCCTCGCCGCCGAGGACATCAAAGACGAATATTTCTTCGAGCTGGCTCCGGCATTCTGCAGCGAGTGCAGCATGTTCCAGCTCATCGAGCAGCCGCAGCCCGACAAGATGTTCCATGGGCATTACGCGTTCTATTCGAGCACGTCGCGTTACATGCAGATGCACTTCGAGGGATTCGCCAAATCGGTGATGGCGGACGTGCTCGCCGGACGTGACGATCCCTTCGTCGTCGAGCTTGGCAGTAATGACGGCATCATGCTGCGGCACTTCCACGAGCGCGGCATGCGGCATCTCGGCGTCGAGCCGTCGGTCAACGTCGCCGACGTCGCGCGCGGCCGAGGCATCAACACGATCAGCAAGTTCTTCAATCGCCAGCTGGCCGAAGAGATCGTCGCCGAGTACGGCCGCGCCGATGTGATGCTGGCCGCCAATGTTATGTGTCACATCCCCGATCTTCCCGGAGTTGCTGCGGGCGCCGCGCATCTGCTCAAGCCTAACGGCGTGTTCATGTTCGAGGATCCGTATCTCGGCGACATGATCGCCAAGACCTCGTACGATCAGATCTACGACGAGCACGTTTTCATTTTCTCGGCGACATCGATCGCGCGTGCCTTCGCGCCGCATGGGCTCGAGCTCGTCGATGTCGCGCCGCAGATCACCCATGGCGGCTCGATGCGCTACACGCTGGCGCCGAAGGGGAGCCGGCCGCCTGCGCCGCGCGTGACCGAGCAGCTCACCAAGGAACGCGCGCAGGGTCTCGACAAAGCCGACACCTATCTGCAGTTCAAGCGCAATTGCGAGAACTCGCGCACCCTGCTGGTGCAGACGCTGGAGAAGTTGCGCGCCGACGGCAAGCGCGTCGTCGGTTATGGCGCGACGTCGAAGAGCACGACCGTGACCAACTATTGCGGCATTACGCCGAAGCACGTCGAGTTCATCTCCGACACCACTCCGATCAAGCAGGGCAAGCTCTCACCCGGCGCACATATTCCGGTGCGGCCCTATACAGATTTCACGAACGCGTATCCCGACTATGCGCTGTTGTTCGCCTGGAACCACGCCACCGAGATCCGCGAGAAGGAGCAGGCCTTCATCGCTGCCGGTGGCCGTTGGATCGTTTACGTGCCCGACGTGACGGTGGTCGCATGATCGCTCACACGATTCCCTGGGCGTCGCCCGCCGCACAGTATCGCGCGCACAAGGCGGACATCCAGGCCGCGATCGCTCGCGTCCTCGACAGCGGCGCCTATGTACTGGGTGGCGAGGTCGAAAGCTTCGAGCGCGCCTTCGCCGACTATTGCGGCGTCGCGCATGCCGTCGGTGTCGGCAGCGGGACTGATGCGCTGATCCTCGCGCTGCGCGGCCTCGACATCGGGGAGGGCGACGAGGTCGTCACCGTTTCGCACACCGCACTCGCCACCGTCGCGGCGATCGTCGCCACCGGCGCGACGCCGGTGCTGGTCGACATCGATGCGGCGAGCTATACGATCGATCCGGCGCGCCTCGAGGAAGCGATCGGTCCGCGCACCAAGGCGATCATCGCCGTGCATCTCTACGGCCGGCCGGCCGATCTCGACGCCATCGGACCGATCGCGAAACGGCACAAGCTGCATCTCATCGAAGACTGCGCGCAGGCAACCGGGGCGCGCTATCGCGAGGGCCGGGTCGGCAGCGTTGGTGACGTCGCCTGCTTCAGCTTCTATCCAACGAAGAACCTCGGCGCCATCGGCGACGGCGGCATGGTGACGACGCGTGAGGCGGGCGTGGCCGCTCGGGTGCGGCGGTTGCGCCAATACGGGTGGAACGACGCGCGTGAGACCGAGGAGGTCGGAGTCAACTCGCGGCTCGATCCGCTGCAAGCGGCGATCCTGCGGGTGAAGCTGCCGCATCTCGACGACGACAACGCGCGACGCGCGGCGATCGCCCGGCGCTACGGGCGCGGGCTTGCCGGCCTGCCGCTGACGCTGCCCACGGAAGCGAATGCCGCCGGGCACGTCTATCACCTCTATGTCCTGGGCTGCGACGATCGCGACGGCCTTGCGGCGCATCTTGCCAAGCAAGGCGTCGGCTCGGCCATCCACTATGCGGTGCCCGCGCATCGGCACAAGGGTTATGACACGCGCGTGCGTGTCCCCCAGGCCGGCCTGCCGGTCACCGAGAAGCTCGTCGGTCGCATCCTCAGCCTACCGATCTATCCGGAGCTGAGCGATGCCGAGGCCGACCAGGTGATCGCGGCCATTCGCGGATATTTTTCGGCTTGACCTTCGCAACGATGACGCCACGTCTGACCATCGTGCTGCCGCTCAAGGGGCGGCCGCTGTTCACGCTGCGCTTTCTCTGGCACGCGAACCGGGAGAAGTTGCCCTATCGTTTCGTGATCGCCGATGGCCAGGTCGACGCGAGACTGGCGAGCCTGCTCGAAAACTCGCGCGAACTCTTCCCCAATCTCGACGTCGAGTATGTCCGCTATCCGGACGATGCGAGTTTCGGTGACTACTTCCGCAAGATGGCCGACGCGCTGCGCCGGGTGCACACGCCCTATGTGATGCTCGCGGACAACGACGACTTTCTCGTCCGCTCCGGCCTCGACGCCAGCGTGGAATTCCTCGATGCCAACGCGGACTATGTCTGCTGCGGCGGCGGCATCGGCGGGTTCGCGGTCTATCGGCGGCCGCCAAGCTCGTTGGGCGGCGTGCTCGGGCCGCTCAATCAGCTGCGCTACCGCTACATGCCTTACGACCGCTCTATTGATATCGGCTCTTCGTCGGTGACCGAGCGTCTGGCATCGGGGCTGCGCAATTCCTGGAGCTATTATGCGGTGTTCCGCACGCCGGCGCTGCAGACGATCTGGGACGAGGTGGTCGAGCTCGATCTGAGCGATCTGCAGCTGCATGAAAAGTATTGCGCGATGCGCACGCTGACGCTGGGCAAGGCGCGTTCGGACGCCGCCACCATCGCTTATTTCCGTCAGTATTGGACGACGCTGCGCTCCGCCTTCTCCAAGGACTGGGTGCATCACCTGTTGCGTAATCGCTTCACCACCGACTTCGCCAATATCATCGAGCGCATCTCAGACGTCGCGTCGAAGAGCGACAAGGGCGACAAGAACGAAATCGCCGAACGCGTGCGTCAGCGCGTCGAGCCGTGGCTGCGCGATTTCCTGCGGCTGAACTACGGCTTGTCCGGAACGGTGCGTGGACATCTGCGCGCGCGCGTGCCAGCGCTGCTCGAGTGGTTAAAGACACGGCGGCGTTACTCGGTGTCACGCGAGCGGCGCGCGCTGTTTGCGACGCTGCGTCAGCACGGCGCTGCGGATGACTACCTGACGGCGCTTCGTGCGGAGCTTGCGCACATCGAGGATACGGTCAGCGGCACGGCATTTCGAGCTTTCCTCGAGAGCCATGCGGCGGCGCTGATACCCGCCTCCGTAGCGGCGCCCGCGACAGCGGCCCCTCTCGCCCTGCAGCGTCGAGGCCCCAATGTCTGACAAGATTTGGGTCGTCGGCGCCGAGCAGCATGGGACGCCGCACTGGACGAGGGAATGGCGGCTTTACAAAAGGGGCGTGGTTGTCGGCGTCGAGGGCAACCGGGTTACCCGCGCGCTCGAATACCAGTCGCCTCCCGAACATTGCCCGGACGACAGGCCGTCCATCGTCTTCAAGGCGGCGACCGTCGTCGGCGATCGCGCTTATCTGTGCACGCAGACCGAAGTTCTGATCTGCGATTTCCCGTCATTCGCCATCCGCAAGGTCATTTCGCTTCCTTGCTTCAACGATCTGCATCACGTGACAGTAGCTCCCGACGGCCGCCTGTTCGTCGCGGTCACCGGATTGGACGCCGTCGCCGAGCTGACGCCGGAGGGGAAACTCATTCGCCTCGTCAGCGTGCTCGGCGGATCGGTTTGGGATCGCTTCGCGCAGACGACCGATTATCGCAAGGTCCCGACAACCAAGCCGCACCGCGCACATCCGAATTTCGTGTTCTTCGTCGACGGCCAGCCCTGGGTCACGCGCTTCGAACAGCACGACGCAATCCCGCTCGACGGTCACGCAAACGGCCGTCCGCCGTTCGATCTGGGCGTCGAGGGCGTCCACGACGGACATGTGGCCGGCAATCTGGTCTACTTCACCGCGATCAACGGCCTGGTGCTGCGGTTCGATCTCGCGTCGGGCGATAAGCAGATCTTTGATTTGAACACCATGGGCGCACTCGACGAGCGGCCGCTCGGCTGGTGCCGCGGCATCCTTCCGGTGGGGGACAGCGCCTGGGTCGGCTTCTCGCGCATCCGCTACACGACGTTGCGGCACAATCTCGACTGGATGCGGCACGGGTTCAGCGAGGCCGCGCGGCATCCCCTGGCTCCCACGCGAATAGCGAAATACGACTTTGCGCAACGGCTGCTGGTCGAGGAGATCAATCTCGAAGAGGCTGGCCTGAACACCGTGTTCAGTATTCACGCGCCGCAGGGCGATCGCCCCGCGGCGCAGATCGATCGCGTGGTCGAGGCCCCGATCGTGATCGAGCCAAAAAGAGGAGCCGCGCCGATCCAGTGTGATAGCGGCCCACGCTTCTCCTTCGGTGAAAACTGGAAACGCTTTCTCGCCGAGGTGGACGATCATCGCATTTCGCAAGTCGAAAAATCGCTGCAACAGCTTCTCGGGCGTGAGCGGCTCGATGGTGTGCGTTTCATCGACATCGGATCGGGCAGTGGCTTGAGCTCGCTCGCGGCGCGGCGGCTTGGCGCCAGTGTTCACTCGTTCGATGAGGATCCGATTTCCGTCAAATGCACTGCGACCTTGCAGGAAACCTTCGCTCCCGGTGATCCGCAGTGGCGCGTGGAGCAGGGCTCGGTCCTCGACTCCGGCTATCTGTCCCAGCTCGGTCAGTTCGACGTCGTCTATTCCTGGGGCGTCCTGCATCACACGGGCGCGATGCGACAGGCCATCGATAACGCGTCGCGCCTCGTGGCGCCGAATGGGCAGTTGGTCTTGGCGCTTTATCGCAAGACACGGCTGTGCTGGCTGTGGGCGATGGAGAAGCGCTGGTATTGCGGCGCATCGCCGCGCGCACAGCACACCGCCAACACTCTCTATATCACATCGAAGCGGCTCGCTTATGCCCTGAGCGGCCGCGATTTCAATGCGGCGATGGCGGAATACCACAGCAATCGTGGCATGAGTTACGTCCATGACGTACGCGATTGGCTCGGGGGCTACCCCTACGAGTCCATCCGGCCCGACGAGGTCGCGCAAGTGATGACGCGCCTTGGCTTCGCGCATGTGCGCAGTAACGTGCAGCCCTATTCGACCGGCGTGTTCGGGTCGGGCTGCGACGAGTATGTATATGCGCGTCATTGAAACGCTACTCAGCGGCGTCCTCATCATCGAGCCACGCTGCTTTCGCGACGAGCGCGGCTTCTTCCTGGAGAATTTCCAGGCACCGCGTTACCGCGAGGCTGGAATCCGCGACGACTTCGTGCAGGACAACCACTCGCGCTCGGTCAAGGGCGTGCTGCGCGGCCTGCATTTCACGGTGAAGCATCCACAGGCGCAGATCGTCACCGTGATGCAGGGGCGGATTTTCGACGTCGCAGTCGATCTGCGCCGATCCTCGCCGAGCTTCGGGCGCTGGGTCGGCGTCGAGCTCAGTGATAAAGGTCCACAGCGGCAGATTTACATGGCACCCGGCTTCGCCCACGGCTTCTGCGTGCTCAGCGAGACCGCCGACCTGCATTATAAATGTAGCCGCACTTACGATCACACGGACGAGGGCGGGCTGCTGTGGAACGATGCCGAAGTCGGCATCCGCTGGCCGATCGAGCTGCCCGTCGTTTCCGCGCGCGATGCCTCCTATCCGCGGCTGCGCGAGCTCGACGCGTCGAGGCTTCCGCGGGTTGGCTGAGCGGCAAGCGTGAGCACGATCGTCATCACCGGCGCGCGGGGCTATATCGGCAGCGCGCTTGCGAACCGGCTGGCGGGTGAGGGGCACACGCTGCGGCTCGTCTCGCGCGCGCCGGACGCGCCGCGTGTCGTGCCATCCGGAGCCCTGATCGATAATCTGGTTGCCGATCTGCGCGACGAGGCGTCCTGGGCCACGCTTCTCGATGGCGCCGACGCCGTCGTGCATCTCTCCTCGCGCACCGACCTGCGCGCGGCCGAAGCGGATCCGGTGGGCGACGAAAACATCAATGTCGAGCCGATGCGCGCCCTGGTGCGCGCGGCGGAGAAGGCGGCGACGCGTCCCATCGTCGCCTTCGCCTCTACCGTGACCATCGTCGGCATCAATCCGCGCATTCCGGTCGACGAGCAAACGCCCGATGATCCGACGTCGGTCTATGACCGCCACAAGCTCGCCTGCGAGCGCATCCTGCGCGAGGCGACAGCGCGCGGCGTCCTGCGTGCCGCGAGCCTGCGCCTGTCCAATGTCTACGGCTACGGCACCGTCTCGATCAATTCCAACCGCGGCATCCTCAACGCCATGATGCGCCGCGCCGCCAATGGCGAAGCGCTCTCGGTGTATGGCGACGGCGCCTATGTGCGGGATTTCACGCATCTGCAGGACGTCGTCGACGCCTTCTGCCACGTGATCGCGGCGCCGGCCGCGTGCGACGGCAGCCATTATGTGATTGCGACAGGGGCAGGGCACAGCCTGGCCGAGGCCTTCGCCCTGGTCACCGCCGAAGCAGAACGCCAGACGGGATGCAAAATCGCGCTGCATCACGTGCCGGAGCCGGCCGATCTGCGGCCGATCGAGCGCCGCAATTTCGTCGGCAATGCGCGCCTGCTGCGTGAGCGGACCGGGTGGCGACCGCGCTTCGATCTCAAGGCCGGCATTCGCGACTATTTCGCCCGTGCTCTCGCCTTGCCGGTGGCGGTGCAGTGAGCACGAAGGCCAGGATGCCCCTTCATTCTCTCGCCGACGTGTGCACGGTGACGCTGCCCGAGCACAGCCGTGAGGACGGCTCGGTCGTGGTCGCCGAGGCATCCGTGCATGTGCCGTTTCCGATCGCGCGCATGTTCATGCTGCGGGCGCCGGTCGGCGCCAAGCGCGGCGACCACGCCCACAAGCTGTGCTCGCAATTCTTTCTCTGCGCCAGCGGCGGGGTCGAGGTGACCTGCGACGACGGTCAGGCGCAGAAAAGCTTCACGCTCGATCGCGGCAACCTGGCGCTCATGGTGCCGCCGACGATCTGGAACACGGTCGTCTTTCATGAACCAAAATCGGTCGTGACCGTGCTCTGCGATCGCCTCTATGAAGCTGACGATTATCTGCACGAGTACAACGAATTTCTCTCCTTTCGGAAAAGCCATCAATCATGAAAATCGTCGTCACCGGAGCGCTCGGCCATATCGGCTCCTCGCTCATCCGCACCTTGCCGACCAGTTTCCCGGATGCGGAACTCGTCCTCATCGACAACATGGTCACGCAGCGTTTCGCTTCGCTGTTCGACCTGCCGTCGATCGGACGTTATCGGTTCCATGAGGCCGATGTCCGGTCGGCCGATCTGCGGCCGCTGTTCGAGGACGCGCACGCGGTGGTGCATCTCGCGGCGACGACGGACGCTGCGGGCAGCGCCGGCAACGCCGCAGCCGTCGAAGCGAACAACTACAATGCGACTGCCAAGGTGTCCGAGGCCTGCATCGAGACTGGCGCGCGATTGATCCATCTCTCCTCGACCAGCGTCTATGGCACGCAGGACACGACGGTTTCCGAGGACTGTGCTGCGGACGATCTCAAGCCGCAAAGTCCCTATGCCGAGACCAAGCTCAAGGAAGAAAACCTCGTCCGCTCGCTGGTCGAGAAGCGGGGATTGAAAGCGATCGTCTGCCGGTTCGGCACGATCTTCGGCCCGTCGCCCGGAATGCGCTTCCACACGGCAGTGAATAAATTCTGCTGGCAGGCGGTGATGCGACAGCCGCTTTCTGTCTGGCGCACCGCCTACGATCAGAAACGTCCCTACCTTGACTTGCGCGATGCAGTGCGTGCTTTTGCGTTCATCATCGAGCACAATTTGTTCGATGGCCGCATCTACAACGTGCTCACGCTCAACGCGACCGTGCGCGACATCGCCGAAACGATCCGCGAGTTCGTGCCCGATCTGGAAATTTCCTTCGTCGACAGTCCGATCATGAACCAGCTTTCCTATGAAGTGTCACCGCAGCGCTTCCTCGACAAAGGATTCGTGTTCTCCGGCGACATCCGCACGGGCATCGGCGGCACCATGTCGCTCTTACGGGCAGCGCATCAGCGTTAGTTCATGGCGAACCTTCTGATCACCGGCGGCGCCGGATTCATCGGCGCGAATTTCGTGCTGCATTGGCGAGGGCGGCGACCGCACGATCATATCGTCGTGCTCGATGCGCTCACCTACGCGGGCAATCGCGCCAATCTCGACTCGCTCGCCGGCGACAAGGCGTTCACCTTCGTGCATGGCGATATTTGCGATGCTGCGCTGATCGAACGCCTGTTCCGTGAGCACGACTTCAGCGCGGTGGTGCATTTCGCCGCGGAAAGTCATGTCGATCGCTCGATCATCTCCGCGGAAGCTTTCGTGCGCACCAATGTAGTGGGCACGCAGATCCTGCTCGATGCAGCCTTGGAGGCCTGGAAAGGTGCGAGCGAGGGGCGCCGCTTCCATCACATCTCGACCGACGAGGTGTTCGGCTCGCTTGGGCCGGACGACGACGCCTTCACCGAAATGACACGCTACGATCCGCGCTCGCCCTATGCAGCGAGCAAGGCTGCGAGCGACTTCCTGGTGCGCGCCTATGCGCACACTCATGGCTTGCCGGTGACCATCAGTAATTGCTCCAACAATTACGGGCCGTACCAGTTTCCCGAGAAGCTCATTCCACTGATGATCCTCAACGCCGTCACCGGCAAGACGCTGCCGATCTACGGCGACGGCAAGAACGTGCGCGACTGGCTGCATGTCGACGATCATTGCGAAGCGATCGCGCTGATCCTGGAGAAGGGGACGCTCGGGGAGACCTACAATGTCGGCGGCGGCGCCGAGATGCTGAACATCGATCTCGTCGGCACGCTCTGCGACGCCATCGACGCCAGGTTCGCCGCCGACAAGGCGTTGGCGTCGCGCTTTCCCGACTGCCCAGCGGCGAACGGGCAGCGCTGCCGCGAGCTGATGAGCTTTGTCAAGGACCGGCCGGGCCATGACCGCCGCTACGCGATCTGCGCCGACAAGCTTGCGAGCGAGCTCGGCTATCGCGCGCAGACACGCTTTGCCGACGGGCTCATGGCCACCGTCGACTGGTATCTGGCGAACGAAAGCTGGTGGCGAAAGATCCAGAGCGGCGCCTATCGCGACTGGATCAAGCAGCAATACGGTGTCGCCAATTAAATGACCGTCATGAACCAGGCCGTCTCCTTGAAATCATCGCTGCCCGTCGACCTGCGCCGCCTCGAGGCGGAGGCGATCACGATCTTCCGCGAGGTTGCGGCGGAATTTCGCAAGCCGGTGCTGCTCTATTCGATCGGCAAGGATTCCTCGGTGCTGCTGCATCTCGCGCGCAAGGCGTTCTTTCCGGGCAAGCCGCCGTTCCCGCTGCTGCATGTCGATACCACCTGGAAATTCCGCGCGATGATCCGCTTCCGCGACGATACCGCGTCGCGGCTCGGGCTCGATCTGGTCGTGTACACGAACCGCGAAGGACTGGCGGCGGGCGTCAATCCGTTCAGTCACGGCTCGCATTACACGCATGTGATGAAGACCGAGGCGCTGAAGCAGGCGCTGACCGCGCACGGCTTCGATGCCGCCTTCGGCGGTGCGCGGCGTGACGAGGAGAGGAGCCGCGCCAAGGAGCGCGTGTTCTCGTTCCGCTCGGCGAACCACGTCTGGGATCCGAAGAACCAGCGGCCCGAGCTCTGGCATCTCTACAACTCCCGCATCGCCGCAGGTGAATCGATCCGCGTGTTCCCGCTGTCCAACTGGACCGAGCTCGACGTATGGCGCTACATCGCGCACCAGAACATCCCCGTCGTGCCGCTCTACTTCGCGGCGCCGCGGCCGGTGGTCGAGCGTGGCGGCAGCCTGATCATGGTGGACGACGAGCGTCTGCCGCTCGAAGCCGGCGAGAAGCCGCACACGCGCAACGTTCGTTTCCGCACGCTCGGCTGCTATCCGCTCACCGGCGCCGTCGAATCACCCGCCGCGAACGTCGCCGACATCGTGCGCGAAATGCAAGCGGTGCGCACCTCTGAGCGTGCCGGCCGGCTGATCGACCACGATCAATCCGATTCCATGGAAAAGAAAAAACGTGAAGGCTATTTCTAAGAGCGACGTCGCCAGCGTGATCGACGCGGCGCATCCGCCGCGCGACGAGCTGCGCTTTCTTACCTGCGGGTCGGTCGACGACGGCAAGTCGACGCTGATCGGGCGGCTGCTGCTCGACGCGTCGCTGGTGTTCGAGGATCACATGCGCACGTTGGCCCGCGACTCCAAGGAGCACGGCACCGCCGGCGACGACCTCGATGCCGCGCTGCTCATGGACGGGCTCGAGGCCGAGCGCGAGCAGGGCATCACCATCGACGTCGCCTATCGCTATTTCGGCACGCCGCGCCGGCGCTTCATCGTCGCCGACACGCCGGGCCATAAGCACTACACCCGCAACATGGTGACCGGGGCCTCGACCTCGGAGCTCGCAATCCTGCTGGTCGATGCGGAGAAGGGGCTCTTGGAGCAGACGCGGCGCCACGGCTATCTCTGTGCGCTGCTCGGCATCCGGCACTTTGTGCTGGCCGTCAACAAGATGGATCTGATCGGCTTCGACGAGCCCAAGTTCAACGCCATCCGCGACGGTTTCGCGGAGTTCGCCAAGGCGTTCTCGCTGCGCAGCCTCGTCGCCATCCCGACCTGCGCGCGCTTCGGCGACAATGTGGTGCGCGGCAGCACGCGCATGTCCTGGTATCGCGGCCCGACGCTGCTTGAGCATCTGGAGACCGTGCAGGTCGATGAAGCAGGCGGCGAAGGGCCGTTGCGGCTGCCGGTGCAATATGTCAGCCGGCCCAATGCGGACTTCCGCGGCTATGCCGGTACGCTGGCCTCGGGCACGTTGCGGCCCGGCACCGAGATCGTGGTGCCGCGCTCGGGCGCGCGCTCGAAAGTCACGCGCATCGTCACCATGGATGGCGACCTCGATCTCGCCTCCAAGGGGGATGCGGTCACGGTGGTGCTCGCTGACGAGATCGATGTCTCGCGTGGCGACCTGCTGGCCACGCCGGAGAAGCTGCCGCAGCGCGCCGACGCCTTCGCCGCGCATCTCGTGTGGATGGCGGAAGCGTCGTTGCTGCCGGGACGCGCCTATCTGCTCAAATGCGGCGCGCAGACCGCGGGCGCCACGGTGACCGAACTCAAATACCGCGTCGATATCGACGATTTCTCGCATCTCGCCGCCAAGGATCTGCATCTCAACGAGATCGCCTTCGTCAATATCGCGACGCTCGAACCGATCAGCTTCGATCCCTATGACGACAATCGCGAGACCGGCGGCTTCATCCTCATCGACCGTTTCACCAACGCGACGGTCGGCGCCGGCATGATCCGCTTCGGCCTGCATCGTGCCGAAAACACGTACTGGCAGGTGTTCGACGTCAACAAGGACGCGCGCTCGGCGCAGAAGAACCAGAAGCCGGCGGCGCTGTGGTTCACCGGGCTCTCCGGCGCCGGCAAATCGACCATTGCCAACATTCTGGAAAAGAAGCTGCACGCGCTCGGTAAGCACACCTTCCTGCTCGACGGCGACAATGTGCGCCACGGCCTCAACCACGATCTCGGCTTCACCGAGGCCGACCGCGTTGAGAACATCCGCCGGGTCGCCGAAGTGGGCAAGCTGTTCGTCGATGCGGGGCTCATTACCATCGTCGCCTTCATCTCGCCGTTCCGCGCTGAGCGGCAGATGGCGCGCGACATCCTGCAGCAGGGCGAGTTCATCGAGATCTTCGTCGACACGCCGCTCGACGTTTGCGAGCAGCGCGACCCCAAGGGCCTCTACCGCAAGGCGCGGCGCGGCGATCTGCACAATTTCACCGGCATCGACTCGCCCTACGAGCCGCCGCTCAATCCGGAGCTGACCCTTGCCGCGAGCAAGGACAATCCGGAAATGCTCGCCGACCAGATCATCCATTTCCTGCGCCAGCGCGGGATGCTCGGCTGATACCTGACCCATGTGCGGCATTGCCGGACTGATTGACGCGAGCCTCGCCGGCGGCGCCATGCCGGCGATGCATGCGCGGGCGATGTCTGACGCCATCGCCTATCGCGGGCCGGACGGCGCCGACGTGTGGAGCGATCCGGCGGCCGGCGTGGCGCTGGCGCATCGTCGCCTCGCCATCGTCGACCTCACCGCGACCGGCGCGCAGCCGATGCATTCGGCGGACGGGCGGTGGGTAATCTCGTATAACGGCGAGGTCTATAACGCGGAGGCGATCGCCAGGCATCCGCAACTCGCCTCGATCAAGCGGCGCGGCACCTCCGACACCGAGATCATCCTGGAATCGTTTGCGCGGCGCGGGCTCGACGCGACGCTCGCGGACATGAACGGCATGTTCGCGATCGCGCTATGGGATCGCGAGACGCGGACGCTGCATCTCATTCGCGACCGGCTCGGCATCAAGCCGCTGTTCTATGCACAGAGGCCGACCGGCGTCTATTTCGCCTCCGAGCTCAAGGCGTTCGGCGCGGCGGGGCTCGACTTCGCCATCGATCCGGCCTCGGTCGCGAGCTTCCTGCGCTTCGCCTATGTGCCGGCGCCGCACTCGATCTATCGCGGCGTCGCCAAGGTGCTGCCGGGGGAAGTCGTATCGTTCGGGCCCGACCAGGAGCCACGGCGCCGCATCTACTGGAACCTCAACGACGTCGCCGCGGCGGGGCAGGCGAACCTGTTTGCCGGCTCTGACGCCGAGGCGGAGGAGAGGCTCCACGCGCTCCTCGCCGACGCGGTGGCGGGGCAGATGATGTCGGATGTACCGCTCGGCGCGTTCCTTTCCGGCGGCATCGATTCCTCGACCGTCGTCGCGCTGATGAAAGCCGCCGACCGCGGTCCAGTGCGCACCTTCTCCATCGGCTTTCCCGATTTCGGCTTCGACGAGTCGGTGCATGCCAAGGCGGTGGCGCAGCACCTCGGCAGCGTGCACGAGGAGCTGATGGTCACCTCGCAAGAGGCGCTCGGCGTCGTGCCGCAGCTCGCCGAAATGTATGACGAGCCGTTTGCCGATTCCTCGCAGATCCCGACCTATGCCGTCTCCAAGATGACGCGCGCGCATGTCACCGTCGCGCTCTCGGGCGATGGCGGCGACGAGCTTTTCGGCGGCTACAATCGCTATAGCCTCGCCGACGGGCGGCTGCGGCAGATCACGCGGCTGCCGCTGCCCTTGCGGCGCGGCGTCGCCGCGGCGCTGCGAGCGGTGCCGGAGGCCGCAGCCGATGTGCTGGCTACTGCGGTGCCGCGACATCTGCGGCCGGCGCAGCCGGCGGACAAGCTGAAGAAGCTCGCCGAGGTGCTGCTGCTCGACGGCGATGCCGTCTATCTGCGCCTCGTCAGCCAATTTCTTGATCCCGCAGCTCTGACGGGCGGCACTGCCGAGCATCCGCTGCGCATGCATTGGCATGCACAAGCGCGGCCGGAAAATTTCCTCGAGCGCATGCAGCTTTTCGATACGGCCACTTATCTGCCGGACGACATCCTGCAGAAGGTCGATCGCGCCTCCATGGCCGTTTCGCTTGAAGCGCGGCCACCGCTGCTCGACCATCGAGTCGTCGAATTTGCCTGGACCCTGCCACGGCATCTCAAGGTGCGCGGCGGCGAGGCGAAGTGGCTGCTGCGCCGCGTGCTCGACCGCTACGTGCCGCGCAACCTGATCGATCGTCCGAAGATGGGCTTCGGTGTGCCGCTGGCGAGTTGGCTGCGCGGTCCGCTGCGCGACTGGGCGGAGGACCTGCTCGATCCGCAGCAACTCGGCGGCGGCTATCTCGACGTGCGTGCGGTCCGTCAGCTGTGGTCGGATCACGTCGAGGGCGGCCGCAACTGGGCCTATGCGCTGTGGGCCATTCTGATGTTCGAGGCCTGGCGGCGGCGCTGGGCGGCAGCGAGCGCGCATGGCGCCATGGCGGCGAGGGCGAGCTAAAGTGGATCCGCATGTCCTCATCGTGGTGCCGCGGCTCGACATCGGCGGCGCCGAAATGCATCTCGTGCGCGTGCTTCCGGAGCTGCGCGCGGCAGGACTCGATGTCTCCGTGTTCGTGCTGGCGCGTGGCGGCCGCCTCGAGAGCAAGCTCACGGCGTGCGGCGTGCCGCTGTTCGGTGGAAGTACTGCCGCCTCGCGCTTGGCGCGCAGCCTCATCGGCGGCGCCGCACTGCGCCGGCACATCCGCCGCAGCAAGCCGGACATCGTGCATTTCTTCCTGCCCGAAGGTTATCTGGTCGGTGCAGCCGCGAGCCTCGGCATCTCGAACGTCATCAAGATCGCGAGCCGGCGATCGCTCGCGCTCTACCAGCGCAATCATCCGCTGCTGGCGCGCCTCGAGCGGCACTTCCACAAATCGATGCGCGCGTTACTCGGCAATTCCAATGCGGTCGCCGCGGAGCTTGTCGACGAGTGCCATGCGCCCGATAAGATCGGCCTCATCCATAACGGCATCGATCTCCCGCCGCCGATGACGGACGAGCGCCGCGGCGCGGCGCGCAGTGCGTTGGGCATTCCCGCCAACGCCTTCGTCATCGCCATGATCGCCAATCTCTTCGCCTACAAGGGGCATGACGACCTCCTGCAGGCGCTTGCGCAGATCCGCGACCGCCTGCGCGGCCCGTGGCGGTTGGTCCTGCTCGGCCGCGATGCCGGCGCCGGCACCGTGCTGCAGCGGCAGGCGGAGACGCTTGGCCTTGCCAACAACATCCTCTGGCTCGACGAGCAGCTCGATGCGCAGCGGCCGCTCGAGGCCGCCGACATGGCGGTGCTGCCCTCGCACGAGGAGGGCTTCTCCAACAGTCTCCTGGAAAAGATGGCGCATGCGCTTCCGGTGGTGGCGACCCGCGTCGGCGGCAATATCGACGCCGTCGTCGATGACGAGAGCGGTCTGCTCGTGCCGGTCAAGGATCCGCGCGCGCTGGGTGAAGCAATCGGCAGGCTCTACGAGGATGCGCCGCTACGCGCGCGCCTCGGCGCTGCGGCGCTGATGCGCGTCGAGACGCTGTTCTCGCTGCCGGCCTGCACGCGCCGCTATCTCAACCTCTATCGCGGCATCCGCGACGGCGGCACGCGGCCGGTGCGCAAGATCATCGATCCGGTTGCCCCGGCGGAGCCGATGGTCCATACGCCATCGCCAGCGTGAAGATCGGAATCGTGGGCAGGTGACGTCGTGACGCACGGACGCAAAATCTCGGTGATCGGGCTCGGCTATGTCGGGCTGCCGGTGGCCGTCGCCTTCGCTCGCGCGGGCATTCCGGTGATCGGCTTCGACATCGATCGCCAGCGCATCGCCGAGCTGCGCTCCGGTCTCGACCGCACGCGGGAGGTGGGGGCTGCCGATCTCGCGCATCCCTCGCTTGTGTATGAGAGCGACCCGGCGGCCTTGGCCAAAGCCGATTTCCACATCATCACCGTGCCGACCCCGATCGACAGCGTGCGCAATCCCGATCTCGGCGCGATGCTCGCGGCCTCGCGTACCGTGGGCGGCGTGCTCAAGCGCGGCGACATCGTGGTCTACGAGTCGACGGTCTATCCCGGCGCGGTGGAAGAAGATTGCGTGCCGGTGCTGGAGCGGGTGTCAAAGCTCACATGCGGCAGTGATTTCACCGTCGGCTATTCGCCCGAGCGCATCAATCCCGGCGACAAGGAGCACCGCTTCGAGACCATCAAGAAGGTGGTCTCCGGTCAGGACGCGAAGACGCTCGACATCGTCGCTGCGGTCTATGGCTCGGTGGTGAAGGCCGGCATCCATCGCGCGCCGTCGATCCGCGTCGCCGAGGCGGCGAAGGTCATCGAAAACACGCAGCGCGATCTCAATATCGCGTTCATGAACGAGCTCTCGGCGATCTTCCATCAGATGGGCATCGATACTGGTGACGTGCTCGCCGCCGCCTCGACCAAGTGGAACTTCCTCAATTTCACCCCCGGCCTGGTCGGCGGCCACTGCATTGGCGTCGACCCATACTATCTCACTTATCGCGCGCAGAAGGCCGGCTATCATCCCGAGATCATCCTCGCCGGCCGCCGCATCAACGACGACATGGGCCCGCGGGTCGCGCGCGAATGCGCGCGGCTCCTCTCACGCCGCGGCATCAGCAAGCCGACGGTCACTGTGCTCGGCTTGACCTTCAAGGAGAACGTGCCCGACATCCGCAACACCAAGGTGGTCGACATCGTGCGCGAGCTCGAACGCTTCGGCGTCACGGTGCAGGTGCACGATCCGCTCGCCTCGGCGGAAGAGACGCAGCATGAATATGGCGTCGCGCTGAAGCGGCTCGACGAGCTGCGCCCGGCGGATGCCGTGGTCTTCGCGGTGGCGCATCGCGACTATCTCGACGGCGGCTGGCAGCTCATCCGCAAGCTCATGAAGAGCGAGGGCGGTGTTGTGCTCGATGTCAAAGCCAGGCTCGATCGCGCCGCCTGTCCGCAGGATGTGGAGCTGTGGCGGCTGTGAGCGACGCACCGATCCTGGTCACCGGCGCCGCCGGCTTCATCGGTTTCCACGTGGCGAAGCGCCTGCTGGCGCAGGGTCGCGCGGTCGTCGGCATCGACAATCTCAACGCTTATTACGATCCGAAGCTCAAGGACGCGCGGCTCGCCGAGCTCACGCGCATCAACAGCTTCCGTTTCCACAAGCTCGACCTTGCCGACGGCGATGGCATGGCCAAGCTGTTCGCCGAGTACAAATTCCCGCACGTCGTGCATCTCGCGGCGCAGGCAGGCGTGCGCTATTCGCTGGTCGACCCGCACGCTTACGTCGACTCAAACCTCGTGGGCTTCACCAACATCCTCGAGGGCTGCCGTCACAACGGCTGCCAGCATCTGCTCTACGCGTCGTCATCGTCGGTCTACGGGTCGAATTCGCAGATGCCGTTCTCGACCTCTGATAATGTCGACCATCCGCTGAGCCTCTACGGCGCCACCAAGAAGGCCAATGAGCTGATGGCGCACAGCTACAGCCATCTGTTTGCGCTGCCGACCACGGGGCTGCGCTTCTTCACCGTCTACGGCCCGTGGGGCCGCCCGGACATGGCGATGTGGATCTTCGCCTCGGCCATCCTCGCGGGCAAACCGATCAAGCTGTTCAACCACGGCAATATGCGCCGCGACTTCACCTTCGTCGACGACGTAGTCGAGTCGGTGGTGCGCCTGGTCGATCGGCCGGCGGCGCCAGATCCCGACTACTCGACGCAAAATCCCGATCCGGCGCGCAGCACCGCACCGTGGCGTGTCTACAATATCGGCAACAACAATCCCGTCGAGGTGACGGAAGTGGTACGGATCCTCGAGGAAACGATCGGCAAGAAGGCGATCCGTGAAATGCTGCCGATGCAGCCGGGCGACGTGCCGGCGACCTACGCCAATGTCGACGATCTGATGCGCGACGTCGATTTCCGCCCGTCGACCCCGATCGCGGACGGCATCGGGCGTTTCATCGCCTGGTTCCGCGACTACCACAAGCTCTGACAGCCGACTTTCTCAAGCCGGTGCGGTCTCGGGCTTGATGCGCTCGCCGCTCGCAATCCAGGCGAGCCCGCCGATCACCCCAATCGCAAAACTCTCTGCGCCGAAGATCAGCGACACCAGCAGGCCGTCGCTTTGCGGCAGGCCGGCATAGGCGAACGCGGCGACCATAACGCCTTCGCGCACGCCCCAGCCGGCGATCGAGATCGGCACCGACGCGATCAGCACGACGGGCAGGATCAGAAGCAGCGCCTGCACCAGCTCGAGCGGCGAGCCAACCGCGCGTGCGGCACACCAGGCGGTGAGCACGGTCAGGCCGTGACCAACGATCGACAGCGCGGCGATGCTCAGGCCCACTTTCGGCGACACCAGCACCGTCCAGGCGAGCGAGGCGGCTTCGGCGAGATGCCGGGTCAGCCGCCAACGCATCAGCAGCCGCGCGATGCGATCGATGGCGAACAGCCCGATGACACCGGCGATGCTGGCCGAGCCGATGGCGATGAGCGCGATGCGGCCGACCGGATTGCTGATGAAGGTGAGCGACCACGGCAGGCAGGCGAGCACGATCAGCGCCAGCCAGAGCAGCCCGACGCCGCGGTCGATCAGCACCGAATAAAGCGCCGGCTTGAGCCCGCTATTGTGGCGCGCCAGCAGCCAGACGCGCGCCGCATCGCCGCCCACGGTCGAGGGCAGCGTCTGGTTGAAGAACATCCCGATCAGCATGTAGAGCAGTGCGCGAGGCGCGGTCAGGGGCGCGCCGCTCGTGAGCGCGATGCGCTGCCAACGCAGCGAGGTCAGCGCCAGCTGGATCAGGATCACCAGGAGCCCCGCGGCAATCCACAGTGGCTTGATATCGCCGAGGCGGCCGCGAAGCGTCGCCAGATTGACGAAATCGAGCGCCAGATAGAGCAGCCCGGCCGAAACGGCGGCCTTGATGGCGAGGGCAAACAGGCGCCGCATTGTCGTGCTCAAGCCTTTCTCAAGTTCCAGATACCGGTTCCGTCCCGCCGGCCGCAGCGCAACGTGGCATCCGATATCGGGGAAAACAGCGCGATCGGCGCCCCTATAGCTTGATTGCGCCCGGATGAGAATGGATAAGTGAAACCGGAAAAGAAGCCGGCCGAGGATCACCCGTCATGCCGAAATTGTCCGAGCTTAAAGTCAAGCTGTTCACCGACGGCGCCGACAAGGCGCAGATCGTGGAGATGGCGAAGCAGCCGTGGATTGCCGGCTTCACCACCAATCCCTCGCTGTTGAAGAAGGCCGGCGTCTCCGACTACGAGGCCTATGCCCGCGACCTCGTCGCCGCGGTCCCGGACCGGCACATTTCCTTCGAAGTGTTCTCGGACGACATCGCCGAGATGGTCGCGCAGGGCCGAGTCATCGCGTCCTGGGGCAAGAACGTGTACGTCAAGCTGCCGGTGACGACGACGCGCGGCGAGCCGCTTTACGAAGCGGTGCGCTCGCTCTCGCGTGACGGCGTCAACATCAACATGACCGCGATCTTCACCTCCGAGCAGGTAGGGCGCGCCGTTGAGGCGCTTGCGGGCGGCGCGCCGGCCTGCGTGTCGGTGTTCGCCGGACGCCTCGCCGATTTCGGCATCGACTATCGACCGATCATGCAGGACGCCATCGCCCGCGCGCGCGCGACGAAAAATATCGAGATCATCTGGGCTTCGACGCGCGAAGTCTACAACGTCGTCGAAGCGGATCAACTCGGCTGCCACATCATCACCGCGCCGGCCGACGTATTGAAGAAGCTCCCCGCGCTCGGCACCAAATCGGGCGCCGCGATCTCACTCGATGCGGTGAAGGCATTCCGCGAGGATGCGCTTGCCGCTGGATTGCGTCTGGCGATGCCGGCCTCGCGCGCTGCCGAATAATTTCATGCGTCAGTGGCGCTGGATCGAGGCCGGCTGCATCGCCGGCCTCGTCGTTTTTGCGCTGTATTTTCTCACCGGCTTTCGTTTCGGCACGCTATTCACGGTGGTCGACCGTCAGGTCGATTTTCAGATCTGGTGGGTTGTCGCGGGTGAAATCAAGGAGTTCGGTCGCTATCCGGCGTCCGTCACCGGAGATTGGGCAAACCGCGTCCTGCCTTATGCGCCGTCAGGCGCTGCGATGCTGCTTTTGCTGCACGCGCTGCCGCGGCTGGTAGCGTTCGGGGTATGGATCGCTCTGCAGGGCCTGGCCTTTGCCGCCGTGCTCTGGGCCTCATTGCGGATGAGCGGTGGCGGCATGCGCCGCGAAGCCTTGCTCATCGCGCTCATCGCGAGCCTGTTCGCCGCGAGCCCGATCGGATGGGATTTCCGCAACCACAACACGAACATGATTTATCTCGCGTTGGTCATGCTCGGTGCAGTGACGCACCGAACCTGGCTCGCGGCGCTGTTGTTCGCGCTGAGCTTCAACCTCAAGCTCTATAGCGTGCTCATCCCGGTCGTCCTGGCGTGGCGGCGTGAGATTGCGCTCGCGGTCGCAACAATGGTCGTGTCGGCGCTCATCTTCGTGGCGCTGCCGATTGTCGTCTTCGGCGTCGCGCCGTTTCCGCAACTGCTCATCGACTGGTACGGTCAGGTTCAGCACACGGTTCCGCCGCAGGTGCAGTCGCAAGGGCCGGCGACGCTGATCCGCACCGTCGCCGTGCTGCTCGCGCGCGATCCGTCGGCACCGGAGGTGACGACGGTGTTGCGCGCGGTGCAACTCGGTTGGCTGGTGCTTGTGGCCGCGTATTTCCTCACCGCCGGCCGCGCCGCGCCAACGAGCAAAGAGGACGCTACGCGCGCCCGGCTCGCCGATCTCTGCGTGGCGCTGATGGCGCCGCTGCCGCTTTCGACCTGGCTGGTGCCCTATCATACCGTCGTGCTGCTGCCGGCTTTCGTACTGCTGCTGACGGTCGCGGCGAAGCCGGCATTCACGATGTGGCTGCGGGGCGGGGCGCTCGCCGCCGTGCTGGCCTGCGGGGCGCTGAGGCTCATTCCGCTCGGCGAGGACTATCGCGGCGGCATTTACCTTACCAGCTTCGTGATCATCGGCCTGGCGCTGGCCGTCGTTCGGGGTTTTCCACAGTCCCGCGGGGCTGTGGAAAAGACACTGTAACGCATTGAATCAAAACGTGTTCACCTCTGTGTTCGGTCTTGGTCGCCAGGGCCGGTCGAGCGTGCTAGTGAAGCCTAACTGGCAGAGGGGGAATGATGGTGCAAAGCGTTACCCGCAGCGCGGAGCAGCCCTTGCGTGTCGGCGTCATCGGCGTCGGCGTCATGGGCAGCAATCATGCGCGTGTGTTCGCCGGCCTTCCGGGCGTGCAGCTCGTCGGCGTTGCCGATCCTGACCGCAAGCAAGCGGACTTCGTCGCGCGCACGCTGCGCTGCGCCGCCGTCTCCGAAGTCTCCGAGCTCATCGATCTCGGTGTCGAGGCGGTGACCATCGCCGCGCCGACGCATCTGCATCACGATATCGCGCTGCTGTGCATCTCCCGCGGCGTCCACGTCATGGTGGAAAAGCCGATCGCCTCCTCGGTCGAGGAGGGCCGCGACATCATCGCCGCCGCGCGCCGCGCCGGGCTCACGCTGATGGTCGGCCATGTCGAGCGCTTCAATCCGGCGGTGGAGGCGATCAAGGAAGCCATCCGTGGCGAGGACATTCTCTCCATCGGCATCACCCGCGTCGGCCCGTTCCCTCCGCGCATGTCGAATGTCGGTGTGGTCATCGACCTTGCCGTGCACGACATCGATCTGATCCGCTGGTTCACCGATTCCGACATCGTCGAGGTGCAGCCGCAGCTCTCGAGCGCGGTAGCGGAGCGCGAGGATATAGCGTTGCTGCAGTTCCGCACCGCTTCGGGGGTGCTTGCGCACATCAACACCAACTGGCTGACGCCGTTCAAGGCGCGCAACGTCACCGTCGCGACGCGCGGCAAATACGTAATGGGCGACCTGCTCACGCGGCAGGTGACCGAGTGCTTCGGCTTCCAGCCCGACGGCAGCTATTCGATGCGCCACCTTTCCGTCGGTCACGCCGAGCCGCTGCGCTCGGAGCTGATGGCCTTCGTCAATGCCGTGCGTACTGGCGGTGCGCCTGCGGTGACCGGCGAGGAGGGCGTCGCCAGCCTCGAGATCGCGACCCGCTGCCTCGCGAGCCGTACCGCGCCGACCGCAATGCCCGAGCGCAAGGGCCCGCGCCGCGTGGTCGGCTGATCTTCCTCCAACTGTGTCTGCGATGAACCAGCATACCCGTCCGGCTGCCGCGCCCATTCCTTTCATCGACGTTGCCGCGCAACGCCGCCGCATCGAGAAGAACATCGACGCTGCGCTCGCGCGTGTGCTCGCGCACTGCCAGTTCATTCTTGGACCGGAAGTCGCCGCGCTCGAGACAGAGTTGGCGAAATTCTGCGGCGCCAAGCACGCGATCAGCTGTGCCAGCGGCACCGACGCGCTGCTGCTCTCCTTGATGGCGCTCGGTGTCGGCCCGGGCGATGTGGTGATCTGCCCGTCCTTTACCTTTTGCGCCACTGCCGAAGTGGTGGCGCTGCTCGGCGCCACGCCGGTCTTCGTCGACGTCGTGCCGGAGACCTTCAATATCGACGTCAAAGGTCTGTCCGGCGCCATCGCCACCGCGAAAGGCCTCGGTCTCAAGCCCAAAGGGATCATCCCCGTCGACCTGTTCGGTCTGCCGGCCGATTACGATGCCATCGTCGAATTCGCCAAGGCGGAAGGCCTGTTCGTGCTCGACGATGCGGCGCAGAGCTTTGGCGCGACCTATAAAAACCGCAAGCTCGGCTCGATCGGAACCATCACCGCGACGAGCTTCTTTCCGGCGAAGCCGCTGGGCTGTTTCGGCGACGGCGGCGCGCTGTTCACTGACGACGACGCGCTCGTTCCCGTGATCAAGTCGCTGCGTGTCCACGGTCACGGCACTGACAAATACGACAATGTGCGCATCGGCATCACCGGCCGGCTCGACACCATGCAGGCCGCGATCCTGATCGAGAAGCTGAAGATCTTCCCCGATGAGATCGAGGCGCGCGACCGGGTCGCTAAGCGCTACAACGATGCGCTCGGCGACGTCGCCATCGTGCCCAGGGTGCCCGAGGGCATGACCTCGGTCTGGGCACAGTACACACTGCGGCTGCCGAAGGGCGCGCGTGAGAAATTCGCCGCGGCGCTGAAGGCCGAAGGTATCCCGACGGCGATCTACTATCCGATCCCGCTGCACCGGCAGACCGCGTACAAGCATTTCCCGGTGGGGCAGGGCGGGGTCGCCGTATCCGAGCGCCTGGCGGATGAAGTGATCAGCCTGCCGATGCACGCCTATCTCGACGAGCCGACGCAGGATCGCATCGTCGGGGCGGCGCGCCGTGCGCTTGGCCGGGCGTAACTAGCCCCGGCTGTAGATATCCTCGAGGCGGACGATGTCGTCTTCGCCGAGATAGCTGCCGGTCTGTACCTCGATCAGCTCCAGCGGAATCTTGCCCTTGTTGGCGAGGCGATGAACGCTGCCGATCGGGATGTAGACCGACTCGTTCTCGTGCACGGCGCGCACATCCTTGTTGATCGTCACCTCGGCCGTGCCGCGCACCACGATCCAGTGCTCGGAGCGGTGCTGATGCTTCTGCAGTGACAGCGTGCCACCCGGGATGACGACAATGCGTTTGACCTGGAAGCGTTCGCCGAGGTCGATCGACTCGTAATAGCCCCAGGGCCGATGCATACGGCGATGATCGGTCGCCTCCTTGCGCTTCGCCGCATGCAGCTTGCCGACAAGCTCGCGAACCTCCTGCGCGCGCTCGCGCGGCAGCACCAGCACGGCATCCGGCGTCGTCACCACGACCAGGTCTTTCACACCGAGCACGGCGGTGAGGCGGTCATTGCTATGCACGACGCTGTTGCTGGAATCGACGGCGATGACCTGACCCTGCATGGCATTGCCGGCGGCGTCACGTGGAGCGATGTCGAAGATCGCGTCCCAACTGCCGATGTCCGACCAGCGGAAACGGCCTTCGACCACCGCCGCGCGGTCGGTCTTCTCCATCAGTGCATAGTCGATCGATTTCTGCGGGGCGCGTGCGAAGGCTTCCGGGTGTAACCGCAAGAAGCCGAGATCGGTGGAGATGCCCTCGACCGCGGCGGTGATCGCGGCTTCCATGTCCGGCTGCAGCCGCTTGAGCTCGTCGAGCAGCACGTCGGCGCGAAACAGGAAGTTGCCGGAATTCCACAGATAGTCCGCCGCGACATATTTCGCTGCGGTTGCCGCGTCCGGCTTTTCGACGAAGGCCTTCACCGCGCGCACGCCCGTCGATCCGATTTCGGCGCCGGGCAGGATGTAGCCGTAGCTCGTTTTCGGCTCGGTCGGCTTGATGCCGAAGGTGACGATGCGGCCCGCTTGCGCCGCGGCCTCGCCGGCGCGGCAGCTCTGCTTGAACGGCTCGACATCGAGGATGACGTGATCGGCGGCGAGCGCCAACACCACCGCATCGGGATCGCGCTGTTTCGCGACCGCCGCGGCCGCCGCGATCGCGGGTCCGGAGTCGCGCCGCAGCGGCTCGATGACCACCGTCGCGTCAACGCCGACATCCGCGGCCTGACGCTGTGCGAAGAAATGAAAATTCGGCCCGGTGATGACGATCGGCGGCGCGAAGATCGCAGGATCTGCCACCCGCAGCAGCGTCTCCTGATAGGTCGACTTGTCCCCGATAAGCGGGAGGAACTGTTTCGGCAATGCGTCGCGCGAGACCGGCCATAATCGGGTCCCGGCGCCACCGGCGAGGAGAATGGGGATGATCGGCATGGCTTTGGTAACGCTCGGTGCGGCTGTATGTTCGGTTTAGATTCGTCTTAGGGCCAATTCGTGCCTTATTGACTAAACATATCGTCGCAAGCGGTCTAGCTCGCGTTTTGCCCGGCATCCCGCCCGGCAAATGCCGGAAAATCGATGATTGAACGCATCCTCACCGTCGGCGGCTTTACGCTCCTGTCGCGCCTGACCGGTTTTGCTCGAGACGTGATCCTGGCAGCGGTGCTCGGTGCCGGTCCGGTCGCCGACGCATTTTTCGTCGCGCTGCGGCTGCCCAATCACTTCCGCGCCATCTTCGCCGAAGGCGCCTTTAATGCCGCCTTCGTGCCGGCCTATGCGCGCATCCGCCAGCAGGACGGCGCTGCGCGCGCACAATTGTTCGCTGACCGCATCTTCACGCTGCTGCTCGCGACCCAGATCGTGCTGCTGGCGCTGGCCCTCATCTTTACACCGGCGGTGATCGCCTTGCTTGCTCCCGGCTTCGCCAAAGATCCCGGACGCTTCGCGCTCGCAAGCGAGCTCACGCGCATCACCTTTCCTTACCTGCTGCTGATCACACTGGTCACGCTCTGCGGCGGCATCCTCAACGCGCTGCATCGCTTCGCGGCCGCTGCCGCCGCGCCGATCCTGCTCAATCTGTCGATGATCGGCGCGCTGGCGCTTGCGTTCATTTTTCCGACAGCGGGGCACGCTGCGGCCTGGGGCGTGCTCATCGCCGGTGTGCTCGAGCTCCTCCTCGTCGGCTACGATGCCTGGCGCGCGGGGGTCCTTCCGCGCCTGCGGCGACCCGAGCTCGATCCCGATATCAAACGCTTCTTCGCCGCGCTCGGGCCCGCGACCGTCGGCTCCATGGGCGTGCAGCTCGCGCTCTTCGCCGACACCATCATCGCGAGCTTCCTGCCCGCCGGCGCGCTCTCGGCTCTCTACTATGCCGATCGGTTGAACCAACTACCTATCGGCGTCATCGGCATCGCTGCGGGCACGGTGATCCTGCCGGAAATGGCGCGGCGCATCGCCGGCGGCGATGAAGCGGGCGCGCAACAGGCTCAGAACCGTGCCATCGAATTCACGCTGCTGCTCTCGGTCCCATGCGTCGTTGCGTTTCTCCTCATCCCCGATCTGATCATGCGCGCGCTGTTCACGCGCGGCGCCTTCACCGCGGCGGATGCCTCGGCGGCGGGGATGACGCTTGCAGCCTATGCGCTCGGGCTGGTGCCGTTCGTGCTGATCCGCACTGCCACGGCGACCTTCCTGGCCCGCGGCGACACGGCGACGCCGGTGAAGGCAGCGCTCTCCGCTGTCGCCGTGAACATCGTGTTCAAGATTCTGCTGATGGGTCCGTTGGCGCAGGTCGGGTTGGCGCTGGCCACGACGATCGGCGCCTGGATCAATCTTGGGCTGGTATTCTTCTTCGGCTGGCGCGCCGGGCTCGTCGGCATCGACGCACGGCTCAAGCGTTCGCTCATTAATCTGGCGATCGCCGGCCTCGTCCTCGCCATCGGCTTGTGGCTATGCATCGCACCTGTGTCGCAACAGTTTGCGCATTGGCCGCGGCTGCGCGATGAGACGACGCTCGGTGTTCTTGCGGCGATCGGGGCGGGGATCTACGGGGCGATGATTGTTGCCCTGTTTGGGCGGGAATGGCTGGCGACGCTCTATCGTCGGCGCGCGCGCGCGGCCACGATCGATCAATGAAACTGATGATTGCCGCGACCTGATTGCATCCGCAACTTTTTTGTGTGCGGCATCATTGCTGCCGAGGGATAATGGACATAGCTAGGTCAAAGCGATACGCGGGGATCGCTGCGACCTTCCGATAGCAACATGTTGGCCTTCCAGGCATTTCTATGAACGTTTCACTGTCTTTCGACGGACTGCCGCTAGCCGGCGCATTACGCGGCGGCGCCGCGCTGTTCTTCGCCTTGGCCCTTGCCGCCTGCGGCGATGGGCAGAAACAGGCCGGCGGTCCGCCGCCACCCGCCGTTACCGTCGCCAAGCCCACGGCGCGGACCGTAACCGACTACGATGAATATGTCGGCCGCTTCGTCGCTATCGACTCTGTCGAGGTGCGCGCGCGCGTCTCGGGCTATCTCGAGAAGATTCATTTCCAGGACGGTGCGCTGGTGAAGCAGGGCGATCTGCTGTTCACCATCGACAAGCGCCCATTTCAGAACACGCTCGACCAGGCGAGTGCCAATCTGGCGCAGACACGCGCCAATCTGGCCTTCACTGAAGCCGACCTCGCCCGTGGCCAGCAGCTGGTGCACGACAAGACCATCACCGAGCAGACCTACGACCAACGCGTCCAGGCCAACCGCAGCGCGCAGGCAACGGTCAACGCCAACGAGGCAGCGGTGCGTCAGGCCCAGCTCGATCTCCAGTTCACCGAATTGCGCGCGCCGGTCTCCGGCCGCATCGGCGATCGCCGGGTTTCCGTTGGCAACCTGGTCACGGGGGGCACCAGCGGCGGGACGACGCTGCTCGCCACCATCGTCTCCAGCGACCCGATCCGTTTCGAATTCACCTTCGATGAAGGCTCGTTCCTGCGCTACGAGCGCATGGCGCCGAAGGGCAACGACGAAGCCAGCCGCGGCAAGGGCATTCCGGTCGCGCTCAAGCTGCTCGATGAAAAGAGCTTCGTGCACAAAGGGCAGATGGATTTCGTCGACAACGTGATCGATCGCTCAACCGGCACGATCCGCGGGCGCGCGGTGATCCCCAATCCCGACAGCCTGTTCACGCCCGGCATGTTCGCCCGCGTGCAGGTGCCGGGCTCGCTGCCTTACCAGGCATTGCTCGTCCCCGAAGTCGCCATCGGCACCGAGCAGGTGCGTAAATATCTGCTCGTCGTCGGCGCCGACAACACGGTCGCGCAGAAATACGTGACGCTTGGCCCGCTGCAGGCTGACGGCCTGCGCGTGATCCGGGACGGCATCGGCGCCGATGACCGCGTCATCGTCGAGGGATTGATGCGCGCGCGTGCCGGACAGAAAGTCACGCCGCAGGAAAAGGGCGCGCAGCCCGCCGGCGGCGCGCCCACCAATCCGCAAGCCAACGCCAAATAACGGCCGCACGTCATGCGGATTTCGCACTTCTTCATCGACCGGCCGATTTTCGCGTCCGTCGTCTCCATCGTCTTCATCATTCTCGGCGGCGTCGCCTTCTTCCGCCTGCCGATCGCGCAATATCCTGAAATCGCACCGCCCGTGATCAACGTCACCGGCCAGTATCCGGGCGCCAGTGCCGACGTCGTGGCGCAGACCGTGGTCTCTCCGATCGAGGACCAGATCAACGGCGTCGAGAACATGCTCTACGTGTCGTCGAACTCGACCGGCGACGGGCGGTTCTCGATCTCAGTGACCTTCGACATCGGCACCAATCTCGATATCGCGCAAGTGCAGGTGCAGAACCGCGTCGCCATCGCGCAGCCGCGTCTGCCGGCCGACGTGCGCAACATCGGCGTCACCGTGGCAAAGGCCTCGCCCGACCTGATGATGGTCGTGCACCTCTATTCGCCCGACAAGTCGCGTGACACGCTCTATATGTCGAACTACGCGACGCTCGAGATCAAGGACGCGCTCACACGCCTCTACGGCGTCGGCTCGATCACCGTGTTCGGCAGTCGCGATTACTCGATGCGTATCTGGCTCGATCCGGATCGCTTGCAGTCGCTCGGCCTGACCGCGAACGACGTGGTCGTGGCGCTGCAGGGACAAAACGTGCAGGTCGCCTCGGGCGTGCTCAACCAGCCGCCGCAGGAGAAGCAGACCGCGTTCCAGATCTCGGTGCAGACTCTCGGGCGTCTCGCCGATCCGGACGAGTTCGCCAATATCGTGGTGAAGCAGACGCCGACGGCGATCGTGCGGGTGAAAGACGTTGCCCGCGTCGACCTTGCCGCGCTCGACTACTCGTCGAATTCCTACCTCAATCTCGATCCGGCAGTGGCGCTGGCGGTGTTCCAGTTGCCCGGGTCGAATGCGCTCGCCACCGCGCAGTCGATCCGCACGACGATGGAGCAGTTGTCGAAGCGCTTTCCGCCGGGCATCCAGTACACCATCATCTACGATCCGACACAGTTCATTCAGCAGTCGGTCGATGCCGTGGAAGAGACGATCGGCGAGGCGATCCTGCTGGTCGTGCTTGTCGTCGTGCTGTTCCTGCAGACCTGGCGCGCCGCGGTGATCCCGCTCGTCGCCATCCCGGTGTCGCTGATCGGCACCTTCTTCTTCATGTCGTTGTTCGGCTTCACGCTGAACAACCTGTCGCTGTTCGGGCTGGTGCTCGCCGTCGGAATCGTCGTCGACGACGCCATCGTCGTTGTGGAGAACGTGGAGCGCAATATCGAGCGGGGGCTGACGCCACACGACGCGGCGGTGAAGAGCATGGACGAGGTCGGCGGGGCGTTGATCGCGATCGCGCTGGTGCTCTGCGCCGTGTTCGTGCCTTCGGTGTTCATCACCGGCATCTCGGGCCAGTTCTACCGGCAGTTCGCCTTGACAATCGCCGGTGCCACGGTGATCTCGCTCATCGTGTCGCTGACGCTCTCACCGGCGCTGTGCGCGCTGTTGCTCAAGCCGCACGATCCGGCGCATCGGCACACCTGGTGGGAACGGCCGATCCGGCTGTTCTTCCGCGGCTTCAACACGGCGTTCGACAAGCTTGCCCATGGCTATGGCTGGCTCGCCGGCCACGTGGTGCGCCTCGCCGTCATCATGCTGATCGCCTACGCCGCGATCATCGGGTTCGGTCTCAACGAATTCCGCAAGACTCCGGTCGGCTTCATCCCGCAGGTCGATGCCGGCTATCTCATTGCCGTGATCCAGCTGCCGCCGGGCTCCTCGCTCGCGCGCACCGACGACGTCAACCGCAAGGTCGTCGAGATGGCGATGAAGATTCCGGGCGTGCTCGGCGCGGTGAACATCGTCGGCTTTTCCGGTGCCACCTTCACCAACGCGCCGAATGCCGGCGCGGTGTTTCTGGCGCTGAAGCCGTTCGAGGAGCGCGCCAAGGATCCGCGCCAGTCGGCGGCCGCGATCCAAGGCCAGCTGTTCCGGCAGGCCTCGACGATTCAGGAGGGCTTTGTCGTCGTGGTGCTGCCGCCTTCGGTGCGCGGCATCGGCAATGCCGGCGGTTTCCGCATGATGATCGAGGACCGCGGCGGCCGCGGCGCCGGCGCGCTGCAGAGCGCGGCCTTCGCCATGATGGGCCGCGCCGCGCAGACGCCGGGCGTGGCCCAGGTGTTCTCGCTGTTCGAAAACTCGACGCCGCAGCTCTATCTCGATATCGACCGCGTCAAGGCACAAATGCTCGGCATCAATGTGCCCGACGTGTTCAATGCGCTGCAGGTCTTCCTTGGCTCGGCCTATGTGAACGACTTCAACCTGTTCGGCCGCACCTTCCGCGTCACCGCACAGGCCGACGGCCAGTACCGCATGGACACCAAGGATGTGCTCAACATCCGGGTGCGCAACTCCAGCGGCGATACCGTCCCGCTTGGGGCTTTCACCACGGTACGCGACATCGCCGGCCCGTATCGGGTGCCGCGCTATAATCTCTATCCAGCGGCCGAGCTCGATGGCAACGCGGCGCCTGGGTATTCGCAGGGCCAGGCCATCCAGATCATGGAGCGCTTGGCGCAGCAGACGCTGCCCGAAGGCTTCAGCTACGAGTGGACGACGCTGGCCTTCCAGCAGATCCGTGCCGGCAACACCGCGCTGTTCGCCTTCGTGCTTGGAGTCGTGTTCGTGTTCCTGGTGCTGGCGGCGCAGTTCGAGAGTCTGACGCTGCCGCTCGCCGTCATCCTCATCGTTCCGATGTGTCTCGTCGCCTCGATCTCCGGCGTGATCTTGCGCGGGCAGGACAACAACATCCTCACCCAGGTCGGCTTCGTGGTGCTGATCGGCTTGGCCGCCAAGAATGCGATCCTGATCGTCGAGTTCGCCAAGCAGATCGAGGACCGCAACCACGATCGCTTCGCGGCTGCCGTCGAGGCCGCCCGGCTGCGGTTGCGGCCGATCCTGATGACCTCGTTCGCCTTCATCTTCGGCGTGGCGCCGCTGGTCTGGGCCGTCGGTGCCGGCGCCGAGCTGCGGCAGACGCTCGGGACAGCCGTGTTCTCCGGCATGATCGGTGTCACCGCCTTCGGCTTGATTTTCACGCCGGTCTTCTATGTGGTGACGCGCTGGATCGCGATCCATACCGCACGCCGCCGTGCGGGTGCGGCGCCCGTGCCGCCGCAACAACCAGCTGAGTAGGGCAAGGCATGAAGTTCGGTGTCGGGCAATCGGTCAAGCGTAAGGAGGACGGCCCGCTGCTGCGCGGTGACGGCCATTACATCGCGGATTTTCTTCCCGCGGGCTGCCGTCATGCCGTCGTCGTGCGCTCCCCGCATGCGCATGCGCGATTTACGCTGGATGCCGGAAAAGCACGCACGCTTCCTGGCGTGCGGCTCATCCTGACCGCCGCAGACATCTCCGAGCTCGGCCCGATGCCGTGTCCGGGCACGATCCCGGATGTGGCCATCGAGATTCCCGATTATCCGGTGCTGGCGCGCGACGAGGTTCGCCATGTCGGCGACATGGTCGCCTTCGTCGTCGCCGATACGCTGGCCCAGGCCAAGGACGCGGCTGAAGCCATCGTCATCGACTGGGACCCGCTCCCGCACATGATCGGCGCCGTTGCCGCGCTGGAAAAAGGAGCCGTGCAGGTCTGGCCGCAGATCCCCGGCAACCTCGCCTTTGACGTTTCACTCGGCGACGCAACGGCGACCAAAGCCGCATTCGCGCAGGCTGAGCGCACCGTCTCCGTGCGCGTCATCAACCAGCGGCTGGTCACCAATTATATGGACACCCGCGGTGTCGTGGCCGAATACGACAAGGCAGGCGACCGCATCACGCTGACGCTCGGCAGCCAGGGCAGCCACATCATCCGCGACATCATCGGCGGGGAGGTGCTCAAGCTGCCGCCGGAGAAGATGCGTGTGATCACGCCGGATGTCGGCGGCGGCTTCGGCACCAAGCTGTTTCCGTATCGCGAATATGCGCTCGCTGCCGTTGCCGCGAAGCGCATCGGCGCACCGGTGAAATGGGTTGCCGAGCGCAACGAGCACTTCCTCGGCGACTCGCATGGCCGCGACAACATCACCACGGCGACGCTGGCGCTTGATGCCAAAGGGCGTTTCCTTGCGCTCGATATCGATCTGATCGCCGACATGGGCGGCTATCTGTCTTGCTACGCGCCTTACATTCCCTGGCTTGGGGCCGGCATGTCGCCCGGCGTCTACGACATTCCCGTTTGTCATGTGCGCGTGCGCGGCGCCTACACACACACCGTGCCGGTTGATGCCTATCGCGGCGCTGGCCGTCCCGAGGCCGCCTATGTGATCGAGCGGCTCGTCGACGTCGCCGCCCACGAGCTCGATGTGGCCCCGGATACGTTGCGCAAGCGCAACTTCATCAAGCCGAAAGCGATGCCGTACAAGACGGCAACCGGGAAGCTCTACGACTCCGGCGACTTCGCGGCGCATATGGCGCGTGCGCAGGAGATCGCCGACTGGGCCGGTTTCAAGGCGCGTGCGGCTGTGTCGAAGAAGGCCGGCAAGTTGCGCGGCATCGGGCTCGCGACCTATATCGAGGCCTGCGGCAGCAACGGGCCGGAGACGGCGACGGTGCGCCTCGACAAGGATGGCGGCGTCACCGTGCTCATCGGCTCGCAATCGAGCGGGCAGGGGCATGCCACCGCCTATGCCCAGCTGGTGGCGGAGCAACTCGGCCTGCCGCCGGAGTTGGTGCACACGGTGCAGGGCGATACCGACATGATCGCGACCGGCGCGGGGACCGGCGGCTCAAGCTCGATTCCCGCCGGCGGTGCGTCGCTCGAAGGCGCGGTGAAGAAGCTCGCCGACAATCTCAAGAAGCTCGGCGCCGATGCGCTCGAGGCCTCGGCCGCCGACATGGAAATCGACGAAGGCAAGGTGCGCATCGCGGGCACCGACCGCGTGATCTCGTTCGCCGATCTTGCCAAGCGTCCGGAGGCGACACCCGACAAGCTCACCGCCGAGAATGCCTGGACGCCGGGCGACCCGACCTATCCGAATGGCACGCATATCGCCGAGGTCGAGATCGATCCCGGGACGGGTGCGACGACCATCGTCAATTACGTCGTGGTCGACGATTTCGGCGCCACACTCAATCCGCTGCTGCTCGCAGGCCAGGTGCATGGCGGCGCGGTGCAGGGTATCGGCCAGGCGCTCACCGAGAACACCGTCTACGATGAGGGCTCCGGTCAACTCGTCACCGCGACGCTGATGGACTATGCGCTGCCGCGCGCGTCGGATTCGCCGAACTTCACCTTCGAGACTCACAACGTGCCGTGCAAGAACAACCCGCTCGGCGTCAAAGGTGCGGGCGAGGCGGGCGCCATCGGATCCTGTCCCGCGGTGATCAACGCGGTCGTCGATGCGTTATGGCGCGCCTATCGCATCCGCCATGTCGACATGCCGGCGACCCCGGAGCGAGTCTGGGCGGCGATCGAGGAAGGGCGGCGGGTCCACACGCTGTAACAAACCTCGAGCCGAGTTATCCCGGCCGCGATGCGGTGCTTATTTGCCAAGACTCGCAGCGGCATTTAAAGCGAGCGCTGGTGTTGTTGTCCTTGACGTCGCGACCTGCGGAAGCCGGCATCCATGCGGGGAAAGCTTGTTGTTACCGCCGCCCTTGCGGTCGCCGCCGGCGTGATCGGCTTGTGGGTTCTCACGATCCCCGAAATGGTTCCGGCCAGCGCGCTGGCGGCGCATGTGCCCGATCTCGCCAATGGCAAGGTGATGTTCGATGCCGGTGGCTGCGTCGACTGCCACACGCGGCCCAAGCAGGACGACAGGCGCCGGCTTGGCGGGGGAGCGCCGATCAACTCGCAGTTCGGGGTGTTCTATCCGCCGAACATTTCGCCCGACCTCAACGACGGCATCGGGGCCTGGACCGAGGCGGATTTCATTACAGCCCTGACCAAGGGCACATCGCCTGATGGCCGCCATTTCTATCCGGCGTTTCCGTATGCCTCCTATCAGCACATGCGCACCGACGACCTGCGCGACCTGTTCGCATATCTCAAGACGCTGCCGCCGGTGGCGGGGCGTACACGCGCGCATGCGCTGTCGTTTCCATTCAACATTCGCCGCGGCGTCGGCGTGTGGAAGCTGATGTTTCTCGACGGCCAGCCCTTCCATCCCGATCCTCGCCAATCCCAGCAATGGAATCGCGGCGCTTATCTGGTGAACGGGCCGGGCCACTGCGCAGAGTGCCATTCGCCACGCAATTGGCTCGGCGCCGTGATCGCCGACAAACGCTTTGCCGGCGGTAAATCTCCCGATGGGCAGGGTGGCGTGCCCAACATCACGCAGGCCAAGCTTGCGAAGTGGACGGAAGCAGATTTCTTCAACACGCTGACAACTGGCGCGACGCCGGATTCCGATCCGGTCGGCGGCGCCATGGCCGAGGTCGTGCGCTCGACCTCGCAGCTGCCGGAGACCGATCGCGCGGCGATGGCGACCTATCTCAAGTCGTTACCTCCCGTGAGCTCGCCGTGAGGTCCGTGTAGTCAATCGTGCGCGGTAATCTCCTCAAAGCCATCTTCTTCAAGCTCATCTCCGCGCTGCTGTTTGCGGTGATGTCGGCGCAGGTGCGCTATCTTGGCGACATCGTGCCGGTCGGGCAGCTGGTGTTCTTCCGCAGCGCCTCCGCGATCATCCCGGTGGTGCTGATCTACGCCTGGCGCGGCGAGCTGATGACGGCGGTGCGCACCAGCCGGCCTCTCGGGCAGCTCGGCCGTGGCACGCTCAGCGTCATCGGTATGTTCAGTAATTTCGGGGCGCTTGCGCGGCTGCCGCTCGCCGACGCCACCGCGATCTCCTTCGCCTCGCCCTTGATCACCGTCGCGCTCGCCGCGGTCGTCCTCAAGGAACGCGTGCGCGTCTATCGCTGGTCGGCGGTGGGTGTCGGCTTCGTTGGGGTCATTGTCATGCTGCTGCCGCATCTCGACGTCGGCCGTCATGCCGGCGCCACCGAGGCCAGCGCCGTCGGCGCACTGCTGGCCTTCGGTTCGGCTTTCTGCAACGCCGGCACCGTGATCCAGACCCGGCGGTTGACACAGAGCGAGAGCACATCGTCGATCGTGTTCTACTTCTCGCTGATCTGCGCACTGGTCAGCCTGGTCACGCTGCCGTTCGACTGGCACAGCCCGACCTGGAAGGAGCTCGGCATGCTGATGTCGCTCGGGATCCTCGGCGGTATCGCGCATCTCTTTCTCACCGAGAGCTACCGCTTCGCCACGGCGTCGCTGGTGGCGCCGTTCGACTACAGCTCGATGCTGTGGGCGCTGATCCTCGGCTTCTGGTTCTTCGGTGAGGTGCCGACCATCCTGGTCTTCGTCGGCGCGGGCATCGTCGCCGGCGCCGGTCTTTACGTCATCTGGCGCGAGCGTCAGCTTGGGTTGGCGCGTGCGGCCGAAGGCACGCCGACGGCGACGTAACGGCTTTGATTGACGACCGCCGACCCTGGCTACGCCCGGTGGCGCGGTTACCCTTGGAACGCCTTGAAGGTGATGATGGTGCGCGTGTCCTGGATTCCGGGAATGGTCTGTACCTGCTCGTTGACGAAGTGACCGATGTCGGTCGAGCTGTCGACATAGAACTTCGCCAGCAGATCGAATTCGCCGGCCGTCGAATAGATTTCGGAGGCGATCTCAGCTTCGGCCAGGCGGTTTGCCACGTCGTAGGACTTGCCGAGCTGGCATTTGATCTGAACGAAAAAGGGGACCATTCGCGCCTCCGGATATTGCTGCTAATCCAGCAAAAAGCCCCGGCCGAGGCAAGGCTTGCGCCGCATGGCGCACGGGACTACGTATTTGCCTGCAATCTCATGGGGTGCCCAGCACTCGTCGTGCCGGGCTGAGAGGCGTCATGCCAACCCATCGAACCTGATCCGGGTCATGCCGGCGGAGGGAGAGATGCTCGGCGAACTGCCGACCATAACAGCCGACATTCTGGAACGCCTCCGCGCGCGCGCCCCTCGCGTGCATTGCATCACCAATACGGTGGCGCAGGCCTTCACCGCGAACATGCTGCTCGCAGTTGGTGCCATCCCGTCGATGACCATCGCGCCGGAGGAAATCGCTGACTTCGTCCGCGGGGCCGATGCGCTTCTGGTCAATCTCGGCACTTGCGACGCCGAGCGGCGCACGGCCATCGGCATTGCCGTCGACACCGCCGGGCCCGCGTTGCCATGGGTGCTCGACCCGGTGTTTGTCGACCGCTCGCCGCCGCGTGCCGGTTTCGCCAAAGAGCTCGTCGACCGACAGCCTGCGGTCGTGCGGCTCAATGCCGCCGAATTTGCCGCACTCGCCGGAACGACGCCGGAAGCCGACGCACCATCACGCTACGCGCAGGACCATGATGTCGTCATCGCCCTCTCCGGCCGCGCCGACCGGGTTACCGACGGCGCGCGCAGCGCCGGCGTGCACAACGGACACGAATGGATGTCCCGGGTCACGGCGATGGGCTGCGCCGGCTCGGCGCTGCTCGCCGCCTGTCTCGCGGTCGAGAGCGACGCCTGGCAGGCAAGCATCGCCGCTATGCTCATTCTCGGCATCGCCGGAGAGGTCGCCGCCGACCGCGCCAAGGGGCCGGGGAGCTTCGCCGCGGCGATCCTCGATGCCGTGCACGCGCTCGATCGCGTGACCATCCTGCAGCACGCCAAAGTCGAACCATGACCGCGATCGCGCTCACCATCGCCGGGTCCGATTCCTCGGCCGGTGCCGGCATTCAAGCCGACCTGAAGACCTTCGCGGCGCTCGGCGTCTACGGCGCCTGCGTCATCACCGCGCTCACCGCGCAGAACACCCGTGGCGTGACCGGCATCCTCGACGTGCCGGCGGATTTCATCGCCGCGCAGATCGACGCGGTATTTTCCGATCTTGCCGTCGGCGCAGTGAAGATCGGCATGCTCTCGCGCGCGTCAGCGATCGAAGGTATTGCGCGCGCCCTGGTGCGCCACAAAGCGAGCAATATCGTGCTCGACCCGGTGATGGTCGCGAGCTCGGGCGACCGGCTGTTGGCACCGGAGGCGGTCGGCGCTCTGCGCCGCATGCTGATCCCGCGCGCGCTGCTTGTCACGCCGAACCTGCCGGAAGCCGCGGCGCTGCTCGATGCGCCGCAGGCGCAAGACGAGATGCAAATGCAGGAGCAGGGGCGGCGCCTGCTCGCGCTCGGTGCCCGCGCGGTGCTGATCAAGGGCGGCCATGGCGCCGGCGCCGAAAGCGTCGATTTTCTGATTACGCCGGATGCTGTCGTGCGGCTTGCTGCGGCGCGGATCGCCACGGCCGGCGTGCACGGGACCGGCTGCACGCTGTCTTCCGCGATCGCTGCGGGGCTCGCCAAGGGGCTCGTGCTGGAAGACGCTGTGCGCGATGCCAAGACTTACGTCACCGGCGCGATCAGCGCGGCGGCTTCCGAAGACTTCAAGGTTGGTCACGGTCGTGGCCCAGTGCATCATTTCTATCGCGAGTGGAGCAAAACATGAGCAAAGCGACGCGACGTAATCTTCTCGTGGCCGGAGCAGCCGGCGTTCTCGGCACAGTGGCGGCACCCGCGATCGCACGCGCCGCCACGACCAAATGGCGCATGGTCACCTCCTGGCCGCGGCGTCTGCCGGGCCCGGGCATGTCGGCCGAGCGCGTCGCCGACCGCATTCGCACCTTGTCGGGCGGCCGTCTCGACATCGCGGTGTTTGCCGCCGGCGAGGTGGTGCCCGCCTTCGAGGTGCTCGACGCCGTCGGCAACGGCGTCGCCGATCTCGGCCACACGGCCGCGTTCTACTGGCAGGGCAAGATGCCGGCGGCCGCGTTCTTTACCACGGTGCCGTTCGGGCTGACGCCGAACGAGCATGTCGCCTGGATCGATGCCGCCGGCGGTCAATCCCTATGGGACGAGCTTTACGCGCCGTTCGGCGTGAAGCCGTTCATGGCCGGCAACACCGGCGTGTGCATGGGCGGCTGGTTTCGCCGCGAGATCAAGAGCCTCGCCGATGTGCGCGGGCTTAAATTGCGCTCGCTGGGCTTGGGCGGTGAAGTCTATCGCCGCCTCGGCGCAACGCCGCAGACGACGCCGCCGGCGGAAATTCTTGTGAGCCTGCAGTCCGGCGTCATCGACGGCGCCGAGTTTGTTGGTCCCGGCTCCGATATCGCGCTCGGCTTCTATCGTGTCGCGCCGTTCTACTATTACCCCGGCTTCAACAAGCCGAACGGGACCGGCGAATGCATCGTCTCGCGCAAGGCGTGGGATGCGCTCGACGGCGAGCTCAAGGCGATCGTCGCGCATGCCTGCGCGAGCGAAGCGAATTACGCGCTCGCCGAGATGGAGCGGCTCAATGCCGAGGCGCTCGCGGCGCTCACGGGAGAGCACCACGTGCAGCTGCGCGCGTTTCCCGGCGACCTCATCACCGCGGCGCGCAAGCAGGCGATGGATGTGCTGGGCGAGCTCGCGGGGCGTAGCGACATCGCGCGCAAGATCCACGACTCGTACAAGGGCTTCGGCGAGCGCACCGCGTCGTGGTCGCGGATATCGATCCAGGGCGTGCTGGAGGCGCGTGGAACTTCCTAGATGGCGAAGTCGCGCGTTCGACTCTGTTAAGGTTAACCGCCTCTTAACCAAATTAGCGTGATGTAGGGCGTCATCCGCAGCGCGAGGTCGCGCGGCGAAACGCAGTTCCCGTGTCCGCGCGGGACGTCATCCGGTAAGGGGCTGAACCATGTATTCAAGACTGATGCGCACCGGCATTGCCGCCGCGACGCTTTTCGCCATTCCGTTCGTCGCGCAGGCGGCAGATCTCTACAAGCCGACCTACAAGGCTCCGGCCTATACGGCGCCGGCGGCGCACAGCTGGACCGGTTTCTATATCGGTCTTAACGGCGGCTACGGCTGGGGTTCCTCGAGCTGGGATTCGGCCGGCGGCATCAGCCCGAAGGGCGGCCTTGCCGGCGCCACCATCGGCTACAACCTGCAGACCGGCTCCTGGGTTTGGGGCCTCGAGGGTGACATCGACTGGTCCGGCATCAAGGGCAACGTCGCCTGTGGCGCGGGGACCTGCGAAACCTCCAACACTTGGCTCGGCACTGCGCGCGGCCGCATCGGCTACGCCTGGGACAACTTCATGCCTTACGTCACCGGCGGCGCCGCTTTCGGCGGGCTGAAGGCGACCAACAGCCTCACCGGCTCGGCTTCGACCACGCGCATCGGCTGGACGCTCGGCGCCGGCCTCGAATACGCGCTGTGGCAGAACTGGAGCGTGAAGGCCGAATATCTCTATGCCGACCTCGGCAAGTTCGACTGCGGCATCTCCTGCGGCGCCGCGCCGGACAATGTGAGCTTCAAGACCAACATCGTGCGCGCCGGCATCAACTATCGCTTCTGATCCCACGCACGTCCGTCTGAGACGACGAAAGCCCCGGACCAAGTCCGGGGCTTTTTGTTTGCGAGGGTCTCTCGTTTGTCATCGCCCGCGAGGCGGACGATCCAGTACTCACTGATCTCGGGTTGACTGGATACCCGCTTTCGCGGGTATGACGACAGAGCTCGTCGCCGTGCTCGGCGATCACATCTTGAACTTGACCACCTTCTGCCGCTGCTCGCCGAGCCCGCTGATGCCGAGCGTCACGATGTCGCCGGCCTTGAGGAACACCGGCTCCGGCTTCATGCCGAGCCCGACGCCGGGCGGCGTGCCGGTGACGATGACATCGCCCGGCTCCATGACGAAGAACTGCGAGCAGTACCAGACGATGTGCGCGCAATCGAAGATCATGGTGCGCGTGTTGCCGCGCTGACGCTTCTCGCCATTGACGTCGAGCCACATGTCGAGGCTCTGCGGATCCTTGATCTCGTCTTTGGTGACGAGCCACGGCCCGATCGGCCCGAAGGTCTCCGAGCCCTTGCCTTTGCACCACTGGCCGGAGCGCTCGATCTGGAAGACGCGCTCGGACACGTCGTTGGCGAGGAGATAGCCGGCGACGACGTCGAGCGCCTTCTCCTTCTTCAGGTAGCGCGCGCGCTGCCCGATGACGATGCCGAGCTCGACTTCCCAATCAAGCTTCGTGGAATCCTTCGGGATCATGGTGTCGTCGTTCGGCCCGCAGATCGAGGTCGGCGCCTTGTTGAAGATGATCGGCTCTTTCGGGATCGGCATGCCGGCTTCCGCGGCGTGGTCCGAGTAGTTGAGCCCGATGGCGATGAAATTGCGCGTGCCGCCGACGCAGGGGCCGAGCCGCGGCTTGCCGGCGACCGGCTTGAGCTTGTCGATCTTGGCCTTCTTGATCTTGGCCAGCCCCTTGGGCGAGAGCACGTCGCCGGCGATATCGGGCACGATTTTGGACAGATCGCGGATCTTGCCCTTGGCATCGATGATGCCCGGCTTTTCCTTGCCGGGCGCGCCGTAGCGGACGAGCTTCATGGGGATGGCCTCACTTCTGGTGTCGTGGATTGCAGTTTTCGGGTGGTTTCCCGGGCCGGACTATGCGTCGGCCGAGGAGGGCGGGGCAAGGGGACCTGGCCCGTGCTAGCCGCCCGTAGGCGGCGGAATTTGTAAGGCAAAGCGGCGGTGGCGCGGAATCCGTCAATGCTGATGTCGATCATGTGACATTGCCGCCACAGCGACCGAATTTCAGTCGTTTAACCACCGGGAAGCCTGCCATTTGGGCAGCCTCGCCTTGCGAGTCGTTCTACGCCCCGGCACGATAAGGTTGTAATTTCAGGTGGTCATAACAAATGGCGGGAAACGCCGGGTGTTGTAGCGGGGGCGAGTCATGAAGTTCATGTCCAAGCGTCTGGCGCTCCTTTCGGGCGCCGCGTTGGTTGCGCTGTCGATCGGTGCGGATCAGGCGCTCGCCGGCGGTTTCGCCATCCGCGAGCAGAGCGCGTACGGCGAGGGCACGTCCTACGCCGGTGTTGCCGCAGGGGGCGCGCTCTCCTCGATGTTCTGGAACCCGGCGATCATGACGCAATTCAAGGGGTTCCATACCGAGATCGACGGGTCGGGCATCTTCGGCAAAGCCACGAACAATGTGATTTCCGGCGGCACCGCGGGCGGCTCGGGAGGCACCGGAAACATCGCCGACCCGGCGTTCGTGCCCTCCGGTTATGCGAGCTATCAGGTTTCGCGCGAGTTCTGGCTCGGCGTGGCGATGACCTCTCCCTTTGGTCTGTCGGTGACGTTCCCCGACGGTTGGGCGGGTCGCGCCTACGGCAATTCGTCCAGCCTGCGCACCTTCAATATCAATCCGAATATCGCCTGGCAGGCGACGAACTGGCTGAGCGTTGGCGTTGGCTTCCAGGCGCAATATGCGCGTGCCAATCTCACGTCGGGCGTCGGCATCCCGGGTGTGCAGACGACGCTCGGCGGCACCGGCTGGGGCTATGGCGCGACGGCCGGCGTCAACATCAAGGCAGGCCCGCAGACGGACATCGGCATCGGTTGGCGTTCCGCCCTCAACCAGAAGATCGATGGAGGGTTAAGCCTCAACAACAACCTCGGCGGCGCGATCACCGGAACGTTCGGTGGCGTGAATACGACGTTGAACCTGCCTGACATCGTCAGCCTCGGCATCCGCCACCGGATCAATCCGCTCTGGACGGTCATGGGCACGGTCGAATGGACCAATTGGAGCCGCATCGGCACCTCGGTCGTCAATCAATCCAACGGTGGGCAAGCTGTTGTCGCCGGCTCCGGCGTGAGCTTGCCCTTCCAGTACAAAGACGGCTGGTTCTTCTCGGCTGGTGCCGAATATGCGTGGTCACCGCAAACGACTCTGCGCGCCGGCATTGGCTACGAGAAGTCGCCGATCACCGATCAGGTTCGGATTCCGTTGCTGCCCGACAATGATCGCCTCTGGCTGTCGACCGGCTTGAGCTACAAGGCCAACAAGTGGCTGACCCTCGACGTCGCCTACAGCCACGCTTTCGTGCGCACGCCAAACATCAACATCTCGGCGACGTCCGGCAATCCGTGGTTCAATGCTGCCTCCGGCAGCTATGTGGGCAACGTGAATGCGTCTTTCGACATCGTCTCGGTCGCGGCGCGCTTCGCGCTGGAGCCCGAGGTGGAGCAGATAAAGCTCATTCACAAGTAAGCTCGATCCGAGCCGAAACGAAAACGAGGCCGGCGCAAGCCGGCCTCTTTGTTTTTGAGCGGCCGCGCTGCGCGATTAGAACGCCCCAGGAAACCCGCCGCCGTCGATGAGCAAGTTCTGTCCGGTGATGTAGCCGGCCTGCGTCGAGCAGAGGAACGCGCAGGCCGCGCCGAACTCGGCCGGATCGCCGAAGCGCTTGGCCGGAATGTTGGCGATGCGCTCGGCGGCGATGACGGTGACGCTCTTGCCCTTCTGCTCCGCCCATTTGCTCAAGCCCGAGCGCAGCCGGTCGGTATCGAAGGCGCCGGGCAGGATGTTGTTGATGGTGACGTTCTTATCGGCGACGGTGCGCGCGACGCCGGCGAGAAACGCAGTCAGCCCGGCACGCGCGCCCGAGGAGAGATCGAGCCCCGGGATCGGCGCCTTCACCGAGCCCGAGGTGATGTTGACGATGCGGCCGAAGCGCCGCTGCAGCATCGGATCGAGCACTTTCTGGATGAGCTCCACGGCGACGACCATGTTGGCAATGACGCCGTCGAGCATGGCCTGCCGGTTGAGCTCGCGGAAATCGCGCAACGGCGGGCCGGCATTGTTGTTGACCAGAATGTCGGGTGCGGGGCAGGCGGCGAGCAGCGCCGCCTGGCCCTCTGCGATGGCGACGTCGGCGGCGACCGCGGTGATCTTGGCGCCAGTCACCGTGCGCAGCTCCGCCGCGGTGGCCTCGAGCTTCTTCGGATCGCGGCCGTTGATCACCACCTCGCAGCCGGCTTCGGCAAGCGCGCGGGCGCAGGCGCGCCCGAGGCCGCGGCTCGATGCGCAGACGATGGCCTTGCGGCCGGCCAATCCGAGATCCATGCGAGGTGCCCCCTTTGAGCAATTTTTATGCAGCGTGGTCGAGTGCGAGTGTCTTGTCCCGCTGCGAGACCGTCAAGATATGTCGTCGAACTGTCGCACAGCATTGCTACCCGAAAACGTCATCGCTCATTCATGATTCGAGAGGGGCAGGTGCTGCGCGATCCCGACAAGCAGGTGATGGAAAAAGCCTATGCGCGCTGGGCGCCGATCTACGACGCGCTGTGCGGGCCGATTTTCGAGAGCGGCCGCCGCGCCGCCGCTGCTGCCGCCCGCGAGGTCGGCGGCCGGATTCTCGAGATCGGCGTCGGCACCGGGCTGTCATTCGACGATTATGACGCGACCACGGAAATCACCGGCATCGATCTGTCGGAGCCGATGATCGAGCGCGCCCGCGAGCGTCTCGCCAGCGGCCGTTATCCGTTCGTGCGCGATCTGCAGGTGATGGACGCCTCTGATCTTAAATTTTCCGACGCGAGTTTCGACTGCGTCGTCGGCCAGTTCGTAATCACGCTCGTCTCCGATCCCGAGCGTGTGCTCAGCGAATGCGCGCGCGTGGTCAAGCCGGGCGGCGAGATCATCCTGGTCAATCATCTCTATTCAGAACGCGGTATCGCCGCAGCCTTCGAGCGGCTCGTCGCCAATCGCGCACGCCGGCTCGGCCTGCGTCCGGAGTTCCCGTTCGCGCGACTTGCCGCCTGGGCACGGAGCCATGGCGGCGCCAAATTGATCGGCCGCCACAAGCTGCCGCCCTTCGGTATCTACACGCTGGTGCGGTTCCGCCGTACTGATGAATTGGCCGCGCCGGACTCCCGCTCCGCTCGGCGGCATCTCGCGCTGGCGAGCTGAAGGCGAGCGGCCAGCGCGAGCACCGATAAATGGGCCGCGCCGGACCCTCGCTCCGCTCGGCGGCATCTCGCGCTGGCGAGCTGAAGGCGAGCGGCCAGCGCGAGCACCGATAAATGGGCCGCGCCGGACCCTCGCTTCGCTCAGCGGCGCGGCCGATACGCAGAGCGTCGCGGCGTAGGTCCTGCACTCCAATGGTTAATGACGCTGTCATCAAGCTGCAACGCAATCACGCTATTGATTCCGCCCATGATTCCACAAATGGAGAGTCTGACATCGTGACGGACGTCGCCACGAAACGGTTTCGTGCGCTTTTTATCTCCGATGTGCATCTCGGCACCCGCGGGTGTCAGGCGGAACGCCTGCTCGATTTCCTGCGCATCCATGACGCGGACACCATCTACCTCGTCGGCGATATCGTCGACGGCTGGCAACTTCGCTCCAATTGGTATTGGCCGCAGGCGCACAACGACGTTGTGCAGAAGCTCCTGCGCAAGGGCCGCAAAGGCTCGCGCATCATCTACGTTCCGGGCAACCACGACGAATTCCTGCGCGGCTATTACGGCACGCATTTCGGCGGCATCGAGGTGGTCGAGAGCACGATCCACGAGACCGCCGACGGCAAGCGCATGCTGGTGGTCCACGGCGATCACTTCGATCTCGTGGTGACGCAGGCGCGCTGGCTCGCGCATCTCGGCGACAAGGCCTATACCGCGGCGCTCATCGTCAACACCGTGTTCAATGCTGTCCGCCGCCGGCTCGGCTTCGGCTACTGGTCGCTGTCGCAATGGGCCAAGCACAAGGTGAAGAACGCGGTGAATTATATCGGCCAGTTCGAGAAGACGCTCGCGGCCGAAGCGCACCGCCATCACACCGACGGCGTGATCTGCGGACACATCCACTGCGCGGCGATCCACGACGATTTCGGCGTCCGCTACATGAACTGCGGCGACTGGGTGGAAAGCTGCACGGCGATCGCCGAGCGCCCGGACGGCCGTTTCGAGATCATCACCTGGACGCATTCCGAGCAAGATGCCGAGCCGGCACTGCTTCCGCAGCCGCAGGCCGCATAGCGCAAGCCGCCATCGCATGAAGATCCTCGTCGCCACGGATGCGTGGCACCCGCAAGTCAACGGAGTGGTGCGCACGCTCAATGAGGTGGCGCGCGCCGCGCGCGACTTCGGCGTCACGGTGGAATTCATCACGCCCGCCGAATTCCGCAGCCTCCCAATGCCCGGCTATCCGGAAATCCGCCTGGCCTTTCCGCCGGCGCACGAGATCGAGCGCCGCATCGCCGAGATCCATCCCGACGCCATCCATGTCGCCACCGAGGGTCCGATCGGGCACGCGGTGCGCCGCTATTGCGTGCGCCGGAGCTTGCCGTTCACCACGAGCTTTCACACCCGCTTTCCCGACTATGTGGCGCAACGCCTGCCGGTGCCGCCGCGGTGGACCTGGAGCTGGCTGCGCCGCTTCCACGGCGCGGCGAGCGCGGTGATGGCGGCGACACCGACGCTCGCCACCGAGCTCACCGAGCGCGGCTTCAAGAACGTGAAGCTGTGGTCGCGCGGCGTCGATGCCAATTTGTTTCGCCCGCGCCTCGGCTGGTGCGATCTGGCTTTGCAGCGTCCGATCTTCCTCACCGTCGGACGGCTGGCGGTGGAAAAGAACATCCCGGCGTTCCTTTCGCTTGATCTCCCCGGCACCAAGCTCGTGGTCGGCGACGGCCCGGCGCGCGCGGAGCTGGCGCAGAGATTTCCCGATGCGGTCTTCCTCGGCGCCATGCAGGGCGAGGGCCTCGCCGCGATCTATGCTGCCGCCGATGTATTCGTGTTTCCGAGCCGCACTGATACGTTCGGCCTGGTGCTGCTCGAGGCGCTGGCCAGCGGCACGCCGATCGCCGCCTTTCCCGTGGCGGCGCCGCGCGACGTCATCGGGCAATCGGAGGTCGGTGCGCTCGACGAGGACCTGCAGCGCGCCTGTCTCGAGGCCTTGGAGGTCTCTCGCGAGGCCTGCCGCCAGTTCGCGCTGACCATGAGCTGGGAGGCGAGCGGTCGCAGCTTTGTCGAGCATGTGACCCAGGCGGCCAAGGCCGGCCGGGCGCGGATACCGGCACAAGGTGAATTGATCACAGCTTAAGCTTGCGGACGCCCAGATCGCGGCGGTACCGTTGCGTATGGGCGCAGACACCGCAGAAAAGCCACTTCCGACCGCGGCGGATGTGGATACGGCCGCCAAACGGCTCGCCGGCGTGGCGCTGCGCACGCCGCTCCTGAACTCGCCCGTCCTCGATGCCGCGACGGGGGCCCGGGTATTCCTCAAGGCCGAGACCCTGCAGCGCACCGGCTCGTTCAAATTCCGCGGCGCCTACAACAAGATCTCCTCGCTCGATGCCGCGCGCCGCTCCGCCGGCGTGGTGGCGTATTCGTCGGGCAATCATGCTCAGGGAGTGGCGGCTGCCGCTAAGCTCTTGGAGATTCCGGCGCTGATCGTGATGCCGCGCGATGCGCCGGCGGCCAAGCGCGAGCGCACCGCCGCGCTCGGCGCCGAGATCGTGCTCTATGACCGAGAACGCGAAGATCGCGCGGCGATCGCCGGCGAGATTGCGAACAAACGCGGCGCGACCATCGTGCCGCCTTATGACGATCCGCTGATCATCGCCGGGCAGGGCACTGCCGGGCGCGAGATCGCCGAAGATCTCGCGCAAGCCGGCGTCACGCCGGACGTGGTCGTCGTCGGCGCCTCGGGCGGCGGGCTTGCCGCCGGCATTGCGCTTGCCGTGAAGGCGCGGTTTCCCTCGGTCACCTTCTACACCGCCGAGCCAGACGGCTTCGACGACATGGCGCGCTCGTTCCGCAGCGGCCATCGCGAGGAGAATGAGAAGCTTTCCGGCTCGATCTGCGACGCGCTGATGTCGCATACGCCGGGCGAGCTCACCTTCGCCATCAACCGCACGCTGATCGGCAAGGGCGTTGCCGCGACCGACGCCGAGGTTGGGCGGGCCGTGGCCTTTGCCTTCCACGAGCTCAAGCTCGTCGTCGAACCGGGCGGCGCCATCGGCCTTGCCGCCATGCTCGCCGGCCGCCTCGACATCAAGGGCAAGACGGTCGTCGGCGTGCTCTCCGGCGGCAATGTCGATTCCGCCCTGTTCCAGCGCCTGATTGCAGCTTGAAGCAATGACGCGTTAGCTGAACAGCGCGATCCGTTCTTCGTCGCTGAGCGCCAGGATGGCGGCCAGCGGATCTGCGGGTGGTGGCGGCACCGTGAGCGGCGGCTCGGCCGCGATCTCTGGCGGGGCTACAGCGGCCGGCGCATCGCCGGGCGTGGTGTTGGCGAAATCGACCACGCCGAGCGCCTCGAACTCGAATGGCACGAACGACGCAGCAGGCTCACCGTCCGGGATCGCCGCATCAAGCGCGCTGTCGCTGGTTACGACTGTCGGCGGCTCGGAGCCAAGCGCTGTCTCGGGTTGCGGCGGCGGGCTCGCGGCCTCGATAGGCGATGCAACGGCGGCCGGGCTCGGCGCGACAAAGGGCTCGACCGGTGGATCGAAACGCGCCGTCGTGGGCGCCAAGGCTTCGGTCGGCGGATCCGACAGATCGAGCAGCACCGCGGGCTTCATCGGCTCCAGCGAGGAAGCGGGCGCCGCCGCCATTTCCGCATTGCCGGGTGTCTGCGCGATTGGGTCGATCGCCTCGGTCGCCGTCGACGGTACGACGCTGAGATTAGGACGCGATGCGTTCGGCTCCGCGCTTGCCGCCGCAGGTGACACGGTCTCTGCCGCTGCCTCAGCATTATTGAGCGAAGCCAGCATGGCTTCGACGCGAGCGTGCAACTGATCGAGCAGCGCGGCGAGCCGCGCCTGCGAGTCTGGCGCCTCCTGCGGCGCCAGGGCCGCGTCCAACGACGCGATGCGCGCCTCGAGCTGGGTGCAATAGAGACTGTCGACGCCCTTCTGCCGCATCACGTCAGCGAGCTCGCGCATCGTGGTGAGCGATAGCTGGATCTCTTCGGAGGCGCGCGCCGAAGCCTGCGACAGCGCAATGACGCCGCGCGCTTCCTCGATCGCTTCCATGGCCTTGGTCAGCTCGGCGGCCAGGCGCTCCGAGCCGGACACCGGCGTCTTGGTGCGCAGCGCGGTTTCCAGCTGGTCGATGGCGGCGAGGATGATCTGGGTGTCGGCGTGGCGGTTGCGGCGGCTATATTCGGCCAGGAACCAGCGCCCGCGCACGGTCTCCATCACCGCGGCGCAGATCGAATCATATTCGGCGTCCGCGGGTGTTGGCGGTCGCTGGCGGGCTAGCGCCCGCGAATCGGCAGGCATGGGCAAAGGACCACCGCTTGCTATGAGCTGCTGATGCGGAAAGTTAAGTGATTCGCGCCCCGATGCCGAGCGGTTCGCCTCCCGAGAATGACGGTTTTGCCGCGCGTCTCGCGGTTTTCTATGCCGCCTCGATCATGGCGCTGGGCATCGGCATGCCATTGTTCCCGCTGTGGCTTCGAGCTCGGGGCTTGGATGCGCAGGCCATCGGCGTGGTGCTGACGGTTCCGCTGGTGGTGCGGACGCTCGCCATTCCACTGGCCGCGCGCGCGGCGGACCGCCTCAATGCCTTGCGCGCGAGCCTGCTCGTCGCCGCGCTCGGCGGGACCCTCGGCTATACGATCGTTGCGTTCGCCGGCGGAGCGCTCGCCATCATCGCAGGTGTCGCGCTGGCGGCGGCTTTCTTCACGCCGATCCTTCCGTTGACCGACGCCTATGCGCTCAAGGGCCTCGGCACCCGCGGCCGCGCCTATGGCCCAGTGCGGCTCTGGGGGTCGGTCGCCTACATCATCGGCAATTTCGCTGCCGGCTTTGCCATCGATTCGTTGGCGCCACAGGCGCTGATCTGGCTCATTGTCGCGTCGAGCGCACTCACCGCGGCGGCGGCGATCTCGCTGGCCCCGCTCGGACCGCCTCTCGGGACGGCCGCGTTGGCGGAGGCGGCGCCGGCGGCGCGGCTTCTACGCAATCCGGCCTTCATAGCGGTGATTGCCGCAGCGAGCCTGATTCAGGCGAGCCACGCCGTCTATTACGGCTTCTCGACGCTTGCCTGGATTGCCGGCGGGTTCGATGGCAAAGCCGTCGCGGCGCTTTGGTCGCTCGGTGTCGCCGCCGAGATCGTTCTCTTCGCGCTCTCGGCGCGGCTGCCGACATGGCTGACGCCGCTGAGGCTGATCATGCTCGGCGGAGCCGCCGGTGTTTTGCGCTGGAGCGTGATGGCGCTTGATCCGCCCGCAATCCTATTACCAGCGCTGCAATGCCTGCACGGACTATCATTCGGAGCGACACATCTCGGCGCGCTCGGCCTTCTCGCACGCCTCGCGCCGAGCGGGCTCGCCGCGAGGGCGCAAGGCTACCTCGCGCTGGCGCTGGGTTTGGTGACGGCGGCAGCGACGAGTGTGTCCGGCGTGTTTTATGCCGCCTACGGCGAGCATGCTTACGCAGCGATGGCGTTAGCGGCGCTGGCTGGTGGCGTTTGCGCGCTGGCCGCGCAGCGCTTCACGCGAGAAGTGGTGCACGCCGCGTGACGTGACGAGCGTCCCGCCGCCGTCGCAACTCGGCACCATGCTGGCGAGCTCACGGCCTTGCAGGAACAACATGTGGCGCGACAATCCGCCGCGATGCGTGATCCAGCGGCGTACATAGCCGGGATAGATGTCCCATAGCGCCTGCGTGCCGACCGGGCTCGTCACCGGACGGCCGCTGGCATCCGGCATCCATGCAGCGTGGAACCCGAGCCGCGCGCGCGGCGTCACGCAGACGCGATCGCGCGGCACGATGCCGAGCACCAGTGTGCAGGCGGACAGGCAGTTGCCGTCGATGACCACGCGCTCGCCCGAATTGCGCACGGCGGAGAGCGTCTGCAGATAGTGGCCGATCTGACCGCCACGATCTTCCGAGATGCGATAAGTGGCGGAAGCGGACGACGTGCCCAGCAGGACACCAAGCGTTGCAAGCAACGCTGCGACAACGACTGCGCGAACGTGCATTTCCCCCGTTCCCCCGTTCGCCGCCCCCGAAGCGGCTCCCTGTGCTGTGCAGCAAGTCTATGTCAGGAGGTGCGCTTGAGGAAAGCGTCAATTAACCATGGAACCGGGGAAAACGCTGGAACTTCAATGGTTCCCTGTTAACCCCAGAGCGCAAAACTTGTGAGTTCCACCATGCTGCCGGCATAGCGCAACCCACCCTCGCGATCGCGCACCAAGAGGAGCGGCCCATCAAGATCGGCGAATTGCGTGCCCTGCGCGACCAGGAGTGCCGGTGCCATGGATAGCGATGTCGCCACCATGCAGCCGACCATCACGGCAAAGCCGAGACGCTCGGCGTCCGCGCGCATCGCCAGCGCCTCGGTAAGTCCGCCGGTCTTGTCGAGCTTGATGTTGACCGCGTCGTAGCGGCCGACGAGTGCCGTGAGCGAAGCGCGGTCGTGCACGCTCTCGTCGGCGCAAATGGGAATCGGGCGCGCGATGTTCGCCAGCGCGTCATCTGCGCTCGCCGGCAATGGCTGCTCGATGAGCTGCACACCGGCTCGCGCGCAGGCCGCGATGTTTTCCGCGAGATTGTCCGCCGTCCATCCTTCATTGGCGTCGACAACGAGCGTCGCCTTTGGCGCGGCACGGCGCACCGCGGCAATGCGTTCGCCGTCGCCTGGGGCACCGAGCTTGACCTTAAGCAATGCGCGATCCGCGGCCTGCGTCGCCGCCTTCGCCATCGCCGCCGGCTCGCCGAGCGAAATCGTATAGGCGGTGACGAGCGGCTGCGGGGGCGGCAAGCCGGCGAGCTCATGCACGCGGCGGCCGCTGCACTTGGCCGCATAATCCCAGAGCGCGCAGTCGAGCGCGTTGCGCGCGGCGCCTGCGGGCATGGCTCCTTGCAGCGCATCGCGCGTGAGCCCGTCTTTCAGCGCGGGCGCCATCGCCTCGATTGCCGCCGCGACGCCTTCCGGGCTCTCGCCATAACGCGGGTAGGGCACGCATTCGCCTTGGCCGCGCGCAGCTCCGTCGCTGACCTCGGCCGTCACCACAACAGCCTCGGTCTTGGCGCCACGGCTGATGGTGAAGCTGCCGGCGATCGGCCAGCGCTCGACCGCGACCTTGAGCGAAAGGGGAGGACTCATCGTCTTCTACCCTCGACAGGTTCGCCGCAGATGGTCAAGTATGCCGGCATACGAGGGAATCTGAGTGAGCGACGCATTACTCAGCGGCAATGCCGACGGCGAGCGGCTCACTTTGGCCGCGGCCGGCTCGTGGACGGCTGATCAGGCGCGGCGGCTGGAGCCGCTGGTCGAGCGTGAGACCCGCCGAAGCGGCAGCATCAGCCGTGTCGACATCGACATGGGCGGCATCGAGCGGCTCGATACTTTCGGCGCCTGGCTGATCGAGCGGCTTCAGCGTGCCTTCAAGTCGCGCGGTGCTGAGACGGCGCTGACCGGCTTGCGCGATGACTATCGCGGTCTGGTCGAGGAGATGCAGGGCATCGACCTCGACAGCGCAAGGTCAGCGCCTCGCGCTGGCTCGCTCACCGTCATCCTGGGATCGATCGGGCAGAGCATGGCCGACATCGGCCGCTCGATGACGGCGATGGTCAACATGCTCGGCGCCGTATCCACCGCGCTGCTGCGCGTGCTCGTGCGGCCGCGGTCGCTACGCCTCACTTCCTTGGTGCATCATCTCGACAATGTCGGCTGGCGCGCGGTGCCGATCATCCTGCTCATCACGTTTCTGATCGGCTGCATCATCGCCCAGCAGGGCATCTTCCATTTCCGCAAGTTCGGCGCCGACATCTTCGTTGTCGACATGGTCGGTATTCTGGTGCTGCGCGAAATCGGCGTGCTCATCGTCTGCGTCATGGTCGCCGGCCGCTCCGGGAGCGCCTACACCGCGGAGCTCGGCTCGATGAAGATGCGCGAGGAAATCGACGCGCTGCGCACCATGGGCTTCGATCCGGTCGAGGTGCTGGTGCTGCCGCGCATCCTCGCTCTGATCATCGCCGTGCCGATCCTCACCTTCATCGGCTCGCTCGCCGCGCTCTATGGCGGTGGGCTCGTCGCCTGGCTCTACGGCGGCATTGATCCCGACATTTTCCTGTCGCGGCTCAAGGAGGCGATCACCCTCGATCACTTCAAGGTCGGCATGATCAAGGCGCCGTTCATGGCGCTGATCATCGGCATCGTCGGCTGCGTGCAGGGGCTGGACGTCAGGGGCAGCGCCGAGTCGCTCGGGCTGCACACCACGGCCTCGGTGGTGCAATCGATCTTCCTGGTCATCGTTCTCGACGGCGTGTTCGCCATGTTCTTCGCCTCGATCGGGATGTGAGCGATGCCGGAGCGGGAGACGGTCATCAAGGTGCGGGGCGTGGTCGTCGGCTTCGGGACGGCGACGGTGCTCAAGCATCTCGATCTCGACGTCTATCGCGGCGAGATCCTCGGCTTCGTCGGCGGCTCGGGGGCTGGCAAGTCGGTGCTCATGCGCACCATCATCGGGCTGGTGCCGAAACGCGAAGGCACGATCGAGGTGTTCGGCGTCGATCTCGGCAAGGCGCGCGATATCGAGCGCCGGGCGATCGAGCGGCGCTGGGGCATCCTGTTCCAGCAAGGCGCGTTGTTTTCCTCGCTCACGGTGCGCGAAAATCTGCAGTTCCCGATGCGCGAATATCTGAAGCTGTCGCAACGGCTCATGGACGAGCTCGCGCTGGCCAAGCTCGAGATGGTCGGCCTCTCGGGCGACGTCTGCGGGAAAATGCCCTCCGAGCTCTCCGGCGGCATGGTCAAGCGCGTGGCACTGGCGCGCGCGCTCGCGCTCGATCCGGAGATCGTGTTCCTCGACGAGCCCACCTCCGGCCTGGACCCGATCGGCGCGGGTGATTTCGACGCGCTGATCAAGACGCTGCAGCGCACGCTGGGGCTGACGGTGTTCATGGTCACTCATGACCTCGACAGCCTGCATACCGTCTGCGACCGCATCGCCGTGCTGGCCGACGGCAAGGTGATCGAGCAGGGGCCGATGTCGGTGATGCTCAAATCCGAGCACCCCTGGCTTAAGGAGTATTTCCGCGGCAAGCGGGCGCGGGCAGTCGTGGCGGCTTGATCTTTCGCAATGTGGACATCCGGGCTTTGCGCTCGTTTAAGAACTGGCGCATATCCTGGTACCCCAGCCGGAAGTTCGCCCCCGAGGCCGAAAAGCGTGGCGAGCCCCGGAAGCGGTCGAGGATGGACCTATGGAAACCAAGGCCAATTATGTCCTGATCGGCGCGTTCACGCTGGCCGTGGTCGCCGGCGTGTTCGGTTTCGTCTACTGGTTCCAGAATGTCGGTGGCCCCGGCGAACGCACCTTCTATCGCATCGTGTTCGACGGGTCGGTCAGCGGGCTGCGCACCGGCGCATCGGTGCTGTTCAACGGCATCCGCGTTGGCGAAGTCACCGAGCTGCGGCTTGATCCGAAGAAGCCGCAGCAAGTGGTAGCGACCATCGGCATCGACAAGGCCGTGGCGGTGCGTGAAGACACCGATGTCGGCCTCGAATTCCAGGGCCTCACCGGAATCGCCTCGGTCGCACTCAGGGGCGGCACCGCCGGCGCGAAGCTGTTGACGGGGTCGAAAGAAGCCCCGCCGATGCTCGCGGCAGCTCCGGGCGCGGCGCAGGACGTGACGCAGGGCGCGCGCGAGACGCTGCGGCGGATCGATCAGCTGATCGTCGACAATCGCGACGCGCTGCACAGCTCCCTCGAGAATCTGCAGAAGTTCACCGAGACGCTGGCGCACAATTCCGAGCGGATCGACAGGATCGCCGAAGGTCTGCAGAACCTGACCGGCGGCGATGATGGCAAGAGCGGCGAGGTGAACGAGACGGTGCGCTCGGTCCGCGCGCTGGTCGACAATCTCGACAAGCGCACCGATGAGATCACGAAGTCGATCAACCAGTTCGCCAGTGCCGGGACCAAGCAGCTCACCACCATCGGTGCCGACGCGCGTCGCGTGCTGAACACCGCGGATCAGACGCTCAAGAACATCGATCGCAATCCGAGCCGGCTGTTGTTCGGCGGCAGCTCATCCAGCGATGATGCGTCGAAGGACGGATCAAAGGCGCGGGCGCGAGCGCGGTAAGCTCGCGTTCTGCAGGAAGCGCTCGAATAGCAAAGGCGGGCCCTGAGGGCCCGCCTTGAGCTTTCCTGACGATCTACGCGTGAGTGCTAGTCGAACCGTCCCGCCGCGTGGGCGAGCATGGTGTAGACCTTGCCGGTTTCCGACGTGAGATAGGTGCGCGCCACGACCTGGCCGCGGTCCTCGCGCGAAACCTCTTCGAGCAGCCGCTCGAACTCGCCGATATAGCGATCGACCGTCTGCTTGAACTCACGGTCGGCACGATACTTGCGGCGGATCTCGTCGAAGGCCTTCTGTCCCTGCAGCGTGTAAAGCCGCCGCGTGAACACATTGCGTTCACCGCGCTTGTAGCGGTCCCACAGGTCGGCCGCCGCTTCGTGATCAATCATGCGGGCGATGTCGACCGACAGGGAATCGAGCGACTCGATGGTGTGATGCGCCGGGCGCTCCTCCGCCCGCGGCGGCTCAGGGCGCACCGGCTCGCGCTCACGCGGAGCCTCGCGTACCGGCTCTTCCTGCGACGCGCGGTTGAGAATGTCGCTCAGCCAGCCGCGGCCGCCGCTCTGGCCCGGCGACAGCGACGGCGATGCCGAGGCCGACGACGGCTCGACGCGGCGCGCCGAAGGTGGCGGCGGCGCGAAGCTCGCGACGTCGCGCGGCGCGCGTGCCGTGGTCTCGCGACCACCGGCGATCGCCAGCAGCGGCTCCTCGCGCGAGCGAGTGCGTGCCGGCTCGACTGAGTCGAGATTGCGACCATGACGGGCAACGATGCGATTGAGCTCCGCCAGCGCCTCGATCTGGTCGACGATGACGCGGCGCATCTGTGCGGCGCTTTCCGAGGTTTCCTGTGGTAGCTCGAGGATACCGCGACGCAGCTCGTTGCGTGTGCTGTCGAGCTCGCGTTGCATCTCCGCCGCCATCTGCTTCATGCCGGCCATGACCTCGGCGAAGCGTTCGCCGGCCTCGCGGAACATGACCTGCGTGTCGTTGGTCGTCTGATCGTAGACCGAACGCATCGCCTCGGCGGTGCGCCGGCGCTCGTCCTCGGCGCCTTGGCGCACGCGGTCGAACTGGTCGGCGATGGCGTGGGCGCCTTCGGCGCTGGTCTCGGAGACAACGCGGGCGATCTCGCGCGCACGCGTCGACGCCGCATCGAGCGACTCATCGAGCAGGCCGGCGAAGCGCTTGAGCCGCTGATCCAGATCCTCGGTGCGCAGGTCGAGCGTGCCGACGAGAGATTCGATCGCAGCGCGGCGCTCGCCGACTGAAATCTCGGTGCGCTGATTGCTGCGCTCGATGAGTTCGGCCGCCGCCGCCAGCCCGCGGCCATGCTCGTCGAACTGCGTGGCAAGGCCGGAGAGATCGGCAATCACCCGGCCGGTCATGTCGCGGAAGCTCGCGATGTTGTCCTCGACACGAGCCGAAGCGGCGCCGCTCGATGAGTTGACCTCGTTCATGGCGGCCACGAATTCGGAGACGCGGGTCACCATGGTGTGCTCGAGCGCGCTCATATTCTCATGCGCGCCGGAGAGCACTTCCTGCAGCATGATATTGGCTTCGCGCAGCCGCTCGAACAGCGCCGTGGTGTCGGAGCGCAACATGCCGTGCGTCTCCAACATCTCGGCGACCGTTGCGGCCGCGGTCTGTTTCGACTGCTCGATCGCCGTCTGCGCGGTGTGCTGCAGGTCGGCGAGCGTCCGCGTGACCGTCTCCGAGGCCGTCTCGCTCGCGCTGTTGATGATGCGGGCGATCTGCTCGCTGTTCTCGAACATCGAGCGGGTGAAGGCGAAGCCCTTCTCGTCGATCGCCTTGACGGCGTCTTCGGTGGCTTTGCTGACCTCGGCGGCGAACTCCTGGCCCTTGCCGGAAAGCTGGGAAATCACGCCTTCGCTCTTCTCGTCGAGCAGCCTGGTGAGCTCGTTGGTGTGCGCGCTCATCGTAGTGGAGATTTCGGCAGCCTTGCCGGTCATGCCGCGCGCGACCTCGTTGCTGACGTTCATCAGCGTGCGCTCGACATCGTCGGCGTTCTGCTTGAGCGTGCCGGCGACGTTGCTGGACAGACTAGTGAGCGAACGTTCGACGTCTCCGGCGCCGGTGCGCAAGGCCTCGGTGGTCGAGAGCGTGAGCTGGCTGAGCGAGCGTTCCGCCTCGCCGGCATTGCTCTTGATCGATTGGCTCAGCTGCTCCATGCGGGCGTTGAGCGTTTCCGCGGCCGCTTTGCTGCGGGCTTCGATCTGCGCGGTGACGTTCTCCACGCGGCCCGAGAGCAGGTCCTCGAAACGGCCGATGCGCGAATCCAGCGTGTCGGCAACCTCGGTCGCACGGGCGCCGAGCGTGTGGTCGATCTGCGCGATGGTGGCCCCGAGCTGGTCGGCCGCCGCGTTGCCATGCTTCTCGATGGTGCCCGCAACTTCGCCGATACGCTGCTCGATGGTCGCGGCGACGTCGCGGCCGCTGTCATTGAGGGTTTTCGAGATGGTATCGACGCGGGCATTGAGAGCAGTCTCGAACTGGCCGACGCGCTGCTCGAGGACGTGGCTCACTTCCTGTGTCTTGCTGCCGACGCGTTGGTCGAAGGTGTCGACATAGTCGCGCATCGCCTCCGCGACGTCATGCGTACGCTGCGCCAGTCGCTCCACCAGCTCGCCGCCATAGGTCTTCACCGTGCGGTCGAATTCGGCGATGTTGCGGGTGACGAGATTGCCGAGTGTGATCGAGTCACGCGAGATCTTCTCGCTAAGCTCAGTGCCGTGCTGGGTGAAGATGCGTTCGAACGCCCCGAGCCGGTCGGTGAGCATGGACTTCACCGAGTCGCCGCGCACATTGACGGTCTCCACCAGGGAGTCGGCGTTCTCGCGGAAGGTCTCAGCGATACTGTTGCTGCGCGCCACGATGGTGTCGGTGATGCGAGCGCCGGTCTGCTCCATCTTGGAAACGACGTCGCCGCCGCGCAGGCTGAGGTCGAGGACGAGCGAATCTCCGGTGGCACGCAGCGTCGAGTTCACCTCCTCGACGCGGGCGGAGATGCTGTCGGAAATCTGCGCGCCGGTCTCGGCGATCGCGTCAGTGAGCGCGCGCGAGCGCGTGCCCATCATGTCGACGACAGCCGTCGATTTCTGCGCGAAGTTCTGCGTCACCTGCTCGAGCCGCGAGGCCATCAACTGCTGCACCTCGGCGGCAAGCTGCGCAAATTCCTCGTGCACGTGGTCGGTCTTGTAATTGAGGCTGTCGGTGAGCCTTTCGCTCGCCGCGCCGATCGCCTGCGTAGCCTTGTCGCCCGTCGTCTCCAGCCGCTCGAGCAGATCACCGCCGCGCTCGCCGAGTGCATCGATCATGGAATCGCCGGCATGACCCAGCGCCAACGTGATGTGCTCGCCCTTCTCAGTGAGCGTGCGGGTGATGCGCTGCGCCACCTCATTCACGCGGTCGGCGACCAGATCGCCGGCCGAGGTGATGTCGTGGGAAAGGTCGAGATGCACGCTGGAGATCGCATTGCGCACCTGCTCGGCCTGGCCGACTAGCGTATCGCGCTGGCTGGAGAGCTCGGACAGCAGCGCGCGGATGCGCACTTCATTGTCGTTGTATGCGCGCTCGAGCGCGGAGACCTCATTGTGCACCAGCGCCTCGAGCTCGGCGGCGCGAGCGAGCGCCCGCTCGACGCCATCACCCATGGCCGCGACCTCGCGGCGCACCGCCTGCCCGACGCTGACGATGGATTCGCGCGCGAGCGTCTCCGGTTCGGCCAGCCGCATGGCCACTTCCGCCATCGACTGGGCGACCAAACGCAACTCCTGCGTCCGCGCCACCATATGTGCCAGCACATAGGCAACGATGATCGGAATGAGCACGGCTGCGGCGAGCGCCACCGCGGCTGCGATGCCGGTCGAAGACTGGTTGATCAGGCCGAGAAGGTCGGCGCGGTAGATGAAAGCGAGCGCGGCGGCGCCGGCGGCCCAGGCAAGCGTGAACAGCGTGGCGATCACCGTCCCCGAGCGCTTCGGGCGGCGCTGCAGGGCCTGCAGGATCTGGCCGATTTGAGCGCGATCGTCATTGGCGGCACGGGGCACCTGGGCCTCGTCCTCCGCCCAGCCCGAGGACTGCGGCGGCTCGTGAAACAGGTCCGCACTGACCGGCGGCGCGACGGCCGGGGCGCCAACTGGCGCCGGGCGCACGCGATCCTCGGGACGATCCGCTTGGGCGCGGTCGTTATCCCGAACGCTCAGCGCCTCCTGGATGGCCGAAAGCGCTTCGTCGGTCACATCCCGGTTCTTTTGCGGAATATTCGCCATGTCGGTCGTCGCCTCGTTGCTACGCTGTGACTGTCGGCGCGGTCCGAAGCCGTTTTGGGCTCAGCCGCACCGCGAGATCTTGATCCGGCATCAAAAAAGTGCGGCGACAGTCGCCTGGCCGCTCATCTTCCGTCGCCAAAGTCGATCCTATCGGCTTGGTGCTGCGAAGGAAACCGACGGCGCCGGGCGTTTTCCAGTCATCGTTAACGCTTTGTTTACCATAACTCTTCCGGCTGCAGGCCAACTCCGCCGCATTGCCAAGTTGGGCCGACATTGCGGCCGCTCTGCGGCCATCCGGGGGCAGCGGCCGCCAACTAACACCCCGTTAACCATGGGCATGGTGTCTCTGCAGCGGGCCGCTTCGGCGAGCCCGGCATTTACCCGGTTTTGGCCGTTCGCCGGTTAGAATGCATCACACAGAATGGGATCGAAAGAGAAAATCCCAGAGGGTCGAACATGATGGAGCTTTCGGCGCAGTCCTTGTCACCGTCGGCGGTGCCCGCCGCGCAGCTCGCAATCGACACCGGGCATCTGTCGCGCATGACGCTCGGCGACCAAAGCCTGGCGCGCGAGGTGCTGGAGCTATTCGATCGCCAGGCGGCGATGCTGATCGCGCGCATGCGGGAATCCTCCGTTCCCGCGGTGGTCTCGGCCTGCGCCCACACGCTGAAGGGTTCGGCGCGCGGCATCGGTGCCTTCGCGGTCGCCTCGGCTGCGGAAGCGGTTGAACTGACCGCCGGCGGCAGCGGCAGCCTCGAGGGCGATCTGGCCCGGCTGGCGCAGGCCATTAGCGAGGCCAAGACGGCGATCGCCGGTCTGCTCCGCGCGCACTAAGTCATTGCGATCCGGGGGTAGCGCGGGGCCGCCGGAGGCTATATAGGGGGCGCACTTTCACCCCTATTTTCCCCGTCATGCCCAAGATCACTTATATCGATTCCAGCGGTACTTCGCGCACCGTCGAAGGTGAGGTCGGCGCTACCGTGATGGAGACCGCGATCCGCAACAACATCCCCGGCATCGAGGCGGAGTGCGGCGGCGCCTGCGCCTGCGCCACCTGCCACGTTTACGTCGAGGAGAGCTGGCGCGAGAAGACCGGCGAGCCCTCGCCGATGGAAGAGGACATGCTCGATTTCGGCTTCGACGTGCGGCCGAATTCGCGGCTGTCCTGCCAGATCAAGATCAGCGCCGAGCTCGACGGGCTCGTCGTCAACACCCCGGAGCGGCAGGGGTAGAATGAGCGAGCCTATCAAGACCGACATTCTCATCATTGGCGCAGGTCCCGTGGGCCTGTTCGCCGTGTTTGAGCTTGGTCTTCTGGACATGCGTGCGCACCTCGTCGACATCCTCGACAAGGTCGGCGGGCAGTGCGCCGAGCTCTATCCGGAGAAGCCGATCTACGACATCCCGGTCATTTCGAAGATCTCGGCGCAAGGCGTGGTCGACGGGCTGATGGAGCAGATCAAGCCGTTCGGGCCGACCTTCCACCTCAACGAGATGGTCGAGAGTGTCGAGAAAATCGGCGATCCCTTGTTCCGTGTGCGCACGGATGGCGGCAAGGAATTCGAAACGAAGGTCCTGGTGATCGCGGCGGGCGGCGGTTCGTTCCAGCCCAAGCGTCCACCGGTCGCAGGCATCGAGGCCTATGAAGGCAAATCGGTGTTCTATGCGGTGCGCAAGATGGATGCGTTCCGCGGCAAGCGCGTGCTCATCGTCGGCGGCGGCGACAGTGCGCTCGACTGGACCCTCAACCTGTTCGATGTCGCCTCGCACGTGACGCTGATGCATCGGCGCGACGCCTTCCGTGCCGCGCCCGACAGCGTCAACAAGATGCATGCGCTGGTTGCGGACGGGAAAATCGATCTCAAGCTCGGCCAGGTGAGGTCGCTCGAGGGCGACAACGGCCAGGTCACGGCGGCGGTCGCGCGCAGCGACAAAGGCGAGAATTTCCGCGTCGAATGCGATGCGATGCTGCCGTTCTTCGGGCTGACCATGAAGCTCGGACCCATCGCCGATTGGGGCGTTTCGCTCGCCGACGAGCTTATCCCCGTCGATACCGCGGCATTCGAAACCAATGTGCCCGGCATCTTTGCCGTCGGCGACATCAACACCTATCCCGGCAAGCTCAAGCTCATCCTTTCCGGCTTCCACGAGGCAGCGCTGATGGCGCAGAAGGCGTACCACTACGTCTATCCGGACAAGAAGCTGACCTTCCAGTACACGACCTCCTCGACCAGCCTGCAGAAGAAGCTCGGCGTTGCCTAAAACGCACGCGCCGCACCCCTTCGTGAGCGTGACGCACGCTGTTCCGGCGCCGCGGCGCAGATTTTTTACAACTCGTTAGCGATTGGCAGGCTTTGACGGTCGCGCGCGCCATTGCACGCGACTCTGCGCGCCGATCGCCGAGCAATTGCAGCTCGGCAAAAATTGCCCAGCACCCGAGAACACATAATCGAGGTTAAGTTAGTCGCACTAAACCACTTCAAGTTAGAGTCGATTAACTTGTGTGTGGGACTCTCCGTTCGCTGCGCATCCGCCCCCAGGAAGGGGCCGCCAGGACAGTAGTCGAACCGGAGTGCGTCTCCCATGTCATCGATCATAAGCCTTCTGACGCCGAGCCAGGTGGCTCAGCTCTCGACAACGACTATTGCCGGCCTCAATACCACCGACATCGCTGCGCTGAGCACCAGCCAGGCGGCTGCGCTGACTTCGTCGCAGGTCAATGCGCTTACCTCGACCGACCTCCAGTACCTGGTGACCACGCAGGTCCAGGCGCTGTCGAGCACGGTGATCGCGCATCTTCTGGCACTGCAGGTGCAGAACCTGACGACCACGCAGGCCCAGGAACTCACGACAACCCAGGATAATTTCCTCACCACCACCGACCTCAACGCCTTCACCGCCGGCCAGCTGCAGAACCTGACGAGCACCGAGGTCACCGCGCTGAGCACGACCCTGATCAAGGGTCTGACGACGACGAACCTGAATGCGCTGACCACGACGCAAGTGACCAATCTCGGCACCGCCCAGGTCCAGGCGCTGACCACCACCTCGCTCAACGCGCTGTCGTCGACCAATCTCGACGCGATCGACGTGACCCGCCTGTCGGCCGGCCAGATCGGCGGCCTGACCAGCACGCAGCTCAACGCGCTGACGACGACCCAGATCGGCAACCTGACCTCGACCGGCGTTCACGGCCTGACGACGACGCAGCTCAATGCGCTCTCAGCCGGGAACCTGCAGTCGCTCGACATCACCAAGCTGACCACGGGGCAGCTCTCGGGGCTCACCAGCACGCAGCTCAACCAGCTGAGCACGACCCAGGTTACGGACCTGTCCAGCACGCAGCTTCGGGCGCTGTCGACGACCTCGCTCAACAACCTGAGCACGACCAACCTCGACTCGGTCGACCAGACCAAGCTCTCGACCGCGCAGATCGCGGGCCTCACCACGACGACGATCACCAACCTGACGTCGACGCAGACGCGCGGCTTCACCACCACGGACATCGCCGCCCTGACGGCCGCGCAGATCGACAATATCGCGCAGGCTGACATCAACAACTATTCCACCGCGCAGATCGACGCGATCACGACCGCCAAGCTCGCCGGCCTGCAGACGACGACGCTCAACAATCTGTCGACGACCGAGGTCGGCCGCCTGACCACGACGCAGGTCCGTTCGCTGACGGCGACGCAGCTCAACAATCTGACCTCGACCAACGCGCAGGCACTCGTCACGGCCCAGTTCCAGAGCCTGACCGCAGGCCAGATCGGCAGCCTCAACACGGCCGGTGTCCAGAATCTGTCGACCACGCAGGTCGGGAATCTGACTGCGACGCAAGTGGCGGCGCTGTCCTCGACCGGCTTCGGTTCGCTGAGCTCGACCGAGGTGCAGGCCTTCACGACCACGCAGGCGAATGCCCTCTCGGCCTCGCAGCTCGCAAGCTTCACGACGACCGCTCTTAATCTGTTCTCGACGACGCAACTCGGCAACCTGACGACGACGCAGGTGCAGGCGCTGAGCGCAGCCCAGCTCAGTGGCCTGTCCACCGCCAATATCGATGCGATCAACGTCGCCAGGCTGAAGACCGCGCAGGTCCAGGGCCTCACCACGACGGCGTTGACGAACCTCTCGACCACGCAGATTTCCGCTTTGAGCTCGGCGCAGATCGGCTCGCTGACATCGACCGAAGTGGCCAATCTGACCAACGGCGAATTGACCGGCCTGACCACGACCCAGGCGCTCGGCTTCACCGCGACGCAGCTCCACACGCTCGCCTCGACCGACCTCAACCGGTTGTCGACGACCCAGGTCTCCAACCTGACCACGACTCAGCTGCAGGGTCTGAGCACGACCCAGCTCAATGACCTGTCGGTCAGCAACCTGAACGCCGTCAAAGTCGCCCGTCTGTCGACCAGCCAGGTCTCCGGCCTGAACACGGCCACGATCGGCAACCTGACCACGACGCAGGTGACACAGTTCACCTCGGCGCAGATCGGCGCGCTGACGTCGACGGAAGTCGGCAATCTGAGCACCGCCGAGTTGAACGGCTTGAGCGCGAATCAGGCGCTCGGCATCACGGCGACGCAGATCCGTACGCTCGCCTCGACCGACCTCAATCGGTTGACGACGACCCAGGTCTCGGCCTTGACGACCGCGCAGGTGCAGGGTCTGTCGACGACCCAGCTCAATCAGCTGTCGACGACCAACCTCAACGCTCTCAACGTCGCCCGGCTGTCGAGCGCGCAAGTGTCGGGTCTGACCACCACCGCGATCCAGGACCTGACGACGACACAGGTTAAGGCCTTCGTCACGTCACAGATTGTCGGGTTGACCTCGACCGAGTTCGGCAAGCTGAGCTCGACCGAGCTCAACGGGCTCACCACGACGCAGGCCAACGCCATCACCACGACGCAGATCCATAACCTGACGTCGACGGTGCTCAACACCCTGACGACCACGCAGGTCGGCAACCTGTCGACGAGCCAGGTCCAGAACCTCACCACGACAAATCTCATTGCGCTGTCCACGACGAACTTGCAGGCGATCAGGGTCGCGCGGTTGACGTCGACCCAGATCAACGGGCTCGACTCCACAACCATCGGTAACCTGAGCACCGCGCAGGTGGCTGCCTTGAGCAGCTCGCAGGTCTCATCGGTGACCGGCACGGCCTTTGGCGGCCTGACTTCGACCGAAGTCCAGAGCCTGACCACCACCCAGGCGAACGCGATCACCGCGACGCAGATCAACAATCTGTCGACCACGGCGTCCAACAACTTCTCGGCCACGCAGATTGCGGCGCTGAGCACCACGCAGGTGCAGGGCCTGACCACGACGGCGATCAATGACCTGTCGCTGGCAAGCCTGAATTCGCTCAACATCAACAAGCTGTCGACCACGCAGATCGCCGGCCTCAATGCCGCGACGATCCAGAACCTGACCACGAGCCAGGTCGCCAACCTGACGACGACGCTGATCGGCAACCTGACCTCGACCGAAATCGGTGCGCTGACCACCGCCGAGCTGCAGGCGCTGAACGCGACGCAGTCGAACGCGCTGACGCTGGCGCAGATCGGCAGCCTGTCGACCACGGTCATCAATAGCTTCTCGACCACGCAGATCAACGACCTGACGTCGACGCAGGTGCGCAGCCTGACCACCACGCAGGTCAACGCGCTGACCACGACGAACCTGGGCTCGCTCAACGTCCAGCAGCTGACCACCGCGCAGGTCCGCGGCCTGACCACCACGACGGTCCAGAACCTGACGACGACCCAGGTCTCCAACCTGACGGCGGCGCAGGTCGGCGCGCTGACCTCGGCCGAGGCTGCGGCGCTCACCACCACGGAGCTGCAGGGTCTCACGGCCTCCTCGTTCACGGCGACGCAGCTCGGCACGTTGCAGACGACGACGCTGAACAACCTGACCACGACGCAGTTCGGCAATCTCTCGACCGCGCAGGTCCAAGGGCTGACATCGACGCAGCTCAACGGGCTCTCGGCGGCGAACCTGAACGCGGTCACTGCGACCAAGTTCTCGTCGACGCAGATCGGCGGCGTGAACACGACCACGATCCAGGCCCTGACCACCACGCAAGTGGCTGCGCTGAACACGACCCAGTTCGCGGCGCTGAGCACCGCTCAGCTGAGTTCGTTCACCACGACCGAGGCCGCTGCGATCGCCACGACGCAGATCCAGACGATCACGGCTTCGCGCCTCAACGCGCTCTCGACTGCCAACCTGCAGTCGGTGCACGCCGATCGCCTGTCGACCACGCAGATCGCTGGTCTGACCACGACCACAGTCCAGAACCTGACCCAGGCGCAGGTCGACGGCCTGACCACCACACAGCTCGGCAGCTTGTTGGCCACGCAGGCCGACGCGCTGACAACCGCGGAGATCAACGGCTTCAGCACGCCGCAGCTCAATGCGATCTCCACGGCGCAGCTCGGCAACGTGCAGGTGGCGACGCTCAACAACCTGACCACCACGCAGGTCGGCAACCTGACCACGGCGCAAGTCCAGGGCCTGAGCACGACCCAGCTGGTCAACCTCTCGACCACGAACCTGCAGGCGTTCGACGTCACCCAGTTCTCGACGACGCAAATCTCGAACATCGACACGACGACGCTCAGCAATCTGACGACGACGCAGGTCGGCAACCTGACCTCGACGGAGGCTCAGAGCCTGAGCACGGCTCAGCTGATCGGCCTCTCGAGCACGAATCTGCAGGCACTCAACGTTGCCCAGCTGACGACGACGCAAGTCACCGGTCTCGACTCCACGACGATCGGCAACCTGACGTCGACGCAGGTCGGCACTCTGACGACGACCGAGGTCAGCAGCCTGACCAGCGATCAGCTCAATGCGCTGACCACGACCGAAGCCCACGCGCTGTTGACGACCCAGGTGCAGTCGCTGTCGACGACGCAGCTCGAGAGCCTCTCACTGGCCAACCTGCAGACCTTGCAGGCGCCGCGCTTCTCGACCACACAGATCGCGAACCTCGACACCACAACAATCACGAACCTGACGCAGGCACAGGTCGACGCGTTCACCAACGCGCAGGTCGCGGCGCTGACCCCCTCGCAGCTCGACAATCTGACCGCCGGCGAGCTCAACGGCTTCAGCGGCAGCCAGCTCGGAGCCGTCACGACGACCCAGATCAGCTCCGTTCAGGTGGCGACGCTCAACAACCTTACGGCGGCGCAGGTCAACGCCCTGGCCACTACGCAGGTCCAGGCGCTGTCCACCGACCAGATCGACGGCCTCTCGACGGCCAATCTGCAGTCGGTCGACCAGACCAAGCTGACCACGACGCAGATCTCGGGCCTCGATACCGCCACGGTCGCCAACCTGACGAGCACACAGGTGCTCGCCTTCACGGCGAACCAGTTCGGCGCCCTGACCGGGCCGCAGATCGATGGTCTCGATGCGGCCACCGAGCTCGCCCACCTCGCGAATACGCAGCTCAATGCGATCTCCTCGACCACGATCGGCACGCTCGCAGCGGCGACGCTCAACAACCTGACGACCACCCAGGTCCAGACGCTGACGACCACGCAGGTGGACGGCCTGACGGGGGCGCAGATCGATGCCCTGTCCGGCGCCAACCTTGGCGCGCTGGTCACGACCCAGGTCCAGGCGCTCTCGACCACCACGGTCTCGAGCCTCGCCACCGCCACCATCGGCGCATTGACCTCGACGCAGATCACGTATCTGGCCAACACCCAGGTCGCCTCGCTGACTGCCGCGCAGGTCGAGAAGCTGACGACCACCGAGCTCACGGGCCTCACCGTGGGCCAGACCGGCGCGCTCACCGCGACGCAGATCGGCAATCTCGATACCACGACCATCAACAACCTGAGCGCCACTCAGGTCAGCGGCTTGAGCACCGTCCAGGCCCGCGGCCTCACGGTCGCGCAGCTCGACAATATGACGACGACGAACCTGGCTTCGCTCGACGTCTCTCGGCTGTCGACGGCGCAGATCTCCGGCATCGCCAACACGACGATCGACAACTTGTCGCAGGCACAGGTGCTATCGCTGACCTCGACCGAACTCGGCGCGTTCAGCCCCGGCCAGCTCGGCCACCTCACGACCACCGAATTCGGCAACTTCAGCACCACGCAGCTGCAGGGGTTGACGACCACGCAGCTCAACGGCCTCGCGACTGGCACGGTCGCGAACTTCGACGCCATCGACGTCAACATCGCCCGCCTGACCAACGCGCAGGTTTCGGGCCTGACCACGACGGCCGTTGCCGCGCTGTCCACGACAGAAGCGGGCGCGCTGAGCGCCGGCCAGATCGGGGCGCTCTCCGCCTCGCAGCTTGAGAGCCTGGTGGGCGTGCAGGCGCTGACCACGGTGCAGGTGAACGCGCTGACGTCGGCTCAGCTCGGCGCCATCGACACCACCACGATCGATACGCTCTCGACCACGCAAATCTCGGCGCTGACCTCGACGCAGGTCCACGGCTTCACGACGACGCAGCTCAACGCCATCAACCAGGCGAGCCTCGACGCCGTCAACATTACCCGCCTGACGACGACGCAGGTCTCCGGCCTCAGCGCCGGGTCGATCGGCAACTTAACCTCGACGCAGGTCTCGACGCTGCTGACCAGCCAGGTGGCGGTGCTGAGCTCGACCCAGTTCGGCGCGCTGAGCCAGGCGGAAGTGCAGGCCTTTGCGGCCAGCCAGGCCAATGCGCTGACGACGACGCAGATCGGCAGCTTCACCACGACGGCGATCAATCACCTGTCGACCACGCAGGTCGCAAACCTGCTGACGACGCAGGTGCAGGCGCTGACGGTCAACGCAATCAACAACCTCACGAATCTCAACTCGTTGAACGTGACCAAGCTGTCGACCACTCAAGTCGGCGGTGTGAGTGCCGCGACGATCGGCAGCTTGAGCTCGACGCAGGTCTCGCAGCTTCTGGCGACGCAAGTGGCGTCGCTGACGGCGGCGCAGTTCAGCCAGCTCTCGACGGCGGAAGTGCAGGCTCTGTCGACCACACAGGCCAATGCGCTGACCTCGACGCAGTTGGGCAACTTCACCACCACGGCGATCAACAACTTGTCGGCCACGCAGGTCGGCAACCTGAGCAGCACGCAGCTGCAGGGCCTGACCACGACTGCAGTCAACGACCTGACTGCGGCCAACCTGCACGCCGTCGACGTGACCAAGTTGTCGAACGCGCAGCTGACCAACCTCGCCGACGCGACGATCCAGGCGCTGACCAACACCCAGGTCTCCAACCTGACCGCCTCGCAGATCGGCCAGTTCACGACGACGCAGGCCAACGACCTGACCACGACCCAGTTCGCGGCCTTGAGCCAGGGTCAGGTCCAGGGGCTGACGACGACCGAAGTCAACAACCTGACGACCGCCAATATCGACGCGCTCGACGTCACCAAGCTCTCGACCACGCAGGCGTCTCAGCTCACCACGACGGCGATCACCAACCTAACCGACACGCAGATCGGCCAGCTCACCACGACCGAGATCGGCGTCCTCACTTCGACCGAGATCGGCGGTCTGTCGACGCCGCGGCTGCAGGGCCTATCCGGTGCGCAGCTTGGTGCGCTCTCCGCGGGCCAGCTCGGCAGCCTGACGACGACAACGGTCAACAACCTGACGACCACGCAGTTGACCTCGCTCACCTCGACGCAGTTCCAGGGCTTCACGACGACGCAGATCAACGCGCTGCCGCAGGCCAACCTGAACGCGCTCGATGTGACCGAGTTCTCGACCACGCAGGTCAGCGGTCTGAACACTGCCTCGATCAACAATCTGACGTCGACACAGGTCGCGGCCTTCACCGACGTCCAGATCGGCGCCTTCACCTCGACCGAGGTCGGCAACCTGTCGACCACGGAGCTGCAGGGCCTCACCGCCACGCAGATTTCAGGGTTCTCAGGCGCGCAGGTTGCGAGCTTGACCTCGACGGTGCTCAACAACCTGACCACGACGCAAGTCGCGGGCCTGGTGGACACGCAGGTGCAGTTGCTCTCGACCGCCCAGTTGGGTCAGCTCACGACCACCAACCTGCAGGCGCTCAACGCCAGCCAGCTCTCGGCGCAGCAGGTCGGCAACCTGGATGCGACGACGTTCGGCAACCTGACGTCGACGCAGATCGGCAATCTGACCTCCGACGAGGTCGGCGGGTTGACGATCAACCAGCTGCAGAGCTTGACCACGACCGAACTGCAGGGTCTCTCGGCCAGCGGGTTCAGCGCCGATCAGATCAGCAACTTCACGACGGCGATCTACAACACGCTGACGACGACGCAGCTGAGCGCGCTGGTCGACACACAGATCCAGGCCATCGCGGTGGCTCAGATCCACAACCTGTCGCAGGCCAAACTCGACGCGCTCGACGCCAGCGGCTTCTCGACCACGCAGGCCGGGGGCCTGACCACGACCGAAGTCACCCGGCTGACGACGACGCAGGTCGCGGCGCTGAGCTCCGATCTGCTCGGAGCGCTCGGCACGGCGCAGGTCAACTCGCTGACCACGACCGAGATCAATGGCCTCGACTCGACGCAGACGGATGGCCTGACCTCGACCCAGCTCGCGGCGTTGACGACTCCGAACCTCAAGGCGATTTCGACCACGGGAATCAAGGCTCTGACGAACGTTGCGATCGAGGGCCTGTCGACCACCGAGATCGGCAACCTGACCACGACCCAGGGCAACGCCTTCACTGCCGCCCAGGTCAACAGCATGTCGCTGTCGCAGGTCCAGGCGCTGGTGGCTCTGATCGGCTAGAGCAGAACGTAATTGACCCGCCCCGGCCGAATACGGTACCGGCGGGGCGGGGACTGCCCAGAACGGGTTTCGTTGATAGTGGCGTAAGGCGTATCTCCGGGCCGGACTTAATCCGGCCACCGGGGAATGTTGCGTTCTCAACCCAAACGCATACAGGACGCCCGCCATGTCGAGCTCGCCCGTCGTGTCTCCAGAAGCCAGCCAGATCTACGCCGAATGCCTTGGCAGCGCGGTGGCGCAGACGCTGTCGATCGTCGACCTCATCAATGGCGCGGGACGGCTTGCGGCGCTGGGGCAAAAGCCGCTCGTCGCCGAGCTCTACAAGACATGGCTTGCGCACAACGGCGAGCACGATGCTGCACACGCCGCTTGGTTCAATTACGGCGTGGTGCTCTCGGAGCTCAAGGACTCCGCCGGCGCGATCAACGCCTTCCAGGTCGCGGTCAAGCTGAAGCCGGATTTCAATCCCGGCTACATCAATCTCGGCCGCGCGCTCGAGGATGCCGGCAAAGCGGGAGCTGGGGTGACGCAGTGGCTCAAGCTGATCAACAACCTAGCGGCGGTGAACGGCGACAGCGTTGCGCACAAGCTCACGGCGTTCGAGCAGACCGGCCGCGTGCTGGAAGCGAACTACCGCGATGCCGCGGCCGAAGACGCGCTCAAGCAGTCGCTCGACATCAACAAGCACCAGGATCAGGTGATCCAGCATTGGATCTCGCTGCGCCAGCGCCAATGCAAATGGCCGGTGATCGCGCCATGGGACCGGGTGAGCCGCAAGGACCTGCAGGCGGGCATCTCGTCGTTGTCGCTCGCCAATCTCGGCGACGACCCGATGTTCCAGCTCGCGCGGGCGTATCGTTACGCCAAGGAATCGGTCGGCATGCCACAACCGGTCGCGCGCAAAGCCGACACGAGCCGGCGCGACCCGCTGCGACTGCGCATCGGTTATGTGTCGTCCGACCTGCGTGAGCACGCCGTCGGCTTCGCCATGACCGACGTGATCGAGCAGCACGACCACGAGAACTTCGAGATCTTCGCCTATTACTGCGGGATCAAGCGCACCGACGGAATCCAGAAGCGCTGCATGGATGCGGCCGACCATTGGACCGACATCAACGACATGACCGATGACCAAGCCGCGGCCAAGATCGCCGAGGACGGCGTCGACATCCTGGTCGATCTCAACGGCTACACCAAGGACGCGCGCACCAAGGTGTTCGCGCGGCGCCCGGCGCCGATCCAGGTGAATTGGTTCGGTTTCCCCGGCACCATGGCCACCCCGTATCACCACTACATCATTGCCGACGATATCGTGATCCCGCCGGATCAGGAGATGTTCTACTCCGAGAAGGTGGTGCGGTTGCCGTGCTATCAGCCCAACGACCGCAAGCGGCGGATCGCGGAGCGGCGCCCGACGCGCGCCGAAGTCGGGCTGCCCGTCGACGCCTTCGTGTTCTGCTCGCTCAACGGGATGCAGAAGATCACGCCGCGCGCCTTCGCCCGCTGGATGACGATCCTCCGCGAAGTGCCACGCAGCGTGCTGTGGATGCTCGGCGGCGTGGAGGACATCAACGCCCGCGTTCGCCAACTCGCGACGGAGCACGGCGTGGCTGCGGAGCGCATCATCTTCGCCGACAAGCTGCCCAATCCAGATCACTTGGCGCGCTATCCGCTTGCCGATTTGTTCCTCGACAGCTTGCCTTACGGCGCGCACACGACGGCGTCGGACTCGTTGTGGATGAACGTGCCGATCTTGACGCTGAAGGGGCGAACCTTCGCCGCCAGGGTTTGCGCAGACCTCCTGTGCGCGGCGGGGTTGTCCGAGCTCGTCTGCACGACGGCGGATGAGTACGTCGCACGTGCCATCGATTTCGCACGTAACATGGACAAGCTTTCGGCGATCAAGGCCAAGCTCGCGGCCAATCGCGACACGTGCCTCTTGTTCGACACGGCCGGCCTCGTGCGCAATCTCGAGGATCTCTATCGGCAGATGTGGGGGGATCTGATCCGCGGCGCGCTGCCGGTGCCGGATTTGCGCAATCTCGACATCTATCACGAGATCGGTGTCGAGCTCGATCTCGAGAACATGGATGCGATCGACGATGCGGCTTATCTCGCGCTCTATCGCGAGAAGCTCGAGGAGCGGCACCGGTCATATCCGATCCTGCCGGATGCGCGGCTGTGGCGCGACGACAAGTCGGCGGTTTCCGCCGTACCCCTGGCCGGCGCGACAGCCGTGCGCGGTTCCGCGGCGTCGCGGCCGGCCGAGCGGCTGAAGCGCCAGCGCCAGGCGGGCTAGCGCGCCTGTCGCGAGTTGCGCAGGCAGCTCTCCTGCAGTCTTCAAAGTTGCGCAAAATCAATAGCTTATGCGGTAGGCGGGTGCTGCCGCTGGCCGTCTGTCGGGCAAGTTGTTAGGAACGGCCGAATCGATCAAGGTGGATCAATGCACCTGCAAAAGCGTGTTCTCGTCACCGGCGGCTCCGGCTTTCTCGGATCGCATCTTTGCGAGCGACTGCTCGAGGCCGGCGACGAGGTGCTTTGCCTCGACAATTTCTTCACCGGCACGCGGCGCAATATCGAGCACCTGATCGGACACAAGCGCTTCGAGCTTGTGCGCCATGACGTGACCTTCGCGTACTACGTCGAGGTCGACGAGATCTACAATCTCGCCTGTCCGGCGTCGCCGATTCATTACCAGTATGATCCGGTGCAGACGACGAAGACCAGCGTGCACGGCGCCATCAACATGCTCGGCCTGGCCAAGCGCGTGCGCGCCAAGATCTTCCAGGCGTCGACCTCCGAGGTCTACGGCGACCCCAATGTGCATCCGCAAACCGAGGATTACTGGGGTCACGTCAACCCGATCGGGCCGCGCTCGTGCTACGACGAAGGCAAGCGCTGCGCGGAGACGTTGTTCTTCGACTATTGGCGGCAGAACAAAGTGCGCATCAAGGTGGCCCGCATCTTCAACACCTACGGGCCGCGCATGCATCCCAACGACGGTCGCGTGGTGTCGAATTTCATCGTGCAGGCGCTGCTCGGGCGCGACATCACCGTCTACGGCGATGGCTCGCAGACCCGGTCGTTCTGCTATGTCGATGATCTGATCGAGGGCTTCATCCGGCTGATGGCATCACCCGACGAAGTCACCGGTCCGATCAATCTCGGCAACCCGGAAGAATATTCGATGCTGCAGCTCGCCGCGGCGGTGATCGATCTCACCGGCTCGCGCTCGCGCGTCGTGCATCGGCCAAAGCCGCAGGACGACCCGCGTCAGCGTCGCCCCGATATCTCCAAGGCGCACGAGGTTCTCGGCTGGAAGCCGCGCATGCCGGTGATGGACGGTCTCAAGCGCACCATCCATTATTTCGAAGAGATGCTGACCGACAATGAGCTGCGCACGGCGCTTGCGGCGGCTCCGGCGTAAGACTGCCCCTTCGTTCTCCGTTCCAGTGCGTGGGTTGTGTTCGTGGCGCGCGTGCTCTCTCGCTCACCGATGCATCGCTTTACGGAGAACCCACAGCAATGCGCTCGCCATATCTCCTGGAAAACCGGCATGTCGCCGTGAAGCGCTGCCGGCACGGGCTGATGATGTTCAGCCGCAACGACTTGTTCGTCGGCCGCTCGCTCGACGCCTATGGCGAGTGGTGCGACTTCGAAATCCAATTGATGCGTGTTTTTCTGAAAGCCGGCGACGTGGCGATCGACGCCGGTGCCAATATCGGCACGCACACCATCGCCTTTGCGAATTCCGTGGGTCCGCAGGGCAGGGTCCATGCCTTCGAGCCGATGCGCCGGAATTTCTGCATGTTGGCGGGCAATGTTGCGCTCAATGCGCTGGAAAACGTCGTCTGCCATCAGAAGGCGGTGGGAGCCGTCAACGGCGAGATCAGCGTACCGGTCCTGCCGGATCCGGAGATCAGCTACAATTACAGTGCAATCCATCTATCGGAAGAGTCGAAACAGGGCGAACGGGTGCCGATCGTGACGCTCGACTCACTCGATCTTCAGGCGTGCCGGGTCATCAAGATCGATACGGAGGGGATGGAGGACAAGGTGCTCGACGGCGCACAGGCGCTGATCAAGCGCTGCCGCCCGCTGATCTATCTCGAAAACAATGAGGCCGGTGCATCGGAGCGCCTCGCCAAGGCGCTCGACAAGATCAACTATCAGGCCTGGTGGTCGATTTCTCCGCATTACGAACAGAATAATTTCTACAGCAATTTCGAGAATTTCTGGCCGAATGTCGTCCCGGCGACGAACCTCATCTGCGCGCCGAAGGAGGCCAATCTGCAGATCGGTCTCGACCCGTTCACTGGCCCCAAGGACGACTGGAAGGCATCGCTGCAACGGGTCGGCTATATGCGCCCATTCCAACCGAAATATGGGCCGCAGGCCTAGTCGATTGGCCGCGCCTCACAAGTGTCGCTTTGATTCCGAAGTTCGCTCCCGACTCGCCGCGAGCATGGCGAACTCCGAAATGGAGATACTAGGCCAATGGCCCACCTCAAGCTGCGGACATATCGTCGGCGCCGCTAGCGGCCGTTGCCGCCGCGGTACTGCGTCGGTGTCTCGCCGAAGCGGCGGCGCAGATGCCGCAGCGGCTCGCTCGCCTGGTCGAGCGGCGCGCCGACGAGATCCTCGGCCAACGGCAGCACCTGCAGCAGCCGCTCGCGGGAAATAGTTATGCCGGAGAAGTTGGCTCCGCCGTAATGGTGCGAGAACAGGTTCGCTGCGCTATACGTGGTGATCGGGCTTAGCATGAACCGCTGCAGGAATTTCAATTCGGCGGTACGAGGCTCACCGGCACCACTGCATTAAGCCCAAGCACCATGCGCGCCGCAGGCAGCGTCGCATCAGCCATCACCGCATGGCCTTCGGCGGTTGGATGGATGGCGCCGCCATAGACGGCAGAGACGACGCCCCATAGGGCGTCATGGATGTCGCGCGGCTGCAGCACCGAGGGCAGCCCCTCCGGATAGGTCATGGCGGTGAGATAGCTGTCATCGGCGGTGCGCTCCCAGCGCGCCCGCGAGGCGTAGGGGCGATACTCGCTCGGCCGTAGGGGACAGAGCAGGGGATGCTCGGCAGCCTTCACCGGATCGGTCTGGAAGGTCTCGCCACTCGGCGATAGGCAAGTGCGGTCGAAAACCGGATCGGTCTCGGCGCGGGCGCAGAAGCCATGGCCGAGAAACTGCGGCTGATGCGCATCGACCATGGTCATGGCGTCGGTCGCCGGATCGTTGCAGATCGTGCCGCCGGTGCAGGAGGCGAGCGCCTTGATCCGCGGGAGGAATTCCTGCGCGACGAAGGCTGCGGTCGCCGCGAGCCGTGCCGGATCGGCCTTGAAAGCCGGATGCACATCGAAGCCGTCGCGGCCGCCGGGGCAGGGAGTGCCGTCCGCCTGCAGCGCCGGATGCCCGTAGGAGACATAGACGACGCGATGCAGGTCGCCGCCAACGAGTGGCTTGAGTGCCGCCCGCAATTTGGCGAAGGCGCCGGGCAACGTGGTGCTGATCACGCGCTGCGCGTCCTCGACCGAAGTCACCGCGCCGCCGCGCGAAGAGATGACGCGCTCCGTCGTGCCGTCGACGATCACATTGCCGACAAGGCCGGAAAAGGAAATGTCGTTGGCGCCGACGGTAAGCAGCACGAGGTCGAGTGGCCGTTGCGCGCGCGCAAGTGCATCCCTGAGTGCTCCGAGCTGGCCCGGCACGCGTGGCGGACAGCCGCCGCGTGGTGGACATTCGCGCGCCCGTTGGCTGTCGAATAGCCCGTCGCCGATCGAAGCGCCGGTGCAGGCAAGCGGCAGATAGGTCACGGCGATGTGCGGGTTCTCGACGGCAAGCTGCAGCGCCGTGCGGGTCTGATAGCTATAGAGCGAGCGATGGCAGGCCGCGCTCATCCAGCGCGCGCCGCGTTGCTGCCATTCGGCGGCACGGCCGACGCGCGCGACCGCCGTGCCGGTGGTGATGTCGCTGCTGCCGGGAGCCGACTCACAAGCCTGGTCGCCGCGAAAGCCGGCGCGACTCGGGCGAAAATATTCGCTGCGCGCGGTGCCGAGAAAGCGGCGGAAGCAGAACCCGTTGTCGGCAAGCGCGACCGGGCGGTCCGGATTACCTTCGCCGGATGCGACGGAATCGCCGAGCCCCGCGATCAGCAGGTCGCGCACCGCGATCTCTGCTGCCGCCTGTTGAGTGCCTGCCGGCGTTTCCAGCGCAACCGCCGCGACGGTTGTCTTGCCGGCGCCGACACGCAGGGTCACTTCCTCGCCGCACGGCACGCTGATCCGCTGCGCCGGCGTCTCGCCATCATTGAAGGTCCAGGCGCAGGTGGCGTCGCTCGGCACCGGACCGGTGAGCACCACACCGACGCGATAGTCCTGCGGATGGAGGTAATTTTCACGCACGCCATCGCGCTCGCAGGTCTGCGAAACCGCTCCCGCGGCGTCGATGCAGAGATGATCCAGCATCAGCCGGGCCCAGCCGCGGCCGTCGGTCGCGAGCGCCAGCCGCCGTTCCGCCGCAAGCACGCCGTCGCCATGGGAAGCAGTGACGTGACGGAGGAAGTCATGCTCGTCGCGAAACAGCCGGAAACGGTTCTTGACCTCCCAGTCGATGCGAAATTCGCCCGAGATCTGGGCAGCGGCCAGACCGGGGAGCAGGGCGACGAAGGTCGCAAAAATCAGTGCGAAAAGTCGTGTGCGCATGAGTAGCTTTGGCGTTGCGGGCGCGTTGATTAGAAAGAGCCATGCGGCGGAATTATGGGCGTAATGTTGCAGGGAGGTCATTGTGACAACTGAGATCAAGACGACCTGCTGCATCGCCGGCGGCGGGCCGGCGGGGATGATGCTCGGCTTTCTTTTGGCGCGCGGCGGCGTGCCGGTTGTTGTGCTGGAAAAGCACGCCGACTTTCTCCGCGATTTCCGCGGCGACACCATCCATCCCTCGACACTGGAGCTGATGGTCGAGCTCGGCCTGATCGAGGACTTCCTCAAGCTTCCGCATTCGCAGATGCGCGAAATCTCCGTGCAGATCGGCGAACAGCAGTTCAAAGTGGCCGATCTCACGCACCTGCCGGTGCATTGCAAGTTCGTCGCGCTGATGCCGCAATGGGATTTCCTCAGTTTTCTCGCCGACCGCGGCAAACGCTATCCGACCTTCGACCTGCGCATGCGCGCCGAGGCGAAAGAGGTGATCGAGGAGAGCGGCCGGGTCGTGGGCCTGCGCGCGCAAACCCCGGACGGGGACCTCGATATCCGCGCCGACCTCGTCGTCGGCGCTGACGGCCGGCATTCGACCGTGCGCGAACGTGCCGGCTTTGCCGTCGAGGATTTTGGCGCGCCAATGGACGTGCTGTGGATGCGCATCTCGCGCAGGCCCGATGACAGTCTTGCCGCGCTCGGCCGCCTCGGCGCCGGCCGCATCCTGGTCATGCTCGACCGCGGCGACTATTGGCAGTGTGCCTTCGTCATTCCCAAGGGCAAGGACGCGGTCTGGCGGGAGAAGGGGATTGAATCCCTGCGTGAGGAGGTGGCCCGGCTCGCGCCGATGCTCCGCGGGCGCGTCGGCGAGCTCAAGAGCTTCGATGACGTCAAGCTGCTCACCGTCGCCGTCAATCGGCTGCGGCAGTGGTATCGGCCGGGGCTTCTGTGTATCGGCGATGCGGCGCATGCGATGTCGCCGATCGGCGGCATCGGCATCAACCTCGCGGTGCAGGATGCGGTCGCCGCGGCCAATATCCTCGCGAGGCCGTTGCGCGAGCGCCGGCTTCGCCTCGAGGATCTAGAGGCGGTGCAGCACCGTCGCGAATGGCCGACGCGGCTCACGCAGGGCATGCAGGTGCTGATCCAGAACCGCATCATCACCCCGCTCTTGATGCTCCAGCACACGCCGAAGCCGCCGCTGGCGGTGAAGCTCATCGACGCGATCCCGGTGTTGCGGCGGATTCCGGCGCGGATCATCGGCATGGGCTTTCGCCCGGAGCACGTGCACACGCCGGAGCTTGCGGCCGCGCAGACTTAGGGCTGCATCGCGCGAAGCTCGCTCAAGCGGTGCTCCATCTCCTTACGAAACTGATAGTCAGGCCGGCCGAATAATCGGTTGCGCGAAGCGAGGAAGGTGCGCTGTTCGCGCCGCAGTGTCTCGGCGCGCTTGGCCGGCAGTCGCCCGAGCGCCGTCTGATAGGCACCGTCGATGTCGCGATCGAGGCGTGCCAGCACGGCGTCCGAGCAAATGGCTTTCTCCACGCTTAATGTTGCGGCGGCGCAATCGAACGAGGGCGTGAGCCGCGTATCGACAAGCGCCAGGCCGTCGCGCCGGCGGCGCAACTGCGTCAAATATTCGGCAGCGCTGGTATCGCGCGGATTGATCCGCACGGTTTGCTCATAATCGGCGATGGCACGATCGATGTCGCCTTTCGCGGCCCAGGCCGCGGCGCGATTGTGCCAAGTGAGCGGGAAGCTCGCGTCGAGCTTGATCGCCGCGTCATAGTCGGCGATGGCATGATCGTAATCGCCTTTGTGCTGGAACGCGTCGCCGCGGTTCGTCAGGAAGTGAGCCTTCGGCTTGATGCGGATCGCCTCGTCATAATCGCTGATCGCGCGGTCGTAGTCGCCGTTGCGTGCGTAGCCGAGACCGCGATTGTCGAAGTATTCAGGCACGGAAGGGTCGAGCACAATTGCCTTGGTCTCGTCGGCGAGCGCCTTGTCATTCTGGCCAAGCTTTCCCAGCGCGGCGCCGCGATTGGCGTAGAACTGGGCCTTTTCGCCGTCGAGCCGGATCGCCTCGTCGTAGTCCTCGATGGCGCGCTCGTTCTGCCCTTTCAGGTAGAACGCGACGCCGCGGTCGGAGAACGCCTGCGCAAAATTCGGATCGAGCCGGACCGCCTCGTTGTAATCCTCGATGGCGCGGTCATAGCGGCCGTTGCCGAGGAAGGCGTTGCCGCGCGTATCGAAAGCGGGCGCGTTTGATGCGTCGAGGCGAATGGCCTCGTTGGCGTCGAGGATGGCCTGGTCGAACTCCCCAGCGCGGCGCCGGATTTCGGCGCGGCTGCGATAGGCCCCGGCAAGTTCGTTGGGCTTCGTTTTTGCCTCGATGATGGCAGTGCAGGCAGCGACCCGGGCCTCGGGGGTGCCTTTCGCATCCACGGCGCAAACAGCGGCAGTCGATGCAGTTTGGGCAACAGCGGCGGTACCGCTGAGCAAAAGCGTGGCGATCGCGAAAGCAGTGATGTGGCGCGGCATATCCGACCTCGCATCTGTCGGAGCGGCGTTTCCCGCCGTCCCCCATTCCATTGTCGCGGATCGGAGCGAAAAGGTTCAAGCGCGGGAGTAGCGGCGGCGCAGCAAAATGACCGCAAGTGCAAAGGGCGCGAGCCAGACTAGGCGGCTCTGATAGCGGTCGACCGTATTGGCAAAGGTGGCGCAGACCCCGGCATTGATGGCCAGCGCGAGCAGCACCGTCGTTGCGAATGCGGTGTCCGCCGGAGCGAGTCCCAGGCGTCTGCCGGAAATGGTGATGCCGAGCAACCCAGCAATACCAATCCAGGCGAAAGGAAGATGGATGGCGTTGAGAGGCGCAAGGTCGAGGACGGAACGCCAATCGCCGCTCACCGGATCGGTGAAGCCTTGCTGCTGCCGGGCGGCGTGGTAATCCGCGGCCGCATCCGGTGCGCGGGTTTCGATCGTCCATTCCGCATGCCACATAGCACCCCGGTCGGTGACAATTTCGGTGCGAAACGACGCGAACTGCTCGGCCATATCTTGCAGCACCGCGACGAGATGATCGATGGGATGCTCGATCAGGCTGCGGATAATGATGCGTCGCTCCTCGTTGCCATAGCCGATCGCGCCACCGAGTTTGCGGAACGGTGATTCGGCAAGCCAAAGCCAGTTGTCCGCCGTGTCCGGCAGGCTTCCTGCGTAGCGGCACAACTGGACGCTCGGATCGGGACAGTGCTCGCGGAGATAACGATCAACGAACCCATCTTGCAGAAGCCGCCCAAACAGAAAGCTTTCACCGCCCGGCGTGAAGGCGAAGCGGCCACTCGCGCCCAGGTTCGTCGCCAGCAGCAACGCGACGCCGGCCACTAAGGCAACGCTCGGTGCTGGAAGTCGGGCTGAGCGCAAAGCCTTCCAACGCCGAAGGATGAGAAGACTGCTGAGCAAGCCGAGACAGAGCGCCAGCGCCGCCATGTGGCTCGCGACCGCGAGCGCGATGGTCAGCATAAGGCCAAGCCGTTCGAAGCTGCGAAGCGCTCCCCAGTGAAAAGCCAGGAGATAAAGAGCAAGAACAGCAATCGGAAACAGAACGTCCGGCATCAGCTGGCTGCTGAACCAGGAGACGCTGGTGAGAATGCACAGCCCAAGGACCACAGCGAGCGCCGTCCCCGGATGTCCGCCCAGACCATGCGCGCGCAAAATGAGCAGGATGAGCCAGAGGCACAGCGCCGCCTGCAGAATGACGATCGGCCAGAATTCGAGCGGGATTGCTGCGGCAAGGATCAGCCCGTAGACCGCCGAGCGGCCCAGGGCGAGTGTCCCTTCGAAGGCGCGCGCCAGATAGCCGCCCGTGTCGGGAAAGACGATGGGAAACCCATTCCAGATGGCGGGAGTCAGCAGCATGGTGAGCATCACGATGCAGCAGACGGCGAAAGCGAGCGCCGAGCTCCGCTCGCTACCGATCGCGCGCGATGTCTCGCGCGTGATGGAAAGATCCGCCACTGTCGTATCCGCCTGTTCCCAGGGCTCGCCGTCCCAACGCGGCGCCAAGGCCACAGCGTCAACCCGGACGGGAGTGGAAAGTTCAGGCGGGAGAATAGCTTGACGCGCGCGCCCGCAATGGCGAATTGTCGCGGATAACGCACTCGTGCACCAGGCGTAGCGATGTTCGTCACCTTCTTCCACGAGCTGAAATCGGCCGGCGTGCCGGTGACGTTGCGCGAATATCTGACCCTGATGCAGGCCATGGATGCTGATCTCGCCTCGCGCCGGGTCGAGGATTTCTACTATCTGTCCCGCGCCGCCCTGATCAAGGACGAGCGCAATCTCGACAAGTTCGACCGCGTCTTCGGTCACGTCTTCAAGGGGCTCGAACTGATGAGCGATGCGCTCACCGCCGAGATCCCGATCGAGTGGCTCAAGAAGCTCACCGAGAAGACGCTGACCCAAGAAGAGAAGAAGATGATCGAGGCCATGGGCGGGCTCGACAAGCTGCTCGAGACGCTGCGCCAGCGTCTGGCCGAGCAGAAGGGCCGGCATCAGGGCGGCAGCAAGTGGATCGGCACCGCCGGTACCTCGCCCTATGGCGCCTATGGCTACAATCCCGAAGGCGTGCGCATCGGTCAGGAGAGCAACCGTAATTTCCGCGCGGTGAAGGTGTGGGACAAGCGCGAGTTCAAGGACCTCGACGACGAGGTCGAGCTCGGCACTCGCAACATCAAGGTGGCGCTACGCCGCTTGCGTAAATTCGCCCGCACCGGGGCGCCTGACGAGCTCGATCTCGACGGCACCATCAAAGGCACCGCGCACAAGGGCTATCTCGACATCCATATGCGTCCCGAGCGGCACAATGCCGTGAAGGTGCTCCTGTTCTTTGACATCGGCGGCTCAATGGACTGGCACATCCAGGCGACGGAGGAGCTGTTCTCGGCGGCACGCACCGAGTTCAAGCACATGGAGCATTTCTACTTCCACAATTGCCTCTATGAGAAAGTCTGGAAGGAGAACCGCCGCCGCTTCCAGGAAACAACGCCAACCTGGGACCTGATGCACACCTATCCGCACGACTACAAGGTGATCTTCGTCGGCGACGCTTCGATGAGCCCCTACGAGATCGCCATGCCCGGCGGGTCCGTCGAGCATTACAACGAGGAGCCTGGACAGGTGTGGATGGAGCGCGTGACGAGGACTTATCCGGCCTGCGTCTGGCTCAATCCGGTGCCGGAGCGCGAATGGGACTACACGCAATCGATCCGCATGGTGCGGCAATTGATGAGCGAGCGCATGTATCCGCTCACGCTGGAAGGGCTCGATCGCGCGATGCGCGAATTGGTTAGGTAATCCTTCTCAGGATTTTGGGAGCTAAGAAACTATGCCTCGACATATTCAGCGATAGTTGTCGGCTCGGGAACCGGAAGCCCGTCTTCCTTGAGACCCTCAATATGGAAGCGGATCGCCAAGCCAATCTCACTTTCGACGGCCGCGATGGTCTCACCGGTGGCTACACAACCGGGAAGGTCGGGCACATAGGCGGAGTAGTTGTTCTCCGCCTTTTCGATGACGATGGCATATCGCATTAGTGCTGATCCTTCAGGGCTGCTTGTTTCAAGATACTGTTTGCGTGCCAGGCGCAAGATCATCGGAGGGCTTGCCGGCGATAGTTACGCGGCCCGGTTTGTGCGGGTGCTTGAATTGGCGATGGCCCGCCGCGCATCGCAATCTGTCGCCATCCATCATCTTCAATCAAACGGATCGCTTCGCGAACCTTCATGAGACGCGCCCCAAGTGAGCAGACCATAGCATGGTGATTGGCGTGCAGTACGCGGGGTATGGCTCTTTACTTTCAACCAATCGGTGATTGGAATGGGCCAAAGCCCATGCGGGCACAAACGGCCACAGAGCCGGAAGGGGAGGAGATCATGCTCACGCGCCGACAAACGTTTCCTGCGATCGCAGCGGCGTTGGCCACGCCGGCGCTGACCCGCCGTGCTTTTGCGGACAGCTGGCCGTCGAAGCCGATCCACGCCATCGTGCCGTTTTCCGCCGGCAGTACAGCCGACATCATCCCGCGCATCGTGTTCGACCCGATGTCGGCTGCGCTTGGGCAGACCATCGTGGTGGAGAACCATGGCGGCGCCGGCGGCTCCGTGGGTGCCGCGCAGGTCGCGCGCGCCGAGCCCGATGGCTACACGCTCCTGGTCAATGCTTCCGCGCATACCGCGGCGCCTGCGCTCTATCCGAATTTGTCTTACGACGCCGCCAAGGATTTCTCAGGGGTCGCGATGTTCGGCAATACGCCGAACGTGACGGTGGTTGCGCCGGCACGCGGCTTCAAGACGCTGGGCGACCTCGTCGCCTATGCCAAAGCACATCCCGGCGTGCTTAGCTTCGCCTCGGCGGGGGTCGGCAGCGCGACGCATCTGAGCGCCGAACGGCTGCGCATGTCGGCGGGCTTCCAGGCGACACATGTGCCGTTCCGCGGCGGCCCAGAGGGCCTGACCGAGGTGATGACCGGCCGCGTCGACTTCTATTGCTGCGGCATCTCCTCGGCGCTGTCCTTCATCCGGGCGAAGCAGCTCATCCCGCTCGCGGTGTCCACGGCAAAGCGCGCATCGCTGTTGCCCGATGTGCCGACCACGCTCGAGCTTGGCTATAAGGATTCCGACTACAATTTCTGGACTGGCCTGCTGGTGCCGTCGAAGACGCCGCGTGAAATCGTCGACCGGCTTTATGCGGAAGCCACCAAGGCGCTGGCGAAACCGGAGATCGCTGAGAAGCTGGCGAAGCAGGGCGTCGATCCGTTCCCGCTCACGCCCGCGGAGTTCGATGCGCTGATCCGCAAGGAGATTGCCAGCAACATGACGCTGATCAAGGCCGCCGGGATTAAGACGAATTAGCTACCAGCGCGCTTCGACACATCTCGCGTTGGCGAGCCGAAGGCGAGCGGCCAGCGCGAGCACGTAAATCGCCGCACCAAGCCCGGCACTGCGCTACCAGCGGACTTCGACGCCGAGCGTGCCCGTATGCGAATAGTAGGTCTTGCGCCAGGCGCCATCATAGAGCGCGTAGAGCTTCACCATCGGCGCCACGCGGACCGAGTAGCCGGCGCCGGCGTCGAGCTCGACCTTATCGTCGAATACGCCATTGATGGTGCGCGTTGCCGCGCCCGTCGCCGTGAGGACCAGCGGATCGACGCTCTGCGACAGCACGTCGACGACGCGCGCGTAGACGCTCACGTCCTGCATCATGCCGTTCGGGTAGGTGGTGTAACCCACTTCGGCGCCGCCGAAGGTGCGGAACCGGTTGCTGTTCTGCACCGCCGAATTCACTGGCACTGAGCCGCCAGTTTCGCTGAACGCGTCGATGCGCGTAGCCATCCAGTCGAGGCCGGCCTTCGGCACCACGCGCCAGGCACCGCTCGACCAGTAATAGGAGAGCTCGGTCGAAGCCGCCCACAGCCGGCTGCCGTAGGATGCGGTAGCCTCGGTCGTGCCGCTGATGCGCGAGGAATGGATATTGCCGAAGCCGGCAACCCCGGCGACGCCGAGCGCCCACGGTCCATTCTCGAAATTGAGCGCCGCGCCGATCTGGGTGAGGTCGAGCCGACCATTCTGCTGGTCGATCGGCAGGTCGATCTTGGTGCGGCCCTGGTCGACCGAGAGCGACGCGTTGACGCCCGGCACAAGTGTCATGCCGACGCCGGCCACCCCGCCATAGATGCTGCGGTGGTCGCCGGGGAACAGATCCTGCGGCCCGGTGCGGGTCGCCGAGGCGTAGCCTTCGAACCAGGTGCGATAGCGTGGCGCTGGAGTGGCCGCTGCCTGGGCGGCCTGCGCCTTGGTGTCTGCGATGGCGAGCAGGCCTGGAATGGCGGGCGGCGGTGGCGCCAACGGGTCGGCGAGCGCCAATGCGCCGGAGCCGGTGTCGGCAAAGGGCAGGGCGGTGGTCTGGACCGCCGGCAGTTGGGTGTTGGTGTGGGCGAGAAGCCGGCGCATGAAGCTCTGGCTCGCATCGAACATCCCGGACGTGGCCGAGCCGTTCACCGCACCGCTGGTATAGCTGATGACTGGGGGCGGGGCCTGTGCGTGTGCCGGATCGGCGATCACGAAGGGGCAGAGCGCCAATAGCAGAAACGCCGTCGGTGATGCCCAGCGGCCCGTAACGCGTCTCGGACGTCGTCCGGAAAGCAACAAGATCGCCCCACTTCGCTCGTGCGGCCAGGCCGCACCGAAAACCTACGAATCCAGCCCAATGCGCGCCGATCTTAACAGCGGCGATTGGCGGGGAACAACCGTCGCAGTCTGGGATTCACCGTCGGACCGGAGTACCGCCCCCGGCTGTGTAGTCTGTGGCTTCGGCGGGCTCGCCTGGCCGGATCAAGGCACAAAAGAAAACCGCCGGGCTATACCCGGCGGTCGGTCTCGAGCCGAAGAAGACGATCAGGCAGCGTTTGCGGCAAAAGGCTCGTCGCCGAGATCGGAGGCATCCTGACGCCGCTGCAGGGCCATCACCTCGCGCATCAGGCGGGAGAAGTCCTTGCGCGCCGTTTCCAGCGCACCTTCGGTCAGTGCCCGCTCGAGCTTCTCGCGTTTGATCGCGGCGGTGAGCTCGTCGCGCTCGTTCTCGGAGAGCTGACGCGCGGTCTCCATTTCCGATTCGAGCAGTGAGATGCGGTCAATCAGGAGCTGGACCTTTTCCTCGGTGCGGCTGAGGCCATTGTCGCGCGCTGCCAGCGCCTTCGCGAGCGTTGCCGCGCGCTCCTGCAGCGCATTGCGTTCGAGCTGCAGGTCCCGGATCTCATTCTCACGCACGAGCCGTGCCGCATCTGCCTCGGCGCGACGCGCCTCGGCATTGTCGCGGTCGAGCGCCATCTCGCTCACCCGCCGCTCCATGTTGCGGATGTCTTCGGCGCGTCCCATCAGGTGGTCGCGGGCGTCGTTGAGCAGCTTGTCGCTGGCGGCCGAACGCGCCTGCAGCGCCTCGAAGCGCATGCGTTGCGTGGTGATCTCGCCGGCATGGCGTTCATTGAGCTCCTCGATCGTGGTTGCGAGGCGTGCGCGCTCGGAAGTGACCTCGGCGAGGTTGGCCTCGATGTGACGCATGCGCCCCTGCGCCGATTGTAGATTGGCCTCGGCTTCCGCCAGGCGGCGCCCGAGTCGTGCGGATTCACCGATGGTCTTGTCGAGCGAGATCTGCAAGGCCCGCTTCTCATCCTCGGAGAGGGCGAGCTTCTGCCGGGCTCCGTGCAATTCCGCCTCGAGCTGTGTGCAGCGCTTGTCGCCCGCGGCGACGCGTTCGTTGAGCCGCCGATTCTCGTCACCGAGCGAGCGGTTGGTCGCGGTCTCCTGCTGTAGTGAGAATTCGAGGTCATTGATGTGGGCGCGTCGCGCCGCGATGTCGGCGGCGAGTTCGGCCTTGGCAGATTCGAGCCCGCGCATGGTGACGAGCGTTGCCGAAAGCTCTTGGCGCAGCTGGTTGGCGTCGGTTTCGGCTGCGGTCGCCTTCTTCTCCAGCGCGCTAACCTCGTTGCGCAGCCGGCCATAAGCGGTCCGGGTGTTGTTGAGGACGGTCTGCAGGCTGACTTTTTCGGTCTTTTCCGCCTCGAAGGCGGACAGCGCCTTGGTGACCGGGTCGACCAGTTTGGCGACCGACGCCTTGATGGTGTCGAGCTCGCCGATCTTGGTGTTGGCGTCGAGCAGCAGATTGCGGAGCGCCTCGTTTTCGCCGCCGAGCTGGCTGCCCATGGCGGAGAACAGCTCTTCATCAAGGTCGAGGCTGGGAAGTTGCGGCGTCGGCGTCAGTTGTGACGGCGTTGCCGCCTCCTGCAGCGTCACAGTTTCCTGGAAAGGCGGCGGCTGGAGCGTTGTAGTCGCTATCGGGCTCGCCTTTCGGGCGAGTAGCCCCCCAAATTTGCTCATCGCGCGATGATCCCCTGAACGCCGATCCGCCCGGCCGAAGCGACGCCGAATCACCTGCGGACGATCCTAGCGGAAAGCGGAGTCGAGGTGGTACGGCGATCTCGTTAATCTGGCGCGCCTTGCTGGACGATCCGCGCCCGCTGATACCTGTGGGCAACACCTGCCCCCGTGCCGATAGCTGTGGGTAAGCCGGCGATCCGGTCTGCCCTCCTACTTGACTCTACGCCGGCGTTTAGTCCGCCCGATCCAGCGGTATTTTCCGCTCTAGCGGGTGGCCTGGCGCCTGCCGGCCATGGAACCAGACTCTCGTATCGGCATTTCCCAAAGCGCTTGGCAAAGCGGGAGGCATACCTCCCGCGGCGCGGCAGGGGTTTGGACCGGGCGGTGTGGCGTGGCGAACACGGCTGTGAAAAACTCGCGGCTTCTGCTGATCCAGGCTCGACTTGCCGGCAGAAGCAGCCCACGTTTGCCGTTCCTTCGCGTGCCTTCCGGTCCAGCCCAAAGCGGGAGTTTCCGATGAAGCGACTTGTTGCTGTAGCAGCCGCAATGGCTGCAGCGTCCGTCTTGTGCTGTCAGGCTGCCAATGCAGGCCCGCGCAAGGAGCTCGATCCACGTCTGACCGCGACCTCGATCGGGGTCGGAGCCGCAGGCACCGCCGCCTATTTCGCGCTGGGCGGCTGGCACTGGAGCGATTGGGACATCAACCGCAACGGCTTCACCAAATTCGGCGCCTGGTCGGCGACCACGATCGGCTGCATGGCGATTTCGCCCATGATTGGCTCGGCCGTGGTGCAGCGGCCACTGACGCTTCGCGAAGCGCAGACCATGACCGCGTCTTGCGTCGTACCGATCGTCGGCGGCTGGCTGGTCAATGAAGCCTGGAATGCGCACCCGGAGTGGCAGCAATACGAGGCGCAGCCGGTGCCTGTCGCGATGCGCGTACGCAGACACAAGCACAGATAGCCGGCGAGGAGACCGGGGCCTCTCTCCCGCTAGTTGCGGCGGGCGATAAACAAGCCTTCGCTCAAGCGGAATTTTGTCGCGCCAGGCGTCGTGTCCGGCGCGAGGAAGCTCTGCACCTCGCCGGTGGCGTGGGTCAGTAGCGAGCGCAGCAGCGTCTGCATCGTGGGGTCATGGCGCGCCGCCCAGCTTTCGAAGTCCATGGTCTTGTAGAGCTGCTCCTCGCGGGCGAGCGCAAAGCCGTGCTTGGTCAGCGCCGCCTTCCATTCTTCCATCGTCCAGGCGCGCAGATGGCTCGGGTCGCGGAAGCGCTCGAAGGCGTTGACATAGTCGCCGGCGTTGCCGGCAGGGACCACATTGTCGACCAGACCGAGCAGGCCGCCCGGCTTGAGCACGCGCCGTGCCTCGTCGAGGAAGTCGGCGATGCTCTCGAAGTGATGCGCCGCGATGCGGCAGGTGACGAGATCGAAGCTGGCGTCGTCGAAAGGCAGGGCCTCCGCCTTGGCAAAGGCAGTCCGCACATTGGCGAGCCCGCGCTTTTTCGCCTCGTCGCGGACCATCGACAGCATCTCGTCGGTGATGTCGGTCGCCCACATCCGCGCCACATGCGGCGCAAAGCTGTAGGCGACATGGCCGCCGCCGGTCGCCACGTCGAGCGCCTGCCAATCCGGCTTGGGCTCGGTCAAAGCAACCAGCCGTTCCAGGCTTTTGCCCTGCGCGTGCGGCTTGCTGGTGAGATAGCTCGCGGCGGTCTTGCCGAATTGCTCCTGGACCAGAGTCTTGCTCATTGAGATCGTTCCTTGTGCCGCCGCGCCGTCATGCGTGGCATGCACTGCGGCTCTCGGCTCGCGCACTATTTCGGCTCATAATGGAAGTGAGACGCAGGGAAGGAAGAGCCTATGAGCCGCATTCTCGTCAAGGGCGGATCCATTGTGACCATGGATCCGGCGCTTCGCGATCTACCACGCGGCGACATCCTCATCGAGGACGCGTGCATCGCCGCTATCGCGCCGACGCTGGCCGCGGATGCCGCCGAGGTGATCGACGCGGCTGGGATGATCGTCATTCCGGGGCTGATCAACGCCCATGTGCACACCTGGCAGAGCGCGTTGCGCGGCGTCGCGGGTGATTGGACCGTCGCGCGCTACATGCAGTCGATGCATCGTGGCCTTGCCGGCCACTACCGGCCGGAGGATCTCTACATCGCCAATCTCATGGGTGCGCTCAATCAGCTCAATTGCGGCTCGACCACGCTGGTCGACTGGTGCCACAGCAACCGCACCCCCGAGCACACCGACGCGGCGATTGAAGGCCTGACCGAATCCGGCGCACGCGCAGTGTTCCTGCACGGCTCGCCCAAACCCGATCCGAAACCAGGGCAGAAGCATTTCAGCGAAGTCCCCATGCCGCGTTCGGAAGTCGAGCGGCTGCGCAAAACACGTTTCGCCAGTGACGACGGCTTGGTGACTTTCGGACTCGCGATCCTCGGCCCCTATTACTCGGTGTGGGACGTCACGCGCGCCGACGTGCTGCTGGCGCGTGAATTTGATCTCATCGCCAGCATGCATGTCGGCGGCGGCAAATCGCTGACGCCGGATGGGTTTGCGCGGCTGATCAAGGAGAAGTTGATCGGGCCGAAATTCAACGTCGTGCACGGCAACGACATGACGCATGACGACATCCGTGGCGTCGCCGCGCAGGGCGGACAGTTCACCGTCACCGCCGAGATCGAGCTGCAGATGGGCTACGGCGATCCGCTTACCGGCGTACTCAATGCGGTTGGCGCGCCGGTCTCGATCGGCTCCGACGTCGAGCCGTCGGCGCGTGGCGACATGTTCACGGCGATGCGCGTCACGCTGCAGCACGAGCGCAATCGCCGGACCATCGAGATGCTCGAGGCCGACGGCGGCCGTCCGGAAGCAATGCCCGTCACCTGCCGGCAGGCCTTGGAATGGGCGACGATCAATGGCGCGCGCATGGTCGGGCTCGACCACCGCGTCGGCTCTCTCACGCCAGGCAAGCAGGCTGACGTCGTGCTGATCCGCGGCGGCGATCTCAACATCTTCCCGGTCTACGACCCGGTGGCCTCGGCCGTGATGCAGGCCGGCGTCGCCAATGTTGACACGGTGCTGGTCGCGGGCCGTGTGGTGAAACGGGCAGGGGCGCTGCTCTATCCGCAGCTCGACGCGAAGAAGCGCGACCTGCGGCGCTCGGGCGAGCGCATTCTCACCGATTTCGGCATTCTGGGCTCTGGGCGCGGCGCGCAATCGGCCGCCGGCGCGGCCGCGAACTGAGCGCGAGGCGAGATGAGCAAGACGACTTTGGGAAAACTGCCCCCCGATGCATTCGGCATGCTCGCCTTGCCGCCGCTCGCGCCCGAGATCATCGAAGGCTTTCGCGCTGTGCCGGATCTCACTGGCATGTCGTCGGACATTATGGACGAATTGGGCATTGTCGGAGCAATTCCGGCGAGCGTTCTCAAGCCAACCGATCCGCAGGCTCGCATCGTTGGCCGCGCGCTCACCGTGCTCAACGTGCCGCCTGGTGTCAGCGTCCCGGAGGCGGTGGCCACTGGAGTTTCCGGTCTCGCCGAGATCGAGGCGCACAATCTCGCCGAGCCTGGTGACGTGCTGGTGATCCAGGGTGTCGATCAGGTCTCGAATCTCGGCGGCGTTGCCGCGACCATCGGGCATCGTCAGGGCGAGATCGGCGCCATCGTCGACGGCGGTGTGCGCGACTTCGATCATTCGCGCGAGATCGGTTTTCCGATCTGGTCGCGCAGCGTCAGCCCGATCACCGGCAAATGGCGGGTGAAGACGATCGCCGTCAACAAGCCGGTGACGATCCACGGCATCCGCGTCAATCCCGGTGACCTGGTGCTCGCCGATGAGGTCGGTGTCTGTTTCATCCCACGCGAGCGCGCTGCGGATGTGCTCGCCGGCACCAGGCGCATCGCCGCGGCGGAAGAGGCGAGGCGCGCGAAGATCGCCTCGGGCGCGCCGGTCTCCGAGCTCATGCCGAAGCCGAAAGCGAAGTGAACGCGGTGCGGGCTATTCGCCGGTGATGCCGAGCTTCTTAATGGTGTCCGCCCAGTAGGGAAACTCCTTCGCCAGCCGTGCTTTGAAGGCGGCAGCGCCGAGCGTCCCGTGCATGCCGTTGCTGACGAAGCGCTCTTTGACGGTTGGGTCGGCCAGCACGGCGAAGAGCGCCTTCTCCAGCTTGTCGCGTGCGGCCGTGGGCGTGCCGGCGGGGAGGAAGATGCCGTACCAGTTCTCCATCACCACGCTCGGATAGCCGAGCTCGGCGGTCGTCGGCACATCGGGGAGCAGCGGCGAGCGCTCCGCGCCGAACAGGGCCACGGCCTTGATCGAGCCCGCTTTGACCAGCGGCAGCAGCACCGGGAAATCGGCGTTGAGCATGTCGACATGCCCGCCGAGGAGGTCGTTGATTGCCGGCGCGGCGCCGCGATAGGGCACGTGCGAAATTTTCAAGCCGGCGCCAGCATTGAGCAGCTCGCCGGCGATGTTCATCGTCGTGCCGGAGCCGGCGGAGCCGTAGGTCATGGCCTGGCCTTGCTTGGCCTTGGCGATCAGCTCCTTCAGCGTGGTGACGCCGAGCTTCGGGCTGACGACGAGCAGCGAGGGCACTGAGCCGACCAGCATCACCGGCTCGAAACCCGCGATCGGGTCGTAGCCGCTGGGTTTGCGCAACGTCGGGCTGATCACCTGCGAGCCGAGGCTCGCCAGCAGCACAGTGCGGCCGTCGGGCGCGGCTCGCGCCACGGCTTCTGAACCGATGGTGCCGCCCGCGCCGCCTTTGTCCTCGACAATCACGTCCGCCGAAAGCTGCGGTCCGAGCCCGTTGGCGAGAATGCGTGCCAGCTGATCAACCGGCCCGCCAGCCGCGAAGGGCACGATGATCTTGACGGTTTTCGCCGAGGCCGGCGCAACGAACATCAGGGCCGCGGCACACGCGGCCAAACCGACGCGGATCACAGCGTTTCGCTCCCGGCGCAAGGGCCGCAGAACTCGACCCTGTGTGATTTTCTTATTTGCGGCTGACTATAGCGTCTGATTGTGCGCCGAGGCGAGGGTAGGTTACCACGTCTCTAGTGATGACGATGCGGCGGCTGCTGGCCGGCGTCTTCGTCATACCCGTGGCGGCTGCTGTAGAACACGAGCGCCATCAGGCCGCAGCCGACGACCAGCGAGAACAGGATGCCGCCGATCATCGCCACATAGCCGATGGCCGGCATCGGCGGGCCACCAACGTCGGTAAATGCGTGAGCCGCATACCAGATCGCCACCGCGAGGAGGGCGAACAATGGAATGACGATCATCAGTGTCTTGCGCATGTTGCGGCATATAAGCACGGCAGCGGCTTTGGCCAAGCCGCGGAACTGCATCACGAAAGCTTGCGCTGTTCGCCGAGCCTGTTGCTGCTAACCTCAGATCACTTGTCTTCGGGGCGCAAATTCTTCCTCTGGCTGCGACAGGACTTTCGTGATCACACGCCGCTTGCTCGTACTCGTGGGCGCTGCCCTGCTGCCGGCGCTTGGCATCCAGGCCTACAGCCAATACGACCTGCACCGGGCACGCGACGCCGAAGTGCGGCGCGAGGTCGTGCGCCAGGCATCGCGGCTCGCGGCTGAGCAGCAGCACGTCATCGATAGCGTGCACGACGTACTGGTCATGCTCGCCGACCTGCCGCCCGTGCGCGCGCAGAACGCAAGCGAGTGTCAGGCCCGGCTCAATAGCCTGCGTCCGCGTCTGCCCGGCTACGCCGCCATCATCGTCACCCGCGAAGACGGCAGTGCGCTCTGTGCGAGTGATACTGAGCCGCAGCGTGCCGGCGCGCCACAGGTCGGCGACCGTCCGTTTTTCCAGGAGGCGATGCGGACCGGTGCATTCACGGTCGGCAATTACACCTTCGGACGCCGCCTACATCGCGCCATTCTTCCCTTGGCGCTGCCGTATCGGAACGTCGCGGAGGAGCGCGCCGGTGTGGTGCTGGCGGCTCTCGATCTCGAATGGCTGTCGAAAAGGCTCGCCTCGCTGGGTTGGCGTCCGGAAGAGGCATTTTCCATCGTTGACCGCGATGGCTTGTTCCTGGTGCGCTATCCGGATCATGCCCATTACGTCGGCACGCAGGTCCCGCGCGACATGTGGGAGAAGATGCGCACCGAGACGGCGCCCGGCAACTTCGAGGTGTCTTCGCCACTTGATGATGTCGACCGCATTGTCGGCTTCGTTCCGCCGAGTCTCGGGCCCGCGGGCTTCTACGTCGGCGTCGGCGAGGGCAGCGCGACGGCGTTCGGCTATCTCAATGCCGTGATGTGGCGCGGCCTAACCTTGCTGTTCATCGGCCTCGCAGTGGCGATGTTGCTCGCCTGGTATTTCGGCGATCGTCTGATCCGCCGCCCGATCGGCCGCCTCGTGGCGGCGACGCAGCGTTGGCGCGGCGGCGACCTCTCGGTGCGCACTGGCCTCTCCGGCGACAACGAAATCGGCCAGCTCGGCGCATCGTTCGACGCCATGGCTGCGGACCTCGAGCGCGCGCTCGAATACAAGGACGTGCTGCTGCGCGAGCTCAGCCATCGCGTAATGAACTCGCTGCAGACGCTGAGCTCACTGTTCACGTTGCAGGCGCGCTCGCTGCGTGATCCGGAAGCGCGCGGACAGCTGGATCAGGCGGTGCGCCGGCTGCAGTCGATGGCGCTGGCTTATCGCCGTCTGCACATGGCGAACGGGCGCGATGTGGTCGACGTCGCCGGTTTTCTTGACGAGTTGAGCAAGGACCTCAATCGCTCGGTGATGGGTGGTGGGCAATGCACCGTCGAGGCCGATCCACTGCTGCTCTCGCCCGATCAGGCGATGCCGCTCGCTTTGATCGTCAACGAGCTCATCACCAACGCCATCAAGCACGGCACACCCAACGCGCCGGTCACCGTCAAGCTCGGACGCTCCAATGGCGGCTGCCGCCTGGCGGTGCGCAATCGCGGCACCTTGCCGATCGGCTACGAGCCGGCGGCCGCGCCGGGCTTCGGCATGCGCATGGTGCTCGGCATGGTGAAACAGCTCGACGGGCGGCTCGAGGCCTCCTGCATGGCTGAGGAGACAGAGTTCGCCGTGACCTTCAAGGCAAGCCTGCCGCAGCCGGCGACGCTTTCGGTGGTCGACGGTGGCGCGAGTGCGGGCGGACCGACCGCCGCCTGACGCGCATTACGCTCTGCACTTTTCCAAATCGAAATCCGTCGTCCCGGTTCCTCGCACGCTGCAGGAACTGCGACTTTGCGTCGGACGTTGGCGGACATGAGGGGCAGCACTGCTTCCATCAAACGCACTAGCGAGGATCAACGCCATGGGACTGTTCACGCGAGACATCAAGACGATGAACGATTTGTTCGTGCACCAGCTGCGCGACATCTATTATGCCGAGCAGCAACTGGTGAAGGCGATCCCCAAGCTCATCGACAAGGCCACCAATCGCGAGCTCGCGAGCGGGCTCAAAATGCATCTCGGCGAAACCGAAAATCACGTGAAGCGCCTCGAGCAGGTGTTCAAGATGATCGGCACCGAGCCGAAGGGCGTGGATTGTCCGGCGATCGACGGCCTCATCGAAGAGGCCGACGACACCGCCGGCGAGGTGGCCGATAAGGACGTGCTCGATGCCGCGATCATCGCCGCCGCGCAGGCCGCGGAACACTACGAGATCACGCGCTACGGCACGCTGATTACCTGGGCGCATGAGCTTGGCCGCGACGATGCCGCAACCGTGCTGACGAAGACCCTGGAAGAAGAGAAGGCCGCCGACAAGAAGCTGACCGCGGTGGCCGAGACCCGGGTCAATCGCAAGGCGGCGAGCTAGCGGCCTGGGTTTTACCAAAGAAAAACGCGGGGCCTTTGGCCCCGCGTTTGTGTTGTTCGCAATGCGCTGGCGTCAGCTCTTCACGATCGGCTCGATCGCCGCGGCTGCGGCGCCATTGTCGGTCGCGCCGCGCGGCTTGCGCGGCATCGGCGCTTCGTCGGTGGTGCCGGTCGCAGCCGCCGGAGTCGGCGTCTCCGCTAGCGGCAGGCCACGGCGTAGCGCCGAACGCAGCGCCGCCACTTCCGCCTGCATGCGCGAGCCGTCCTTGCGGGCGGCTTCGAGGGCGCCTTCGGCGACCGCGCGCTCCATGCGCTCGCGCTGCAGCGCCGTGTTGAGCTCCTCGACCCGCTTCTCGATGTTGGTGCGGCTCACCTGGATGTCCGCCTCGAGATGTGCCGTGCGCTCGGTCAGGCCTTGGATCTTCTCCTCCGCGCGGGCGAGTGCGGTTTCCCGCGTCTTCAGGGTCTTGGTCAGGGCGTTGTTGCGCTCGACCAGAGCGCCACGCGACTGCTCGAGGTCCTTGATGTGGCGCTCGCGCGCCTCATGCGCCGCCTCGAGCTGGGCGAGCTTCTTGTCGGAGTTGTTGCGGGCGATCGTTGCCTCGACCGACTTGCGGTCGAAGGCGCGGACCTCCTCGGTGCGGGAGATCAGATTCTGCCGCGCTTCAGCCAAGAGCTTCTCCGCGGTCCCGGCGCGCGACTGCAGCGCGTCGAGACGCATATTGGTGCTGTTGCGCTCGGCCTGCTGCTGCTCGCGCAGCTCGTCGAGCGCCGCCGACAGGCGGCTGCGCTCCGCGTAGGCTTCGGCGAAGCTTGCCTCGACCTTGCCGAGCTGCGCCCGCGTTGCCGTGAGTGTGTTCTCGCTCTCGGTGAGCCGGCGGGTGAGGCGGCCGGCCTCGTTGAGCGTCTGATCGAGCGAAAGCTGCAGCGAGCGCTTCTCGTCGTCGAGCAGCGCCAGCTTCTCGCGCGCGGCGGCGAGCTCGGCCTCGAGCTCGCTGATCCGCTTCTCGGCATTGTCGATGTGCTCAGCGAACGTACGCTTGCTCTCGGACAGCGCGCGGCGCTGCGCGCTTTCCTGCGACAGCTGGCGCTCGAGCTCGGCGATCTGCGCGATCTTGGCGGAAATCTCGTTGGTGAGCTCGGTGCGATTGCTTTCCAGCCCACGCGCCGTCTCGCGCGACAGCTCGAGATCCTCGCGCAGGCGCTCGGATTCCGCTTCGAACGTCGTGGCGCGTTTCTCGGCCTCGTAGAATTCCTTGCGCAAGGTCTCGTAGGCATCGCGGCTCTCGTCGAGCAGGCCCTTCAGGCTCAGGCTCTGCGATTTCTCCTGCTCGAGGGCGCGCAGCGTCTTGTTGAAGGGCGTGACGATCTTGCCGAAGGCATCCTTGAGCTCGTCAAGCTCGGCGACCTTGCGCTCGGCGTCGACCAGAAGGCCGCGCAGCGCTTCGTTCTCCTCGCCCATGCGCGAGCCGACATCGGAGAAGGTCTCATATTCAACGCGTTCGTAGTCGGCGGGCGTGCCCGGCCTCTTCGCCTGCACCGCTTCTTTGGCGCGCGTAAGGTCCGGCAGCGGCTCCATGCCGCCTTGATTGCGTCCAAACAGATCGGACAACTTACTCATCTCGCTTCGGCCTCCCACGCCTACGCTACGAGCTCACTTTTTTGGATGCGTGACGATATCGTAAACGACCGTGAATTGAAATATTCGGGCCGCTCACGGGCAGTTCCCGCACGGTTGCTGCATCAATCATGGTTAATATGGGAAACGCGGCCAAAAATTGATGCAAAGTACTGGTGCCGAGAGCAATCTGCGCATGAACGAGGCATCTAACGCCATTTCGCAAGACGGCGAGCCGGTCACCGCCCTGTCATATTCCTATCGACCCTCGCTCATGGGCGCGGCGTGGGCATTCGCGCTCGGAGCCGACGCCCTGGAGTGGCAGGTGGGGCGGCGTAGCGGACGCGTGCCCTATGCCGCGATCCGCCGCATGCGGCTGTCGTTCCGCCCGGGAACCATGCAATCACAGCGCTTCCGTGCGGAAATCTGGTCGGATGGCCATCCGAAGCTCGACATCGTCTCGAGCACCTGGAAGAGCATGGCCGAGCAGGTGCAGCAGGGCGAGGGCTATGCGCGCTTCATCGTCGAGCTCCATCGGCGCATCGCCGCTGCGGGCGGGGCTGTCACTTATGAGACCGGCACGACACCGGTGCTCTATTGGTGCGGTGTCGCCGTGTTCATTGCTTGCGCACTGGCGATTGCCTCGTTGATTGTGCGCGCGCTGCAGGTCGCGGCGTGGAGCGGGGCGGCTTTTATCGCTGCGTTCCTCGCCTTGTTTCTTTGGCAGGGCGGAAACTATTTCCGCCGCAACCGGCCGGGCACCTATCGGCCCGACGCGTTGCCGAAGCAGCTCGTGCCGAATTAATTACGCACCACCAGCACCGAGCATTTGGCGTAGCGCACGACGTGGCCCGCATTCGAGCCGAGGAAGTAGGTGCGCATCGCCGGACGATGCGAGCTCATGACGATGAGGTCGGCATGCATCGCCTTCGCCTCTTCGAGGATCTCGTGATAGATGCCGCCCTGGCGCACCGCGCTGGAGATACGATCGCTCTCCATGCCGCAGCTCCCCACGATCGCGACCATTGCGTCTTCGGCGGACTTGCGCTGCTGCACATCGAAATCAGGCGGCACATATTCGGCGAGCATCACCGGCGTCATCGGCAGCACGTTGATGAGTCGCACTGATCCACCGGAGCTGCGTGCCATAGTGCAGGCGGCATCGATCGCCGGCTTGGCCAGCTCCGGTTCGGCGACGTCGACGGGCACGAGAATTCGCTGATACATGGCGCAGCCCCTCTGCGTGTGTCAGGCGTTCAAGCCTTCGCATTCTGGCACGTTTGCCGGGAGAGGCGAGAGAGCCGAACCGCCTCAATCGGTCGCAGTTTCGAGCAGTTTCGGGGTGATGAAGCGCTCGAGCCGGCCGCTCTGGACGTGCAGCTTGTCCCAGCCATCGAGCGCAAAATCGATCACCGCGAGCGCGCAGGTCGGCATCTTTTCGCGCAGGCGTTCGCGCGCCTCGATGTCGCCGGACGCGACCAGGATGATGGCGAGTTCATGCAGGCCGGGATTGTGTCCCACAACGAGCAGCGTCGCCGCCTGGTCAGGGGTCTCCTTGATGACCTTGAGAATGGATTGCGCGCCCGCGTCGTAGAGCCGGCGTTCCGAGACCATCGCCGGCGTTGGCCGAAAGGCCTTGGCCAAGAGCGCCCAGGTCTCCTGCGTGCGCACGGCGCTCGACACCAGCGCGCGTTGCGGAAGGTAGCCGTGCCGCGCCATATAGGCGCCGATTTTCGGCGTATCGGAGCGGCCGCGGCTGTCGAGCTTCCGCTCGTGATCACGTCCGCCCGGCTCGGAGCGCTCGGTTTTGGCGTGGCGGAGCAAGAGAAGACGGCGCATAGCGGCTCGGTGGATAAGAGTGGGTGCTGAGTGTCGATTTCGCAGAACCGGCAGATTAGCATGTTCGCCAGAGTGACAACGCGGTGCGATGAAGAATGACGCAAGGGAATAGCGACGACCCGAGCTGGTACGCGTTGGCAGGCCCGGTCGAGGCGCCGCCGCGCCCTGCGCTCAATTTCGATCTCGACGTTGATGTGTGCGTCATCGGCGCCGGGCTTGCCGGCTTGACGGCCGCGCGGGAAATCGCGCGCCGCGGCTGGTCGGTCGCCGTGCTCGAGGCGGATCGGATCGGGTCGGCCGCGTCGGGCCGCAACACCGGCTTCGTGCTGCCCGGCTTCGGCGAGGACATCGAGCGCATCGTCGAGCGCATCGGACTCGACCACGCCAAGCAGCTTTGGAGCTTGTCCGAGGCGGGTGCCGACTATGTGCGGCGGAGCATCGCCGAGACACAGATGCCCGGTGTCGATCCGGTCGACGGCTGGCTGCATGTGTCGAAGACCGACAGCCGAAACGAGGTGTTCTCGTTGGTCGAGCGTCTGCGTTGGATTGGCGCCGGCGTCGAAGCCTGGTCCACTGAGCGTGTGCGCGACGTGCTTTCGAGCCGGCATTATTTCCAGGCCGTGCATTATCCGCAGGCGTTTCACATCAATCCGCTGAACTACACACTCGGGCTCGCGCGTGCGGCGGAGAAGGCGGGCGCCCGCATCTTCGAGGGCTCGCCCGCCGTCGAGATCGATCCGGCCGGCGTGCGCAAGCGTATCTCGACACCGCAGGCGCGGCTGCGCGCGCCGCATGTGGTGCTCGCCGGCAATCTGCAGATCGGCAGCCTGGTGCCGCGGCTCGGGGCGACGCTGCTACCGGTCTCGATCTATGCGATCGTGACCGAGCCGCTGGGCGACAAGCTCCGCGAGGTGATCCGCTATCGCGGCGCGGTCAGCGATACCGATCACGTCGACAACCACTATCGTGTGGTCGACGGCGATCGGCTGATGTGGACGGGACGCGCAACCACTTGGGAATCCGATCCGCGCTGGTGGGTGGGCGGGCTCATCGGTGACATCCGCCGCGTGTTTCCCGCACTCGGCGACGTCAAAATCGCCCATCGCTGGCGCGGCACACTCGGCCTGCCCATCCACCGCATGCCGCAGATCGGTGAACTCAACCGCGGGCTCTGGGTGGCGAGCGGTTTCGGCGCCCACGGGCTCAACACCACGGCGATGGCCGGCGAGCTTGTGGCGCGTGGCATCGTCGAGGGCGACCAGACCTGGCGCGCCTTCGGACCTTACGAATTGGTCTGGGCCGGCGGTGCAATCGGGCGTGCCGCCGTGCAGGGCCTCTATTGGGGACGCATGCCGCTGCGCAAGGCTGCGCAGGGGTTCTCCCGCTATCGCGAGCGGGCGCGGGAGCGGACCGCCGCCAAGCGCGCCGCTGCTGCGGCGGCAACAACAGCCAAAGCCGCGCCGACGGCTCCGCCGGGTTGCGCGGCCGAAGCGCCCCTGGAGCGTGCCGGCGAGCCTTCAGCGCTGCCTTAAATAGCAACAAAATCAACCGCTTATAGCGTTGCAACGGAACTCGTCCGGGTCCGGCGCAAAGCGGGAAATTAACCGGCGCGTGGTACCCACATCTCTCGGGGAAAGACGAGGGAGGAGAGCTCGTTGCCACGCGCGCGCGGCATCGCCGGGCTGTGTCTGGGGGGCGCTCTGCTCTTGCCGGTGGCGGCCGCCGCCGGCGATCTCGATGTCCTGCGCCCGGGCGTCGATTGGACGGTGACCATCGGCGCCGAAGGCCGCGTGATGCCGGCCTTCGAAGGCTCCGACAGCTACACGTTGCGGCCGTTTCCGCTGTTCGACATTCGCCGCGCCGGCACGCCGCGGCGCTTCAAAAGCCCGCGCGACAGCTGGACGGTGAGCTTCTACGACACCGAGGCGTTCCATATCGGTGCCGTCGGCAATGTGCGATTGCCGCGCAAGGAGAGCGCTAGCGTCGACCTGCGCGGCCTCGGCGATGTCGGATGGGGCGTCGAGCTCGGTGGCTTTGCCGAATACTGGCTCTCGTCGTGGTGGCGCACGCGCGTCGAATTGCGCCAGGGCGTGAGCGGGCACCACGGCCTCGTTTCCGACTTCAGCACCGATCTGGTGCTGCCGGTCGCGCCCAAGCTCGTGCTCTCTGGCGGGCCACGCTTCAGTCTGGCGACGGGCGGGGCGCTCAGCCCGTATTATGGCGTCAGCGCCGCGCAGTCGGCGACTTCAGGTCTGCCGACTTACAGCACCGCGGGCGGCGCGCGCTCCTTCGGCCTCGGGGCGCAAGCGCGCTATGAATTTTCGGCGCAATGGGCGAGCCACGTCTATATCGAGTACGATCATCTGCTCGGCAGCGCCGCCAATTCGCCGCTGGTGACGCTGCGCGGCTCGCGCGATCAGGTCACGACCGGCATCGGGCTAACTTACGCCTTCGACATTCCCGCGGCTCGCTGAAAGTCAGCGTCCCTCGCGGCGGGCCATGAAGGCCAATCGTTCGAACAGATGCACGTCCTGCTCGTTCTTGAGCAGTGCGCCATGCAGCGGCGGAATGAGCTTCTTTGGATCGCGCTCGCGCAGCGTCTCCGGACCTATGTCCTCGACCATCAGCAGCTTGAGCCAGTCGAGCAGCTCCGAGGTCGACGGCTTCTTCTTCAGACCGGGCACTTCGCGGATCTCGTAGAACAGCCGCAACGCTTCGCCGACCAGCCGTTGCTTGATGCCGGGGAAATGCACATCGACGATGGCGTTCATGGTCTCCTGGTCGGGGAAGCGGATGTAGTGGAAGAAGCAGCGGCGCAGGAACGCGTCCGGCAGCTCCTTCTCGTTGTTCGAGGTGATGATGACGATCGGGCGGCGGCGAGCCTTCACCGTCTCGCTGGTCTCGTAGACGTAGAACTCCATACGATCGAGCTCGAGCAGCAGATCGTTGGGAAATTCGATGTCGGCCTTGTCGATCTCGTCGATCAGCAGCACCGGCCGCTCATCCGAAATGAAGGCGTCCCACAGCTTGCCGCGCTTGATGTAGTTGCGGATGTCCTGCACCCGCGGGTCGCCGAGCTGGCTGTCGCGCAGCCGCGACACGGCGTCATATTCATAGAGTCCCTGTAGCGCCTTGGTCGTGGATTTGACGTGCCATTCGATCAGCGGCGCGCCGAGCGCCTTGGCGATTTCCAGCGCCAGCACCGTCTTGCCGGTGCCCGGCTCGCCTTTGACCAGCAGCGGCCGCTCCAGTGTGATCGCGGCGTTGACCGCGACCTTGAGGTCGTCAGTCGCCACATAGCCACTGGTTCCTTCAAAACGCATTCTGCCCTCACTGAGTGTCGGCGCCGTTCGATCCTTATAGATCGAGCGGGACGCGGACCGCCAGTCAGGCTTTGTGATGAATCAGGCGACGTTCTTGGCAGCCGTCGCGGCCCGTGCGCCGAACGATGCGGCGGCTGAGAGCATGGCGTCGATGTCGCGCATCTCGGTGCGGTGGTTGCAGAGCGCGACGCGGATCGCGAGCTTGCCGTCGAGCGTCGTGGTCGACGGCGCGGCGATCCCCGACTCGTGGAGGTCGGCGACGATCGTGGCATTGACCCGGTCGGCGTCCTCGCAGCGATAGCGGAAGCAGACAATGTTGAGCGCGACCGGCGCGAGCAGCTCGAACTCGCGCGCGGTGTTGATCTTGATCTCCAGGTAGCGCGCCAGCGCGCAGCTGTGCGCGATCATCGCGCCCAGCGCGTCGGTGCCGTAGACCTTGAAGGTGAACCAGGTCTTCAGCGCGCGAAAGCCGCGCGACAAATCGGGGCCGAAATCGCAAGGCCAATGCGCGCCGGCCGCGAGCCCGCGCGTCTCCCGCCGCAGATAGGCCTCGGGCGAGGAGAACGTGTTTCGGTGTAACGCGCCGTCGCGCACCAGGATGAAGCCGGCGTCGTACGGCACCTGCAGCCATTTGTGGAAGTCGAGTGCGATGGAGTCCGCACGTTCGATGCCGGCGAATTGCGGAGCGATCTCGGGTGCGAGCATGCCGACGGCGCCGATGGCCCCATCGACATGGAACCAGAGCTCTTCCTCGGCGGCGGTGTGCGCGAGCGCCTTGAGGTCATCGATCGCGCCGGTATCGACCGTGCCGGCAGTCCCGATCAGCAGGAAGGGGAGCAGGCCCGCCTGGCGGTCGGCCGCGATTCTGGCCTTGAGGGCGCCGATATCGATCTCAAAGCGCTCGTCGATCGGAATGAGCCGAAGGGCGTCGGTGCCGAGTCCGGAAAGGTCCATAGCCTGGGCGATGCAGCGATGCGCGGCGGTGGACACATAAGCGGTGAGGCGGCGTTCGGCAGCGGCCACGCCGCGACGGCGCACGCCCGCCCCGAGCCGCCCGGTCCGCGCGATGAGCACCGCGAGCAGGTTGGCCATCGACGAGCCGGTGACGAACAGGCCGGAAGCCTCCTGCGGGAAACCGAACAGGCTGCGCATCCAGTGCACCACCTGCTGCTCGACCTCGATCGGAACGTGGTCGCGGCCGCCGAGATTGGCGTTGAGGCCTGCGGCCAGCATCTCGGCGAGCAGCCCCGCGACATTGCCGCCGCCATGCACCCAGCCCATGAAGCCCGGATGCACGTTACCGGTCGCGTACGGCAGGATGTGGCGCGTGAACTCGTCGTGCACGCCGGCGAGCTCGGTGGGCTTTTGCGGCAGCTCGGAGCGAAATCGATCACGCACCTGTTGCGGGATCGGTTGCCAGACCGGCCGCTCGCGCACGTTCTCGACATAGTCGAGAATGTCGTCGAGCATCTTGTGCGCTTGTGTGCGAAGACTCGGCCAGTGCGCCGGATCAAGCGTCGGCATGGGCGGACGCCGCGCGCTTCTTCAGCATGTCGACGAAGGCCGCGAACAGCTTGCGCATCTGCGGCGGCTTGTAGGGGAAGAGCTCGGGCGGGTCCATGTTGTGGATGATCGCCGTGTGATCGGCCTCGAAGATCAGCAGCCGCCCGTTTTTGTCCTCGGCGCAATCGACGGTGAAATATTCAAGGCCGAGCCGCGCTGCCATTTCGGCAAGCGCGTCACGATGACGGGCGCCAAATCCGGTCTCGAAGCCGGACATGAAGGCGGCTTCTTCCGCGCGCTTCGCCGCGCTCGTCGTCATGCCGGCGTTGAGATACCAGATGTTCCACTGATCCAGGATTGCCATGTGGCCGGGGAACGCCACGCCGTCGATGACCGCGACGCGATACTTGCGGAACAGGCCATCGGCACCGGAATAATCGATGAACGGCGAGACGAAAAATTCTGCATCCGAGCGTTCAGCAAGGTAAGTCTCGAGAGCCCTGCGATCGTTGATCTTCGCCAGGCCGACGCCGCCATGCGACCCGGGGGGGCGCACAGTGATCGGGAAGGCGCGCTCATCGAGCAGCGCGTCGCGCGGGACACGGATCGTCGGCGGAATCGCCAGGCCGGGGATGCCCGCAATCACGCAATGCAGCCGGTCGCGATCGAGATCGGCGATCCGGCCGGGAGGGTTCAACAGCGGCCGCGGCCAGCGCATCGCCAGGTGGCCGATGTCGATGAGGGCTTCACGGCTCTCTTCGCATTCCGAGGCGACAACGACCGCGATGTCGTGCTCCGGCAGGGGATCGGGAAGCGGCCTCCCGGGAACAACGTAGAGCGTGATGAGCTCGACATCGCTGCCCTCGAGCAGGAACTCGATCGGCATATTGCCGCCCATGTCGAGGGGGGCGGCAAGCGCAAGAACGCGAAGCGCCGGTCGAGCAGCGGCGCAGGGCGACAGGAACAGTCGTTGGCCCGCCAACGCATCGCGCTGCAAAGCGAGCCCGAGTGCCTTGTCGCCGTGGAGCTGAGCGATCACGGAGAGGTCGAGCACGTCGCCATGGGTTCCCTGGCCGCGTTGCACCTTGGTGAGGAGCGCGTTCCACAGTGGGCGCAGGTCGCCGCCCTCGAAAGCGAGCTTGGTGAGGCGGGCAAGGCCGATGCGTTCGGCTGGGCTGCGGTCGGGGTGTTCGAAATCTGTAGGCCGCTCGGCGGCGAGTGACCCCATGGCAATGCCTTGATTGGAAGCGGCTTCTCGCCGCACCGTGACCTCAGGCGCACCGTGGCTTGTTTTGGTTAATGAGATGTTAACAATCACGCCCCGGTGGCTGCGGGCAGGACCGGGGCCTTGCGGCGTCCTCGCACCAACGTGATGGGTCTGTGACGGCGAATTGAAGCGGGATGTCCGTAGCTTCAGGTAGAGCGTTGTTCTGGGACCGAAGGGAGAAACCTCATGATGGCACGCCGACGATTTCTCATGTCCAGCGCGGCGCTGGCAAGCCTGGGCGCTGCATGGTGGCTCACCCGACGGCAGGCCGTGGCGCAGCAGGCAAAAGCCGAAGTGGTCAAGACCGACGCCGAATGGCGCGCGCTGCTGACCTCCGCGCAATATGACGTGCTGCGCCGGCAGGGCACCGAGCGCCCCGGGACCAGCCCGCTCAACCACGAAAAGCGCAAGGGCATTTTCGCCTGCGCCGGCTGCGACCTGCCGCTGTTCTCCTCGGAAACCAAATTTGACAGCGGCACCGGGTGGCCGAGCTTCTATCGGCCGCTCCCGGATGCGATCGGGACGACCAGCGACCGCTCGATGTTCATGGTGCGCACCGAGGTGCATTGCCGCCGCTGCATCGGGCATCTCGGCCACGTGTTCGACGACGGGCCGCCACCGACCGGTCTGCGCTACTGCATGAACGGGGTGGCGCTCACCTTCAAGCCGGAGACGCCGGGCGCCGCCTGAGCCAGCCCGGGCACCGGCAGATTCTGCCGGTCGAATGGTGCAATTCGGCCTAGCCGGGCCGCGGTCCGGGTAGGCCATTTCTTTTAAGCCTTTGATTTCGTGTAATTATTTATCTGGCATAAAGCTTGCGGAGCCGTGGCCACGGGATCATCGCGCGCGCCTTTCCGGCTGCGCGCATACGACAGTGGAGACCTTGGCTATGGGTATCTTCGACGCGCTCAGCACTGCGGTGACCGGCCTGCAGGCGCAGGCTTATGCGATCCAGAACATCTCCGGCAACATCGCCAACTCGCAGACGACGGCGTTCAAGCGCGTCGACACCAGCTTCGAGGACATGATCCCCGACGAGCCGCTGAACCAGCAGACCTCGGGCAGCGTCGCGTCGATGTCGGTCTCGACCAACACCGTGCAAGGCGGCATCACGTCCGCCTCGGTCGGCACCTTCATGGCGGTCAACGGTTCCGGCTTTTTCGTCGTTTCCAAGCCCGACAGCTTCACCAATGGCGTCCCGGTCTTCAGCGGCGCGCAGGAATATACGCGGCGCGGCGACTTCCAGCCTGACAGCAACGGTTATCTGGTCAACGGCGCCGGCTATTACCTTATGGGCATTCCGCTCGATCCGACCACGGGCCTCGAGACCGGCAGCACGCCCCAGATCCTGCAGTTCCAGAACAGCACGCTGCCGGCGCAGGCAACCTCGGAAATCGACTACGAGGCCAATCTGCCGAGCGGCGCGACTGCGCTCAACCCGGCGATGTTCTCGGCCAATCCGATCAACGGTGCTCCGACGACCCCGGAGATCATCGGCAGCGGCGCGACGCTCAAGCCTGACGCGCCGGCGACGGTGACCGGCACGGCCAATCTCGGATCATTGAGCGCGACCGCTGGTACGCTGGTGATCAACGGTACCAACGTCACCATCAATGCCGGCGACAATCTTGCCGCGGTCGAGGCCGACATCAACGGCGCGGGTACCGGCGCTACGGCGAGCGATGATGGTGCCGGTCATCTTGTGTTGACCGGACCGGACGACGTCACGCCAATGGTGATCGGCGCCAGCACGCCATCGACGCTGCTGAGCTCACTCGGCCTCGCTTCCGCGACGATCCAACCGACCAACCTGATCACGCAAGGTGCAGCCGCGAATGGCGAAACCCTGACGGTGACCATCGGCGCGAATGCGACGCAGACCATCACCTTCGGCACCGGCAATGTGGTGACGATGACGGACCTCACCAACGCGCTCGCCACCATCACCAACGGCACCGCTACGCTCAACGCGACCAACGGCGACATCTCCATCACCTCCGGCCTGCCCACGGACGACATCGTGATCGGCGGCACGGCGAAGGCGTCGAATTTCGGCATCAATGTCAGCACCGCGCTGCCGGCGACCGGTAACGTCATCGCCAGCGACAACACCGCGTTCCTGGCGAACTCGCTCGACGGCGGCACCATCACTGGACACGATCAGGCGGGTTCACCGGTGAGCGTCGCCTTCCGTTGGGCGAAGGTCGGGGCAAATACCTGGAACCTTTATTATCAGAGCAACACCACGGCGACCGGCCAGAACACCGAGTGGACGAATGTCGGAACGAACTACACCTTCGCCGCCAATGGGCAGATGAGTCCGGCGCTCACCAGCTCGACACTGACGGGCCTTACCGTGAACGGCGACGACCTCGGTAACGTCTCGCTCAAGTTCGGCAGCAGTGGTCTGACGCAGTTCGCCGACACCAATGAAGTGGTCAAGGTCAATCTGCTGCAGGAAAACAGCGTTGCCTCCGGCACGCTGCAGCAGGTTTCGGTCAACGACAAAGGCCAGATTGTCGGCACCTATTCGAACGGCCGCACGCTCGGGCTCGCCGACGTGCCGCTGGCCACCTTCAATGGGGCCAACATGCTCAAGGGCCTCGACGGCGGCGCCTATGCGGCCACGCAGCAATCGGGCTCGCCGATGTTCGGCAACGCCGGTTCGATCGTTGGGTCGTCGCTGGAAGGGTCGAACACGGATATCGCCGACGAGTTCACCAAGCTGATCGTCACCCAGCAGGCTTATTCGGCGAACACCAAGGTGATCACCACCAGCAATCAGATGGTCCAGACTTTGATGGACATGCTCCGGTAACCGCTGTGGCAGCGCGGTTCTAGCGACGGCAAGGGGCGATGAGCGGTCTTTCCCAGGCGATTTCGGCGTCGATGTCGGGGCTGCAGGTTACGCAGACCAGCCTGTCGCTCGTCGCCGCCAACGTCGCCAATGCGGATACCCCGGGTTACATCCGCAAGATCGTCGACCAGTCGACGATCTCCAGCGATGGCATCAGCGTTCGCGTCGCCGCGATCAATCGCGAGCTCGACACCTATGTGCAGCGCTCGCTGCAGACGGAGACGTCGGGCGCGGCCTATGCCGATCTCAAATCGCAGATTTACGATCAGCTGCAGTCGCTCTACGGAACACCTGGCTCGACCAGCGCTCTGACCACGGTGTTCGACAATTTCACCAGCGCGGTGCAGGCGCTGAACACCACTCCGGACGATCCGTCGGCGCGCATCGGCGTCGTCGGCGCCGCGCAGGCACTCACCCAATCGCTCAATTCGTTGTCCAGTGGCGTGCAGAACCTGCGCGAAGACGCCGAGCAAGGGATTTCCACCTCGGTGGCGAGCGCCAACGACGCATTGCAGCACATCGCCCAGATCAACGATCAGATCGCGGCCATGAGTTCGACTGACAGCTCGCGCGCCTCGCTGCTCGATACCCGCGACGGCTATGTGCAGCAGCTTTCGCAGCTGATGGACGTCAATGTCGTCAAGGGCAGCAACGACCAGATCACGGTTTTCACCAATTCCGGCATCCAACTGGTCGGCGCCGAGGCGGCGACGCTGAATTTCTCGCCGCAAGGCATGATGACGGCGACCGCGCAATGGAATGCCGACCCGACGAAGAGCGGGGTCGGGACCATCACGCTGACCTCGCCGAACGGCGGCACGACCGATCTGGTTGCCAATCATTCGATCCGGTCCGGGCAGATCGCGGCCTATCTGGAGATGCGCGACCAGGTGCTGCCGCAGGCGCAGACGCAGCTCGACCAGCTGGCGGCGGCGATGAGCAGCGCGCTCTCCGACAAGACGACGAGCGGGACGGCGGTCACCTCTGGTTCGCAATCGGGCTTCGATATCGACACCACGGGGCTGCTCGCCGGAAACTCGGTCACCGTGTCCTATACCGACGGACTGACGCAGACGCCGAAGCAGATCACCTTCGTGCGCGTCGACGATCGTTCCGCCCTGCCGCTGTCGAACGGCTCCACATCGAATCCGAACGACACGGTCGTCGGCATTGATTTCTCCGGCGGCATGGGCTCGGTCGCGTCGCAGATTGCCTCCGCGCTTGGTTCGACCGGCATCTCGGTCAGCAACACCAGCGGCAACACGCTGGAGTTCCTGAATACCGGCGGCGGCAATGCCGCCTCGCTCGACGACGTGTCATCGACCATCACGCAGACCTCGTTCGGCAGCGGCAACGCGCAGCTTCCGCTGTTCAACGACGGCGGGTCCCCATATACCGGCGCCATCTCTTCGACCGGATCGCAAAGCGTCGGCTTGGCCGGCCGTCTCAGCGTCAATTCTGCGGTGATCAATGACCCCTCTCAGCTCGTGGTGTACCAGAACGGCGTGAACAACGGCGATCCGACCCGCCCGAGCTTCATCGCCAATCAGCTGAGCAGCGCCTCGTTCACCTATTCGCCGGCAACGGGCATCGGCTCGTCGGCGCGCCCTTTCACCGCGACGCTGGCCTCCTATATGCAGCAGCTGATCGGGCAGCAGTCGCAGGCGGCGAGTGCCGCGACCAGCCTGAAGCAGGGGCAGGACGTCGTGCTCTCATCCTTGCAGCAGCGCTTCAACAGCGGGTCGGCGGTCAATATCGACACCGAAATGTCGAACCTGCTCGTGCTGCAAAACAATTACTCCGCAAATGCGCGTGTCATGACCACAGTCCAGAGCATGATCGACACGCTGATGAAGATGTGAGGGCGCCATGAGTAGCATCGTCGGCTCAATCGGATCGCCATCGGCCCTGCTGGCGCAGCAGCTCGTCGACATGCGCTCGCAGCTTTCCGACCTGAGCACGCAGCTGTCTACCGGGCAGAAGTCGACGAATTATGCCGGGCTCGGGCTCGACAGCGGCCTCGCGGTGGGTCTGCAGTCGCAGCTCTCGCAGCTCTCCAGCTATGACAGCACGATGACGCTCGTCGGCACGCAGCTCGGCGTGGCGCAGACCACGCTCAGCCGCCTGTCGTCGATCGGCAGCGAGGTGCTGTCCTCCGTCGAGCAGTCGAGCCTCAGCGCCGATCAGGCCGGCATGACCACCGCGACCACGACGGCAAACTCGGATTTCAACGAGTTCGTCGGTCTGCTCAACACACGGGTTGGAAATCGCTACATCTTCTCCGGCCGTAGCAGCGACACCGCGCCGGCCGCGAGCGGCGACGCCATCCTCAACGGTACGGCCTCGCAGGCCGGACTGAAGCAGGTCATCTCCGAGCGCAATCAGGCGGATCTCGGAGCTGATGGCCTCGGGCGTCTGGTGATTGCCTCGACCTCGCCGACGGCAGTGTCGGTCTCGGAGGATGTCGACGGCTCGCCGTTCGGCTTCAAGCTGCAGGGCGCGTCATCGACGGATACCAGCGCCTCGGTGAGCGGCCCGACCGGATCGCCGGCTTCGGTGTCGCTCGATCTCGGCGGCACCAATCCCAATCCCGGCGACACCATCAAGCTGCAACTCGGTCTTCCGGACGGCACCAGCGAAACCATCACGCTCATCGCGACCACGGCGAGCCCCCCGGGCGCCAATCAGTTCACCATCGGCGCCGACACCACCGCGACCGCGGCAAACCTGCAAACAGCCCTCACGACTTCCGTGAGCACGCTCGCCAGCACCTCGCTGAAGGCCGCCTCGACAATTGCCGCGTCCAACGACTTCTTCAACACGGACGACAACAATCCGCCGCAGCGGGTCGACGGACCGCCGTTCGATACCGCGACCTCGCTGGTCGCCGGCACGCCGGCCAACACCGTCTTCTGGTATCAGGGCGACGGCGGCAGTGGTCCCGCGCTTTCGACCGCGGCGGCGCAGATCGATCCGTCGATCACCGTCGGTTACGGGATGCGCGCCAACGAGCAGGGCATCCGCAATGTGCTGCAGAATGTCGCCGCGCTCGCCGCTACCAGCTTTTCGTCGAGCGATCCGAATTCAGCGGCGTTTGCCGCTGCGCTGCGGCAGCGGCTGACCACCAATCTCGATACGCCGAGCGGCTCGCAGAGCATTACCGACATCCAGACCCAGATCGCCGGCGCGCAGTCGGCGATTCAAAATGCGCAGCAGCGGCACACCCAGGTCAGCAGCACCATCAACGATCTGTTGCAGCAGGTGACGGGCGTTTCGAACGAGCAGGTCGGGGTCGAGCTGATGACGCTGCAGACCCGCATGCAGGCTTCGATGCAGACCACCTCGATGCTGCATCAGATGAGTCTGGTGAACTTCCTGAAATAGGATTCGCGGCGCCGTCCGGTCCGGGTCCGCTCTGGCACCGTCACCTGTCCGTAGCGCGGCAATGGCGGGAATCACGCCGCTTTGCTAGACCGCGATTCAGTGGCGCCGCTGCGAACATGGCCGATGACGCTGCATGAGAATCTGAAGCGACGTGTTTCCGAGGCAATTGGCCGGCGCGATTTCCCTCTGGCCGAGCAGCTTTGCCACGACGCGGAAGGCAGCGTTGCCACGGCGGAGCTGGCCTTCATTCGCGGTGTGCTGGCCTCGGCGCGCGGCGACCTCGTCAATGCGGTTGCGCTTCTGGCGCAGGCACATGCGGCAGCGCCACAGCGCAGCGACATCGCCTACAATTACGGCGTCGTGCTGCAGCAGAGCGGGCGCACGCTTGAAGCAGCTGCGGCCTGGCAACAGGCAACCGCCAGCGACCCAGGCAACACGGCAGCCTGGGTCAACCTCGCTTTGGCGACGTTGCAGCTCGGCGATGAGCAGGCGGCGCTCGACGTCTATCGCCGTGCACTCAATCATCATGCGACCAATCGCGATCTGCTCTACAACTATGCCAACCTGCTGTTTCGGGCAGGGGAGTTGCAGAAGAGCGAAGCGATCTACAAGAAACTGCTGGGCGTTCGTCCGGACGACGGCCCCGCGTGGATCAACTACGCGAAGCTCCTGAAGACGCAGCAGCGCCTAGACGAATCCGAGGCCGCGCATCGTCAGGCGATCGCCCACGCGCACCCGGCCGATGCGGCACGCGCGCACTACAATTTCGCCAACCTGTTGTTGAGCCAGGGCAAGTGGCGGGACGGCTTTGCTGCCTATGAATGGCGGCTGAGGCTTTCCGATGCCATCGGCAGTCCCTGGCCGCTGCCGGCCTGGCACGAAAGCCTGCCGCAAGGCAGCCGGATCCTGCTGTGGAACGACCAAGGGCAGGGCGACGCGATCATGTATCTGCGCTTTGCTTCGCTGCTCGGCGCTCGCGGCTATCGGCTTTTTGCATTCGTGCAGAATTCATTACGCACGCTCGCCGCGACGGCGCCGGGCATCAAGGCGGCATTCGGGCCCACCGATGCGCGGCAGCGCATGGATGCTCAGTTGCCGCTGTGCAGCCTGCCGCATGCGCTCGGGCTCGAGACCATCGATGTCTGCAACGAGCCTTACCTCGTTGCACCGCCGATCGACCCGACCGTCCTTGGTGCGGCTGTGCCTGGCCGCAGGCGCATCGGCATCGCGTGGGCTGGCAACCCGGCGCATGCCAATGACGCGCATCGCAGCGTGAGCCTCGATCAATTCGCGCTACTGTTCGGTGCGCCGGATGTCGATTGGGTGAGCCTGCAGGTCGGCGACCGTGCGAGCGAGCTTGCCGCCTCGCCCTATCGCGAACGTGTCCACGATCTCTCGGCCCAGCTGGCCGATTTTGCCGCCACCGCCTCGGTCATGAGTGGGCTCGACCTGGTGATCTCTATCGACTCGGCGCCCGCGCACCTCGCCGGCGCCTTGGGCCGCCCGGTATGGACGCTGATCCCGGCGATCGACACCGATTGGCGCTGGGGACGTGGCGCAGCAACGACCTCATGGTATCCGACCATGCGGCTGTTTCGGCAATCGCGTCCTGGAGATTGGACTACGGTCATGACCGCGATGCGCATGGCGTTGCGCCAATAGAAAAGGGCCGCGCTAGCGGCCCTTTCGGCAAATTCGATAACGCGGTCGATCAGGCGGCGCTGCGCAATCCCGCAGCGAGCTCGCGGTTGATATTGATCAGCGAGCCCAGGCGGTCGGGCTGCGGGTTGATCATGATCGCCAGCGTCTGGTGGAAGACGAAGAGGCCGAGATTGGCGACGTTTTGCCGCAGATTGATCGGCAGCGGGTTCTGCGGATTGGTCGCCGAGGTCATGAACACCGACCACAGCTTGCGATTATAGAGAAGCGCGCCCTCGAGTTCGGGCTTCTTCATATCCCACGAATCGCAAATGGCCTGTAGACGCGCTGCCGCGGTGAGCAGCAGGTCGGCCTCGAGCTCACGCGCGCTTGCGGTGTGCTTTGCGACCTTGGTGTAAGTCCGGTGTGCCTCTCGCATTTTGGATCAAAGCCCCTTCGTAGGCGATCAGGTTCTTGGCTTGCTTCAGCGCCTGGTACATCTTCCCAGAGAGAATGAGAGTATTGATGATCTCGACGCTCGGCCGCATGCTTGGCGCGGCCTTCAGCAGATCACTCACCAGCGCGAAATAAGTCGAATGTTGAAGGCGCGGATCGCGCGCGGTGTACATCAGCTGGATGGACAAATAGATCCGTTTAGCCGGCGAGTCGGCCTCTTCGACCGTCATGATGTCTTTTTCGCGCAGGATCGGCGCATCGCCGTCGATCAGCAATCGTGCGCGCTGATCGGCGTTGGTCAGGAGACATTCGCCGACGATGAGGCGCTCGCCAGGTTTGAGCTCGACCTTGAGGCTCATGCGTCGCCTGTATCCGACTTATTAGTGGAACAGCTTGAGGACGTTCTGGTCCGCCTGCGCCGCGAGCGACAGCGCCGTGGTCGACAACTGCTGGCGGGTCTGCAAGGCGAGCAGGTTGGCGCCTTCCTGGTTGGTATCGGCGAGCGTCAGGTCGTCGGCGCCATTGTTGAGCGTGTTGACCATCGATTTCGTGAAATCCTGGCGCACCTGCACGGTCTGCAGATTCGAGCTCAAGGCCTGCGACTGCGAACGCAGCGTCACCAATGCGTTCTGCAGGTCGCTCGAAGCCGTGGCGATATCCGCGCTGGCCGCCCAGGAATTGCTGGACGCGTTGATGGCAAGACCCGCCGACGTATCGGTGACACCGCTGACCGTCACCTGCGAGGTGTTGGTATCGTTCAGCGTCATCGTCAGGCTGTCGCCGTTGATCAGGTTGATGCCGTTGAATCCGGCATCGCCGGCGAGCAGGTCGATCTGGGTGCGAATCGAATCGAATTGGGCGGCGAGGCTGGCGCGCGTCGTGGTGTCGGTCGTTTGGTTCGCCTGGCTGACCAGGGATTGTGCCGATTGCACCAGCTTGGTGATCGAGGAGATGCCGTTGTTTGCCGACTGGATGGTGTTGATGCCTGTCGACATCGAATCGAGCAGGGAGTTCAGGTCGTTTGCACGATTACTGAGGCCCTGCGCGGTGAAATAGTTGATCGGATTGTCGAGCGCCGAGTTCACGCGCTTGCCAGTGGCCAGCCTTTCTTGCGTCGTCGTGATCAGGTCCGACGTCTGCTGCAATTGCAGCAGGTTGGCGCGCACGCCACTCGAAAGAACGATGTCACTCATGGCAAATCCCTCGCCTTGTCCAAATCGGCGAGTTTGATAATCAACTGTTAGGGTTAACAGTCCGCTAAAATCATCCGCATTAGCAATTCGTTAACCATAAGACGCCGGCAAAATAAAAAACGGCGGCCCGAAGGCCGCCGTTTTGCTTCGAAATCGGCTGTTCGGCTTAGTGGAACAGGCGAAGCACGTTCTGGTCGGCCTGCGCGGCGAGCGACAGCGCGGTGGTCGACAGCTGCTGGCGGGTCTGCAGGGCGAGCAGGTTGGCGCCTTCCTGGTTGGAATCGGCGAGCGTGAGGTCGTCACGGCCCTGCTGCAGGGTGTTGACCATCGACTTGGTGAAGTCCGAGCGGATCTGCACGGTCGACAGGTTCGAACCCAGGGTCTGCGACTGCGAACGCAGCGAGGAGAGCGCGGTCGACAGGTTGGTGCCGGCAGAGTTGATGTCGCTGTTCGACGCCCAGCTGTTGGTCGAGGCGACGACGCCGAGGCCGGAGGAGGTGTCGGTCACGCCGCTCACCGTCGTGGTCGACGACCCGGTCTCGTTGAGCGTGATGGTCAGGTTGTCGCCATTGAGCAGGTTGGTGCCGTTGAAGCTGGCATCGCCCGCAAGCTGGTCGACCTGGGTGCGGATCGAATCGAACTGTGCCGCAAGACTCGCCCGGACGGTGGTGTCGGACGTCTGCAGTGCCTGGCTGACAAGCGCCTGCGCCGACTGCACCAGCTTGGTGATCGAGGTGATACCGTTGTTGGCGGCCTGAATGGTGTTGATGCCCGAGGACATCGAGTCGAGGAG